>Ga0233425_10000009_pt1 | contig 616756 bp, 571 predicted proteins | sample Watercolumn_Towu_2_FD_181712 | JGI IMG/M metagenome (GOLD analysis project Ga0233425, IMG submission 181712) | Freshwater microbial communities from Lake Towuti, South Sulawesi, Indonesia - Watercolumn_Towuti2014_140_MG | ecosystem: Environmental > Aquatic > Freshwater > Lake | place...
GCCATAGCGTCGGTGTCCCACCCGATCCCATCCCGAACTCGGCCGTGAAACCCGACTGCGCCAATGGTACTACTGCTCAAGCAGTGGAAGAGTAGGGCGTCGCCAGGCATTACAGTCCGCGTATACAAAAACCCATTCACATACCTCACACACCTTCCAGAATTGGCGCGGGGTGGAGCAGCCCGGTAGCTCGTCAGGCTCATAACCTGAAGGCCGCAGGTTCAAATCCTGCCCCCGCAACCATTCCACCAACAACCAAACCGCCTCAGGATACCCCGAGGCGGCTTTTGTGTGCTCAGCTGACCTCTCCTTGAACCGGGCGGATTTGAGCCTAGGGCTCGCAAATCCCGAAGGCGTGCGGTTGCAATGGTGACGCCTGACAGGACGTTGGCGTCGAGTTTGTCATGGTGGGTGGCGACATGGCGGAGGTTATTGAGCACGCTGATCGACAAGGCGCGTCACTACGCCGTCGTGATCTTGCCCAACATGTGGCACCGCGTTTTCCAGCCCTATTTCCGGCGCAAGCGGCGCGACTATTTGGCGGTAACATGATGGACGAGAGCCCGCCGCCAATGCCTTCGCCCTCGGGAAAGGGGATGGATCCGTTGGTGCCCAATCCCAAGTGTCGGGCGATCAAAAGTGCGACCGTGGCGCGACCATAGGGATGGGACGGACATGGCGCCCCGCCATACCCGTCCCATTCGGCGCGGTCGGCTTTACGCCTTCAGCCCCTTCGCCATGTTCAGATGCGCCGTCACCGTCGGGATCAGATCGGTGGCGAAGCTCTTGAGCTGTGGTACGTCGCCGGTCGTCGCATAGGCCTTGAGCGCGTCGAGCGTCTGTTGGTGGCCTGCCGCCTGCCCCGCGATATAGGCTTCATCAAAGGCCTTCCCGTTGAGCGACTTCAGCCGGTCCAATGTCTGCTGCTGTTCGGCGTTCAGCGTGGGGTCCGGGGTAAGGGCCGGGGTCATCCCGGCTGTCAGCGTCTTCAGCTTCGCGGTCGAGGCGGTATGGGCGTCGATCATCTTCTTGGCGAAGGCCTTCACCGAAGCGGAGGCGCCGTTGTTCAGCGCCAGCTTGGATGTCTCGATTTCAAAGGCGTCGCTAGCGGCGGCCGTATTCACGAAGTTCTGGGAGGCACCCATGGCCGGGGTCTGCGCCGCGCCGGGCGCGGAGGCTTCCGCTTGGTTGAACGTGTCGGCGCTGTTCGTTGCATAGGCCGACGAATTATCCTGTTTTTGGCCGCATCCCGCCAACGCGAGCAGGGCGGTGGTGGCGATGAGGGTCGAACGGATGGTCATGGCAAACCTCTGAAAATGCGACACGGATCAGGTATAAGCGTCTGTCGCGCCACGACGTTCCCATCGCGGGGACCCAGACGGGCGGCTGCGTCGTTGAAGCGCGCATTGCCATCCGAACAGCGAAGGAACGACCCGATGAGCCTTTTCGGTAATATCCTGAACAAGATATTCCATCATGGCAGCAAGGACCAAGGGGCTCCCACGCCATCCGCCGCGCCCGCAGCCACCCCGGCTCCCGCTGCTCCGGCTGCCGCCCCCACGCCCGCTCCCGCGGCACCTGCCCCTGCGCCGCAAAATGTCGATGTCGGTGCCGTGCTGTCCGAGATGGCGTCGATGAAGGGGGGCGGCGGCAATTACCAAAGCTCGATCGTCGATCTGCTGAAGCTGCTCGACCTGGATTCCAGCCTGTCGGCGCGCAAGGAACTGGCTAACGAACTGGGCGTCCACGCCGCCGAAGACGGCTCTGCCGAGCAGAATATCGCGCTCCATAAGGCGGTGATGGCGAAGCTGGCCGAGAATGGCGGGATCGTGCCGGACAGCCTGCGGAATTAAACACAGGAAAACGGGGCGGTGGTCGGTACGACCGCCGCCCCGTTTCCGTCAGTCCCGAAATAGCAGCGGCGCCATCGCCTGAAGGCTGCGCCGCCAGGTTTGGAATTCATGGCCCGTATCGGGCGATACGAAAAACATGTTCTTGATCCCGGCCGCCGTCAGCGCCTGGGCATTGGCGCGGGGGTCGCTGCGCGGACCACCGGGGGGACCGCTGCGTCCCCCTTCCAGCTCGCGGCTGCCGAAGCTGACAAAGGTCAGCTTGACCTTGTCGCGATAGCCAGGCGTCGCCTTCACGTCGTCTAGCGACATGGTCCCCCCGCTGAGCAAGCCGATATAGGCGAAGCGATCGAGATGCTTGGGCGCGATCAGCTTCGTCTCGAACCCGCCCATCGATAGCCCGGCCATGGCGCGGTGACGCTGGTCGGACAATGTGCGGTAATGTCCGTCGACATAGGGGATCAGCTCGTCCAGCAACACCGTCTGGAAGGGCCGGATGTCGAAACTCGCCAGCCCGCCGGGTGCGCCGGGGCGGATGTCGTTGGTCATGCCATAGGTCATGACGATCAGGAACGGTCGCGTCTTTCCGGCGGCGATCAGATTGTCCATAATGAGGTTGGCATGACCCTGATTGGACCAGGCCGTCTCATCCTCGCCCCAGCCATGCTGGAGATAGAGCACCGGATAGCGATCGCGCATGTTCCGGTCATAGCCGGGCGGGGTGTAGACGAACGCACGCCGCTGCGTGCCCGTGCTGGGTGAGGGGAACAGGATCTGCTCGACCCGGCCATGCGGCACGTCCTTCAGCGCATAGAAATCCGCGTCATGCGCGGGAATCTCGATGCCGCTCTCCCAGCGGGTCGAGCCGTAGAAGTTGAGCGTACCCGGATCATTGAACGTACCGCCATCGACCGTCAGATGATAATAATGAAACCCCTGGTCGAGCGGCCCTTCGGACGTGCCCGTCCAGGCACCGTCAGGGCCTTTGGTCAGCACGGTACCGCCGCGCCCGCCCAGCCCCAGGCTGACCTTCACCGCCTTGGCATCGGGGGCGGTGATGCGGAAACGCGCATAGCCCTGGGAATTGACCTGCGGATATGGTTGGCCCGGCTGGTTGAGCGGAGAGGGCCGGAAATCCTCGACCACCGCAGGCTGGGCGGTCTGGGCCAATGCCACAAGCGGGGTCATCATCGAGGCTGCTACAGCCGCCAGCGCGATCCTCATCGATCATCCCCTCTTTGTCCGCTGGCCCCTATCGACCATGTCGGGAACAGCATCGTGCCGACAATGGTAGGACAAAACAAGGCGGTTTCGCAAAAGGTTGCTGTCCGCGTGGACGGTACGATCGGGCACCCGCAATGCCGCCCGAGATAGCCCGGAATGCAGATCGTCATGCCAGGAGGATCGCTCCGGTTGCTCCCCCTTCGCCGTGCCGGTCTGGTCGGCCCGCAACGGTGCAGGCCGCAACCTTGCGTTCTGCGGAGGTCGATAATTTCGGTACCTCGGTACAGCACAAACCCCAGGTGGGGATAGGGGCGAACAGTCCTGCCTTTCCCCATTCCCGTGCGTAAGGGAATGGGGCACCCTTTCGTCAACGCTTGGCCCTGCCGCCTGCCCTTGTGCGGGAGGCGTTTCGTTCCCCCTCGGCCGGCGCGTCCGCCTCGACGAGTTCGACGACTTCGAACCGGTACCCCACCCAACCGCGCTGGCGTATTGCCTCGGCCATGGCGGCGTCGTTCGCCATCGCCGCCTTGCGTGACTTGGCGTGACCCCAGAAGACTTCGGTCTTGCCACCGCCCAGATCGGCGACGATCCGCCAATAATGGGTGAAGGGCTGCGATGTCGGGCCGATCGTCTTCACATAGCCGTCGGGCATCGTCGCGATCAGATAGCGGTTCCTGCGTGCCATGGGGGCGCCATAGCGCAAGGACGTGCCGACCTCATCCCGCTTGACGCATCGGGTGCCCTCCGCCTAGCGATACGGGGCCGGAATGATCCGGCGATATGATCGCGCCGGTTCCCCCGACAAGGGGGATTAAAAGGGAACACGGTGAGGGGCTCGGCCCCAAATCCGCGGCTGTCCCTGCAACTGTAAGCGGTGAGCGGCGATGCACGGATCGGCCATTGGTACGATCCAGCCACTGGGGCAACCTGGGAAGGCGCATGGTCCCGCGATGACCCGTGAGCCAGGAGACCTGCCGGCGTCAGGTCGCTCATGCCCGGTCCAGGGGATGGTCGAGGCTAGGTCCGTTCCGACGAGCGACGCCATAAGTGGCGGAGGCGCATGGGTGGCCCTGTGGAATGCGGAAAATGGCGTGCCGCACGCAAGGCATCCGGCCGTTCGGCAACGATCGGAAGACCTCGGCTTGTTCGCGACAAGACGCTATGAGCCAAATAATGATATATCATAACAGATACGGGCCGGTCCATCTGGTCCTGTGGGGTGGCGCAGCGCTCCTGCTGGGGGCGACGGACGCAGGGGCACAAAAGCTCGTGGAGCAGGCGGGCGATCCCACCGTGCTGGTGATCGGCACGCGGGGCGCGCCCGCGCTGGACACACCCAATGCGACGGGCAGCCGTTTGGGTCTGACGCCGCTGGAGACACCCGCCAGCATCGCCTCGCTGGACGGAGGCACGATCCGCGCGCGCGGCGACCTGTCGATCGTCGAGGCGGAGACGCGCGCGCCTGGTCTGTCGAGCGTTGCGGACCCCGGCAATGGCGGCACCGCTTTGGCGGCGCGCGGTTTTTCCGGGCAGGGGTCGGTGCTGCAACTGGTCGACGGCGTGCGGCTGTTCCCGGCGGCGGGGACGATCACCTTTCCGACCGATCCCTGGATGGTCGAGCGGATCGACATACTCAGCGGCCCCGCCTCGGTCCTTTACGGCCAGGGGGCGCTGGGCGGCGCGGTGAATGTCGTGATGCGCGCGCCCACCGCGCAGACCCATGGCCAAGCCGAAATCGGGTATGGCGCGCAAGGCAGTTTCCGCGCTGCCGCCGGGCTGGGCGGGCCGCTCACCCCGACACTCGGCTACCGTGTGGATGCCAGCTATCGCCGGTCAGACGGTTATGTCGATCGGGGGCATTCGGACAGCATCGCGCTGTCGGGTACGCTGCGCTGGACGCCGTCCGCAGCGCTGGCGGTGACGCTGCGCGGCGATCATGGCGACCAGCGGCCCATGACCTATTTCGGCACTCCGCTAATCGACGGGCGGCTCGACCTGCCGGTGCGGGATCGCAACTATAATGTCGGTGATGCGCGGATGCGGTTCCGTGACGAGCGCGCCTCGATCCGGGTCGACTGGACGCCCAGCGCCTCGGTCAGCCTTTCCAATATCGCCTATGTCCTGACTAGCGATCGTTTCTGGCGGAATCTGGAAAGCTATTGCTGGGTGGACGCCACCGGCACGTGCGCGGACGGAACGACCGGCACCCCCGGCACCATCCGGCGGAGCAGCAATTACGGTATTCGCCACGACCTGACCCAATGGGGCGATCAGGCGAGCGCGACCTGGCGCACGGGACTCGCGTCGGGCATCGCCAATGCCTTGGTCGTCGGGGTCGACGCCAATCTGGTCCGCTTCACCCATGAGAATGACTTTGGCTCGGTCGAACAGGTCGATGCGGTCGATCCCTTCGCTTTCGATCCCGGCCGTTTCCTGGATATGCAAGGGATCGCCCCGCGCTATCGCACTCGCACCACCGCGCTGGCGGTGTTCGCCGAGGATCGGGTGACGCTCAGCCGCCAGTGGTCGGTGATCGGCGGCGTCCGTTATGAAGTGGACAATGTCCGCCGCTGGACCGTCGCCGCACCCGACCGCTTCGTGCTGGAAAAGACGTTCCGCAACGCGACCTGGCGCGCGGGGCTGGTCTATCAGCCGGTGCCGGCCCTGTCGCTCTATGCCCAATATGCGACAGGCGTCGATCCGCTGGGGACGCTGACCACCATATCGACCGGGCAGGTGCAGTTCAGCAATGCGCGCGGCCATCAGGTCGAGGCGGGGGCCAAGTGGCTGTTCGCGAACGGCCACGGCACCGCGACGCTGGCGGCTTACCGGATCGTCAAGACGGGGCTGCTCGCCCAGCGCACGCTCGGCAGCCCGGTCGAGCAGGTGGGGCAGCGATCGTCGCAAGGCGTGGAAGCCGCAGTGACGCTCGACCTGCCACAGGGCTTTGGGATCGACGCGAACGGCACGCTGCTCGATGCGCGGTTCGACGATTTCCGTTCGGGCGGCGTGGATTATAACGGCCGCACCCCGCCGAACGTGCCCGAGGCGCTGGCCAATCTCTGGCTGCGCTGGAATGCCTCGGCGAAGGTGCAGGCGCGCGCCGGGCTGCGCTATGTCGGGCGGCACTTCTCCGACAATGGCGAGGCGTTCCGCATTCCCGGCTATGCGACGGTCGACGCCACCTTATCCTATGCCTTGAGCCAGCGCCTGGCGGTCGATCTGCGAGTCTATAATCTGTTCGACAAACCCTATGCCGTCACCGCCTATGGCGACCAGCAATGGATATTGGGCCGCCCGCGGTCATTCGACGTGACGCTTCGTGCCGGGTTCTGACCCGGCCACGCCGCCGATCCGTTGCGCGCCACAATACTGGTGCCCGGCGGACGGCGGGTGGCGAGCGACTGGCTGGTGTAGCGCGACTTCTATTGGGCCGATGCGGCGGCGGCCTGACCCCATGTCGATTCGATCAGCGGCATCGTGCTTGGGCAGCGCCGGTTGCGCCGCCCTGCGCGGGCCAAGAGGTGAAAACATCGTCGGCGGGGTTGGCGTCGCCCGTCCTGCCCGCTTAAGTGGGTGGCATGTGGCAACTCTACCAATTCCCGCTCTGTCCCTTTTCCCGCAAGGTCCGTCTGCTGCTGGGCGAGAAGGGCGTCGGCTATGAATTGGTGCGCGAATCGCCCTGGCAGCGGCGCGACGAGTTTCTCGACATGAATCCCGCCGGGCAGACCCCGGTGATGGTCGACGAAGAGCGCGGCGTGCTCCTAGTCGATTCGATGGCGATCTCGGAGTTTTTCGAGGAGACGGTCGAGAAGTCGGCGATGATCAACGGCACCGCCGTCGGCCGCGCCGAGATCCGGCGGCTGGTGACGTGGTTCGACACCCATTTCTATCAGGATGTGACCGGCCCGCTGCTCCACGAGCGCATGGTCAAGCGGGTCGCGCGCACCGGCAGCCCCGATGCCAAGGGCCTGCGCGAGGCGATGAAGGCGGCGGTCGGGCATCTCGACTATACGGATTATCTGCTCGACCATCGCAACTGGCTGGGCGGGGCGACGATGAGTCTCGCCGATCTGGCGGCGGCGGCGCAGATTTCGGTCGCCGATTATCTGGGCGGCATCGACTGGAAGGGGCATGAGCAGACCGCGCGCTGGTATCGTGGGCTGAAGAGCCGTCCCTCCTTCCGCCCGCTGCTGTCCGAGCGGATGGAGATGGTCACGCCGCCGTCGCATTACGACAATGTCGACTTCTGACGCGCCTGCCGAGCGGATCGGGATCGCGGATTTCCTGGCGGTCGACATCCGCGTCGGCACCGTCATCGCCGCCGAGCCTTTCCCGGAGGCGCGCAAGCCCGCGATCAAACTGACCATCGATTTCGGCGAGGTCATCGGCGTGAAGCGCTCTTCGGCGCAGATCATCCGGCATTACACACCGGACACGCTGGTCGGGCGGCAGGTGGCGGCGGTGGTGAACTTTCCGCCGCGTCAGATCGGACCGATGATGTCCGAGGTGCTGACCTTGGGCTTTCCCGATGCGGACGGGCAGGTGGTGCTGATCGCGCCGGATTTGCGCGTGCCCAATGGGGGGCGGTTGTTCTGAGGGTCTCCGTTGGCCTTCGACTTGGCTCAGGCTGAACAGCCCCAGATACCGAACTCCATCCAGGATGAGCGAGGTCGAAGCCTAAGCCACGCACACTAATTCAAATTGTTAGCCTTAACATTACCCCTTGCGCCTCGCGCTCCGAAGCGTACCATCCGCCCTCGATCGTAGGGATATAACCCACGGAGGACAGGAGGGGATATGAAGTCCAAACGCTGGGCCAGCCATGCGCTGGCCGCTTTGCTAACGCTCTCGGTGGCGGCACCCGCCATGGCGCAGGCCGACAAGATGGCGCCGATCGCCATACCCGCGCAACCGACCGCCATTCCGCTGAACACCGGCCCCTTGCCGGGTGCCAAGAACAAGGAAAGCTGGCACAGCCAGTATAACAGCGTCTTCGCCCGCAACGTGACGGAAGCGACGCTGACTCCCTTCCTGCCCGATCCCGCCAAGGCGACGGGCGCGGCGGTCATCGTCGCCCCCGGTGGCGGTTTCCGCACCCTGTCGATGCAGAATGAAGGCTGGGACGTCGCCAAGGCGCTGGCCGATCGCGGCATCGCCGCCTTCGTCCTGAAATACCGGCTGAACCAGACGCCCGCCGACATGGGCGAGTTCGAGAAGTCGATGGCCGCGATGTTCTCCAGCGTGGCGCGCCCCACCGCGCGGCCGAATCCAGAGGAAGCGCTGAAGGGCCTGGCTCCCCAGATCGCCGATTCCCGCGCGGCCTTTGCGCTGGTCCGCCAGCGCGCGGGCGCGTGGAAGGTCGATCCCAACCGGGTCGGCATGGTCGGTTTTTCGGCGGGCGCGATGCTGACCGTCGCGACCGTGCTCGACGGTCAGGCCAAGCCCGCCTTTATCGGCGATATCTATGGCCCGCTCCAGCCGATGACGGTGCCCGCCGACGCGCCGCCGATGTTCGCCGCGATCGCCGCCGACGATCCGCTGTTCGCGGGCAAGGGCTTCGGCCTAATCGATCAATGGATGGCGGCCAAGAAACCGGTCGAGTTCCATCTTTACGGCCAGGGCGGCCACGGCTTCGGCATGTATCCCAAGAAGACGACCAGCACCGGCTGGTTCGATGCCTTCTACCGCTGGATCGTGATGGAAGGGTTTTTGCAGGCCAAATAATCCTCCCCGGTACGGGGAGGGGGACCGCCCGCAGGGTGGTGGAGGGGGTTTTTCCCATAGGACGTCCCGTGTGGCGCTCCCCCTCCACCATGCTTCGCATGGTCCCCCTCCCCTTTCAGGGTAGGATCAGTCCAAGCTCTTCGAGGCCTGCTCGAACAGGTCCTTGGACAGGCCCGGCGTCTCGACGATCCGCACCAGCTCCGCGCGCATCAGCCCTGAGCGCTTGGCGTCGAACCGGCGCCAGCGGCCGAGCGGCGGCAACAGCTTGGCCGCCGTTTGCGGGTTGAGCCGGTCGAGCGCGATCAGCTGCTCGGCCAGGAAGCGATAGCCGGATCCGTCAGCAGCGTTGAACGCGCGCTGGTTCACCCCGAACGCGCCCAACAGCGCGCGTGCCCGATTGGGATTGGCCAGGGTGAAGTCGGGATGCTGGGCCAGCCGCTCGACCACCGCGCCGGTATCGCTGCGCGACGACAGCGCCTGGGTCTGGAACCATTTGTCGAGGACCAGCCCGTTACCGGCATAACGCGCATGGAAATGCGCCAGCGCGTCCTCGCGCTCGGGTGCGTCGGAGCTGACCAGCGTGGTCAGCGCCGCCTGCCGGTCGGTCATATTGTCCGCCGCCTCGAACTGCGCGAACGCCAGCGCGGCGGCATCCTCCGCGCCGCTGGCCGCGATATAGCCGAGCGCGACGTTGCGCAGGCGACGGCAACCCTTGGCCTCGGGCGAATAGACGTAACGCCCCTGCGCCAGCTCGGCATAGAGCCGCCGCCAGGTTGGCAGCAGTGCCTGGCCAAGCTGTGTGCGCAGCGTTTCGCGTGCGGCGTGGATCGCATCGGGGTCGACGGTGACGAGCTGGTCGCCGATGAAATTCTCCGACGGCAGCAACACCGCCTCGGCGAGGAAGGCCAGCTCCAGCCCCTCGGCCTCCAGCGTGCGGGTGACGGCGTCGATCACCGCCTGCCCCTTTACCTCGCCGTGGATCGTGCCTGCGACCAGCGTGTCGAGCATCAGCTGCTGCATCGCCTCGTAGCGGGCGAAGGGATCGTCGTCATGCGCCGACAGGAAGGCAAGGTCCTCCGCCGTCCGGTCGCTCTCGACCACGATGGGGGCGGAAAAGCCGCGATTGATCGACAGGACGGGGCGCTCGGTTACGCTCTCGAAGGTGATGGTTTCGGCCACCTGATCGAGCAGGATCAGCCGCTCGTCGGTCAGCGGGCGCCCGGTTTCCGCGCCGAACAGCCGGACCTTGAGCGGCAACAGCATCGGCTGCTTGACGCTCTGCCCCGGCGTGGCGGGGACATGCTGGGCGAGGCGAAGCTCGGCGCGGCCGCCGCCGGGTTCGTGGGATAGTCCGGCCGAGACGCGCGGCGTACCCGCCTGGGCATACCAGAGGCGGAATTGCGACAGGTCGATGCCGCCTGCCTCCTCCATACAGGCGACGAAATCCTCGCAGGTGGCGGCCGTCCCGTCGAAGCGATCGAAATACAGGTCGGTCGCCGCGCGGAACCGGACCGGACCCAGCATGGTCGCCATCATGCGGATCAGTTCGGCCCCCTTGTTGTAGATGGTCGCCGTGTAGAAGTTGCTGATCTCGATATAGCTTTCCGGGCGCACCGGATGCGCCAGCGGCCCGGAATCCTCGGGGAACTGGCTGGCGCGCAAGCCCCGCACATCCTCGATCCGCTTGACCGCGGCCGATCCCTGGTCGGCGGAGAAGCACTGGTCGCGATAGACGGTGAAGCCTTCCTTCAGGGAAAGCTGGAACCAGTCACGGCAGGTGATCCGGTTGCCCGACCAGTTGTGGAAATATTCATGCGCGACCACGGCGGCGACGGCGTCATAGTCGTAATCGGTCGCGGTGTCGGGGTCGGCGAGGATGTAGCGGCTGTTGAAAATGTTCAGCCCCTTATTCTCCATCGCGCCGAAGTTGAAATCGTCGACCGCGACAATGTTGAACACGTCCAGGTCATATTCGCGGCCATAGACGCGCTCGTCCCATGCCATGGAGAGCTTCAGCGCGTGGAGCGCATGGTCGGTCTTGGCCAGGTCGGCGGCGCGCACCCAGATGCCCAAGCGCACCTCGCGCCCGCTCATCGTGGTGAAGGTCGAGGCGTTGACCGCCAGATCGCCCGCGACCAGCGCGAAGAGATAAGACGGCTTGGGGAAGGGGTCGTGCCATTCCGCCCAGTGCGTGCCGTCGTCATTCTCGCCGCTCGCTACCGGATCGCCATTGGCCAGCAGCACCGGATAGCGCCGTCGGTCCGCGGTCATGCGAACGCGATAGACGCTCAGCACGTCGGGACGGTCGGGGAACCAGGTGATGCGGCGAAATCCTTCGGCCTCGCATTGGGTGCACAGATTGCCGCCCGAGGCATAAAGGCCCATCAGCTGGGTGTTGCTCTCGGGCGCGATCGAAACCTCGGTCTCGACGACGTGATGGTCGCCGGTCAGCGGCACGACCAGCTGCTCGCCCTCGATCCGCCAGTCATTGACCGCGACGCCGTCGACCTTGACCGACAGAGGCATCTGTCCGGCGCCGTCGAGCACCAGCGGCATATCGTGCGGGCTGCTGCGCGTGACGGTCAGCGCGGCGCGGACGCGGGTATCGGCAGGGTCCAGCGCGAAGTCGAGCGCGATCTGCGGGACTTCCCAGGCGGGGGGGCTATAGTCCTCGCGCCGGATGGCGGTGGGGGCCGTGCTGGGCTGGGCGGCGCTGCGCTGAATGTCCATGATGCGAATATAGCCGCGCGGGACCCGCGCGACCACCGGCGTGGCAGGAAAAACCGGCGCGGCCCGTCATGGGCGGGGTTGATCGGCGAAGATGGCGTGATACGCCTATGCAACACTATCTCCCCGAAAGGTCCTGCATGTCGCGTTCGACGGCTCTGCTGCCGCTGCTTCTCCTGTCCACCGCCGCGATCGCGCACGATCACGATCATCTTCATTATCAGGCCGCCAGCCCCGCGCCGGCGCAAACGGCGGCGCAGCGTAGCCCGGCCGAGCGCAACGCCGTCGTCACCGCGCCCCTGCCCGAGGACCAGGCGGCGATGAAAGCGCACGTCATGTTCCTGGCCAGTGACGCGATGGCGGGGCGCGAGGCGGGGACGCGCGACTATGACATCGCCGCGCAATATGTCGCGGCGCAATTCTATGCGGCGGGGCTGCGGCCCGGTGGCGACAATGGCGGCTATCTGCAGAGGGTGCCGCTGGTTGCGTACAATGTCGCCGACAAGGGCAGCGCGTTGTGGACCCCGGCGGGCGGCCAGCCGCAGGAACTGGTGTTCGGGGAGGATTTCGTGCCCTCGCCCGTGGCCAATGCCAAGGAGACCAGCCTTTCCGCGCCGGTCGTCTTCGTCGGATACGGCATCGACGCCGCGCAATATGGGCTGACCGACTATAAGGGCGTCGATGTGCGCGGCAAAATCGTCGCCTTCGTCCCCGGCACGCCCGAGGGGCTGGGCGGCGAGGAGCGCGCCTTTTTCGGGTCGGCGGCGAACAAGGCTTCGCTGGCGGCGGCGCGCGGTGCGGTCGGCGCGATCCAGATCGACATGCCGCGCGCTGGTGGTCGGCAGCGGCCCTTCGCTTCGCTCGCCCGTTATTACAACGCGCCGCGCGTGACCTGGGCGAACCCGGACGGCACCGCCCATGCGATGACGCCGACGACCCCGGTACTTGGCACCCTGTCTCAGACGGGCGCGGCCAAGCTGTTCGGCAAGGGCTGGGACGCGGTCGTAAAGGCGGCCGCTGCGCCCAAGCCCGCTTACAAACCGCTTACCGCCAAGGGGCAGTTGACGGTCGCGTCCAAGACCAGCTTCAAGCCGATGGACAGCAGCAACGTCATCGGCCTGATTCCCGGCAGCGACCCGAAGCTGAAGGATCAGGTGGTCGTGCTGTCCGCGCATCTTGACCATATCGGCACCAATGAAGGGGGCGAGGGCGACCGGATCAACAATGGCGCGCTCGACAACGCCATCGGCATCGCCAGCCTGATCGAGGAGGCCAAGCGCTTCAAGGCGGCCACGCCGCCCAAGCGCACCGTCATGTTCCTGGCGGTGACGGCGGAGGAAAAGGGGCTGGTCGGCTCCGACTATTTCGCCAACCACCCGACCGTGCCGCTGAAGTCGATCGTCGCCGACGTCAATCTCGACATGCCGATCCTGACCTACAAGTTCGAGGATATGGTGGTGTTCGGCGCGGATCGATCAACGCTGGGTCCGATCGTGCGCAAGGCGGTGGGGGCGATGGACCTGCCCGTCTCGCCCGATCCGATGCCGGAAGAAGGCATTTTCGTCCGCTCCGACCATTTCCGCTTCGTGCAGAAGGGCATCCCCTCGGTCTTCCTGTGGCCGGGCCAGAAGGGACCGGGCAAGGCGGCGGTCGAGGATTTCATGAGCCACCGCTATCACCGCCCCGGCGACGAGATCGACCAGGGCATCGACTGGAGCCAGGGACCGCGCTTCGTCAGCGTCAACTACGCCATCGCCCGCGAAATCGCCGACGGTGCGGAGCGGCCGGTGTGGAACAAGGGCGATTATTTCGGCACGCTCTACAAGGGGCCGATGGCGGCGAAGTGAGCAAGCTTGGGGCTTGGCACCAAATCCCCCAACCCTCGTTCAGCCTGAGCGAAGTCGAAGGCCAAGCACGCCGTTCGTCGCGTGCACTTCGACTTCGCTCAGTGCGAACGGAGGTTTGAGCTTGGTGGGTCGTCTTTTCGTCTTCGGCATGGGCTATGCCGCCGGTCACTTGGCGGCGCTGCTGGAAGGGCGCGGCTGGTCCGTTGCGGGAACGACCCGTGACGGGCGCGGCGGCTCGATCTGCTTCGACGACCGGACGCGGGTGGAGACGGAGATCGCCGCTGCCACGCATATCCTGTCCTCGGTCCCGCCCGAGGGCGAGGCTGATCCCGTGCTGGCCACGTACGGCGCGCAACTGGCACGGTCGGATGCATGGCTCGGCTATCTGTCCTCGACCGGCGTCTATGGTGATACCGGCGGGGCGTGGGTGGACGAAACCGCCCCGATCGGCTCGGGACGGCGTGCGGCGCGTGCGGCGGCGGATGCCGACTGGCAGGCACTGGGCGCGCGGGTGTTTCGCCTGCCCGGCATTTACGGCCCGGGCCGGTCGCCGATCGACCGGGTGCGTGGCGGACGCGCGCACCGGGTCGGGCTGCCCGGACAGGTGTTCAGCCGGGTGCATATCGCCGATATCGTGTCGGGCGTCATCGCCGGGTTCGACGGCCCGGCGGGGGCCTATAACCTGTCCGACGATTTTCCCTGCGATCAGGACGCGGTCATGGCCTATGCCGCCCAACTGGCAGGGCTGTCGCCGCCGCCACTGGTGTCGCTGGACAGCCTGTCAGACGCGGCGCGCGGTTTCTATGCCGAGAACCGGCGGGTGGCGAATGGCAAGGCCAAGCGGGTGCTGAACTGGCGCCCCCGCTATCCCGATTACCGGTTGGGCCTGCGCGCCTTGAGCGCGATGACCAGCCCCAGCGCCGTCACTGCCGCCCCCGCGCCAGCCAGCAGCGACCAGCGATAACCCTCGAACACGGTCGACAGGCTCATGGCGATGACGGGGACGATGACGCTGGAATAGGCCGCCTTGGCCGGGCCGATCGTCCGTAGCACCCGGTAGTAGAGCGGAAAGGCCAGTGCCGAGGCGAACAGCCCGAGATAGAGGATGCCCAGCACATATCCAGCGCGCATCTCGAACACCGGCGGGCCGTTCAGGCTATAGGCGATGACCGCATCCAGCGCCGCGCCGATCAGCATCGCCACGCTCAACGTCGCGTGCATCGGAAAGCGCTTGGCGGTCTTGGTCGCCTGCATGACATTGGCGGTCGAGGCGGACAGGATCGCCACGATGGTCAGCGCGATGCCGGTCAGTGCACGCGTCGGCCCGGCAGGATCGACCCGCGCCTCATGCACGAACAGCAGCGCCGCGCCCGCCATCGCGATGGCGGAGCCGACCATCAGCTGCCGCCCCATGCGCTGCCCCAGGAAAAGACGCGCGAAACCCGCATTGGGGATCAGCAGCATCGCGAAGACGACCGCGACCAGCCCGGAGGTGATGTACGCCTCGGCATGATAAACGAAGTTGAAGTTGAGGACGAACTGGAACAGCCCGATCCCGGCGGCAAAGAGCGCACCGGTGGTGCCCAGCCGGAAACTTTCCCGCCGGGCGATGGCGAAGGCCCCCATGGCGAGCCCGCCGACGAGGAAGCGATAGCTGACCGACCAAGTGGCGGGCACGACCGAAATCTGGTCGCGGATGACCAGCCAGGTCGATCCCCAGATCAGCGTGACAATGGCGAAGGGGATGAGGACGGCGGCGCGGGTCGAGCGCGGGCTGGTGTCGAACTCGCTCATAAGGCGATGATCGCGTCGGCCAGGGCGGCGACATGGTGCGCGTCGGTGTCCCAGGCGGTGACGAGCCGGATTTCGCCCTCCGCCCAGTCGTAAAAGTCGAAGCCTTGCGACCGTAGCTTCGCGGCTTCCTCCGGCGTGGCGCGCAGGAAGACTTCGTTCGCCTCGACAGGGTAGACCAGCCGGTCGCCCGCCGCGCCCGCCAGCCGTTCGGCACAGGCATTGGCGAGCGCGCCATTGGCGATCCACAGATCATTCTCGACCATCGCCAGCACCTGCGCCGCCAGATAGCGGCCCTTGGACATCAACAGCCCGGCGCGCTTGCGGCGGCGGCGGGTGACGTCCGCCAGACCGGGCTTGAAGAACACCAGCGCCTCGGCACTCATCGCGCCGTTCTTGACGAAGCCGAAGGACAAGGCCTCCACGCCGGACTGCCAGGTCAGCGCGGCGGGCGTACAGCCCAACCGCGCGACCGCATTGGCGAAGCGCGCGCCGTCCATGTGGAAGCCCAGTCCGCGCTCCTTGGCCAATGCCCCGATCGCGGCGACCTCTTCCGGGTTGTAGACGCGGCCATATTCGGTGGCGTTGGTGATCGAGATGGCGTGGGGCTGGACCCGGTGGACGTCATTGGCGATGGCGTCGATCACGGCCCGGATCGTGTCCGGGGTCAGCTTCGCCCCCTCGCCATCGGCCAGCATCAGCTTGGCGCCATGGGTGTAGAATTCGGGCGCGCCGCCTTCGTCATTCTGGATATGCGAGTCGCGGTGGCAGACCACGCCGCCATAAGGCGGGCAGAGTGCGGCCAGCGCCAGGCAGTTGGCGGCGGTGCCGGTGGGCACCCACAGTACCTCGACCTCGGTGCCGAACAGCTCGGACAAGCACGCGTCCAGCGCCTTGGACCAGCGGTCGCCGTCATAGGCGGTGTCCATCTGGTCGGCGGCGACGATGGCCTCCATGACCTTGGGGTGGATACGGGCGGCGTTGTCCGAGAAAAAGCGCATGGCTCAGGCGTTTGGGGGAGGTGGCGGGTCAGGTCAACACCACGCCCCCATGGCGGGCGTCAGTGCGGCACCACGCCCAGTTCGACCCCGGTCTTGTCGTGCAGCGCGAAGCGGTCGACCAGGTCGGCGCTCGCCTGATTATAGCCGATCACCTCGACCTTGGCGCCATCGCGCCGCAGCCGCGCCACGATCTTGTCGAGCGCGCCCACTCCGGAAATATCCCAGAAATGCGCCGCCGACACGTCGATCACGACGTTGCGTTTCGGCTCCGCCAGGAAAGCGCGGGTGAAGCGGTCGACCGAGGCGAAGAAGATCTGCCCCGTCACGTTGTAGCGTACCGCATCGCCCTGCTCGATCCGCTCGACCGCGAACAGCCGGCGGACCTTGCCCGCAAAGAAGATGCCCGACAGCAGCACGCCCGCCAGCACGCCCTTCGCCAGATCATGCGTCAGGACGACCACCGCGACCGTGACGAGCATGACGACCGAGGAGGTCGGCGGGTGGCGGCGCAGATTGGGGATGGAGTTCCAGCTGAACGTTCCGATCGACACCATGACCATCACGGCGACCAGTGCGGGCATCGGGATGCGACCTACGACCGGGCCGAGGCCGGCCAGCAAGATCAGCAGCACGACGCCCGCGGTCAGCGTCGACAGCCGCTTGCGCCCGCCCGAGGTGACGTTGATGACCGATTGCCCGATCATCGCGCAGCCGCCCATGCCGCCGACCAAAGCGGCGGCGATGTTCGCGCCGCCCTGTCCCATGCACTCGCGGCGCTTGTTGCTGTCCGTATCGGTCATGTCGTCGACGATCTGCGCGGTCAGCAGCGATTCGAGCAGGCCGACCGCGGCCATGGTCAGCGAATAGGGCAGGATGATGCGCAACGTCTCCCACGTCAGCGGCACGCTCGGCAGCGCCAGGCTGGGCAAGCCTTCGGGCAGGCGCCCCATATCGCCCACCGTGCGCACCGGCAGGCCCATCGCGATGCTGATCGCCGCCAGCACCAGGATGGCGACGAGCGGGGAGGGGACCGCCTTGGTCACGCGTGGCAGCAGATAGATGATGGCGAGGCCGCCCGCGACCATCGCATAGCTGTGCCATGTCACGCCGGTCAGCTGCGGCAGCTGTGCCATGAAGATCAGGATCGCCAGCGCGTTGACGAAGCCGGTGATGACCGAGCGCGAGACGAACTGCATCACCAGATCGAGTCGGAGGAAACCGGCGGCGATCTGGATCAGCCCCATCAATATGGTCGCGGCGAAGAGGTAATCGACGCCGTGGTCGCGGACCAGCGGGGTGACGACGACCGCAACGGCGGCGGTCGCGGCGGAGATCATCGCCGGCCGGCCGCCCAGAAAGGAAATGACGATCGCGATCGCAACCGACGCATAAAGCCCGACACGGGGATCGACGCCCGAGATGATCGAAAAGCCGATCGCCTCGGGGATCAGCGCGAGCGCGACGACCAGCCCGGCGAGCACGTCACGGCGGGCATCGCCCAGGTTGGAGAACCATTGGGTTCGGTAGCTTTGGAGAGTCATGAAATACCAGAATGTCGCGCATGGCGGACACGCTCTCTGACGGCAGGAGCGGCGATGGGGCCATGCATTCTGTTGTCCGGCGGATCGGCGGCCGGAATAGCCACCCGGAATTGCACCGGGTCCTTGCGAATGACCGCGCGTGTAAGCGGTATGAGGGGGGAAGGGCAACCCCCGTCAGCCCAAGTTCAAGGTCTTGGTTCGCGCAGAGGCGCGGAGGACGCAGAGAGGCATGTCTGGCCGACAGGCCCTATCGTCTCTCAGCGTATCAGCCTGGGCCATGCCGGGGCCACCGCGCCAAAGCCCTCTGCGTCCTCCGCGCCTCTGCGCGAACAAATCCTCTTCGCGTCATCGCGGCTTCGCGTGAATTTCAAATGGATCACGCGAAGCCGCGATGACGCGAAGGAAAAAGCGTCTCCCGCCCGAGAGCGTTCGCTATTCCCCCTCTCCCTCGCGCTCGTCGGGCGGGCGGCGATCTTCGGGGGGCGGGCCTGCGCGGTCGGGGCGGCGGCGGCCCGGGCCGACGGTGATCGATCCGTCGTCGCCCATCTTCATGTCCAGACCCATGCCCTGGATGATCTCGCCTACCGGATCGCTTTCGGTCGGGATCATCTCCTCGTCCGTGCTATTGGCCAGCGCGTCGGGATCGACCTCTTCCTGCACCACGGGGGCGGGCACGGGCGGGATGTCGAGCGCGGACTGCATGAAGGCGCGCCAGATGCGCGCGGGCACGCCGCCGCCGGACAGGCCGGGATTGGGCGTGTTGTCGTCATTGCCGACCCAGACGCCCACCACGAGATCGCGCGCAAAGCCGATGAACAGCGCGTCGCGTGAATCCTGCGTCGTGCCGGTCTTGCCATAGGCATCGACGGTCAGCAGCGCCTGCCGTCCCGTCCCCGTCTTGATCGAGGAGGAAAGCAGATCGAGCATCCCGTCATGTACCGCCGAGGAAAAGCCGGTCTTGCGCTCGGTCAGCGACTGGTACCAGCCTTTGTCCTTGACGTCGTTCAGCCCGCGCGCGGCGACCGGATAGCTTTCATTGGCAACCGCGGCATAGGCGGCGGTCAGTTCCAGCAGGCTAACGGTCGAGGTGCCCAGGCCGATCGTCGCCTCGTTCGGAATCGGCGTGGTGATGCCCAGGTCGCGGGCGGCCTTGATGACCGACTTCACCCCGACTGCCTGGGTCAGCCGCGCCGCCGCGACGTTGGACGACCGCGCGAACGCCTGGCGCAGCGTGATCTTGCCCAGATAGCGGCCGTCGCTGTTCCGCGGCTTCCACCCGGCGATGTCGACCGGCTCGTCCTCGATCGTCGAATCCGGCGTCATGCCTGAGCGCAGCGCGGCCAGATAGACGAACAGCTTGAAGGCCGAGCCCGGCTGGCGGCGTGCCTGGGTGGCGCGGTTGAACGGGCTCTTGGAATAATCCTTGCCGCCGACCATCGCGACGACGCGGCCGTCCGGGCGCATCGCGACCAACGCGACCTGCGCCTGGTTCAGCCCGGCGCTGCGCACCGTCCGCTCGGCGATCCGTTGCAGCCGGGGATTGAGCGTGGTCTGGACGGTCGCCTCGGTCTTGATCTCGCCCGCCTGGTCGCGCGCCTCGGGCAGCACCCAATCGGCAAAATAGGTGCCGCTGGGCAGGGTTTCAGGCCGTGAGGCAAGCACACGCTGCGGCTGGACGGCATCGGCCTCCGCCTTGGTTAGGAAGCCCGCATCCTCCATTGCCGCGACGACCACCGCCTGCCGGGCGCGCGCGCCCTTCAGGTTCGTCGTGGGCGCAAGGCGCGAGGGGGCTTTCACCAGACCCGCCAGCATTGCCGCCTGGCCGATGTTCAGCTTGTCGGGCGTCCGCCCGAAATAATGTTTCGACGCGGCGGTGATGCCATAGACGTTATCGCCGAAATAGACGTTCGACAGATAGCGCGAGAGAATCTCGTCCTTGGTCAGCCACGCTTCCAGCCAGAAGGCGATCATCGCCTCGCGGATCTTGCGGCCCGCCGTCCGGTCGGAATCGAGGAATGCGTTCTTCGCCAGCTGCTGGGTGATGGTCGATCCGCCCTCGCGCACCCCGCCCGAGCCCAGATTATGCCAGGCGGCGCGCAGGATGCCGCGCGGATCGACACCCCAATGCGAATAGAAGCGCCGGTCCTCGATCGCCATGAACGCCTCGCGGACATGGGCGGGCAGCTTGGCGGCATCGACCGGCGCGCCGATGATCGCGCCGCGCCGCGCGATCGGCGTGCCGTCATCGGCGGTCAGCGTGATCGAGGGCGGCGTCGGCGGCTGGAGCGAGCGCGACAGCGGCGCGGTGACGGCCAGCCACGCGATGGCGATGACCAGCAGGATGATGCCTGCGCCCGCCCCGCGCGCGATCCAGCGGCCCCAGCGGATTTTGCGGCGAGGCCGCTCGGCCCGCGCATCGTCCTCGTCTGGGCCGAAGGTCCAGCTCTGCGTCTCCGCATCATAGAGCGGATAATGCGGCCCTACCGGCTCGTAAGGCCGGTCCAGGGGTGTACGGTCGGGATTAAATGGGTCGGGGCGCATCTGGGGTTCCGGCATCGGCCTCGCGTGTATTACTTTACCAGAACACCGCGCGCAAGCTCATGGACGTGTTTACCCCGTTTGCGGCACCTCCGGCAAGCGGTCCACCGGCGGCGCGTCGGTGATAAGGCCTGCGCGATGCGCGACGATGGTGGGGACCAGCGCCTGTCCTGCGACGTTGATCGCGGTCCGCCCCATGTCGAGGATCGGATCGATGGCGAGCAACAGCCCCGCACCCTCCAGCGGCAGGCCCAGCGTCGACAGCGTCAGCGTCAGCATGACGACCGCGCCGGTCAGCCCCGCCGTAGCCGCCGAGCCCAGCACCGATACCAGCACGATCAGCACATAATCGCCGACATGCAGCGGCAAGCCGTAATATTGCGCGACGAACAAGGCCGAGATCGCCGGATAGATGGCGGCACACCCGTCCATCTTGGTCGTCGCGGCGAAGGGCACGGCAAAGGCTGAATAGGCGCGCGGCACGCCGAGGCGCCGCTCGACCGCATCCTCGGTCACCGGCAGGGTGGCGATCGACGAGCGTGACACGAAGCCCAGCTGGATGGCGGGCCAGGCGGCGGCATAGAAGCGCTTGGGCGACATGCCGTTGGCGAGCAGCAGCAGCGGATAGACGACGAACAGGACCAGGCCGAGCCCGATATAGATGGCCAGCGCAAAGCTGCCGAGCGCGGACAGCGACTGCCACCCATAGCGCACGATGGCGTTGCCCAGCAGCGCGCCCGAGCCGATCGGGGTCAGCCGGATCACCCAGGACAGGATGCGCCGAAAGATGGCGAGCGCCGAGGCGTTGAACGACAGGAAGCTCTCGCCCTTGTCGCCGACCCGCACGGCGGCGACGCCGATCGCGACCGCCATGACGATGATCTGGAGGATGTTGAACGACAGTCCGGTCTTCAGCGCGCCGCCGTCGCCCGCGCTGGTCGAGGCGGACAGGCCCAGAATGTTGGACGGGATCAGCCCGCGCAGGAAGTCGAGCCACGAGCCGGCGGTGTCGGGCCGCACCGCGCTGCCCGGCGCGACGCCCGCATGCAGGCCGGGTTGCAGCACGGTGCCCAGCGTCAGGCCGATGGTGACGGCGATCAGCGCGGTGATCGCGAACCAGATGAAGGTGGCGGCGACCAGCCGCGCGGCATTGTTCAGGTCGCGCAGCGCCGCGATCGACGCGACGATGGCGGTGAACACCAGCGGCACGACCAGCACCTTGAGCAGCTGGACGAAGCTCTCGCCGACGATGCGCAAGCCTTCGGCCAGCCCGGCCAAGCCTTGCGACCGGGCGAGCAGGCCGAGCAGCAGGCCCACGGCCATGCCGACGAACACCTGGGCGCCGAACGAAAAACGGAATCTCATCCGACCATAGCTAGCGAGCCGGTAAAACGATCCCAACCAAGTTTTACGTGTGGGGATGAAAGCTCCCCATTTCAGGCCCTTTGAGGGGCGGGGGAGAATGGTGCTGCCGGTGAGGATTGAACTCACGACCCCAGACTTCCCAGAGAATTGCTGATGGGATCCGCAGGTTCCTGTTGGTATCTAGCGGATGTTAACTGGCGGATCTCCGCGCTCTATGGGGCTTCGTATCTGCCCGGTGGGCGCTGCCGGTTACTTCCTGCGTGTGCCCCGGTCCTGACCGAATTCCCGGTCATCCGGGCCGATGAGGATCGATGTAGATGGCGCAGGAGCGCGGCGTTTCGAGGCGTTCGGTAGTCATCGCCAGATCGCCGGTGCGCTGCGCCCATGCGAACTCGAGCCTGTCGACGTTCTTCGGCGGGATGTCGGCCAGTGCGCGATAGCGTCGGTCCGACAGGGCTCCGCCATAATCCGCCTTTCCTCATCCGCCTCGTCGCTCGTCGCAGCCCGAGTCGCTGATGGCCTCGTATCCTGCGCAGGTAGCGTCGATCCGGCGAGGCCGACCACGTCCGGCACCCCAGCGATGGCCGGTATGCCCCGCCGATGTGAGCACCCCCGACGACGACGTGATAGGGGGATCCGCCGGGTGACAGAGCAACGCCCCCCGGTGGCGGCGAGGAAGCCACCGAACAGCGCGATGGGTCAAGCTACCGACAGAGTGTAGAGGCGCGGCACCGGCGGTATCCTTTTGGAAGCGGGCTGTAGGACTTGCAGCGTCGAAATGCTTGGGATCGCAGTTCATGAGCGGTTGGCGATCCGACCTCGGCAGCCCGATGTGAATTGGGCGACTCTATTGTGAAAAGGCGATCCCCGTCAGCGGATTGCCGAACTGATGCACCACGGCGAACGTCCCGTCGACGAGCGAAAACGAATGGATGGTACCGCCCAGATCGCTGACGAAGATCCGTTGTCCGGCAGTATCCAGCGCCAGACCGATCGCCTCCTGCAAGCCGGTGGCGAGAACGACGTGGTTGGATAGGCCGTCGACACCGATATCGGCACAGTTGAGGGAATTACCCGCCACTGACGGGTCGCCGCGATCGGTCCAGTACAGCTTCCGCCGATCGAAATCGATCTCAAGATCGATCGGCTCGGGCAGATGGTCCAGCAGCAGTTCGACATCCCGGTCGTGGAGCGGCGCCGGGCCAGCCTGGAAATCGATGGGGGCACGGAAGATTCTACCGCGACCGCCATCAGCAGGCCCCTTTTGCGTCCAGTAGATATATCCCCCGAGGTCATCGAGGGCGATGCCGACGCAGTGTCGCAGAATCTCACCCGTCTGCTCGGGCCAGTCGCCGGTGCGCAGCAAGTTCCGCAAGTCGCTTCCATCGGTTCGGCACGACCAGAGCGCCATGCCCTCGCGATCACAAAAGTACAGCCGGTCGGTTGGTCGGTGGAGCCGCACCTGTTTGGGCGTCACGATGGCCCCATCCCCGATCAGGGTTGCGTGATCGGTGCCTCCGATGCTGCATCGCTCGACCGATCCGTCATCCCCGGGGAATTCCTCGCCGCTCAACGGCGGCTTGCCCATGCTCGTCCAGTAGATCGCATCGTCGGCGGCGACGACCTGGATGCCGTCGGGGACGCCGTACAGATCACCGCGCACGGTTTTGATGTCGCCACTGTCGACATCGAGCGCGACGATTGCTGCCGGTCGGGCCTGGAGAATGTACAATGTGCCGGTCATGATGACTTTCCTTCGATCGCCTCAGGCGAGGTACCAATCATGTGTCGAATGCGGCACGGCCTTGCGGCCGTGACCGCGTCCCGGTCAGGTGGGAAGTGGGCCGGTCGACAGATCCCAGCTGCTCGACATACCGGACGGTAGCGTCGCAGGGGCCGCCCCCATCAGTGCTTCCAGCAAGGCGACCGTATCGGCGCCGGGCAAATGGCTAGCGTGCAGACGGCGGCGAGGGCGTGATCCCCAGCGCAGCCAGGTGGAGTCCGGGACGTAAAGTTCCCCTCGGTCCTCGCCCTGCGGCACGAGCAACGTGCGGCCGGACGGAAGATCGGTGGTGACCAACGTATCCGCCCATGCTCCCGGCTCGGCCTTCTCGCGCAGTGCGCGGACGTCAAGCACCTCCGCAATGGCGAGGATCGGAGATTGCAGAGCCCGGACCAGCTCCGCCGCCTTCCTCTTCTCGAACGCCTTTGCGAGAGTCTCGCTTGCGTCCTGCCACCGCTCAGGCAGGGAGATCGCCATCGCCGCCTCGATTGAAGGGCGGGCCTGCGGGTAGAGGTCGGGTTCCAGCGCCAGATAGATCCAGCCATCGGAACTGCGATACAGGCTGTTTAGCGCATCCCAGCCTCGCGCATTCTGGCCGCTTGGTTCGGCAACGGGGCGTCCGGTGATGAAGGGCAGTTGGATCCAGGCGGCGGTTCGTGCGAGCGACGTTCGCGTGACGATGTTGCGCGCGCCGCGCTCCCTTGCGACAAAGCCGCACAGTGCCGACAGCGTGCCCGCAAAGCCGGTGAAATAGTCGATCGTCGCAGCGACGCCGTGGACTTCGGGCGACGATAGACCTCCGTACCTGACCATGATGCCGGACATTGCCTGGACGACCGGGTCGTATGCGGGCCGGTCCTCCCACCCCTTGCCGAGTGACCCGCCATACGCCGTCACGGCCGTGATGACGCAATCCGGCTTCGCGGCGTGCACCCGATCGGGGTCGAAACCCAGCCCAGCCGCCTGGTGGGGCAGCTTGTTGTAGATCACCGCATCGCTGCGCTCGATAAGGCGATCGACGATCGGCTTTGTCGCCTCGTTCTTGAGGTCGATGATCGCCGCGTCTTTGCCCTGATTGACCTCCTGACCGATGAACAGGAGCATCCGCGGTCCCATCTTCGGGTTGATGGGATCGATATGAAGTACCTCGGCACCGAGCTCGGCCAAGGTGCGCGACGCGACTGGGCCTGCGATGACGTTCGCAAGATCGAGGATTCTCAAGCCCGAGAGCGGCGGCGTCGCTGATTCTGCTGGTTCCGGTGCGTTGGCAAAGAACCGCTCGTCGCTAGCCCAGCCGGTGAAGACAGGCGCCGCTGCCTTTTGAGGCAGAGGCATCGAACCATGATCGCTTGCCGATATGTCGACGAGGTGACCCGGAGCAAGGATTGTCGCCTCGTCGTCATCATGCGCCACCACGATCCCTGCCTCGCGGATCGGTCCGAAGCCGGTCCATTCCGCCGTGGTCCGCTGCACTGCCGCCGGCACACCATGTCGGCCCAGGTGATCTTCCCATTCGAGGGCAGACCGCGTCAGGAACAGCGCTTCCAGCCGCTTGGCCAGCTGCTTCATTCCCGATGTGTTCGAGCGGTAGGCGTAGACATTGTCATCGGTAGGCGGCACGTCGAGGATATTGCCGCGGCGCAGGCCCATCGACCCCAATTCGTCGGCGATGCCCATCGCGCTCAATAGGCGGTCGATGTGACCGATATTGTCGATGACGAGGATGAACAAATCCCGCCCATCGGCGCACGCGTAGCTCCGAAAGAAGGGAGGCATCTGGCCATCGAGGAACCGCTCGACGCCCGATGCCAGGACCCCCGGAAGCCTGCGCAGGTTCAGATGGTCGATGATGACGGTGGGGATGCCCGGCTCGTTATACCTCTTTGGTTGCCCTTTCGTCCGCATGAGCGGGCCGGCCGACGCCGACATGGCGCCATCGAGCAACGGTGCCTCGATCCGGTCGCCGCGCCCATCGCGAAGTCGACCGAACACCGCCGCCGTCACGCCGATCGCCGCGTGGAGTGCCGAATATGCGGAGGCCAAGGGCAGGGCGGTGAAGACCGGTGGAAGCGAAAAGGCTGCACCCCAAAAGGAGATGTCGGTGAAAAGCGCAGCGTTTGCGGCGATCACCCCCTCCCAGCCGGGCATCGATGCTCTGGCATCGCTCTCGGAAAAGCCCGGCAGTGATGCATAGATGATCTGGGGATTGTCCTGCCTTACCTGGTCATAACCAAGTCCGAGCCTCGCCATCACGCCGGGTCTGAAGTTCTCGATCACCACATCGGCTGCGTTGACCAGCGCCAGCGCTTCCGAACGACCGACCTCGCTCTTCAGGTCGAGTTCGATGCGCCGCTTGCCACGATGAAGTATCTGTTCGGCGGGGTGGCGCTCGGCTGCACCCGGTCGCCGCACCGACACGACCTCGGCGCCTTGGTCAGCCAGCAGGAGCCCCGCCATCGGACCCGCAAGCCAGTGACCGAATTCGACAACCCGCAGACCGGCAAGCGGGCCGCCTGATGTCGTCGCGCCGCTCATGCCGCGGCCTTTCTCGTCGCCGTAAGGATCGCAATCTGCGCGCGACCGGCATCCTTTGCGGCTGTCGCGTAATCCTTCTGGCCATACGCCTCATCGATGGTCGCGGCGACGTCTGTCATCGCTTCGGGCGTGGGCGATCCGAGCTGGATGTGCTCCATTTCCTTGCCGACGTTTTCCATTAGGTGCTTGGCTCCGCCAGGCCCTCCACCGAGACGAACGGCAGCGAGCGGGCCGACGGCCGCCCAACGCAAACCGAGCGATCCCCGCATCAGCCGATCCAGCATTTCCGGTTCGACGACGCCGGCATGGACGAGACTAAACGCCTCCCTCAAAAGAGCTAATTGCAGCCGGTTGCCTACGAAGCCGGCGATCTCCTTCTTGAGAATAACCGGCTCACGACCAAGGGATGCGTAGATCTCGGCGGCGCGATCGATCGTGGTTTGCGACGTCTTTTCGCTGGGCACCACCTCGACAACCGGCAGCACGTGCGGCGGGTTGTAGGGATGGCCGACGATGATGCGGCTGCCATCGGCGATGTCGCGTGCGATCTCGCTCGCGGGGATCGACGAACTCGACGTCGCCAGGATCGTGTCGCCGGCCGTGATGCTTTCGAGCTTTGCGAACAGCTCACGCTTCCAATCGACGCGCTCGGGGCCGTTCTCCTGTACAATGGAGACGCCGTCCACCGCTTCCTCCAAGGAGGTCGAGGCTGTTATCCGTGACCTCAAGTCGGAGGTTTCGACATCGACTCCCAAGGCGATGAGCGCAGGCGCGGCTTCGGAAACGGCATCGTCTATGGCTTGCCCCAGGTCAGGCCGTGGATCCGATACGCGGACCGTCCAGCCGTGGGCGGCGAACAGCGACGCCCAGGATAGGCCGATAGTACCAGCACCGATGACGGCGACTGAACGCTGTGGCGAGTTCATGCTATTTCTCCAGCTTTTGCGGAACAAACAGCTCGATACAATTATGTATCCATATGCTCAAAAGATTTCTCGGCAGCTCACGTTTGGCGCGGCGGACTCGTCCTGTCGCTTCAGCGACGGTAGCCGATGCCCGCGCAGTCCGTTTGAAGCGTAGCGACAAATAAGCCGGAAAACCGAGCTTGTGCCTGCCCGCTACGAAGGCTGCGGCCCTCCGAAGCGGCCGGAGCTTTTCATCGACCAGTGTCCACCTTGACGTCCCAGCATATCGCCATGGGCAGCGGATTCACGAGATGCTTCGCCGCAAGTCGGGCGGCGCGTTCGTCACCACCGACCAGATCGGTGCTCGTCGCGTCGCAAGGGTGCCATTTCGCCTTGCTTCCGCTCGAACTAAGGTGCGGACGTCAGGGTCGAGCGCGGCGACGATCCGACGATCCGGATATACGCGAGTAGGGAGTAGACCACGGCGAGCGCCATCATCGTCAGGAGAGGGACCGCCACATCGCCGAGCGTCGCGCCCATCTGATTGAGGGGCACGAAGGTGTGAACCCCCGACGTCGACGGTATCAGACGTGCGAACGCGGCAACGAAGTACGGCATCTGGTCGAGCGGGTAGGTCGCACCGGTGAGGAAGAAGAAGGGAACTGAAGTCGGACCGAGCATGTAGATCGCCCGTTCGCTTCGATCGAACACGCTGCCCACCAGCAGCCCCAAAGCGGCCACCGCCGTCGCGAAGATCGGGACCACGATCATCATGCCGACGACATTGCCGTCCATCGGGACGGCCTGGACCCAGAAGATAAGCCCGAACAGAAAATAGCATCCCAGAATGCCGACCGAGGAGAAGGCCGCCAGCGTCCCGCCGAACTCTGCCGCGCCCATCCGCCACAGTCCCGTCCTGCGCCGTCCACCCATGAAGGTCGCGGCGCCGAACAGAAGGGTCTGCTGGATGATGATGACGGCCACCGATGGAAAGACGTAACCCTTGTAGCCGCCCGTCCTGTTGAAAAGCGGCTCCGTCACGACCGCGACGGGCGGGCCACCGCGACTGATCTGGCCACCCGGCAGGAGATGCGTCTTCGCTATGTTCTGGATGACCGCCGTCACCGTCTCGCCGATCGTGCTTGCACGCAGCAGATAGGTTGCGTTTACCCAGACGGCGATCCCCGAACCGGGCGTTCCCGATCGCAGCTGGCGCTCCAACCCGTCGGAGATCAGAATCACCCCGTCGGCCTTGCCTTTCCGCATGTCCGCCTGCGCGTCGGCGAGGTTGGCGACCACCTCCGCGACGCTGATCGCGCGGGTGGCGTCCAGGTCCAGGATCATGGCGCGGCTGAGGGCGCTGTCATCCTGATCCACGACGACCACGGGCAGCTTGCGAGGCGTTTCGTGGGAGTAGGGGGCCGGGTAGTAGAAGGCATAGAGGACGACCGCGAGCAGCATCGTGCTGAGGAGCGTACGCGAGGTGAGGATCGTGCGCCAAGTTTCGAGGAAAGCCCGATCGAAGGTCATGCCCGGCGCGCTCTTGCCATGATGAAGGCCCATGCTCCGCCGCCCGCGATGACGACATATGCCATTAGGGATGTCGTCGGCGCGACCGCTGCGGCGACCGCCTGGCCGCTCACCTGCCCCATCTGGAGTGCGATGTAGTGGGTGAGCGGCAGTACGTTGCTCCAGGTGCGCGCGAACGCGTTCGCGCCGTTCAGCGGCAGCGTCGCGCCCGAATAGGCCAGCGCGGACCCTGCATATACGGCACTGGCCGACAGAGCCGTGGCAGTCTCGCGCGTCACCGCCACCAGCAAAGCCGCGATGGCGGCAGTCGCGGTGTAGAACAGCGTCTGGCCACATGCGATGAGGACGATGCTCCCCTCGACGCGCCAACCGCGCGCAAGGGTCAGATAGAGGAGCCAGACGAGCCCCCAGCCGCTGATGGCTAGGACGTAGGGCAGCATCTTGCCGACCATCGCCGAAGCCACGCCGCCGCTGGCCTTCGCCCACGCCGAAAGGGACTTGTCCTCGAGTTCGCGTCCGATCGCCATGGCGCAGACGCAGGCCGCGATCAGATGCAAGACCGCCGGGAAGATCAGTAGCCCCAGAAACCATTCGAAGCTCGACGGCGCGTTGCCCAGCGGCGTCGCTTCGACGGCGAGACGCCGGACGCGGCTCGCCGGTACCGCATGATTGGGCAACTGGTCGGCCGCGATCTCTGGGAGCGCTTCGGTCACCGCCTCCTCAGCCGCACGGGCAACCTGCCCCCCTGCGGTCAGGAAACTTCCGTTGTAGAGGATGCGGACGACCGGTTCCCGATGCCGGGCCACACTTTCGCCGAGCCCCGCCGGAATGTGCGCGAACCCCATGATCTTACCGGCGCGGACCGCCCGAACCGCCTCGACCTCGCCCGGATAGTAGCCGCCGAACCGAATGAGCGGCGAGGCATCGAGCGCCCGGATGACCGTTCGGCTGGCGGTGCTAGCGTCGCCATCGACGATCCCCAGCGGCACCTGGAGCAACGGACCCTGCCAGAATAAAGCCGCGACGATGAAGATGAGGAATCCGGGCAGCAGCGTGATCCCCGCAAGATCCCAGCGATCGTGGCGCAGATGCTGCACCTCGCGTACCAACGCCCGACGAAAGGCGTTCATTGCGGCCAGTCGAACAGGACGCTCATTCCCGGCCTTAGCTTCTCGATCGGGCGAACCGGATGCAGCCGGATCTCGAAGGTCCGCACGTCGTAGCCCGACGACTCGCGCGTCGCGCGCCATGTGGCGAAGTCGCCGCGCGGCGCCACCAGATAGACCTTGAAGTCGGCATCGCGCTGCAGCGCGGGTATGTGACCGTGTAGCACCGAGCCGATCCCGAGACCATGATAACGGTCTTCCCGCAGGTTCAGCGCGACCCAGGGATGATCGATGTCGATGACCTGATAGGCGGGGATGACGGGACTGACGATTTCGCCCGGCTGTACCAGCTTGCGGGCGACCTCGCCGGCGATTGGCGAGAACAATTGCGTTTCGCGCCCCAATGCATTCGCGGTACGCAGCGCGGCTTCGGCGATGCGCACCTGAGCATTGGCCGCCTGTTTGTTCTGGGGACGCGCACCTGCCAGGGCCTTCATATATTGCTGTCGCGCAGCCTCGGCATTGCGAGCGCTGCTGTCGCGCGCTGCTGCTGCCTCATCCCTGCGCTGGGCTGCCACAACCCCTTGCGCGTACAGGTTGGAGGTGCGCCGGCTCGTGACCGCTGCCAAATCCGCAGCCGCCCGGGCGGCCTGCCATGTCGAGCGCAGCGTCGCGATGTCCTCCGGCCGAGCGCCCTCGTTGGTTTCCGATGCGACCGCGCGTGCGGCATCGAGGGCACCTTGGGCCTGCGCCTGTCCGCCTGCAATCTCGGGACTCGACAGCGTGGCCAGCAGCGTTCCGGGTTGAACGCGTTGCCCCTCCTCGGCGATCAAGCGCTCGACGCGGGCGAGCGCCTTGGTTCCAACGTTGACCTCGTCCGCATCGACCATGCCCTGCAATTGCTCCGGCGCCGGACGACTCGCCAGCCACAACCCCAGGATGATAACGACCACCATGATCAAGCCTATGGTGATCGCGATAGGCCGCTTGCTGCGCCTTGCCGGGGCGACCGTTTCCTCGTTCACTTCTCGTCCCCCAAACGTCGATCGGCCCGCGCCAGATAGGTGGTGAAGTCATCGACCCGGTGGCTGGTCGCGAGCAACCCCGCCAGCGCGAGGTCATATTCGTAGGCCGCCGCAATCCGTTGGGTTTGCGTCGATGCCAGCGTCGCCTCGGCATCGACGAGCGACGAGGATGGGGCTTCCCCCTCGAAGAACGAGATTCGCTGGACCCGCAGGTTTTCCCGCGCTGCTGCAAGGTTGCTGTCGAGCAGCAAAAAGGACCGCCGGGCCGTTTCGACCAAATTCCAGGCACGGACGATTTCGCTAGCCACGTCCCTGCGTGCCTGCGCTGCCGCGTCTGCGGCCGCACGCTCCTGCTCGCGTGCCGCGTCGAGCGACTTCTTGCGGTCGAAATTCGACAGCAGGGTATATCGCAGGCTGACGCCGGCTACCCAATCGGGTTCGGTCGGCAGTGCGTTGTCGCGATTGGCATTGTAACTTCCGAACGCGAAAGCCTGTGGACGGTAACGGGATTTCGCCAAACCGACGCCGGCACGGGCGATGTCACGGGCAGCGTCGGCACCGCGTGCCCGCGGCGTCGCATCGATGCCGTCGATAAACACGCTGACCGGCGGCAATGGCGTCGAATTGACGAACAGGGGCGTCAGCGCGTTCACACCTCCCGGCTGATCGAGCAATCGCGCCAGCGCATCGGCGGCCGTCGCTTCCTCAAGCTGAGCGCGGACATGCGCGCGCTCAGCAGCATCGCGAGCCACCTGGACCTGAAGGACGCGGGCATGGGGAATAACCCCGTTCTGCTCGAGCTTCTTCGCATCGGACAAGTGCCGGTCAAATCCCTCAAGCGTCTCACGCGTGGAGCGGGTCAGCTGTGCCGCGACCTGCTGACCAAAATAACTGCGAACAAGGCCCACGCGGGAGACATCATGCCCACCGGCCTGCTTGGCGCGCGCTACATCGACAGCGGCGTCCGCGCCTGCCTGAATCGCGGGGATCGCTCCGCCTGTGTAGAGGGGCATGGCGGCGGTGATCGTAGGTCGGAACACCGTGTTACGCGTCTGGTATCGCAGAGTGTCCGGGATCGCGCCGAAGATCGTTGGCAGTGCGGCACCAACCCGCTGCGTGACCTGCCCGACGATCTGCTGAAATCCGACCGGGAACTGGCCCGGCAACTGTGACAGGAAGTCGGTTGCGGCATTTGCCGCGTTATCCTTCGGTCCGGTGAGGTCGACGGACAAAGTCTTCTGATACTCGATGACGCTAGCCGACGCGCTGATTACCGGACGGTGAAGGCTGCGCGTAGCGTCAGCCATCAGTTCGCTTGCGCGGACGGCATGATCCTCGCCGGAGAGCCCGGGTGAGGCATCGTCGATCCGCGCGAGAGCCGCGTCGAAGCTCAGGGACTGGGCGCTCTGCTCGCTACGGCTCTGGGCATTCGCCGTCCCGGTGCAAATTATGGCCGCCAAAGCTACCGCTTGCGATGCGAGGCGGCCCGTCATGCCGTGGCCTCTGATCCGCCCAGGAAAGTATCGCGTACATTCCGGTCGAGGCGAACCGGACGAAGAGAGGTGATATCGACGCTGCACCAGACGCTCTTGACGTCCGCCAGCACGGTTGCGCCGCGCCGTATCGTTGCCCCGAAATATGCGCGAGCCCCGACAATCCGTTCGATGAGCATCTGAACATCGACGCGTTCGTCGAGAAACGCCGGGCAGCGATAGGTGATCTCGTGCTTCAGCGCGACCCAAGCGACCGAACGCACAGCTCCGCTGGGGGCATTCTGCCTCCAAAAGGCCGTCACAGCATCCTGAACCCACCGCAGATAGACCGTGTTGTTCACATGCCCCATGTGGTCGATATCCGATGCGATCACTTCGAACGCGCTGAAATGACCGTTGCCGCCTTCGGGCATTTGATCCGTCCTCATGGAATTTATTGACAGCAATCAAAGCTTCGCAGATATTGTCATTAATGACAATAGTGATAATCCCTGCCCGGCGTCGGCGCCGCCAGCCGGACGAGCTTCGCGAAGAGGCGATCACTGCGGCTTGCGGGATTTTGGCGGCGGATGGGCATGGGCGATCACCCTTCAAGCGGTCGCCGCGGCGCTGGGCATGACGCACGGGAGCATCACCCAGCGCACGATACGCATCGCTCCGTCGAAGCCCGGCTAGCCGGACGGCGAAGCAGCTCACCGACAGGGTCGCTCTGCCGCACCAATTTCTGATCGGAAACCCCGATGCCGAAGCTTGCAAGAGTCTACGCCTTCATTCTGTTGATCATTGGCGCAGCCCTAACGGCGGCGGGTCTGTGGCTGACAGGGCTGGGCGGATCCCCGTACTACGCGATCTTCGGCGCGGCACTCGCCGTTGCGGCCGTTCTGGCCTTGAGGAACCATCGCGAGGCGAATTGGGTGCTTGGCTTGGCGCTGGCCGGCACCGTGATCTGGTCGATATTCGAGGCAGGGCTGCGCTTCTGGGACCTCTTTCCCCGTCTGCTCGCACCGATCGCGCTGGTCGGTCTTGGCTTCGGGCTGTTCCCGTCGATCGTCGCGGGCGGCGGCCGTCGGGGCTTCCGGCTCGGCGCCGCGGCCTGTGCGGTCGCGTTCGCCGCCATGTTCGGCCTCGCCTTCGTCCCTCATCCCACCGTGGCAGCGGGAGAGGCGATGGGGTATTCGCCGGGCGCAGGCAACAACGCACCGCAGGACTGGACCTCCTACGGGGCGACCACCGCCGGGCTTCGGTACGCGACCTACAACAAGATCAATCGCGATAACGTCGGGTCGTTGAAGCCTGCGTGGACGATCCGGACCGGCGACATGGGTCCGGGTGTCGATCAGAACACGCCGCTCCAGATCGGCGACACTCTCTACAGCTGCACGCGCAACAACGTTATCCTCGCACTCGATCCGGACACGGGCGCGACTCGCTGGCGCTTCGACCCTCATGCGAAGGCGCCGTTTTGGCAGCGCTGTCGGTCGCTCGGCTATTACCAGTCGGCGACGACGTCAGGCGAATGCCGGCAGCGGATCATCGCCACCACCATCGACGCCCGCTTGATGGCGCTCGACGCCAGGACGGGCAGGCTGTGCTCCGGCTTCGGGAAAGGCGGCACGGTATCGCTTGGCGAAGGCATGGGGCCGATCAAGCCCGGCTTCTACTTCCAGACGTCCGCCCCGCTGGTCGCGCGCAACGTGATCGTCATCGGCGGATGGGTGGTCGATAACGAGCAGACGGGGGAACCCTCGGGCGTCGTCCGCGGCTTCGACGTGATGACCGGCAAGCTTGTCTGGGCATGGGATCTCGGCAACCCCGCGATCACGCGCGAGCCCCCCGCCGGCGAGACCTACACGCGGGGCACGCCGAACATGTGGACCACCGCTGCTTATGACGACAAGCTGGGCCTGATCTACGTGCCGCTCGGCAATGCAACGCCGGACTATTACGGCGTGCAGCGCAAGCCGTGGGCGGATCGCTACAACTCGACGCTCGTGGCGCTTGACGTGACCTCTGGTCGCGAGCGCTGGAAGTTCCAGACGGTGCATCACGACCTGTGGGACTATGACCTTCCCGCACAGCCGGCCCTCGTCAATCTGCGCGGCAACATCCCGGCACTGTTGCTGTCCACCAAGCGCGGTCAGCTATTCCTGCTGAACCGGGCCACCGGTCGGCCGCTGAGCCGCGTGGTCGAGAAGCCGGTGTCGTCGGCAGGCAGCATGCCGGGGGAGCGCATGTCGCCGACCCAGCCTTATTCGATCGATATGCCCGTGATCGCCGAGGCGCTCGACGAGCGGCGGATGTGGGGCATGACGATGTTCGATCAGCTCGCGTGCCGCATTTCATTCCGTCAGTTGCGCTACAGCGGCGACTTCACGCCGCCCGGCATGACCCGATCCATCGAGCATCCGAGCAACCTCGGCGGCATGAACTGGGGCAGCATGTCGGTCGACGTGCCCAACAATAGGGTGTTCATGAACGACGTCCGAGTCCCGATGGTCGTCCAGCTGATGACCCGCCCCGAATTTACGGAGTTCGCCAAGAAGAACCATCCGGACGGCACCGGGCACGGCCCCTCGCCGCAGTTGGGCACCCCCTACGGCGTCAACGTCCAGATGTGGATGACCAAGCTCGGCGTTCCGTGCTCGCGGCCTCCGTTCGGCACGATCACCGCGATCGATCTGAACACCCGCAAGATTGCCTGGCAGGTGCCGGCGGGAACCGCGGAGGAACTGGGACCATTCGGTATCAAGTCGCACCTCCCGATGCCGATCGGCATGCCGACCTATGCGGGCACCAGCGTGACCGCCGGGGGGCTGCTCTTTTTCGCGGGGTCGCAGGACTATTATCTGCGAGCCTACGACACGTCGAACGGCAAGGAAGTTTGGCGCTACCGGCTCCCGGTCGGCTCGAGCGCGACGCCCATGACCTACATCTCGCCCAAGACCGGGCGCCAGTACGTGCTGGTTTCGGTCGGCGGCGCCGCCCATTCGAAAGACGTCGGCGACTACGTCATCGCCTTCAGCACGCCGAAATCCAACTAGAACAACCAAAGCCTTAGGAGAAATCATGACGCAGCCGAGACTGCTCGAGACCGTTGCCGCGGAGGCGTATCGCTATCCCCTCCTGATCCGGCGACTGCTGCCCCAGCCGCAGACGACGGATACCGAGATCGTCAGCGACGGACGGCGTTTCAGCTATGCCGCATTCGTCGAGCGTGTCCACCGCCTCGCATCGGGCCTCGCTCAACACGGCGTTCAGGCCGGCGACACCGTGGCAGTGATGGACTGGGACAGCCATCGCTATCTCGAATGCTATTTCGCAATCCCCATGCTCGGTGCGATCCTGCAGACCGTCAACGTCCGTTTGGCGCCGGCGGCGATCGGCTTCACGCTCCGGCAGAGCGGCGCTTCGACGCTTCTTTATCACGACGATTTCAAGGCACTCGCCGCCGCGCTCGTCCCGGCGCTCGGCATCGAGCGCACCGTGACCTTCGGCGGCACCGCGACGGACGGCTTCGAGGCCCTGGTCGAGGCGGGCGACCCCGACTTCGCGTTTGCGGACTTCGACGAGAACGCTATCGCCACGACGTTCCACACGACCGGCACGACGGGCGATCCCAAGCAGGTCTTCTTCTCGCATCGGCAACTCGTCCTGCATACTCTGGCGGCGGCCGCGACGATCGCAAACCAGCCGGTGGGACAGAACGTCATGCGGACCGACGTGTACATGCCGATGACGCCGATGTTCCACGTGCATGCCTGGGGTCTGCCGTATGTCGCGACGATGCTGGGGATGAAGCAGGTCTATCCCGGTCGCTATGATCCGGCGACGCTTCTGGCGCTCAAGCGCAAGGAGGGCGTGACCTATTCGCATTGCGTTCCGACCATCTTGCGGATGCTGATCGACGTCGCGCGGAAAGATGCGGTCGACCTGGCTCCCTGGACGATGATGATCGGCGGATCGGCGCTGCCTGAAGCCCTGGCGCAGGAGGCGGAGGATGTCGGGATCATCGCACTTTCCGGATATGGCATGTCGGAAACCGGGCCGGTCGTGACCCTGGCGCGCAGCAAGCCGGGAGAGCCCGTTGAAGCCCGGTGTCGCGCCGGTTTCCCGTTGCCGCTGGTCGATATCGCCGTCGACCATGCCTGCGGCGGGGAACTGACACTCCGTGCTCCCTGGCTCACTCAGGGTTATTCGGGACAGGATGCCTCAAACGCCCTGTGGGATGGCGGACGCCTGCATACCGGCGACATCGCGGAGATCGACGCGGACGGCGCGGTCCGGATTGTCGATCGGCTCAAGGACGTCATCAAGACGGGTGGCGAATGGGTGTCCTCGCTTGAGCTGGAATCGCTTTTGATGGCCGAAGATGGCGTGGCGGAAGCGGCCGTTGTCGGCATTCCCGATGCTCGCTGGAGCGAGCGGCCGGTAGCATTTGTCGTCCGCGGGGCCGGGCCGGCGGTAACGGAGGGATCGCTGCGGCAGGCGGTGTCCGCCCGGGCACAGACGGGAGCGATCTCGCGCTACGCCATCCCGGATGCAATCCACTTCTGTGAGGCCCTGCCAAGAACGAGCGTCGGCAAGGTCGACAAGAAGGCGCTGCGGGAGACGGCCATCGCGTCCGCCTCGCCCGCGACCGCCTGATCCCACGACTGTTTCGGAAAGATTGACAGAATGGCCCCCTCATCGCCCGCTACCACCGAAATCCGGTTCGTTCTCGATACCGTCGCCCGGATCCGCGAACTCGCCCGGCACGATTCTTTCTCCGACGCCAGCGATGACGTCGTCGATGCCGTGCTCGAGGGAGCCGGCGAGTTCGCTGCCGGCGTATGGGGGCCGCTCAACGGTATCGGCGATACGGTCGGGGCACGGTGGACCGAGCATGGCGTCGTCATGCCCGAAGGGTACGCCTCGGCGTATCAGGCCTATGTCGAAGGTGGATGGGGGACCATCGGCGTTCCGGTAGTATATGGCGGCCAGGGACTGCCCTTCGTGCTGCAGACGGCGGTTCTGGAACTGCTTGGGACCGCGAACACCGGCTTCGCGCTCTGCCCGACGCTGACGGTCGGCGCGATCGAGGCGCTGGTCCATCACGGTTCGGCCGAACAGCAGTCGCTATACCTGTCGCACCTCGCCACCGGGGCCTGGACCGGCACGATGAACCTCACCGAGCCGCAGGCGGGATCGGACGTCGGCGCGCTTCGCGCGCAGGCACTCCCCCGCGGCGACGGGACATGGTCGATCAAGGGCACCAAGATCTTCATCTCCTTCGGCGACCACGACATGGCCGAAAACATCGTCCATCTCGTGCTGGCGCGGACGCCGAACGCACCAGCGGGGACGCGCGGCATCTCCCTGTTCCTCGTGCCGAAGTTCCGTCTCGACGCGAACGGAAAACCGGCTGAGCCCAACGACGTGAAGGCGGTCTCGATCGAGCACAAACTCGGGCTGCACGCCTCGCCGACATGCGTCCTGAGCTTTGGCGATCAAGACGATTGCGTCGGCGAGTTGATCGGTCCGGAGAACGGGGGCATGCGCGCCATGTTCACGATGATGAACAACGCGCGCCTGAATGTCGGCTTGCAAGGCGTTCAGATCGGTGAAGCCGCGACGCGCAAGGCCGTGTCCTATGCGTTGGAACGGGTTCAATCTGCCCGCGCCGGCGCCCTTGACCGCACGCCGGTACGGATCGCGGATCATCCGGACGTGCGGCGGATGCTGATGCGGATGGCCGCCCAGACGCAAGCCGCGCGCGCCCTGGTCTACTATGCCGCCGCGCAGGTCGATCTCGTGAAGATTGGCGACGATGAAGCTCGAGACCGGCTCGAACTCCTTACGCCGCTCGCCAAGGCGCATGCCACCGATCTCGGCAACGAGATCGCGTCGATCGGGGTTCAGGTGCATGGAGGCATGGGCTATGTCGAGGAGACGGGCGCTGCGCAGTTCTTCCGAGACGCCCGCATCACCCCCATCTACGAGGGTACCAACGGGATCCAGGCGGCAGATCTCGTCGGCCGCAAGCTCAGCCTGTCCGGCGGCAAAGCCTTTGCCGCGTTGATTGACAATTTGCGAGTGACTGCGAAATCGGCGCCACTCAAGCAACTGATCGATTGCTGCGAGAATGTTGGACGCCGTCTTGCCGCTGCCGATGCCGACGATCGGCTCGCGGCCAGCTATCCCTTCCTGACGATGCTGTCGGTCGCGGTCTGCGGTTGGCTGATGGAAAAGCAGCACAGCGCAGCGGCCGACGACGAATTCGGCCAGGCCAAGAAAGCAACGACGACATTCTATCTTGATCAGATAGTTCCTGAGGCGATCGGGCTGGCGGCCGCAGCCAGTGCATCGGCAGACCAGCTCTATGCGATCGATCCAGCACTGCTGCTGGCCTGAGGCGCCGAAGGTTTTGGCGTCCGGCGCTGGTGGGATGGGAGTGGCATGATCGAAGGAAAACCTGGATCATAAGCATCGTTCACCATCTTGATGGCGGTCGATGGCAGGTCGAGTCTTGTACCTTTTTCTGACGTCCGACGATCGGTACCTTTTTCCGTGCTTGCAGCTCCGAACATCTCGGTGTTTGATCCCGCAATGGGGTGATACGTTTAATCGCCACGGCATGCGTGAGACACTATGGGCCAAGTTCTGCACGGCAGCGCCCCGACGACTGAGGCAGTCCGTCGAGCGGCGTTATGTCGGAGATAGGCGGTCGAAAAAACAAAGGTTGGGGACGCAATCGTTACCGCTTGTGCCAGCTGCGGCGGTGACATGCACTCCAGCTTTGCCGCATAGTGGCGCTCGAGAGGACATGGGGACCTGATGCCCTTCTGGAACTTTGCGCGGAGCACCGCCAGCGTTCGACTGATGACGGCCTTTGGCGCGGAACGCGGTCTTTCGCTACCAGCCCTGCTCGCGGGCACGCGGCTTGGCCCCGCGCAGATCTTGGATCCCAAAATCGAGATCACGGCGGAGCAGGAGTTGCAGGTCGTCAGCAACCTCCTGGGCGCATTGGGGGATCCGGCCGGCCTGGGTATAGAGGTCGGCCAGCGATACCGCTTTTCCACCTACGGGCTCTGGGGCTATGGACTGATCAGCAGCGCAACCGGCCTCGACGCTATATCCCTCGCACTTCGGTTCCTGTCGCTCACCTACGCCTATTGCGCCATCTCTTTCCATCAAGACGAGCAGATTGGCGTCTTGCAGTTCAGCGAGCCGGGCGGAGGGATCGGCGAGTCCGAGCGCTCGTTCCTGCTGCTTCGCGACATGGCGGCGGCGGCCACGCTAGAAAGCGAACTTGTCGGGAAAGACTTCACACTGCGTGGCTTCGACCTGCGATCCGCGTTGCCGATGCCCGGCATGTCGCTCTTCGGTGCACGGCCGACACCGAACTGCCCGACGAACAGCATCACGTTCGACATCGAGCCCTTCCGACGTCCTTTGCCTAACGCTGACCCCGTGACGACCGCCATGTGCGAACAGATGTGCTCCCAACTCATGAAGCGCCGTCGAGGATATCTGAGGATGGGAACCCTTGTCCGCCAGTATCTGAGCACGCTGCCGGCGAACGCCACGGGAAGCCTGCCAAGCTTCGCCGATTACGCGAACACGAGCGAGCGAACGATCAAGCGCCGTCTCCATGACGAGGGGACCAGCTTCCGACAAATCTCCGCCGACTACCGCCGCGCTATCGCCGACGAACTGCTGGACGACGGGACGCTAAATCTTGCTGACATCGCAGAGCGGCTGGGCTTCAGCGATGCGTCCAGCTTTTCGCAGGCGTACAAGAAGTGGTCAGGCGCCCCTCCCAGTCTGCAGCGCCGCCGCCGCGCCTGATTTTGGTCATGTGGGCGAATCAGGCGGCCATCGGTGAGATCGCGGCTGAGTTGCGTCCCAGAATCAGGTCGGATGCCCGCTCGCCGATCATCGCGGTCGGGGCCTGCGTATTGCCACTGATCAGCCGCGGCATGATCGAAGCGTCCGCAATCCGCAGTCCCGTTACGCCCTGGACACGCAGCTGCGCATCGACGACAGCGTTCTCGTCGCTGCCCATTCGGCACGTTCCGACAGGATGGTAGATCGTGTCGGCATGATCCCGAATCAGCGTGCGCAGCGTCGCGTCGTCGTCCCGACCGCTGCCGTATACCGGTTTCCCTCCCAACGCCGCGAGCGCGGGCGCGACCATGATCCGCTGCGCGATCTTTACGCCCTTCACCAGCGTGTCGACGTCGCGCGGATCCGACAGGAAGGCGGGATCGATGGCCGGCGCGTCGCGCATGTCCGGCGAGGTCAGTCGCACGGTGCCGCGACTATGAGGTCGCAGGGCACATACATGGATCGAATAGCCGCGACCGATATGGAGCTTGCGGTTATGATCGTCGACGATCCCCAGACAGAAGTGCAGCTGGACGTCCGGCCGTCCAAGCAAGGGATCAGTCTTCAGGAAGCCGCCGGCCTCAGCGACGTTCGAAGTCAGCATTCCGCGCCCGCCGCGTCGCCAGCGGCTGATCGCCGCTGGCATGGCGGCCGCAGTGGCGGCGCTGAGTCCGAATAGGCCGGCCGCACCGCTCCTGACGTTGATCGTGTAATCGATGTGATCCTGCAGGTTGGCGCCGACTTCCCGTCGGTCCGCGATGACGGGAATGCCGAGGTCGCGCAGATGGAAGGCCGGGCCGACGCCTGACGCCATCAGCAATTGGGGGGTGCCGAAGGCGCCGGCCGCCAGGACGATTTCCTCACGCGCTTCGATGACATGGTCCTCATTGCCCTTCCGCACCACGACGCCGCTTGCACGGCGGCCGTCGAAGCAAATGCGCATGGCCGGGGTGTCGCCGAGCACGATCAGGTTGCGGTAGCGAGACCGGTCCTCGCCGAGGTAGGCGTCCGCCGCGCTGAAGCGCCGCCCCTCGCGCTGGAACACCTGATAGGCGCCAACGCCCTCCTGATCGGGGCCGTTGAAATCGGAATTGTAGCGAAACCCCGCCTGTTTTGCGGCCTCGATAAAGGCTTGGGTTGCAGGATTGGGTTCCCGCAGATCCTCGACGCGCAGGGGGCCGTCACCCCCGTGCAGTGCATCGGCACCGCGGGCGTTCGACTCGGCGCGGCGGAAATAGGGAAGCACCTCTTTCCAGGACCAGCCGGACGCGCCCAGCGCATCCCACTCATCGTAATCCTCCGGCTGTCCGCGCACGTAGATCATCGCGTTGATCAGGCTTGATCCGCCGACGCCGCGCCCACGGGGCTGATAGCCGCGCCTGCCGCCTAGCTGTGGCTGGGGTTCCGTCAGATAGGCATAGTTATGCCGACCCCTGAACGCGACCATACCGGCGATGCCGAGCGGCACCTTGGTCAGGACCGAGGGCTTCGAGGGGCCGGTCTCGAGCAGCACGACGATGCGATCCGGCCGCGCTGCCGCCAGTCGCGACGCCACCGCGCAGCCGCCCGGCCCCGCCCCGACGACGATGTAGTCCGCACCAGCGATCATGATATCCCTCCCTCGTACTGTCGCGCCGCCGCGTTGCCATCTCCGTGCCCGTCATGCGGCTTCGCAGGGGACCGGATACCGGCGGCAGACGCCCTTGCCACGGCGAAAGCAGCGACCTCGCTGATCGCGTCGTTCGCCGATCGCAAGAAGCCCGCCTGCAGTTGGAAGACATGCCAGCGACGGCGATGGACCTCGAGCGTCGATGCGACACCGCCCCGGCGGGCGGCGCGGTGGAGCCGCTCCGCGTCTGCGAGCAGGGTTTCGTCCTCCCCCGCCTGAATAAACATCGGCGGAAGACCGGCCAGCGATCGGTCAAGCGGACCGTCGCCCGGTCCTGCATACCACCGCATTGCCTGCTTCAGCCACGCCGGCCGAATCATCGGATCGCGTCGCGCCATCGATGAGAGGGTCTCTCCAGAGAGCGACGCGTCGACGAAAGGAGACAGCAGTGCGAGGCCGGCGGGCAGAGCCTGGCCCTCGTCGATGAGCCGCAAGGCGAGCGCGAGCACCAGAGCGCCCCCCGCAGAATCGCCTGCCAAGACTATCTGCGAGGCTTCGAGACCGCTTTCGCGCATCGCGTGCCAGCATCCGAGCGCGTCGAGCAGCGCGGCGGGATAGGGGTGTTCGGGCGCCAGCCGATAATCGGGGACCCAGACGGGGATGTCCGCGGCTGCGGCAAGCCGGCTGGTCAGCGCGCGGTGCGTGAAGGGGTTGCCGAGGCAGAAGGCGCCGCCATGCAGGTACAGGATCGCAGCACGACGCGTTGTCGCCCGGCCGACGATCTCGACATCAACGGGACCGACGCGTCGCCGACTACGCGACACCCCGCGCTCGGCGGCCATCGTCGCTGAGATCGCATTCGTCATCATGCGCTGCACCTGCGGACCGAAAGGCGGGCCGGCGAAACGACGGAACGTCGCCCGCAGCTGGCCGCGAATTGCACTGGCCATCATCCCTTCGCGCCGACCCCCGGGCGCGTGGACGAGCGTGTGACCGCTGCCGCGCGCCGTCGTGAAGCGGTAGGCATCGAGGCTTTCGCGCAGAGCGGCATGACGATAGGCGAACGTGAACCCCGGCCAATTGGTCGTGTTGCGTCCGGATGCATCGGTGTACCAGCTGCGGCAGTCGGCCCAAACCGTGCGGGTGAGGCGTCGTTGCGTCCTTGCATCGTGCATCCGATGTGCGCGCTCCCGCACCTCTACGGCGTCCGCGCCGATGGCCGCCATTCGGGCGCGGCAGCGCAGGACATGGCTGATCTGCGCTTCCAGCATATAGATGATCGAATTGTGCCCCAGATTTGTGTTGGGACCATAGAGTATGAAGAAATTCGGGAACTTCGGAACGGATACGCCGAGGTAGGCGCTGGCGCCGTCGCGCCAGGCCTGGCGCAGGTCTACGCCGCCCCGACCCACGACGCGCATCGGCACCAGGAAGTCGGTGGCTGCGAACCCGGTCCCATAAATGATCGCGTCGAAGGGCCGCTCTTGGCCGTCGGCGGTCCTTACTCCGGTTTCCGTGAGCGATTCGATGGCCTCGGTAACCACCTCCACGTTGGACCGGGCCATGGTCGGTAGATAGTCGTTGGAAAGCAGCACCCGCTTGCAGCCGACCGGATAGTCGGGCTCGAGCTTTGCACGGAGCGCCGGGTCGGGGATTTCGCGGCCGAGCGCCTTGCGGAACGCACCGCCGGCCTGCCAATCGAGGAGCGCCTTGAAGCGGGTGAAGGCCAGCGCGCGGCTCTCGTAAGCGAGATAGGTCTTCAGGCGCTGAAGCCGCATGTAGAGCGGGCCGGAGGCGAATCGCGCCTTCTCGCGTTCGCTGTAGGCACGATCGGGTCGAGGGATGATGTGTGCCGGGGAACGCTGGAAGATGGTGATCGTCGCCACGAGCGGAGCGATGGCGGGGACGAACTGGATCGCCGACGCTCCCGTCCCGATCACTGCAACACGCTTGCCTGCGAGCGGAACGTCATGCCGCCAGCGAGCCGAGTGGAACGTCGGGATCGTGGGACGATCAAGACCGGCGATCCGCGGCAACGCGGGACGGCTGAGCTGGCCGACGGCGCTGACAACCATCCTGGCCGTCAGCCGGGCACCATCGACGAGGCTGACGCGCCAGACCCCGGCATCCTCGTCGTAGAGGGCTTCGGCGACCTCCGTCCCGCACCGGACATGAGGTCGGATGCCGTAAGCGTCGGCGCAGCGGTCGATATAGCTTCTGATCTCTGCCTGTGGTGCGAAGACATGGCTCCAATCGGGATTGGGCGCGAAGGAGTAGGAGTAGAGGTGCGAGGGAACGTCGCAGGCGGCGCCGGGATACTCGTTGTCGCGCCAGACACCGCCGATGTCGTGCGCCTTCTCCAGCATGAGGAACGCGTGCACGCCGGCTCTCTTCAGGGAAATCGCCATCCCGACCCCGGCAAAGCCAGCGCCGATGATGATGACGTCCAACGGTTCGGTGTCGCACACGCGCCCACCCGGCGTGCTATTCGCCTGCCGCATCTCGAGCATCCTGTCCTACCTTCGGCTTCAAGGCCGATTTCGACGAACGTGACAGGTCTAACCCGGTCCAGGAATGACCCTGCGGGCCAGCGCCTTTATCGAAGAGGACAGGGCCAGCCCGACCCAATCTTAGGGTATAGCTCGCCGGGCATGGCCCAACTTCTAAGAATGTCGGCCTGCTCCACCATGGGGCGTTCGTTCCACACGATGCAATTTGGCGGTAATGCGGGGAGCATCGAGGCCTCGTCAAATGGGAGAGGACCCAGAACATGATGGCACAGCACGACCCGTCCGGGTTGGTAGCCAGGCTAGCTGCGCAGCGTGCGGCATATTCTCAGGAGCGATGGCCGACGCTGGCGGTGCGCCGCGATCGTCTTAAGCGCCTCCGCGCGCTCACCCGCGAACACGGAACGGCGATCGCCGCTTCGATCGATGCTGATTTCGGCGGCCGGTCGGCCCACGAGACCCGGCTCGCGGAACTGTTCCTCGTCGCCGCAGCGATCTCGCATGCCGAATCGCATCTTCGGCGCTGGACACGGCCCCGCCGCGTGGCGACCGCCGCAAGGTTCTGGCCGGCCCGCAATCGCCTGCTGCCGCAGCCCCTCGGGGTCGTCGGCATCGTTGCCCCCTGGAACTATCCCTTCCAGCTCTCGATCGGCCCCGCAGTTGCGGCGATTGCGGCGGGCAACCGCGTGATGCTGAAGCCGTCCGAGCTGACGCCCCATTTTTCCGAATTGCTGGCGCGGCTCGTGGCCGGGCTGTTCGACCCCGACGAGCTTCACGTCGTCACCGGCGGGGTGGAAGTCGGGCGGGCTTTCGTGGCGCTGCCCTTCGATCACCTCTTCTTCACGGGCTCCACCGCGGTAGGTCGTCAGGTGGCGATGGCGGCGGCGGCCAATCTGACGCCGGTGACGCTGGAGCTTGGCGGCAAGTCGCCGGCGATCCTCGATCCTTCGGCCGACATGACACAGGCGGCGCGCCGGATCGCATTCGGCAAGCTGTTGAATGCCGGGCAGACGTGCATCGCGCCCGACTACCTGATGGTCCCGCGCGGAAGCACTGCAAAAATGTCGAGCGATCTCAGGGACGCCATACGGTCGCTCTACCCCACCATCTCGGACAATCCGGACTATAGCGCGATCATTTCCGACGGGCATCGAGACCGCCTCGCGGCCCTCGTACAGGATGCATGCGATAAGGGTGCCGCCGTCGTCGAACCTGTCCGGGTCGACTTGGCGACCAACGCTCGAAAGATGGCGCCGACGCTGCTCCTCGGCGTGAATGCGTCGATGCGCGTCATGCAGGAGGAGATTTTCGGTCCGATACTGCCGATCATCGAATATGACGGCCTTGATGAGGCGATCGCTCATGTGACCGCGGGCGAGCGCCCGCTGGCCCTTTATTGGTTCGGCACCGATGCGCGATCCCGCGAGCGCGTGCTCCGGGAGACCCATGCCGGCGGAGTGACGGTGAACGACTGCCTGTGGCACCTGGCGCAGGAGGATCAACCGTTCGGCGGGATCGGAGCCAGCGGAACCGGCTCCTATCACGGTGAATGGGGCTTCAGGACGTTCAGCCACTTCAAACCGATTTTGCATCAGCCGGCCGTCGCCGGGACCAGGTTTTTTCAGCCCCCCTACGGCAAGACTTTTGATGCCATGCTCGGAGCGCTTCAAAAGCTGATCTGAACTCGGCTGCCGGCCGCAAGACGATAACGGCGTCCACCGCCGAGATGGCGCGCATGGCTCACGATCTTGTCGTGCACGAAGTCCCGATTGGAAGCGCCCCCGCCCACGTAGACGCCCCACCTGCAGCGCACCTCTGTCTTTTGCTGCACCTGGCGGTCGTTACCTTCGGGTGACCGATCTCAGGAACAGCGCATGTTCCGCCGATCTGCGCGGGAAGACTGTTATGTCTTCCTGCGGTGGACGGCGATGCGATCGCGCGGGCGCAGCATGTACAGCCTTTGTGGGTCCAACCACCGGCGTTGTTGCGCAAGCTCGCGGGATCCGACCCGATCGAATGACGGATGATCCTGGCGATCACCCGCAACGGTGCCGTCTATCGATGTGACCGGGTTGTGACCCGAATCTGCGATAATCCCCGAAGGGTAGATAAGTTATTGAAAAATGGTGCTGCCGGTGAGGATTGAACTCACGACCTCAGCCTTACCAAGGATGCGCTCTACCACTGAGCTACGGCAGCACTCGCGTTTCACCGCGGAAGCGCGCCTAGAGACGATCGGGCGGGCATTGTCAAGCGACCTTTGGACGGATTATGCGAAATGTCATGGCAAAGGACGAACGCGCGGAGCGGCTGGCGGCGGCGCTCCGGGAAAATCTGAAGCGGCGAAAGGCTCAGGCGCGCGAACAGGACGAGGCGCGGGCGCCCGGTCCCGAGCCGCGCAACGAAACCGCCTGAGGCATCAGCGCGGCGCGATAAGGCCCAGGACCAGGGTCAGCCCGCCTAATCCCAGCGACAAGGCCCAGCGCAGCCTTGCCCAGCCGGTGATGGTGCGCATCGCCGTACCGACCCTTAGGTCGGCCAGCGGCGTGACCATGATGACCAGCCCGAGCAGGATCAGCGCGAGGCGGATCGATCCGCCCGCCAGCAGCGGCGGCAACAGCAATGCCCATCCGATCAGGCTGGGCAGAACCGCGACCAGATAGGGCCAGCCCCGATCGTCGCGGCGAAGCAACGCCTCCATCCACCACATGCCGCCCAGGAAGGACAGGATCAGCGCGGCATAGAGCCCTCCGCCGATCGTCGCGGGCAGGATCAGGGTCGGGTCGACCAGCGCCAGCGCGACGCAGAGCAGCGGCGGCAGGACACCGGCCGCCCCCAGGATCAGCGGTGGTCGTGGCAGATGGGCGTGATTCATCGCGGCATTCCCGGAACGTGACGTGGCGGGGTGGCTACGCAGAGGGGGCGCGATGGTTCATTTGGCGGGGTGATCACAATCCTCCCCGGCACGGGGAGGGGGACCAGCGAAGCTGGTGGAGGGGGTGCGCCGCATAGGACATCCCCTGCGGAAAGCCCCCTCCGTCAGGCCTTGCGGCCTGCCACCTCCCCGTGCCGGGGAGGATTTTTCAGATCTCCACCCGCAACGACGCGCGGACCGTCCTTGGCGGGCCGGGATAGATCCACAAACGGCTGTACGAACTGGCCGCATAGCGTGCGTCGAACAGATTGTCCGCCTCCAGCCGAAAACGCAGCCGGTCGGCGACGGGAACTTCGACCGCCGCCTTGGCCTTCACATAGGCGGGCAGGACCAGTGGCGTCGCGTCGAGCGAGCCTGCGCGGTCGCCGACATAAGCGAGGCCGCCGCTCAGCTGCCAGTCGCGTCCGGCGATGGGCAGCTGGTGGACGACCAGCACCGTCCCCGAATGCGCGGGCACGCCCAGCACCGCTGGCGTCGCGAAACTCTGGTCGTCGTTGCGGGCATGGACCCAGGCATAGTTGGCGATCACCTGCCACCGGCGGGCGAGGCGCAGCGAGGCGTCGGCCTCGATCCCCCGGCTGTTCATCCGGCCGACCGGCGCGTTGAAGCCGGGGTCGACCGGATCGGTGGTCAGGATGTTGCTCTTGGCGATGTCGAACCAGGTCATGCCCAGGTCCAGCCCGGCCCAGCGGCCCGCGATGCCGACTTCGTAACCGCACGCTTCCTCTGGCTGGAAACCCTCGCCGGTGCGGCCGGTGCCCGAGTTGAGCAGGAAGGATTCGCCCCAATTCGCATGGACCGAGATATGGTCGTCCACCACATAGCGGACGCCCGCCCGGAACTTCACCGGCTGGTCGACGATCTGGCCGACGCCGCCGGTGCGGTTGTTGACGATCTTTTGCCGATAGGGATCGACCCGCGCGCCGCCGACCAAGGTCAGCCGGTCGGTCACCGCCCACATATCCTGGACGTACAGCGTGCCCGCCCAGCGATTCTCGTCATTGTTGGTGAAGGGCAAAAGCGGCGCGGCGGTGCCGCCATAACTCGATGCCGGATCGTAGAGATCGACCGCATAAGGGGCCGCCGCCGACGGATTGCGCCGCATCCAGCGCTCGCCATAGGTCATGCGATAGCCCTTGATGCCGATGCTCAGCTGGTGCCGACCGACCGTGCCCGCCAGCTCCAGCCGCGCGGCGAGATCGTCGATCACGAAGTCGCGTGAGCGGCGCTGGCGCCAGACCTGGGTGCCGACGATGCGCGACTGGTCCGCCGAAAAGCCCTGGAGCGAGCCGGTCCGCCAGACGATTCCACCGTTCAGCGTCCAGCCGCCGCCCAGTTGGGCCAGCCCGGTCAGCTGATGCCGTTCGTTGCGGAATCGGGTGAGGCCGTTGGACGGCTCGCCATAATAGTTCGAGCGGGGCAGGGCGTTGGCATCGTCGCCCACCGCCGGGATGCCGCGATCGAACGGCGTGTCGAACTGCATGAACTCGGCCAGATAGGTCAGGCGCAGCGAGTCGCTGGGTCGCCAGGTGAGCGAGGGCGACACCACCCGCCGTTTGAGCGACACCGTGTCGCGCCAGCCATCGCTATCCTCGGCCGCGACGACGATCCGCGCGGCGAAGGTGTCGGAGAGCGGCCCCGTGGCATCCGCCTCGACCCGGCGGGTGTCGAACGAGCCATAGGTCGCGGTCAGCCGCGCAGAGGGGGTGAAGCGCGGCATTTTCGAGACGATGTTCACCCGGCCGCCCGGATCGACATCGCCGAAGATCGCGCCCGCCGGGCCTTTCAGTACCTCGATCCGCTCGACCGTGGCTGGGTCGCGCGGCGGCACCATGCCGCGATTGGCGATGAAGCCGTCGACATAGAATTCCGCGCCGCCATCGGGCGTGCCGAGGAAGCCGCGAAGCGCGAAATTGTCGAGCACGCCGCCGCGATTATTCTGTTGGCTGAAGCCGCTGACCAGTTCCAGCGCGTCGTTCAAGCGATAGGTGCCCGCCGCCTGCAACACGTCCTGCTCCAGCGAACGGCTGGACTGCGACATGCGCGCGGTGGCGGGGTCGGAGGACAAGGTGCGGTCGACCGAGCGGCGGGTGCCGAGGACCACGATGTCCGACCGCTTTTCCGCCGTCTCGCCGTCCTCGACCTCCTGCGCGGTGACGGTGAGGGGCATGGCACACGAGGCCATCGCAAGCCCCAAGGCAGCAAGGCGGAAACGACAAAGCGAACGGTCGGCGACGGCCATCGGGACATCCGGTCATGTGGTATGTTGCAACGTCTCATACGGACGGGAGGCAGCATGGCAACACCCGGCCGCCGCAATTTCTGAAAAAATCGTCATGGCCCGCGTCATCGTCCGGGCTGGATGACGCGCGGCTTTCCGGTTAGTCACCTCAGTCGTGAGGATCGCGATCATCGACACCAGCACGACGCGCGCGGCGATCATCGCCGAGGGATTGCGCGAGGCCGGATTGGACGACCAGGTGCTGATCGACCCCGCCGGGCCGATCGTCCGCCAGATCGAGGCGTGCGCGCCCGAGGTGGTGCTCATCAATCTGGAAAATCCCGGCCGCGACCTGCTCGAGGATTTCTTTGCCATGTCGCGCGCGCTCGACCGGCCGATCGCGATGTTCGTCGACCAGTCGGATGCCGAAAGCGCGCTGGCGGCGGTCGATGCGGGGGTGTCGGCCTATGTCGTCGATGGCCTCGCCAAGCAGCGGATCAAGCCGGTGCTCGACGTGGCGATCCGCCGCTTCCAGGCCTTTTCACGGCTCCAGGCCGAACTGGCCGAGGCGAAGACCGCGCTGGCCGACCGCCAGATCGTCGACCGCGCCAAGGCGATCCTCATGCGGCGGCGCGGGATCGACGAACCCGCCGCCTATGCGCTGCTGCGCGGCCACGCGATGCAGTCGAACCGGCGGATCGCCGAGGTGGCCGAGGCGATCATGACCAGCGAGGCGCTGATGGGAGATTTGCCATGAGTCTCGACCGGTTCCGCATCGGCTTCGTGCCGCTGGTCGACGCCGCGCTGCCCATATTGGCGCGCGAACTGGGCTTTGCCGAGGAACAGGGGGTGGGCGTCGAGCTGGTCCGCGACGTCACCTGGGCGGCGGTGCGCGACCGGCTGCTCTATGGGCATAGCGATGCCGCGCATATGGTCGCGCCGCTCGCCATCGCGACCGCGCTGGGCCGGGACCGCCCGGCGGTGCCGATGGCGGTGCCCTTCGTCCTGGGGCTGAACGGCAATGCGATCACCTTCTCGACCGCACTGGGCGGGGCGTGCGGGCTGGGCGAGGGGCTGGGCGATCCGGTCGCGGTGGGGGCGGCCTTGCGCGAGGTGGCGGCGCGGCAGCGGTTGCGCTTCGGCGTGGTGCATCGCCATTCCAGCCATAATTACATGCTGCGCTACTGGCTGGCGGGGGTCGGCATCCGGCCGGATGTGGATGTCGATATCGTCGTGACCAGCCCGCCCTTCGCCGCCGATGCGCTGGCGGCGGGCGAGGTGGACGGCATCTGCGTCGGCGAGCCGTGGAACTCGATCGCGGTCGATCGCGGCGTCGGGCGCATCGCGCTGGCTACCGCGCAGATCTGGCGACGCGGCGTCGAAAAGGTGCTGGCGATGCGCGCCGACCAGGCCGAGGAGCGGCGCGACGCGGTGCTGCGGCTGATCCGCGCGCTGCACGCGGCGGCGGCGCATTTCGTCGACCCCGAGACGGTCGAACAGAGCGCCGAAATCCTCTCGCGCCCCCACTATCTCGACGCGCCCGTCGATGCGATCCTGCGCGCGATCACCGACCGCATCCGCGTGGTGCCGGGCGGCGAGCCGGTCCATTATCCCGACTTCATGTTCCAATATCGCGAGGCGGCGAACTTTCCGTGGCGCAGCCAAGCGGGCTGGCTCTATGCGCAGATGGTGCGATGGGAGGGGCGGTCCTTTTCAAGCGCGGATGCCGCGACCGCGCAGGGCGTGTTCCGGCCCGAGCTGTACCGCGCCGCGCTGGCGGGCTCAGGGGCACCGCTGCCCGGCGCCAGCTCCAAGCTGGAGGGCGCGCTGGTCGGGCCGATCGGGGCGGGATCGACGCAAGGGCGATTGGTGTTGGGGAGTGACCGGTTCTTCGACGGGCGGGCGTTCGACCCGGATGATATTCCGGGGTATTTGAGAGATTTGCCGTAACGATCCTCCCCGGCACGGGGAGGGGGACCGCCGCGTAGCGGGGGTGGAGGGGGGCTTCCACCAAGGTCATGCCGTGCGGCGATCCCCCTCCACCCTCCACTCGTGCCGGGAAGGATGAATTTGCTGCGATTGCGAAAGCCTCTTGCGCGGGGCTCGCGAATCAGGCAGTTTTCGACTCGTCCGGCAATGGCGTCGGGCACGAGATAGCAGCGATCGCCGCTCCAACGATGGGGTGGCGCGCTGGCGGAAGCGGGGATGTCCCCACTTTCCGCTTGGAGGCAACGAAGCCGCCAGGATGCGACCCGCGAAGGGTCCCGCGTCCTGGCGGCTTTTTTCGTTTCGGGTCCCTGCGACCCTAGGGAGGCGGCACGATGGCAACGGCATTCTGGGACGACGGCAAGACGGCGAAAGCGGGGGAGGACGGCGGCTTCTGGGCGAGCGGCCATACGCCGACCCTGATCGCCGCGTTCCTGTATTTCGATCTGGCCTTCATGGTCTGGGTCTTGCTTGGCCCGCTGGCGCCGCAGATTGCCACCAGCCTGTCGCTGACCCCGGCGGAAAAGGGCGTGATGGTGGCGGTGCCGACGCTGGCGGGCGCGGTGCTGCGCGTGGTCAACGGATTGCTGGTCGACCGGATCGGGCCGAAGCGGGCGGGTGCCATCAGCCAGTTGATCGTGATCGGCGGACTCTTTTCCGCCTGGGCATTGGGGGTGAACAGCTTCGGCGGCACGCTGGCACTGGGCGTCATCCTGGGCTTTGCCGGGGCGAGCTTCGCCATCGCGCTGCCGCTCGCCAGCCGCTGGTACCCGGCCGAGCATCAGGGCAAGGCGATGGGCCTCGCCGGCATGGGCAATTCGGGCACGGTACTGGCCGCGCTGTTCGCACCCGCGCTGGCCAAGCTGTTCGGCTGGAACGCGGTGCTGGGCCTGTCCTGCCTTCCGCTCACCCTCGTCTTCTTCGCCTATATGGTCATGGCCAAGGATGCGCCGGGCGCGCCGAGCCCACGTCGTCTGGTCGAATATCTGGCGCCGTTGAAACAGGCCGATGCCTGGTGGCTGATGGGCTTTTACGCCGTCACGTTCGGTGGGTTCGTCGGGCTCGCCGCCAGCCTGCCCATCTATTTCACCGACCGGTTCGGGCTGACCCCGGTACAGGCGGGTTACGCCACGGCGGCCTGCGTCTTCGCCGGATCGCTGGTGCGACCGATGGGCGGTGCGCTCGCCGATGCGATCGGCGGCGTGAAGGCGCTGACCGTCGTGTTCCTGGCCGCTGCCGCCACGCTGGTCGGGGTCGCGCTGGTCGACGGGTTCGCCGCGTCGCTGGCCCTGTTCGTCCTGTCGATGCTCGCGCTGGGGGTCGGTAACGGATCGGTGTTCCAACTGGTCCCGCAGCGTTTCGGGGCAGAGATCGGCGTCATGACCGGTCTGGTCGGCATGGCCGGCGGCATCGGCGGCTTCTATCTCGCCTCCTCACTGGGTTTCGCCAAGCAGTGGACGGGCAGCTTCGCCCCCGGTTTCCTGATCTTCGCCGCGCTCGCTAGCGTGGCAGTAACCGGACTGACGCTAGTGAAGACCCGTTGGCGGCGCGATTGGGCGGCCGCCGGAACCGTACGGATCTGAACATGCGCGCTCTTTCCACCCTTCTCCTGCTCTCCGCCCCGGTTCTTGCCGCGAGCCCGCTTGCCGCCCAGACGGTGACGCTGAAGCCGCTGGCCGAAGCCCGGCTGCGCTGGGAGCAGGTGGACCAGGACGGCCTGCCCCAAAAGGCGGATGCGGTGACCGCCCGCATCCGTACCGGACTGGTCGCGACGACCGGCCGATGGTCGGCGCTGGCCGAGGCGCAAGGCAATCTGGCGATTGTCCCGGACTATTTCGACGGCGTGCATCCAGACCCCAACCGCCCGCTGATCGGCGATCCGCAAAGCATCGGCCTCTACCGCGCGCAGATCCAGTATAAGAGCGATCCCTTCACCCTGACGGCCGGGCGGCAGCGTATCGCTCTGGACGACGAACGCTTCGTCGGTGCGGCGCAAATCCGCAACAATGGCCAGACCTTCGACGCGGTGCGGGTCGAGCTGGTGCCCGTGAAGGGCGTGAAGGCGGACGTCAGCTATGTCTGGGGCGTGCGCACCGTCTGGGGCATCGATGGCACCGGCGTGCGGCCGCGCTCGGTCGGCGGCAATACGGTGCTGGCCAATCTGGGCTGGGCCTCGCCGATCGGCACGCTGACCGGCTTTGCCTATCTGATCGACGAGGACGAGGCTGCGGTGCAGGGCTTCCGCCTGTCGAGCCAGACCTATGGCACGCGCCTGGCGGGCGCGCAGTCGCTGGGCAAGGCGAAGCTCGCCTATCAGGCGAGCTGGGCGCGTCAGTCGGACTATCACCGCAATCCGAACAGCTATTCAGCCGATTACTGGCTGGCCGACCTCGCGCTCGACCTGAACGGCCCGCGCCTGGGCGGGGGCTATGAAGTGTTGGGCGCGGACAAGGGCCAGGCACTGACCAGCTTTCAGACGCCGCTGTCCTCGATCTTCAAGTTTCAGGGCTGGGCCGACAAGTTCACCACCACGCCGCCCGACGGCATCCGCGACCTGTACGCCAGCACCGGCTGGGGCTGGAAACAGGTCGGCCCGGTCAAGGCGGTCAGCCTGTCCGCCGTCTGGCACCGCTTCGAAAGCGACCGGCTGATCCGCCATTACGGCAACGAGCTCGACCTGCTGGCGCAGGGAAAGATCGGTCGCACCACCGCCTCGCTGCGCTACGCCGATTATCAGGCGGATCGCTTTGGTGCGGACACCCAAAAGCTTTGGCTGCAACTGGACTGGACCATCTGATGGAACATCGCCCCGTCGTCGCGGCGACCGATACCCGCGAGCACCTGCCAGCGGGCGAAGCCCAGGAACACTTGATCGTCATCGGCAACGGCATGGCCGGATGCCGCGCGGTCGAGGAACTGCTGGCCCGCGATCCCGCCCGCTACCAGATCACCATCTTCGGTGCCGAGCCGCTGGTGAATTACAACCGGATCATGCTGTCGCCGGTGCTGGCGGGGGAAAAGACGTTCGACGAGATCGTCATCAACGGGCTCGACTGGTATGCCGATAACGGCATCACGCTGGTCAGCGGCGATCCCGTCACCGCGATCGACCGCGTGGGCCGCACCGTCACCGCCAAGAGCGGCATGGTGCTGGACTATGACCGGCTGCTGATCGCGACCGGCTCCGACCCGTTCATCATTCCGGTGCCCGGCCACGACCTGCCCGGCGTCATCAGCTTCCGCGACATGAAGGATGTCGAGCATATGCTCGCCGCCGCCGAGCGGGGCGGCAGCGCGGTGGTGATCGGCGGTGGTCTGCTCGGGCTGGAGGCGGCGCATGGCCTGTCGCTTCGGGGAATGACCGTCACCGTCCTCCATTTGATGCCGACGCTGATGGAGCGGCAGCTGGACGAGGCGGCGGGCTGGCTGCTGAAACAGGCGCTGGAGGCGCGGGGGCAGACCGTGCTGACCGGCGCGGACACCGCCGCGATCCTGGGCGACGGCAAGGTCGAGGCGATCCGGCTGAAGGACGGGCGCGAGATACCCGCCGACCTGGTGGTGATGGCGGTCGGCATCCGTCCCTCGGTCGCGCTGGCCCGCGCCGCCGGGCTGGAGGTCGGGCGCGGGATCAAGGTGGACGACCATATGGTCACGTCGGACCCGCGCATCCTGGCGGTCGGCGAATGCGTCGAGCATGACGGGCAGGTGTACGGTCTGGTCGCACCGCTCTGGGACATGTGCCGCAGTCTCGCCGATGCGCTGACCGGCGCACCCAGCGGCTATCGCCCCACCGCGACGGCGACCAAATTGAAGGTCGCCGGGCTCGACGTCTTTTCGGCGGGCGATTTCGGCGGCGGCGACGGCGCGGAGGACATCGTGCTGCGCGATGCGAGCCGTGGCATCTACAAGCGCGTCGTGGTCAAGGACGACCGCATCATCGGCGCGGTGCTGTACGGCGATACCGCCGACGGCAACTGGTATTTCGACCTGCTCAAAAAGGGCGAGAGCGTCGGCGCCATTCGCGACGCTTTGATCTTCGGCCAGGCCTTCGCCTCGGGAGGGGGGCAGGCGGACCCTAAGGCGGCCGTTGCGGCGCTCTCCGACACGGCGGAGATTTGCGGCTGCAACGGCGTCAGCAAGGGCCAGGTCGTCTCCTGCATCGCCAAGGGCGCGCATAGCCTGGATGCGGTCCGCGCCACCTGCAAAGCATCGGCGAGCTGCGGATCGTGCACCGGGCTGGTCGAAACGCTGCTCGCGCTCACCCTGGGCGACGAGGTCGAGGCCGGGCCGAAGACGATGTGCAAATGCACCAGCTTCGGTCACGACGATGTCCGCCGCGAGATCGTGGCGCAGGGGATGAAGTCGATCCCCGAAGTCATGCAGAAGCTGCACTGGTCGACCCCGGACGGCTGTTCGTCCTGCCGCCCGGCGCTCAATTACTATCTGCTCTGCGCGCTGCCCGGTGAGTATGTCGACGATCAGCAGAGCCGCTTCGTCAACGAGCGGATGCACGCCAACATCCAGAAAGACGGCACCTATTCGGTCGTCCCGCGCATGTGGGGCGGGATCACCAGCCCGAAGGAGCTGCGCGCGATCGCGGACGTGGTCGAGAAGTTCAACGCGCCGATGGTCAAGGTGACGGGCGGCCAGCGGCTGGACATCTTCGGCATCAGGAAGGAAGATCTGCCCGCCGTCTGGGCCGATCTCAACGCCGCCGGGATGGTCAGCGGCCATGCGTACGGCAAGAGCTTGCGCACCGTGAAGACCTGTGTTGGCTCCGAATGGTGCCGCTTCGGTACGCAGGATTCGACCGGGCTGGGCGTCAAGCTGGAGCGCGCGACCTGGGGGTCGTGGATGCCGCACAAGTTCAAGATCGCGGTATCCGGCTGCCCGCGCAACTGTGCCGAGGCGACGATCAAGGACTTCGGCGTGGTCTGCGTCGATTCCGGTTATGAACTGCATGTCGGGGGCAATGGCGGGATCAAAGTCCGCGCCACCGACCTGCTCTGCAAGGTCGCGACCGAAGCCGAGGCGATGGAAATGTGCGCCGCCTTCGTCCAGCTCTACCGCGAGGAAGCACGCTATCTGGAACGCACCGCGCCGTGGATCGAGCGGGTGGGCCTCGCCTATATCCAGTCGCGGCTGCTGCCCGATGAAGAGGCGCGCGCCGAACTCGCCCGCCGCTTCTTCTACTCGCAGCAATTCTCGCAGGATGATCCCTGGGCCGCGCGCGTCGCGGGCGAGGAACGCGAAATCCATGCGCCGATGGCGCGCTTCCAGCCCGTTGGAGAGATGGCATGATTGGCGAATGGCTCGACATCGGCTGGGTCAACGAAATCCCGGTGCGCGGCAGCCGCACCGTGCAGGTCGAGGGCGGAAACGACATCGCCGTCTTCCGCACCGGCGAGAACAAGGTCTTCGCGCTGCTCGACCGCTGTCCGCACAAACATGGGCGGCTGAGCCAGGGCATCGTCCATGGCGGCGCGGTGGCGTGTCCGCTGCACAATTGGCGGATTTCGCTGAGCACCGGGGAAGCGCTGGGCGAGGACAAGGGATGTACCCCGGTCGTGCCGGTGAAGATCAGCGGCGGCCGCGTGCTGATCTGCCGCGCCAGCACCCTGAAGGCGGCGGCGTGAGGATCCTCCCCGGCACGGGGAGGGGGACCATGCGCAGCATGGTGGAGGGGGGGCGCCGCAAAGGCTGCGCCATTCATATTGCCGTTGTCGCCCCGCCGCACGCCCCCTCCACCAGCTTCGCTGGTCCCCCTCCCCGTGCCGGGGAGGATCTATGATCCGCACCACCTGCGCCTATTGCGGCGTCGGCTGCGGCATCCGCGCGACCGTCACCGGCGACCGCAACGTCAGGATCGAGGGCGACCCCGACCACCCCGCCAATCGCGGCAAGCTCTGTTCCAAGGGCACGCATCTGGGCGAAACGGTCGGCCTCGAAGGCCGCCTGCTCACGCCGCTGATCGGCAAGCGCCGCGCCAGCTGGGACAAGGCGCTCGACCTCGTCGCCAAACGCTTCCGCGACACCATCGCCCAGCATGGCCCCGACAGCGTCGCCTTCTACGTCTCGGGCCAGCTGCTGACCGAGGACTATTATGTCGCCAACAAGCTGATGAAGGGGTTCATCGGCTCGGCAAACATCGACACCAATTCGCGCCTGTGCATGTCGAGCGCGGTGGCGGGTCACACCCGCGCGTTCGGCGAGGACATCGTGCCCGCGTCCTACGAAGACATCGACGCCGCCGACCTGATCGTCCTGGTCGGCAGCAACACCGCCTGGTGCCACCCCATCGTCTATCAACGCATCCGCGCCCGGTGCGATGCGGGCGCGAAGCTGGTGGTGATCGACCCGCGCCGCACCGAGACGGCGGAGGAAGCCGACCTCCATCTGCCATTGCGCCCGGGCAGCGACGTGGCGCTGATGAACGGCCTGCTCGCCTGGTGCCGCGAGGCGGGGGTGCTCGACGCCGGGTTCCTGGCCGATCACCTGTCGGTCCCGGCCGATTTCTGGGAGCGGGTGGGCGAGGGGAGCGATCTCTGGTCGGTGGCGAAGACCTGCGACCTCACGCCCGCCGACCTCCGCCGCTTCTACGAGCTGTTCGCCGCCACCCCGCGCACCGTCACCCTGTTCAGCCAGGGCGTGAACCAGTCGCTGACCGGCACTGATCAGGTGAACGCGATCCTGAACGTCCATCTCGCCACCGGCCGCATCGGCAAGCCCGGCGCCGCGCCCTTCTCGATCACCGGACAGCCCAATGCGATGGGCGGGCGCGAAGTGGGTGGGCTGGCCTCGACGCTGGCAGCGCATATGGACTTCGCGCCCGAGAACCGTGCCAGGGTTCAGCGTTTCTGGGCCGCGCCCACTATCGCCGACAAGCCCGGCCTGAAGGCGGTCGACCTGTTCCGCAGCATCGGCGAAGGGCGGATCAAGGCGCTGTGGGTGATGGCGACCAATCCCGCCGTGTCGATGCCCGATGCGGGCAAGGTGCGCGAGGCGCTGGCCGCCTGTCCCTTCGTGGTGGTCAGCGACGTGATCGCCGACACCGACACGTCCGCCTTTGCCCATGTCCGCCTGCCCGCCGCCGCCTGGGGCGAGAAGGACGGGACCGTCACCAATTCGGATCGCACGATCAGCCGCCAGCGCGCGCTGTTCCCGCTGCCCGGCGAGGCCAAGCCCGACTGGTGGATCGTCAAGGAAGTCGGCCGCCGCATGGGCTGGAAGACCGCGTTCGCCTATGATCGCCCCGCTGAGATCTGGCGCGAGCATTGCCGTTTGTCGGCCTATGAGAATGACGGCGCGCGCCTGTTTGCGCTGCCCGGCCGGTCGAGCGCCGGCAATGCCGATTATGACGCGATGGCGCCGTTCCGCTGGGGCGGCAGGCCTTTTGCCGATGGTCGTTTTCCGACCGCCGATGGCCGCGCGCGGCTGGTCACGGTGACGCAAAAGGCGATTTCGGGGCCGCTCGCCGCCTGGCCGCTGACGCTCAACACCGGGCGCTACCGCGACCAGTGGCACAGCATGACCCGCACCGGCCTCGCCCCCAAGCTCGCCCGCCACCGCGAGGAGCCGCTGGTTGAGGTGCATCCCGACGATGCCACAGGGCTGGGCGTGGCCGATGGCGGGCTGGCGCGGGTGGCGACGCCGCAGGGGGACAGCCTTTACCGCGTGCGCGTGACGCCTGCGCAGCGAAAGGGCGAGATCTTCACCCCGATCCACTGGACCGACCGCACGTCGAGCGGCGGGCGCACCGGCCTGTTGCCGCGTCCGCTGGTCGATCCGGTCTCGGGCCAGCCGGGCTTCAAGGAAACCCCGGCGCGGCTGGCGGCGGTCGCGACCCGCTGGCGCGGTTTCCTGATCGTCGCGGGCGAGCCGGTGGGCCCGCCCAAATGCCTTTGGGCGACGCGCGTCGCGGTCATGGCGGGCAGCCTATGGGAACTGGCGGGCGACGGCGATGCGGTGAAGCTGGAGGCGTGCCTGCCCGGCGGCGAGCGGATCGAGGCGATCGATTCGGCGCGCGGCACGCGGCGAATCGCGATCCTGTCGGGCGGACGGCTGGTCGCCGCGCTGTTCCTGACCGAGAGTGGCGAATTGCCGAGCCGCGACTGGCTGATCGGACAACTCGCCGAGGCGGAGGCCTCACCGACCCTGCTCGCCGGACGCGCGCCGGGGGTGCAGGCGGATCGCGGGGCGATCGTCTGCGCCTGTTTCGATATCGGTATGCGCACCATCGTCGCGGCGATCCGCGACCAGCGGCTGGCCGATGTCGCCGCGATCGGGGCCGCCTTGGGTGCGGGCACCAATTGCGGTTCGTGCCGCCCCGCGCTCGCCCGCCTGCTCGCCGAGGAGAATATCCATGCTGCATGACGATTTTCCCGCCGGTTCGGTCTGGCTGGTCGGCGCAGGGCCGGGCGATCCCGACCTGCTGACCCGCAAGGCCGAGCGGCTGATCGCTACCGCCGACATCGTCTTCTACGACGCGCTGGTCGGCCCCGGTATCCTCGACCTGATCGCGCCCGGTGCCGAGCGGATCAGCGTCGGCAAACGTTCGGGCCGTCATTCCAAGGATCAGCGCACCATCGACGCGCTGATCGTCGCGGCGGCGCTGGAGGGCAAGCGCGTCGTCCGGCTGAAGGGCGGCGACCCGGCGATCTTCGGGCGCACGGCGGAGGAAGTCACCGCCTGCCGTGCGGCGGGCGTGCCGGCGCGCATATGCCCCGGCATCACCGCCGCCAGCGCGGCTGTCGCCTCGGCGGGGACCAGCCTGACCCTACGCGGCGTGGCGCGTCGCCTGACCTTGGTCACGGCCCATGCGCAGGCGGGCGCGACGCTCGATCTCGACTGGCCAGCGCTGGCCGCCGCCGATTCGACACTCGCTATCTATATGGGCCGCGCCGCCGCCGCGACCGTGGCCCAGCAACTTGTTGCCGCCGGGCGTAGCCCCGACACGCCGGTCCTGGTCGTGGTCAACGCCTCGCTGCCCAATGAGCGCATCATCCGGGGGCGTCTGTCCTCGCTGGCCTTTCTGGTCGAGGCGATCAGCGCGCATGATCCCGCCATGCTGATCGTCGGCGAGGCGGTCGAAGCCGATCCTGCTTTCGCACGCGCACAATCCACCCCGGTACGTGACGGGATGATCGTCGCCTGACGCCAATATGGGTCCGTCAGCTTCAGAAGGGGGAAAGCGCGCGCGTGGGCGGCCATGGCGGCGGGATAGGCCAAGACCTCGTCATCGCGCGTTCCGCACGGTGACGTTGGTAGAAAGTCTTGGTTTTCCGCCAGTCCCAGGCTCTGAAGCCTTGGGAAAGAATGGTGCCCAGAAGAGGACTCGAACCTCCACGACCTTGCGATCGCCAGCACCTGAAGCTGGTGCGTCTACCAATTCCGCCATCTGGGCACGGGGTAGGCCCGCGCCTTTAGGGTAGGCTTCGAATCCTTGTCAACGGCTTTTTTGCGGGGCAAAGGGGCGTTGCACAAAAAATCTGGCGAATAAGGACGGTCATGACGAACAAGCTGGTGACGCTGATCGGCGGCGGGGGCTTTCTGGGTCGCTATGTCGCACGCGAACTGATGCGTGACGGGACGCGCGTCCGGGTGGCGCAGCGCGATCCGCGCCAGGCCTATTTCCTGCGCACCCAGGGCGGACTGGGCCAGACCCAGTTCGTCGCGGCCGACATCGCCCGGCCCGAGACGGTCGCGCGCGCGGTCGAGGGGGCGGACGCGGTCGTGAACCTGGTCGGCGTGATGGGCGGCAATATGCAGCGCATCCATGTCGACGGTGCGCGTGCCGTGGCCGAAGCCGCGCGCAATGCCGGTGCCGGCGCGCTGGTCCATGTCTCGGCGATCGGCGCGGACGCAAATGGCGCGGCGGCCTATGCCCGGTCCAAGGGGCAGGGCGAGGCGGCGGTCCGCGACGCCTTCCCGAATGCCACCATCCTGCGCCCCTCGATCGTGTTCGGGCGCGAGGATCAGTTCGTGAATCGCTTTGCGGGCATGATGGCCGCGCCGATCGTCCCGGTGCTTCGCGCGGGCGTGAAGTTCCAGCCGGTCTTCGCCGGAGACGTGGGCGAGGCGGTCGCCAACGCGCTGCGCGATCCCGAATCGCACGGGCACAAGACCTATGAACTGGGCGGGCCGGACGTGCTTTCGATGGGTGAGCTGCTCCGCTGGATCGCGCAGGCGCTGGGCCGCAAGCCCAACTTCCTCGAGATTCCCGATTTCGCGGGGGCGCTCCTGGCGCGGCTGCCGGGCTCGCCGATCAGCTGGGACCAGTGGCTGATGCTGCAGCAGGACAATGTCGTCGCCGCCGGTGCGCCGGGTCTGGCCGCGCTTGGCGTCGAAGCCGAGCCGCTCGCGGCGGTCGCCCCCGAATATCTGATCCGTTTCCGCAAGTCGGGCCGGTTCGGGCGTCGGGCGGAGACGCTGGCGGCCTGAACCGTCCCGACCTGACAGTCTTTATCATTTCGCTGACAGCCCCGTCGCCCTATGGCGGCGGGGCTGCCTTTGCTTGTGGGGGACTCGTGTGAACGATCTGATTGCTGCCATCATCCTCGGGATCGTCGAGGGTGTCACCGAATTCCTGCCGGTGTCCTCCACCGGCCACCTGATCCTGGCGGGCGCACTGCTCGGCTATGACGATGCGCGCTGGCAGATGTTCAACATCGTCATCCAGCTGGGCGCGATCCTGGCGGTGGTCGTGCTCTACTGGCGGACCTTCTGGACGGTGATGGTCGGGCTGGCCAAGCGTGATCCCGGTTCGATCCGCTTCGTGCGCAACCTGCTGATCGCCTTCATCCCCGCCGCGGTGATCGGCGTGCTGGCCAAGAAGCACATCGAGGCGCTGCTGCTCCAGCCCAAGGTCGTCGCGATCGCGCTGATCGTCGGCGGCATCGCGATCCTGGTGATCGAGCGGGTGGTCAAGCCCGGCAACACGCGCGGTATCGCGGCGGTCCCGGCCAGGACGGCGCTGGGCGTCGGTTTCCTTCAGTGTCTGGCGATGATCCCGGGCGTCAGTCGGTCGGGCGCGACGATCCTGGGCGCGCTGACCCTGGGCGTCGAGCGGCGGACCGCCGCGGAATTCAGCTTCTTCCTTGCCATTCCCACCATGCTGGGCGCCAGCGTCGTCGAGACGGCGGGGCATATGGATGCGATGCGCGCGGGCAACAGCGTTGGGCCGATCGAGATCGCGGTGGGCTTTGTCGTGGCCTTCATCGTCGCGCTTCTGGTCGTGCGTTGGTTCGTAGGGATCGTCGGACGCCATGGATTTGGTCCCTTTGCCTGGTACCGAATCGTCGCGGGCAGCCTCGCGCTGGCCCTGCTTACCCTGAATTGATACCGGATCGGACCCTTTTTGTTGCGGGTTTGTCGCAATAAAAAGGTGGGAGACTCGAAATCCCATTTTAGTTAGTCAATAATACTGACCTATATGTCGATTTCGAGGTGACATCAGGGTGTTCGCGCAATATCCGCATCTTTGGAGGCGCATATGGCGAACGATTCTATGCTGAAGTTTGTGGGTCGCGAGCAGGTTTATCCTGCCAAGCGGGCTGCATCGGACCGTGCGGATGATTTCCGCGAGATTGCCGAACGCTATGCCCCTCCGGCGGCGGAGGACCAGGCGGGGCGCTGCTCGCAATGCGGCGTGCCCTATTGTTCGGTCCATTGTCCGCTGCACAACCATATTCCCGACTGGCTGCGCCTGACCGCCGAGGGGCGGCTGCGCGAAGCCTATGAACTGTCCAACGCCACCTCGACCATGCCGGAGATTTGCGGCCGCATCTGTCCGCAGGACCGTCTGTGCGAGGGCAATTGCGTCATCGAATTTTCGGGCCACGGCGCGGTCACGATCGGCTCGGTCGAGAAATTCATCACCGACACCGCCTGGGAAGAGGGCTGGGTCGAGCCGCTGGTGCCGGGGCCGGATCGGGGCCAGTCGGTCGCGGTGATCGGCGCGGGGCCTGCGGGCCTGACGGCGGCCGAATATCTGCGCGTGTCGGGTTATGAGGTCCATGTCTATGACCGGCACGACCGGGCGGGCGGGCTGCTGACCTATGGCATCCCCGGCTTCAAGCTGGAAAAGCCCGTCGTCATGCGCCGGGTCGAGCGGTTGAAGGCGGGCGGTATCGTCTTCCATGAGGGCTTTGCGGTCGGCGAGGATGCGACGCTGGAGGAATTGCGCCGTCGCCATGACGCGGTGCTGATCGCGACCGGCGTGTACAAGGCGCGCAACGTCGATGTGGACGGCGCGGGCGCGAACGGCGTGATCGCTGCGCTCGACTATCTGACCGCGTCGAACCGCAAGAGCTTCGGCGACACCGTCGAGGCGTTCGAGAACGGCTCGCTGAACGCGGCGGGCAAGAATGTCGTCGTGATCGGCGGCGGCGACACCGCGATGGACTGCGTCCGTACCGCGATCCGCCAGGGCGCCAAGTCGGTGAAGTGTCTCTATCGCCGCGACCGCGCCAACATGCCGGGCTCGCAGCGCGAAGTTGCCAATGCCGAGGAAGAAGGCGCCGAATTCGTCTGGCTGTCCGCGCCGCTCGGTTTCGAGGGCGGCGATACGGTGACCGGCGTCCGCGCCGCCAAGATGCGGCTGGGTGCGCCCGACGCCAGCGGCCGCCGCGCGCCGGAGGCCGAGCCGGGCGCCGACCATCTGCTCGAGGCGGACATGGTCATCAAGGCGCTGGGCTTCGATGCCGAGGACCTGCCGAGCCTGTTCGGCACCGCCGAGTTGGGCGTCAGCCGCTGGGGCACGGTGCTGGTCGACGGCCGCACGCTGATGACCAGCCTGGACGGAGTGTTCGCGGCGGGTGACATCGTGCGCGGTGCGTCGCTGGTGGTGTGGGCGATCCGCGACGGCCGCGATGTGGCCAAGACCATGCACCAGTGGCTGAAGGCGCGGGCGAAGACCGGCGCGCGTGAGAAGGTGGCCGCGTGATGCGCCTGCTCGCCGCGCTGGCCCTGCTACTCGCGGCCCCGGTCGCGGCACAGACGGGACCGGCCGAGCCGACGCCCGATGCGGGCGGCCGGATCGAAACCGCCCGCGCGCTGGTCGCCAAGATGAAGCTCGATCAGATGCTGGATTTCCAGTTCGCGAACTTGATGCCGTTGGTAACGGGAAATCTGCTCGGTGCGATGCAGACGATGTCCGACGCGCCGAACGGGGTTAAGCCGCTCCTGGCGACTCCGGAGGGCAGGGCCAAGGTCAGCGCCATCGTCAGTGAGGAAATGATGGCGGCCATGCGCGCCCGCTATCCCGACATTCGCGAGGCGGCGGCCGAGGAATATCGCCGAAATTTCTCCGAAGACGATTTGAAGGCGATCACCGCCTTCTTCAACACGCCGGCAGGGCAGCACTGGCTCGCCCTGCAGCCGCAATTGCAGCAGCGTCTGGCCGAGTTCGGCAAGGGGATGGGCCGCGATGCCGGCATGGCCGCCTTCCCCAAGATTCGCGCGCGCATTGAGGCCTTGGCCAAGACTCAGGCCCCCGCCGCGACCAAGCAGGATAAGAAGTGATGACCGACCAGCACCAATATCTCGCCGAGCATGGCATGTACCGCCCCGAATTCGAGGGCGATGCGTGCGGCGTCGGCATGGTCGCGGCCACCGATGGCCAGCCCTCGCGCCGGGTCGTCCAGTCGGCGATCGATGCGCTGAAGGCCGTGTGGCATCGCGGCGCGGTCGATGCGGACGGCAAGACCGGCGACGGCGCAGGGCTGCACGTCGACCTGCCGCACCGCTTCTTCGACGATGCGATCGCCGCGTCGGGGCATAAGGTCCTGCCCAACCGGCTGGCGGTCGGCATGATCTTCATGCCGCGCACCGACCTGGGCGCGCAGGAGACCTGCCGCACCATCGTCGAGAGCGTCATCATCGAGGCGGGCTACACCATCTATGGCTGGCGTCAGGTGCCGGTCGACGTCTCGGTCATCGGGTTGAAGGCGCAGGCGACCCGCCCCGAGATCGAGCAGATCATGATCGCCGGGCCGATGCCCGACGAGGTCGATGCCGCCGAGTTCGAGAAGAACCTGTACCTGATCCGTAGGCGGATCGAAAAGCGGGTGATCGCGGCGCAGATCAGCGGCTTTTATATCTGTTCGCTGTCCTGCCGCTCGATCATCTACAAGGGGCTGTTCCTGGCCGAGAGCCTGTCGGTCTTCTACCCCGACCTGCAGGACCACCGGTTCGAGAGCCGCGTGGCGATCTTCCACCAACGTTATTCGACCAACACCTTCCCGCAATGGTGGCTGGCACAGCCCTTCCGCTGTCTGGCGCATAACGGCGAGATCAACACGATCCGTGGCAACAAGAACTGGATGCTCAGCCACGAGATCCGCATGGCCTCGATCGCGTTCGGCGACAATTCGGAGGACATCAAGCCGGTGATCCCGGCGGGCGCGTCCGATACCGCCGCGCTCGACGCGGTGTTCGAGGCGATCTGCCGCTCGGGCCGCGACGCGCCGACCGCCAAGCTGATGCTGGTGCCCGAGGCGTGGCAGAAGGACCTCGACACGCCCAAGGCGCATGCCGAGATGTACCAGTATCTCGCCTCGGTGATGGAGCCGTGGGATGGTCCGGCCGCGCTGGCCATGACCGATGGCCGTTGGGCGGTGGCGGGCATGGACCGTAACGCGCTGCGTCCGCTTCGCTATACGCTGACTGCCGACGGCCTGCTGATCGTCGGCTCGGAAAGCGGCATGGTCGTGGTCCCCGAATCGACCATCACCGCCAAGGGCCGGTTGGGGCCGGGGCAGATGATCGCGGTCGATCTGGCCGAGGGCAAGCTGTACGACGATCGCGCGATCAAGGACCAGATTTCGGGCGAGCAGGACTATGCCGCGATGATCGGCGAGTTCCTGACCATGGACCAGCTGCCCCAGCCTTCGGAGGAAGAGGCGCTGGTACGGATGCCGCGCGGCGAAATGCTGCGCCGGCAGGTCGCGGCAGGCCAGACCATGGAGGATATGGAGCTGATCCTGTCGCCCATGGCCGAGGGCGGCAAGGAAGCCATCGGTTCGATGGGCGACGACACGCCGCTCGCCGTCATCTCCGACAAGCCGCGCCTGATCAGCCAGTTCTTCCGCCAAAATTTCAGCCAGGTCACGAATCCGCCGATCGACAGCTTGCGCGAACGCTATGTGATGTCGCTCAAGACCCGGTTCGGCAATCTCGCCAACATCCTCGACACCGAGGATCGGCGCGAGCGCGTGCTGGTCCTGCCGTCCCCGGTGCTGACGGGGGCCGACTGGCACCGGTTGAAGGCGCATTTCGGTCGCTCGGCGGCGGAGATCGACTGCACCTTCGAGGCCGATGGCGGTCCCGACCGTCTGCGCGCCGCGATCCAGCGCATCCGCAACCAGGCCGAACAGGCGGTGCGCGAGGGCCGGTCCGAGCTGTTCCTGACCGACGAGCATGTCTCCGAGGGCCGTGTCGCGATCGCGGGCGTGCTGGCGGCGGCGGCGGTGCATACGCATCTCGTCCGCCGGGGGCTGCGCTCTTATGCGTCGATCAACGTGCGGTCGGCCGAATGCCTCGACACCCATTATTATGCGGTGCTGATCGGCGTCGGCGCGACCACGGTGAATGCCTATCTGGCCGAGGCCGCGATCGTCGACCGTCATGGCCGTGGCCTGTTCGGCGATCTGACCATCGAACAATGCCTGGCCAACCATCGCACCGCGATCGAGGACGGGCTGCTCAAGATCATGGCCAAGATGGGGATCGCGGTGATCTCCAGCTATCGCGGCGGCTATAATTTCGAGGCGGTCGGCCTGTCCCGTGCGCTGGTCAACGACTTGTTCCCCGGCATGCCCGCCAAGATTTCGGGCGAGGGCTATAACTCGCTCCATTACTCGGCCATGCTCCGTCACGAAGCGGCCTGGGACCAGCATGTCGCGACGCTGCCGATCGGTGGCTTTTACCGCCAGCGCGACGGCGGCGAGACCCATGCCTATTCGGCGCAGCTGATGCACCTGCTCCAGACGGCGGTCGCGACCGACAGCTACTCCACCTATCTGCAATTCGCGCGCGGCGTCGGCGACCTGCCGCCGGTCTATTTGCGCGACCTGCTCCAGTTCAACTTCCCGAACGAGGGCGTGCCGGTCGATCAGGTGGAGGCGATCACCGAGATCCGCAAGCGGTTCGTGACGCCGGGCATGTCGCTGGGCGCGCTCTCGCCCGAAGCGCATGAAACGCTGGCGATCGCGATGAACCGGATCGGCGCCAAGGCCGTGTCGGGCGAGGGCGGCGAGGACAAGCTGCGCTATCAGCCCTATGACAATGGCGACAACGCCAACTCGACGATCAAGCAGATCGCGAGCGGTCGCTTCGGCGTGACGGCGGAATATCTGAACGCCTGCGACGAGATCGAGATCAAGGTCGCGCAGGGCGCCAAGCCCGGCGAGGGCGGGCAGCTGCCCGGCTTCAAGGTGACCGAGTTCATCGCCAAGCTGCGCCATGCGACGCCCGGCGTGACGCTGATCTCGCCGCCGCCGCACCACGACATCTATTCGATCGAGGATCTCGCGCAGCTCATCTATGACTGCAAGCAGATCAACCCGCGCGCCCGCGTCTGCGTGAAGCTCGTCTCATCGGCGGGCATCGGCACGGTCGCGGCGGGCGTGGCCAAGGCGCATGCCGACGTCATCCTGGTGTCGGGCCATGTCGGCGGCACCGGCGCGTCCCCCCAGACTTCGATCAAATACGCCGGTACGCCCTGGGAAATGGGCCTGTCGGAGGTCAACCAGACGCTGACCCTCAACGGCCTGCGCGGTCGTATCCGCCTGCGCGCCGATGGTGGCCTGAAGACCGGCCGCGACATCGTGATCGCGGCGATCCTGGGCGCGGAAGAGTTCGGCATCGGTACGCTCAGCCTCGTGGCGATGGGCTGCATCATGGTGCGCCAGTGCCACTCGAACACCTGCCCGGTGGGCGTCTGCGTGCAGGACGAGCGGCTGCGGGCGAAGTTCACCGGCACGCCGGAAAAGGTCATCAACCTGATGACCTTCATCGCCGAGGAAGTCCGCGACATCCTGGCGCGCCTCGGCGTGCGGTCGCTGGACGAGGTGATCGGGCGGACCGAACTGTTGCGCCAGGTCAGCCGCGGTGCCGAGCATCTCGACGATCTCGACCTCAATCCGGTGCTGGCCAAGGTCGATGCGACCGATGCCGAGCGGCGGTTCAGCCTGTCGACCTTCCGCAACGAAGTACCCGACAGCCTGGATGCGCAGATCATCAAGGACGCCGCTGCCGTCTTCTCGCGCGGCGAGAAGATGCAGCTGACCTATTCGGTGCGCAACACGCACCGTGCGGTCGGCACGCGCCTGTCGTCGGAGATCACCCGCACGTTCGGGATGAGCAAGCTGGCCGATGGCCACGTCACCGTGCGTCTGCGTGGCAGCGCGGGCCAGTCGCTGGGCGCGTTCCTGTGCAAGGGCATCACGCTGGAGGTATTCGGCGATGCCAATGACTATGTCGGCAAGGGCCTGTCGGGCGGCACGATCATCGTGCGGCCTGCGGTCAGCTCGCCGCTGGCCAGCCAGAACAATACGATCATCGGCAACACCGTCCTTTACGGCGCGACGTCCGGCAAGCTGTTCGCGGCGGGGCAGGCGGGCGAGCGTTTCGCGGTCCGCAATTCGGGCGCGACCGTGGTGGTCGAAGGCTGTGGCGCGAATGGCTGCGAATATATGACCGGCGGCGTCGCCGTGGTGCTGGGTCAGGTCGGCGCCAATTTCGGCGCGGGCATGACGGGCGGCATGGCCTTCCTCTACGATCCCGAGGAGCGCTTCGCCCGTCGCGCCAATCCCGAGAGTATCGTGTGGCGGCGGCTGGCCTCGGCGCACTGGGAAGGCGTGCTCCGCGACCTGGTCGAGGAACATGCCGCGCGGACCGACAGCAAATGGTCCAGGGGGCTGCTGGAGGACTGGGAGCGTGTGGCCGGGCATTTCTGGCAGGTGGTGCCCAAGGAAATGCTGACCCGGCTGGCGCACCCGCTTGACGACTCGATCGAGGCCGTGGCGGCGGAGTAAGCGGACGGTCCCCCCGGCGGGGAGGACCGGGCTTCCCTATCCGTGACATCACCGTCATTCTCTTAACCCAGATCACGGAACCGTTCCGACGCCGTGACGGTTGGGGCGCGATGCGGAAAGGGGATAGCAGCATGACCATCGATCGCGACAGGATCGAAAGAGGGGGATTCATCCTCTTTCTGGCGCTCATCACCATCGGGCTGGTCGCGGTCGTGTCCGGCTTTCTGGTAGCGATGCTCTGGGCGGCGCTGGCGGCGATCCTGTTCCGGGCGCTGTTCCACTGGCTGCTGGACAGGACCGGCGGGCGGCGCAATCTCGCCGCCGGACTGACCATGCTCATCATCACCTTTGCGGTGGTGGTGCCAACCTTGTTGATCGGCAGCATGGTCGTCGATCAGGCATCGGGCGTCTATCTGAAGATGCGCAGCGGCCAGATCGATTTCGCGCAATATTTCCAGCAGGTTCGCGATGCGCTGCCCACCCGCTTGCGGCAGGCGATGGACAATTGGGGCGTCGGCAGCATCGAAGGGCTGCAAGCCCGCATCTCGCGCACGCTCAGCAGCAGCGTCAGCCAGATCGCGTCCCAGGCGCTGTCGATCGGCCGCAACGCCTTTGCCTTTGCGCTGGCTTTCGGCGTCGGGCTCTATGTCGCCTTCTTCCTGATCCGTGACGGCGATCGGCTGGGTCCCGCCTTTGTCCGCGCGCTGCCGCTGGATCAGGGCGTGGCGGCGCGGCTGGTCGATACTTTCGTGGCGGTGGTGCGGGCGACCATCAAGGGGTCGGTCATCGTCGGGCTGGTGCAGGGCGCGCTGGGGGCGATCACCTTCTGGATCGTCGGGGTACCCGCCGCCCTGCTCTGGGGTGTGCTGATGGCCATCGCCGCGCTGCTGCCTGCGATCGGCCCGGCGATCATCTGGGGGCCGGTCGCCATCTATCTGCTCGCGACCGGCGCGGTGTGGCAGGGCGCGGTGGTCGTCGCCTCGGGCGTGCTGGTCATCGGGCTGGCCGACAATCTCCTGCGCCCCATCCTGGTCGGGCGCGACACCGGATTGCCCGACTGGATCGTGCTGCTGACCACGCTGGGCGGGATCGACCTGCTCGGTTTGAGCGGCATCGTCGTCGGCCCGGTGGTCGCCGCGCTGTTCCTGGCGGGATGGCGCATCCTGAGCGAGGAGCGCGGCGTGGTGCCTGGAGAAGGCGAGGCGGCGGCGTAGAGGCTGGCCCAGATCGAGCCGTTCTTACCCACAAAGCCGGTTTGCGCTGCAACATCGTGCTGCCTATGGTCCGCGCCCTGCGGACCGCCCGGGGGGATCGGGCCGGATGATGGGGTAGCAAGATGCGATTGCCTTTGGGGGCCTGGAAATTGACGGCCGGGCTGGCTTGTATGCTGGCGGGGTGCGGCGGTGATGATGTCGCGCGCAAGGCCGGCGCCAATGGGGCCTCGATCGAAATGCCGGTGCCCGCGCCGTCTCCCTCGAAAGCGCCTGCCAAGGCCGACACCCTGCCCGGCGAGATCGCCGCCAACCCGGGCGCCAGCCTGACCACCATCGGCTTTCCGCAAGGCGGCGGCGGACTGAACGACGCCGCAAAGGCGGCGCTCGACCGGCTGGCGGCCGATCCGGCGGTCAAGGGCGGCAAGCTGATCCTGCGGGGGCATTCGGACAGCGAGGGCGATGACGAGGCCAACCGCATCATGTCGCGCAAACGGGCCGAGGCGGTGCGCGACTATCTGGCGCGCAAGGGTCTGGAGCGGAGCCGGATGCGCGTGATCGCGCTGGGCGAGACCCGCCCGATCGCGCCCAATGCCAAGCCCGACGGCAGCGACGACAGCGCAGGCCGCGCGCGCAACCGCCGGGTGGAGATCGAGCTGGACCGCGTGGGCTAAGCCGATTGCCGACCCGGCCGCCGCGTCTTAAGGCCGGGGGATGGCCAAGGGTGATCGACTGGCGCGGCTCGACGCGCACCGCGAGGAGATGGAAAGCGAATATCGCGAGGCGCTGATCGCGGCGCTGCGGACGACGGCCGCTGGCAAATGGGGATTGTTCGACCATCGCAAGGACCGGGTCGCGCGCGCGGCGGCGGCTCCGATCGTAGCGCAACTGACCGAGATGGGCGATGCGATCGACGCGGCGCGGGAACAGCTGGGTCTGCCGACCTTCGCGCTCCACGCCGAATTTCTCGCCTCGCGCGGGCCGGTGGGACCGGAAGCGGTGGGGGAACCGAAACAGGCCCAGGCCTGGCTCGATCGGCTGAGGGCGGAGGGCTGAAAATCATTCCTCCTCTGCAAGGGGAGGGGGGACCAAGCGCAGCATGGTGGAGGGGAGTGGCAGGTCGAACCCGCCCTGCGGGTTCGAGGATTGCCGGGGGCAATCCGACCTGCCGCTCCCTCTCGATAGCGGGGCACCCCTCCGGCAGGCCTCCGGCCTGCCACCTCCCCTTACAGGGGAGGAATATTTGTCCTTACGCCGCTTGCAACGCCTCCGTCGCGACCTCGGCGATAGCGTCGCCCAGTTCGTCGATCCGCGCCGGATCGGCGTCCCAGGCGAACATGAACCGCGCCCCCCCGCCGATGAAGGTATAGAAGCGCCAGCCGCGTGCGCGCAGCCCGTCGAGCACAGCAGGCGGTGCGCTCAGGAACACGGCATTCGCCTCGACCGGGAACATCGGCGCGATACCGGGCAGCCCCACCACCCGCGCCGCCAGCCGCTGCGCACAGGCATTGGCGTGGGCGGCGTTGCGCAGCCAGGCGCCGCTGTCGAGCATCCCGATCCAGGGCGCGGCCAGATAGCGCATCTTGGACGCCAGCTGCCCCGCCTGTTTGCAGCGATAGTCGAAATCCTCCGCCAGCACGGGGTCGAAGAACAGGATCGCCTCGCCGACCGCCATGCCGTTCTTGGTGCCGCCGAAGCACAGCACGTCGACGCCGGCGCGCCATGTCATGTCGGCGGGCGAGCAGTTCAGCGCCGCACAGGCATTGGCGAAGCGCGCCCCGTCCATGTGCAGCCGCAGCCCCAGTTCGCGGCACACCGTCGACAGGGCGTGAATCTCGGCCAGCGTATAGACCTGCCCCGTCTCGGTCGGCTGGGTGATCGTCACCGCGCGGGGCTTGGGGAAATGGATGTCCGACCGACCGGTGGCGAGCGCGCGGACGGCGTCGGGGGTCAGCTTGCCGTCCTCGGTCTGCGCGACGAGCAGCTTGGATCCGTTGGAGAAGAATTCGGGCGCGCCGCACTCGTCGGTCTCGACATGCGCGGAGGCCGAGCAGATGACGCTGTGATAGCTCTGGCAGAGCGCGGCCAGCGCCAGCGAGTTGGCCGCCGTGCCGTTGAAGGCGAAAAAGACCTCGCACTTGGTCTGGAACAGCGTGCGGAAGGCGTCGGCGGCGCGGTCGGTATAGGGGTCCTCGCCATAAGCCGGGACATAGCCTCGGTTCGCCTCGGCCATGGCGGCCCAGGCCTCGGGACAGATTCCGGCATAATTGTCGCTGGCAAATTGCTGGGGTTTGGCCGTTTCCATCACAAATCCTTCTTGCCTATGGCGAGCCAGGATGAGGAAAGTGGCGGTTCGTCCCGTTGTTGCCGGTTCGGCCACATCCCTCTCCATCTGGAGAGGCACCACCTTGCCGGGGGGCAGGTTGGTGCCGGGCGACGGCCCGGCTCTTGATGCTGGCGCCGTCTTTAGCGAGACAGAGTGCGACGGGCAAGAGGACGCCGCAGCTTCGCAAAGCATTGCGTATCGCGGACGAAAGGTAGAAGCGTAAACGTTATGAGCATCAGGACTTCGCGCCGCGGCAGCAGCGCTCCCACGATCAGCGATGTCGCACGCGCGGCAGGCGTGTCATTGATGACCGTTTCGCGCGTCATCAACAACGAGGCCAATGTCCGCCCCGTCACCCGCGAAAAGGTTGAGGCGGCGATCGCGCAGCTCAACTATGCCCCCAACCCGGCGGCCCGCAGTCTGGCGGGCGCGGCGCAGATCCGGATCGGGATGCTCTACAGCAACCCCAGCCAGGGCTTCCTCAGCGAGTTCCTGCTTGGAACCCTTGATCAGGCGTCGCGGCTGGACGTTCAGATGGTGGTCGAGAAATGTGAGATCGGCGACCATGAGGTCGAGGTCGCGCGCCACCTGATCGCGGGGGGCATCGATGGGGTCGTCCTGCCGCCGCCGCTATGCGAGGCGGAAGCGGTGCTGACCCTGTTGCGTGAGGCGGGGGTGCCCGCGGTGGTCGTCGCGACCGGCCGTGCGCCCGAGGAGATGCCCGAATCGGCGATGGCGGTCCAGATCGACGACCGCGCGGCGGCCGAGGAAATGACCCGCCATGTGATGACTTTGGGTCATCGTCGGATCGGCTTCATCTGCGGCAACCCCAATCTGACCGCCAGCGCACGCCGTTATGAGGGGTTCCGCGCCGCGCTGGAGGCGGTGGGCGTGCCGTTCGACGCGGAACTGGTCGCGCCGGGCCTCTATACCTATCGATCCGGGCTGGACGCGGCGGAGCGGCTGCTCGACCTGGCCGAGCCGCCGACCGCAATCCTTGCGTCGAACGACGATATGGCGGCAGCGACCGTGGCGGTGGCGCATCGCCGCGGACTCGATGTGCCGAGCGACCTGACCGTCTGCGGTTTCGACGACACCACCTTGTCGACGACGATCTGGCCCGAACTGACCACCATTCACCAGCCGATCGCCGACATGGCGCGCGCGGCGGTGGAGATGATGGCGACCGTCATCCGCCAGAAAAACGCCGAGCCGCCAGCGCATCGTATGCTCGACTACAGCCTGATCCGCCGCCAGTCGGACGCCGCACCCCGGCGCAGGCCACGCGGGATTTAGGCAGCAGTTCTTCCCTCTCCCCTGTCCAGGGGCGAGGGGAAGAGTTGTTGCTCCCGGAACCGGGCGTCGCTCTGCGGCGAAGTGGGACGAACCACGCGTACAGGTGCTTGACGGCGCGATGTTTTAAGATAGCGTTACCATCATGGCTGGCCGTGCATCTTGCCCGGTGACAGGACATTGCCGTGCGGATAGGCCAAGATGCCACGCACGGATCAGGAGAGGGCCGGAAGTGACCGACACAAGGGGATTGGACGCCGCGCGCGTCAATCATGGTTTCATCGCCGCGATCGTCGTTGTCGCGACCATCGGCGGTTTCATGTTCGGCTATGACTCGGGCGTCATCAACGGCACCCAGAAGGGGCTGGAGGCCGCATTCGACCTTGGCCGCCTGGGCGTCGGCGTCAATGTCGGCGCGATCCTGGTCGGCTCGGCGATCGGCGCGTTCGGTGCAGGGCGGCTGGCCGACGCGATCGGCCGCCGCAATGTCATGATGCTGTCCGCCGCGCTATTCCTGGTCAGCGCGATCCTGGCCGGTGCGGCGAGCGCGTCGAGCATCTTCATCCTGGCCCGCATCATCGGCGGCCTGGGTGTCGGCGCGGCCAGCGTCATCTCGCCCGTCTATATCTCCGAAGTGACCCCGGCCTCGATTCGCGGGCGCTTGTCGAGCGTGCAGCAAGTGATGATCATCACCGGCCTGACCGGTGCCTTCGTCGCGAACTTCGCGCTGGCGCGCTATGCCGGGGGCTCGACCGCCGAATTCTGGCTGGGCTATCCGGCGTGGCGCTGGATGTTCTGGCTTCAGGCGATCCCGGCGGCGATCTATTTCGCAGCGCTTTCGATCATCCCGGAAAGCCCGCGCTTCCTGGTCGCCAAGGGTCGCGATGCCGAGGCGCATACCGTGCTGACCAAGCTGTTCGGTGAGGCCGAGGCGACCCGCAAGGTGGCCGAGATCCGTGGCAGCCTGTCCGCCGATCAGCACAAGCCCAAGCTGTCCGACCTGATCGACAAGACCACGGGCAAGATCCGCCCGATCCTGTGGGCGGGCATCGGCCTGGCCGTGTTCCAGCAGCTCGTCGGCATCAACGTCGTCTTCTATTACGGCGCGACTTTGTGGGAAGCGGTCGGCTTCTCGGAAGATTATGCGCTTCAGACGAACATCCTGTCGGGCGTGCTGTCGATCGCGGCCTGCCTGTTCACCATCGCGACGGTCGACAAGATCGGTCGCAAGCCGCTGCTGCTGATCGGCTCGGCGGGCATGGCGGTGACGCTGGCGATCGTTGCCTATGCCTTTTCGACCGCCGTCACGGGTGCCGACGGCGCGGTGAGCCTGCCCGGCAACAATGGCGTGATCGCGCTGGTTGCGGCGAACCTGTACGTCATCTTCTTCAACGCCAGCTGGGGGCCTGTGATGTGGGTCATGCTGGGCGAGATGTTCCCGAACCAGATTCGCGGATCGGGCCTGGCCGTCTCGGGCTTTGCCCAGTGGATCGCCAACGCCGCCATCTCGGTCAGCTTCCCCGCACTTGCCGTGTCGCCGGGATTGAGCGTGACCTATTTCGGGTACGCCTTCTTTGCGGCGGTGTCGTTCTTCTTCGTCCGCGCGATGGTCAACGAGACGCGCGGCCGCGAGCTGGAAGACATGGCGGGCTGATACAAGAATAGTCCCCGAGAGCCTGACAGGCCCGCTTCCCGATGGGAGGCGGGCCTTTTCTTTTTCCCTCGGCCTTCGCTTGCGCTCAGGCTGAAGGCGGGAAGCCTTACCCGCGCCCGGCCTGGATCAGGATCGAGTCGGACGGCAACAGCCGGTCCATGAAAGGCAGCATCGCCGCGCCGATCGCGGGCGCGTCCTGCGCGGTGCGGGCGGGGCGGATCGCCGGGCGGACGGGCAGCTCGACTCCGGCCAGCCCCTCGCTCAACCCGTCCGCCAGCCGGCTGAGCAACCGGCCGGGCAGCCGGCCGCCGATCAGGATCGCATCGGGATCGAACAGGGTCGTCACCGCGACGATGGGCTGGAGCAGCGCGGCGATCGAATCCTCGATCCACTGGTCGATGACCGCGGCCAGTATCGGGTCGTCGCCGTCGGCCAGCGTCTCGGGCGAATCGAGCCGATAACCCGCCGCCTTCAACCGCACCTCAAGGCCTGCCAGCGACACCGTGTCCTGCACGATCGCGCCGGGCCGCCCCGCCGTAGGGTCGGGCATCAGCCCGATTTCGCCCGAGCGGCGATGCGCGCCGCGATGATAGGTCCGGTCGATGACCAGCCCGCCGCCCAGCCCGGCGGTGATGAGCAGGTAGAAGAAGCTAGGGCAGGCGAAATCATGATCATGCTGCGCCTCACCCAACGCGGCGGCCGCGGCGTCATTGTCGCGGTAGAGCGGCCAGGGGAGCAGCGGCGCGAGCAGCGTCTCCAGATCGACCCCGACCCAGGCGTCATAGCCGCGCGTCTGGTTGGGCAGAGAGCGGTCGACGCCGTCCGGCATCGCCACCCCGACGCCCAGCACGCGCGAGCGGTCGACCTGCCCCTCGGCCAGCGCAGGCTCCAGCGTGTCATGGATAAAGGCCAGCACGTCACCAGGCGTCGCAAAGGCGATCTCGCGTTTCGCACGGGCTCGCACGGTGCCGCCCAGGTCGAGGATCGCGATGGCCAGGTGGTCGCGGTCGATGGTCAGACCGATGCCGAACGCACCGCTGGGGCACAGCTCGATGCGGAGCGCAGGCTGGCCCCGCCCACGATGCAGCCGTCCGGCGGTGCGGACCAACTCCATCTCGATCAGTCGCCCGGTGATATTGGCGATGGTCGCCGGGGTCAGCCCCGTCTGGTTGGCGATGGCGATCCGCGTCGTCTGGCGGTGGAAGCGGATGACCTGGAGCACGGTGCGCAGATTATAGTCGCCCGCCCGCTCCAAATTGGTGCCCGACAGGCCCCGCGACAGACGGGACTCGCGCGAATGCGCCTCGACGACAGGCCCCCGCTCCGATGACATGGCTTGCGATGATGACATCATCTGGTTGCGTCTCCTGCAGGTGGAGCGAACCTCGATCGCCCGTCTTTGCCACAGGATCGGCGCGGGGCCATGGCCGGTCAAGGCCCATCACGGTACCAGAGCATGCCACCCTGAGCATTGGTCTTGTTTTCCAAGACTTAGCCCAGGGCGGTTTGAGATCAGGCGGGCGTCAGCTTGATGAGCCGCCCTTGCGAATCGCCGCCATCCTCCAGCACATAGATGGCGCCGTCCGGCCCCTGCTCGACCTCGCGGATGCGGGCGCCCATGTCCCATTGGTCGCCCTTGGCGGCGTTGGTACCGTTCAGGTCGACGCGGATCAGCGCCTTGCTCGACAGCCCGCCGATAAAGGCGTCGCCGCGCCACTGCGGGAAGAGCGAGCCCGAATAGATCATCAGCCCGCCCGGCGAGATCACCGGGTTCCACCAGACCTTGGGCGCTTCATAGCCATCGCCCGCGCGGTGATCGGGAATGTCGCGCCCGTCATAATGCGATCCGTTGGACGCATTGGGCCAGCCATAATTGCGGCCAGGCAGGATCAGATTGACCTCGTCGCCGCCCTTGGGACCCATTTCCTGCTCCCACAAATTGCCCGCGCCATCGAAGGCGATGCCCAGTAGGTTGCGATGGCCATAGGACCAGACGGCCGGATCATATCCTTGCGCCGCGAGCGGATTGCCGGGGGCGGGCTGGCCGTCCGGGGTCAGGCGCAGCACCTTGCCCAAAGTCGCCTTCGGGTCCTGCGCGGGGGTGAACTTCTGCCGATCGCCCGCCGTGAAGAACAGATATTGGCCGTCGGGCGAAAAGGCGATGCGGCCTGAATAATGGCCTTCGCCGGTGACGGCGGGGCTGGCGGCCCATAAGGTTTCGATGCCGGTCAGCTGCGCAGTGCCGTTCGCCTCCTGCAACCGCCCGCGCGCCAGCACGACGCGCTTGCCGCCATCCGCCGCCGCCGAATAGCTGAAATAGACGCGGCCGCTCTGCGCGAAATCGGGAGCCAGGACCACGTCCATCAGCCCGCCTTGCCCTGCCGAATCGACCGCGATCCGCGCGATCGTCTGCCGCTGCTGCCCGTCCGCCGTGACGAGCAGCATCCGCCCGTCCTTTTCCGTCACCAGCATCCGCCGGTCGGGCAGGAAGGTCATCGCCCAGGGCGCGTCGAAATCGGCGATGACGGTTCGGCCGAAGGGCTGCCCGTCCACGACCGTCGCGGGTGGCGTGGCCGAGGCGGACGGCGAGGGGCTGGGTGTGCCGCCGGGCGTGACCGTCACCGGGGGCGTGCTGGCCGTCTCGTCGGGGCCGGGTCCATTGCCCGAACAGGCGAGAAGGGCCACCGGCAACGCGGCAAGCAATGGCAGTTTCATCTCATATTCTCCCGGTAAGGCCCCTGACCGGCCCGATGGGCCGACAACGCCTTGGCATGGATGCTTGTTTCGTCTGCGGTTCCTGTGTATAGACTGCAACATTCTCTTACATCGTCGGGTGAAAGAGGCTGCGGGACGGGTTCCGCGGCACCGATCCGGCACATCTGGAGCTTTCATGGCGGATATCGCCCTTCTGACGCAACTCATCGAACCCGAGGCCAAGGCGCTCGGCTTCGAGCTCGTGCGCGTGAAGATGTATGGCGGCACGTCGGACCCCACGCTCCAGGTGATGGCCGAGCGTCCCGACACGCGTCAGCTGAACATCGACGATTGCGCCGACCTGTCGCGCCGCATCTCCGATGTGATGGACGCGCTGGAAGCGGAAGGCCGCGATCCGATCGATCATGCGTACCGGCTGGAGGTGTCCTCGCCCGGTATCGACCGTCCGCTGACCCGGCTGAAGGACTTCGCCGACTGGGCGGGGCATGAGGCGCGGATCACGCTGGCCGAGAAGCTCAATGGCCGCAAGCAGTTCAAGGGCGATCTGGCCGGGGTCGAGGGCGAGAATGTCGTCATCGTCGATGGGGAAGAGGTTCGCCACGAACTGCCTTTCACCGCGATCGAAGACGCCAAGCTCGTCATGACCGACCGGCTGATCGCCGCGACGGTGCCGCTGTCTCCTGAAGGCGCGGAAGAGGTTTATTATCAGGATGCGCCCGAACAGGACGGCGCCACCACGGAAGGACGGCACTGATGGCTACCGCCATTTCCGCCAACAAGGCGGAACTGATCGCGATCGCGAATGCGGTCGCCTCGGAAAAGATGATCGACAAGGGCATCGTCATCGAGGCGATGGAGGACGCGATCCAGCGCGCCGCCCGCGCCCGCTACGGCGCCGAGAACGACATCCGCGCCAAGCTCGATCCGAACTCGGGCGATCTGCGTCTGTGGCGCGTCGTCGAGGTGGTCGAGCAGGTCGACGATTATTACAAGCAGATCGACCTGAAGGGCGCCGAGAAGCTGCAAAAGGGCGCTGCGATCGGCGACTTCATCGTCGACCCGCTGCCTCCGATCGAATTCGGCCGCATCGCGGCGCAGGCGGCCAAGCAGGTCATCTTTCAGAAGGTCCGCGACGCCGAGCGCGACCGTCAGTATGACGAGTTCAAGGACCGCCAGGGTGAGATCATCACCGGCGTCGTCAAGCGCGTCGAGTTCGGTCATATCGTCGTCGACCTGGGCCGCGCCGAGGGCGTGATCCGTCGCGACCAGCAGATCCCGCGCGAAGTCGTCCGCGTGAACGACCGCATCCGCTCGCTGATCCTGAACGTGCGCCGCGAGAATCGCGGGCCGCAGATTTTCCTGAGCCGCGCGCACCCCGACTTCATGAAGAAGCTGTTCGCGCAGGAAGTGCCCGAAATCTATGACGGCATCATCGAGATCAAGGCCGCCGCGCGCGATCCGGGCAGCCGCGCCAAGATCGGCGTGATCAGCCACGACTCGAGCATCGATCCGGTCGGCGCGTGCGTCGGCATGAAGGGCAGCCGCGTGCAGGCCGTCGTGCAGGAAATGCAGGGCGAGAAGATCGACATCATCCCCTGGTCGCCCGACACCGCGACCTTCGTGGTGAACGCGCTCCAGCCCGCGAACGTCAGCCGCGTCGTGATCGACGAGGAAGAGGACCGGATCGAGGTCGTCGTCCCCGACGATCAGCTCAGCCTCGCCATCGGTCGTCGCGGTCAGAATGTCCGTCTGGCCAGCCAGCTGACCGCCAAGGCGATCGACATCCTGACCGAGGCCGACGCGTCGGAGAAGCGCCAGAAGGAATTCGTGGCCAACTCCGAACTGTTCCAGAACGAGCTGGACGTCGACGAGACGCTGGCCCAGCTGCTGGTCGCCGAAGGCTTCGGTGCGTTGGAAGAGGTCGCCTATGTCGAGCTGGACGAGCTGGCCGCGATCGAGGGCTTCGACGAAGACCTGGCGCAGGAGCTGCAAAGCCGTGCGCAGGAAGCGCTGGACCGCCGCGAACAGGCCGCCCGCGACGAGCGTCGTGGCCTGGGCGTCGACGACGCGCTGGCCGAGATGCCCTATCTGACCGAAGCGATGCTGGTCACGCTGGGCAAGGCGGGCATCAAGACGCTCGACGACCTCGCCGATCTCGCGACCGACGAACTGGTCGAGAAGAAGCGGTCCGAGCCGCGCCGCCGTGGCGACGATACCCCGCGCGCTGCCCCCAAGGGCGGTATCCTGGCCGAATATGGCCTGAGCGACGAGCAGGGTAACGAGATCATCATGGCGGCCCGCGCGCACTGGTTCACCGATGAGGAGGAACCCGTCGCCGCCGAAGCCGGTGAGTCGGAAGCGGAGGGCGAGGAAGCCTGATGCCGTTCGTCTCGATCCGTCTGGCGGGCACCGCCTCCAAGCAGCAAAAGGCCGAGATCGTCGCCGACGTGACTCGTTCGCTGGTGGAGCGGCTGGGCAAGAACCCGGCCGCCGTCCAGATCGTGATCGAGGAGGTCTCGACCGAAAATTACGGCGCGGGCGGCCAGTTGATCGCCGACCGTGACGCCCCCACCTCTCAACCCCGGGGAGACGCGCATGCGGAACCGGGACAATGAGCGCGGCGACGTAAAATCCTCTCCGGCCGCCAAGGGCCGGAGCCCCAGAGCCTCGGCGAAGGTGGCCCGCGACTCGATCGACGGGCCGGTCCGCCGCTGCATCCTGTCGGGCGAGCATGACGCACGCCCGCACCTGATCCGTCTGGCGCTCGCGCCCGACGGGCGGGTGCTGCCCGATGTCCGTGCCAAGGCGCCCGGACGGGGTGGCTGGATCGGCGTAACTCGCGCCGAACTGGAAACCGCGATGGCGAAGGGCCGGTTGAAGGGGGCTTTGGCGCGCGCGTTCAAGACGGGCGAGTTTTCCATTCCCGACAATCTGCCCGACCTCATCACCACGGCACTGGAGCGTAACGCGCTCGATCGGCTGGGACTAGAGTCGCGCTCGGGGATGCTGCTGACCGGATCGGACAAGATCGCGACGGCGGCGCGCTCGGGCCAGTTGCACGCACTCTATCATGCGTCCGATGCGGGCGAGGATGGATGCCGCAAGCTGGCGCAGGCATGGCGCGTGGGATCGGATCGTGAAGGTTCCGATCTCAAGGGGTTGGCACTGCCCGCCACACGCCCCATATTGTCAATGGCGTTGGGCCGCGAAAATGTGGTACACATCGGCCTGACAGATCGTAACGCGGCAAAGCGGGTGAGCGAAGCGCTCGACCGCTGGCTGCATTTTATCGGACCCGACCCTATGGCAACGCCTTGCGAAACGGCCTCGCAAGGCGCATCGGCGTCCGACATTACCGGTGACCGAACGGCCGTGACCGTACACGAGGATTTTGAGTGAGCGAGACCGACAACGACAAGCCGAAACTCGGAATGCGCCAGCCTTTGGGGCTGAAGCGCACGGTCGAGACCGGCAAGGTGAAGCAGAGCTTCAGCCACGGCCGCTCGAACACCGTGATCGTCGAGACGAAGCGCCGTCGCGTCCTGGGTCCGCAGGGTGGCGCGCCCGAAACGGCGGCCCCTGCGCCGACTCCGGCCCCGGCCCCGGCCGCCCCTGCGGCGGCGCCGGTCGCCCCGTCGCGTCCCGTTCCGTCGAACGAGACGGCGCAGGAGCGTCAGGCCCGCCTGTTGCGGGAGGCCGAGGAACAGCGCCTGGCCATGCAGGAGGAAGCACGTCGCCGTGCGGATGCCGAGCGTCAGCAGCGCGCCGAGGACGATCGTGCCCGCGCGGAGGAACGCGCGCGCGCCGAGGCGGAAGCTGCAGCACCTGCGCCGGAGCCGACTCCGGCACCGGAACCGGCCCCCGAGCCCGTCGCGGAAGCCCCCATGCAGGCGGAAGCGCCCGCCGCGCCGACTGTCTCGGTGCAGCCGCGCATGTTCCGTCCGGTCGAGCGTCCGGTGATCCCGGCGCCCGAGCCCAAGGTGGAAGAGCCTAAGGCCGAGACGCCCGCCCCGACTCCGGCGCCTGCGCCGACGCCCGCCCCAGCTCCGGTCGCGGCGAAGCCTGCGCCCGCTCCGGCCCCCGCGCCGGTGGTGACGACGCCCCCGATCCTGGGTCGCGATCCGTCGATGCCCGCGCCGCGCCGCTTCTCGCCGGTGCAGCGTCCCGAGATTCCGAAGCCCGCGCCCAAGCCCGCTGCGGCTCCCGCACCCGCTGCGACGGCCAGCACGCCGAGCGCGCCGAGCAACAACGCCGCGTCCGCCCCGTCGGGCGGTGCTCCGCGCTCGATGCCCTCGGGTCAGCCGACGCCGCGCAACGCGCCTCCGGGCCGTCCGCAGCAGCGTGACCGCAAGGGCGACGAGCGTCGCGGCGGCAAGCTGACCGTCACGCGCGCGCTGAACGAGGACGGCGCCCGCGCCCGCTCGCTCGCCGCGCTGAAGCGTGCCCGCGAGAAGGAAAAGCGTGGCTTTGGCGGCCCGCGCGAGCCGCAGATCAAGCAGGTCCGCGACGTGCAGGTGCCGGAAGCGATCACCGTCCAGGAACTGGCCAACCGTATGGCCGAAAAGGGCGCGGATCTGGTCAAGGCGCTGTTCAAGATGGGCATGCCCGTCACGATGACGCAGACCATCGACCAGGATACGGCCGAGCTGCTGGTGACCGAATTCGGCCACAACATCGTTCGCGTGTCGGACAGCGACATCGACCTGGCGCTCGACACCACCGAGGATGCGGTCGAATCCTTGCGTCCGCGCCCGCCGGTCGTGACGATCATGGGCCATGTCGACCATGGCAAGACCTCGCTGCTCGACGCGCTGCGCGGAACGGACGTGGTGCGCGGCGAGGCCGGTGGCATCACCCAGCATATCGGCGCCTATCAGGTCACGCTGAAGGACAAGTCGAAGGTCACCTTCCTCGACACGCCGGGCCACGAGGCCTTCACCCAGATGCGCGCCCGCGGTGCCGACGTCACGGATATCGTGGTGCTGGTGGTGGCGGCCGATGACGGGCTGATGCCGCAGACGATCGAGGCGATCAACCACACCAAGGCGGCGGGCAAGCCGATGATCGTGGCGATCAACAAGATCGACAAGCACGACGCCAATGCCCAGCGCGTCCGCGAGCGTCTGCTCGAGCATGACGTGCAGGTCGAGGACATGGGCGGCGAGACCCAGGACGTCGAGGTGTCGGCGCTCAAGAAGATCGGTCTGGATACGCTGATCGAGAAGATCCAGCTTCAGGCCGAACTGCTCGAGCTGACCGCCAACCCCGATCGTGCGGCCGAGGGCAGCGTGGTCGAGGCCAAGCTCGACAAGGGCCGTGGTCCGGTCGCGACCGTGCTCGTCACGCGCGGCACGCTGAAGGTCGGCGACGTGTTCGTCGTCGGCGCGGAAAGCGGCAAGGTCCGTGCGCTGGTCGACGACAAGGGCCGTCAGGTGAAGGAAGCCGGTCCGGCGATGCCGGTCGAGGTCCTCGGCCTGTCGGGCGTGCCCCAGGCGGGGGACCTGCTCCAGGTCGTCGAGAACGAGGCCCGCGCCCGCGAGGTCGCCGAATACCGCCAGAGCGTGCTGCTCCAGAAGCGCACGACCTCGGCCCCGGCCAGCCTGGAATCGATGTTCTCGGCTTTGAAGGCGAACCAGGCCAAGGAATATCCGCTGGTCGTCAAGGCGGATACGCAAGGCACGGTCGAGGCGATCGTGGCGTCGATCAACAAGATCGCGTCCGACCTCATCAAGGCGCGTATCCTGCACTCGGGCGTCGGTGGCATCACCGAGTCGGACGTGACGCTGGCCGCCGCGAGCGGTGCGCCGATCATCGGCTTCAACGTCCGTGCGAACGCCAAGGCGCGTGAGATCGCCGAGCGGAACAAGGTGGCGCTCAAATATTACGACGTCATCTATGACCTGATCGACGAGATCCGTGCGGGCATGGCCGGCGAGCTGGGTCCCGAGGCGTTCGAAACGGTCGTCGGCCGCGCCGAAATCCGCGAGGTCTTCTCGGCGGGCAAGATCGGCAAGGCCGCCGGTCTGCTGGTCACCGAGGGTGTCATCCGCAAGGCGCTCAAGGCGCGCATCACGCGCAACGACGTCATCATCTATCAGGGCGAGATCAACTCGCTCCGCCGGTTCAAGGATGATGTCGCCGAGGTTCGCGCCGGTCTGGAATGCGGTGTGACGTTCACGCAGAACTTCACCGACATCAAGCCGGGCGACTATCTCGAAACCTTCGAGGTCGAACTGCGCGAGCGTTCGCTCTGATGATCGCGGGGCGGCGGGACAGGTCCTGCCGCCTACGCATCATGCCGGAATGGATCGCGGTCGCCTGCCCGGCGGCCGCGATTTTCGTTTGAGAAGAAACTGAACATGGTCCAGTCCAAAAACCCCGCCGAACCCTCGGTCCGCTTGCTGCGCGTCGGCGAGCAGGTCCGCCACATCCTGTCCGAAATCCTCGCGCGCGGCGACGTGCATGACGAGACGCTCGCCAAGCACATGGTCAGCGTGACCGAAGTGCGCATGTCCCCCGATCTGCGCCACGCGACCGTCTTCGTGAAGCCGCTGCTGGGCAAGGACGAGGAGGTGGTCATCAAGGCTTTGCGCACCAACACCGCGTACCTGCAGCGTGAGGTCGCGCACCGGGTGAAGATGAAATATGCCGCCAAGCTGAAGTTCCTGGCGGACGAGAGCTTCGACGAGGGCAGCCATATCGACTCGCTCCTCCGCTCGCCCAAGGTGTCGCAGGATCTGGACGAAGGGGAGCAGGCGGAGGGCTGACACTCGCCCTCCGTTCAGCGAAGGGCACGCTGGAGACGGCCGGAAATAGGGTTCACCCGAAGCCGCGAAGCCGCGAGGGTTTTTGGTTCGCGCAGAGGCGCAAAGGGCGCAGAGAAGAAGACCCTGCGTCCGATAGGGCACCCCGCCCCGGCGAAGGCCGGGGTCCAGTATCTTCCGGGTCAATGGAGCGCTACGCCAAGGCGGCGAGGCAAATGCCTCGCGCCATCGTGTATCCACCCCAACTGGACCCCGGCCTTTGCCGGGGTGGAGTGGTGGGGGATTGCGCAGAACCCCTCTGCGTCCTCCGCGCCTCTGCGCGAACTTCATCCAAATCGATTCCCTTGGCCTTCGACTTCGCTCAGGCTGAACGGGGGTAGGGGTTATGCCCCGACCGGCACCAGATCCGCGTCGATCCCGATCGTCACCAGCCGCCCGACGATCAGCGGATAGGCCGTCATTCCGAAGTCCCGCCGGTCGATCCGGGTCGTGGCGGCGATATGCACCGGCTCCCGCCCCGTCATCGCGGCAAAGTCGCGCGAAAAGTTGACCGCCAGCGCTGCCGGACGCGTCACACCCCGCGCCGAGATCATGCCCGCGACCAGCGCGCTGTGCGGCCCGGTGCGGGTCAAGCCGGTCGCGTGGAAAGTGACGCGGGGATAATGATCGACATCGAAAAAGTCCGGTCCCCGCAACCGCGATCGGGTGAGCGCGTCGCCCGCCTCCAGCGTCTGGGTATCGATCCGCACGTCGAGCGTCACCGCCTTCGCATCTCGGTCGGATAGGGCGACATGCCCCTCGATATGAGGGAAGCGCGCGGTCTTGCTGCCCAGGCCGAAAAAGCCGACCTTGGCCTGTACGCGGGCATGGGCGGGATCGATGGTGTAGCTCATCGCGCCGGTGCCGCTGGCCGGGGCCATCGTCCCCAGCGTCGCCATCGCGACCGCCACGACTTTTGCAATTCTCAACCCACGCACCCCATGCTCGATATGACGGCGTCCTTCCGATAAGGGCGGCGCATGGCCAAGCTCTATTTTTACTATGCCAGCATGAATGCCGGGAAATCGACCATGCTGTTGCAGGCTGATTTCAACTATCGCGAGCGCGGAATGAACACGATGCTGTTCACCGCCGCGATCGACGATCGCTTCGCCTATGGCACCATCGCTTCGCGCATCGGCCTGTCGCAGCCCGCGACGCCGTTCCACGCCTCGACCGATCTGGAGGCCTGTGCGCTCGACCAGCACGGTCGCACGCCGCTCGCCTGTATCCTGGTCGATGAAGCGCAGTTCCTGACGCCGGACCAGGTGGATCAGTTGGCCCGGCTCGCCGATCGGCATCGCATTCCGGTGCTGTGTTATGGCCTGCGCACCGACTTCAAGGGGCAGTTGTTTCCCGGATCGGCGCGGCTGCTGGCGCTCGCCGATGCGCTCAGCGAGATCAAGTCAGTCTGCGTGTGCGGGGCCAAGGCGACGATGAACCTGCGTGTCGACGGGCAGGGCAAGGCGATTGCCGAGGGCGCGCAGACCGAGATCGGGGGCAATGACCGCTATGTCGCGCTGTGCCGCCGCCATTTCGGCGAGGCGCTGGCGGGGGAGCCGGTGCTTGAGGGGAAAGCGAAGCCCGACTAACGCCTTGGCGATGCATGGATGGATCATTCTCGACAAGCCGCTGGGGCTGGGTTCGACGCAAGGGGTGAGCGCGGTCAAGCGCTGCTTGCGCCAGGGCGGCTATGGCAAGGGCATCAAGGTCGGGCATGGTGGGACGCTCGACCCGCTGGCGACCGGCGTGCTGCCGATCGCGGTGGGCGAGGCGACCAAGCTGGCGGGGCGGATGCTCGACAGCGACAAGGTGTATGACTTCACCATCCGTTTCGGCGAGCAGACCTCCACGCTGGATGCCGAGGGCGAGGTGGTGGCGACCAGCGACGTTCGCCCGACTCGCGCGGCGCTGGAGGCGGTGCTGCCGCGCTTCACCGGGCCGATTAACCAAGTGCCGCCCGCCTATTCCGCGCTGAAGATCGACGGCGAGCGCGCGTACGACCTCGCGCGCGCCGGGGAAGAGGTGGTGCTGGCGAGCAGGGCGGTGACCATCCACAGCCTCATATCCTCCCCGGAACGGGGAGGGGGACCGTTCGCGCCAGCGAATGGCGGAGGGGGAGAGCCACTGGGCGACTCCCTCGCGGCAGTCCCCCTCCACCATCCTTCGGATGGTCCCCCTCCCCGTGCCGGGGAGGAGCTTCAGGAGATCACCCTTACCGCGCATGTCTCCAAGGGCACCTATATCCGCTCCCTCGCCCGCGACATCGCCCTCGCGCTGGGCACCGTCAGCCATGTCACCATGCTCCGCCGCATCAAGGCCGGCCCGTTCACCCTGGCCCCGGCGATATCGCTGGACAAATTGAACGAAATGGGGCAGGCGCGCACCCTTGAACAGATACTCCTGCCGCTGAGGGCGGGGCTGGACGACATCCCGGCTCTTGCTCTCGACCCCGACCAGGCAGGGGCGCTCCGTCAGGGGCGTGTGCTGGCCGGGATTGCCGTGGACGATGGCCAATATTTCGCGATGCTGGGGGAAACCCCGGTGGCGCTGGTAGAGGCGCTGGACGCTACTGTCCGGGTCGTTCGTGGTTTCAACCTCGATTAAGAAAGGATCACGATGTCGATCACCGCTGAACGCCGCCAGGAAATCATCAAGGATCATGCCCGCGCCGAGGGTGACACGGGTTCGCCCGAAGTCCAGGTCGCGATCCTGACCCAGCGTATTCAGAACCTGACCGAGCACTTCAAGACCCACGCGAAGGACAACCATTCGCGTCGCGGCTTGCTGATGCTGGTCAACAAGCGTCGCTCGCTGCTCGACTATCTGCGTCACAAGGATGGCGATCGCTATCTGGCGCTGATCGCCAAGCTCGGCCTGCGCAAGTAAGCCACGGGCGAACGCCACGAGAAAGGGCACTCCCATCGGGGGGTGCCCTTTTTTGTTGGCTGGTGTATGAAGCACCGGGCCGACCGGATGCCGCAAGAGCGCATCCCCAAAGCCTCTATGTCATGAAACCCGTCGAACGCGGCGGGTAGGATCGGAGGATCGGCAATTCGGCCGAACTCCAGAGCCAATCTTGGCTCAACCCATAGGCCCCGGCGGGATAGGCCCGTCGGAGTGAAGGATATTCCATGTTCAATACCAAGAAAGTGGCCATCGAGTGGGGCGGCAAGACGCTGACCCTCGAAACCGGCAAGGTGGCCCGTCAGGCCGACGGCGCGGTGATCGCGACGCTGGGCGAGACGGTGGTGCTGTGCGCCGTGACGGCCGCGAAGACCGTGAAGGAAGGGCAGGATTTCTTCCCGCTCACCGTTCACTATCAGGAGAAGTTCTCGTCGGCGGGCCGTATCCCCGGCGGTTTCTTCAAGCGCGAGCGCGGTGCGACCGAGCGTGAGACGCTGATCAGCCGCCTGATCGATCGTCCGATCCGCCCGCTGTTCCCCGAAGGTTTCTACAACGAGATCAACTGCATCTGCCAGGTGCTCTCCTATGACGGCGAGAACGAGCCCGACATCCTGGCGCTGGTCGCCGCGTCGGCCGCGCTCACCATCTCGGGCGTGCCCTTCATGGGTCCGATCGGCGCGGCGCGCGTCGGCTATGTTGATGGCGAGTATCAGCTGAACCCGACCGACGCCGAGGCGCTGGCCGGTGACCTGGACCTGGTCGTCGCCGCGACGCACGACGCGGTGATGATGGTCGAGTCGGAAGCCAAGGAGCTGTCCGAAGAGGTGATGCTCGGCGCCGTCATGTACGCGCACAAGGCGTCGCAGCAGATCATCGACGCGATCATCGATTTGGCCGAGCAGGCCGCCAAGGATCCGTGGGAGCTGAAGGTCGGCGACGACCAGAAGGCGGTCAAGGCCGAGCTGAAGAAGCTGATCGGCAAGGACATCACCGCGGCCTACAAGCTGACCGACAAGCAAGCGCGCCAGACCGCGCTGGGCGAGGCGCGCGCCAAGGCGAAGGCCGCCATGGCCGACCGTACCCCGCAGGAGCAGCTGGTCGCCGCCAAGCTCGTCAAGAAGCTGGAAGCCGAGATCGTCCGCACCGCGATCCTGAAGGACGGCCGCCGCATCGACGGTCGCTCGACCACGCAGATTCGTCCGATCGAGGCCGAAGTTCACTTCCTGCCGCGTTCGCACGGCTCGGCGCTGTTCACGCGCGGCGAGACCCAGACGATCGCGACCACGACGCTGGGCACCCGCGATGCCGAGCAGATGATCGACGGCCTGAATGGCCTGTCCTATCAGCACTTCATGCTGCACTATAACTTCCCGCCCTATTCGGTCGGCGAAGTGGGCCGCTTCGGTGCGCCGGGTCGTCGCGAGATCGGCCATGGCAAGCTGGCATGGCGTGCGCTGCACCCGGTGCTGCCGACCAAGGAAGAATTCCCCTACACCATCCGCGTGACCAGCGACATCACCGAGTCGAACGGCTCGTCGTCGATGGCCACCGTCTGCGGCGGCTCGCTGTCGCTGATGGATGCGGGCGTTCCGCTGAAGCGGCCGGTCTCGGGCATCGCCATGGGCCTGATCCTGGAAGGCAAGGACTTCGCGGTCCTGTCCGACATCCTGGGTGACGAGGATCATCTGGGCGACATGGACTTCAAGGTGGCGGGCACCTCCGAGGGCATCACCTCGCTCCAGATGGACATCAAGATCGCCGGTATCACCGAGGAGATCATGAAGGTCGCGCTGGCGCAGGCCAAGGAAGGCCGTGCGCACATCCTGGGCGAGATGAACAAGGCGCTGGGCGAGACCCGCACCGAGCTGTCGGCCCATGCCCCGCGCATCGAGACGATGACGATCGACAAGTCGAAGATCCGCGACGTGATCGGCACCGGCGGCAAGGTGATCCGCGAGATCGTCGCCACCACCGGCGCCAAGGTCGACATCGACGACGAGGGCGTGATCAAGATCAGCTCGTCGGATGGTTCGCAGATCGAAGCCGCGATGAACTGGATCAAGGGCATCGTCGAAGAGGCCGAGGTCGGCAAGATCTACAACGGCAAGGTCGTCAACCTGGTCGATTTCGGCGCGTTCGTGAACTTCATGGGCGGCAAGGACGGTCTCGTCCACGTCTCGGAGATCAAGAACGAGCGCGTCGAGAAGGTCTCGGACGTCCTGAGCGAAGGCCAGGAAGTCAAGGTCAAGGTCCTCGAGATCGATCCGCGCGGCAAGGTCCGCCTGTCGATGCGCGTCGTCGACCAGGAAACCGGCGCCGAGCTGGAGGACAATCGTCCGGCCCGCGAACCGCGTGAACCGCGCGGCGATCGTGGCCCGCGCGGCGACCGTGAAGGCGGTCGCGGTCCGCGTCGCGACGGCGGCGACCGTGGTGGCGAAGGCCGTGGCGAGCGTGGCGAGCGTGGCGGCGAAGGCCGCAGCGGTCCGCGTCGCGACCGTGGCGACCGTCCCCGTCGCGAAGGCGGCGAACAGGGCGGCACGTCCGAATTCGCCGCGCCGGCCTTCCTGACCGGTGATCGCGACTGATCCTGATACCATCGGCGTATCAAAGGGAGGCCCGGAGCGATCCGGGCCTCTTTTTATGTCGCCCTGCGGGCAACAGCGGCGAGCGTGAAAATATTTCTATGATGTTAAGTGGCTGATTTATAAACTATTGCGTTTTGCGCTCCCGCTGGTGCTCGCGCCCGTACAATAAGTCGTTAAAGCGTCCTGGCCTAGCGACCCTGTCGATACTGAAATTCGAGCGGGGAAACGTGAATGCTTGCGATCAGGAACAAGCTGGAATGGCTGGCCACCCTCTCCAATTATTCGGGCGTTGGCTTATGGGATGCCGTGATCCACGACGGCGACGAGACCCATGCGAAATCGCGCTGGACCTGGTCGTCCGAATTTCGCCGCCTGTGCGGCTATACCTCGGAAGCCGATTTCCCCAATCTGATGACCTCTTGGTCGAATCTGCTCCATCCCGATGACGTTGCGCTGGCCTTCGCCGCTTTCCGCGAGACGGTGGAGACGGGAAACCCCTATAACGTAACCTACCGGCTGAAGGTGAAAAGCGGCTCCTATCGCTGGTTCCAGGCCACCGGCGGGGTCGTCAAGGACGGCAGGGGCAAGGTTCGCCGTGCCAGCGGTTCGCTGGTCGATATCCATGAATCCAAGATGCTCGAACTGGAGCAGCTTCAGGCGGTAACGGTGTTGCTCGACCTGATCCGGGGCCTGGCCGCGGGGAAGCTGACCGGGCGTGTCGGCGACGATTTCCCGCCCGGTTTTGCGGAATTGAAGAACGATTTCAACGCCGCGATGGACTCGCTGTGCGCCGCCATAGGCAGCGTGTCACACACGTCGGGGGTCATTCGCAACGGCACGAATGAGATCCGCGCGGCTTCCGATGATCTGTCGCGCCGAACCGAACAACAGGCCGCCTCGCTGGAGGAAAGCGCCGCTGCGATCGGGGAGATCACCGATACGGTTCGCCGTTCCGCCGAAGATGCCGGTCGGGCAAGCAGCCTGGTTGCGCAGGCGCGCCAGGAAGCGGACGAGTCGGATGACGTCGTGCAACGCACGATCGGTGCGATGCGCGGTATCGAACACACCTCGGGCGAGATTGCCGAGATTATCGGCGTGATCGATGGGATCGCCTTCCAGACGAATTTGCTCGCGCTTAACGCCGGGGTCGAGGCCGCGCGGGCTGGCGATGCGGGCAAGGGCTTTGCCGTCGTCGCGTCCGAAGTCCGCGCGCTGGCGCTGCGGTCGGCCGAAGCGGCCAAGGATGTGAAGCTGCGGATTACCGCCAGTTCCCAACAGGTCGGCACCGGCAGCAAGCTCGTGGTCGAAACCGGCCAAGCGTTGCAACGGATCAGCGGCCGGATCAACGAGATCAGCGGTCTGATGACGGGCATGGCCGTGACCGCCAAGCAACAGGCCTCGTCACTGGAACAGATCAATATCGCGATCGGCGAGATGGACGGCGTGACCCAGCAAAATGCCGCGATGGTCGAAGAGGCCACCGCATCGGCGCGCCAGCTGGCGTCCGAGGCGGGCCGGCTGAGCGACCAGGTCGCGCGGTTCGATGTCGGGGATCTCGGCCGGTATGACGATCGGTCGAGCCATATGGCGGTGCGTGGTGCGGGACGGCCCGCCCTGCGCGCGGTGGGGACGAACTGAAGCCGACTCCCCGCAGAACGGGGCGGCTAATCAGCGCGGCGCCGCCCCCTCATGCGCGCTGTAACCCAGCCGGGCATGGCCCTGCACCGGCCCGGCAACATCGGCGACCAGATAGAGCGGGCGGCGCTTCGATTCGATATAGAGCCGTCCCAGATATTCGCCGATCATGCCCAGCACGAACATCTGCACCGCGCCCAGGATGACGGTGACCAGCATGGTCGAGGTCCAGCCCTGCACCGCCGAGCCGGTCAGCCAGCCGATTGCGATATAGACGATCAGCAACAGCGACGCCGCCGTCAGCGCCAGCCCGATATGGCTGGCCCAGCGCAACGGCGCGGTCGAGAATCCCGTCACCGCGTCGAAGGCGAGCGCGATCATCTTGCCCAGGGGATAATGGGTCTCGCCCGCATGACGCTCGGCGCGGTCATAGGGGAAGGGAACCTGGCGAAAGCCGACCCAGGCGACCATGCCGCGAATGAAGCGCGCCTGTTCGGGCAGCGATTGCAGCGCGTCGAGCGCCCGCCTGCTCATCAGGCGGAAATCGCCCGTGTCGAGCGGGATCGGCGTGTCGGTCAGCCGGTCGAGCATCCGGTAGAAGACCGCCGCCGTCGCCTTTTTGAACAGCGTCTCGCCCGCGCGCTTGCGGCGTACGGCATAGACCACGTCCGCCTCTTGCGCGGCCATGGTCGCGCGCATCTCGGTCAGCAGCTCGGGCGGGTCCTGAAGATCGGCGTCGATGATGAGGATCTGCTCGCCCGCGCACAGGTCCAGGCCTGCGGTCAGGGCGAGCTGGTGGCCGTGATTGCGCGACAGGTTGATCGCCACCAGATGCGGATCGGCGGCGGCGAGCCGCTGCATCACCGGCCAGCTGTCGTCGCGCGAGCCGTCGTTGATCAGGACGATCTCATAATCCTCGCCCACCGCCGCGCGCGCCGCGCCGGAAATGCGCGCGTGCAGCACGTCCAGACAGGCGGCTTCGTTGTAGCAGGGGACGACGACGGACAGGGCAGGGCGCTTCATGACGCCGCCGGTTTAGCGGCGTCGGAGGCGTCCGTCACCCGTTGACGACCAACTTGACCAAACGACCCGGTGTCAGCGCTTGTTCCGGGTCCAGCCCGTTGAGCGTGATGAACCGTTCGCGCCGCTGATCGGGAAAGGCCATGCGCGCCGACAGGCTGTCGATCGTATCCCCAGCCTTCACGGTGACGATGCTGATCTTCTTGCCGCGAGTGCCATTGGCCTCGGCAGTGGAGAGCGGCGCGACCGAGGCGAGCAGCGGCTGGAACGGCCCGATCCCCGAGCCCGCCGGGGTAACCAGCGTGAAGGTATAGGTTGCCGAGGGGAAGCGATAGGCGACCACCGTGGCATCGACCGCGCGGTTATTCGCGGCGGCGCGGGTGGTGACCCAGGCATAGGGGATGCCATTGGCCGTGCCGTTCTGAAGCTGGCCCGAGGGCGTGCCGGTGCCGAGCTGGCCGAAACGCTGGGTGATCGCCTGGCCTAGGTCGCTGCCCTGCGCGAGCCGCATCTCCGCTTGGCCGCCCTGGCCGACGACGGTCACCGCATCGCTGCCATTGGCAATGGCATAGCCGCTGGGAGCGGTGAATTTCAGCTTGAGGCCGGGATGGCGGAAGGTCTGGCCGTCGACAATGCCTTCCTTGGGATCGTCGCCATAGGGCATTCCGTCGAGCATCCGCAGGAAGGCGGTGTCCTGCGGCGGGGTGGTTTCCGGGCGGCCGGTCTGCTTGGCGAGCGCGGCGGCACGGCGCACGCGGTCGGCGCTGTTAGGGTGGGTGGAGGCCCAGGTGGGAATGGCATTGGCGTCCCTGCCCGCCGTCCGTGCCGCCAGATCGCTCGACGCCGCCAGCGAGGCGAGCATGTCGGCCGAGGCATAAGGATCATAGCCCGCGGCGGTCATGTAGCGGATGCCCAGGCCATCGGCCTGATATTCCTGATCGCGGCCATATTTCAGCGTGTAGAGCTGCGCGCCGGTGCCGACCAGCTGGGTCGCCAGATTGCTGCCGGTCAATAGACCCGCCCCTGCCGCCAGGATCGAGCCGATGGTCGAGCGGGTGTTGCGGCTTTGCGAATGGCGCGCCGCGACATGGCCGACTTCGTGGCCCAGCACCGAGGCGAGTTCCGCTTCCGAATTCATCAGCGCGAGCAGCTGGCGCGTGACATAGATATAGCCGCCGGGGATCGCGAAGGCGTTCTCGACCGGCGAGTTGAGCGTGGTGACGATGAAGTCGCCTTGCGCGTTGGACAGGCCCGACTGAACCGCGACGCGCTTGCCGACGCGCTCGACAAAGGCCGCCTGCGGACCGGTGTAGCGGCCGCCATATTGCTTGACGAGTTCGGGATTGGCCTGCGCGCCTTGCGCCTTGTCGGACGCGGAGATGGAGCGCGTTTGTTGTGCGGCAACGGGTGCGGCGACAAGCGCGAGCATGGCGGCGGCAGTGGCGAAACGCATCGATGACGGACTCCCTGTTCGCGCTTTTCAAAGCGCGTGACGGGCGCGGGTTCCAGTATTTTGTTACGCGGACGTCATTTCCTTTTCACGATTCCCGTTGCCCGGTGAAGGTCGGAGTCCAGTTTCTACGCGACCGATGGCGCGCGAAACGCTGCGAGGGAGGTGCCTGCGATCGTTCACGGTAACTGAGTCCCGGCCTTTGCCGGGGAACGAAGAGGATTGGGTTCGCGCGGAGGCGCAGAGACGCGGAGGCGGTTCGTCCCGTGCAGGCGGCAGCCCTTTTCAAACAAGCGGCTTCGTCTTCCGGTCGAAAGGTCGTGTTCCGGGATCGGCGAGGCCAGACATCTCCGCGCCTCCGCGCCTCCGCGCGAACTAAACCCGCTCTACCAGACTCACCACATCCGCCGCGCGCAAGGCGGCGATCAGGCGCATCAGATGCTGGACGTCGTGTACCTCCACATCGATCAGGTTGGTGTGGAACCGCGTGTCGCGCGTATCCAGCCGGACGTTGATGATGTTCGCCTTATGCTGGCCGATGATCGTCGCCAGGATGCCGAGCGCCCCGGGCTCGTTCTTGACCATCACCGAGATGCGCGCGGTCGCGCCCTCGCTGTCATCGCCCCAGGAGACGTCGACCCAGTCGGTTTCCTCGTCGGTCCGGTCCGCCAGTTCGGCCAGCACCGGGCACTGGATGGCATGGACTTCGATCCCCGCATCGGGGCGGCGCAGGCCGACGATGCGATCCCCCGGCACCGGATGACAGCATTGGGCAAGGTCATAGGCGACACCCGGCGTCAATCCCTTGATCGAGATCGCGCTCGACTGTGGCGCCAGTGCGGCAACGTCCGCGCCCGCCGATCCGGGCATCAGCGCCTCCATGACGGCGGCGTCGGAAACGGTGCGACGCGCGATGGCGATCATCAGATGCGCCTCGTCGGGCATCTTCAGCCGCTGGAGCGCATGGGTCAGCGCATCCGCCCCGATCTGGGCGGGCAGGCGGCGGACGATATCCTCATAAAGCTTGGTGCCGAGCGTGACCTGCTCGGCGCGCTCGGCATGGCGCAGGTGGCGGCGGATCGCGGCCAGCGCCTTGCCGGTGATCGCCAGGTTCAGCCAATTGGCCTGCGGCGTCTGCCCGGCCGAGCGCAAAATCTGGACCTGGTCGCCATTGGAAATCACGGTCGACAACGGCACGACACGGCCGTTCAGCTTGGCCCCCACGGCCTGATCGCCCAGATCGGTGTGCACGGCATAGGCGAAGTCGATCGGCGTCGCGCCCTTGGGCAACTGGATCAGCTCGCCCTTGGGGGTGAAAGCGAAGATGCGATCCTGGTACATCGCCATCTTCGTATGTTCGATCAGCTCTTCGGGGCTGCCCGAGGTGTCGAGGATTTCTACGAGGTCGCGAATCCAGCTGACCTGCGCGTCGTGGCGCGTCGCCTGTTTATAGGTCCAGTGCGCGGCCAGGCCGAAATCGGCCTCGGCATGCATTTCGGGCGTGCGAATCTGAATCTCGATCCGTGCATTGTCGGCATGGATCACACTGGTGTGCAGCGATCGGTAACCGTTGCGCTTGGGCGTCGAGATATAATCCTTGAACCGCCCCGGCACCATCGGCCAGCGGCGATGGATCAGGCCGAGCACGCGGTAGCAATCCTCCTCGGTCGGCACGATCGCGCGGAAGGCCATGACGTCGGACAGCTGCTCGAAATTGATGTGCCGCTCGTTCATCTTGCGGAAGATCGAGAAGGCGGATTTCTCGCGCCCCGTCACGTCCGCCTCAACGCCGCCGCGCGACATCAGCAGCTTCAGGCCCGACGCGATCTTGGCGATCCGGTCGCCGCCGCCTTCCTTCATCTGGGCGAGGCGCAGGGTGATCGATTCATACGCCTCGGGTTCGAGCTGCTGGAAGGAAAGCATCTGCATCTCCTTCATGAACTCGTACATGCCGATCCGCTCGGCGAGCGGGGCATAGATGTCCATCGTCTCCTTCGCGATGCGGCGGCGCTTTTCCGGCTTTGCGATGTGATGGAGCGTGCGCATATTGTGCAGCCGGTCGGCCAGCTTCACCAGCAGCACGCGGATGTCGTCCGACATGGCGAGCAGGAACTTGCGCAGATTCTCGGCGGCGCGCTCGCTCTCGGTCTGCGCCTCGATCTTGGACAGCTTGGTCACGCCGTCGACCAGCCGCGCGACATTGGGACCGAACAGCCGCTCGATCTCGTCATAGGTGGCGACGGTATCCTCGATCGTGTCGTGCAGGATGGCGGTCGCGATCGTCTCGTCATCCAGGTGCAGGTCGGTCAGGATGCCCGCCACCTCGATCGGATGGCTGAAATAGGGATCGCCCGAGGCACGCTTCTGGCTGCCATGCGCCTTCATCGAGAAGACGTAGGCGCGGTTGAGCAGCGCCTCATCGGCTTGGGGGTCATAGTCGAGCACGCGGTCGACGAGTTCATACTGGCGGAGCACGAAATCAGATTTGCGGGGTAGGGATACGCATTGCAACATTTTTGATGCGATCAGGGTGATCGGAGGGCCTTCTCAAGCTCTCGCGGCAAGGACCGGCACGGGTTTCGACATCGCTCAGCCCGAACGGGGCCGGGAGGAACAGGGCTGGGAGGAACGGCTGGGGGGCGGTGTCAGGAAACGCGCATCGTCGCGCACGCTCGACCAAGCCTCACGCCGTTCGCACCTAGCGATGTCGAAGGACATGGCATTCGCGCGCGGGTGGCATCTCGTTTTCCGACGACCCCGCTAGCCATAAGAAAAGGGCCGGTGGCGTCGCCGCCCCGGCCCCTGTTCCGTCAATCCGACAGGCTTACTTCGAGCGTTCGACCTGCTCGAAATCCAGTTCCACCGGGGTCGCGCGGCCGAAGATCGACACCGACACCTTGACCTTGGACTTGTCGAAATCCAGTTCCTCGACCACGCCGTTGAAGCTGGCGAAGGGGCCTTCGAGCACCTTGACCGCGTCGCCGATCTCGTAATCGACCTTGACCTTGTGCTTCGGGGCGGCGGCGGCTTCTTCCTTGGAATTCAGCATCCGCGTGGCTTCGGCCTCGCTGATCGCCTGCGGCTTGCCCATCGCGCCCAGGAAGCCGGTCACCTTGGGGGTGTTCTTGACCAGGTGATAGACCTGATCGTTCATGTCGAGCTTGGCGAGCACGTAACCGGGCATGAACTTGCGCTCGACCGCGATCTTTTTGCCGCGGCGGGCCTCGGTCACGGTCTCGGTCGGGACTTCGATCTGCGCGACGAGATGGTCGAGGCCCAGACGGGTCGCCTCGGCCATGATCGAATCGCGGACCTTGCCCTCGAAACCGGAATAAGCGTGGATGATGTACCAGCGCGCCATGAGAACCCTTTTACTTCGCGAGCGACAGCAGCGCGCGGACCAACGCCTCGAAGAACGAGTCGACCGCCAGGAAGAAGATGGCCAGGATCGTGGTCATCACCACAACCATCACGCCGGTCATCACCGTTTCGCGCCGCGTCGGCCAGACGACCTTCTTGGTCTCGGTCCTGACCTGCTGGATGAATTCGATGGGGGTCGTCTTCGCCACTCGTGCCGTTCCCGCACCTGCGTTGAAATTACTGTCAGCGGGGCATGGGTCCGCCGTCGCCTGCCCAAGGGGCCTGCGACGAAAGGTCCGTCCGCGCTGTTCGGATGGGAACGCGATGTAGCCGTGGCTTGGGTAAAAGGCAAGGGTGGGGGCGGGGTAGGGGTTTGCTGTTCACGCGAAGCCGCGGAGACGGAGATTTTGCGGTTCGCGCAGAGGCGCGGAGGACGCAGAGGGGGAGTGGCGGTTTTCACGGTCCCTCATCCAAACCGCTGTTCAGGCTGAGCGGAGCTTGGAGTAGGGGCGCCCACTCTTTCCCTCCGCATCTCCGCGTCTCCGCGCGAACCGACCTTCTTCCTCTTCGCGTCCTCGCGGCTTCGCGTGAACAATCAGCAGCAGCGCCCGCCATTCTTCCCGCCATAGCGCGCCTGTTGCCGCTCGCGGAAGAAGGTCACCTCGTCCATCGGCTCGCGGTCGGGATGCTTGGCCGCCATATGCGCCACATAGGCGTCATAGCTCGGCATCCCGACCATGGCATTGCCGATCTCGCGCAGGCGGGACAGCCAGCTCATTCGGCGGCGACCATTTCCGGCGGTACTTCGGTCACGCTCGGCCGGTCGATCCTGCGCGCGATCAGGCAGGTGCGCACCGCATAGACCAGGATCGCCAGCACCACGCCAAGGAAGATCGCGCACAGCCCCGCATCGATCCGGTCGTTGAACACGATCCGCCCCATCTCCGCCATGGTCTTGGCAGGGGGCAGTACTTTGCCTTGCGCCGCCGCGCCGGCGAACTTGTCGGCATGAGCCAGGAAGCCGACGCGTGGGTCGGCGGAAAAGATCTTCAGCCATCCCGCGGTCAGCGTGCAGGCGAGCAGCCAGACGGTCGGGATCACGGTGATCCAGGCGTAGCGGTCCTTCTTCATCCGGAACAGCACCACCGTCGCCAGCATCAGCGCCACGGCGGCCAGCATCTGGTTGGAGATGCCGAACAGCGGCCACAGCGTATTCACCCCGCCCAGCGGATCGGTGACACCCTGATAGAGGAAGAAGCCCCAGGCCGCGACGCACAGGGCCGTCGCGATCAGACCGGGCGCGACCTTCGACGATCCCCGAAAGCCGGGAACGACCAGCCCGATCAGGTCCTGCAGCATGAACCGCCCCGCGCGGGTGCCGGCATCGACGGCGGTCAGGATGAACAGCGCCTCGAACAGGATGGCGAAGTGATACCAGAAGGCCTTCATCGCCTGTCCGCCGAACAGGTGGCTGAAAATCTCCGCCATCGCCACCGCCAGCGTCGGCGCGCCGCCCGCGCGGGAGATGATGGTATGCTCGCCCACGTCCTTGGCGACCTGCGCCAGCGTGTCAGCCGAGATGGGGAAGCCCATCGCGGTGACGGCGGCGGCGGCGCTGGCCGGATCGGTGCCCAGCACCGCGGCGGGCGCGTTCATCGCGAAATAGACACCCGGATCAAGGATCGAGGCGGCGACCAGCGCCATGATCGCGACCGCGCTTTCCATCAGCATCGCGCCATATCCGATGAAGGGCGCGTCCTTCTCGCTGGCGATCAGCTTGGGCGTGGTGCCGCTGGCGATCAGCGCGTGGAAGCCCGACACCGCGCCGCACGCGATGGTGATGAACAGGAAGGGGAAGAGCGGCCCCGCCCAGACCGGCCCGCTGCCGTCGATGAACTTGGTCAGCGCCGGCATCTTGAGCGGCGGCGCCATGATGACGATGCCGATGGCCAGCGCCAGGATCGCGCCGATCTTGAGGAAGGTCGACAGATAGTCGCGCGGGGCGAGCAGCAGCCATACCGGCAGGACCGAGGCGACCGCGCCGTAGCCGATCAGCAGGAAGCAGAGCTGCACCGGCGTGAAGGTGAACAGCGGCGCCAGCACGGCCGACTGCGCGACCGACTGGCCATAGACGATCGCCAGGATCAGGCCGATAAAGCCGATGATCGACACCTCGCCGATCTTCCCCGGCCGCACCCAGCGGGTATAGCCGCCCATCAGCATGGCCAGCGGCACGGTGGCGGCCACCGTGAACAGGCCCCAGGGGCTTTCGGCCAGCGCGCGCACGACGATCAGCGCCAGCACGGCCAGGATGATGACCATGATCATGAAGGCGCCGAACAGCGCGATGGTGCCCGCCACAGGCCCCATCTCCATGCGGATCAGTTCGCCGAGCGACCGCCCGTCGCGCCGCATCGACAGGAACAGGACCAGGAAATCCTGTACCGCCCCGGCCAGTACCACGCCCGCCAGAATCCACAGCGTCCCCGGCAGATAGCCCATCTGTGCCGCCAGCACCGGACCGACCAAGGGGCCAGCCCCGGCGATCGCGGCGAAGTGATGGCCGAACAACACGGTGCGGTCCGTCGCGACATAGTCGAGGCCATCGGCACGGCGGATCGCCGGGGTGGGGCGGCTGGGGTCGATGCCGATCACCCGTGCGATGAACAGCGCATAGTAACGATAGGCGATCAGATAGACCGAGACGGCGGCGGCCACGATCCACAGCGCGTTGACGGGCTCGCCGCGAACGCTCGCCACCACGCCCAACGCCCCCGCTCCGACGATTGCCAATGCTATCCAGGGAAGGTGCTTCGTCATGCCGGGTCGGTCCTCCTGTTATGCTCTTGACCGCCTTTCTAACCCTCCAGCGGATGCACACCACCCCGAAAGTCGGCTCCGGCAAAGGCGCGTAGGAAAGGATATTTTCCGGTCGGCCTTGTAGATTTAGATCAGGAGGCCCACATCTCATGCTGCTAAAGTCGCAAATCGACGGTTCTCTGCTTTGCGGCTCGTTCCTTCTTTCCCTGCACCGCGGCCCCGAATTCGGCCTCGCACCGGGTTCATCATCATGAAGGAACGAATATGAGCATCACCGGAACCGTCAAATTCTTCAACGCTGACAAGGGTTATGGCTTCATCGCCCCCGAAAATGGCGGCGCGGACGCCTTTGTCCATATCAGCGCGGTCGAGCGCGCGGGTATGATCACGCTGAACCAGGATCAGCGGATCTCCTACGAACTGGAGCAGGATCGCCGCGGAAAGATGGCGGCGGTCAATCTCCAGCCCGCTTGAGTGTCGAAGCGGCAGCCGGACCGGCTGCCGCTTTTTTTATGGCCGAAAGGATAATCCATGTCGCGCGATGCCATTTTCTTCCGCAATCAGGCCGAGATCGAACGGACCAATGCCGCGGACGCGACCTTGCAGAATGTCCGTGAACGTTGCGAGCGTGCCGCCGCTTCCTGGGACGCGATGGCCGTCCGGGCCGAGCGGGCGGAACTCGGACGCGCAGCGGCAGCGGCTCGATCGGCGCTATAGGCCGAAGCGGAATCCGTATCCCAGTCCCAGCGTCGCCTGCATCCGCCGTCCCCGCTCGCGGATCAGAGGCGAGTCGGCAGCGGGGCTGCCCAGTCGCTCCAGGCTGGTGAACAGGGTGATCGCGCTGCGCCGGTCCAGCGGACGGACCATATTGCCGCCCAGCCCATAGGACAGCACGCCACCGTCCGCGCGATAGGGCGTCAGTCCGGTACGCGCCGATTGCGCCGCCGAAATGCCGAAATAGGTCCGCATGAAGGCATCGCTCGCCAGCGTCATGCGCGGCCCCCCGCTGACGATCGCGCGACCGATCCGGGTGCGATAGGCGGCCGAAAGGTCCGCAACCACGCCGTCATGGCCGCCGAATCCCTGCCGGACCTCCGCCCGCGCGCGCCAGGCCCTGCGCGGCCCGAACGCCTTTTCGACAAAGCCGCCGACCTCGCCCGCCGCCTTGACATCGCCCATGCCCGCCAGCGCGTCGCTGCCCCCTGCGATCAGAAAGGGCGAGCCGCCATTGCGCTCGTCCCGGCCGAAGCGGATCTTCGCCAGCGGTCCCGCACGCCAGCCGTCGCGGTTGACGGCGTTCCACCCGATCCCGTCGGGCACCGAGGCGAAGATCGTGTCGCCATAATTCACGCGCAGATCGGGAAATAGCGACAATGCCATGTCACGCGATCCCTGCCAGGCGGGACTGAGCACCGGCGCGGCGCCGATGGTGATGCTCCACCCGCCGGGCGCGCCGGTCGCGCCGCCGCGTGGGGGTGCGCTTTGGCGCACCTCCTGCGCTTCGGCCGGGCAGGCCAGCAGCATGGCAAACCCCAAGGTCCCTGCACGCATCCTTCATCTCCCTGTCATCTGGGATAGGACGGGACCGGCACCGTCGCAATGGAAACGGTTGCGCGAACTTAGCGCTTGCCCCGCCACGCGGTCCGGGGTGAAAGGCTCGGCATGGCCAGCGCATCCTCTTCCCCGCTCGTCGTCGGCATCGGCGGCACGATCGGCAGCGTCTCCTCGACCGAGCGCGCGCTGCGTACCGCGATGACGGCCGCCGCCGACGAGGGGTTCCGCACCCATGTCTTCGGCGGCGAGGATCTGGCGCGGCTGCCGCTCTACAATCCGCGCGCAGGCGAGCGGACGGAGGCGGAGCGCGTCTTTGTCGAGACGGTGCGCCAAGCCTCGGCGATCATCATCGGCAGCCCCGGCTATCATGGCAGCATCTCGGGCCTGGTGAAGAACGCGCTCGACCTGCTGGAGGAAACGGCCAAGGACGAACGGCCCTATTTCGCCGACCTGCCGGTGGGGCTGATCGCGACGGCCTATGGCTGGCAGGCGACGGGTTCGACCATCGCGGCGCTGCGTTCGATCGTCCATGCATTGCGCGGCTGGCCCACGCCCTTCGCCGCAGCGGTCAACACCCAGCAGACCCGCTTCGATGAGGAAGGCCGGATCAGCGACCCGGCGGTCGAGGGGCAGTTGCGCCTGGTCGGCCAGCAGGTAGCCCGCTTCGCGCCTTTAGCCGGGACCATCCGCGCGTCGAATTGAAGGCGTCGCGCGGATTTGGTTCACGCGAAGCCGCAAAGCTGCGAAGATTTTTTTAATTTCGCGCGGAGGCGCGGAGAACGCAGAGATTTATTGCACGCGACTGCGCGCAGTCCTCTTTCACCGACCGTTCGAGGAAGAAGGGATGCACGGGCCGCAATATACGACACCTCTGCGTTCTCTGCGCCTCCGCGCGAACCAACCTTTTTCTATTCGCGGCATCGCGGCTTTGCGTGAGATAAATAATTTTATCCCCCGCCCGGCCTTCGCCGGGGAGCGGGTTAGCGCAAGCGCTTGGTCACCAGTGCCGTGATCTCGTCCGCGATCTCGCCCGGATCGCGCAAGGCATCGTGCGCCACGGTCGACACCGTCACCCATTCGCCCAGCATCGCCCCGTCCGCCATCGCGGCGTAATTGGCGCGCACCCGCGCCTGAAGGCCTAGGTCCGCCTCATAGGCGTCATAGGTGTCGTCGGTATAACTGCGCTTGCGCTTGCGGGCGATCAGGTCGCGCGCCACGTCGAGCGGCGTGTCGAGATAGACCGACAGATGAGGGGCGGGCAGGCGGAACTGGACCGTCTCCAACTGCTCGATCCATTGCAGCAGCGTCTCGGCCCGCTCAGGTGGTACCTGTGCGGCCTGATAGGCCATGTTCGACGCGATATAGCGGTCGAACACGATGACGTCGTGGGCCTCGGCCAGTTCGATCAGATGCGGGCGCGATTCGAATCGGTCGAGCGCATAGAGCGTCGCCGCGGTTTCGGGCGCGGCGGCATGGGGCAGGCGATCCGCCAGATACTCGCCCAGCGCCCAGCCACCGACCGTCTCGGCATAGCGCGGAAAGGACAGCGCCGCCGCCGACAGCCCGGCCGCGTTCAGCCGCTGCGTCACCGCCGCCGTCGCGGTCGCCTTGCCAGCGCCGTCCGCGCCCTCGATCGCCAGCAGGAATGCCATCAGCCGCGCAGCCTTTCATGGTGGCGGATCACCTCGTCGATGATGAAGCGCAGGAATTTCTCGGAAAATTCGGGGTCGAGCTGCGCATCACTCGCCAGCTGGCGCAGCCGGGCGATCTGCGCCTCTTCGCGGCCCGGATCGGCGGGGGGCAACTCGTTTTCCGCCTTGTACCGTCCGACCGCCTGGGTGATCTTGAACCGCTCGGCCAGCATGAAGACCAGTGCGGCGTCGATATTGTCGATCGACTGGCGATAGCCGGTCAGCACGGTGTCGGACATGAGTGGCGTAGCTCCCTCTGGCATGTGCGCGGCACATGAATTCACGCACGCCCTTTCGCGCTTAGGCTTGCGTTCGGCAAGCGTTGTCGCCAGAGGCTCTTACCTGCCCATGACCGTAACCGCCACCCGCCTCGCCAAGCCTGCGCCCTCGCTGGACCCGATGATCCGGCTGGTGGCCGACGACATGAACGCCGTGAACCAGGTCATCGTCGACCGGATGCGGTCGGAGATTCCGCTGATCCCGCAACTGGCCGGACATCTGATCTCGGGCGGGGGCAAGCGGATGCGCCCGATGCTGACGCTCGCGAGCGCCCAGCTGCTGGGCTATCAGGGCACCAGCCACCATGTCCTGGCGGCGGCGGTCGAGTTCATCCACACCGCCACCTTGCTCCACGACGATGTCGTCGACGGATCGGACCTGCGGCGCGGGCGGCGCACCGCCAACATCATCTGGGGCAATCCGGCGAGCGTGCTGGTCGGCGACTTCCTGTTCAGCCGGTCCTTCCAGCTGATGGTCGATGCGGGCAGCCTGAAGGTGCTCAACATCCTGTCGGGCGCCTCCGCCGTGATCGCCGAGGGCGAGGTGAACCAGCTGACCGCCGTGCGGCAGGTGGGGCTCCCTGAGGAACGCTATCTCTCGATCATCGACGCCAAGACCGCCGCGCTGTTCGCCGCCGCCTGCCGCATCGCCGCCGTCGTCGCCGAGCGGCCCGAGGCGGAGGAACTGGCGCTGGAGGCCTATGGCCGTAACCTCGGCATCGCCTTCCAGCTGATCGACGATGCGATCGACTATGTCTCGGACGCCGGCACCATGGGCAAGGATGCGGGCGACGATTTCCGCGAGGGCAAGATGACCCTGCCGGTGATCCTGGCCTATGCCCGCGGCAACGAGGAAGAACGGACCTTCTGGAAGGACGCGGTCGAAGGACGGCGCACCTCGGACGAGGACTTCGCCCACGCCATCGCGCTGGTCCGCAAGAGCCGCGCGGTCGACGACACGATGGCGCGCGCGCGGCATTATGGCGGCCTGGCGATCGAGGCGATCCGGGGCTTTGCCGATGGACCGGCCAAGGCGGCGATGATCGAGGCGGTCGAGTTCGCGGTCGCGCGGGCTTACTGAGCGGTTCGACTCCGCATCTTACCCATCCTCCGCTCGGGCTGAACAGAGGGTGGGGTCTGGTCGGACGAGGTCCTTCACCCCGCCCGCCAAACCCCGTATCGCACCGCCATGACCCTGCCCGTCAACGCCGTCCTGCCCGACCTGCTGACCGCGCTCGCTAACGCCCCCAACGCCGTCCTCGTCGCACCGCCGGGCGCTGGCAAGACCACCGCTGTCGCGCCCGCGCTTCTCGGCCAGCCCTGGTGCACAGGCGAGGTCCTGCTCCTCTCCCCCCGCCGCCTCGCGGCCCGCGCCGCAGCCGAGCGGATGGCGGCGCTCGCCGAGGAGCCGGTCGGCCGCACCTTCGGCTATGCCACCCGCATGGATACCAAGGTCAGCGCCGCGACCCGCGTGACCGTCGTCACCGAGGGCATTTTCGTCGCGCGCATCCAGGCCGATCCCGAACTGGCGGGCGTCTCGGCCGTGCTGTTCGACGAAGTGCACGAACGCAGCCTCGACGGCGATTTCGGCTTGGCGCTGGCGCTGGATGCGCAAGGAGGATTGCGCCCCGATCTGCGACTCGTCGCCATGTCGGCGACGCTCGACGGTCGCCGCTTCTCCAGCCTGATGGGCGACGCGCCCGTCATCGAGAGCGAGGGGCGCAGCCATCCGCTGACCCTGCGCCATCTCGGCCGGGCGGCGGAGGCCCGCATCGAGGACTCGGTTGCCGCCGCCATTCGCCGGGCGCTTCAGGAGGAAACAGAGGGCGACATCCTTGCCTTCCTGCCCGGCACCGCCGAGATCGCGCGGACCGCCGAGCGGCTGGCCAGCCTGCCCGCCGACATCGCGATCCACGAACTCCACGGCTCGCTCGACCCGGCGGCGCAGCGCGCGGCGATCCGGCGCGATCCCGAGGGGCGGCGGCGGATCGTGCTGGCCACCTCGATCGCGGAAACCAGCCTGACGCTCGACGGGGTGCGGATCGTCGTCGATTCGGGGCTGGCGCGTCGTCCCCGCTATGACCGCGCGGCGGGGATGACCCGGCTCGTCACCGAGCGTGCCAGCCAGGCCGCCGTCGTCCAGCGCGCGGGGCGGGCCGCGCGCCAGTCGCCCGGCGTCGCCTATCGCCTGTGGGAGGAAGCGGCGACGGCGGGTCTGCCGCGTTTCGACCCTCCTGAAATTCTGGAGGCGGACCTGTCGGCGCTGCTGCTCGGCACCGCGCTCTGGGGCGTCGGCGATCCGCGTGCGCTGCCCTGGCTCGACCCGCCGCCCGAGGCCGCTGTCGCCGAAGCCCGCACGCGGCTGACCGTGTTGGAGGCGCTCGACGACGCCGGCCGCCCGACCGGGCATGGCAAGGCGATCGCCGCGCTGCCCATGCCGCCGCGCCTGGCGCATATGCTGATCCGCAGCGGCGAACGCGGTCTTGCCGCCGTCGCCGCCGAGGTCGCGGTGCTGCTCGGCGAGCGCGGCATCGGCGGGCAGGATGTCGATATCGAACAGCGCCTGCGCCGCTGGCGGACCGAGCGCGGCCCCAAGGCCGAGGTCGCGCGCCAGATGGCGAAACGCTGGACCGGCCTTGCGCCCAAGCCGGTCGAACGCGAGGCGTGGGATCACCCGGCGGGCGTCTGCCTGGCGCTGGCCTATCCCGATCGGGTGGCGCGGCGGCGCGACGCGACGGGCGAGAATTGGGCAAGTGTCGGGGGGCGGGGCTTTCGGCTCGATCCGACATCGGCCTTGGCGGGATCGGAATGGCTCGCGGTGGGGGAGACGCAGGGTGCGGCCTCGGGCGCGCGCATCCTCTCCGCCGCGCCGATCGACCTCGCCACGGTCGAAGCGCTGTTCGCCGACCGGATCGAGGCGCGGCGCACCGTTACCTTCAATCCCGCGACCGGCGGCGTCGAGACGCTGCGCGAACGGCGATTGGGCAGCCTTCGCCTGTCGAGCGGCCCCGATTCGGGGGCATCGCCCGAAGCCATTGCGGCGGCGCTGGTCGAGGGTGTGCGGACGCACGGCCTGTCGCTGCTCCCCTGGAGCGACGGGGCAGGGGCGTACCGGGCGCGCGCCGCCTATGCCGGGGTGGCGTTGGACGACGAAACGCTGATCGCGCGGCTGGACGATTGGCTTCCGGCGCTGGTCGCGGGCAAGCGGCGGCTGGACGCCATCGCGCCCGGCGCGCTGACCGAGGCGATCCGCAACCTGATCGACTGGAACGACCAGCGGCGGATCGATTCGATGGCGCCTTCGCACTTTACCAGTCCGGCGGGCAGCGCCCATGCGATTGATTATGCGGCCGAAGGCGGCCCTCGCGTCGAGCTTCGCGTGCAGGCGCTGTTCGGCTTGGCCGAGCATCCGGTGATCGGGGCCGAGCGCGTGCCGCTGGTCCTCAGCCTGACCTCGCCCGCCGGTCGGCCGATCCAGACGACGCGCGACCTGCCGGGCTTCTGGGCCGGAAGCTGGAGCGCGGTGGCCAAGGAAATGCGCGGCCGTTATCCCCGCCATCCCTGGCCCGACGACCCGGCGGCGGCTTCTGCGACGTTGCGCACGAAAAAGGCGGATGCAAGAGCCGCCGGTTCGCGATAAGGGACAAGAATTATGGCCACTGCTCGCATCTTCCAGCGCCCCAAGAACGCGATGCAATCCGGCAAGTACCGGACCGATCGCTGGCAACTCGAATTCGAACCCGTCGAGGCGAAAAAGCCCGATCCCCTGACCGGCTGGGCCGGTAGCGGCGACACGCAGGAACAGGTGCGCCTGACCTTCGCGACGCTGGAAGAGGCGATCGCCTATTGCCAGCGCGAAGGGTTGGACCACCATGTCGTACCGACGCCGCAAAAGACGTTGAAGCTGCAAAGCTACGCCGACAATTTTCGTTGAGTTTTGAGCGCTCCGGTTGAAACCGGGGCGCTTTTTCTTTCCCGCGCGCAGCGCTTGAGAAGATTGGTTCGCGCGAAGCCGCGATGGCGCGAAGAATTTCAGAATGGGTTCGCGCGGAGACGCGGAGACGCGGAGGTGTCGTATCCGGTGGCATCGGAATCGCGCCACAAATGGCCGTTGAAAAGATATCTCGCTGCCGCGAGTAAGACCGCTCCGCGTCTCCGCGCGATAAATCGTCTTCGCGTCTTCGCGGCTTCGCGAGAACTTAAAAGCCCAGGATGCCGCCGCCCAGCAGCAAGAGAAGTTTGGCATCCATCACCACACCCGCCGCACGGCGCTCCGCGATGAACGCGGGAACCTCGGACAGCTTGACCCGATGGACAGTGATCTGCTCGTCCGAATCGCCACCGCCTTCGCCGACCTTCACCAGGCCGGTCGCACGAACCAGCGTGAACCGCTCCGACGTCATCCCCGGCGAGGAACAGAATTCGCCCAGCGCCTCGATCCGTGACGGGCGATAGCCGGTTTCCTCCTCCAACTCGCGTGCGGCGCCGTCGATCACCGCTTCGCCCTCGGTCTCGTCACCGATCAGGCCCGCAGGCATCTCAAGGCAGGGCGCGCCCAGCGGGATACGGAATTGCTCGACCAGCAGGATATGCTCGTCCTCGATCGCCAGGATCACGGCGGCGCGGATATCGCGCGGGCGGTCGGCATATTCCCAGTGACCGCGTTTGCGCAACGCGAGGAATCGCCCCTCGGCCATGGTTTCGAGGGGGGCGTCCATTCGAGGGTCGGTCATAGCGAGATGGGTCTGTCCGGCAGTTCGTTGGTGTCGGCCGCCGTCTTGGGGAAATGCGCCGCCAGCACAAGCCCGATACGTTCGACCGCCGCGCTCAGCCCTTCGCCGACGTTCCCGCGCGCGACATGAGGCAGCATGACCGCCATTGCCTTGCCCCAGGTTTCCGGCCCCACCTTGCCGGTCAGCCCAGAGTCGGCGACGATCTCGGCCATATGCTCATTCTCCGACAGATAGAGCAGCACACCATAGCGGCTGTCGGTCCGCCGCTCGGCCGAGACGCGGAAGAGCAGGACCGCGCGCGCCCGGACGCGGGCATGGCGGATGCTTCGGGGCACCAGCGCGATCCGGCGCGTGACGGGACCGAGCAGCGCGAAGACCAGGCCGAAGACGAGGATTTGTACGAGCATCAACGCCCCCAGGATCAGGTCCTCGCCCGGCGCGCTCCATGCATCATGGACCAGAGCGAGCAGCTTGAGCCCCAGATCGGGAAACAGCGCGGCGAACAGCGGCACCAGCAGCATGGCAGGTACGGCAAACCACAGTGCAACGTCACGATACTCGTCCGACCGGGGTGCGACGATGGTGACGATCTCGGCATCGGTCATCGCCTCGGCGCGCGCGACGGCGGCGGTGACCAGATCGCTATCGGCTTCGCTCAACATCTCACCAATCCCCCGATGCGCCGCCGCCGCCGAAATCACCGCCCCCGCCGCCGGTAAAGCCGCCGCCGAACCACGATCCGTCGCTGCCCCCGCCCGACGATCCGCCCGAACTCCAGCCGCCGCCCGATCCGCCGCCGCTGCCCCAGCCGGGACCCCAGAGAATGATCGGCCAGCCCCCGCCGCCACGACGACCGCCCCCGCCGCCGCGATCGTCATCATCGTCGTCGTGGAAGCGCTGGCCCTGCTTGCGGCGCAGGATCGAAAGCACCACGAAGCCGCCGATAAAGATGACCAGTACGATCAGGATCGGAAAGCCGTTGGAATCACCGCCGCCGCGCCGATGCTGCCGGTCGAACTGCTTGGCGGCCTCGGTCACCTTCGCCTGCGCCTCTTCCGGCGACGCGCGGAGCTGCGCGATCACGGCGTCCGCCCCTGCGTTCAGCGCCCCCGATATGTCGCCCGACTCACGCAGGCGGGGGATCATCAGGGTGCGGATCATCTGCGATGACCAGGCGTCGGTCAGGATCGGCTCAAGCCCGCGTCCCACCTCCAGCCGGGGGCCGCGCTGCCCCTTGCCTTCATTGGGGGCGACGAACAGGATCGCGCCATTATCGGCATCCTTCAGCCCGACACCCCAGGCCCGGCCCAGCCGATAGCCATAATCCTCGATCGGATAGCCCTGCAGGTCGGGAATGGTCGCGACCACCAGCTGGCGGCCGGTATCCTTTTGCAAAGCCTCCAGCTTCTGCTCGAGCTGCGCCTTGGTCGCAGGGTCGATCTTGTTCGCCGCATCGACGACCAGCCCGTCGAACTTGGGAAAACTCTGCGCCATCACGGGGACTGCGCAGAGGATCAGCCAGAGCCCAAGGACCGGGCGGAGCAGCCGGGTGAACCGGGGCATGGATGTGCGATCAGGCGCCGAAATTCACCTTGGGCGCGTTCTCGGCCCCCGGCGTGGTCGCCTGATAGGGCGCCTTGGGCTTGGCGCCGTAGAACACCTTCGCGCCGATCGCGTCGGGGAAGGTGCGGATGCGGGTGTTATAGGCCTGCACCGCCTTGTTATAATCGCCGATCGCGATGTTGATGCGGTTCTCGGTGCCTTCGAGCTGGCTCATTAGGGTCTGGAAATTGTCCTGGCTCTTCAGGTTCGGATAGGCCTCGACATTGGCGAGCAACCGGCTGAGCGAGCCGCTGAGCTGGCCCTGGGCCTGCGCAAACTGCTGCATCTTGGCGGGGTCGGACAGGTCGGCGCTGTTCACCTGGACCGAGGTCGCCTTGGCGCGCGCGTTGACCACATCGGTCAGGATCGCCTTTTCCGACGCGGCGGCGCCCTTCACGGTCGCCTCCAGATTGGGGATCAGGTTGGCGCGGCGCTGATAGGCGGCCTGGACGTCGGCCCATTTCGCGTTCACATTTTCCTCCGCCGTGGGCACGCTGTTCATGCCGCAGCCGGACAGAGCGACGGCCATCACGACCGGGGTCAGGGCAAGAACGGGACGACGCATTCGAATATTCCTCCGTCAACTGTCCGGTTCATATAAGACGCCCGGGCCGCTTGGCGAAGGGGAAAAGCGACGATACCCTATCGTCACGGAAACAAAGGGAGCGGGCGATGCTCAAGGAATTTCGCGCTTTCATCGCGCGGGGCAATGTCTTGGACCTGGCGGTGGCGGTGATCATCGGGGCGGCGTTCAGCAAGATCGTGACGTCGCTGACCGACGACGTGTTGATGCCGGTGATCGGCAAGGTTTTCGGCGGACTGGATTTCTCCAGCTATTTTCTGCGCATGGGGCCGGTGCCCGCGACCTATACCGGTTCGCTGACCGATTATGCCGCGCTGAAGAAGGCGGGGGTGCCGCTGCTGGGATATGGCGCGTTCGTGACGCAGGCGGTCAATTTCGTGATCGTCGCCTTCATCATCTTCCTGCTCGTTCGCACGGTGAACCGCGCGACCGCCCTGTTCGAGCATGAAAAGGCCAAGGCGGCCGCGGAGCCCAAGGCCGAACCGGCCGATGTCGCGCTGCTTCGCGAAATCCGCGACGAACTGCGCGCACGGCGGGGGTAAGGACATCTCCTGTTCCTCCCGTGCAAGGGGAGGAAGTGACGTGTTTATGCCGCCGCCAGCTTTCGGGCGGTGGCGTCCGCCAGGCTGGTGCCGTCGAGAATCCGCGCCGTCTCGTCGCGCACCCGCATCATCGCGTGTCGGATGGCGCAGTCGGCTTCGCTCTTGCAGTCATTGCAGGGGCGATAGGCGGTCCGGCTGACGCAAGGAACAAGCGCCAGCGGCCCTTCGATCGTGCGGATGATGTCGCCCAGCGAGATCAGATGCGCAGGCCGCGCCAGGCGGTATCCGCCCATCTTGCCCCGCTGGCTGTCGAGCAGTTGCGCGCCTTTCAGGTCGGCGAGAATCAGCTCCAGGAACTTGCGGGGCACATTGGCCTCGGCCGCAATGCGCGTCATCGATGTCGGCGGACCGGCAGGCGGCATCTCTGCGAGGAACAGCATCGCGCGCAGCGCATAACGGGACCGCTGGGTCAACATGGCCGCCTCCATGGACCCAAAATAGGGCGAGCGAAAGGCATTTGCGTAAAAGCCAGAGGCTACCTATATCCGTCTTGCCGGGTTTCACCCGGCTATGACGATAAACTGCGGCGAGTAATAGACGCAGCGGACCCGGGGGCAGTACCCGGCGGCTCCACCATAAGGTGGTGTATCTGGACACCGTTTCTGACGGGGCCGAACCAGGATCGACGTGTGTTGAAAAGCGCTGTTTTCGTTCGGAATGGGACCACCGCAACGGCCCATTACACACAAGTGCCAACGATAACGAAGCACTCGCGATTGCGGCGTAATTGAGGGCCTCACGGCCTGAGATTACACCAAAATAGCGCGGTCGGACCCCACCGGGCAACAGAAGGGGATTCCAGCGGTACGGGGAGCACCGGGCAACAGAAGCTCCCTACTTTCCCCGATTTTGATGTGATAGTGGGCGCTGGGCACCTTGCCAGCTAGCCCAACCTCCGTTCGCACTGAGCGAAGTCGAAGTGCGCGGGTTGCGCTTGCGGCGAGACGGAGGCGTGGCCTTCGCCGTCGCTCAGGCTGAACGGGGGTTGGGGTATCTGACGGGCTAGTTTACCCCTCCCGCGCCAATGCCTTCAGTTTATACAGCGCATCCAGTGCTTCACGCGGCGACAGCGCGTCGACGTCCAGTTTCTCCACCTCGGCCCGGATCGCGTCGCACTGCTCCTCCTCGGCCTGCACGGCGGCGGCGAAGAGCGGCAGGTCGTCCAGCCCCGCCGCCAGCCCGCCCGTCTTGGCGCGGCCCGCTTCCAGCTTCGCCAGCACAGCCTTGGCACGCGCCACCGTCGTCGGCGGCATCCCCGCCAGCCGTGCCACCGCCAGGCCATAGGAGCGATCGGCAGGCCCCTCCGAAACCTCGTGCAGCAGGACCAGCTCGCCCTTCCATTCGCGCGCGCGGACATGGTGGAGCGACAGGGCCTCGCACCGTTCGGCCAACCGGGTCAGCTCGTGATAATGGGTCGCGAACAGGCAGCGACAGCGATTATCCTCATGGATCGCCTCGACCACCGCCCAGGCAATGGCAAGCCCGTCATAGGTGGAGGTGCCGCGCCCCACCTCGTCGAGGATCACGAAGCTGCGCGGCGTCGCCTGCGCCAGGATCGCGGCGGTCTCGACCATCTCAACCATGAAGGTCGAGCGGCCGCGCGCGAGATTATCCGACGCGCCGACCCGGCTGAACAGCCGGTCGACCAGGCCGATCCGGGCATGGGTTGCGGGGACGTAAGATCCGGCTTGCGCCAGCACCGCGATCAGCGCGTTCTGGCGCAGGAAGGTCGACTTGCCGCCCATGTTCGGACCTGTCACCAGCCACAGTCGCGAGCTTTCGGATAGCTGGCAGTCATTGGCGACGAACCGCTCGCCCGAACGCGCCACCGCCGCCTCGACCACCGGATGGCGGCCGCCCGTCACCTCGAAACAGCTATGGTCGACCAGTTCGGGACGCACCCACCCGCCTTCCACTGCGCGTTCGGCAAGGCCGCTCGCGACGTCCAGCCGGGCCAGCGCGTCCGCCGTCGCGGCGATGGCCTCGCGCGAGGCGAGCGCGGCGGTGGTCAGCTCTTCCAGATGCGCGGCTTCGGCGGCCAGGGCATGGGCGCCCGCCTGCGCCACCTTGCTGGCGACCTCGTGCAGTTCGGGGGTGTTGAAGCGCACCACGCCTGCCAGCGTTTGGCGGTGGGTGAAGCCCGAGTCCGGCTTCATCAGCGCATCGGCCGAGCGCGCGGGCACCTCGACATGATAGCCGAGCACGCCGTTATGGCGGATCTTGAGCGCGGTGATGCCGGTCTTCTGGCGGAACTCGGCCTCCAGCGTGGCGATGGCGCGGCGTCCCCCGGCTCCGGCATCGCGCAGATCGTCCAGCGCCACGTCATAGCCTGCCGCGATATAGCCGCCCTCGCTCGCCTCGATCGGCGGCGCGAGGACGAGGGCGCGGCGGAGCAGGTCGATCAATTCGCCATGCCCGCGCAGCCGGGGCGTCGTCTCGCGCAGCAGGGGAGGGCCATCGCTCAACTGCTCCGACAACGCCCAGGCCCCGTCCAGCCCGTCGCGCAGCTGCCCCAGGTCGCGGGGGCTGCCCCGCCCCGCCGCGATCCGGCCAATGGCACGGCCGATATCGGGCAGCGCCCGCAACGCCGCCCGCAACCTTTCGCGCAGCGCGGCATCGTCATGGAAATGCTGGACCAGATCGAGACGCGCCTCGATGGCATCGCGGTCCATCAGCGGCGCGCCGATGTCACCCGCCAGCGCGCGCGCACCGGCACCCGTCACCGTTCGGTCCACCGCGTCGAGCAGCGAACCCTTGCGCTGGCCATTGGCCGTCTGGGTCAGCTCCAGGCTCTCGCGCGTCGCCGCATCGATCGCCATCGCGCCTGCCGCCTGGGAAAGGACCGGCGGGCGCAGGAAGGGCAGCGCGCCCTTGGCCGTGTGGTCGAGATAGGCGGCCAGCCCGCCTGCCGCCGACAGCCCGGCCCGGCTGAACTGGCCGAAACCGTCCAGCGTCGCGACGCCGTAAAGCCGCTTCAGCCGATCCTCGCCCTGGCCGCTGTCGAACGTCGCGGAGGGGCGCAGCGTGGTGGCCGCATCGGCGTGCGCGGCATTTTCGGCCGCGACCACCTCGGCGGCGGCCAGGCGGGCGAGTTCGGCCCCCAGCGCATCGGCCTTCACGTCGATCACCACGAACCGCCCGGTCGAGATATCGGCGGCGGCCAGCGCCACCGCGCCGCCCGCCTCGCCGATCGCGACGCACCAATTGTCGCTTTTGGCGTCGAGCAAGGCCTCCTCGGTCAGCGTTCCCGCCGTCACCACCCGCACGATGCCGCGCGACACCAGCGCCTTGGACCCGCCGCGGGCCTTGGCTTCCGCTGGCGTCTCGGTTTGTTCGGCGATGGCGACGCGGTGCCCAGCCTTGATGAGGCGTTGCAGATAAGCGGTCGCGGCATGGACCGGCACGCCGCACATCGGAATTTTCTCGCCGCCATGCTCCCCGCGCGAGGTCAGCGCGATGTCGAGCACGCCCGAGGCGATCCGCGCATCATCGAAGAACAGCTCGAAGAAATCGCCCATCCGATAGAAGAGCAGGCAATCCTCGGCCTCGGCCTTCAGCGTCAAATACTGCGCCATCATCGGGGTAGGGGTGGTCATTGAAACGTGTTTTCCAGAATCGGGCTAGGCGGCGGTATGGATAGCGCCGATTCGCTAAGGCGATCGGGCTAGGGAGAACCAACATTCATTTCATTCCTCCCCTGGAAGGGGAGGTGGCAGGCCGAAGGCCTGACGGAGGGGTGTCCCGGCCTGAGGAGTCGGTCAACGATCATGACCGGGGACACCCCTCCACCATGCTGTGCATGGTCCCCCTCCCCTTGCAGGGGAGGAATTGAAGGGGGACTGAATGTCGATCTGCCCGAGGTCAAGGCCCAATGGCGGCCGAAGGGGTAAGCGATCAACTGTTCGCTGCGAGCCATTCGCGAAACGACACCCGTTCCGGTGTACCCCATGTTTGCAGCCAACGCGCAACGACCGCGTGCTCGTAATAGCGTCCAGCCCCAAAATCCGCCCATGCCCGTAGGTCCGCAGCGTATTCCGCCTGTTGGTCATGGCGCTCGAAAATGCCGGGCTCATGCTCCATGGCCGAACTTATACGGCTGATGCCTGGGCTTGCCTAGGGCAGCAAAAGTCGCGCGCGACAGGGTTGTCAGCCGGAACCGAAAGCTTCAAGAGCCGTAGCGTCCCTCTATCCACAGCATCGAAGGCCGCGCGCATGACCGACGAACCCACCGACCAGTTTTCCGAGCGCGAGGCCCTGCTGTTCCATTCCGAGGGACGCCCCGGCAAGATCGAGATCATCGCGTCCAAGCCCATGGCGACGCAGCGCGACCTGGCGCTGGCCTATTCGCCCGGCGTCGCGGTGCCGGTGCTCGCCATCGCCGAAGACCCCGCCACCGCCTATGACTATACCGCCAAGGGCAATCTGGTCGCGGTCATCTCCAACGGCACCGCCATCCTGGGCCTGGGTAATCTGGGCGCGCTGGCGTCCAAGCCGGTGATGGAGGGCAAGGCGGTGCTCTTCAAGCGTTTTGCCGATGTCGACTCGATCGATATCGAGCTGAAGACCGAGGATGTCGACCGGATCATCGACGCGATCGAGTTGATGGAGCCGAGCTTCGGCGGCATCAACCTGGAGGACATCAAGGCCCCCGAATGCTTCATCATCGAGCAGACGCTGCGCGAGCGGATGAACATCCCGGTCTTCCATGACGACCAGCACGGCACCGCGATCATCTGCGCGGCGGGGCTTATCAACGCCTGTCTGCTGACCAAGCGGCGGCTCGACGAGATCAAGGTCGTGGTCAACGGCGCGGGTGCGGCGGCGATCGCCTGCACCGAGCTGATGAAGGCGATGGGCGTGCGCCACGAAAACGTCATCATGTGCGACCGCACCGGCGTGATCTATCAGGGCCGCGAGGACATCAACCAGTGGCAGTCGGCGCACGCCGCCGCCACCGACCGCCGCACCCTGACCGAGGCGCTGCACGGTGCCGACGTGTTCCTGGGGCTTTCGGCCGCCGGCGCGCTGAAGCCCGAGATGGTCAAGGACATGGCGCCTTCGCCGATCATCTTCGCCATGGCCAATCCGGAACCGGAGATCCGCCCCGAACTCGCCAAGGCGGCGCGACCCGACGCGATCGTTGCGACCGGGCGTTCGGACTATCCGAACCAGGTCAACAACGTCATCGGCTTCCCCTTCATCTTCCGCGGCGCGCTGGACGTGCGCGCTACCGGCATCAATGACGAGATGAAGATCGCTGCCGCCAACGCCATCGCCGAACTGGCGCGCCAGCGCGTGCCCGAGGAAGTCGCGCTGGCTTACGGCACGCAGCACACGTTCGGCCCCGAATACATCATCCCCGCGCCGTTCGACCCGCGCCTGATGGAACTGGTCCCCTCGGCGGTGGCGAAGGCGGCGATGGATTCGGGCGTGGCGACGCGGCCGATCCTCGACATGGAGGCCTATCGCCAGAAGCTGCGCGCGCGTCTCAACCCGACGACGTCGGTGCTGACCCTGGCCTATGAGGGTGCCCGTGCGCATCCCAAGCGCGTGCTGTTCGCCGAGGGCGAGGAGGAAGTCGTGCTGCGCGCCGCCATCGCCTTCAAGGAAGGCGGTTACGGCACCCCGGTGCTGGTCGGGCGCGACGACGTCTATGACCGCCTCAAGGCGCTGGGCGTCACCAACCCCAAGGAATATGAGGTCCATAACAGCCGCACCTCGGAGATGGTGCCGCAGATGGTCGACTTCCTGTACGAACGGCTCCAGCGGCGTGGCTATCTGCGCCGCGATGCCGAGCGGCTCATCAACCAGGATCGCAACATCTTCGGCTCGGTGATGCTGCAACTGGGGCAGGCCGATGCGATGATCACCGGCATCACCCGCACCTATGCGCAAAGCTTCCGCGAAATCCGCCGGGTGATCGATCCGGTCGACGGCAAGGTGCCGTTCGGTATCCATCTGCTGGTGGGTCAGAGCCACACCGTCTTCATCGCCGACACCACGGTCAACGAGCGTCCCTCGGGCGAGGAGCTGGCCGACATCGCCGAGCGCACCGCCGCGGTCGCGCGCCGCATGGGGCATGAGCCGCGCGTGGCCTTCCTGTCCTACTCCACCTTCGGCAATCCCGAAGGCCAGTGGATCGACAATGTCCGCGACGGTGTGGCGGCGCTCGACAAGCGGCAGGTCGGTTTCGAATATGAGGGCGACATGGCCCCCGACGTCGCGCTGAACCCGAAGCAGATGGCGAATTTCCCCTTCTCGCGCCTGTCGGGTCCAGCGAATGTGCTCATCATGCCGGGGCTTCAGTCGGCGAACATCTCGGCCAAGCTGCTGCGCGAGCTGGGCGGCGACAGCATGATCGGCCCGATGCTGATCGGCATGGAAAAGCCGGTGCAGATCGCACCGATGACCTCGACCGCGGGCGATCTCGTCACGCTGGCGGTGCTGGCGGCGGGCGGCATCGCGCGCTGATCTCCGGGGATCGGTAGGAAAAGGGCCGGGCAGCGAGAGGCTGCCCGGCCCTTTTTTTATTCCTCCCCGGCACGGGGAGGGGGACCATGCGAAGTATGGTGGAGGGGGCGTGCCGAAAGGTATGTCCTATGAGGAGGCCCCCCTCCGTCAGGGCTGCGCCCTGCCACCTCCCCGTGCCGGGGAGGATCGTGTCGTCAAAGCCACAACATTAGCCCGTCACATTCCGGTCATTACGCTGTCGCCACGGTGTCACGCCGCGACCCCATGCGCCCGACCCATTGGGTTAACAAGCCATATGGGGACCAAGTTCATGGTGAAGTTTTTGATCGGTGCCGCGCCGCTGGCGCTGATCGCATCGGGCGCGTCGGCGCAAACGCTGCCTGTGCAAGCCGTCGTCACGGGCGCCGCCGCCGATCCGGTCGCGGCCGATCCCGTGTCCCCCGAGGGCGAGCAGGCCAATGTCCCCGCCGATGTCGTCGTGCTCGGTTTCGGCCAGAGCCGCCAGGTCCAGACCGTCACCGCCGCCGATCTCGACCGCCTGACCCCCGGTACCTCGCCGCTCAAGGCGATCTCGAAGCTGCCCGGCGTCAATTTCCAGTCGGCCGATCCCTTCGGCGCCTATGAATGGTCGACCAGCATCACCCTTCGCGGCTTCAGCCAGAACCAGCTGGGCTTCACGCTCGACGGCGTTCCGCTCGGCGATATGAGCTATGGCCCGACCAACGGCCTGCACATCAGCCGCGCGATCATCTCCGAAAACATCGCCTCGACCAGCGTCGCGCAGGGCGCGGGGGCGCTGGGCACCGCGTCGACCAGCAATCTGGGCGGCACCATCCAGTTCACCAGCCGCGCCCCGTCCGATCAGGCCGGCATTGCCGCCTCAGGCACCTATGGCAGCAACGACACGGCCCGCGCCTTCGTCCGCGCCGACAGCGGTGATCTGGGCGGCGGGCTCAAGGGCTATCTGAGCTACGCCTATCTGACCACCGACAAGTGGAAGGGCTATGGCAGCCAGCGTCAGCATCAGGCCAATGCCAAGATCGTCAAGGATTTCGATGGCCGGGGCTCGATCACCGGCTTCTTCAACTTCTCTGATCGCCGAGAAAATGACTATCAGGACCTGAGCCTCGATATCCTCAAACGGCGCGGCTATTATAACGACAATATCACCAACAATTATCCGCTCGCCATCCTCTATGCCAAGCAGGCGACCAACGGTGCGGCGGCGGCGGCCTATGCCAAGGCCAATAACGGCTCGCTGACGGGCTTCACCGCGCCCTATGCCGGCGTGCAGATCGGCCTGCCGACGGGCATCACGCTGGACGACGGCTATTATGATGCCGCGGGTCTGCGTCGCGACTATCTGGGCGGGATCACCTTCGACGCCAAGCTGACCGAGAACCTGTCGCTGACCTCGACCAGCTATTATCACCATAACAAGGGCCAGGGGTCGTGGATCACGCCTTATAACCCGACCATGGCGGGCGCGCCCAACGCGGACGGCACGCCGATCACCAACCCGGCGCCGCTGTCCTTCCGCACCACCGAATACAGCCTCGACCGGGCGGGGACGATCGCCAAGCTGGCGCTGACCACGGGGGCCAACAAGCTGGAGCTGACCGGCTGGTATGAGAGCAACACGCTGCATCAGGCGCGTCGCCTCTATGGCATGACCGACACCGCGACGCCCAATCGCAACGCACTGGATTTCCAGCAGAACCCGATGTCGACGACCTGGAACGGGAAGTACGATACCGAGACGCTGCAATATTCGGTCGGCGACACGCTCGACATCGGCCAAGTGACGCTGAACGGCGGGTGGAAGGGCGTGCGCGTGCGCAACCAGGCCAATGTGCTGGCGGGCTCGCTGGCGCGCGGCAAGATCCAGAGCGAGGACTGGTTCCTGCCGCAGGTCGGTGCGGTGCTGCACCTGGGCAACCAGGCGGAGGTCTTCGCCAGCTATACCGAAAATATGCGCGCCTTCATCGCCGCCGCGACCGCGCCGCCCTTCTCGATCACCCAGGCCGCGTTCGATGCGGTCCGGAACACCGTGCGTCCCGAAAAGTCGAAGACGGTCGAGGGCGGTGTGCGCTATCGCACCGGCGGTCTGCAGCTGTCGGCGACCGGTTATTATATCGACTTCTCGGACCGTCTGCTGACCTACTCGATCGGCACCGCGATCCAGGGCATTCCGCCGACGCTGAACAATGTCGGCGGCGTGGAAAGCTATGGTGCGGAAGTTTCGGCCTTTTATCGCCTGACCCCGGCCCTGTCGGCGCTGGCGAGCTATTCCTACAACCACGCCACCTATCAGCAGACGGTACGCGACGGGCAGGGCAATCTGCTGGCGGAAAAGGGTCGCTATGTCGTTGGTCAGCCGCAGGACATGGTGAAGGGCGAACTGGTCTATGACGACAGCCATATCTTCGGCCGGGTCGGCGCGGACTATATGTCGAAACGCTACTTCACCTATCTGAACGACCAGTCGGTCGATGGCCGCGTCTTGGTCGATGCCAGCATCGGCTATCGTTTCCCGTCGGAATGGGGCGGCTTCTCGATCGAGGGCAGCGTGACCAACCTGACCGACAAGAAATATATCGCGACCGTCGGCACCAACGGCTTTACCGCCAGCGGCGACAACCAGACGCTGCTGGCGGGCGCGCCGCGCCAGTGGTTCGTGACGTTGAAGAAGGGGTTCTGATAGAGAACCATATTATCCAGTGACGCTCCCCTCCCGCAAGCGGGAGGGGATGGGGGAGGGCAGGGAGTCTCACCGAGCCTGTCGCTCGCGGCCCTGCCCTCCCCAACCCCCCCCCGCCTGCGAGAGGGGCTTTCACACAGCCCAGGCCCCGATATCCGCCTGCTCGCCGATCAGCGCCAGGCCATGCGCGATCGAGGTGAGCTCGCCCCCCGTCGCGATCTTCCTCTCCCCGAAGCGTGCCTCGAACATCCGCCGGATCGCGGGCATCAGGGAGGTGCCGCCGGTCAGGAACACCCGGTCGATCGCTCCCGCCTCGGTCGCCGCCGCCGTCAGCGCCCGGTCGACCGCCTGCTCGATCCGCGCGAGGTCGGGGGCGATCCAGGCCTCGAAATCGGCGCGTTTCACGTCCGCTTCGATCGACAGGCCACCGCCTTCGAAGTGGAAACGGGCGTCGTCGGCGGCGGAAAGATCGCGCTTCACCCGGCCGACCGCGTCGTACAGGCGATAGCCCTGCTCCTCCTCGATGATCGCGATCATCCGCCCGATCGCGTCCGGATCGATGGCGGCGCGGCGCAGTTTCTCCAACTCGGCCAGCGTCTTGCGATTGCGCATCAGCGCCAGCCGCGACCAGTCGCCAAAATCGGCGAAATAGCCGCGCGGAATCTCCAGTATCTTGTCGAACGAGCGATAGCGCCCGCCCGCGCCCAGCAGCGGCAGGACGAGGTGATCGATCAGCCGCTGGTCGAACCGATCGCCCGCAATGCCGACCCCCGCATGGCCCAACGGTTCGCAACGGCGCTCGGCGCCGGGTGCGGCGATGCGCACCACGGAAAAGTCGCTGGTGCCGCCACCGAAATCCGCGACCAGCACGGTCGCGGGTTCGGTGATCCGCGAGGCGTAGCTGAACGCCGCGCCCAGCGGTTCGTAGACATAGTGAATCTCCGCGCCCAGCCGCGCGAACATCGCGTCGTAACGCTGACGCGCCAGGGCTTCGTCGGGCCGGTGTCCGGCATATTCGACCGGCCGTCCGATGACGATCCGGGCCGCCTTGCCGTCGAGCGAGCCATCGCTGCGCGCGGCCATCCGGTCGAGGAACAGGCGGCCCAGTTCCTCGAAGCGATAGCGTTTGTCGAAGACGGTGGCGTGCTCGAACACGGGAGAGGCGGCGACCGACTTGAACGACTGGATGAACCGGCTGCCAGCTGGGAAATCGAGATACTCGGCGATCGCCCAGGGGCCGGCCTCGACCTCGATCCCGTCATCCTCCCAGAAGCAGAGCGCCGAGCGGAAAACGGGGTCTTCGCCCTGCGGGCTTTTGAGGGGGACGAGGTGCGACTCTCCGCCTGCGGCGCTGGCGACGACCGAGTTGGTGGTGCCGAAGTCGATGCCAAGAATGGGGCGCAGGGAGTCGGTCATGCGGCGTCCGCTACACGATGTTATGCGTCAGGATAGGGCTTTTGTTCCTGTGAAAGGACAAAGGCAATTCATGCGTTTCCCCTCCTGCGACCCGGAGAGTGCCAAGGAATTCCCTCCCATCACGCCTCCATAGCCTCCGCCGCCAGTGCCTCCGCCTCGATCAACAGGTCGTCGTCCGCGCTTCCCGTCGCCACTCGCTCGCGCCCGATCAGCACCAGCACCGGCACGGCAAGCGGGCTCACCCGCTCCAGATCAACGTGCAGCATCGTGCCGCCCGCCCGGTCGAGCAGATTCGCCAGCCGCCCCACATCGGTCATCCGCGCGCGCGCGTCGTCCCACGCCGCCTGGAGGAGCAGATGGCCAGGCTCATATTTGCGCAGCACGTCGTAGATCAGATCGGTCGAGAAGGTCACCTGCCGCCCCGTCTTGCGCTTGCCGGGATGCTGGCGGTCGACCAGCCCGCCGATCACCGCCACCTCGCGAAAGGCGCGCTTGAGCAGATGCGATTGCTGCACCCAGTCGACAAACTCGTTTTCGAGGATGTCGGGGGAGAACAGGCTGGCCGGGTCGGTCACCTTCTCCAGCCCGTAACAGGCCAGTGCATAGTCGCTGGCCACGAAGCCCAGCGGTTTCAACCCTTGCGCCTCCATCCGCCGGGTGATCAGCATCCCCAGCGATTGATGCGCGTTCCACCCCTCGAAGCTGTAGGCGACCATGTAATGCCGCCCCTCGCGCGGGAAGGTCTCGACCAGCAACTGGCCGGGGCGGGGCAGCACCGAGCGACGGTCCTGCATCTCCAGCCAGTCATGCACGTCCGCCGGAAAGCGATCCCATTCCTGCCGGTCGGACAGGAATGCGCGCACCCGGTCGGCAAGGCTTGTCGACAGCGGCAGCCGACTGCCGCCATAGGTCGGGATGCGCGCGGGGCGGCTGGTGGCGCGCACGATCAGATCCTCGCCGTCGATCGATTCCACCTCCAGGCTCAAACCGGCGAAGAAGAAGGTGTCGCCGGGCGCGAGCGTCGCGGCGAATCCCTCCTCGACGCGGCCCAATTGGCGGCCGTTGCGGAAGCGGACCTTGAGCATCGTCGCTTCCACGATGATCCCGGCGTTCAGGCGATGTTGCGCGACGAATTGCGGATGGGTGACGCGCCACGTTCCGTCCGCCTGCTGGACCAGTCGCTTGAACCGGTCATAGGCACGAAGCGCATAGCCGCCATCCGCGATGAAGCGCAGCACCCGGTCGAACGTTTCGTCGTCCAGCGCCGAATAGGGCATGGCGGAGCGGATTTCGTTCAGGAGCGCGCCCTGCTCGAACGGCGCGGCACAGGCGCAGGCCATGACATGCTGCGCCAGCACGTCGAGTGCGCCGGGGCGGAACAGGTCGGGGTCGAGCTCGCCCGCCTCCACCGCGTCGAGTGCGGCGCGCGCTTCCAGATATTCGAAGCGGTTGCCGGGGACCAGGATCGCGCGACTCGATTCGTCCAGCCGGTGATTGGCGCGCCCGATCCGCTGGAGCAGTCGCGACGACCCCTTGGGTGCGCCCATCTGGATCACGCAATCGACATCGCCCCAGTCGACACCGAGGTCGAGGCTGGCGGTCGCGACCAGCGCGCGGAGCTTGCCGTCCGCCATCGCCGCTTCGACCTTCTGCCTCGCCTCCAAGGACAGTGAGCCGTGATGGACACCGATCGGCAGGCTCTTGTCGTTCGCCTTCCACACATCCTGGAAGATCAGTTCGGCCAGGCTGCGGGTGTTGCAGAACAGGATGGTCGTCCGGTTCGCCTCGATCACCCGCATGACCTGTGCGGCGGCATAGCGGCCCGAATGGCCTGCCCAGGGGATGCGGTCCTCGGGCAGCAGGATCCTGATGTCCGGCGGCGCGCCGGGTTCGCCGGTGACGAGGCCGACCGCATCGATGTCGCCATCAGGCGCGAGCCAGGCGCGATACCCGTCCGGGTCCGCCACCGTCGCCGACAGCGCGACGCGGCGTAACGAGGGGGACAGACGCTGCAACCGCGCCATGCACAGGGACAGCAGGTCGCCGCGCTTGCCGGTGGCGAAGGCATGGACCTCATCTACGACGATGGTCTTCAGCCCCGCGAACATCGTTTCGGCATCCGGGTAGCTGAGCAGCAGCGACAGCGATTCGGGCGTGGTCAGCAGGATCTGCGGCGGCTTGACCCGCTGCCGTGCCTTCTTGTCCGACGAGGTGTCGCCGGTCCGCGTCTCGACCCGGATGTCGAGCCCCATCTCCTCGATCGGCGTGACAAGGTTGCGGCGGATGTCGACCGCCAGCGCCTTGAGCGGCGACACGTACAGCGTGTGCAGCCCTTCGGACGGCTGCTCGATCAACTCGGTCAGCGTCGGCAGGAACCCCGCCAGCGTCTTGCCCGCGCCCGTCGTCGCGACCAGCAGCGCGTGCCGCCCGGCGCGTGCTTCGTCCAGCATCGCCAATTGGTGCGTGCGCGGATGCCAGCCCTTGGCGGCGAACCATTCGGTCAAAGCGGGGGGAAGGGAACCGGGGGGCATCCCGAAGGATATAGGTATGATGGTCAAGCTCGGCGACTGGATACAGCCCCATAAACACGGGATTTACGTGGCCCCCGCCGATGTGTGGGTTGATCCGTCCGAACCGGAGGCCAAGGCGCTGGTGACGCACGGCCATGCCGACCATGCGCGCGGCGGCCACGGCACGGTCTGGGCAACGCCGGAGACGCTGGCGATCATGGCGGCGCGCTACGGCCCGCAGAACGACATCGCCGTCGGTTACGGCGAGACGATCCGGCTAGGCGAGGTGGATGTGAGTTTCGTCCCCGCAGGTCATGTACTGGGATCGGCACAGATCGTGCTCGATTATCGCGGCGAACGGGTGGTGGTGTCGGGCGATTACAAGCGCCGCGCCGACCCGACCTGCGCGCCGTTCGAGCCAGTGAAGTGCGACGTGTTCGTCACCGAGGCGACCTTTGCGCTCCCCGTCTTTCGCCACCCCGAAACGGGTGACGAGATCGACAAGCTGATCGCCCGGCTGCACGCCAATCCGACGCGCTGCGTGCTGGTCGGCGCCTATGCGCTGGGCAAGGCGCAGCGGGTCATCGCGGAATTGCGCGTGCGGGGGCATGAGGCGCCCATTTACCTCCACGGCGCACTGGCGCGGCTATGCGCGCTCTATCAGGAACTGGGCGTCGATCTGGGCGCGTTGCGCATGGTGGCGGACACGCCCAAGGCGGAGATGGCGGGGCATGTCGTGCTCTGCCCGCCCGGCGCGCTCAACGATCGCTGGTCGCGGCGGTTGCCAGAGCCCATCACCGCGATGGCGAGCGGCTGGATGCGGGTGCGTCAGCGCGCGCGGCAGAAGAATGTCGAGCTGCCGCTGATCCTGTCGGACCATGCCGATTGGGACGAACTGACTCAGACGCTGACCGAAATCGCCCCACGCGAGGTGTGGGTGACGCATGGGCGCGAGGAGGCTTTGGTCCATTGGTGCGAGACGCGGCAGATGAAGGCGCGGGCCTTGGCGTTGGTGGGGTTCGAGGACGAGGATGATTGATTCCCTTGGCCCACGCCCAACCCTCACGCCAAAGCCATGGGCCGAACCGGCTCCGCCACCTCCGACCCCGGCACCGCGAACACGCCTTTCTTGGCCAGCCGCTCACCCGGCCGCACCTTGGCCGTCTCCATCGCCAGCCAGGGCGACAGCAACAGACCCAGCGTCACCGGCGACAGCCAAGCCCCCAGCATCGGGTTCAGGAACGACACGAACACCAACACCACGCCGATCCCCAGATGCCAGCGATAGCGCGGCATCGCGTCCGCCGCGGCCAGCCCATCGCGCACCCGGCTCTGGGGGTTCCAGCCCGATGGTTTGCCGCGCAGGATGTTGATGAGATCGATCGTCTGGGTCAGCGCGATGGCGGGCGCGGTGAGGATCGACAGCGGTACGTCAAGCGCGACCGAGCTGAAAATTCCCGATACCCCGCCATAGCTGGCCCGGCGTTCCCGGTCCGCCATCGCCCAGATGATGCTGAGGATCTTCGGTCCGAACAGCAGGACAAGCGTCACCGCCAGCACTCGGGCCGAGGTAACGGCGCGCACCGTCGCGGCATCGTCGGACAGACTCTGCGCGATCGAGGTGGCGATCAGGATCAACCAGGCGGGCGACATCAGATAGGCGAGCGCGCCGATGAACAGCTGCAACCGGCTGATCCAGTGGAAACCGCTCGATCCCAGCAGTTTCAGATGCTGGGTGTTGCCCTGCGCCCAGCGGCGGTCGCGCACCGCCTGGTCGATCAGGGTGGGCGGAAACTCCTCGAAACTGTCCTCGACCATCAGCATGTGCAGCCGCCAGCCGCGCCGCCGGAGCAGCGCCGCCTCGACCATGTCGTGGCTCATGATCGTACCTCCGAACGGAGGGCGCCCGGGCAGGTCGGGCAGCCCGCAGCTCTCGGCAAAGGCGCGGATGCGGATCAGGGCATTATGGCCCCAGAAGGTCGATTCGGACCCCGACCACCAGACGAGGCCCGCCGTCGAGATCGGCCCATAAAAGCGGCTGGCGAACTGCATCCAGCGCTGGAACAGCGTGGTCGCGCCGATGATCATCGGCACCGTCTGGAGGAGCGCGATCGAGGGACGCTGCTCCATGATCTGCGCCATGCCGACGATCGTGTCGCCGCCCATCAGGCTGTCGGCGTCGAGCATCAGCATGAAGTCGTATCCGCCGCCATGGTTGCGGATCCACTCGGCGACATTGCCGGGTTTCCGCCCGACATTCTCGGTCCGGCGGCGATAATAGAGCGGCACGCGTAGGCGGGGCGCCAGGCGTTCCCAGGCGGCGCGCTCCTCCACTTCGGCGGCTTCGCCGGAGTCGGAGAGGACGAAAAAGGCGAATTGCCCGGCGGCCCCTGCGCGGTCGATCATCGTCGCCATGCGCGCGATCCGGTCGAAGACGGCGTCGACATCCTCATTATGCACCGGCACCAGCACCGCCGTCCTGGCGGTCGGCGGCGCACTGCCGCGCGGGGCGGGCGTGATGCCGGGATGCGCGCGCGAGATCAGCAGGATGAAGCCGATCGCCGCCGTCACGAAGCCGAAGGAAATCCAGGCGAACAGCGGGAAGAACAGCAGCAGCAACAGCCCGTCGAGCAGGCTGAACCCGTCGCTGAGCAACGCTTCCTTGACCGAGGCGGAGGCGGCGGTCGCCAGCAGCCCGGTCAGCAGCACCAGCAGCAGGCGGCGCGTCAAAATGTCGTCGGGCGACAGGTTGATGCCCTCACGCGGCTCGGGTGCATTGTGCGGCGGCGGCGGGCCGTCGAACCGCTGGGTGGGCATCTCCAGCGGGGCGGGCGGCGGCATCATCATGGCCAGGTCGTTCATGGCAGGAAGACCGGCATCAACACCGTCTCGCTCAGCGCCTTTGCGTTCTGCTTCAGATACAAGCGGACGTCGGCCGGGCCGTTCGCTTCCGGCGCGATGTCGGCGGTCACGCGCCAGCGATTCGACTGGCCGACCACCGGATAGGCGGCCTGGGCCAGCAGCTTGCCGCGCGTCACCGCGATGTCGGCGGTCACGCCGCTCTGCCGGTCGAGTCCGGCGAGGGCCGGGCCGACGAAATCGACGACCAGCTTGCGCGCGCCGGGCGTCGGCTCGGCGCCCGGCCGACCGGCATCGCCCGTCCAGCTGTCCACCGCATGGGCGATCGCGGGCACGACGGTCGGGTCGGTCGAACCCCAGCTCAGCCGATAGTCGAACTGCCGCTTCTGCCCGGCCTTGGGCGCGTCGGCGGGATTCCAGAAGGCGACGATATTGTCGACCGTCTCGCTCGCGGTGGGAAAGGCATAGAGCATCACCTGTCCGCGCCCCCAATCGCCTTGCGGCTGTACCCACAGGTTCGCGCGGCGGTCGTAAAAGGCGCCGTCATCCTGATAATGGTCGAAGTCGCGGTCGCGCTGGAGCAGGCCGAAGCCGCGCGGATTGGTGTCGACGAAGCTGTCGAGCGTGGGACGCGGCGGATTGACCAGCGGCCGCCACAGCCGCTCGCCGGAGCCGGTCTGCAGCGCGAGGCCATCCGAATCATGAATCTCGGGCCGCCAGTCGCGCGCGGCGGCGCGATTGCCCTCGCCATACCAGAACATGCTGGTCGCGGGCGCGATGCCGAGCCGTTCGACATCGCGGCGGAAGAACAGGACGGCCGAGATTCGCTGCTCGACGCCGCCAGCGCCCCTTTGCGACTCGATCCGGTACGCGCCACTGACGCTCGGCCCATCGAGCAGCGCATAGACGGTATAGTCTTGCGTACCCGCCCGCTCGATCCAGAAGTCGGTGAAGGCGGGAAACTCCTCGCGTCCGTCGATGCCGGTGTCGATGGCGATGCCCCGCGCCGACAGGCCATATTGGTCCTGTGCCCCGGCGGTGCGGAAATAGGACGCGCCCTGAAAGGCCAGCCAGTCGCTCTTGCCGTCCGCCGTCATCGCGCGGAACCCGGCGATGCCCAGCGGCGGCGCATGACCCGCCTCGGCGGTGAACAGCGAGGCAGAGAAGGGGACGGCGCGGGCCTGGCCGTTCTCGACGATATGGATGCCGACCGGGCTGGGGGCATAGCGGCCCAGGGGGAACAGGCGGATGCCGCCAAGCAGCGTCCGGTCGTCGCGGTAGCGGATGGTGCCGACCGCGTCGTAACCGATCGCCTCCGCCGCCGCGACCTTGGTCTGCGGCCGATAGGGCTGCCGCGCCAGCGCGTCGGCCTGCGCTTGCAGGGCGGCCCAGGAAAAGGGCTTGGGCGCGCCGAGCTTCACCCCACCGGTTGATCCTTGCGCGGCGACACGCGCGGCCGCCATCGGGCTCAGCCCCAGAACGGCAAGCGCCGCGACCAGTTCTCGACGATTGGCCTGCATCATCGGTTCAGCTTCTCCCGAAACGGCCCGGAACGGAACGCGCATGACGGCTGCGCGAGGTTCGGCCGGTGGTGCAACGCAGCGTGCGATGATCGGTTGCCGAGGCGCGATCACAGGACCGCTCCAGCCAATTACGATACTGTATATTATATTTGACTCTCGATGATATTTCCTTCACAATGCAAGAATAAGATCAAGAGGGGGCTGTTGATGAATGGAAGTTACAAGCGCCTGGCCTGTTCGGCCGGCGCCATTGCGGTCGCCATGCTTTCGGTTTCGCCCGCACACGCGCAGGTGAAGACGGCCGACCAGAGCGAGAATGCACGCTGTTTGCCCGACCAGCCCTGCCCACCCGAGGCAGCCCAAGCTTCGTCGGAGCAAGAATCGTCGACCGGCGGCGATGTCGTCATTACCGGCACGCGTCTTCAGCGTCCCAATCTGACGAGCAACAGCCCGCTGGCGGTCGTTGACGCGACCGAAATCCGCTATCAGGGCGCCGTCCAGGTCGAGAATGTGCTGAACCGCCTGCCGCAGGTGACACCGGATTCGAACGAGAATGTGTCGAACGGATCGGACGGCACGGCGCGCGTCAATCTGCGCAACCTGGGCAGCAATCGTAACCTGATCCTCATCAACGGCCAGCGCATGTTGCCGGTTCAGGCGAACGACCTGAACTTCGTGCCGACCGCGCTCATCAAGCGGGTCGACATCGTCACCGGCGGCGCCTCGGCCGTCTATGGGTCGGACGCGATTTCGGGCGTCATCAACTTCATCCTGCGCGATGATCTGGATGGCGTGCGGACCGACATCCAATATGGTTTCGCGCAGCACCAGAACGACAACGCCTATGCGCGCAAGATCCAGACGGACGCCAATTACCGGCTCGCCAACCGCAACGTGCTCGACGGGCAGAAGCTCGACGTCAACATCGCTTTCGGCACCAATTTTCCCGACGGCCGCGGTAATGTGACCGCCTATTTCGGCTATCGCGATACCAAGCCGATCCTCCAGGCCGATCGCGACGTGTCGTCCTGCGCCGCCGATCCGGCGGGGTTCACCGCCAAGGGCAATACCGACCTGGCCTGTGGCGGGTCGAGCAACAATCCGTTCGGCCTGTTCGATCCGCAGACCGGCCCCGCAGCTGATCTTGGCCGGTTCAACAATACCAGGGACGGCGCGCGTACCTGGGTCCCGTATGATTCCAGCTTCCGCTACAACTATGCGCCGCTGAACTATTTCCAGCGCAACGACACCCGCTACACCGCGGGCGCCTTCGCCAAATATGAGATCCAGCCGGGCATCGAGGCTTATGGAAGCTTCATGTTCATGGACGACCACACCAATTCGCAGGTTGCTCCGTCGGCATTGTTCCAGGGCTATACCTACACGGTCAATTGCGACAATCCGTTCCTGAGCGCGCAACAGGGCCAGATCCTGTGCGGCAATGCGTTCGGCACCTCGGCATCGCAGGACGTGTACATCGGCTATCGCCCGGTTGCGGGCAATGCACGGCCGCGTCGCGACGACCTGCGCCATACCGATTACCGCTTCTCGGGCGGCGTCCGCGGCGAGATCGCCGATGGCATCCGCTATGACGCCAACGCGCTGTTCTCGACCGTGCTGTATAACGAGACCTATGAGAACGACATCGACCCGAGCCGCGCCAATCGTGCGATCCAGGTGGTCAACGTCAACGGAACCCCGACCTGCAAGTCGGTGATCGATCGCAGCGACGCGCAGTGCGTGCCGCTCGACATCTTCCGCTACAACGGCATTTCAGACGCGGCGTTCAACTATATCTACGCGCCCACCTCGACGCGCGGTGTCGACCGCGAAACCGTGCTGAGCGGCAATATCGCGGCCGATCTGGGCCGTTACGGGGTCAAGTCGCCCTTCGCCGACTCGGGCGTCGGGTTCGTGCTGGGCTTCGAGCATCGTTACGAGAGTCTGGAGTTCAAGGCGGACGCCCTGGCCATCCAGAAGGGTACGACCGAAACCTCGGGTCGGTTCAGCGTGAACGAGGTGTTCGCCGAACTGGAACTGCCGCTGATCGAAAATCGGCCCTTCTTCAAGGATCTGTCGCTGAACGCCGGCTATCGCGGGTCGGACTATAGCAACCTCTCCAAGATCATTTCGACCTACAAGGCCGAATTGTCCTGGGCACCCAGCAGCGACCTGCGCCTGCGCGGCAGCTATAACCGCGCCATTCGCGCACCCAATGTGTCGGAACTGTTCAGCCCGCAATCCAACGGCAACGTCAACGCGCAGGATCCCTGCGCCAATGATCCGGGCGTGTCGCCCACCGCGACGCTCGTCCAGTGCCAGCGCAGCGGCGTCACGGCGGCGCAATATGGCCGCATCGCGCCCTGCCCGTCCGACCAGTGCACAGGTCGTGGCGGCGGCAATCCGGCGCTGAAGCCCGAAGAGGCCGACACCTATACGGCGGGCGTGGTGCTGACGCCTACCTTCCTCAAGCGCCTGTCGCTGTCGGTCGATTATTTCGACATCAAGGTGAAGGGCTATATCGGCTCGATCCCGGTCAGCCAGACGATCAGCCAGTGCATCGCCACCGGCAACCCGTTCTTCTGCAGCCTGTTCAAGCGTGATCCGCGCAGCGGCATCATCTTCGGCGACCAGGGCTATATCGTCTCGACGACCCAGAATACGGGTTCGCTGCGTACCTCGGGTGTCGACTTCACGGCCAATTACACCCAGCCGCTGGGCTCGCTCGGCCGCCTGAACCTCGACTTCCTCGGCACCCGCCTGCGCAAGCTGGTCACCGAGCCGCTGCCTGGCCTCGGTTCCTATGACTGTGTGGGCTATTTCGGCCCGACCTGCGGCCAGCCTTCGCCCAAGTGGCGGCATCAGGCGCGGTTGACCTGGTCCGATACGGCCGGCGTCGGCACGATCTCGCTCAACTGGCGCTATATCGGCGGCACCGACCTGACCAACAACTCGACGATCGCCGACTTCGCCAGCGACCCCTCGATCATCAATGCGCGGATCAAGGCGTATAGCTATTTCGATCTGGCGGGCACGGTGAAGGTCCAGAAGGGCATCGTCTTCCGCGCCGGCGTCAACAACCTGCTGGATAAGGACCCGCCGCTGATCCAGTCCGGCCTGCTATCCTCGTTCGGCAACGGCAACACCTATCCCGGCATGTACGATGTTGTCGGCCGGTCGGTGTTCATCGGCCTGACGGCGGAGTTCTGATGCGAAAAGGGGGCGGTCGAGCGCCGCCCCCTGATCCAACGGCTTTACCCAGCCTACCCGTCCGGTTCATGCCGGGCGGGATTTTTTATGAAAAGGCGGCGCTTACCTGGCCTCGGCGAGCAGTTTCTGCGCTTCCGCTCCGGCCCAGTCGAAGCCGCCGGTCACGCGCCAGATTTCCTTGCCGTCCGCGCCGTAGAGGATCGTGGTCGGCAGATTGGCCTTGTAATGGACGCTCAAGGTCAGCTTCGGGTCGAGATAGACGGGTAGCGCCTCCAGTTTCTTGCCCGCGAGGAACGGCTTCACCTTCGCCGCATCGTCCTGCGCCACTGCGATGACCGCGACCTGATCCTTCAGCCGCTGCGCCGTGGCGGCGAGCGTCGGCATTTCCGCGACGCACGGTCCGCACCAGGTGGCCCAAAGATTGACGAGCAGCGGCTTGCCCCGGAAATCGGCGAGGGCGGCCGGCCGGCCGTCCAGCGTCGTGAAGCCGAGCGTCGGCGCGGCCTCGCCCTTGTGGCTGCGGTCGACGGCACCGGCGGGCTTGGGGGCCTCCGGGGCGGACGTACCGGACGCCTCGCCGCTGGTGACTTCCCCGCTCGAAACTTCCCCCATAGAGGTGTTGGCGGCTTGCTCCGGGGCGGGGCTTTGCCTATCGCACCCGGCGACCATCAGCCCCAGGAGACAGGCGATCACGGTACGCGACGACATGGGCGGCTCCAACGCAATGTGGGGCGGGCGCTTCGCAGAAGGTCCCGCCGCGGTGATGCGCGAGATAAACGCGTCCATCCCCTTCGACAAGCGACTGTGGAAACAGGACATCGCCGGATCGAAAGCGCATGTCGCCATGCTCGGCAAACAGGGCATCGTATCGGCCGCGGACGCCGCGACGATCTCCGCAGGGCTGGACCAAGTCGCCGAGGATTATGCCGCCAACGGCGTGTCCGAGGATCTGACCCTCGAAGACATCCATATGCAGACCGAGGCGAAGCTGGCCAAGCTGATCGGCCCGGTCGCCGGACGCCTGCACACCGCGCGCTCGCGCAACGACCAGGTGGCGACCGATTTCCGCTTGTGGGTGCGCGACGCGATCGACGAGACGCTGGCGGCGCTGGGTGCGCTGCGGAATGCGTTGCTGACCCGCGCCGAAGAACACGCCGACAGCGTGATGCCGGGCTTCACCCACCTTCAGTCCGCGCAGCCGGTGACGCTGGGCCATCACCTGATGGCCTATCACGAGATGATCGTGCGCGACGCCAGCCGCTTCGTCGCCGCGCGGGCGCGGATGAACCAGTGCCCGCTGGGTTCGGCGGCGCTGGCGGGGACGGGCTTCCCGGTCGACCGGCACATGACCGCCGAGGCACTCGGTTTCGACGAGCCGACGCGCAATTCGCTCGATGCGGTCAGCGACCGGGACTTCGCCATCGACTATCTCCAGGCCGCGACCAACTGCTCGCTGCATTTGTCGCGGCTGGCCGAGGAGTTCGTGCTGTGGGCGTCGCAGCCCTTCGGCTTCGTGGCGCTGTCCGACCAGTGGTCGACCGGCAGCTCGATCATGCCGCAGAAGCGCAATCCCGACGCCGCCGAGCTGGTGCGCGGTCATGCCGGACGGATCATGGGCTGCATGACCAGCCTGATGGTCACGATGAAGGGGCTGCCGCTCGCCTATTCCAAGGACATGCAGGACGACAAGCCGCCGGTGTTCGAGGCGCACGACCTGCTGGCGCTGTCGATCGCGGCGATGACCGGCATGGTGCAGAGTGCGACCTTCCGCACGGATCGGATGCGCGCGGTGGCGGAGGCGGGTTTTTCGACCGCGACCGATCTGGCCGACTGGCTGGTGCGCGTCGGCGGTATTCCCTTCCGCGAGGCGCATCACATCACCGGCCGCGCGGTGAAACTGGCCGAGGAGAAGGGCGTGATGCTGCATCAACTGTCGATCGACGAATTGACGGGCATCGACGCGCGGATCAACGACAGCATCTATGACGTGCTGTCGGTCGATGCCTCGGTCGCCAGCCGGGTCAGCTTCGGCGGCACCGCGCCCGCCAATGTGCGTGCCGCGATCGCGACCGCACGGGGGCTGCGCGCATGAAGCCCGCCATCGCCCTGCTGGTCGCGCTCGGCCTGACCGGCTGTGGTGCCGCCAACCGGCTGCAACCGGCCAAGGGCGAGAGCCTGCCCGTGGCACCGCGCGGCGCCACCGCGACCCCGACGCCGAAGCAATTGCTGACGGCCACCCCTCAACAACGCCCGCAACGCTCCGACGAACTGATGACCCAGTCGCAGGACCGGCGTTCGGACGAATTTGATTTGCCTCCCCGCTGATGGACCATTTTCACTTCTCGAACGGCGAACTCCATGTGGAGGATGTACCCGTATCCCGGATCGCCGCCGAAGTCGGCACCCCGGTTTACATCTACTCCGCCTCGACCTTCCGTCGCCATGCGCAGGTGTTCCGCGACGGGCTGAGCGCGCTGCCGCGTGTCCATCTGGCCTATGCGATCAAGGCGAACCCGAACATCGCCGTGCTGCGCGTGCTGGCCGATGAAGGCTATGGCGCCGACGTCGTATCGGTCGGTGAGATGCGCCGGGCGCTGGCGGCGGGCATGAAGGCGCAGGACATCGTCTTCTCGGGCGTTGGCAAGACGAAGCGAGAGTTGGTCGCGGCGCTCGAGGCCGGGATCGGCCAGTTCAACCTCGAGCTGGAGGAAGAGGGCGCGGTGCTGGCCGAGCTGGCACACGAGCGCGGGCTGGTCGCGCCGGCCACGCTGCGCGTCAATCCGGATGTGGATGCGGGGACGCACGCCAAGATTTCCACGGGCCGCAAGGAAAACAAGTTCGGCGTGCCGATCGACCAGGCGCTGGGCATGTTCGACCGTCTGGCGGGCTTGCCCGGCATCGACCTGAAGGGTGTCGCCTGTCACATCGGCAGCCAGCTGGGCGATCTCGCGCCGCTGGAGGCCGCGTACAAGCGCGTCGGCGAGCTGGTCGCCGAGCTGCGCGGGGCGGGGCACCGCATCAGCCGCGTCGATCTGGGCGGTGGCCTGGGCGTGCCGTACAAGCCGGGCGATGTGATGCCCGCGCCCGCCGCTTATGGCGAGATGGTAGCGCGCGTGACCAGGGATTGGGACGTCGAGTTGATGTTCGAGCCCGGCCGGGTGATCGCGGGCAATGCGGGCGTGCTGGCGACCGAAGTCGTCTGGGTGAAGCCGGGCGTGGCCAACCCTTACGTCATCGTCGATGCGGCGATGAACGACCTGATGCGGCCCGCGCTGTACGATGCCCATCATGATTTCGTCGCGGTTCGCCCGACCGGCGAGACGATGATGGCCAATATCGCGGGGCCGGTGTGCGAGACGGGCGACACCTTCGCGATGAACCGCGAGATCGACGCGGTGCAGTCGGGCGACCTTGCCGTCTTCCGCACCGCCGGAGCTTATGGCGCGACCATGGCATCGACCTATAACAGCCGTCCGCTGGTCCCCGAAGTGATGGTCGAAGGCGATCGCTATGCCGTCGTCGCCGACCGCATCGCCGCCGAGACGATCATCGCCGCCGAGCGCGTGCCGGAGTGGCTGAAGAAGTGACGCCAGCGCCTGCCGCCATCCTCCCCTGGCAAGGGGGGGCTGAACGGTGAGTCTTGGTAGTCTGCCGCTGTTCGTCCGTTTGAACGGCCGTCCGGTCATTCTGGTCGGCGAGGGAGAGCCGGCCGAGGCCAAGCGGCGTCTGCTCGATCGGGCAGGCGCGCGGGTGGTCGGCGAGGAGGCGCAGGCCGCGCTCGCCATTGTCGCGATCGAGGATGAGGACGAAGCGCAAGGGGCCATAGCGCGGTTGAAGGCGCGCGGGGTCCTGGTCAACGCGGTGGACCGCCCGGCCGCATGCGACTTCACGCTGCCCGCTATTGTCGAGCGGGGGCCTGTGATCGTTGCGATCGGCACGGGCGGGGTATCGGCGGGTCTGGCGGCGGCGCTGCGTCAGCGGCTGGAGACGCTGCTCCCCGCCGGGCTGGGCGCGCTGGCCGAGGGGTTGTACGCCGCCCGCGCCGCCCTGCGCGCGCGCTTTCCTGACGGGGCAGAGCGGCGGCGGGCGATCGGGGCGGCGCTGTCACCCGGCGGACCGCTCGATCCGCTGGCGGGCGAAACCGATGTCGATGGCTGGCTGTCGCGTGCCCACCGACCGGCGGCGCGGGTCGAAGCGTTCGTGTTGACCTCCGCCGATCCCGACGACCTGACCCTGCGACAGGCGCGTGCCCTGGCGGCGGCCGACCGCGTCTATCATCGCCGCGACGTGCCGCCCGCGATCCTCGACCGCGCCCGCGCCGATGCGGTACGTCTGGAATGCGACGCACCACCAGCGGATCCCGGCGAGGGGCAGATCGTCGACCTCGCCATGGCCGCGGGCGCATGACCGGCTTCGCGTACCGCATCGACGGCGGAAAGGCCGAAGCCGTCCCGATCCGCGACGCGGCGTCGGCGCAGGGGCGGTTGGTGTGGGTGCATCTGGAAACCAATGACGCCGTCGCGCAGCGCTGGCTGCGCGAGTCGGCCCATGTCGCCGATTATGTCGTCGACGCGCTGACCGCCACCGAGACGCGCCCCCGCTGCGAAGCGGTGGGCGAGGGGGCGTTCCTCAACCTGCGCGGGCGGAGCAGCGAGCCGCTCGACGGATCGGACATGCTCGCCTCGGTCCGTATCTGGGCGGTCAAGGGCCGGGTCTATTCGGTGACGCGCCGCCCGCTGCTGGCGGTCGATACGGTGCGCCAGTGCGTCGAGCGTGGCGAGGTGAAGGACCCGGGCGATCTCATCACCGCCTTCGCCACCGCGATCACCAACGACCTTGACCCCGATGTCGCGCGTTTGGGCGACGATCTGGACGATTGCGAGGAGCAGCTGGACGAACGCCGCGTCTTCCAGCTGCGCCGCACGGTCAGCCGGGTACGCGTCGCCGCGATCGGCTATCGCCGCTTCCTCAATCCCCAGCGTGCCGCGCTGGAAAAGCTGGCGGCGCTGCCGGGCGACTGGCTGGCCGATGACGACCGGCTCCACCTGTCCGCCGCCGCCGACCGCGCGGCGCGCATGGCGGAGGAACTCGAATCCATCCGTGAACGCTCGGCGTTGATCCACGAAACGCTGACCGACCTGCGCGCCGAACAGATCGACAATCGCGCGCTGGTCATCTCGATCGTCGCGATGGTGTTCCTGCCGCTGACCTTCATCACCGGGCTGTACGGGATGAACGTCAAGGTGCTGCCCTATGCCGAAGAACCCTGGGCGTTCGATGCGATCCTGGGCGTCTGCGCGCTGATCTCGGCCGGGATCGTCGTTTATTTCGTCCAGAAACACTGGTTCCGGCGGTAAGGCGCGACATCGGCCCTGCGCTTCGACCTCGCTCTGCGCGAACGGATGAAGCGAATCCGCGTGTGGGTTCAGTTGCCCTTCTTCGAATCGTTCATCTTCCGCACCGTTTCCCAGGCTTCGGCGATGTCGGCGATGCTGGCCGCGACGTTGCGGAATATCTGCGCGTCCTGGCCCAGCGAGGCGTCGACGATCTGCTTGCGTGCGCCGCCATAGAGCTTGGCGAAGGTGATCGACATCTCGCCGCCATGCTCGAAATCGAGCCCAGCCTCCAGCGCGAACAGGATCGCGGTGGCGCGCGTCACCCGCTCGCTCTTGCGCGCGAGCTGGCCATGGTCGGTTGCCCAGGCGGCGGAGCGGAGCGCGGAAATCAGTTCCTCATACAGAAGCTGCACCAGCGCGGGGCCGTCGGCCATGGCGGTGCGGCCGACTACGTCGATCTGGCGATAGACGGCGGCGGGATCGGTCAGAAGGGCCGAGGCATAGGTCATATCAGTTGCTCTTCGTCCACATCTTGACCTGCTGATCCATGAAGCTCTGCACCGATTTGTAAGCCGTGACGCGGCTGTTCATGGCCGAGAAGCGCGCGGTGAGCGCGTCGCTGGCCCGTTCGCGATTGTCGGACAGGCTGCTTTGCTGATCCGCCAGATCCTTCTGCGCCTGCGTCAGATTGTTGTAGGAGGCGGTCAGGCCGTAAACGCTGCTGGTCGCCGACAGCTGGACGCTGTTCATCCGCGCCGACAGCCCGATGAGATTGTCGCCACTGGCCTGAAACATCTTCTCGACCGCATTGGGATAGCTCGACAGTGCCTTGGCCAGCCGTGTCTGGTCGATGCTGAGCGTGCCGTCCTTCTCGGTCTTCACACCCAGATCGGCCAGCGTCTTCGGCCCCAGATCGGTATCGTCGCCGGGCACCAGCTTGGTGGTGGTCAGCGTGCGCATCGTCTGGGCCAGCGAGCGTGCCGCCGGGTCGCTGCGCAGGTCGCCGCTGATCGGATCGATCGCCTTGTTCAGCGCGGTCATATTATCGTTATAGGTCAAGACGAAATTCGAGACGACACTGCTCAGCGCCGCGGTGGGGCTGGAGCCGGTCAGCGACAGCGGCTTGGTCGACACGGCCGACAGCGTCATCGTCACGCCGGGTACCAGGTCGTTGACGGTGTTGCTCGCACGCTCGACCGTGACCCCGTCCATGGTGATGCTGGCATTGGCCGCCGTCGATGAGGTGGCGGTACCGGTCGCCCCGTTGCCGACGTTAAGCCGGGCGAGCCCCGCCGTATCGCCCTCCGTGGCGGTGATGGTGAAGCTGTTGTCCTTGCCGCTGGCCCCGGTGAAGGACAGAAAGGCATTGCCGCTGGCGTCGGTGACGACCGAGGCGGTGATCCCGGTATTGGCGGCGTTGATCTTCGCGGCGAGCAGGTCGGGCGTCGAATCGTCGGCGCCGAAGGACACCGACACGGCATCCTTGGATCCGACCTTGATCGACAGGCTGCCCGTGCCCAGCGATGCGGTCTTCGAAAACGCCGTCGTGGTCGATGAGACCTGCGCGCTCGCCAGCGCATTGATGGTGATCGACTTGGACATGCCCGACAGCTTGGCGCCGGCCGCCGTCGTGACGCTCATCGTCGAGGGGTCGGAACTGGTCGCCTGCGTCGCCAGCGTCCCACCTTGCGCCAGCGAGGCAAGCGCCGCGGCGAAATCGGTGATCGCGCTCTTGATCGACGACACGTCCGAAATCTGCGCGGTCAGCGTGTCGGACTTCGCCTTCAGGGCGGCGGTCTTGGCGGCGAACTGCGCCTCGATCAGCGAGGGGACGACCGTCGACAGATCGATGCCAGATCCCGTCTGCAACGAATTGAACAGCGCCTGCGCGGCGGTTTTTGTCGCGTTCTGCGTCGCGCTGCCCGCGGGCGTCGAGCTTGAGGAGGTCGATGTGCTGCTGCTGGTCGTCGCCGTGTTGGGCGATGTACTCGAAGAAACGGTGGTCATCGACGATACTCCGGCGCGCGCTTGTCCTGCTTAACGGCCGCGAACGGCCGGGCTTTAGGGCGATGCGACGAATGGCGGGGCGGGGGAGCGATCACGACGGGCATCAGGGTTGGGCCACGCCGTTCTCGTCGAAGCGCGCCGTGACCGGCACGTCGACCGGCGGCTGCGACGTGCCGCCCGCGCCCGCGTTGAGGCCGAAGACGAAGGCGAGGACGACGGCGATCGCCTGATACAGGTCGGCGCGCACTTCCTGGCCCTCGCGGCTGGTATAATAGACCGCGCGGGCGAGCTGCGGATATTCCAGCACCGGCGTGTCCAGCTCGGCTGCCAGTTCGCGAATGGCGAGCGCGGTCGCGCCGCGCCCCTTGGCGACCACCACGGGCACCTCGTCCTGACCCCGGTCGTAGCGCAGGGCGACGGCGAAGTGCGTCGGGTTGGTCAGGATGACATGCGCCTCCTGCACCGCCGCCCGCACCGCCCGGCGCGACATTTCGCGCTGCTTTCCGCGGATATGCGCCTTGGCCTCCGGATTGCCTTCGCTTTCCTTATGCTCGTCCTTGACCTCCTGCTTGGTCATCTTGAGCTTGGAGAAGAGTTGGACGATCTGGATCGGGACGTCGAACCCGGCGATCAGGATCAGGCCGAACCCCATGACCAGCAGGATCGTGATGAAGGTGCCGCCCAGCGATCCGATCGCGCTGTTCAGGTCGGACTGCGCCAGCCCCAGGGTGGCGCGCGACGACTTCCACAGCATGTAGCCGCCGATCGCGCCGAGCAGCACGACCTTGAGCAGCGACTTGCCGAGTTCGGTCCACCCCTGCGCACCCAGGATGCGCTTCAGTCCCGAAGCGGGGTTGAGCTTGGACGGCTTGGGGGTCAGCGCCTTGGGATTGAACTGGAGCGACCCGAGCCCTGCCTGCGACGCGATGGTCGCGACGATCGTGACCGCGAACAGCGAGGCGAGCGAGGGCAGCAGCTTCCACCCCGCCTCCATCAGCGGGCGGAACGGCTCGAAATCCTCGACATCGGCATGGGTGAACTGAAAGCTTGTCGCCATCACCGCCTTGCATGCGCCCAACAGCGTGGGGCCGGCGAACATCAGCCAGGCGATACCCGCCATCATCACCAGCGCCGCCGCCAGATCCTTACTGCGCAGGACCTGCCCATCTTCGCGCGCTTTGTCGCGGCGCTTTTGGGTTGGGGCTTCTGTCTTTTCGCCGCCCTCCGACATCAGCCGATCACCAGATTCTGCGTGGCGGCGAGGGCCTCGCGGATGATGACGAGCATATAGTCCCCCATCGCGGGGAAGGCGACGGCGATGGCGATGACGCCGACCCCGAGCGCGGCGGGCAGACCCACCGAAAAGAGGTTGAGCGAAGGCGCGGCGCGGCTCATCATGCCGACCACCAGGTTCAGGCAGAGCAGCAGGAACCCGACCGGCAGCGCCAACAGCAATCCGGCCAGAAAGGCATAGCTGCCGAACAGCGCGATCGCGCGGAACTGCGCCGGTGCCATCCAGGCCTGGCCGGGCGGCAATGCCTCATAGCTTTTCACGATCGTCTCGACGAGGACGAGGTGCCCGTCGACCGACAGGAACAGCAGTGTCAGCATGACGGTGAAGAACTGGCCCAGCGCCTGGGTCGAACGGCCGTTAAGCGGATCGATGGTAGAGGCGAAATTGATCCCCATCGATCCGCCGATCAGTTCGCTGGCCACCAAAGGCGCGGTGAAGGCGACCTGCAGGATCAGGCCGAGCGCCAGCCCCACAATGGCCTCGGCGGCGACCGACATGATGGTGGGCACCGAGAAGATGACGGGCGGCGGCACGACCGGATGAACCGAGTTGACCAGGAAGGCGATCGCGCCCGCCAGGCTGATCCGCACGGGCAGGGGGATCGACACCGCGCCGAACACGGGCGCAGTGATGAAGGCGGCCCCGATGCGGATCATCAGGAACAGGATCGCCCAAGCCTGCGGCTCGATCGAGAGGCCGAAGCCGAGCATGTTATTTCAGCCGAACCTCTACTTCACCAAGTCCGGGATGCGCTCGAACATGCTGACGGTGAAGTCGCTCAGCAGGCCCATGATGAGGCTTCCGAAGATCAGGATCGACGCGGCGACGACGATCAGCTTGGGGACGAAGGACAGGGTCTGCTCGTTGATCGAGGTGGCGGCCTGGATCATGCCGATCACCAGACCCGAGACGAGCACGGGGAGGAGGATCGGCGCGGCGGCGAGCGCCAGCACCCACATGGTCTGGTTGGCCAGCGTCAGGAAATATTGGGCGTCCATGATGCGGTCTTGGTCCCGAATGGGTGAGGTTTTCCCGTGGCCTTCGACTTCGCTCAGGCTGAACGGATCATGCCGCGAGAATGGTTAACGAACACCTGCGTCTCCCAGCCGTTTACGCCGGGTGAAGTCGTCCTAATCTTCCCTCCCCCCTGTCCAGGGGAGAGGGAAAAAGTGCCTATGTCGCGAAACTGTTCGCCAAACTGCCCATGGTCAGCGCCCATCCATCGACCAGGACGAACAGCAGCAGCTTGAACGGCAGCGATATGATCGACGGCGACAACATCATCATGCCCAGCGCCATCAGCACGGTGGCCACCACCAGATCGATGACGATGAAGGGCAGGAAGATCAGGAAGCCGATCTGGAACGCGGTCTTCAGCTCCGAGGTGACGAAGGCGGGAAGCAGTACCGCATAGGGGATGTCCCGGGGGCTGGCATAGGGACCGGACTTCGCCATCTCGGCGAACATCGTCACGTCCTTGATCCGCGTCTGCTTGGCCATGAAGGCGTGGAGCGGGGCGCCGGCGGCCTTGATCATCTCGGTGCCGGGCAGGCGGCCCTGCGCATAGGGCTCGATCGCCTGGGTGTTCATCTGGCTGATGGTCGGGGCCATGATGAACAGCGACAGAAAGACCGACAGGCCGATCAGCACCTGGTTGGGCGGCGTCTGTTGCAGGCCCAGCGCCTGGCGCAGGATGGCCAGCACGATCACGATCCGGGTGAAGCTGGTCATCATCAGGATGATGCCCGGCAGGATCGTCAGCAGGCCCATGATGATGAGGACCTGGAGCGACAGGCTCAGCGAGCCCGAATTCCCGTTGCCGCCACCGCCCAGTTGGCCGAGTGCCCGGTCGACCGCGTCGCCGACGCCCGGGGCCGGAGCCGCGGCGGGTGCGGCGACGGGAGCGACAGCCGGGGTTGCCTGGGCAAAGGCGGGCATCGCGATGACCAGCGCCAGCAGCAGCGCCAACACGATCCACAGCGGCTTCAGGCTGCGCGTGGGCATGTCACCGCCATGGGCGCGGATCAGCGCGGGACCGGTGCCCCGGCGGGTCACGGAAATGCTCATTGGTCGAACTTCTTGGGCGCGAAGCGCGAGACGAAATCGGTGCGGCGCGGGGTGGCCGGCGTCATCGGCGCCGGGTTCGGCGCGGCGGGCGTGGTCCCGTTGCCCTCGACCCCGTTGCCCTCGACTTTGTCGACCAGCTGGACGCCGCCGCGTCCGACCGAGACAAGCAGGTTGCGCCCCTCGAACTCGATGACCGCCAGGCGCAGGCCGGGGGAGATCATCATCGTCTCGCGGACATGGATCAGCCGCGTCGCGGGCCGACCCGGCATCCGGCTTTCCAGGCGCCGCCAGAGATACAGGCAGCCGATCATCAGGCCGCAGATCAGCGGCAGCAGGACGACCAGCTTCAAGACATAGGACCAGAGCATGGTGGGATCAGCCGCGCTTGTCGGGGTTGACCAGCTCGGTCAGGCGCACGCCGAACCGATCGCCGACCGTCACCACTTCGCCCCGCCCGATCAGTGTGCCGTTGACGAGCACGTCGAGCAGTTCGTTGGCCTGACGGTCCAGTTCGATCACGCTCGATTCGGACAACGCCAGCAGTTCGCGCAGCGACAGCTGGGTCGAGCCGATCTCCACGGTCAGCTTGACGTCGACATCCTGGAGCAGCCGGAAATTGGCCGCGACCGATGTGTCGACGGGGAAGCCCCCGGCCATATCGTTCATTCTTCGGGTCCTTCGTAAGCACGGGCCAGTCCTTCGACGGACCGGTTGAGCGAGGTAAGCTGGACGGCGGCGCGGCCATTGGCGGTACCGACCGTGGCCATGCCGAGCAGGTCGCCGCCGACCATCACCGGCACTTCGGGGCCGAAACTGATCGGGATCACGTCACCGATCTTCAGCTCCATCAGGCGGCTGAGCGACACGACGGGCTCGGCCAAGACCGAGCGGACCGGGAAACGCACCGTCATCACCGCGCGGGTCAGATCGCCGCGCCAGGCGGGATCGACCTCGGCCTGCTTGTCGACGACCTTGCCGGTCAGGGCGGAGCCATGCGGCTTCAACGCGCTGACGGGGTAGAGGATGTCGATCATGGTCGGGCGGCGGTTGCGTCCGTCGATGCCGAAGCGGGTGACGATCATGGCGTCGTCGCCCTCGATTCCCGACAGCATGGCGGGTGAGGATTCGGGACGGCCGGCGCGAAAGTCGATCCGGGCGAGCGATTCCCAGGCACCGCGCAAGGGTGCAGCCATCATGACGCCGAGCTGACTCACCATCGCCTCGGCGGCGGGCGAGAATTCGGGCGGCAGGATGTCGGGCACCATGCCCGTGCCACCGAACAGCAGGTCGATCAGCGCCAGGCTGAACGCGCCGTCGATGACGATCAGCGCCTGGGCATCGGCGGTGCTGCCGCTGGCCGAGCTCATCGCCATGGGCAGCCACGCGCTCAGGCCGTCGCTGCGCTCGGCCCGGTAATCGGCGAAGCGCTGGACGACCAGCGGCTCCGCCCAGCAGCGCAGTTCCTCGCGAAGAAGGGATTCGAACAGCCCCCGCAGCGACCGCGCGAGACGCGCGGACAGATGCTGCATCGTGTGCAGGTCGCCGAACGGATTGAGCTTGGTCGTGCCCAGCACGCCATGATCGGCGGTCTGTTCACGATCGCGTTCGCGGCGTTCAACCTGGGGGGCGGCGTTAACCATGTCTCACTGAACAACGAAATTGGTAAAGTAGACGTTAGCAACGCCTCCGAATCCCTCCTTTTGGCGCAGAATCTCGTTGATCGCGTCGACCAGCTTGCGTTGCAGCTGGCGCTTGCCCTCGCTGCTGAACACCTGTTCCTCATTGGCATCGCCCAGCGTCATCAGGATCGCCGAGCGGACCGCCAGATCGTTGGTCTTCAGATTGTTGATGACCGTGTCGTCATAGGGGGTCGAGACGGCCAGCCCCACCTGGATGATATGCACCGAGTCGCGCATGTTCGAGGTGAAGTCCTTGGGCAGTTCGTAATAGTTGGAGGCATAGCGTTCGCCGCCGTCGCCCACCGGCGTCGGCATTCCCGTATGCTCCTTGGCCTCGCCGCCGCCTTCGCCGTGACCGCCCTCGCCACCACCTTCGCCGCCGCCGCCATGTCCGCCTTCGCCGCCTTCCGCGCCCTCGGCGCCCGCACGCTTCTGCTCGGACTTGGGGACCAGCTTCGGGCCGGGATGCTTGGCCTCGGCCTCGGCCTCGCCATTGTCTTCCTTGGCATGGCCGCCGCCGCCGATCAGGCCGGAATTGGCGGCGTAGAGCCCGGCGCCCACGCCCCCGCCCAAGAGGACGAGCACGCCGACCACCATCACGATGATCTTGCCCAGCTTGCCCTTCTTCTTGGGCGCCTTTTCTTCGGTTTCCTTGGTGTCACTCATGGCTCATTCCTCAGGCGATTCGGGTGGAGGCGGCGGCCGTGTCTCCGGCGTCGCTCGAAGGGGTGGCGGCCGCGAAGGCCGGGCGGGTGGGTTGCACGGGGTCGGGGCGGCGCGGCGGCGCCTGTCGCTCGCCGCCTGCGCCCGACTGGCCCATATCGACCGCCGTCTGGCCAAGCCGCATTCCCTTTTCCTCGGCCAGCCGCGCCAGCGTCGGCTGGGCATCGGCGAGCAGGGTGGCGGTTTGCGCCTGGTCGGCGGTGAAGTGGATATGCGTCGCGCCGCCCTCATGGCGCAGGTTCACCGCGATGCCGCCCAGCGCGTCGGGCGACAGCTGGATACGGGTATCGGCGGTGGCTGCGTCTTCGCGCATCCGGTCGATCCGGTCGATCATGGCTTGCGGCCAATGCGCTTGCGTCATGTCGAGCGGCGCCTGTTCGGCGCCCGTCGTCGCGAGGACCGGCGCGGCGGTCAGCGAATCGGCGCGCGTCAGCGTCGTGGCGTCGACCGACAGCGCGGCCTCGTCCTGGCGGCGATCGGTGAGCGGGTTGGAGCCGCCCTGCTCGGCGCGTCGCGCGAGCCCGAAAAGCTCCAGGGCGGGCGCGGTCTGGCCTGGTTGCATCAATGGGGCAGGGACCGCGATGGGCAGCGGCGCGACGACCGGCGCGGACGCGCTCGTCACCGCAAAGCGGAGCGGCATGTCCTGCCGTGCGGGCATGGCGGCCATGGGACCGGATGATAGGGTGGTGGACGCCACGTCGCCCCGAATCGCAAGGGGGGCGGCCGGAACTGCGTCATGGGCTGCCGGGGCGATCATGATGGTCGGCATATCCGCGCGTGTCGTGATCGGAATCGTTCGGGCTGTATCCGGACCCGCCGGGTTGGTCATGGCGGTCGGCGCATCCGCGCGGGCCATGACGATCGGCGCGTCGGCGCGCATCTCGATGGGAAGCGCAGAGCCGGCGCCTTGGGTCGCCAGGGCGCTTATCGTGGTCCGCGTAGCGCCGCGCATCTCGATGGGAAGCGCAGGTCCGGTGCCACGCGCCGTCGGGGCGGCCATGGCGGTCGACGCGTCCGGCCGTATCGTGACCGGCGTCGCTGGGTCGGCGTCGCCCGTCATGGGAGCCGACATGGCGGGCGGAACCGGCATCGTCCCCTTTAGGGGATCGAAAGCGACGGGCATGGCCGGCGAGACAGGTGGCTGTTTCGGGTCGGCCGCCATGGCAACGGGCGCAGGTGCCGGGGACGCCCCACTGTCCGGCAGGGTCGGCATCGCCGCCAGGAATGCGGTGATCGGCGCGGCCGAGGGGCCGGTCGCCGCGGCGGGGGGCGCAGCGGGCTCGGGTGCCGGAAGCGGCAGGGGCGGAACCGCCACCGGCATCACCGGCAAGGTGACGGCATCGCTCGGCAAGTCCTTGCCGTCCTTTTCCGACGTGCCGCCGTCTTGGGCCATGCCGTCTTCCGCCTTGGGCTGGCCATCGCCGTTATCCGCCCCGGCGGTCGCATCGCCCATGCCCGGCATCAGCGCGAAGAGCATCGCGAAGGCCGAGGCCATCGGATCCCCCGTGCCCGCCCCTGCCTGCAAGCGGGCGGCGGCGGTGCCGGAAGGCGTGATCGAGGAGAGAGGGGACATCATGACAAGTCTGTCAGCAAGGATCGTGCCGATTACGACGCGACGCGCCGCCAGCGGCCGGCATATCCTCCAGCGCGCGCATCTCGGCGCGGATCGCGGCCATGCGCGCGCGGTCCATCAGCTTCTCGACGGCGGTCTGGTCGCGCTTGGCGGCCTTGGTCTGTTCGCCTGCATGGGCGGCGCGCTGTTCGGCGGCGCGGATGCGCGCGGCCGCGGCATCGGCCGATTCGAGCAGCCGGTGACGGAAATGCGCGTTCGCCATCAGCGAGGCGGCCGACGCCGTTGCCGCCGGTGTGGGCGTCACCGCCTCGATCAGCTGGCCGATGCGGTGCGACAGCTGATGCTCGGAGGCGACCCGCTCCTGCGCGCGCGCCTCGTCGGCCATGGTCAGGTTGAGTTGCAACGTGCGGACCCGGTGGAGCCGGGTCAGCATCGTTTGTTGCCGGGATGCCATGTGTGTTTCCCCCCTTGGAAACGGATCAGCCGAGCGGCTGACCGAAAATGCCCACCAGTTCCTCGACCGCGTGATCGAGCGGCACGACCTCGTCGGCGTCCTGCCGGATATATTCCATCACCGCCGGGTGGCAGGCGATGGCGGCGTCGATCGCGGGATCGGCGCCCGCGCGATACGCGCCCATCAGGACGAGATCGCGATTTTCCTCATAGGTCGCCAGATGACGGCGCAGCGTCCGCGCCGCCTGGGCATGAGGGCGTCCGACGATATCGGTCATCACGCGGCTGACCGAGGGACCGATGTCGATCGCGGGATAGACGCCGCGCTCGGCCAGATGGCGGTTGAGCACGATATGCCCGTCCAGGATCGACCGCGCCGAGTCGACGACCGGATCGTTGCCGTCGTCGCCGTCCGCCAGCACCGTGTAAATGGCGGTGATCGAGCCCGGCCCGTGCGCATCGGCGCCCGCCCGCTCGATCAGATTGGGCAGCATCGCGATGGCCGAAGGCGGATAGCCGCGCGCCGAAGCCGGTTCGCCCAGCGCCAGTCCGATCTCGCGACCGGCATGGACGACGCGGGTCAGCGAATCCATGATGAGCAATACCTTCTTGCCCTCGGCACGGAACGCCTCGGCAATCGCGGTGGCGCGCAGAGCCCCGCGAATGCGCAGCACCGGTGAATGGTTGGCCGGCACCGCGACCACGACCGAGCGCGCCCGGGCCTCGCCCGCGACCTTGGTTTCCAGAAAGTCCGCGACTTCGCGGCTGCGCTCGCCGATCAGGCCGATGACGATCACATCGGCCTTGGCGGCGCGGACCATCATGCCCAGCAGCACCGACTTGCCGACGCCCGAGCCCGCCATGATGCCGACGCGCTGGCCCTGGCCGATGGTCAGCAGGCCGTTGATGGCGCGCACGCCGACATCCAGCGGTTCCAGCACGCGGCCCCGGTCGAGCGGCGATTGCATCTTGCCCGCCAGCGGCCAGTGGTCGGCACCACGAATGGGGCCGAGACCGTCGATCGGCTTGCCCGAGCCGTCGACCACGCGGCCCAGCATCGCCGCCCCCACTTCCGCCTCGCCCGGAGGACCGAGCGGGCGCACCGGCGCGCGCGGGAGCAGGGGGGCAGGGCCGCCCAGGTTCATCATCAGCGTGCGGCCATTGCGGAAACCGATCACCTCGGCCTCGACGCAGTGGCTGCCCTTGTCTCCGATCGCGCAGACGGTACCGACCGGCAGCGACAGGCCGACGGCCTCCATCAACAGGCCGTCATACGACGCCAGCCGCCCCGCGACCGCCGCCCGCGGCGCGAAGTCCGCCTGGGCCAGCGTCTCCAGATAATCGGTCGTGAAACGGTTCAGCATTGCGGGACGGGCACCTTGTCTATCGCGGCGGCCAGCTGGTCGAGCCATAGCGACGGGCCGTCCTCGACGATGGTCGAAGCGCTTTCGAGGACGAAGCCACCGCGCTCCACATTGGGATCGCCGACCGGGAAGACGGTCTGCGGCAGGCGCTCGGCCAGCAGCGCGACATCGTCGGGATGGACGCGCAGCATCGCGGCTTCCTTGGCATCGGACAACAGGTCGATCGCCGCCTCGATCCGGCCAGTCAGCCGGTCGGCATCGACGCCGATTTCGCCCACCAGCTTGCCGACGAGCATCAAGACCGTCTGGCGCAGCTGTTCGGCCATCGCCTGGCGATCGACGCGCGCGGACAATGCCTCGGCGATCGAGTCGATCATCCGGCCGTCGCGCGCCTCGGCCTCGGCCTGCGCCTGGAACTGTCGCGTGGCGGCGGCCAGCCCTTCGGCATAGCCCTCGGCATGGCCGGACGCATGGGCCGCGGTGATCGGATCCACCGCCGGTTCGGCGACGCCCTCGCACGCGGCAAAGGGGTCCCAGCCCTGGGTCGGGTCGTGATCGCGGCTGGCGGGATGGAAATGGCGCGGCTGGCCGGGCGCGGCGTCGTCGGCCGCGGTCGCCCCCAGACCGCTGGTGGGTGCCCGCGGCCGGAACGAGATCGGCCCCGAATCCAGATCGATATTGAGGCCCGGCATTCCCGAGGGCGCAAAGCCCCCCGGCGGCGCGAAGGCCTGTTGCAAGGCGGCAGCGGCGGCATTCTGGCGTGCGGAAAAGCCCGCGACGAAATCAGACATAATCGTCCTCGCCTCCGCCCATCATGATCGTGCCTTCCTTGGCCAGGTTGCGCGCGACGGTAATCATCGCCTTCTGCGCCTCCAGCACCTCCGACAGCTTCATCGGCCCGCGCGATTCGATCTCGTCGCGGATACCGGCCGCCGCACGTGCCGACATGCAGCCCAGGAAGCGTTCGCGCGCGGCCTCGTCCGCACCCTTGAGCGCGCGGGTGAGAATTTCGCCGTCGACGTTGCGGATGAGCGTGCCGAGGTTCTTGTCGTCCATATCGAGCAGATTTTCGAAGATGAACAACGCTTCCTCGATCTGCTTGGCGACGTCGCGGTCGATCTTGAACAGCTTGGGCATGACCCGCTGCTCGGTTGCCTTGCGTGCGCTCGACAGGATCTTGGCCGCTTCGCGCGAACCGCCCATCGCCAGGCCCTGGCCACCGCTGCCGCCCTCGCTCCAGCGCTTGAGCACGCCGTTCAGCGTGTCGATCGCCTGCGGCGTCACCGGACCCAGCCGGGCGACGCGGTGCAGGATATCGGGTTGCATCGCATCGGGCAGCAGTTCCAGCACCTTGCCCGCGACGGCGGGATCGCAATTGGCGATCAGGACGGCGCCGATCTGCGGATGTTCCTTCTCGACGATCTTGGCGATGTCGATCGGATCGAGCCAGCCGAGCATCTCGATCTCGCACTGCGCCTCGGCGGGGACGATCCGCGACAGCACGCTGCTGGCACGTTCGGGACCGAGCGCACGGTTCATCAGATTTTCGACCGTCGGCTTGGGCTGAAACGCGATCGAGGCACGGGCGCGGGCACAGCCGACGAAATCGTCCAGCACGAAGCCGACATCCTGTTCGCTGACATCGGCGATCGAATACATCGCCTTGCCGAGTTCGCGGACCTCGTCGGGCTCCAGCTTCTGAAGGATCGCGGCGGCTTCTTCCTCGCCCACCAGCATCATCAGGACGGCGGCGCGTTCGACGCCCGAATAGACGCGCCCCTCTTCGGTCGACGCCATTACTGCTGCGCCTCCGAACGGATCATGTCACGAACAGCGAGCGCGGCACGCGCCGGGTTGTCACGGGTGAAACCGCGCACCTTGGTAATGCGATCGTTGAAGTTGTTGGTATCCTCGATTTCGTCGAGCGTCACGGCGGGCTGCTGGACCCCGATCGTCCCGGCGACGGGCTGTCCGTCGGGGCCGATCTGCACCGCGTTGGCGCCGGTTGCGCCGTCGCCGGCGCCATCGGCCGCCCCCATGGGCAACGCCTTGGCGGCCTCGGCCTCATCCTTCCTCTTGGTCATCGCCTTGACCAGCGGACGCACGCCCAACAGCAGGACGAGGAGCGCGATGACCAGCGCGGTGGCGTTGCGGGCGACGATGGGCAGCCAGCTATTGTCATACCAGGCGCGCTTTTCTTCGGTCGTAGCGTCGGCGAACTTGCGGCTGATGACGGTGACATTGTCGTTGCGCTGCTGATCGAAGCCGACCGCCGACTTCACCAGGTCGGAAATCTGGGTGATCTCCATCTGGCTGCGCTTGCCGGTGGCGGGGTCGCGCAGCAGGACGGCGACGGTGAGCCGCTTGATCGAGCCGGGCGCGGCGCGGGTGACCGAAACTTCCTTGTTCAGGTCGTACGCGCGCTGGAAGGCGTCGGACTGCTTCTCCGGATTGACCCCGGGGCCACCGGCGACCGGCTTGCCGTCGGCGGGCGGGGCGCCCGAGGCACCGTTGGCGGCCTGCGGCTGCTGCAGCGTGCTGGCGGGCGGCGGCGTGTTGGACAGTGCGCCGGGAATGCCGCCGGGCGTGGTCGGGTCCTTCTGATTGCCGGTCCAGTTGCCGGTTTCGGCCCGGAGCGCACCCTCCTTGTCATAGGTTTCGCGAGTTGCGCTGGTCTCGTCCAGATTGACCTCGGTCTGCACCTCGGCGGTGAAATTGCCCGCGCCGACCAGCGGGGTCAGCAGCTGGATCAGCTGGGTGCGGTATTTCTCCTCCAGCCGACGCTGGAATTCGATCCGGCGATCGTCGCTGTTCGCCCCCTCGGCGCCTTTTTTGGACAAAAGACCACCCATCTGGTCGACGATGGTCACGTCCTCCGGCTTCATCCCCGGCACCGAGGAGGCGACCAGGTTGACGATCGACTGGACCTGGGATTCCGATAGCGAGCGTCCGGCATTGAGCTTGAGCACCACCGAGGCGGAGGGCGAGGCATGGTCGCGCACGAAGACCGACGCCTCCGGCATGGCGAGGTGCACGCGCGCCTCGGCCACCGCGTCGATCTCCTCGATCGAGCGGGCCAGCTCGCTCTCGCGCGCCTGGCGAAGGCGTTCGCCCTCGACCGCGCGGCTGACGCCCATCGGCAACTGGTCGAGGATGGCGTAGCCTCCCGGCGCCTGCTTGGGCAGGCCCTGGCCCGCCAACAGCATCCGCGCCTTGGAGTAATCCTCCTCATTGACGGTCAGCGCGCCGGTGCCGTCGTTGATCCTGCTCTTGATGTTCGCGGCCGACAGCGCGGTCGTGACCGCCTGCTTGTCCGCGTCCGACAGATTGTCGAACAGCGTCTTTTGCGGCGGGCTGGACAAGGCCATCCAGGCGAATGCGGCGGCCGCGATCAGTCCGATCAGCAGCACCATCGGTGCCGAACGGCGGACGGCGGGCTGCGCCATCACCGTCTTGATCTGGCGAAGCGGGTTGGCGAACTTTTCCGGCAAGGGCGGCAAGGCCGGTGCGGGATTGGTCGATGCGGGGGTGAGGGCAGTGCTCATCTTACACCGGCATGCTCATGATGTCCTTATAGGCGGACAAGAGTTTGTTACGGACTTGCAGCGTCGCCTCGAACCCGACCGATGCCTGCTGGCGGGCCATCATCACCTTGGCGATGTCGACCGTTTCGCCGCGTTCGTAGGATTCGGACAGGCGGGCGGCCTGCTGCTGGCCTTCGTTCACGCCCTTCAGCGCGGACTCCAGCGTATCGGCAAAGCTGGTCGGCGGAGCGACCGGCTGAGTCTGGGCGGCCTGTGCCGCCTGGTTGGCACCGGCCTGGCTTGCCGCCTTGAGCGCCTGATTGCGTTCCAGGATCTGGGCGCGCAGCGCCATCACCCGGTCGACGCTCATCGCGCCGCCGACACCGCCGACGCTCATGCCATCACGGCGCGACTAGAGGGCCGGATGATTTCCTCACCCTGTTCGCGCGCCTTGGCGAGGCGGTAGCGCAGCGTGCGCTCCGAAATGCCCAGGCGCTTGGCGGTCTCGACCCGATTGCCACCGCACGCGGCCAGCATCTCACGGATCGCGGCGAATTCGCTCATCTGCACGACCTTGCCCAGAGTCGCTTCCGCGGTCGTCACGGTCAGCGGCTCGTCATCCAGGTCGTTGGCGATCATCGGCCGGTCGAACACGATATGCTCGGGCTCGATCGTCGCGCCGCTGGCGAAGAGCAGCGCGCGCTGGATGACGTTTTCCAGCTCGCGGACATTGCCGGGCCAGTTGTGCTGGGCCAGCTTGTCGATCGTCGCCGCGCTCGGCCACGGAATGGTGGTGCGGCCCGCGGCGTGACGCAGGATCATCGTCGCGGCGAGCGCGGGAATGTCCATGCGACGCTCGGCCAGCGCCTTGGTGGTCAGCGGGAAGACCGACAGGCGGTAGTACAAGTCGGCGCGGAACCGGCCCGCCGCCACTTCGGCCTGCAGGTCGCGATTGGCGCAGGCGATGACGCGGACGTCGACCGACTGCGGCATCGAGGCGCCGAGCGGGATCACCTCGCGCTCCTGGAGCACGCGGAGCAGCTTGGCCTGAAGCTGGAGCGGCATCTCGGCGATCTCGTCGAGGAGCAGCGTGCCACCATCGGCCGCGCGGAAGAAACCTTCGCCCGCCTGCGCGGCGCCGGTGAAGGCGCCCTTCTGGTGACCGAAGAGCAGCGCCTCCAGCATCGATTCCGGCAAGGCGGCACAGTTGATCGCGACGAACGGCTTGGCGGCGCGGGCGGAGCGCGCATGGATGGCGCGCGCCACCACTTCCTTGCCGGTGCCGGTCGGCCCGTTGATGAGCACGGTGATGTCCGACTGGGCGACCCGCTCGGCCAGCGTGAAGAGCGCCAGGCTCTCCGGGTCGGCGGCGGTCGGCATGGCGGACCCGGCAAGCAGGGCGCGGACGAAACTGTTGCCGACGCCGGATTCGGCGGCGGAATAGGTCACGCTCGCGGGGCGGTTGCCCATCGCGGGGATGATGGCGGGGACCGGACCGTCGGTGACGACGACGGTGCGCGCCGGATGCTCGATCACGTCGCCCTCGGCCATGAGGAACAGGTCCCCGGCCTGCGGTGCGGCGCCAGGCTCGGCAAGGGCCATGCCCTGGGCCCGCAACCCGGAAATCAGCGCGTATTTCTGCTTAACGAGCGCAGCGGAGGGGTGAATCGACGACATCTGGCGTGGAGTCCTTTCGTGACTCCGCAATGCCCCCTGTTTGGTAAAACCGTAGTTAATGCGGCAAGCCGGGCGGCAAGTTTTTTCCGGGCGCGACGCGCGCCCGTATGTGTGCGGGCGACGCCCCGGCGCGCGCGCGACCGTTCCGGCAAAACCGGCAAGGCGACCGGCAAAAATTTGCATGGAACCGGCTAAAGCCTGCCGGAAAGCGGCCGTTACTCCATTCGGCGGCTCGGTGGTCCAGAGGGGACACAGACGGATCGCCGAGCAGATATGGAGACATCACATGACCGTTATTTCTAGCAATGTCAGTGCTTTGCGAGCCACTGCTGCTTCGACCTCGGCCTCGCTGGCGCTGAGCACCTCGATGCAGCGCCTGTCGACGGGCAACCGCATCAACTCGGCAAAGGACGACGCGGCGGGTCTCGCCATCAGCAACTCGATGACCGCGCAGATCCGCGGCATGGCGCAGGGCATCCGCAACTCGAACGACGGCATTTCGATGGCCCAGACGGCCGAAGGCGCACTGAACGAAGTCAGCAACATGCTGCAGCGTATGCGTGAGCTGAAGGTTCAGTCGTCCAACGGCACCTATTCGGCCGACGACAAGACGAACATCACGAGCGAACAGGCTTCGCTGGCCGCGCAGATCAGCTCGGTCGTCAAGAATACCAAGTTCAACGGCACCGCCCTGTTCAACGCCGCGTCGACCGTGTCGATCCAGACCGGCGCGACGACCGCCGACACGGTCAGCATCAATCTGCGCGATCTGACCGCCACCTATGCGGCCGGTGCGGCGGGTGCGCCGGACACGGGTTCGAAGCTGAGCGACGTGGTCGACTTCACCGCGGCGACCGACGCGGCCTCGCTGAAGACGGCGGGCGACACGCTGGCGAAATATGACGACGCCATCGCCGACGTGTCGAAGATCCGGGCTGGCCTGGGTGCGGTGCAGAACCGGCTCCAGTCGGCGGTCAACAGCGCGACCTCGAACATGACCAACCTGACCGAAGCGCGCAGCCGCATCCAGGACACCGACTTCTCGGAAGAAACCACCGCGCTCGCCAAGGCGCAGATCCTGAGCCAGGCGTCGACCGCGATGCTGAGCCAGGCCAACCAGTCGCAGCAGGGCGTGCTGAAGCTCCTCGGCTAATCGCCCTGGGCGAATGCCGACCGCGGTTTTCCCCTCGGTCGCGGAAGGTGGACCCCCCGATGCCTTATAATAAGGTGTCGGGGGGCTCCGCCCGAAAAAATGCGCCCATTTCACTTTTTCTCTAAAGCCCGTCTCCAAGCGGTCGTTACCCGTCTTGGCAGCTCGACCTTCGCCTTGGGGGCGGCGGAGAGCTCCGGCTTTGGAGAACGACCATGACGGTTATCGCCAGTAATATTTCGGCGTTACGCGCCTCGAGCGCCAACGGCGCCGCAACGGAAGCGCTGAACGTTTCGATGCAGCGCCTGTCCACCGGCAAGCGCATCAATTCCGCGAAGGACGACGCTGCCGGCCTCGCCATCGCCGCCTCGATGACCTCGCAGGTCCGCGGCATGAACCAGGCTATCCGCAACTCCAACGACGGCATCTCGATGGCGCAGACCGCCGAAGGTGCGCTGGACGAGGTGAGCAACATGCTCCAGCGGATGCGCGAACTGGCGGTGCAGAAGGCCAACGGCATTTATTCGACCAACGACAAGGCGAACATCACGGCCGAGCAGAACGCGCTGGCCTCGCAGGTGTCGAACATCCTGTTCAATACGCAGTTCAACGGTCAGAAGCTGCTGGACGGTTCGGCGGGTACCGCCGGGGTCGTCTCCATTCAGGCTGGCGCGAACACCAGCGACGCCATCAATATGACCTTCACCAACCTGACCACCGATACCGATATCAACGGCGCGATTGCGGTCGTCGACCCCGGTACGGGTCCGAGCACCGTTGCTGCCGCTGCGACGCTCGAAAAGTTCGACGCCGCCATCGGCAAGGTCGCCAATATCCGCGCAGGCCTCGGCGCCACGCAGAATCGGCTTCAGTCGGCGGTCAACAACCTGACCTCGAACGTCACCAACCTGACCGACGCGCGCAGCCGCATCGAGGATACCGATTTCTCGGCGGAAACCACCGCGCTGGCCAAGGCCCAGATTCTGAGCCAGGCGTCGACCGCGATGTTGAGCCAGGCCAACCAGTCGCAGCAGGGCGTGCTCAAGCTGCTCGGACAGTAATTCCCGGATCCTGAGCGCCCCGGCACCGCGCCCCCACTCGGGTGGCGGGGCCGACCGGCCGCGAGATCCTCACGGACCGGTTTGCAGGACAAACCCCGGCGGCAGCCTTGCCGCCGGGGTTTACTCGCGTCCTATCCGTCGGCGCGCAACACCAAGGCCGGCGAAGTCCGCCCCGCGCGCCAGGCGGGATAAAGGCTGGCCAGCACAGACCCGGCCAGAACGCTCAGCCCGATCACCACCAGTTCGCGTGCCGAAATCCCGATCGGCAGCGACAGGAACACGTCCCATTCGGCCTGCCGCGCCGGGGACAGACGGCGGACGCCGGAGACGATCGCGCCGCGTTGGGTCAACAAGGCGGCGGCCAGCGTCAGGCCGATGCTTGCGCCGATCAGCGCGATGATGCTCCCCACGGTGGCGAAGATTCGCATGATGCTGCGCGCGGACACGCCCATGGTGCGCAGGATCGCGATCTCGCGCCGCTTGGCGCGGGCGAGCAGCGTCATCGACGACAATATGTTGAACAGCGCGACCAGGGTGACGAGCCCGACCGCGATGGTCATGCCGATCTTCTCGGTGACGAGCGCGGCGAGCAGCGCGCGATTGGCCTGTTGCCAGCTGGTGATCGGATAGCCGGGACCCAGCCGCCGCCGAATCGCGGCCGTCACCGCCCCTTCCTGGGCCGCGCCCGTCAGCACCACCGCGACGCGACGGGTGACGACCGAATCGTCGCGAAGGACGGGCAGCGAATCGAGCGGCGCGAACAACGTCACCTGGTCGCTGCCCTTATCGTCGTCCGGATAGAAGGCGGCGACCCGCGCGGGGGTTAGGTCGAGCGACAGGGTGCGGTCGCGGCCGACCCGGACTCGACCGATGGCGATCCGGTCGCCGGGGAACAGGCCGAGTTGCAGCGCGGCACTCTGCCCGATCGCCACCGCGCCCGCTGGATCGGGGCCATGCGCCAGCGCCGAGCGCATCGTCGGCACGAGTCTATAGAGTGTCTGCGGATCGCGGCCCTGTAATTTCACGGGCGTGATCCGGCCGTCGATCGACAGCCCGGCGGTGATTTCGCGAATCGACTCGGTCCGCGCGACGCCAGGTAGCGGTGCGATCGCGGCGGCGACCTGCGCCTCGGTCAGCGCGGCCCCGGCAGGCAAGGTGACGCTGAGATGCCCGTCGACCGGCGCGACGCTGTCGGCCAGCCTGGTCTGCGCGCCGTTCATGACCGCGATGACCAGCACCAGCGCGGCGACGCCGATCATGACGCCGGTGCAGCCGATGCCTGCGACCAGCAGGACCAGCCGCCCTCCAGCACCCGGCCACAGATAGCGCGCGATCAGATGGCGTTCATGGCGTGCGAGCATCGGCGTCCCCGGTCATCGGGACGCGCTTAGTCTAAGTGGAGCCTATCGGGAATTGTCATTGCAATCCTCCCCGGCACGGGGAGGGGGACCAGCGAAGCTGGTGGAGGGGGTTCACCGCGAGGGACGACCTGTGTGGAAGCCCCCCTCCGTCAGGGCTTGCGCCCTGCCACCTCCCCGTGCCGGGGAGGATCAAATTATCGCTGGCTGGCGAGGGCCTTTTTCAGGCGGGCATGGGCCGCGCTCTTGATCTGGCAGACGCGCGCCGCGCCCACGCCCAGCACCTGGCCGATTTCCTCCAGATTGAGTTCCTCGACATAATAAAGCTGGATCACCATCGCCTCACGCTCGGGCAGCGCGGAGATGGCGGCGATCAGCGCGTCGCGCAGGTCGCTTTCGGCCAGCTGCTCGAAGGCGTTGGGCGTGTCGTCAGCGAACCAGGGCAGATCGTCCGAATAGACGTCGTCGATCGCCTCCATGCGCACGGCTTCGGCGGTCTTGTAGTCGGTGCGGAGCCGTTCGACCGTCACGCCCAGCTTGTCGGCGACCGCCTCGTCAGCCGGGGGCTGGCCTGCGGTCTGCGACAGCGCGGTGACCGCCTCATGATACTGGCGGCGCCGCCGCATCGCGCCGCGCGTCGTCGTTGCCTGACGCCGGAGCTCGTCGATCATCGCGCCGCGCAGGCGCGACTTCAGATAATGGCCGAACTCGACGCCGCGCTCTTCGAACGAGGCGGCGGCCTCGACCAGCGCGACCAGGCCGACCTGGACCAGATCCTCGACCTCGATCATGCTCGACATCGACCCATGCACATGCCACGCGATCCGGCGCACCAGCGGCAGGTGCTGGCGGATGACCGCATTCGCATCACCGCCGGGCATCCCTGCGCGACGCGGCGCGGGACGATAGGTCAGCGGCTGATCGGCGACCGTGGGATTGGCCAGCGCGGGATCGAAATTGGCGGGGTTGAAGGGCTGCGCGTCCATGAACGCGCCGCTCAGGGGATGTGCGCTCATGCGGCCAACGCCTGTTGCTGGGGATGATGGGGAGCGCCGATGACGGCGACGACTTCGACCGCCTTGTCCTCGGGCACTTCGAAGAAGGACAGGACGGGAGTATCGGGCAGGCAGGTGCGCAGCAGCTTGCGCATCGCGATCCGCACGCCCGGCTGGACGACCAGCGCGAAGGGCTTGGCCTCGGCGATCAGCGGCTGGGCGGCCTGGGTCAGCGCCTCGGTGATGCGGCGGCCCAGATCGGGTTCGATCACATGGCGGCGCGCGGTGTCGGCGCGCATGGCCTGGCCCAGCAGCCCTTCGAGCTGACCGTCCAGGGTCATGACGCGCAGCGGTTCGCGCATCCCGCACAGCTTCTGGATGATGAGCGCGCCCAGCTGCGGCCGGATCAGCTCGACGATTTCCTCGGCGTCGAGCGTCTTCTGGGCCGCCACGGCGATCGCGCTGGCGATGCGGCGGAACTCCTTCAAGGTGATATTCTCCGAAAGAAGGCCCTTGAGAACCTGGGTCAAAGTGGTGAGCGGCAGCGGGTTGGGGCTGAGCGAGGCGGCGAGTTGCGCGGCGCGCTCCTTCAGCCCGTCGAGCAGCGACTGGACCTCGTCGGGGCCAAGCAGCTCGGCGGCGTTCGAGGACAGGATATGGTTCAGGTGCGTCGCCATGACGGTGCCCGGATCGACGACCAGGTAACCCATGCCGGTGGCGGCATCGGCGTCGCCCTTCAGGATCCAGGTGGCGGGCAGGCCGAAGGTCGGGTCCTTGACCGGCTTGCCGTTGAGCTCGCCGAACGCCTGGCCGGTGTCGAGCGCCAGCATCTCGTCGGGCGACACCTGATCCTCGGCGGCGACCACCCCGTTGATGAGGATGCGATAGCTATAGGGCGCCAGGTTGATATCGTCGCGGACCCGCGCCTGCGGCACGACGAAGCCCAGATCCTTGGACAGCTGGCGGCGGACGCCGGTGATGCGCGCCATCAGCGGCGCACCGCGACGCTCGTCGACCAGCGGCACCAGGCCGTAACCGATGTCGATATGCACCTGCATCCCGTCGATGACCTCGTCCCAGCCGATGCGCGAGGGGTCGACCGGCTCGGGCGCGGGGGGGGCGGGGGCGATGACCGGGCGCTTCTCGATCTGGCGCAGCTTCCAGGCGGTGAACCCGGCGATCCCGGCGGCGGGCAGCAGCACCAGATGCGGCATTCCCGGCAGCATGCCCAGCAAACCCAGGATCACGGCCACCGGGATCCAGGTCTTGGACGCACCGAACTGCGACCCGATCTGGCCCGCCAGATCCTTGTCCGACGATACGCGCGTCACGATGGCGGCGGCGGCGATCGACAGCATCAGCGAGGGAAGCTGCGCAACCAGCGCGTCGCCGATGGCGAGCAGGATATAGGTCTTGGCCGCGTCGGCGATGCCCATGCCATGGCTGACCGGACCCAGGATCAGGCCGCCGACGATGTTGGCCGCCAGGATCAGCATCGCAGCGACGGCGTCGCCCTTTACGAACTTCGACGAACCGTCCATCGAACCGTAGAAATCGGCTTCGGTCGACACCTCGACGCGGCGCGCCTTGGCCTGGTCCGGCGTGATCAGGCCAGCGTTCAGATCGGCGTCGATCGCCATCTGCTTGCCGGGCAAGGCGTCCAGGGTGAAGCGCGCCGAGACTTCCGACACGCGCCCCGCGCCCTTGGTCACGACGATCAGGTTGATGATCATCAGGATCGCAAAGACGAAAAGGCCGACGACATAATCGCCGCCGATCAGGAAGGTGCCGAACGCCTCGATGACATGGCCCGCCGCGCTCTCGCCCTCATGGCCATGGACCAGCACGATGCGGGTCGAGGCGACGTTGAGGCCCAGGCGAAACAGGGTGGCGAACAGCAGCACGGTCGGAAAGGCCGAGAAGTCGAGCGGCTTTTCCGCATTCAGCGCGACCATCAGGACCGCGAGGCTGATCGCGATATTGGCGACGAAAAAGATGTCGAGCAGCGCCGGCGGGATCGGCACGACCATGACCAGCACCAGCAGCAGGATCGCGGCGGGCAGGGCCATGGTGCGGCCATTGGCGAAGATCTTGCCCATCGCTTAGCCACCCATCCGTGCGAGCATCATATAGGCCAGCCGCGCATGATCGGGCTTGGGCCGCAGCACGCTGTCGCCGGTTGCTGCGTTTCCGCGCATCCCAAGCTGGTTCATGGTGCTGTTGGCCCAGGCGATCGCATCGGCGGCGCTTTCGTTGTTGCCGGTGACGACGGTCGCGTTGCCATTGGTGCCCTGAAGCGCGAGCGCCTGCGCGGCGAATTGCAGATTGGCGGCGCGCGTCTCGTCGCTGTCGGCCTGGCTGCCCGCCAGCTTGGCGGAGAAGCGGTCGTAGATGTCGGAGAGCGAACGCGGCTGGCCGTTGGCGGCGTAAAAGACCGAACGATTGGCGCGCGCGGCGGCCGGGAACATGGATGCGCCGCTGGCCTGCGGGTTGTGGGCCATTTTGTCCAGGAACTTGGTCGCGCCGCCCAGCCCGAGGAAATGCGCCATGTACAGGTCGGTGCCGTTCGCCTCACGACCCAGCGTCGATTCCAGCGCGGACTTGTTGTCCGACGCATGTTCGGCCGCCATCAGCGAGGCGGCGGTGGGATCGTTGCGCAAGCCCATCACCGCCGAGCGCGCACCGCCGGAGACATAATAGCGTCCGCCCGACTGGCCGATCGCGTCGGCTGCCCAGCCCAGGCCATGCTCGGCGCCGTGCTTCTTGACGACCGCCAGCCAGCTCTGCTCGACGAACTGATACAGACCCGAGGCCGAGGAAGTGCCGGCGCGGGCATTGGCGTTCAGCCCGGATTCCAGCTTCGCCTGGCCGAGCAGATAGCCGAAATCGACGCCCGTGCGGCTGGATGCCAGCGCGATGGCCGATTGGATTCTGGCGTGAGAGACGGGTTGGACGGTCATGCTGAGTTAGAAAAGCCCTTGTTCGGGCCATACTCAGCAAGGGGCGTGCCAATTTTTGCAGGTGCCCGTCCGATCGTACCGAAAATCGGCGTCGGATATGAAAAAAGCCCGGAAATCCGGGCTCTTGGCTGTTTGGTGGATCAGGAGGTGTAGCCCGTCTTGCCGGGGTCGCCGTCGCCGATCCGGCAAAACGGCAAGGCGCTGCCGCCCGGCAAGCGGCAATCAGGCGTAAGCGCGCATCGCGGGGCGGTAGCCCATGCCGGAGTCTCCGGTCAGCGTCTGCAACCGGCGGCGGACATTGGCCGCCATCAGGTTGACATAGATGCGGCAAGTCTCGTTCAGGCGATTGGCCTCATCGGCCAGCTCGCGCAGTTCGGGGCCTGCGGGGCCGGTGCCGAGCGCAGCGACCTCTTCGATCGCGGCCAGCTTCTCGGTCGTTGCGCGTTCCAGCGCGGCCACGTCGTTGACCTTCAGCGCCGCGATTTCGCGATGGAGGGCCTCGATGACCCGGATCAGGGCGTCACGGCGCGTCATTTACCATTCCAGTCGAGCTTCAGCGCAATCATCTGGTCGGCGATGGTCGCCGGCAGGATCGGAAAATCGCCATTGGCGATGGCCTTTTTGATCTGGGCGACACGATCCATGTCGACCGGCGGCTGCGCCGCTAGATTGCGGGCCATGTTGCTGACGCCGCTCATCTCGTTGTTCGCCTTGGCCAGGTTTGGCGCGGTCTGTGTAGAGCTGGCGAGCGCGTTGGGACGCGTTACGCCGGCGATCCGCGCGACCCTCGCTTCCCCGGCACTCAGCCTTGTTACATCCACCATGTCCGCACCCTTTGGTTCCGCTGACATGGAGTATAACGGCCAGGGGCTGGGGTTTTTTAGCGGAAAGTTACGCCTCGTGTCGCCTTTTTCGCGGTCACTCGGACCAGCCGGGCAGGGTCGCGCGACCGCTGGCCAGCGCCACCGCCTGGATCGGCTGGCGGGCGGATTCGATGCGTACCGGGAAGTGACCGCCCGGCGCCGCATCGGCCATGGCAACCCCTTCTCTTGTAATGGAAAATCCATCCGATCCGGCTTCGATCACGACCGGGTCGCCGCGCCTGATGACGGGTTCTGCCTTGACCGCGACGGCGGGGATCACGCGCGCCTCGGGCGCAGGCCTGGGGGCCGAGAGCACGGGTACGAAGATGCGCCATTGCGGGCTGGAGCAGGTGACGACCACCGCGTCATGCGCCTCCGTACGCCATGACAGCGCGACCGTCGGACACTGGGCCAGCTTCAACCGGTTGTCGATCGGTGAGCGGGGGCCGCCCTCCACCCCGACCGGGCGGCCGGTGAAGGCGGTGACGGCCGCGTCGAGCGCGGCGACATCCTGGAAACCGGCGGCACCGGCCAGAAGCAGGGACAGGATCATCGTGAGGGTCTCCGTGAAGGCTCACCGGCAAAGACCAGGGTGACCATCGCGACGCGAGGTCCGGACTTCCCGGCGGTGGACAGGATCAGGCGGTCGGTGGCGGCGGGGCCGATCAGCGCGGCCGCGGCTCGGGCACGATCGGCGGCCAGCACGACCGCGCTATGGGTGACGGGATCGACATCGGCGGCGGTGCCATCGGTCGAGCCGACGATCGACAGGCGGACGCGCGGATCGGCCAGCGCCTCGCGCGCCCAGGGACCGAACAGCGGATCGGGCTCGACCGGCCTGGCCGATCCCTGGGCGAAGCTCAGAGAGGCGGCGGCGACCGGCATGGCGGGCGGCGGGGGAGGGGGCGCCCGCAATGCCTGGTCGACATGGTCGCTGCTGCCGAACTGCGCGCGCAGACCGTTGAGCAGGGCCGGGCGTCGCTCCGCGCCGGTCGCCTGGACCAGAACGAGGAAACCGACCAGCAACAGGGCCAGGTCGGCGAGCGTCATCAGCCAGATCGGGCGCGCGGGTGCGGCCTCGGGGAAAAAGGGTTCGGTCATGCGACGCTGACCAAATTGGGGCCGGACTTGGGACCGGGGCCGGTGCCGCGCGACGGACGCGGCGCCTCGCGCGCGGCGAGGGCGGCCAGCGGCGCGACGATGCGGGTGCGTTCGAACGCCTCGATCCGGGCGGCGCGGCGCAGGCGCATCGCGATCGGCTGCGCGATCAGATTGGCGAACAGCGCGCCGTAGAGGGTCGCAAGCAGCGCGATCGCCATCGCGCCGCCGATCCGCTGCGGATCGTTCATCGTCGCGAACATCGTCGCCAGGCCGATCAGCGTCCCGACCATGCCCATGGCGGGCGAAACCTCGGCCGCGCCGGTCCAGATATCGGCGACCGCGACATGCCGCTCGACCCGCGCGGTGCGCGCAAGGTTCAGGCGGCTGGTCACGGCCTCGGCCCCTTCGCCGTCGACGATCGCGGCGACCGCCTCGGCCATGTCGGAATCGGTGATGACCGAGCGGTCGAGCGTCAGGACGCCGTGGCGCTTGGCCATGCGCGACAGGTGCGCGATCTGCTCGATCAGCGGCTCGGCGGAGAAGGGGCGCCTTGGCAGCACCACCAATGCCCGCATCGCCCGCCTGGCATCGCGCCAGGGCGTTCGGAGCAACGTCGCGATCAGCGTTCCGCCCAGCACGATGGCAAGCGCCGCGGAATCGAAGAACTGATGAAGCGGAGGAAATGCAGTCATGCGCGCTCCCACGCAAAGACCGGGCCAAATCGAAGCGCGCCGGGGGGCGGCTGGCCGTGCACGAGGGGCGCTGCCGCTTCGTTGCCGCCCACCGGCAAAAACCGGCAGCCGCTTGCCGGAAAGGGGGTGCCGATGCCCCGCCCACCTCCTGTTCGGGCAATTGGCACGGTCATTGCGAGAGCCCGGCCATCGCGAAGTCCCGCGTGGGAAAGGAGGTTGATCGATGGCCGCAGAAACGCTTTTTGGAGTACACGGTGCGGCACTGGAAGTGCGGGCGCAGCGCATGGGTGTGCTGGCGTCGAACATCGCCAACGCCTCCACCCCGGGCTTCAAGGCACGCGACATCGATTTCAAGGCGGCGCTCGCCTCGGTCGAGGACGGTCAGGATCGGGGGCAGGGCATCGGCGATGCGCTGAAGTACCGCGTCCCGACCCAGACCTCGCTCGACGGCAACACCGTCGAACTCAATCAGGAACAGACCGCCTTTGCCGAGAACGCGGTCCAGTATCAGACGACCTTGTCGTTCCTGAACGGTCGCATCTCCACCATCACCCGCGCGCTGAAAGGCGAATAAGCGATGCCGAACGGACCGCTTTCCATCTTCCAGGTCGCCGGCCGCGCCATGTCGGCGCAGATGGTGCGGATGAACACCACTGCGTCGAACCTGGCCAATGCCGGTGGCATCGCCGGGTCGGTCGACACCGCGTACAAGACGATGAAGCCGGTATTCCGCACCAGCTTCGACGCCGCGACCGGCCTGTCCACCGTCGATGTCGAAAAGATCGTGACCGCGGGCGAAGACCCCACCAAGCGCCACGATCCCAATAATCCGCTCGCCGACAAGGACGGCAACGTCTTCGAGGCGGCGGTCGACGAAACCCGCGAGCTGGTCGACATGATGGAGACCGCGCGCACCTATCAGAACAATGTCGAAGTGATGCAGACCGCCAAGTCGCTGATCCTCGATACCCTCAAGCTGGGCCGCTGAACATGACCTCCACCGCGATGAGCTCGACGCTGGACAATCTGGGCATCAAGCGTGCCGGTGCGACCACCACGGCCACGACGACGACGCCGGCCAAGAAGTCGGCAACGACGCTGGACCAGGGCGATTTCCTCCAGCTGCTGACCGCGCAGCTGAAGAACCAGGATCCGTTCGCGCCGATGGACAATACCCAGATGGTTGCCCAGATGGCGCAATTCTCCAGCGTCGCGGGCATCTCCGAGATGAACACCACGCTCGGCGCCATCGCGACCAAGCTGAACGCGACGACGCCATCGGACGCGATGAACTATGTCGGCAAGACCGTGCTGACGCAGGGCAACACCGCTTATGGTCGGGCCAGCGGCGGCCTGGCTGGCCAGATCGAGCTGGACGGCGCGGCCTCGGACGTGTCGGTGACGATCGCCGATGCCAATGGCGCGGTCGTCAAGTCGCTGTCGCTGGGCAGCCAGCAGGGCGGCACCGTCGGCTATGACTGGGACGGCAAGACGGCGGACGGCAAGGAAGCCGGGGCCGGTCCCTTCACCATCTCGGTTTCGGCAATGAACGGCAACACCGCCGTCGGCAGTCGCTCGCTCGTCTGGGCGCCGGTCCAGTCGGTGTCGATGCCCGCCACCGGTTCCCCCGTCCTGACCGTCGCCGGTCTCGGCCAGGTCCAGCTTTCCGCCGTCCGTTCGGTCGGTTGAACCCCTTTACGCACCAGGAAGATAGCCCATGTCCTTCTACACTTCGCTCAGCGGCCTTCAGGCTTCGCAGACCGACATGTCGGTCATCTCGCACAACCTCGCGAATGTCGGCACCAACGGCTTCAAGAAGAGCCGCGCCGAATTCGCCGACGTGATGGCGGCCAATTTCTCGACCGACCCGTTCAAGCAGGTCGGCTCGGGCACGGTGGTCAAGGCCAACCGGCAGGAGTTCAAGGAAGGCAATTACACCAGCACGTCGAACGCGCTGGACCTCGCCATTTCGGGCGACGGCTTCTTCACGGTGCAGTCGGGCGGCACGACCGGCACGCTGCAATATACCCGCAACGGCTCGTTCCAGGTCGACACGAACAATTACGTCACCGACACGCAAGGGAACCGGGTTCAGGTGTTCCCGGTCGACAAGGACGGCAACGTCACCTCGTTCGGCAATGACGGCCTGACCAGCCTGCAGCTGCCGCCGACCAGCGGCACGCCGGTTTCGACCAAGAACGTCACGCTCGACATCAACCTGTCGAGCACCGCGGTCGCCCCGACCGGCGCGTTCGATCGCACCAATATGGGTACGTACAACAACACGACCCAGACCAAGATCTACGACACGTCGGGCAATGCCATGACGTTGACCAACTATTATGTCCGCAAGCCGTTGCCGCTGGATGCGAACAACAAGCCGATCCAGCCTGCCGACGGCAGCAGCACCTGGCAGGTCTACAGCTACGTCAACGATCAGCAGATGACGCAGAACGGCTCGACCGCGCCGATCGAGATGACCTTCGACTCGGGCGGCAACCTGAAGGCGCCGATCGGGCCGGTCAAGTTCGACGACTATACGCCGCGCACCTCGATCACCGCACAGCCGCTGACCATCGACTATACCGGCTCGTCGCAGTCGGGTTCGATCTTCTCGGTCGCCTCGCGCACCCAGGACGGCAAGGCGGTCGGCCTGTTGTCGGGCGTGTCGGTCGGTGACGACGGCCTGGTCACGGCATCGTTCACCAATGGCGAGACGGCCAATCTGGGCAAGGTGGCGGTGGCGACCTTCGTCAACATGCCGGGCCTGCGCCAGGAAGGGAACAGCTATTGGGAAGCGACCGGCAAGTCGGGCGCGGCCAAGTTCGGCACCGCCAATGAAGGCGCGTATGGCGCGATCCGGTCGAGCACCATTGAAGGCTCGAACGTCGACATCACCGAGGAGCTGGTCAACCTGATCGCCGCGCAGCGCGATTTCCAGGCGAACGCGAAGGCGCTCGATACGTCGAGCCAGATCTCGCAGACCATCTTCAACATCCGCAGCTAAGCGAGGGTCGGGGGCTAACGGGGAACCGCGATGGACAAGCTGGTCTATACGGCATCGACGGGAATGCGGGCGCACATGGCGGCGCAGACCGCGATCGCCAACAACATGGCCAATGCCTCGACGATCGGGTTTCGCGCCGATCGCGTCGTGTTCGACCGCATCGACCTGAAGGGTGGCGGCGCGGCGTTCGAGGCGCGGATGCCCACCGCCGAGGAAGTGACCGACGCCGATCGCGCGCCGGGCACGGTCCAGCATACCGGCAACGCGCTGGACATCGCCATCGCGACGTCGAGCGCCTGGCTGGCGGTGCAGGCCCCGGACGGCTCCGAAGCCTATACCCGTCGCGGCGACCTGGAGGTTACGGCCTCGGGCGTGCTGCAGACCGGCGACGGCTATCCGGTGATCGGCCAGAACGGCCCGATCACGGTGCCGCCGTACAACTCGATGACCATCGCCCCCGACGGCACGCTGTCGATCATCCCCCTTGGGGCCGGGCCGGATACCCAGCCCCAGGTGATCGACCGGATGAAGCTGGCCGACACGCGCGGCACGCAGACGGTCAAGGGGCTCGACAATCTGCTGCGCGTCAAGGGCGGCGGCGCGATGCCGCAGGACATGGACGCCACCGTCCAGTCGGGCGCGCTCGAAGGGTCGAACGTCAACATGACCCAGACGCTGGTCGACATGATCGAGAACCAGCGCAGCTACGAGGTGCAGGCCAACCTCATGAAAGAGGCCAAGTCGTTGGATGAGAACAGCGCATCGCTGATGCGTCTGCCAAGCTGAGGAATAAAGGGTTATGTCTTCCGCCGCTTTGCACGTCGCGCGCACCGGGCTCGATGCCCAGGATATGCGTATGCGGGTCATCTCGAACAACCTGGCCAACGTCAACACGACCGGGTTCAAGCGCGATCGCGCCGCGTTCGAGACGCTGGCCTATCAGACGATCACCGCGCCCGGCGCCGCCAGCTCGACCGAGAGCAAGTACGCGACCGGCCTGAACCTGGGCACCGGCGTGCGCATCCAGGGGACCGCGCGCATCAACACGCAAGGGTCGATGCAGACCACCAACAACAGCCTCGACCTGGCGCTGGACGGTGACGGCTTCTTTCAGGTGCAGATGCCCGGCGGCACGCTCGGCTATACCCGGGCGGGCAATTTCTCGCGCTCGGCCGAGGGGCTGCTCGTCACCGCCGAGGGTTATCAGGTGATGCCGGGCATCACGATCCCGGAGGGCACGACCCAGGTCACGATCGGCACCGACGGCACCGTCTCGGCAACGCTGCCGGGCCAGACCGCGCCCGCCGAGATCGGCCAGATCCAGATCGCCAGCTTCCCCAACTCCGCCGGGCTTCAGTCCAAGGGCGACAATTACCTGACCGAGACCGCCGCCTCGGGCGCCGCCAATATGGGCGTCGCCGGGCTCGAAGGGCGCGGCCAGATCCGCCAGGGAATGCTCGAAGGCTCGAACGTGAACGTCGTCGAGGAGCTGGTCGACATGATCGAGACCCAGCGCGCCTATGAGGTCAACTCGAAGATGATCAAGTCGACCGACGAGATGCTCCAGTACGCCAACCAGAATCTGTGACCATGACCCTGCGCCTTCCCACCCTGCGTTTCGACTATTGGACCGAGCTGGCGCTGTCGGCGGCGGCGGGCACCATGGTCGCCGTCGCGCTGATCCCCGCGCCCGCTCATGCCAGCCTGTTCGGCCGCAAAAAGCCTGCCGAGGATTTCTCGACCGTGCGTCCCGCGCCGATGCCGATGCAGCCGGTCGCCCAGCCCGTCCAGCCCAATGGCGGCATCTTCCAGGTGTCGGACGGCTATGCCGCGCTGTACGAAGGCTGGCGCGCGCGCAAGGTCGGCGATCCGCTGACCATCGTGCTCGTCGAGCGGACGGCGGCGTCCAAGTCGGCCAATTCCAAGCTCGGCTCGAAGGGCGATCTGGGGCTGGCCCCGCCGACCACCGGTCCGCTGGGCTCGCTGCTCAAGTCGACCGATATCGGCATGAGCGGCAGCCGCAACTTCAACGGCTCGGGCGCGGCCGATCAATCCAACTCGCTGTCGGGCGAGATCAGCGTGACCGTCGCACAGGTGTTTTCGAACGGCACGATGCTGGTCCAGGGGCAGAAGCGCGTGACGCTGAACCGCGGTGACGAGTTCATCCAGATCAAGGGGCTGGTCCGCATGGCCGATGTCGGCATCGACAACCGCGTCGAATCGACCCGCGTCGCCGATGCGCAGATCGCCTATACCGGCAAGGGCGATGTCGCCCGCGCCAGCCGCCAGGGCTGGCTCAGCCGCTTCTTCCAAGCCGTCAGCCCGTTCTGAGGCAATAGTACATGATCCTCCGCTTCCTTCTCGCGCTCCTCGCCACTTTCGCGATCGCAGGTCCGGCTTCGGCCGACCGGATCAAGGATCTGGGCGGGTTCCAGGGCATCCGCACCAACCAGCTGACCGGATACGGCGTCGTCGTCGGCCTGCCGGGCACGGGTGATGACAATCTGGAATATACCGTCCAGTCCTTGAAGGCCGTCGTCTCGCGCTTCGGGCTGCAGCTGCCGCCGACCGCCAATCCGGGTATGAAGAATGCCGCGGTGGTGATGGTCACGGCCGAGCTGCCGCCCTTCGCCAAGCCGGGCCAGAAGCTGGACATCACCGTCGCCTCGATGGGCAAGGCCAAGTCGCTTCGTGGTGGCAGCCTGATCCTCACCCCGCTTCAGGGCGCGGATGGCCAGATCTATGCGATGGCGCAAGGGAATCTGGCGGTCGGCGGTCTGGGGGCCGAAGGCGCGGACGGATCGAAGATCGTCGTCAACATCCCCTCGGTCGGTCGTATCCCCGAAGGCGCGACGGTCGAGCGCGCGGTCGCCACCGGCTTCGACACCGCGCCCAGCCTGACCTTCAACCTGGCGCGCGCCGACTTCACCACCGCGCAGAATGTCGCGCAGGCGATCAACGCGCGCCTGGGGCTCGGCACCGCGCAGGCGATGGACGCCGTGTCGGTCGCGGTGCGCGCGCCGATAGGCGCCGATGTCCGCGCCACCCTGATGTCCGAGATCGAGAATCTGAACGTCGCCTCGGCCGAACCGCCCGCCAAGGTCATCGTCAACGCGCGTACCGGCACCGTCGTCATCAATTCGGCGGTTCGTGTCGGCCCGGCCGCCGTCACCCATGGCAAGCTGACCGTGAAGATCGACGAGCAACAGCGCGTCAGCCAGCCCGGTCCCTTGAGCGGCGGCCAGACCGCGGTGACGCAGAAGTCCGGCGTCTCGGTCGAGGAGGAGAAGCGTCCGATGTTCATCATGGCCCCCGGTCCCAAGCTGGCCGACGTGGTCAAGGCGGTGAACGCGATCGGCGCGGCTCCGTCCGACTTGGTCGCCATTCTCGAAGCGCTAAAGGAAGCCGGCGCGCTCAAGGCGGAGTTGATCGTCCTGTGACCCAGAGCATCGCACCCACATCGCCCGCGACGGCGGCCTCCGCCATCGCGGGCACCGTGTCCACCGACACACGCCGCCTGTCGAACGGCGCCAATCTGGACAAGGCGGGCACCCAGTTCGAGGCGATCTTCACCGGCATGATGCTGAAGGCGATGCGCCAGACCAAGCTGAGCGACACGATGTTCGACTCCAAGGCGCTCGACACATTCCGGGACATGCAGGATCAGCAAGTTGCCCAGACGATGGCGACCCAAGCCCCGCTCGGGATCGGCAAGGCGGTAACGGCATTCCTGGCGAAATCTCAACCCGCTGTTAACCAGACATAACGTAGTCCGACTCGCATGAGCGACCTGCTCTCTATCGGCGCTTCGGGCGTCCGCGCATATCAGACCGCGCTGACCGCCGTTGGTGAGAATATCGCCAATGTCGGAACAGAAGGCTATTCGCGCCGGACGATCACGATGCAGGAGATTTCGCCGGCCGCAGGGCTCGCGGCGAACAAGGTCTCCGCAGGCGCGGGCGTCATGGTGGTGGGCATCGCGCGTGCCACCGACGTCTATGCCAGCGCTGCCGTGCGCGCGGCCACCGCCGACCTGTCCCGCACTACGACCGGCGCGACCTGGCTCAGTCGGATCGAGGGCGCGATGACCGGCGACCAGGTCCAGACCCGACTGACATCCTTCTTTACCGCCGCGCGCACGCTGGCGGCAGAGCCGACCTCGACCGCACTGCGCGCCACGATGCTGGAAACCGCGCGCTCGACCGCGACCGCGTTCACTGCGACCGATTCGGCCTTCGATCAGATCAACGCCGACTTCGATGGCCAGGCGCGGCAGGCCGCGCATGATTTGTCGTCGCTCGCCACCTCGCTGGTCCGCGTCAATGACGGGCTGGGCCGAACCCAGCCCGGCACCGCGGCAGCGGCGCAGCTGGCCGATCAGCGCGACCAGATCCTGACCCAGATGAGCGCGCTGTCCGACATCACCAGCACGACCGATGAACTCGGCCGCGCGACGGTGCGGCTGGGCGACCGGGCCGGCCCGATCCTGGCCGCGACCGACACCACCGGCTCCGTCACCTATCAACGTGGGGCCGATGGCGGCGTGTCGTTTCATGTCGCCTTGCAGGGGCAGATCAGCGATTTCGTGCCCGGTGGTGGCGCGATGGCGGGGATGCTGGACGGGGCCGAGCGGATCAACGCGACGCGCGGTGCCTTCAACCAAGTCGCCAAGAGCTTCGTCGAGACGGTCAACGGTCTACAGGCTGCCGGGCAGGATCTGAACGGCAATACCGGCCCGGCGATGTTCGGTCTGACCGCCGGGACCGCGCAGATGAGCCTGTTGCTGACCGATGGTTCGACGATCGCGGCGGCGCGGGGCAATCAGGGTTCGCGCAATTCCGACAATCTCGATGCGCTCGAAACCGCGCGCGGATCGAACGGCTTTGAACTCAAGCTGACGCAAATCATCACCGACAATGCGACCACGCTGAAACAGCGCCAGACCGTCGCCGACGCGCAGACGGCGATCAGCGACGGGGCCAGGGCGACACTGTCGGCCGCCTCGGGCATCACCCTCGATTCGGAGGCGGTGACGCTGATGCGCTTTCAGCAGGCCTATTCCGCCACGAGCCGGGTGATTCAGGCCGCACGCGAAACCTTCCAATCCATTCTCGAGCTCCGGTAACGGTCATGCAGATTTCCACCAGCGTCTTTTACGACACCGCCTCGCGGCGGATGACCGCGCTGACCGGCAAGGCGAATGCGTTGCAGGTCCAGATCTCGACCGGCAAGAAGCTGACGAACCCGTCGGACGATGCCGCCGCCGCCGCCCAGGTCGCCGAGTTCGATCGCCGCGACGCCGACGATGTGGTCTACAAGACCAATCTGACGCTTGCGGGCTCGTTGCTGCAACAGGCCGACACCACGCTCGGCCAGATCGGCAACCAGGTGCAAAAGGCGCTGGAATTGACCACCCAGGCGGCCAATGGCACGCTGTCCGATGCCAATCGGGCCAGCGTCGGCGACCAGCTGGCCTCGATCCGCGACGCGCTGGTCGGCCTCGCCAATTCCAAGGATGCGCGCGGTCTGCCGCTGTTCGGCGCGGCGGCGGGCACCGATGCGGTGACCATGACGAATGGCCGGTACAGCTATTCGCAGGCCAATGTGTCCGAGATTCCGATCGCCGACGGCCAGACGGTTGATGTCTCGGTCGGTGCGGACCGCGTGTTCAAGGCAGGGGCGAACGACGATACGCTGAACGTCCTCAACACGCTCGTCACGGCTTTGAAGACGGGCGGCAGCGATGTCGGCGCGACGATCAAGGATGCGATGGACAAGCTGCACGCAGCCAATGACAATGTCGCGACCGTGCAGGCCTCGGTCGGCGCGCGCGAGGCGCGGGTCGAGTTGCAGCAGGGGCTGCAACAGGCGGCCAGCACCGACCGGGCGCAGCTGCGCTCTAGCATCGAGGATGCAGATCCCGTCGCCACCATCACCCAGTTGCAACAGACGATGACGGTCCTTCAGGCGACCCAGGCCAGTTTCACCAAGCTGACCAGCCTGTCGTTGTTCGATTATCTGAAATGATCGCGTCCGGGCGTGAAGCCCGGTAACTCTATTTTGACCTTACGCGTCTAGGCCGGTGATCCGACAGGCGCTGAAGCCGGTCTTCGGGAGTTTCGGTTCACCATGTTTCCTGCCATTGGCCTCGTCATTTTGCTCGGCATGGTCTTCGGCGGCTTTGCCATTACCGGCGGTCAGCTGGGGCCGGTATTCCATGCGATCCCGCACGAAATGCTCATCATCGGCGGCGCGGCTGTCGGCGCGCTCGTCATCGGCAATTCCGGCAAGGAGCTGAAGGCGCTGGGCGGCGCGATGGGCAAGATCTTCAAGGGGCCGAAATACAAGAAGCAGGACTATCTGGACGTCATCTTCCTCGTCTCGAAACTGATGAAGATGCTGCGCACCGAAGGTCCGATCGCGCTGGAGCCGCATGTCGAGGACCCCAAGTCCTCCTCGGTCTTCGCCGAATATCCACGGCTCGTCGCCGACCATACGCTGGTCAACCTGATCGCCGACACGCTGCGTCTGGTCGTGGTGTCGTCGGGCACGCTCGACGTCCATGCGGTCGAGGAGGTCATGGACAACGCGATCAAGACCCATCACCACGAGGTCGAAGGGCCGCAGGGCACGCTGCAGAGTCTCGCCGACTCGCTGCCCGCGCTCGGCATCGTCGCCGCCGTGCTCGGCATCGTGAAGACCATGGGCTCGATCGACAAGCCGCCGAGCGTGCTGGGCGGCATGATCGGCTCGGCGCTGGTGGGCACCTTCATGGGCGTGTTGCTCGCATACGGTATCGTCAATCCGTTCGCGGGCCGCCTGAAGCAGGTGATCGATGCCGACGCCGCCATCTATCACGTCGTCAAGCAGATCATCATCGCCTCGCTCCATGGCCATCCGCAGCCGCTGGTCATCGAAGCCGCGCGCTCCGGGATCGCGCACAAGGATCAGCCTGGCTTTGCCGAGGTGTTCGACGGCCTGCGGGGTCGCTAAACCATGGCGCGCGCACCGCATGGCAAGAACGAGCCGCCCAAGATCGTCATCGTCAAGAAGATCATCGCCGATGGTCATGGCGGGCACCATGGCGGCGCGTGGAAGGTGGCCTATGCCGACTTCGTGACCGCGATGATGGCGTTCTTCCTGCTGCTCTGGCTGCTGGGTGCGACCACCGAGAAACAGCGCAAGGGCATCGCCGATTATTTCGCGCCGACCCTGATCGATACCAAGTCGACGGGCATCGGTGGCGGTGTGCTGAACGGCGGTCCCGGCGCGGGCCGCCAGCAAAGCGGCATAAGCGGTCGCATCCAGCTGATCGTACCCAAGGCGGCCGAGGATGGCGGCGACAAGGCAGGGACGGGCGACAAGGGCTCGCTGCGCAATCCCAATGCGTTGGCGCAGGACAAGAAGACTTTCGACGCGATCAAGCGCGAACTCCTCAAGAAGATGGACGTCACGCCCGAGCTCAAGAAGCTGGCGCAGCATGTCCGCTTCATCCCGACCCAGGAGGGCCTGCGCATCGACCTGGTCGACAATGCGGATTATTCGATGTTCGCGACCGGCACGACGACCTTGTCCCCGGCGGCGTCGGACCTGATCGGCACCATCGCCAAGACGGTTGCCGACGTGCCCAACACGATCATGATCCGCGGCCACACCGACAGCGTGCCCTATGGCGATCCGCGCGCGATGAACAATTGGCTGCTCTCGTCCAGCCGAGCCGAAGCGACTCGTCGGCGGCTGGCCATCGGTGGTTTGCCCGAGTCGCGGTTCGAGCGGATCGAGGGCGTGGCCGACCGCGAACCGATGATCGCGGGCAACCCTTCCGATCCGCGCAATCGCCGGGTGGCAATCACCCTTCTGTATCGCAAGGGCGTATTCGGGCAGTGACGCAAAGGAATGTTTGGGGATGGCCCCCGAGCGTTCCTTGCCTCCACCATTTAGTCGGGAATGGCGAAGATGCTGCCGTTTCGGGGATCAACGGCTTCGGCCCGTGCGGATTCCCTTGGACAGGTCGCCGCCTATCCCCCCGCATGCGCTGACAAGTCCACCCCAGCAAAAAAAGGGCCTGCCCGGCCATCATCCTCTGGGAGTTGGATGACGGCCGGGCAGGCCCTTTTGCGATGCTGATACCCGCTTATTCGGCGTTGGCGGCTGCTTCGCCCTTGCGCGGCTTGCGAGGGGCACCGGCGGCGTTGCGTGGCCCCGGCTTGCGGCCCAGGCCGATCTTCTTGGCCATCGCGCGGCGGCTTTCCGAATAGCTTTCGGCGACCATCGGATAATCCGGCTTCAGACCGTAACGCTCACGATATTCTTCCGGGGTCAGGCCATGGGTAGCCAGATGACGGCGCAGCGTCTTGTAAGGCTTGCCGTCGATCATCGAAACGATGTGATCCTTCGATGCCAGTGACTTGCGGACCGACACGGCCGGAACATATTCGGCCGGGGCCTCGACATCGTTCGCCTGCGGCGCGCTGCCGAGAAGCGAAGACACGGTCTCGTGCATCTTGTGAAGGAAGGCCGGAACCTCTTCCGACGAGGTGCGGGTATTGGGATTGCCCAGCCACGCAATGGTCAGTTCAGTTGCCAGTTCTACGGCATTCACATCGATAGGGTCGTCGGCCATGATACGCTCCTGTTGTTTCCATGTGACCTAACGGTCCGTCGCCCGGCGTCAACCTTTGGAAGCAACATAGGATCAAATTTTATTGGTTTATGACTGATTTGATATTTGTGGGATGTTGAAGAACCTACCCGATCAATGCTCGTTTTTTCCGGAAAGATCAGAAGGATCCACCGAAAGTGCTAAGATAATCGGGAATTACGGCTGATTTCGATCAAGACGCGCTGCCTCGACATGTCGATTTGAGCAGGAACACCGTGCCTAACGATGAAGAATGCAAAAAATGCAACTAAAATTGATGAGGTTGCATTTGTGTTAATCGTCTCTGCTGGACATAAGGATCGGGCCTTTCAGGCATCCTCTCCTAAAAAACTTTCAGGGCCGGTCTTGCGACCGGCCCTTTTTTTTGGCTTGCTTCCGCAGCGCATCAGCCTAGGCTGCCCCATCGCCGCGCTTCAACTATAGAAATAAGCAGGAGTGGATGCCGCCGGGAAAACCGGCATCGCGCGTCGGTGCCGGGGGTTGAGCGACTGGCTCGCTCCCCCCGTTTTGCTTTCTAGACTGGTTGGGAAAAATCCCATCGTCCCATAACGGAATCCCGCTTCGGGAGACTTACGTCTTCGACCTGTCGTCGGAGGGGGCAGGGCGATTGATGAACTGGTCGAGCGCCGAGAGCGCCATGCCGGCGAAGGCGGCGACGTCGGACACGCCCGAGCGCGTGGTGCCCTCGGTCTTCGGCGACTCGGGCGCTTCCGTCTTCGCCGAATCCGGCGCGGGAGTCGGTTCCCCCGCTGCCCGCCGCCCCGTTTCGCGCGCTAGCGCGGAGGCGGCGACGACCAGTCCGGTCGCCAACAATTGCCGCCCCGCCGGACTACGCGCCTGATCGAGCAGGGCCTGACCAAAGCGGTGTAGCGGCGAGGAACCTTGGGATGTGCCGGGTTGCTCGTCCAGCCTGGCCTTTTTCTGCTTTTTCTTGTGCTTCTTCTTGCCCATCGGCTTGGTCTCGCAACTTGTGTATGTCTGATGTAATACACATGGCGCGGCGTTCAAGCCATGGGCAGGCTCACCCGCCCAGCGCGCGCGCCCGGCGTCGCTGGACCGAACTGCCGATGCCCAGCGACTCGCGATATTTGGCGACCGTACGCCTGGCGATGTCAAAGCCCTTGGCCTGAAGCAGCTCGACCAACGTGTCGTCGGAGAGGATCTTGGCCCCCTCATTGGCGATCAGCGTCCGAATCGCGCTCTTCACTGCCTCCGCCGACACCGCATCGCCGCCATCCGCCGCCGCGATGCCGCTGGTGAAAAAGAATTTCAGCTCGAACAGCCCGCGCGCGCAGCTCAGATATTTGTTGCTCGTCACCCGGCTGACCGTCGATTCGTGCATCCCGATCGCTTCTGCGACGCGGGCGAGGGTCAGCGGCTTCAGATGCGCAACGCCGTGGAGGAAGAACGCCTCCTGCTGCTTCACGATCTCGGTCGCGACGCGGATGATCGTCCGCTGCCGCTGGTCGAGCGCCTTCATCAGCCAGTTGGCGCTGGCGAGGCAATCGGCCAGCCACGCCTTGGATCCCTTGTCCTGCGGGCCGTGGCGAAGCTCCTGATAATAGCGGCGGTTGACCAGCACCCGGGGCAGGGTGGCGGTGTTCAGCTCGATCCCCCATCCCGCCTTGGTCCGGCTGACGAACAGGTCGGGCACCACCGCGCGGGCGGGCTCGCCGCCATAGCGACAGCCGGGCTTGGGATCATAACCGCGCAGCTCGCGGATCATGTCCGCCATGTCCTCGTCGTCGACGCCGCAGATCCGCTTCAACCGGGCCAGGTCGCCGCGCGCCAACAGGTCCAGATTGGCGATCAGCTTGGCCATGCACGGATCATAGCGGTCGACCTCCTTGGCCTGAAGCGCCAGGCACTCGGCCAGATCGCGGGCGCCGACGCCGGTGGGGTCTAGGCTCTGTACGACCTTCAACACCGATTCGACCTTCGCGGGGGCCACCCCCAGCCGCTCGGCGATCTCGTCCAGCGACACGGTCAGATAGCCCGCCTCGTCCAGCTGGTCGATGATATGCGCGGCGATGGTCAGGTCCGTGCCCGACAGGATCAGCGCGACCTGCGCCTCCAGATGCTCGGCCAGATTGGGCGCGTCATCGGGCAGCGAATCCCAGTCCGGCCCGTCCTCTCCGCTCAGGCCACCGCTGCTCGTCCCGTTCAGCGACAGGCCGCCGTCCGGCCCGGTGCCGCCATCGGCCACGCTGTCCTGTTGATGGCTCTCGGTCGCGTAATCCAGGTCGAGGCCGCGATCCTCGGAGGGCGCGGTTCCGGCGACCAGTTCGTCCGCTCCAGCGGGGGCCTCGCGCTCGGGGCGTTCGGGGGTCGCGACCTCGCGCACAGCGCTGGCATCGAGCAGGGGGTTCTTCTCCACCTCCTCGGCGATGAACGCCTCGACCTCCAGATTCGACAGCGTCAGCAGCTTGATCGCCTGCTGAAGCTGTGGCGTCATCACCAGCGATTGCGACTGGCGGATGTCGAGACGCGGGGCGAGGCTCACGGCACCCTGTCCACGCCGGTCATGCCATCGGATGCGGATCGACGGGCGGCTCTCATGCGGTCAGAGCGAGAAGCCCTCGCCCAGATAGAGGCGGCGGACATTGGCGTCGGCGACCAGTTCCTCCGGCGATCCGCTGAACAGCACGCGGCCATCATAGATGATGTAGGCGCGGTCGACGATGTCGAGCGTCTCGCGGACATTATGGTCGGTGATGAGCACGCCGATATCGCGCCGCTTCAGGTCCTTCACCAGATCGCGAATGTCCGCGATCGAGATCGGATCGATGCCCGCGAATGGCTCGTCGAGCAGCATGATCGACGGGTCGGCGGCCAGCGCGCGCGCGATCTCGGCGCGGCGACGCTCGCCACCCGACAGCGCCATGGCGGGCGCGGCACGCAGCCGGGTCAGGCCGAATTCCTCCAGTAGCTTGTCGAGCTTGCGCGCGCGCTCGGCCGGATCGGGCTCGGCCAGTTCCAGCACGGTCAGGATGTTCTTCTCGATCGACAGCCCGCGAAAGATCGAGGTTTCCTGCGGCAGATAACCCAGGCCCAGGATCGCGCGGCGATACATGGGCAGGCCGGTGATATCCTCGCCGTCCAGCATGATGCGGCCCGAATCGGGCTTCACCAGCCCCATGACCGAATAGAAGCAGGTCGTCTTGCCCGCGCCATTAGGGCCGAGCAGCCCGATCACCTCGCCGCGCCCGACCGACACCGACACATCGGTCAGGACGACGCGCTTGTCATAGCTTTTGGCGATCGACACGACCTGAAGGCCGTTGGCGACCGGCGGCTCCGATACGGGGGCGGTGCGATGGCCCGGGCGCTGATCAGCCTCGCGAATCGGGGTTTCCATGTCCATCGGCACTGTTCTTCCCTTGACTGGTCAGACGTTAGCGCGGGCGTGGCACCCGCGTCACGCCTCAGTTGCGATCGGGGACCGAGAAGGTACCCGTGACCCGGCCCGATGGCGCACGGCTGACGGTGCCGCCATTGCCCGACGTGGCGCCGCCCGCCACCGACGAGCCGTCGATCACCGCGCGGCCCGTATCCAGGTTGAGTGTCAACCGCCCGCCATTCACCGTGTTGCCGCCCTGGGTCAACGTGACGTTGCCCAGCATGGTGATGACCCGGCGATTGAGGTCGTAGATCGCATAGTTGCTGCGCGCGGTCTGGTCGGGCCGCTTGACGACGACGTTGCCCGACGCCTCGAACCGCGAGACCTGCGGCTTTCCGCCGATCACTTGGCCGGTATAGACGATGACCACCCGCGCCGCGGTCAGGGTCATCTCCGCTTGGCGCAACGAGACGTTGCCCGACAGGACGCCACGGTTCTGCTTGTCCTGCAACTCGATGACGTCGGCGCCGAAATCGACGGGCGCGCGACTGTCATGCTTGACCTGCGCGGCCGCGGAGGCTGCCAGAACGAGAAGGGCCGGAGCCGCGGCGGCGAAGAGCTTGTGCATGAGCGGCTATTTCGGGCTTTACGGCACGATGCGCAAGCGGGCGTTGCCTTCCAGCCGGACGGAGCGATTTTCCAGGTCCGCCCGCATCTTGTTCGCGCTGAAATTGCCCTGCGGCACGCGGCCGGTCACCGCACCGCCCGACACCAGCGTGCGTTGTTGCAGGTCGATGGTCGCATCGCGCGTCTGGAGGTCATAGCCGCCCGCCGACTTGAAATCGAGCGGCCCGTCCAGCTGCACCTGTTCGGTGCGCATGTCGTAGCGGCCCGAATTGGCGCTGACCGTGGCCGGGCCGTCCGACAGGCGGATCGCGGCAGACAGCTTATTGAGCTGCACGACCGGCTCGGCGGAACTGCGCTGGATCGCCGACCCTGCGTCAAGCGAGAAAGGCTGTCCCTTGTCGTCGACGCCGCGATATTGCGCGGCCTGGATCTTCAGCCGTTCCTTGGCGACCTCGACCTTCTTCTTGTCGAGTACGAACGACACCTCGTTCGAGGCATAGATGGGCGCCATCACCAGGAACGCGGTCAATACGCCGATCGCGCTGGGCAGCATCCAGCGCGCCACCGTCACGAAACGGTCGTGGCGGCTGCCTGGGGCCGCCCAGATCTGGCGCCGGGTACGGACGCGGTCGGCGATCTCGGACATGATGGCTCCTTACGCGACGCGGGTTCAGGCGTGGGCGAAGATATCGACCTCGGGCCAGCCCGCCAGATCCAGCTCGGCGCGGGCGGGAAGGAAATCGAAACAGGCCTGCGCCAGTTCCATCCGGCCTTCCCGCTCCAGCCGCTTGTCGAGTTCGACCTTCATGCGGTGAAGGTAGCGCACGTCCGACGCGGCATATTCGCGCTGCGCTTCGGTGAGTTCGGGCGCCCCCCAGTCCGACGATTGCTGCGCCTTGGACAGCTCGACGCCGAGCAACTCGCGAACCAGCTCCTTCAGGCCGTGGCGGTCGGTATAGGTGCGGATCAGGCGCGAGGCGATCTTGGTGCAATAGACGGGGGCCGCAACGACACCGAGATAATGGCGAATCGCGGCGATATCGAACCGTCCGAAATGATAGAGCTTCAGCCGTGCCGGATCGGCGAGCAGCGCGCGCAGGTTGGGCGCGGCATAGTCGCTGTCGGGGGCGAAGCGGACCAGATGCTCGTCCGGGCCACCGTCGGACAGCTGGACGACGCACAGCCGGTCGCGCGGGGTGATGAGGCCCATCGTCTCGGTATCTACGGCGATCGCGGCACCGGCTGCGAACAGATCGGCGGGAATGTCTTCTTCGTGCAGATGAACGGTCATGATGCCTGCCCTAGCGGCGGCGGCGAAAAGCCTCAACCGCGATCGGGCGCGACGGTGAGAAAAGACGCGGGGGGCGGGCCATATGATTCGGCGTCTTTTACAAAGATGTTGTGGAGTTTTGGCCACAATTCCGACGTAATCTGCCTCGTTCGCGCCAAAGCGAGACGGGCTCGCACGATTTCGTTCGCGATGCCTGTCCTTCTGCGTTATGGATCGCCACTAGGCGCAAAAGGTTTGGCGCCAAAAGATCCGCGCTCTTCGTCCGGCGCACGGTTCTTGAGGACAGGATTTGCGGGCGAACCGGGAAGACGAACAGGGCTTATGAGTTTCGATAGAGGTAGCCGGGGCAATCGCGGCTCGCGTGGCCGCGACAAGCGGGACAATTTCGGCGGCGGCGATGAAGGCGGCTTTGGCGGCGGCTTCGGTGGCGGTGATCGCTTCGGCGGCGGCGGCGGCGGCGGCTTCGGCGGCGGTTTCGGTGGCGGTGACCGCTTCGGCGGTGGTGGCGATCGCGGCGGTTTCGGCGGCGGTGACCGTGGCGGTTTCGGCGGCGGCGGCGGTGGCTTCCGTAGCGGCGGCGGTGGCGGCTTCGGCGGCGGTCGTGGCGGCGGCGGTATGCCCCCCCAGGTCGTTGGTGAAGGCACGGGTGTCGTCAAGTTTTTCAACGCGCAGAAGGGCTTCGGCTTCGTCGTGCGCGATGACGGCGGCGAAGACGTGTTCGTTCACATCTCGGCGGTCGAGCAGGCGGGTCTGGCCGGCCTGGCCGAGGGCCAGCCGCTCGGCTTCACCTTGGTCGATCGCGGCGGCCGCATCTCGGCCACCGAGCTGAAGATCGAGGGCGAGCCGCTTCCGGTTCAGGATCGCGCTCCGCGCGAACCGCGTGAAGGCGGCTTCGGCGGCGACCGTGATCGCGGCCCGCGCGGCGGTGCCGCCGGTGGTTTCGGCGGCGCTCCGCAGCGTCAGCTGACCGGTGAGAAGGCGACCGGCACGGTCAAGTTCTTCAACGCGATGAAGGGCTTCGGCTTCATTCAGCGCGACGACGGACAGCCCGATGCGTTCGTGCATATCTCGGCCGTCGAACGCGCCGGAATGGGCTCGCTGAACGAGGGCGATCGCCTGTCGTTCGAGATCGAGGTCGATCGTCGCGGCAAGTACGCAGCGGTCAACCTGCAGAACGAGGGCTGATCCCCCTCGGCTAAATAAGCCATCCCTTTTCGGGCGACAGGGTCCGGCGTTGCAGCGATGCGACGCCGGGCCTTTTCGTTTTCTGGGGTGTTGTTGGCGGTCGCTCGCAGGCGGTGGCGTCTCGCGATGGTCGAGCGGCGTTGTTGCGCGATTCGGCAGGCATCGGCCCTTATCGATGGCCACCACGGTCCGTTTTGGCTCGATACGACGATGGGGTGGTGCGGGCTGTCCGTTTTTTCGTCGGGCATTCTTGTTCATCCTGCGTCGCGTCGCCCATCGTCGGGCGACATCGCTCGCGCCAGGAACCGGGATTCGCCGCGACGATCCGGTCTTCCCCGCCACACAGCGGCCCGGCTAAGCTGACATTCAATGCCGCGCCCGTCCTCCATCACCAACGTCCTGTTCGTCTGCAGCCAGAACCGTCTGCGCAGCCCCACGGCCGAGCAGATCTTCGCGTCGCGCCGCGATCTGGAAGTCTCGTCAGCGGGCACGAACAACGATGCCGAAAATCTCCTGACTGCCGAACTGGTGTCCTGGGCCGACGTCATCGTCGTCATGGAGAAGACTCACCGGACCAAGGTTCAGCAGCGGTTTCGCAAGGCTTTGAACGGCAAGCGGATGATCTGTCTGGATATCCCCGACGACTATGCCTTCATGGACCCGGCATTGATCGAGTTGCTGCACGCTCGACTGGCGCGGCATTTTCCTGGCGAGTGACGGGTGCAATCGCGTCCATGCGGAGCACCCGGTATGATATCGTGGCTGAAGACTATCCTGTCCCGTACGCGACCCGTGTCGCGGACGCGTGGTCGGCCGCCGATCCTGCCGGAGGGGCCTGCGGAGCAACGCTATGCGGCTTTGGCCGATCATTGGGCATTGGCCGAACCCAAATTCTACACACCCGCCCATGACGAGGACGGCATTACGGCGCTGGAGATGCGATATGGCATTCGTCTGCCGCCAGAATTCCGCGCCTATCTGTCGATCGCGGCTCCGCGCCAGCATTTCATGGACGATGCCACGATCAGCTGGTGGTCGGTGCGGGACATAAAGTCTCTGGCGGAAGAATGCGCCAGTTGGACGCCCGGACGGGGCGACGATGGCGTTGAGCCCGACCAGCACCGCTATCTGGTCTTTGGCGATTATATGGACTGGTGTTGGGCGTGGGCGATTTGTTGCGTGGAGGGGCCGCATTACGGCCGGATCGCGTTGATTAGGGGCGATCCGCCGGATGCCTTCGTCGCCGACGACCTGAGCGCGTTCATGACCATGGCCTTGAATGACGATCCCCGGATACACTGAAACGCAGCCCCGTGACCTTGCGGAGCCCATATGTTTTCTGTACCGATCGATACAAAGGAAACGGTCCGTCAGGAGGCCTTTAGTCGTGCGCCCGCCATTGCCACCCTTCACCACCAAAACCGCCGCGCAAAAAGTCCGTGCCGCCGAGGCTACGTGGAACAGCCGCGATCCCGAACGAGTCGCAATGGGCTATACGCCCGACTGCGCCTGGCGGAATCGCGATCAGTTTCTGACGGGGCATGACGCGATCGTCGTCTTTCTGCGCGGCAAATGGGAGCGCGAGCGGGATTATCGGCTCATCAAGGAATTGTGGGCGCATCAGGACAGCCGGATCGCGGTACGCTTTGCCTATGAATGGCATGATGCGGGCGGCCAGTGGTTTCGCTCCTATGGCAATGAAAATTGGGACTTTGCCGAGGATGGCCGGATGCGGCGCCGGATCGCATCGATCAACGATCTGGCGATTCGCGAAGACGAGCGGCTGTTCCACTGGCCGCTCGGCACTCGTCCGGCGGATCATCCTTCGCTCAGCGAACTCGGGCTCTAATCATGGCGCGGATGATCGCCGAGCGGGCCGACGCACTGCCGGGACTGGCCGAGGTGTTCCGGGAATATGGCTATGCCGGGGCCAGTCTGTCGCTGATCGGCACCGCGACGGGGCTGGGGCGGGGGAGCCTCTATCACTTCTTCCCCGGCGGCAAGCAGGAGATGGCGGCGGCCGTGCTGGCCGATGTCGCAGCCTGGTTCGACACGGCGGTGTTCACGCCGCTGGAGCAGGCCGACGACCCGCGCGCGGGCATCGATTCGATGATGGTGGCGGTGGACCGCTACTTCGGCTCCGGCCAGCGCGCCTGCCTGATCGGGGCATGGGGGCTGGGGGCGACTCGCGATCCCTTTGCCGAGCCGATCGCGGCCTATTTCCGGCGCTGGATCGCCGCGCTCCAGTCGCTGCTCGTTCAAGCGGGCGTGGCGGAGGATCACGCCGCCACGCTGGCGCAGGATGTCGTCAGCGGCATCCAGGGGGCGGTCGTGCTGGCGCGGGCGCTGAACGACCCTTCGCTGTTCCGCGCGACGCTGGGGCGGCTGACGGCGCGGCTCTATACCGCGCTCGCCGCCGCCTGATCGGTCAGATCGCCGCCAGCGCCTGTTCGCAATCGGCGATCAGGTCGTCGGCATCCTCGACCCCGATCGAGATGCGGACCAGATTGTCGGTGATGCCCAGCGCCGCCTTGCGTTCATCGGGGACCGACAGGTGCGTCATCGCCGCCGGATGGCTGGCCAGCGTCTCCGTCCCGCCCAGGCTGACGGCCAGCTTGGCGATGCGTAAGCTATCGAGGAAGCGGAACGACTCCGCTTCGCCCCCCTTGAGGTAGAGCGAGAAGGTTGACCCGCCGCCGGTACAGTGGCGGCGATAGATGTCCGCCTGCCGCTCCATGCCGGGCGTGTCCGCCAGGAAACCGAGATAGCCGACCCGCTCGACCTTGGGATGGTCGCGCAGAAAGGCGCAGACCTTGGCGGCGTTTTCGCCCGCGCGGCTCATGCGCAACTCCAGCGTCTCCAGCGAGCGGAGCAGCATCCACGCCGTATTGGGGTCGCAGATCGTGCCGATGGTGTTGCGCATCGCGCGGATGGTGGCGATGTGCGCCTTCGACCCCAGCACACCGCCCGCGACCAGGTCGGAATGGCCGCCGGCATATTTGGTCAGCGAATAGACGACCAGATCCGCCCCGTGGCGAAGCGGACGCTGCCAGAGCGGGCCGAGGAAGGTGTTGTCGATGGCGATGGGCGGCTTTTCATCATGGTTTGCAAACACCGCATCGCGCGCCGCCGCCACTGCCTCGATATCGACCAGCGCATTGGTCGGGTTGGCGGGACTTTCGAGATAGATTAGCGGCACCCGGCCCATGCCGGCCGCCTTGTGCAGCACCGCGTCGATCTCCTCGCGCGTGGCACCAGCGGGGAAGTCGAGCCACTGCACCCCGAACCGGCCCAGGATACGCCCGATCAACGTCTCGGTCGCGGCATAGAGCGGGCCGGAATGGACGATGACGTCGCCCGGCTGGACCATCGACAGGAACAGGGTGGCGATCGCCGCCATGCCGCTGGAAAAGGTCAGGGCATCCTCCGCCTCGTCCCAGATGGCCAGGCGATCCTCCAGGATTTCCTGGTTCGGCCCGTTGAAGCGCGAATAGACCAGCCCATCCGCACCGCCGGGACGCTTGCCGGTCACTCCCTCGAAATGGCGCTTGCCCGCCGCCGCATTGGGGAAGACGAAGGTCGACGTCAGGAAGATCGGCGGCTTCAGCGATCCTTCGGACAGCACGGGGTCGAAGCCATGGCCCATCATCAGCGTGGAAGGCTTCAGCTTGCGGTCGCCGATGCTGGTCACGTCGCTCTTGGCGGCGGCCTTGGCGGGGTCTTGGGGCGAAACGCCGGTCAGATCGGATTCAGTCGGCATGTCGGTCTCCTTGGAAAGGGTGCCGCTCTGTCGGCGGCCATGTCCCCAGGATAACGCGGCAAATGGCTTTTGGGAGATTCAGGCCAGCCCGATCAGCGAAATCTGGCGACCATAAGAGGGCTCGGCGCGGTGGGTGGCGCGGCGGAAGCTGAAGAAGCGATCTTCCTGCGCATAGGTGTCCTCGCCTAGTGCTGCGACGCGCGATACCCCGGCGGCGGCCAGGCGCTGGGCGACATAGGCTTCCAGATCGAACTGATAGTGATCCGCGCGCGTGCCGTCGGCGAAGAAGCGTTCATTGTCCGGATCGGCCTCGGCGAATCGGCGCAGAAATGCGGCATCGACCTCATAGCTGGCGCGGGCGATGCACGGGCCGATGGCAGCAGCGATGCGATCGCGGCGCGCGCCTAGCGCCTCCATTGCGAGCAAGGTCGCGTCGGTGATCCCCCCCAATGCGCCCTTCCACCCGGCATGGGCGGCGCCCACGACGCCTGCCTCGACATCGGCGAACAGCACGGGCGCACAATCGGCGGTCAGGATGCCGAGCAACAGCCCCGGTCGGTCCGTGACCAGCGCATCGCCATGCGGGCGGACATCGTCCTCGGGCGGGGTCAGTATCGTCACCGCCTCCGCCGAGTGGATCTGGTAACAGGTGATGAGCCGCGCACCGGGCAGCACCGCGTCGCGCGCGCGGCGGCGATTCTCGGCGACCGAATCGGCGTCGTCCTCCGATCCGAGCCCGACATTCAGGCCGCCATGAATCCCCGCCGACACGCCGCCGCGCCGCCCGAGAAAGCCGTGCGGGATGGGCTCCAACAGGGGCGTGTGGAGTGTTTCGATGGTCATAGCGACAGCCTCATGATCCGGTCTTCGTCGATCGTCTCACCCACGGGGAAGTCGTAGCGGCCGATGTCGACAAAGCCGTAGCGGGTGTAAAAGGCCTTGGCCCGGTGGTTATCGACATAGACCGACAGGATCAGTTCGCTCGCCCCGCGTGCCCGTGCGGTGGTGATCGCCCAGTCCATCAGTACGGGGCCGACGCCCGCGCCCAGATGGCTGGAGGCGACATAGAGCTGGTAAAGTTCGATCGCGTCCTCAGGCCAGTCGCCGGGAAAGCCGACGGGGCCGATCTTGGCGAAACCGATGATCGCATCGTCCTCGACCGCCAGGCGGATGGTGAAGTCGGGATCGCCGATTTGGGCAGGCAGGCCCTCGGGGCCGAAGGCTTCGTCCAGAAAGGCGCTCAGGTCGGCCGCCGGATAGAGATGGCCGAACGTGTCGGTGAAGGCGGCACGCGCCATCGCGGCCAGCTTTTCGCCGTCACCGGGCGCGGCGTCACGATAGACGATCATTCGCCATAGCCAGCAGGCACCGGCCAGTCGGGCCGCGCCACCGCCAGCGCGCGGAACAGCGTGCCCATGTCCTGCATCAGCCGGTTGCGGTCGGCGAGCAGCGCGTCGGCGCGGTCGGGATGTGCGCGGGCAAGGCTGGTGGTGCGCTGGTCGATGCCCAGGGCGCCGAGCAGGTCGCGCTGAGTCACCGGACCGAAGGCGGCGAGGCCAGTACTTTGCGCGGCGGCGGCCAGCGTCGTGAAGTCGACATGCGCGCTCAGATCCTGCTCGCCCGGCCGGTCGAATGGGTTGGCATAGGCATGGCCGCGCACCGCCTGCAACGTGTCGGCCAAGGCGGGGCCTTCATAGCCATAATCGACGATCAGCGCCGCACCGCCCTGCGCCGCGAGCCGGGCGGACAGGCTGCGCATCACCGCGACGCTGGCGGGGGACACTTCGATCACCGATCCGGCCTCGGCCTCGCGTAAGGGTTCCGGGATGATCTCGGAGGGCACCGGCGGCCCGGCGATCGGCAGGAAGAGCAGGTCCTGCGCCGCGACCAATCGCTCATGCCAGCCATCACCGCGCCGGACGAGCTGGCGGATCGGCAGCGCGTCGAAGAATTCGTTGGCGACGACGATCAGCGGGCGGTCGGTCGGCAGGGTTTCGACCGTGTCATGCCACTGGGCATCCGCCACCCGCTGGGCTTGGGCGGTGCGCAGCGTCGCGCTGGTTTCGACGAGATGGATGGTCGGATGCAAACCCGCCTTGGCCATCGCGCGCCGGGCATCGGCTGCCAGCGTGCCGCGCCCCGGCCCCAGTTCGACCCAATGGATCTCCGGCCGACCGGCCCGGTCCCACAGGTCCGCACACCACAGGCCGACCAGCTCGCCGAACATCTGGCTGATCTCAGGGCTGGTGGTGAAGTCACCGCCCGCGCCCAGCGGATCGCGGGTGCCGTAATAATGCGCATTGGCGGCGGCCATGAACTGCGCCACCGGGATCGGCCCGGCCAGCGCGATGGCGCGGGCGAGCCGTTCGGGCAGCGCGTCCTCGGGCTCGGGCTTGTGATCGGCGGGGGGGATCAGCGGGTTGGTCATGCCCCCGCTCTGCCGCCCCGACCCCGGCGCTGCAAGAGGATCAGGAAACGCTATCGGTTCCCGCGATCGGCTCCACCCGGACGCGGCGCGCCTTGGCCGAGGTCATCAGGTACAGGCCGCCCAGGATCATCGGCACGCACAGCCACTGGCCCATGTGCAGCCCGGTCATCTGCGCAAAGGCGCGCAGCTGCTGGTCGGGCTCGCGGAAGAATTCGACGATGAACCGCGCAATGCCATAGCCGAGCAGGAACAGGCCCGACAGCTTGCCCGGATCATAGCGCGACTTGGTCCGCCAGAAGGCGAAGCTCATCACCGCGAACAGGACCAGACCTTCCAGCCCGGCTTCATAAAGCTGGCTGGGGTGGCGCGCCGGATCGGGCAGGCCGAAGGGCACCGTGCGCGGGAAGATGATCGCCCAGGGCACGTCCGACGGCTTGCCCCACAGCTCGCCATTCACGAAATTGGCCAGGCGGCCCAGGAACAGCCCGACCGGCGCGGTGCAGACCAGATAGTCGAGGATGCGAAGCGCGTTCAGATTGTGCTTGCGCGCGAACAGCCAGACGCCGATCCCGGTGCCTGCCGCGCCGCCGTGAAAGCTCATCCCGCCGTCCCAAAGCCGCAGGATGTGAAGCGGGTGCAGGAACATCTCGGGCGCGTAGAAGATCACATAGCCGATCCGCCCGCCCAGGATGATGCCGAGCGTGGCATAGAAGACCAGGTCGTCGGCATGCGCCCGCGACATCGGCGCACCGGGCCGGTCGAGCATCTTGCCCAGATACCACCAGCCGAACAGGATGCCGGTGATATAGGCCAGGCTGTACCAGCGCAGCGTGAAGAAGCCGATCGAGAAGACGTCCGGGTGCAACCCCAGATCCTCGAACCGGATATGGCCGCCCGCGGCCGCAAGCATGGAGAGGATCAAATGCGTTTCCCTTTCTGGCCCGCTTCATAGAGCGGCGGGGCGACAACACCAAGACCATGGGTTCGGTGCCGCCCTTTGTGAGGGCGGGTGGGCATGGCCTTCGACCTCGCTCAGGCTGAGCGGAGGTTGGTGCGCATCCCCAAAAACCCTTTCGGCCTGAGCGACGTCGAAGGCCACGCCGGACGGTCGCCGATTTTGATTCACGCGAAGCCGCAAAGCCGCGAAGATTTTAGTTCGCGCGGAGGCGCGGAGGGCGCAGAGAGGTTTGGCCCGGCCGCAAGGCCAGTCTTCCAACGCCGGGCGCCACGGTCTGCCGGTCGAGACGGAGGAATGGTCGCGCCAATGATCCCCCTCCGCGTCCCCTGCGCCTCTGCGCGCAAAAATCTTCACGGCATCGCGGCTTCGCGCGAACAATCGACCCTCTCGCTATAAGACAGTGAAACCCCGCGCTTGCCTGACCATGCCTGTCGGCTAAGGCTCGGCCGCGATGGAGTACAGCAGGCGCAACATCTTGGTCGGCGGGGGCGTGGGGGCGGGGTTGGTCGTGGCCTGGGGGCTGTGGCCGCGCGCCTATCCGCCCAGCCTGACGGTCGCGCCGGGCGAGCAGGCGTTCGGCGCGTGGCTGAAGATCGGGCGCGACGGCATCGTGACGGTGGCCGTGCCGCAGGCCGAGCATGGTCAGGGGATCGCCACCACGCTGGCGCAGGTCGTGGCCGACGAACTGGGTGCCGACTGGCGGACGGTTGCGGTCGAGCCCGCGCCGATCAGCCCGCTTTACGCCAATCCGATCGGGGTCGATTCGCTGTTCGAGGGCGCGTTCGACCGGCTGCCCGAGAGTGCGCGCGACGAATGGCTGCGCCGTGGCCGGGTCATGCTGACCGCCGGGTCCAGCTCGCTGCGCATGTTCGAGCCGCCCGCCCGTATCGCCGCCGCGACCGCCCGCGCGCTGATGGCGCAGGTCGCCGCCCGCCGTTGGGGCGTGGACCCGCGCGCGTGCGAGGCCCGGGACGGCTTCATCGTCCATGGCGACCAGCGGCTGCGCTTCGCCGAACTGGCCGAGGCGGCGGCGGGCGAGACGGTGCCCCATCCCCCGCCGCTGGGCAGCGGCGGCGCGGGGCGGCTGATGGGCAAGGATGTGCCCCGGCTCGATGCGCCCGCCAAGATCGACGGCTCGGCCAATTTCACCGCCGATATCCGCCTGCCGGACATGCTCCATGTCGCGCTGCGCCATGCGCCGCTGGGCCGGACCGGCGCCATTCGCGTCGACCGGGCGGCGGCGATGAAGGTTCTGGGCGTCGTCGACGTGATCGAGGGTGACGATTGGGTCGCGGTCGCCGCCGCCAGCTGGTGGATCGCGCAAAAGGGCCTCGATGCGCTTGCTCCGCGCGCGCAGAGTGCTGGGGCGCTGCCCACGTCGCAAGCCATGGTGCAGGCGCTTGATGCCGCACTGAAGGAGGAAGGGCACACCGTCCTCACCCGCGGCGATGTCGCGGAGGGGTTGGAAGGTCCGGGATTGATCGAAGCCAGCTACCGGATCGGGACCGGCGTCCATGCCGCGATCGAGCCGCGCGCGGCGGTGGCGGCATGGCAGGATGGCGGACTGGAGCTATGGGTGCCGACCCTCACCCCCGAAGCCGCGCGCAAGGTCGCGGCGCGGGCGGCGGCGATCCCCGAGGCGCGGATAGTCGTCCACGCCATGCCGATCGGCGGGGGCTTCGGCCTGGGGCTGGAGAATGGCGCGGTGGCACAGGCGGCGATGATCGCCGCGAAGCTGAAGCGGCCGATCAATATCCAATGGTCGCGTACCGAGGATCTGCGCCGCGACGCCTATCGCGCGCCCGCCATGGCCCGGATGACCGCGCGACTGGCGCAGGGCAAGCTGGTCGGCTGGCGTGGTCGGATCGCGACGCCTTCGACCGGCAAGGCGCTGGCCGAGCGAGTAATGCCGGCTGGGCTGGTCCGCTGGGGGATGCGGGGTGAGGGGCGGGGCGACGCCTATGCGATGGGCGGCGCGGTTCCTCCTTACGCGATCCCCGCGCTGGCGGTGCATCATCACGATGCGTCGCTCCCCATCCCGACCGGCCATGTGCGCGGCGGGGCGCATGTCGCCACCTGCTTCATCACCGAATCCTTCATCGACGAATGCGCGCGGGCGGCGGGGGCCGATCCGCTGGCATGGCGAATCGCGATGCTGGGGCAGGAGCCGCGGCTGGCACGCTGCCTGTCGACCGCCGCGTCGCTGGGCGGCTGGGAAGGCGGCGCGGCGGGCAGTGGACAGGGTGTCGCCGCGCATGGCTTTCGCGGCAGCTATGTCGCGGTGATGGCCGAGGCGCACCGGGACGAGGGTGGCCGCCCCGTGGTCGACCGGCTGGTCGCCGCCATTGACTGCGGCCGGGTGGTCAATCCCGATATCGTGCGGCAACAGGTCGAGGGCGGACTGATCTTCGGCCTGGCCGCCTTGCGCGGCGGCGCGGTCGGGTTCGAGCGGGGCTGGGCGGTGCCGTCGCGGCTGGGTGCGCTGAACCTGCCGCGGCTGGCCGATACGCCCGACATCACGGTCGAGCTGATCGATTCCAGCGAAGCCGCCGGCGGGGTCGGCGAACTGGCGGTGCCGCCGGTCGCGCCCGCCATTGCCAATGCGCTCGCCACCCTGCCCGGCGCGCCACGGATACGAAGCCTGCCGTTGGAGTTTTCCGCCTGATGCTGCCGCCCGACCATCTGCCCGTCCCGCGTCCGAAGATCGGCGTGCTCCTGATGAACCTGGGCACGCCCGACGCGCCCGAGCCGCGCGCAGTGAAGCGCTATCTGGGCGAGTTCCTGTCCGATCGCCGGGTGATCGAGATTCCGGCTCTGCTGTGGCAGCCGATCCTGCGCGGTATCATCCTGAACACCCGACCGAAGAAATCGGCTCATGCCTATTCGCTGGTCTGGCGCGATGACGGCTCGCCGCTGGCCGCGATCACCAAGGCGCAGGCCGGGGCGTTGAAGGATGCGTTCGGGCCGGGCGTCATGGTCGACTGGGCGATGCGCTATGGCCGCCCCGCCATCGCCGACCGGGTGCAGGCCATGAAGGATGCCGGTTGCGAGCGTATCCTGCTTGCCCCGCTCTATCCGCAATATTGCGCGGCGACGACCGCCACCGCCAATGACCGGGCGTTCGCGCATCTGGCGACGATGCGCTGGCAACCGGCGATCCGCACCCTGCCACCTTATTACGACGATGCGCTTTATATCGACGCGCTGAAAACCCAGCTGGAAACCCAGCTTGCCGCGCTTGATTTTGAGCCAGATGCGATTCTGGCGAGCTTCCACGGGATGCCACAACGGACGTTGGAACTGGGCGATCCCTATCATTGTCATTGCCGCAAGACCGCGCGGCTGCTGGCCGAGGCGATGACGGACACGCTGAAGGGTCGCGAACTGCTGGTCTCATTCCAGTCGCGATTCGGGCGCGCCAAATGGTTGGAGCCCGCGACCGACACGGTGCTGGAATCGCTGCCGGCGCGCGGCATTCGCAAAGTGGCGATCCTGGCGCCGGGCTTTTCGGCCGATTGTATAGAGACGCTGGAGGAACTGGCCATCCGCGGCCGCGAAAGTTTCGAGGGCGCCGGCGGAACCCATTTCGCCTATCTGCCCTGTCTCAACGACAATGAGGTCGGCATTGCGATGCTGCGCGGATTGATTGAACGTGAACTGCAAGGCTGGTTGCCGTAGCGTAATATTACATTTCGTACCGCCCTTTGTCGTTGCGGATATCGTCTGCCCCTTTTAAGCCACAATCTCATTTGGGAGAGGTCTGATGGCACGGGTCGCGATTGTGACGGGTGGTACGCGCGGTATTGGCGAGGCGATCAGCCTTGCGCTCAAGGAGGCGGGCGCCACCGTCGCCGCTAATTATGCGGGCAATGACGAGCGGGCGCGGGAGTTTTCGGAGCGTACCGGGATCAAGGCCTATAAGTGGGACGTCGCCGATTATGACGCGGTCCAGGCGGGCGTCGCGCAGGTCGCAGAGGAACTGGGGCCGGTCGATATCGTCGTCAACAATGCCGGCATCACGCGCGACGGCACGCTGTTGAAGATGACCTACCAGATGTGGAAGGAGGTCATGGACACCAATCTGGGCGGGTGCTTCAACATGGCCAAGGCAGTGTTCCCCGGGATGCGCGACCGGAAATGGGGCCGCATCGTCAATATCGGCTCGATCAACGGCCAGGCGGGCCAGTATGGCCAAGTCAACTATGCCGCCGCCAAGTCGGGCATCCATGGCTTCACCAAGGCGCTGGCGCAGGAAGGCGCGCGGTTCGGCGTGACCGTCAACGCGATCGCGCCGGGCTATATCGACACCGACATGGTCGCCGCCGTTCCCGCCGATGTGCTGGAGAAGATCGTTGCCAAGATCCCGGTCGGCCGTCTGGGCCAGGCGCACGAGATCGCGCGCGGTGTCGCCTTCCTGTGTTCGGATGAGGCCGGTTTCGTCACCGGCTCGACCCTGTCGATGAACGGCGGACAGCACATGTATTGAGGCGGGATGGCATGAGATTGAATCACCCCTCCCCTTCAGGGGAGGGGCTCGCGTTGGCTTAACCCGATGTCATCATTGTCGGACGCCATTCCTCCCTTGGTAGGGGGAGGAATGAGGCAGTGGCAAGAACGCCGACCTCCTGGGGGAGATCGGCGTTCCGTCCTCGATACGCTACGCGAGAATACTGGGGCGGGTGGGGCAGATACAGGCTCCGCCCGCCCTAACCGTTTAGCGGCAATAGCCGGGACGGCCCGACCGCTCGATCGCGCGGCCCGCCAGCGCGCCACCTGCGCCGCCGACCAGCGTGCCCAATGTGCGATCGCCGTCGGTATCGATGGTCCGGCCCAGCAGGCCGCCCGCCACGGCGCCGACAATGGTGCCGGTCGTGCCCGAGCGGCGGCACTTGCTCGCCTGATATTCCGCCCGCGCGCCATCGTTATAGCCGCGGTAATAGCGGTCCGAATGAGGTGCCCGGCGATAGCGGTGCGCATCCGCAGCGGTAGCAGGCAGCACGGCGCCGCCGATCATCGCCATCGTGGTCGCCGCCAGGGTCAGGGTCTTCATCATGGTCTCACTCCCGAAACTCGTATCGATCGACGGTCCCGTCCGTCGTCGTTGCACCGCTTCTGGGCGATTCGCGTTGAGCGCTTCCTGAATGCGGCCGTTATCCGCCGTTCATGATGTCGCGTACCGGGTAGGGACCGATCCGCCCCGGCGGGGGGATGTCGTAAGGCGTCGCAGCGCCTATGAGGCGCCATGCGTATCTTGCTGTCCTGTCTGCTGATCCTGGCCCTGGTACCGGGATGGTCCGGCGAACAGCGTCTGCCGCTGTTCGAGGGCAAGCCGCAGATGGACATGCACCGTGTCGATTTGGATCCGAACGATCCGTCACGGCGCAAGCTCGGCGCGCTGACCTATCTCGGCGGCATCGTACTGACGAGCCGTATGCCCGCCTTTGGCGGCTATTCCTCGCTGGCGGTGGCGGGGGATCATTTCCTGCTGCTGAGCGATGGCGGCAATATCGTGCGCTTTCGCATGGGCGCGGACTGGACGCCGCACGACCTGCATTTCTCCGATCTGCCCGCCGGTCCCGGTACGGGATGGGAGAAACGGGATCGTGACAGCGAATCGCTGGCGATCGACCCGAACACCGGACGATTATGGGTGGGGTTCGAGGGGTATAACCAGATATGGCGTTATGCGCCTGGCTTCGCCCGCGCTGGGGGTTATGTTGCCCCACGGGACATGAAGGATTGGCCCGCCAATGGCGGGGCCGAATCGCTGGCGCGGATGCCCGATGGGCGATTCGTCACCATCTCCGAAGAGGCGAAGGTCCGGCGCCGATCATGGCGCGGCGGGAACGAGTCGCGGCGCAACAGTCGCCAGGCGCTGATCTTTCCGGGCGATCCCTTGAAAGGCCATGCCCGCCGCTTCGCCTACCTCGTGTCGCCGAAATACGACGTTGCCGATGCGGCGGCGCTGCCCGATGGGTCGCTGGTCGTTGTCGAGCGGCGTTTCCGGCTGCCCTTCCGGTTCTCGAATCGCATCATGCTGGTCCCCGCCGCCCAGATCACGCCCGGCCGGGTGGCGCGGGGGCGGTTGATCGCGGAACTCGATTCGCCGCTGATCCACGACAATTTCGAAGGCGTGGCGGTGACGCAGGAGGGCGGAGCGACGGTCCTGTGGCTGGTGTCCGACGACAACCAGCTGTTCCTGCAAAAAAGCTATCTGCTGAAGTTTCGGCTGGATCGCGCGGCGATCCGCTGATCGTCCGCGTGGCCTTCGACTTGGTCACAGAACGCCCAAGTTTATCCTGAGCGGCTGGCTTGCTAGCCAGCCGAAGGGCTCGGGCCAAGGGTGCTCCCCACCCCAACGACGAAAACCCACCGCTCCGGGGAGCGGCGGGCTTCAACCCGTCAACCGACGCGTCGCTGATTAAGCGGCGGCGGCTTCGGTCTTGGCGGCGGCCAGCTTCTTGACGACGTCGCGCTTCAGGCGACGCACGCGCAAGGAAAGCTGATCGTCCGAGGTCTTGACCAGCCAGTTGTCGAGGCCGCCATTGTGCTCGACCGAGCGCAGGCCGTGGGTCGAAACGCGAAGGCGGACGCTCTTTTCGAGCGAGTCCGAAATCAGCGTGACGTTCTGCAGGTTGGGCAGGAACGTACGCTTGGTCTTGTTGTTGGCGTGGGAAACGTTGTTACCCACCTGCCGGCCCTTGCCGGTCAGCTCGCAAATGCGCGACATGATCGTTATCCTGGTTTCAGGCAGTGCCCGGAAAGGCCGCGCCGATACCCCGTCCGGGGGGTGACGTCAACCGATTCCCCGCAAAGACCGGTGCAACTGGGCCTCGTCGGCTGCGTTGTTACGGCAACGAACCTTTGGGAGCCAGGGTCATGCGCGCTTTTCTCGTCCTGTTGGGCATCGTCCTTCTGCTGGTCGCCGGCGCCATGGCGATGAGGTGGATCAGCATCGATCAGACCCGCCCGGCGGTGGTCCAGGCCCCAGCATTCCGAGCCGAGGGGCCCAAGGTGTCGGTCGGCACCACCCAGAAGACGGTCGAGGTGCCGACGGTCAGCGTCGAGAAGCCCGCCGACAACGCCCAGTAAGGACCACCAAGCGCCCTTGCCCGGATGACGGGCGCGGGGCAGGGAGGGGGGATGTTTCCGCTTCCCACCCCGATGCGCATCGCGCTCGACGCTGCTGCCCAGGCGGGGCTGGCGGGCGAGGTGCCGGTGGGCGCGGTGGTGGTGCAGGACGGCGCAATCATCGCGACCGGCGCGAATGCGCCCCGTCGCCTGCACGACCCCACCGCCCATGCCGAAGTCCAGGCGATACGCGCCGCCGCCACGCTGCTCGGCCGCGACCGGCTGGAGGATTGCGATCTCTGGGTCACGCTGGAGCCCTGCGCCATGTGCGCGGGCGCGATTGCCCATGCCCGAATCGCGCGGCTCTATTACGCCGCCAGCGATCCCAAGGGGGGCGCGGTCGAGCATGGCCCGCGTTTTTTTGGCCAGCCCACCTGCCACCACCGGCCGGAAGTCTATGCCGGGATAGGCGAAGAGGAGGCCGCAAGCTTGCTGAGAGACTTTTTCAAGGCACGGCGATAGGAGGGCGCTATCTCTGATCCGCCCGCTTCTGAAAGCGCCGAAGGAGCCGGGATGCCAGGAAGCCGCTCGCTCCGGCGACCATGGCAGCGCGCCATGCCGAATGGGGGGCGATATTCCACGCATTCAGGATCGTCAGCGCGATAAATATGAACAGCCCCGACAACAGGGGCATGGCCCATCGTGAGGTCAACCACCGCGCCATTCCACCATGCGCCGCCATGCCAATCCGCCCTCATGATCGCGAAGACTGCAAGGTTAATCAGATCGCGGCTGACATGCGCGTTACCGGATGATGACGTGTCGCCTTATACGATGAAAGGCCCGGACGGCATCCCGTCCGAGCCCTTTCCCGCCTCGCAAATCGTTTGGCGATCAGCGCAGATCGCCCTCGCGAATCGGCACGATCTTGATCTCGACGCGGCGGTTGGCGGCGCGGCCTTCCTCGGTGTCGTTGGACGCGATCGGCTGCGACTTGCCAAAGCCGCGGGTGCCGATGCGGGCGGGCTGCACCCCGCGCGATGCGAGATAGTCGGCGACCGATACCGCCCGCTGTTCGGACAGGCGCTGGTTATACGCATCGCTGCCGGTCGAATCGGTATGGCCATACACGTCGATATAGGTCTGCTTATACTGCGACAGGATGTCGGCGACCTGGTCCAGCGTCTGGCGGAACTGCGGTTGCACCTGCGACGAATTGTACGCGAAGGTGATGCCCGAGGGCAGGTTCAGCAGCAGGTCGTCGCCCTGGCGGACGACCTGAACGTCCGTGCCTGCGGTGCGGGCGCGCAGGTCGCGCTCCTGCTTGTCCATATAGGCGCCGATACCGGCCCCGGCGAGGCCGCCGATGCCCGCCCCCAGGATCTTCTCGGTCCGGTCGCGCCGCCCGCCGACCAGATCGCCCAGCAGATAGCCGCCCACCGCGCCGCCGATACCGCCGATCGCCGCCTTGGACAGTCGCTGCTGGCCCGTCTCCGGGTCGGTGGTGCAGGCCGAGGTGGCGACCAGTGCCGACAGGGCGGCGGCGGTCAGGAACTTGGCAGACAGTCGCATGAACATGATCCTTGTTGGTTTTATCGGCGTCTCGTCCCTCGGAACGCCGTCTTACGCGGCCTTGTTCCGCATGTGAACTGAACGGAACATGACGACGGGAGTTGTCGAAGCCCTGTTCGCCCCGCTATGAGCACCCAGTACCGATGGCACCGCTGCCCCCCTTTCCGTGGATCGACGTCCTCATCATCCTCGCGCTTGTCGCGCTGAACGGCGCGTTCGCGATGAGCGAACTGGCGATCGTGTCGGCGCGGCGTGCGCGGCTGGAGGCGATGGCGCGCAGCGGGCGTAAAGGTGCGCAGGCCGCGCTGACCCTGGCCGCCGATCCGGGCAAGTTCCTGTCGACCGTCCAGATCGGCATCACCCTGACCGGGATCATCGCGGGCGCCTATTCGGGCGCCAGCCTGGGCGCGCCGACTGCCGCGCGGCTGGAGGCGCTGGGCGTGTCGCCCTCCACCGCCGCGACGCTCGGCTTCGCGCTGGTCATCGGCCTCACCACCTATGCCTCGCTGATCCTGGGCGAGCTCGTCCCCAAGCAGTTCGCGCTGCGCAAGCCCGAGCCGATCGCCGCCTTCGTCGCCGCGCCGATGCGCTGGCTGGCGATCGTGACCGCACCGATCGTCTGGGTGCTCGATTCGACCAGCGGGGTGATCTTCAAGCTGCTGGGCCTCAACCGCGACAATGAGGATCAGGTGACGGCCGAGGAACTGCACCTGATCGTCGCCGAGGCGTCAAAATCCGGCGTGATCGAGGAGCATGAACGCTCGATCATCTCGGGCGTGGTGCGGCTTGCCGACCGGCCGGTGCGCGAGGTGATGACGCCGCGCACCGAGATCGACTGGCTCGACTGCACGCTCGACGATGCGGCGATCCGCGCCAAGCTGCTGGAAAGCCCGCGCACCCGCCTGCCGGTGGGTGAGGGATCGATCGACGCGGTGGTCGGCGTGGTCCAGGCGCGCGACATCGCCATGGCGCTGTTCCGGGGCGATCCGCTCGACCTCAAGCAGTTGATGCGCAAGGCGCCCGTCGTGATCGACCGGATCGATGCGATGGACGTGCTCCTCGCGCTGCGCCAGGCGGAGGTGCCGATGGCGTTGATCCATGACGAATATGGCCATTTCGAAGGGATCGTGACCCCGTCCGACCTGCTGGCGGCGATCGCGGGTGAATTCGCCTCCGACGCCGATCCGGGCGAAGCGCCCTCGGTAGTCGAGCGCGACGACGGCTCGCTGCTGGTTGCAGGGACCATGGCGGCGGACGCGCTGGCCGACCGGCTGGGCATCGACCTGCCCGACGACCGCGATTACGCAACCGTCGCCGGGCTGGCGCTCGCCGTCTTCCGCCACCTGCCGGGCGAGGGCGAAAGCTTTGTCGAACAGGGCTGGCGCTTCGAGGTGGTGGACCTCGACGGGCGCAGGATCGACAAGCTCCTGGTCAGCGAGGCCTGAGCACGGCCGCCCTGTCGTCCAGGCTGCAAGGCCTTCACCCCGCCCAGCGGAACCGGACCAGCGCCATGACGAGCGCAAAGACATAGGCATAGCCGAATCGGTCCAGCCGGATGAGGCGCTGGCCCCGGCGGCGGCGCAGGCTGCCGAAGCTAGGGCGGAGTGGCCGCCGGATTCAATCGGCCAGGACGATATCTTTCGACGCCACCACCCGCGCAATGTGCGGCAGGATGTTCTGGATGGCGAAGGCGTGGAGTTCGGCCGAGCGCGAAGCACAGGCATCCTCCGCGATGACGATGTCGTAGGACAGTTCCCAGCCCGAGCGGGCGGTCGATTCGACGCCCATGTTCGTCGAAATCCCCGCGATCACCAACGTGCGCACGCCATGGCGCCGCAAGTGCAGGTCCAGGTCGGTACCGGTGAACGCACCCCAATGATGTTTCAACACGACGATATCGCCGGGTTGGTGCAGCTCGGGCACCAGCTCGCTGAACTCGGGCGGAGTGCCCTGGGGCGGGAGGCTGGGGCGGTCGACATTCTGGCTGGGCATCGTGTCGGGCGTGAAGCCGACATGGACGAGCACGACCGGCGCCCCCGCCTCGCGGAAGCGGGTGGCGAGCGTCCTGGCGGTCGCCACGACCTCCGCCCCCGATCGCGGGCCGCCCGCATGGGGCAGGATACCCTGTTGCAGATCGATGAGGATCAGCGCGGTGGTCTTGGGATCGAGCGTGGTCATCATGCTTCAACCGGCGTTGGCGTCGGCCGTTCCGTCAGAGCCGCCCGAACACCGCCTCGAACCCCTGGCGATCACCGGCCGCCAGCAGACGCGCCTGTTCCAGCCAGCGGTCGCGCGCCATACGGCCGGAAAACGGCCCGAGCTGCGCGTCGAGAGCTTGCGCCTGCGCCTCGCTCAGGCTCGCCATATCGCCAACGGTCGTGATGCCATGTTCGGCGAGCTTCTGGGTGAGCTTGGGACCGAGACCCTTGAGCAGCGTGATCGGCTGGTCCTCCGGCCGGGCGGTATCGGCGAGGGGCTGCGGCGTGGCCTCGGCGGCGGGGCTGGCATCCATGGGCGCCGCAGCGGCGACGGGCTCGTCGCGCAAGGGATCGCTGGAAGGCGCAGGCTCTTCCGGCTCCGAAGGGGGCGGCATGATCGGGGCAGCGACCGGGGCTGGCGCGGCGACAGGTGCCGGCGTCGGTGCAACGACGGGCTCGGGGGCGGGCGCCGGTGTCGAAGCCGGGCTTTGTCGCGGCTGTGCCTTTGGCTGCGTCAGTTCGACCTCACGCAGCGGCGCGCGGTCGGGCTGGCGCAGGTCCATTCCCGCTTCCTCCGCATTTTTATCCACCTGCTGGGCGGCATCGGTACGGCGGCGCTTCAGGCGCATACCGATCAGGATGACCGCGATCGCCGCGATCGCGACCAGCGCGATGAGCGCGAAATGGATGGTCGTGATGGCGGCCACGCCATCGGGGATCAGGCTTTCCGCCCGTGCTGCCGTCGTGTCGTTCATCGCGTTACCCTATTGTCCCATCGCCCCGATCGCGAGCCCAATCGATGGGGTCAACGCACGGTTCCCGTAGCGTCCGCCTCGCGAGCGACTTCTCGCCAGCCGATGTCGCGGCGGCAGAAACCATCGGGGAAGCGAATGGCGTCGACCGCACGGTACGCGGCGGCCCGCGCCTCACCCACGCTTGCCGCGCTGGCGGTGACGGCCAGCACCCGGCCACCGCTGGCGACCAGTTGATCGTCCTCCATCTTCGTGCCCGCCTGGAACACGACCGCGCCGGTCGCTTCGGCGGCATCGATGGCGTCGATCGCGCCGCCTGCCTTGGGCGTGCCGGGATAGCCCGAGGCCGCCATCACCACGGTCAGCGCGGGGTCGGGCGAGAATGCGGGCGCGGGCAGTTCCGCCAGCCGCCCCTCGGCGACCGCCAGCATCACCGCCAACAGGTCGCCCTGGAAGCGCAACATCAGCACCTGGCATTCGGGATCGCCGAAGCGGGCATTATATTCGATCAGCTTGGGACCCTGGTCGGTCAGCATGAGCCCGGCATAGAGCACGCCCGAGAACGGCGTTCCTTCGGCGCGCAGCGTATCGACGGTGGGGCGGACGATCCGGTCGATCGCCTGTTGCTCCAGGTCCGGGGTCAGCACGCGTGCGGGGCTATACGCCCCCATGCCACCCGTATTCGGGCCGGTATCGCCGTCGCCGACCCGCTTGTGATCCTGTGCCGAGCCGAAGGGCAGGAGCGCCTCGCCATCGGTCAGGACGAACAGGCTCGCCTCCTCGCCCTCCAGAAACTCCTCGATCACCACCTCGGCGCCGGGGACGCAGAAAAGGTCGGTGATCGCGCCCTCGGCCTCGGCCTTGGTGAAGGCGACGGTCACGCCCTTGCCCGCCGCCAGGCCATCGGCCTTGATGACCACCGGCAGGCCGAAGGTTGTGGCGAGTGCGGCCTGCGCTTCTTCCAGCGTGTTGACCCGGACGTAACCGGCGGTCGGGATGTCGGCGCGGCGGCACAGATCCTTGGTGAAGCCCTTCGACCCCTCCAGCTGCGCGGCGGCCTTGCTGGGGCCGAACACCGGCACACCCTCGGCGCGCAGCGAATCGGCCAGGCCGTCGACCAGCGGCGCTTCGGGGCCGACCACGACCAGGCCGATGGCATGATCCTTCACGAACGCCACCACGGCGGCGTGATCGGTCGCGTTCAGGGCGACGCAGGTCGCATGGGCAGCGATACCGGGGTTGCCGGGCGCGGCGTAGAGCGTATCTAACCCGTTCGACTGTGCCAGCTTCCACGCCAGCGCGTGTTCGCGGCCACCCGATCCCAGCAGCAGGACGTTCATGCCCGATCCTTATCCCTATGACGAAAGTGCGAGGCTGGTAGCCGAGGAGATCGCCGGCGACAACGCGCTCGCGCTGTCGGTGGGCGAACTCAGCCTGAAGCTGAAGCGGATGGTGGAGGGCGAATTCGGCCATGTCCGCCTGCGTGGTGAGATTTCGGGATACAAGCGCGCCACCTCGGGCCATGTCTATATGAGCCTGAAGGACGAGAATGCGGTCATCGACGCGGTGATGTGGAAGGGGGCGGCGAACACGCTGTCCTTCCAGCCGCAGGACGGGGTCGAAGTGGTCGCCACCGGCCGCCTGACCACTTTTCCCGGCCGGTCGAAATACCAGATCGTCGTCGAGCGGATGGAGCTGGCGGGCGCGGGCGCGCTGATGGCGCTGTTCGAGAAATTGAAGGCCAAGCTGGCAGGCGAGGGGCTGTTCGCGCGCGAGCGGAAGAAGCCCTTGCCCTTCATGCCGCCGGTGATCGGCGTCGTCACCTCGCCGACCGGCGCGGTCATCCGCGACATCCTCCACCGGCTGGAGGACCGCTGCCCGACCCATGTCATCGTCTGGCCGGTCAAGGTGCAGGGCGCGGGCTCGGCGGAAGAGGTCGCTGCCGCGATCCGGGGCTTCGATGCAATTCCGCCCGGCGGCCCTGTGCCGCGCCCCGACCTGGTGATCGTCGCGCGCGGCGGCGGGTCGATCGAGGATTTATGGTCGTTCAACGAGGAAATCGTCGTCCGCGCGGTGGCGGACTGCACCATCCCGATCATCTCGGCGGTGGGGCATGAAACCGACACGACGCTGTGCGACTATGCCGCCGACCTGCGCGCGCCGACTCCGACCGCGGCGGCGGAGATCGCGGTGCCGGTGCTCGCCGACTTGCGCCTGACGGTGGCCAGCCATCGCCAACGCACCGAGCGCTGCGCGCGCCGCTATGTCGAGCGTGGCCGCGAGCGGCTGGACGCGATGGCACGGCTGCTCCCCAAACGCGACCAGTTGCTGGGGCCGCAGCGCCAGCGGGCGGACGAGGCCGGTGCGCGGCTCGATCGCGGACTGGAGCGGCGGGTGACGCTGGCGCGCGGCGGGCTGGACCGGGCAGGGGCGGCGCTGCGCCCGGCGGTCCTCGAACGGCAGGTGGAGCGAGGGCGCGACCGATTGGCCTCGACCTGGCGGCTGGTCCAGTCGCTCAACCCCGACCGCATCCTGGAGCGCGGCTATGCCCGGATCACCGCGCGGCCGGGCGGCGAGACGCTGTCCTCGGCCGAGGCGGCGCGGGCGGCGGACACGCTAACGCTGCGCTTCCGCGACGGAACGGTCGATGTCGCGGTCGATCAGGCCGGGGTTGAGCGGCCCGCCCCTCGAACCTATGACAAGCCCAAGCGGGAGCCCAAGGCCGACCAGCCCCGGCCCGGACAGGCCAAGCCGGACCAGCCGACGCTCCTTTGATCCGAAAGTACCCGAATGCTGATGTCGAATACCGATCGCCCCGCGCGGCTTCATTATATGGCCAATGGCTTTCGCGTTCTGTCGCCGGGCGACCATGTCGTCTGCGCCGTGACCGGGCGCCGTATCGCGCTGGAAGACCTGAAATATTGGAGTGCCGCCCGGCAGGAAGCCTATGCCGATGCGGAAGCGACGGCCAAGGTGCTCGCGCCGCAATGAAGGCTTGGGGCGGAGGGTTCGCGCTGCTGCTGGCCGGATGCGTCGCGCCTGCCGGGCCGGTGGCTCCACCGCCCACGGCACCGGCACCGCGCCTCGCCCCTGCGCGCACCGCCATCCCCCTGGCCCTGTTTCGCTGGACAGGGCAGCTCAGTCAGGGCGGCCTGATCCATGGGCAGGCGCCCGCCGGCGCGGTGTCGGTCACGCTGAACGGAGAGGTCGTGGCGCTGGCCCCCGATGGCGCGTTCCTGGCCGGGTTTGACCGCGATGCGGGGCCGTCGGCTGAACTGGTCGCGACGCTTGCCGATGGGCGGGAGGTGCGCCGGCCGCTGGCCGTCGCGCCGCGCGCCTGGCGGATCGAGCGGCTGGACCGTTTGCCCAAATACCCCGTCCCCGATCCCGAGTTCCAGCGGCTGCGCCCCGCCGAGCTGCAACAGATCCGTGCCGCCCGGGCGCTCGAGACGGACGCGAGCGGCTGGCGTCAGACGCTGATATGGCCGGTGACGGGGCGCATTTCCGGTCTGTTCGGCGCGCAGCGCGTCTATCGCGGCGAGCCGGGCGGCTATCATTCGGGCACCGACGTCGCGGTTCCCACCGGCACCATCGTCCGCGCCCCGGCCGACGGCGTCGTCATCCTGGCGGCACAGCAGCCCCTCACGCTGGAGGGGCATCTGCTGATGCTCGACCACGGCCAGGGCCTCAACAGCGCCTTCCTGCACCTGTCACGCATCGACGTGCACGTCGGCGACCATGTCCGCCAGGGCCAGCCGATCGGCGCAGCCGGCGCCACCGGCCGCGCGACCGGCCCGCATCTCCACTGGAGCCTGCAATGGAAGGGGCGCAAGCTCGACCCATTGCTGGTCACGGGGCCGATGCCGTGACGGATTATTCGACTCGTTCGATCCTGACCGCCAGATTGTTGTCGAACGAGGCGCGGAAACTGCCCATTGCTGCTTTGAAGATGCGGACAGACTGACCGACCTCGGGATCGAAGCGCGCCTTTTCGGTGGTGCGCCACACGCCGCCTGTTTCAAGCCACACGGTCCATTGGTCGCGGCCATAGGGGGTCAGCTTGACGACCTTGGAGCGGATCTCTCGAATTTCGGGTTCCTTGGCTTCGTCACGGCCGAACAGCTGCATCTCGGGCAGGCGGAGCCCAAACAGGGATTGCCGTTTCTGGCGGACCTCGCCGCGGTCAAGGACCACCATCTGCCGGTCGCTCCGTGCCTTGGCCAGCTCCGTGGCCGTTTGGTCGAAACACGCCAGCCGCCGCTGCGCATCGCCGATCGTGCGACATGCGGTGATCTTGTCGATCAGCAACGCCGATTGTCCGGTGTCCGCCGCCTCTTGGGCCAAGGCCGGGCCGGCACCCAGGGCTGTCGACGTTAAAAGCATGACAAATATGGATTTTATTGATGTCTTGGGGGTCATGAGCCGCATTTTCCCTTCGCGCTGCCCGACACGTCCTGTGTCAGTTTTGTCACTAGATTGCTAAAAGCCGCGTCATTTTCGCTATCGGTGCGTGTTAGATTGTTGCCTGATGTCAGAACTATTGCATAAACCTTAACTCAGTCGATGGCACACGGCCTGCGTGTGAACATCGCCGATCCGCGAAGACGGATGAACAAAAAAGGGGTTAGAATATGAAGGGAATGCGTTCGCGCTTGCTCGCAACGACGTTCATGCTGGGAGCCTTCGCTGTCGGCACCGCAGCCCAGGCGCAGACTGCGCCGGCTGCTGGCGGTAACGCCGATGTCACCTCCGCGCCCACGACGCAGCAGCCCGAGGGCGGCGAAGTCGTCGTTACCGGTTCGCGCATTGCTAGCCGTACCCTGCAGACGGCGGCTCCGGTCGCCGTTGTCGGTCAGGAAGAGTTCCAGTTGTCCGGCTCGGTCAACGTGGAATCGGTCATCAACACCTTGCCGCAGGTGATTCCGGGTTCGACCGCGTTCTCAAACAATCCGGGTGGTGGCGTGTCGACGCTGAACCTGCGCAACCTGGGGTCGAATCGCACGCTGGTGCTGGTCAATGGCCGCCGCTGGGTGTCCTATGACACGTCGCAGGTCGTCGACCTCAACACCATTCCGTCCTTCCTGCTCGAAGGCGTCGACGTCGTCACCGGCGGCGCATCGGCCGTTTACGGCTCGGACGCGATCGCGGGCGTGGTCAATTTCCGCCTGCGCAACAATCTGAACGGCGTGCTGGCCGGCGGTCAATATGGCATCACCGAGCGCGGCGATGGCCGTCGGTATGAAGCCTATGTCGCGATGGGCGGTAATCTGGGTGATCGCGGTCATGCGACCGTCTATGGCGAATATTACAACCGCGATTCGGTTTTCCAAGGCGCGCGCGATTTTTCGCGCAACGCACTGGGTGAGAACGACGATTCCAGCGCGCTGATCCCGGCCGGCTCGTCGACAACCCCGTTCGGCCGTGTGACCTCGACCTATGCGGCGGCCAACTGCCCCACGGGCAATGTCTTCTGCTCGCCGGGCGCCTATTTTACTGCGCCGGGCGTCAGCCGCCGCCGGACCCCGACCGATCTTTATAACTATGCGGTCGACAACTATTTGATGGTTCCGCAAGAGCGCTACCTGATCGGTGGATATGCCGATTACGAGTTTAAGGACGGTCATACCGCCTATATGGAAGCGACGTTCGTCAACAATCGCGTCGCTAACGAACTGGCGCCGACCCCGGTGACCGGCACTTTCAACGTCAATATCAACTCCGTAGCGTCCTTCCTGTCGGCGAGCGACGTTGCGGCGCTTCGTGCGCTGGATGCAATTGCAGGCACTGGAAATACGGTCGGCGATGGCGTTGTTCCGCTCGCTATCCAGCGTCGCATCAATGAAGCCGGGCGTCGCAATTCGCTCGACGAACGCAGCGCCTTCCGCCTGTTGACGGGTGTCCGTGGCGACATCACCGACTGGCTGAACTACGACGCCTATTACTCCTACGCGCGGACCCGCAACGCCAATGTGCAGCGCGGCAACATCTCGCGTTCGGCGTTCCAAGCGGGCCTGAACGGTACGGCCACCCCGATCAACGTCTTTGGTCCGGGCACGCTGACCCCGGCGATGCTCGATCAGATCACCATTCTGGCGCAGAATGGCGACACCTCGGTGCTGCAGGTGGCCAATGCTTCGGTATCGGGCTCGCTGTTCAACCTGGGTCTGGGTGGCGAAGACGTCGGCTTCGCACTCGGCGGCGAATATCGTAAGATGTCGTCGGAGTTCATCCCCGACACGGCGCTGTCTTCGGGTGACGTGATCGGCTTCAATGCTGGTGACGCGACCTCCGGCAGCTATAACGTCAAGGAAATCTTCGGCGAAATCCGCGTGCCGCTGCTGGCGGACAAGCCGTTCTTTCACCGCCTCGAACTGCACGGTGCAGGTCGCTATTCGGACTATTCGCTTGCTGCGGTCGGCGGCGTCTGGACCTATGCTGGCGACGTGACCTGGGCGCCGGCGCGTGACATCATGTTCCGTGGTCAGTATCAGCGAGCGGTTCGTGCCCCGAACGTGGGCGAGCTGTTCGGCGGCCAGGCGACCGGCTTCTACCAAGCGAACGACCCTTGTGCGCAGGCATCGGCAGCCACCAACGCGACGGTCCGCAACCTGTGCATCGCCACCGGGGTTCCGGCGGCTGCGGTCGGCTCAAGCACGGTTCAGCTGAACTCGCAGCTTCAGGCGACGGTGGGCGGCAACCCCAATCTGCAGCAGGAAACGTCGGACAGCTACACCGCCGGTGTGGTGCTGACCCCCAGCTTCGTGCCGGGCCTGTCGATCCGTGTCGACTATTTCAACATCAAGGTCGACAATACGATCTCGCAGCTGGGCGGCGGCGTCTCCAACGCGATCAACCTGTGCTATAACGTCATTCAGAACGTCAACAGCGCCTATTGCCAGGCATTCCAAGGCACGCGCAACGCGCTGGGCCAGCTTGACGGCACGATCGCGCCGCAAATCCTGAACGCCAATGTCGGGCGTCTTCAGGTCGAGGGCGTCGACTTCGCGGCGGACTTCAACACCCGTCTCGGCTTCTCGTTGCTGGGCGGCAGCGAGACGCGGCTGAGCGCGATGCTGCAGGGCACGTACACCTCGCGCAGCAACCTGACTCCGGTCCAGGATCTGCCGACCGAGGTCAACCGCTGCGCCGGCAAGTTCGGCCTGATCTGCGGGACGCCAGTGTCGAAGTGGAAGTGGACGTCGCGCGTCTCGCTGCTCGATGGACCATCGACGATCAGCATGCGCTGGCGCCACCTATCGGGCGTGCGGGACGATGACAATACGTCGACCTTCTTCGTCGAGCGGATCCCCGCCTATGACGTATTCGACCTGAGCTTCTCGTTCGACGTCAACAACAACATGAACTGGTCGTTCGGCATCAACAACCTGTTCGACAAGCAGCCCAAGGTGTTGGGCCTGAACCAAGAGCAGGCGAACACCTATCCGGGCGTCTATGACGTACTGGGTCGCGATTTCTTCGTCGCGGTGCGCTTCAACTTCTAATCCTTCGTTCTAATCCGCGAAGGGGGGCGGTGGACCGATAGGTCCGCCGCCCTTTTTTATGCCCAGCGCACTTCGTTCCCCTGGTGGGCACGACCAAAGACATGGCAAAAATATTGTCGCAAATTGTATCGGCCAAACCCCGTCAACGAGCCGCTGCAAACGATATCAGGCAGGTAGGTAAGGGTGTGTGACGTATATGTCATGGCGCTCGATCGATTGGCTCCACGAAATTTTCCCATCTTTACAATCACCCCGCGCGCCAGCAATCAGGCAACATTCGGTTACGGAACCAAATTCCGTTTCATGAAGTCAGGAAGCCGGTGAGCCGCAGGAAGGCGTCCGCCGGGAAAAAGGGGTAGATACCATGACCAATTCGTGGATGGGGCCGCGTAAGCTGGGCCTGTTGGCCACCGTTGCGCCGCTGTCGATGCTGTTCGCCGCGCCCGCGCTGGCGCAGAGCGTGCCCGCCGCCAATCAGAATGCCGAGGCCAACGCCCAGGTCGCCCAGGGCGCCGAGCAGGCGGACGCGGGTACGGGCGGCGACATCGTCGTCACCGGCTCGATCATTCGCGGTGCCGATGTCGGCCCGTCGCCGGTGTCGACCATCACTGCCGAGAATCTCGACGTGCGCGGCATCAACACGGTGCAGGCGGGCATTCAGGCGCTGGCGTCGAACAACGGCCCGGCGCTGACCAACTCGTTCACGGCCAATGGCGCGTTTGCGAGCGGTGCGTCGTCGGTGTCGCTGCGCGGCCTGTCCACCAATTCGACGCTCGTGCTGTTCGACGGCCTGCGTGCCGCTTATTATCCGCTGTCCGACGACGGCACGCGCAACTTCGTCGACCTGAACACCATCCCCGACGACATTGTCGACCGGGTCGAGGTGCTGCGCGACGGCGCCTCGTCCAGCTATGGCGCCGACGCGATCGCGGGCGTGGTCAACATCATTACCAAGCGTTCGGTAAAGGGCGTGATGGGGCGCGCCGAAGCGGGCATCTCGCAGCGCGGCTACAATGCCAATCAGCGAGTTTCGCTGACCGCCGGCACCGGCGACCTCGATGAGCAGGGCTATAACGCCTATATCAGCGGCTTCTACTATCGCGCCGAGGGCGTCCGCGCGAGCCAGCTGCCCGGGCCGTTCAACTCGAGCGACGAGCGGGGTATCTGCTCCAACCGCACCGGCGCCACGGTCTGCGGGCCGAACGGAATCGCCAACGGGCTGGATCAGAACAACCAGTATACCAACGGCTTTGCGATCGGCACGCCGAACTTCTACGTGCGCCCCGCCGACGCGACCAACACGACCGCGCTCGGTCGCTATCAGCTGCTGAACCCGGCGGCGGGCTGCCTGACCGGTACGCCGTACAATCCGACCGCCGCCGAACTGGCGCTGCCCGCCAACGCCACCGCACCGGGCACCGTCTGCCAGGTCGACAATCAGCGTCTGTACGGCAACATCACGCCCGATATCGAGCGTGTCGGCGGATCGGCGCGCTTCACCGCCAAGATCGGTGACACGTCGGAAGCCTATCTGCAGGTCAATTTCCAGCAGGCGACGACCAGCTATACCGGCACGCCGACGGTGATCCGCGCCAATGCGCCCGCGGGCATCCTGTTCCCGCAATTCTCGACCTCGCAGAACCCGACGCCCGCGATCGATCCGAACTCGGGTATCCTCGCGCTGCCGGTCTATGTCTGTCCGCGCACGACGGTCGGCGCATGTACCGCGACCAACGGGACGCTGAACCCCAACAACCCGTTCGCTGCCGCCGATCAGGTCGCGCGTCTGGTCGGGGCGCTGCCGAACAGCTTCGAATCGACCCGCACCCGCAGCCGCGTCTATCGCGCTGCCTTCGGGATCAACGGCACGATCTTCGACGATGTCGACTACCGCTTCGACGCGACGGCGATGCACACCGATCTGCGTCTGGAGCAGAACGGCTATGTCTACATCCAGCACCTGCTCGACGTCATCAAGGACGGCAGCTACAACTTCGTCAATCCGGGCCTGAACAGCCAGGCGACGCTGAACTATCTGACGCCGACCAACATCACCAACGACAGCTCGGACCTGCTGCAGGCGCAGTTCACCCTGGGCAAGGCGATCATGACGCTGCCGGGCGGCGACCTGCGCGTCGCGGTCGGCGGCTCGATCTTTTACGAAGCGATCGACGCGCCCAGCGCCAACTCGGATGAGAACGGCCCGACCCAGCGCTATTTCCGCCTGAACGCCTTCGGCACCAGTGGCAACCGCACCGTCTCGTCGGCCTTTTACGAGGTCAACGCGCCGGTCGTCGATCAGCTGACGCTCAACGCCTCGGGGCGCTACGACCATTATTCGAGCGGCCAGAGCGCCTTCTCGCCCAAATTCGGCGCGATCTTCCGGCCGATCCGTCAGGTCGCCCTGCGCGGCACCTATTCGCGCGGCTTCCGCATCCCCTCGTTCGGCGAGGCGAATGCACTGCCGACCACGGGCTACGTGACGCAGCAGCTGAGCAGCATCCCGGCGGAGTTCCTGCGCCAGTACAGCATCAATCCGGGCGCCAGCCAGATCTGCTCGGCGGCGACCCCGCAATTCTGCTCGGCCTATATCTCCAATTATTCGATCGGGCAGACCACGCTGGCGTCGCAGAATCTGGAGCCTGAAAAGTCGCGCAGCTTCACCGCCGGGATCAAGGTCGATCCGGTGCGCGGCCTGTCGCTGACCGTCGACTACTTCAACATCCGCAAGACCGGGGCGATCACCACCCCCGACCTGTCGCCCGCCATCGCCGCTTATTATGCGGGCGGCGCGATCCCGACCGGGTTCGAGGTCATCCCGGATGCGGTCGACGTCAACAACCCGACCGCCACGCCAAAGATCGCCTTCGTCCGCTCGCAGCTGATCAATGCCCAGACGATCAAGTCCGAGGGCATCGATTTCGGGATCAACGGCTTCTACGACTTCGGCTCGTTCCGCTGGAACACCAATCTGAACGCCAGCCTGATCCTGGAACTGAGCACCACGGTCGACGGCGTTCGTCAGACCTATGTCGACACGCTGGGCAACTTCAATCTGACCGCCGGTTCGGGCACGTTCGAGTGGAAGGGCAACTGGGTCAACACCTTCGACTTCGGCGACTTCGCGCTGACGGGGACGGTCAACTACACCTCGGGCTATGACCTGTCGGCCATGGACCAGGGCGACGCCTACAAGGACTGCGGTCAGGCCCCGGCCTATTTCGGTTGCCGCGTGAAGAGCTACATCACCGCGGATGCGAACGCGTCGTTCAAGGTCAACGACAAGTTCACCTTCTATGTGAATGTGCTGAACGTGTTCAACCGCCTGCCTCCGATCGATCCCGTCACCTATGGCGCGTATCTCTACAACGCGGTGCAGGGCGGCGACGGTATCTTCGGCCGCCAGTTCCGCGCGGGCGCCAAGTTCAACTTCTAACCCCAGGGTTCGCCTCGGCGATCCCCACTTCGGGGCGGCTCCTTCGGGAGTCGCCCCTTTTTCTTATTGGTCGCCGTCATTGGCGATATGCTGCTATAAATATGCAATACACTAATGATCAGGAATTAGGCATAACGGTAACTTATCTGCATAATTTTGAAACATATAAGGGGTCAAATAGGCCTTAACTGTGACTTTCATGCAAATGTTCGGGTAAAAACCGGATAATATATCAAATAGCATTTGAACGAAATGTCATGTCCCTGACATAAATCAGTCGCTCCTCTTTGAGGGGTGTGGCTGGGCCGGAACGGCCTGCAAAGGGGGATTGACAGTGACGCAAGGGGCATTTTTCCCAAAGACCATGCTGCGCCGCAGTGGCGCGTTGCACGCCTTGGCAATGCTGGGCGCGAGTGTCGGGGCGCTTGCGCTGGCCGCTCCGGCAGCGGCGCAGGACTATACACAGGTCAATGCGACAGGCCGCGTTCAGGGCACGGATGGCCGACCGATCACGGGGGCGACGGTAACAGTCACGTCCAACGCGCAAGGCTTTTCGCGCACCGCGACGACGACGGCCGATGGCAGTTTTCGTATCCCGGCTTTGCCTCAGGGCAGCTATACTTTCAGCATCAGCGCTGAGGGGTTCCAGACGTTCACCGATGCCACGGTGGTCCTGACCCAGGGCAATGCCGCGAACCAGTTCGCGCTTTCGCCAGAAGGCGAGGCGACCGGCGACGTCGTCGTCACCGCCGGGCGTATCCGCGTTTCGGATTTTGATCGCAACACGGTCGGTGCGGTTATCCCGATCGGTGAGATGGCCGCACGCGTGCCGGTGCTGCGTGATCTGACGTCGGTCGTTTTGCTGGCGCCGGGCACGGCGGCCGGAGACACGGCTTTCGGCAATCTCCCGGCGGTTTCGGGTTCGTCGGTTTCCGAAAATGTGTTCTTCGTCAATGGTTTGAATATTACCGAACTGCGCAAGGGGCTGGGCTCGGTCACGGTACCTTTCGAATTCTACGATACGATCGAAACGAAGACCGGCGCGATTTCTGCCGAATTCGGACGCTTCTCGGGTGCGTTTGTCAATGCAACGACGAAGTCGGGCGGCAACGATTTCCATGGCGGTATGCTGTTCAACTATGAACCGAACGCCCTGCGCGAAACCCGTCCTAATACACTTTATGATTATAATCGTGCTGACTATCGGGACTCCAAGCAGGTCAACATCTATTTGTCCGGGCCGATCATCAAGGACCACCTTTTCTTCTATGGCCTGTACCAGTCCAATGATACCCGCACAGGTGACACCTATCTGAACGGCAATGCGAACACGGTCATTCCTGTCTTCAACTCGAGCGGAGTGCAAACCGGAACGCAGACGATCGTGCCGTTCAGCACGGGTAATGTGCGGACGACGACGCGCACCACTTCGCCGTTTTTCGGTGGCAAGATCGACGCGGTCATTATTGACGGTCAGCGCCTGGAATTCACTTATTTCAATACCAAACAGCGGCGGTACGACGATAACTACGGGATCGTCGACGCCAATGGCGGCACCTATGACAGCCGAACCGATCCGGCCGGGCCGTTCACGGGACCTTATCTGGCGTCTTCGGTCATCCTGTCGGGCGGTGAAAATTACGTCGCCCGCTACACCGGCCAGTTCACCAACTGGTTCACCCTGTCGGCCGCCTATGGCAAGAACAAGAACCGGGATATCACGACCCCATCCAATACCACGCTGCCGTCGATATCGGACTCCAGTGGCCAGTTTACCCCGGCTCTGATCGGCAATCCGGCCAATGTCATTACCGAAAACTCCGACACCCGTACTTTCTATCGTGCGGATGCCGACCTGTTCGTCAACGCGCTGGGCAGCCACCATTTCCGCGGCGGCTATGATCGTGAGGAACTGACCAGCGTCGCCATCACCCGTTATACGGGCGGTGTGGGTTGGACCTATCAGTTCTCCGGCGCAAGCGGGACCGATTATGCGCCGCCCAACACGCTGTACGTCTCTGGTCGTACCTTTGTGAACGGCGGCACGTTCAATACCCTGAATGAAGCTTATTATCTGCAGGATAGCTGGAACCTGTTCCAGGATCGACTGAGCTTCAATCTGGGCGTTCGCAACGATCGATTCAGCAATAAGAACGTTGCGAATGAAACCTATTACAAGTCCGGCAACCAATGGGCTCCGCGCCTAAGTTTCGCGTTCGATCCGATCGGCGATCGTCGCACCAAGATTTACGGCTTCTATGGTCGTTATTATCTACCGGTGCCGACCAACACCAACATTCGTCTGGCTGGTGCCGAACTCGACTATACGCGCTATTTCCGGGTTGCGGGCGTCGGTGCGAACAACGTGCCTATCCTGGGGTCGCCGCTCAACTTCGCCACCGCCCAGCCTTGCCCGGACACACAGGTACGCAATTGCGAACTCATCTCCGACGGCAATCCGACGCCGACGGTGGCAACGGTCGCCAAAGACTTGAAGCCGCAATCGCGAGACGAATTCATTCTTGGCTATGAGCAGCGGCTCGGTGACCGGTGGAAGATCGGTGCGTTCGGCACCTATCGCAAGCTGAATGAATCGCTGGAGGATGCGGCCATCGACGCCGCCGTCCTCAACTATTGCCAGCAACAGAATGTCGCGGGTTGCGGTTCGATCTGGACGGGCTTCCATCAATATGTGCTGGTCAACCCGGGTTCGGCCGCACGCATCACCCTGTCCGATCCGATCAATGGGGAAACCACTCTGCGCACGGTGGACTTCACCGCCGCCCAGCTCGGTTATCCCAAGGCCAAGAGCGAGTATAAGGCGGTCACGCTGACCGTCGAACGCGAGTTCGATGGCGTCTGGAGCCTGAACGCCAACTACACCTATGCCAAGAACATCGGTAATATCGAAGGCGGCATCCGTTCGGACAATGGCCAGAGCGATTCCGGCCTGACGACCGCGTTCGACCAGCCGGGGTTGACGCTGGGAACCTATGGCTATCTGCCGACGGACATCCGCCACAACCTGAAGATCTACGGCTCCTACAAGATCGCCGACTGGTTCACGCTGGGTGCCAATGTCATCGCCCAGTCGCCCCGCCATTATGGTTGTATCGGTCGCGTGCCGAGCCGTATCGATCGGTTTGCCGGCGCTTATGGCGCGGCAGGCTTCTTCTGCAACGTGGTCAATGGTCAGATCGTCACCGATCCCGCCGCAGGGTCTGGCACGCCGTCGCAGAGCAACCTGCGTCTGACCCCGCGCGGTTCGGTATTTGCCGGGGATTGGTTGACCCAGACCAACCTGACCATGGCGTTCACCCTGCCTGCCGAATTGTACAAGGCCACACTCCGCGTCGACGTGTTCAACGTCTTTGCTGAAAAGGCCCGGATCAAATTCCAGGAAAACGGGACGCAGGGCAATGGTAACCCGCGTGGCGACTATCGTTACCCCGTTTCCTACCAGGCTCCGCGCTTCATCCGGATGCAGCTCGGCTTTGACTTCTAACCCCAAGGTTCGCCTCGGCGAGCCCCACTGGGGGGCGGCTCCTTCGGGAGCCGCCCCCTTTTTCGTCTACACTTACCCCACCGTCAGCGCCAGTTTCCCGTCGCCCTCGTCGACGGTGACGGTTGCGCCGTCCTTGACGTTGCCGCGCAGGATTTCCTCGGCCAGCGGGTCCTGGAGGTGGCGTTGCACCGCGCGGCGCAGGGGGCGGGCGCCATAGACCGGGTCGTAACCCACCCGGCCCAGCCATTCGCGCGCGGCATCGGTCAGGTGCAGCGTGATCTTGCGATCCGCCAGCAGCTTGGCGACGCGGCCGACCTGGATGTCGACGATCGGACCCATATGGATCTGGCCCAGCCGGTGGAACAGGATGATCTCGTCCAGCCGGTTGAGGAATTCGGGGCGGAAATGGCCGCGCACGATCTCCATCACCTGCGGCTCGACGCTCTCGACGCTCTGCCCGTCCTCGACGCTCGCCAGATACTGGCTGCCCAGGTTCGAGGTCAGGATGATCAGCGTGTTCGAGAAATCGACCGTCCGCCCCTGACCATCGGTCAGGCGGCCGTCGTCCAGCACCTGGAGCAGCACGTTGAACACATCGCCATGCGCCTTCTCCACCTCGTCGAACAGCACGACCTGATAGGGCCGCCGCCGTACCGCCTCGGTCAGGACGCCGCCTTCCTCATAGCCGACATAGCCGGGAGGGGCGCCGATCAGCCGCGCGACGCTGTGCTTCTCCATGAATTCGCTCATGTCGATGCGCACCATCGCGGAGGGATCGTCGAACAGGAATTCGGCGAGCGCCTTGGTCAGCTCGGTCTTGCCGACGCCCGTTGGCCCGAGGAACAGGAACGATCCGAGCGGCCGGTTGGGGTCCTGTAGCCCGGCACGCGCGCGGCGCACGGCGGTGGAGACGGCGCGAACCGCATCCTCCTGCCCAATCACGCGCTTGCCGATCACCTCCTCCATGCGGAGCAGCTTCTCACGCTCGCCCTGGAGCATCCGGTCGACCGGCACCCCGGTCCAGCGGCTGACCACGCCCGCGATATCGTCGGCGGTCACTTCCTCGCGCAGCATCGCGCCCTCGGTCGCGGACTGCGCCTCGGCCAGTTGCTTCTCCAGTTGCGGGATGCGGCCATAGGACAGCTCGCCTGCCTTGGCGAGGTCGCCCGCGCGCTGTGCCTGGTCGAGTTCGATGCGCGCCTGGTCGAGCTGTTCCTTGAGCCTGGCTTCGCCAGCGATCTTGTCCTTCTCGGCCTGCCAGCGCTGGGTCAGCGCGTGCGACTGCTCCTCCAGATTGGCGAGTTCTTCCTCCAGATGCTCGAGCCGGTCGATGCTGGCGGCGTCGCTTTCGCGGCGCAGGCCCTCGCGCTCGATCTTCAGGCGCAGGATGCGGCGGTCGAGCGTCTCGATCTCCTCGGGCTTGGATTCCACCTCCATGCGGATGCGGCTGGCGGCCTCGTCCATCAGGTCGATCGCCTTGTCGGGCAGGAAGCGGTCGGTGATGTAGCGGTTGGACAAGGTCGCCGCCGACACCAGCGCGCCGTCGGTGATGCGGACGCCGTGATGGAGTTCGTACTTTTCCTTGAGGCCCCGAAGGATCGAGATGGTATCCTCGACCGTGGGCTCGCCGACGAAAACCGGCTGGAACCGCCGCTGGAGCGCCGGGTCCTTCTCAACGTACTTGCGATATTCGTCGAGCGTGGTCGCGCCGACGCAATGCAGCTCGCCGCGCGCGAGCGCGGGCTTGAGCAGGTTGGAGGCGTCCATCGCCCCGTCGCCTTTGCCTGCGCCGATCAGCGTGTGCATCTCGTCGATGAACAGGATGATGTCGCCCTCGGCGGCCTTCACCTCGTCGAGCACGCCCTTCAGCCGCTCCTCGAACTCGCCGCGATATTTCGCACCGGCGATGAGGGCACCCATGTCGAGCGCCATCAGCTTGCGGTCCTTGAGCGTGTCCGGCACGTCGCCATTGGCAATGCGCAGCGCCAGGCCTTCGGCGATCGCGGTCTTGCCGACGCCGGGTTCACCGATCAGCGCCGGATTGTTCTTGGTCCGGCGCGCAAGGATCTGGATGGTGCGGCGGATTTCCTCGTCGCGGCCGATCACGGGGTCGAGCTTGCCGTCGCGCGCCACCTGAGTCAGGTCGCGGGCGAATTTCTTGAGCGCGTCATAGCGATCCTCCGCCCCCGCCGTGTCGGCGGTGCGGCCCTGACGCAATTGCTCGATCGCGCCGTTCAGCGCCTGGGCATGGACGCCGCCCGCTGCCAGTGCCTTGCCCGCTGCCGTGGTCGAGGCGAGCGCGAGTGCAAGCAGCAGCCGCTCGACGGTGACGAAGCTGTCGCCCGCCTTTTGCGCGACCTGTTCGGCCTGATCGAGCACACGGACCAGATCATTGTCGAGGCCGGGCGAGGTCTGCGCGCCCGAGCCGGAAACGGCGGGAATCCTGGCCAGCGCGGTATCGGTCTCGCGCTCCACCCGCTTGGCGTCGCCGCCCGCCGCCTGGATGAGGCCAGCGGCCATGCCCTGATCGTCCTCGATCAGCGCCTTCAAGAGATGTTCAGGGGCGATACGCTGATGGCTGTTGCGGATCGCCACGGTCTGCGCGGCCTGCAAAAAGCCTTTGGCGCGGTCGGTGAATTTTTCGAGGTTCATCTGGTCTTCCTGTCGCTTTCAGGTCAGATGGTGTTGCATTTTGGCAACACAAGGGGTGGGCGGCATTTCCGTTGCGCACAAGATGGGATGGCCGTTTCGATAACGAAAGGGTCTGGCTGCATGGCGTAGAAATTCCCTTTGTCCCCATGGATTGCGGTCCGCCGCGCGGGCGCTATGCTCGGGCCATACACCGAGCGGGGAGAGTCAAAGAAATGCGTATCAAGTCCGTGGCGCTGACCGGCGCCGCTGCCCTTGCGTTCGTCGTGCCGGGACAGGCCGTGCTGGCCCAGGCGGTTGTCAAGGCCGCACCGGCCTCCCGGCCAGCGCCCGTCTCGGCGCTCGTGAAGGCGGTCGACATTCCCTACCAGACCTTCACGCTGAAGAACGGTCTGCGCGTCGTCGTCCATACCGACCGCAAGGCCCCGGTCGTGGCGGTCAGCGTATGGTATGACGTCGGTTCGAAGCACGAGCCCAGGGGCAAGACGGGCTTTGCCCATCTGTTCGAGCATCTGATGTTCAACGGCTCGGAAAACGCCCCGGGCGATTTCTTCGCGCCGCTCAAGTCGGTGGGTGCGACCGACTATAACGGCACCACCTATTTCGACCGGACCAATTATTTCGAGACGGTGCCCACCGCCGCGCTCGACCGCGCGCTGTTCCTGGAATCGGATCGCATGGGCTATCTGCTCGGCGCGGTGACGCAGGGCGTGCTCGACGAGCAGCGCGGCGTCGTCCAGAACGAGAAGCGCCAGGGCGACAATCAGCCCTATGGCCTGACCCAGTATAAGGTGCTGAGCGGCCTGTTCCCGGAGGGACATCCTTACGCCCATTCGACCATCGGTTCGATGGCCGACCTGGACCAGGCCTCGCTGGAGACGGTGAAGGACTGGTTCCGTGAGCATTACGGCCCGAACAACGCGGTGCTGGTGCTCGCGGGCGATATCGACGCCGCCACCGCCAAGCCCTTGGTCGAGAAGTATTTCGGCACGATCAAGCCGGGACCGAAGAGCGTCCTGCCGACCGTCGCCATCCCGACGCTGCCCGCCCCCGTCAACGAGGAGATGAAGGACCGCGTCGCCGCCGTCATGATCAGCCGCAACTGGGCGGTGCCGGGGCTGAACGATCCCGAAAGCGCCCCGCTGGTCGTGGCGGGGTCGATCCTGGGTGGGCTCGCCTCGTCGCGGCTCGACAATATCCTGGTGAAGCAGGAAAAACTGGCGGTGCAGGTGTCGGCGAGCGACCGTCCCTTCGCGCAGGTCGGCATGTTCAACATGATGGCGATCGTCCGCCCCGGCGTCGACCCGGCGTTGGTCAACAAGCGGATGGGCGAAATCCTGGCCGACTTCCTGAAGAACGGCCCGACCGCCGACGAAGTGCAGCGCGCCGTGACCCGTTTTGTGTCGGGCCGCGTCCAGGGCCTGGAATCGGTCGGCGGCTTCGGCGGCAAGGCGGTCGCGCTCGCCGAGGGCGCGCTCTACTCGAACGATCCGGGCAAGTATAAGAAGCAGTTGGAGGCGATCGCCGCGCAGACGCCCGCCACCGTGAAGGCGGCGGCGGACAAGTGGCTGTCGCGCCCGGCCTACACGCTGACCGTCGTACCGGGTGCGCGCGACGCCTATGAAGAGGCCAAGGTGCCGCCGCGCGCCGATGTGCCCGTCGCGCCCGACCAGCCCGCCAAGGGGACGCGCGGAGCTCTGCCCGACGTGGGCCAGGTGAAGCCGCTGAGCTTCCCGGCGGTCCAGCGCAGCCGTCTGGCCAACGGTATCGAGCTGATCTACGCGCAGCGCACCGCAGTGCCGGTGACGCAGATTGCGACTTCGTTCGACGCCGGTATCGCCGCCGATGTACCGGGCAAGCTGGGCACGCAGCGCATGGTGCAGTCGATGCTGGACGAGGGCACGACCCACCGCAACACCATCGCGATCGCCGAGGAGCAGGAGCGGTTGGGCGCCTCGATCGGGTCGAGCGCAACGAACGACCGCACCGTGGTCGGCCTCGATGTGCCCAGCATCAACCTGGCCCCCGCGCTCGACCTTTATGCCGATATCCTTCGCAACCCGGCCTTCCCCGATCCCGAACTGGCGCGAGTGAAGGCGCAGACGCTGTCGAGCATCAAGCAGGAACTCACCAGTCCGCAGGGATTGGCGGGCCGCGTCCTGCCGCCGCTGGTCTATGGTCCGACCAGCCCCTATGCCAAGGCGCAAGGGGCGGGCGATCCGGCTGCGGTGGCGGCGATGACCCGCGACCAGCTGATCGCGTTCCAACAGGCCTGGCTGCGTCCCGACAAGGCGAAGATCTTCGTCACCTCGGATCGTCCGCTGGCCGAGGTGAAGGCCGCGCTCGACCGTGTGTTCGGCGACTGGAAGGGCACCGGAGCGGCGGGTGTGAAGAGCTTCGCCGCGGGCCAGCCGTCGGCACCGAAGATCGTCTTGGTCAATCGCCCGGACAGCCCGCAGTCGATGATTCTGGCGGGCGCCCCGACATCGCTGAAGGGGACCGACGATCTGCTGGTTCAGAACACCGCCAATGATGCGCTGGGCGGCAGCTTCCTCAGCCGGATCAACACCGACATCCGCGAGAACAAGCACTGGTCCTATGGCGTGCGGGGCGGGTTCCAGACGTCGGAATTCGCCGCGCCCTATATCATCTCGGCGCCGGTTCAGGCGGACAAGACCGGCCCGTCGATCGACGCGCTGCGCACCGACGTCACCGAATTCCTGAACACCAAGCCGATGGATCAGGTCGAATTCGACCGCGCGATCACCGGTGCGATCCGTTCGCTGTCGGGCAATTTCGAAACGTCCGGCGCGGTCCTGCAGGCGATGCAGACCAACGATCTGTTCCGCCGTCCGGACAATTATTATGCCACGATCACGCAGCGTTATCAGGCGATGACCCTGCCCGAGCTGAACAAGTCGATCGGGGCGGCGTTGAACCCCAAGAGCTTTGTCTGGGTGGTGGTCGGCGATGCCAAGGCGGTGAAGCCGCAGCTCGACACGCTGGGCCTGCCCGTCGAGGTGATCGAGCCGTCGGCGATCGTCGCAACTGCCCCGGCGGCACAATAAGGGAGAGTGAAGATGGCGGATATTGACGGGACCTGGAACTGCATCGTCAAGTCGCCGCTGGGCGACCAGGAAATGACGCTGACGGTCACGACCGAGGGCGACCGCTTCACCGGCTCGGGCGGCGGCCAGATGGGCGCGATGGAAATCGAGGGCGACGTCTCGGGCAACACGATCAGCTGGAAGATGTCGATCAGCTCACCGATGCCGATGACGCTGGACTGCGAAGCGACCGCCGATGGCGACACGCTGACCGGCGCAGTGGGCGCCGGCGCCTTCGGCAGCTTCCCGCTGTCGGGGACACGCGCGGGGTGATTTCCGCGTCTTGAGTTGGGGAAGGGCGGTGCGTCGGAGGACGGCCGCCCTTTTTCGTTGGCAAGGGGGCAAGGGATGAATCCGACCGCATAACCTATTCAAATCCCGCCAAACCCCGCTACCCTGCCGCCCGGAAAACCAAAAAAGGGGATAGGCATGATCGACCGGCGGCATTTCTTGGGCGGATCGGCGGCACTCGCCGTCGCGGCGGGCAGCGAGGGCGTGGTTGCCCAGAATACCCCTTCCACCCAGCTGACCACGCTGTTCGACACGTTGGTCCAGGAACAGCTTCGCCGCAGCCCGGAAGGTGCGACCAATCTCGGCCTCGACACCGGCGCCAATGCCGATCTGCGCAGCCAACTCTCCGACCAATCACCCAACGGAATCGCGGCCGCCAAGGCCGCGACCAAGGCCGACCTGGCCCGGCTGGAGGCGATCGACCCCGCCAGTCTCTCGGCCGAGGAGCGCATCGATCTGGAATCGGTCCTCTACACCCGCCGCTCGGCACAGGCCGTGCAGGCGTTCGATTTCGGTGGCTATTCCTACGGTCCCAGCCCCTATGTCGTGTCGCAGCTGTCGGGCGCGTACCAGTCGGTTCCCGACTTCCTCGACACCAAGCATAAGGTCGCGACTGCCGGGGACGCCGATGCCTATCTGATGCGCTTGCGCGCCTTTGCCCGCCAGATCGATGCACAGACCGACCGGATGCGCCATGACGCCGCACAGGGCGTGGTGCCGCCCGACTTCACCCTCGACCTCGCGCTCGAACAGATGGGCAAGACGCGCCAGCCCGCCGCGCAGGCGCTGGTCGTTCAATCGCTCGCGCGGCGGACGGCGGAGAAGGGTTTGGGCGACCGTTATGCCGCGCAGGCCGTCAAGATCTACGATGCCGAAGTCCTGCCCGCGCTCGATCGCCAGATCGCCTATGCCAGGGCGTTGCGGACCAAGGCCACCCATGACGCGGGCATATGGAAATTGCGTGAGGGCGCGGCCTATTATCCCGTCGCGCTTAGGGCCAATACGACGACCAGCTTCTCGCCCGACGAAGTACACCGCTTCGGCCGTGACCAGGCGGCGATGCTGTCCGCGCGGCTCGACGCGTTGTTGAAGAAGCAGGGCTACACCAAGGGTACGGTCGGCCAGCGTATGGCCGCGCTCTACAAGAACCCGGACCAGCTCTATCCCAACACCGATGAGGGCAAGCGCGCCGCCATCGCCTATTGCAACGCCCGGCTCGACGCGATCCGCACCCGCCTGCCGCAGGTGTTCGAACGTATCCCGCCTTATGGTTTCGAAGTGCGCCGCGTGCCGCCCCAGACCGAGGCAGGCGCGGCGGCAGCCTTTGCGCAGGGGCCTGCCATCGATGGATCGCGGCCGGGGCTCGTCTATTTCAACCTGAAGGACAGTGCCGACTGGCCCAAATTCTGTCTGGCGACGACCGTCTATCACGAAGGGCTGCCGGGGCATCAGATGGAGGGCGGCCTCGCGCTGTCCAACACGCGCCTGCCGCTGATCCGCAAGATCAACGGCTTTTCGGGCTATGGCGAGGGCTGGGCGCTCTATGCCGAGCAATTGGCGGACGAGATCGGCATGTATGACGACGATCCGCTGGGACAGTTGGGTTATCTCAAATTCCTGCTGTTCCGCGCCAATCGCTGCGTCGTCGATACCGGGCTGCACCATCTGCGCTGGACCCGCGAACAGGCGATCCGCCACTTCGTCGAGGCCGAGGGCGAGGCGGAGGGCTTCGCCACGCGTGAGGTGGAGCGCTACTGCGTCAATCCCGGTCAGGCGGCAAGCTATAAGCTCGGGCATTCGGTGTTCGTCGACATTCGCGATTCCGCCAAGAAGCGACAAGGCGATCGGTTCGACTTGAAGGCGTTCCACACCGCCGTCCTGCGTCACGGTCGCGTGCCGCTCGACGTACTGCGGCGGATCGGAGAGGATTGGGCCAAGGCTTGACCTGAATCAGCATCGCGGTGATCCTCGCCAGCGGGAGAACATCGCGATGCATGGGAGCGTTTCGGTCCGGCAGGACAGGGGGCGGCGACGGGCAGCCGTTGTCGCGACGATGGCCGTCCATGCCGCGTTCGTGGCGCTGCTGCTCGGGGGCGCGCCACGCCACCGGCTGACCGATGATTCCCAACCGCCCAGATTGTTGCTGTTTGACGTGCCGCCCCCACCCGAGCCGCCGCCCGTCCCGGTGCCGCCGCCGCCGGTCACGCCCGCCCCGGTCAAGCGCGAAGCGATGGCTATTCGCCCGACCGCCGGGGGTGGCTCACCACGTCCGGTGCGCGAACGCCCGGCGGAACAAGCGGCCCCGAACGCCGTCTCGCCCGCGCGGTTCGATACGGTCGATCTGCCCGCCCCGGCGGCGGCTATCGGCGCCGAGCTGCCGCTACGGGCCGGGACTGCGATCTCCGATGGGGTCGGAACAGGCATCGCCAGCGGACGGGGCACAGGCGGGGAAGGGGATGGCACCGGCAACGGCGAGGTGCTGGCGATGGTCCGGGACAGGGGCGGCTACGCTTTGCGCTGGCCGAATGGATCGAAAAGCCGAGCCAGGCTCTGATCGACGAGGCGTTCCCCCGCATGGCTCGGAATGGCGGCATCAGCGGCGTGGTGGTGCTGCTTTGCGTCGTGCCGACACCGGGCAGGCCCAAAAGCTGTACGGTCGCGGCGGAGCGGCCCAAGGGGCGTGGCTTCGGTCCCGCGGCGCTGGGGCTTTATCCCCAGTTCCGCATCCGGCCGGTAATGAAAGGCGATGAGGTCATTCAGGCCCAGGTGCTGGTGCCCGTGACCTTTGCCATTCGCCGATAGAGGTCAGCGCACCACCCGCGTGATATGCCCCATCTTGCGCCCCGGCCGCGCTTCGCCTTTGCCGTAGAGGTGCAGATGCGCGCCCTTTTCGTTGAGCGCGATTTCCCAGGCGTCGTCGCCGATCAGGTTTTCCATCGCCACCCGCGTGCCGGTCAGCGACGTATCGCCCAGCGGCAGGCCGCAGATCGCGCGGATGTGGTTCTCAAACTGCGAGGTTTCGGCGCCCTCGATCGTCCAGTGGCCCGAATTGTGGACGCGCGGGGCCATCTCGTTGAAGACGGGGCCGTTTTCGGTGGCGAAGAATTCGCAGGCCAGCACGCCGACATAGCCCAGCTCCTCGGCGATGCGCAGCGCCAGCGCGGTCGCCTCCTCAGCCTGGGCGGCGATTTCGGGCGGCGCAGGCAGCGTCGAGGTGCGCAGGATCGCGTCGCGGTGGATATTGTGCGGCGGGTCGTAGCGGACCGCCTGGCCGTCCAGCCCACGCGCGATCAGGATCGAAAATTCGTGGCTGAAGTGGATGAACCCCTCCAGCACGGCAGGTCCCCCGATCGCCTCGAACGCAGCGGGAGCGTCAGCGATATCACGGATCAGCGCCTGGCCCTTGCCGTCATAGCCGAAGCGGGTGGTCTTCAGAATGGCGGGGCAGCCGATCCGATCCAGCGCGGCGGTCAGGTCGGCGGCGCAATTCACTTCGGCCCAGGGGGCGGGGCGACCGCCGACCTTCTCGACAAAGCTCTTCTCGGCGATCCGGTCCTGCGCGACGCGCAGCGCGGCGGGCGCGGGATGGACGGGCAGCCGCTCGGCCAGCCATTCGACCGGCGTGACGTCGACATTCTCGAACTCGTACGTCACGACGTCGCAGGCGGCGACGAAATCGGCCAGCACGACCTTGTTGTGATAGTCGGCGCGGGTCAGCGAGGAGGCGGTCTGCGCCGCCACGCTCTCTTCATCGGGGGCCAGCACCTGGGTACGATAGCCGAGCTGCGCGGCCGCCACCGCCAGCATCCGGCCCAGCTGGCCGCCGCCCAGGATTCCGATCGTCGCGCCCGGCTTCAACATTGGCTTACCCCTGCGGATCGTTGGCGACGCTGTCGGTCTGGCGTTCCCGCCACGCCTTCAACCGCTCGGCAAGCCCCTCGTCGGACAGTGCCAGGATCGAGGCGGCGAGCAGGCCCGCATTGATCGCGCCCGCCTTGCCGATGGCGAGCGTACCGACGGGAATGCCGCCGGGCATCTGGACGATCGAGAGCAGACTATCCATGCCCTTGAGCGCCTTGGACTCGACCGGCACGCCCAGCACGGGCAGATGCGTCATCGCGGCGGCCATGCCCGGCAGATGCGCGGCACCGCCCGCGCCCGCGATGATGACCTTGATCCCGCGATCGGCGGCTTGCGTGGCGTAATCATACAGACGCTGCGGCGTGCGGTGCGCGGAGACGACGCGGGTCTCATGCGCCACGCCCAGGACGTCGAGCGTCTCGGCGGCGTGCCGCATGGTTTCCCAGTCCGACGTGGACCCCATGATGATCCCGATCGAAATCATATCCGCAGTTCCGCCTTGCCCTTTGGCCCCGGTGCCGAGGGAAGCGCGTGACTAGCGGTACCCGGCGAGGGGGGCAAGTTTCCGTAAGCGTATGGGCGTGTCGTCATGGATTTTTGATTCGCGCAGAGGCGCGGAGGACGCAGAGGGGCGTGGATTTGCCGCACTGACGATCCCGTTTCGACCGGGAGACGAAGCCGTTGCCTTACAACCATGGAGCGCTTTGGCTGGGCACAGCATCTCTGCGTCCTCTGCGCGAACCAAATCTTCGCGTCATCGCGGCTTCGCGTGAAATCAGAATTGGTTCACGCGAAGCCGCGATGACGCGAAGAGGAGGGAACGAGGTGCGGTATTTGCATGCGACCGCCTCCGTCTCCCGATCGCTTACCGTTCCGACAGATAGTACCGATCCGTCGGCGTCAGGTCGTCGGCCAGTTCATAGACGATCGGCTGGCCGGTCGGGATTTCCAGCCCCGTGATCTCGTCGTCCGGGATGTTCGACAGATGCTTGACGAGGGCGCGCAACGAGTTGCCATGGGCCGAGATCAGCACGCGGTTGCCGTCGCGCAGAGCCGGCGCGATACGCTCTTCCCAATAGGGCAGGACGCGCTCGATCGTGTCCTTTAAGCTCTCGGTCGAGGGCACGGGCACGCCCGCATAACGACGGTCGCCCGACAGGTCGAACTCACCGCCCGCCTCGGCCGGGGGCGGGGGCACGTCGAAGCTGCGGCGCCAGATCTTGACCTGCTCTTCGCCATGCTTGGCCGCGGTCTCCGCCTTGTCGAGCCCGGTCAGCCCGCCATAATGCCGCTCGTTCAGCCGCCAATGCTTCTCGGTCGGCAGCCAGAGGCGGCCCATCACCTCAAGCGCGAGGTTCAGCGTCTTGATCGCGCGGGTCTGCAGGCTGGTGAAGGTCAGGTCGAAATCCAGCCCTTTCTCGGCCATCATCGCGCCCGCCGCACGCGCCTCGGCGGCGCCTTGCGCGGTGACGTCGACGTCCCACCAGCCGGTAAAGCGATTCTCCAGATTCCAGGCGGACTGGCCGTGGCGGATCAGGACAAGCTGGGGCATGGAAACTCCTTCAAGATGGTCAGACCCGCATAGAGAAGCAGGCGGACGGGGTCGAGGTCAGCCGCGGAAACGGCTTTGCGTCGAGGCGGGATTGGCCTTCAGCACGCGACCCATCCGGGTCGGCCGGTCGAGCAATTCGCCGCCGCAATCGGGGCAGATCTCGTCCAGTTCGTCGGCGCATTCGGCGCAGAAGGTTGTCTCCAGCGAGCAGATGAACGCGCCGCCCTGGCTCGGGGGAAGGTCCGCGCCGCAGCGCTCGCAATCGGGGCGCATCTCCAGCATCAGGCGGCCACCTCGCGCACCACGTCGCAGATCCGGTCGACCAGCGTCTCCACCTGGCGTTTGTCCTCGCCCTCGGCCATCACGCGGATGACCGGTTCGGTGCCGGAGGGGCGGATGACCAGGCGGCCGCGCCCGGCCAGCTCGGCCTCGGCGGCGGCGATGACCCCCTGCACCTTTTCATGCTCCAGCGGCTTGCCGCCTGCGAAGCGGACATTCTTGAGCAGCTGGGGCAGCGGATCGAAGCGGTGCAGCACCTCGCTGGCGGGCGCGCCCGCACGCTTCAACTCGGCCAGCACCTGGAGCGCGGCAACCAGGCCGTCGCCGGTACGTGCATAGTCGGACAGGATGATATGTCCGGACTGCTCGCCGCCGACATTGTAACCGCGCGTGCGCATCGCCTCCAGCACATGGCGGTCGCCGACCTTGGTGCGGACCAGGCCCAGCCCTTGCGCGGCGAGATGCCGCTCCAGCCCCAGATTGGACATGACCGTGGCGACGAGGCCGCCGCCCGCCAGCCGTCCCTCGCGGGCATAGCTGGTCGCGATCATCGCCATCAGCTGGTCGCCGTCGACGACCGCGCCGGTCTCGTCGACGATGATGAGGCGGTCGGCATCGCCGTCGAGCGCGATGCCGATGTCGGCGCCGCTCGCCACCACCGTCTCGGCCAGCGTCTGCGGCGCGGTCGAGCCGACGCCGTCATTGATATTGGTGCCGTTGGGGGTGACGCCGATCGCGACCACGTCCGCGCCCAGTTCCCACAAGGCGGCGGGCGCGACCTTGTATGCCGCCCCATTCGCGCAGTCGATTACGACACGCAGGCCGTCCAGGCGCAGCGCCTGTGGAAAGGTCGACTTGGCGAAATGGATATAGCGACCGGCGGCGTCATCGACCCGGCGCGCGCGGCCGATCTTGCCCGAGGGGACCAGCGGCACCTGCTGTTCGATCAACGCCTCGATCGATTCCTCGGCCTCGTCGGACAGCTTATAGCCATCGGGGCCGAACAGCTTGATGCCGTTGTCGGCAAAGGGATTGTGGCTGGCCGAAATCATCACGCCGATGTCCGCGCGCATCGAGTGGGTCAGCATCGCGACCGCCGGGGTCGGCAGCGGCCCCAACATCACCACGTCCATGCCCACGCTGGTGAAGCCCGCGACCAGCGCCGATTCGAGCATATAGCCCGACAGCCGCGTGTCCTTGCCGATGACGACGCGGTGGCGGTGGTCGCCGCGCTGGAAATAGGCGCCCGCGGCCATGCCGACCTTCATCGCCATCTCGGCCGTCATGACCGCGCCGTTGGTCGCGCCGCGAATGCCATCGGTGCCGAAATATTTTCTTGCCATGCGGCCAGGTCCCTGCCGGATTAAGAGGATGTGGAACAATCGGGTTGCGTGCATCCTTTAGCGCGGCCTTTCCCAAAGCTCAAAACACGCGAGAAAAGCCCCATGTCGCGCGCCACCCTGATCCTTCTCTGCCTGGCCGCCGGTCTGCTGATCGGTGTGGGGGCGGCCGCCCTGATCCCTTGGGCGACGGCAGGCGCGGTCTTCGTCGCGCGGCCGGTCGGGACCTTGTGGCTCAACGGATTGCAGATGACGGTCATTCCGCTGGTCGTCACGCTCCTCATTACCGGCGTCGCCTCGACGGCGCAGGCGGCGCAGGCCGGGCGGATCGCGGGCCGGGCGATTATGACCTTCCTGGCGCTCGTCACATTGACCGCGACCATGGCGGCACTGGTCACGCCGGGGCTGTTGCACCTGCTGCCCATCCCGCGCGAGGCCGCCGCCGCGCTGAAGGCGGCGCTGGGCCATGCCGAGCCGGTTGCGCCACCGCCGCCGATCGCCGAGTTCGTCACCGGCATCGTGCCGACCAATATCTTTGCAGCGGCGACCAACAATGCGCTGCTGTCGCTGATCCTGTTCACGCTGGCTTTCGCCTTTGCGATCACCCGGATCGAGGGTGAGGGGCGGGGCCTGCTGCTGCGTTTCTTCACCGCGATCCGCGATGCGATGCTGGTCCTGATCGGATGGGTGTTGTGGCTGGCCCCGCTGGGCGTCTTTGCGCTGGCCTTTGTCGTCGGGGCGACGGCGGGGGGCGGGGCGTTCGGGGCGCTGGCGCATTACATCATGATCATCGCCAGCGTCGGAGTCCTGGTGATGCTGATGGCGTACGGCGTCGCCGGGCTGGCCGCGCGGGTGCCGCTGCCCCGCTTCGCCCGCGCGCTGGCCCCGGCGCAGGCGGTGGCGATCTCGACGCAAAGCTCGCTCGCCAGCCTGCCCGCGATGATCGAGGGGACGAAGAGCTTGCGCATCGCGCCCGCCACCGCCGGGCTGGTCCTGCCAATGGCGGTCGCAATGTTCCGGGCCACCCAGCCTGCGATGAACGTCGCGGTCGCGCTCTACATTGCCGACTGGTTCGGGATCGTGCCCGGCATGGCGTCGATCGCCGCCGCCGTGGTGGTCGCGATCCTGTGTTCGCTGGGCTCCGCCAGCCTGCCGTCGCAGATCACCTTCTTCGCCTCGATCGCGCCGGTCTGCGTCGCGCTGGGGGTGCCCGCTGCGCCGCTGGGGCTGCTGATCGCGGTCGAGACCATCCCCGACATCTTCCGCACGCTGGGCAATGTCAGCATGGACCTTGCCGCCACCGCAACCGTTTCCCGATTGAGCGGCACGATCGACGAGGACACGCCATGAAATATCGCACGCTAGGCCCCGAATTCGAGGTTTCCGCGCTGGGCCTGGGCTGTATGCCGATGGCCGGTGTCGGCAGGAATATGTATGGCGAGGCCGACGAGGCGGAGAGCATTGCCACCATACACCGCGCGATCGAGCTGGGCGTGACCCTGTTCGACACCGCCGAAATCTATGGCCCGCTGGTCAATGAGGAACTGGTCGGCCGTGCCATTCGCGGCAAGCGCGATGCGGTGGTGATCGCGACCAAGTTCGGCTTTCGCTATGACGAAAACGGCATGAGCGGCGTGGATTCCACCCCCGCCAACGTCCAGCGCGCATGCGAAGGCTCGCTCAAGCGGCTGGGCATCGAGACGATCGACCTCTTCTACCAGCATCGTGTCGATCCCAACGTCCCCATCGAGGAGACGGTCGGCGCGATGGGCCGCCTGGTCGAGCAGGGCAAGGTGCGTCGTCTGGGTCTTTCCGAGGCAAGCGCCGAGACGATCCGCCGTGCCGCCGCTGTTCACCCGATCGCGGCGGTCCAGTCCGAATATTCGCTGTGGGAACGCGATGTCGAAGCCGACATCCTGCCGGTCGTGCGCGCGCTGGGCATCGGCTTCGTGCCGTATAGCCCCTTGGGACGCGGCTTCCTGACCGGGCAGATCACCCGGCGCGAGGATTTGCCCGAGGGCGATTACCGCCGCAACGACCCGCGCTATTCGGAGGAGAATTTCGACCGCAACATGAAGGTCGTCGAGGTGGTGAAGTCCATCGCCGCCGCGCATGACGCCAGTGCGGCGCAGGTGGCGCTGGCGTGGTTGCTGGCGCAAGGCGACGACATCGTGCCGATCCCCGGCTCCAAGCGTCGCGTAACGCTGGAGGATTCGATGAAGGCGGCGGAATTGACGCTGTCGCCGGACGAACTGGCGACGCTGGACGCAGCCTCTCCGCGCGGCGGCACGGCCGGGCCGCGTTATGGAGAAAGAGCGTTGTCGATGACGCGATTGTAACCGCTCACCGCCCCAGCCCACCTCCGTTCAGGCTGATCGAAGTCCAAGCCCACGCCCCGGCCTGTTCGCAGGCGTCATCCCGTGCACTTCGACTTCGCTCAGTGCGAACGGAAATAGGGTGGTTCGCGCGGAGACGCGGAGACGCGGAGACGCGGAGGGCGCGCATCCAGCCGCAAGGCTGGCCTCAAAACGCGACGGTGCGGCAAAGCGCGACGGTGACATGGTACGAGGCGCCGAAGCGCGTCCGAACCTCTCTGCGCCTCCGCGTCTCCGCGCGAACAAAAAGGCCGGTCTGCCGCTCGAAACGGCAGGCCGGCCCACCATCAATGCGGCTTCTGCTCCAGCCGCGTATCCACACCCGCCGCCGCCGGTTCGGCCAGTTCCTTGTCCCCGGCCAGCGCGCCCTCGGTCTTGAGGAGGTCGAGGTGCATCAGCTTGGCGATGAAGGGCGACACCACCAGCACGACCACGCCGATGCCGATCGAGAACCAGCCGATCCGGCTATAGACGTCGAGCACCTTGTCCGGCCCCGCGCCCTCGCCGCCGGTCGCCTGCGCGATGAGGCCAGCGATGAAGTTGCCTGCCGCCGTCGCCAGGAACCAGGTGCCCATCATCAACCCGGTCATGTTGGGCAGCGACAGCCGCGTCATCGCCGCCAGACCGACGGGCGAGAAGCACAGCTCGGCCATGGTGTGGATCAGATAGACCAGGATCACGAAGATCACCGGCGTCGGCATCCCCGCATAGGCCGCCGCGCCCGCGACGAGCACCATGAAGCCCGCGCCCACGCCGACCAGGCCGATGCCGAACTTGAACGGCGCGCTCGGCTCCCACCCGCGCTTGCCCAGGATCGTCCACAAAGCGGCGAAGAGGGGGGCGAGCAGGATGATGAAGATCGAGTTGACCGACTGGAAGGCGGAGGCCGGAATGGTCCAGCCCAGCAGCGTCCGGTCGACCGAGCGGTCGGTATAGAGGTTCAGCGACGACCCCGCCTGCTCGAACAGCGCCCAGAAGAGCGGGCACAAAGCGATCAGGAACAGCGCGGCGAAGATGCGGTCGCGGTCGACCTTGGGCAGCTGGAACACCGCGCGCCACAGGATGAACAGGACGGTGGCGGCGGCGAACACGACCAGCAGCGTGCCGACCGCATCCTGATGCTGGATCAACTGCCACACGCCCAGCGTCGCTAGAATCGCGCCCAGATAGATCAGCCATTCGCGCGAGAGGCCTGCGACGACCGGCGCGCGCAGCACCGGCAGCGAGGGCGCTTCGCCCGCGCCGTGCAGTTCGCGCTTCAGCGCGATGAAGGCGATCAGGCCCAGCACCATGCCGACACCTGCCGCGCCGAAACCATAAGCCCAACCCACCGTCTCGCCCAGCACGCCACACACGATCGGACCCAGCGCGCCGCCGGTGTTGATACCCATGTAGAAGATGGAGAAGGCGGGATCGCGTCGCATGTCGTCGCGCGCATAAAGCTGACCCACCAGCACCGAGATATTGGCCTTCAGAAAGCCCGTGCCGATGACGATCGCGGCGAGCGCGAGATAGAAGCCCTCCAGATAGGCCCCGGTCGCGCCCTTCGGTCCCTCCATGACGGCGATCAGGATATGGCCGAAGGCGATGAATAACCCGCCGACCAGCACCGCGCGTCTGGCCCCCAGATAGCGATCGGCCAGATAGCCGCCGATCACCGGCGTGACATAGACCAGCGAGGTATAGGCGGCGTAGATGCCGAAGGCCGGTTCATCGGTGAACAGGAAATGCTTGGTCAGGTAGAAGACCAGGATGGCGCGCATTCCGTAATAGGAAAAACGCTCCCACATCTCGGTGAAGAACAACAGGAACAGGCCTCGGGGATGCCCCAAAACCGTCTTGCCGCGCGCGGCGGCCTCATACGCAGTCGCCATGCCGGCGTTCACTCCATCGGGATCGCCCCCGGCGCAACCCGGAGGGCGCACGCAGGGGCGTAATGGTTCAGTAACCTAACGCCAAAGCCGCGACTGTAAATATCATGCGCGACGACGTAAGGATCGAAGCCATGACCGACATCGCTTTCAACGACCGTTCGACGCCCCTCACGCTGCTGGCGACCCGCCGTTCGGGCAAGCCGCGCGACCTGATCGCGCCGGGGCCGCGGCCGGAAGAATTGATGCAGATGCTGACGATCGCGGCGCGTACCCCGGACCATGGCAAGCTGGCCCCCTGGCGCTTCGTCATCGTGCCCAGCGAAGCCCGCGCCAAGCTCGCGGAGGTCATCACTTCCGCCTACCGCGCCGAACGGCCACAGGCGGGTGCGACCGAGATCGCTGCGCTGGAGCAGTTCGCACATCAGGCCCCCGATCTGGTCGTCGTCCTGTCCTCCCCCCGTACCGACAGCCATATTCCGCTATGGGAACAGGAATTGTCGGGCGGCGCGGCGTGCATGAACCTGCTCCATGCGGCGCACGCCATGGGCTATGCCGGGGGCTGGCTGACCGGCTGGCCCGCCTTTTCCGACGCAGTGCGCGATGCGTTCGGCGCCGCGCCCGAGCGGATCGTGGGCTTCGTGTTCATCGGAACGCCGGGGCGCCCGCTCGATGAGCGTCCACGTCCCGACATGGCGCGGATCGTTTCGATCTGGAAAGGGTAAACCGGGCTTGGGGCGGGACGGATGTGCAAACGTTCTCACCCTTCCTTCTCGACATTCTTTCTCCCATGCTGTATTAACTCGGCATGACAGCTCTTAGCAGCGACGACAGCCCGGTCTATATCCGCCTGCGCGGCACGATCGCGGCGGGCATTCTCAACGGCACCTATCGTACCGGCGACCAGCTTCCCTCGGTGCGCGCGCTCGCCGCCGAACAGGGGGCCAACCCGCTGACCGTTGCCAAGGCCTATCAGAGCTTTCAGGACGACGGCTATGTCGAGGTGCGGCGCGGGGTCGGCATGTTCGTGATGCCCGGCGCGGTCGATCGCCTGCGCGCGGCAGAGCGGCAGAGCTTCCTGGCGGTGCAATGGCCGCGCATCCGCGACCATATCGAGCTGCTGGGCCTCGACGCTGCGGACTTGCTCAACGCCGAGCGCGTCTGACCTTCGGCCGGGTCGCCCAAGCGGCCAGCCCGGTCACGGCGACCCAGGCGGCCACCAGGCCCGTCAGCGCGGCGAGCGGCCGCCAGATCCAGGGCATGGCCTGTCCGGTATGGATTCGACGGATCCCGGACAGCATCGCCGGCACCGCATGAGCGGGCGCGGCCAGCGCCTGGGCGCTGTCGTCGGCGACCTTGATGACGCTCGGTTCGCCGCCCTCGAAATACACTGTCCAGTCTGGCGAGCGCTCGGTCGGCCAGGCGATCGAGCGCAGCGTGCCGTGCGTCCAGCGGCTCGCGCTGGCGACAACCCGGTCGACGGGCAGGGCGGGGCGGTTGACCGGCGGCGCGGCGGGGGCGGTTGTCGCAGCCGGGGAGGGTAGCAGCCACAGGCCGGTCGCGGTCATCGCCAGAACCGGGATCGCTGACCATAGTCCGACGCGGCGGTGCATGATCGTCCATCGTGATTCTTGCCGCGCGCGTTTGGCGGGTTTGGTCGATCGCTCGCGGCGGGCTTGCGCCCAGGGGCCGGTGAGACTGGCGAGCATCAGCCCTAAGCCGCCCAAGCCGATGATCCACCGGCCAAGGCCCGACAGGAACAGCCCGTCATGCACCCGCCGCGCCGCGCCGATGACGCCGCCGTCCCGCCATGCGCTCGCCAGCACCCGACCGGTCGGCGGGTCGAGAAACAACAGCCGCTGCGCGCGGTCGCTACGTCGGTCGAGCGTCACGACGACCGGCGACGATCCCTGCGCCAGCGTAAGCGCGGCGATCCGCTCATCAGGGCGCAGGCGGCGATAGGCGATGTCGACATAGCGGGAGGCGACCAATCGCTGCTCGCCGCTCACCCGGAAGCGGGCGGGGTCGGCGATCCGCTCGAGGAGCGGCGCGCTGGCGAGGATCGCGCCGGATACGGCCAAGGCGATCGCAATCAGCCCCACCACCAGCCCCAGCCAGCGATGGACCCGTACTCCCGTATCGCGAACGGTAATTCCGGCCACACAAACCCCGAAACAGACGGCGCGCCCTGCTATAGCCGAGGGGCGGCGTCAATCAGGGAGAGCCATGCTGTTCCATCCCCGCCCCTCCGTTCGGGCTGAACGGAGGGGTGGGAAGCGAGGAGGGTTTTTGTTCGCGCGGAGGCGCGGAGGACGCAGAGAGAAGGTTTAAGAGATAGGGGACCGGCCTTGCGGCATTCCCACCTCCGCGCCTCCGCGCGAACCCCATCACCGCCTGAGGAACAACCAGGACCGGATCGCGCTCGCCAGGTTCGGCGGGTCGTCCGCCACGATCCGCAGCGCGTCGATCTCCGCCACCAGTGCCGACAGCGGCAGGCGATGCGCCACCGCCGCCTCCTCCAGCGCGGTCCAGAACACGGGCTCCAGGCTGATCGAGGTCTGGTGTCCGGCGATGGTGATCGAGCGTTTGACCGGGCCGACGAACCCGTGCGCCGGGGCCGCGATCCGGCTCATTCGGTGTCGAACAGGGCGGCCAGCTGCTCGATGATCGTGCCGCCCAACTGCTCGGCATCCATGATCGTCACCGCGCGCGCATAATAGCGGGTCACGTCATGGCCGATGCCGATCGCGATCAGCTCGACCGGGCTCTTGCTTTCGATCCAGCCGATGACCTGGCGCAGGTGCCGTTCCAGATAGCTGCCCGAATTGACCGACAGGGTGGAGTCGTCGACCGGCGCGCCGTCGGAGATGACCATCAGGATGCGCCGCTCCTCGGGCCGCGCGATCAACCGGCTGTGCGCCCACATCAGCGCCTCCCCGTCGATATTCTCCTTGAGCAGCCCCTCGCGCATCATCAGGCCCAGATTGTTGCGCGCCCGCCGCCACGGCTCGTCGGCCTGTTTGTAGACGATATGGCGTATGTCGTTCAGCCGCCCCGGCTGCGGCGGACGCCCGGCGGCCAGCCACGTCTCGCGGCTCTGCCCGCCCTTCCACGCCCGGGTGGTGAAGCCCAGAATCTCGGTCTTCACCCCGCACCGCTCCAGCGTGCGCGCGAGAATGTCGGCGGAAATGGCGGCGATGCCGATCGGCCGCCCGCGCATCGACCCCGAATTGTCGATCAACAGGGTGACGACCGTGTCGCGGAAATCGGTATCCCGCTCGATCTTGTAGGACAGCGACTGGCCGGGATTGACCACGACGCGCGCAAGCCGCGCGGCGTCGAGGATGCCCTCTTCCTGATCGAAGTCCCAGGATCGCGACTGTTGCGCCATCAACCGGCGTTGCAGTCGGTTGGCCAGCTTCGACACCGCCGATTGCAGATGCGCCAGTTGCTGGTCGAGATAGCCGCGCAGCCGCGCCAGTTCGTCGGCGTCGCACAGCTCTCCGGCGGCGATCACCTCGTCATATTGGGTGGTCCAGGGCTTATAGTCGAACTGCGACGCCAGATCGTTGAGCGGGCGATTGGGGCGGGTCGGCTGGCTGCCTTCATCGCCATCCTCGCCGGGTTCGCCGTCGAAATCATCGAGCGAATCTTGGCTCTGCTCCTGCGATTCGCCATCCTCGCTGTCGGAATCGCGCTTTTCCGCGCGCGCCTCGACCTCGCCTTCGCCCTGGCCCTGTTCGTCGTTATCCTCGTCGCTTTCGTCCTGCTGCTGCTCGTCCTCGCCCTGTTCGTCGTCACCGCCTTCATCGGCCGCTTCCGGCTCGGCGGGCGGCTCGGCGAGTTCGAGGTCGGCGAGCATCTTGGCGGTCAGCGACTGGAACGCCTTCTGGTCGTCCATCGCGCCCGCCAGCGCGTCGAGATCGGTCGCCCCTTCCAGCCAGTCGCGGACCAGCGCCAGCGCCGGTGCGGTTTCGGCAGGCGAGGGACGTCCCGTCATTCGCTCGCGTAGCAGCAGTCCCAATGCGGTCGACAGCGGCACCTCGTCCCGATTGCGCGCCCGCGTCATCGGATCGGAGCGCAACCGAACGTCGAGCGCATGGGCCAGATTGTCGCCGATCCCGGCATAGCCCCGCGCGCCCAGCGCCTCGATCCGCGCCGTCTCGACCGCGTCATAGACCGCGCGCGCCACCGCTTCGACCGGCGCGGCCTTGGCGTGGAGCGCGGTGTCGTGCAGCTTCAGCCGGAGTGCAAAGGCATCGGCGAACCCGCGCGCCTCCGCCACCTGCTCGGGCGGCAGCGCGCGGCCGGGCATCGGCACGCGGATATGCTTGCCCGATTGGGTCGGCGCGTCGGCGGTGAAGGCGAGCTCCACCTCCGGCTCCTGCGCGAGTGCACGCGCCGTGCCGCCGAGGACCGCCTTGAACCGGTCGAGAGGGGTTTCGTTCGCCAACGGAGATCAGGCCCGGCCGACGACGCTTTCGGGCAGGTCCTTGCCGAAGACGCGCTGATAATATTCCGCCACCAGTGCGCGCTCGTTCTCGTCGCACTTGTTGAGGAACGACAGGCGGAAGGCGAAGCCCGGATCGCCGAAGATCAGCGTGTTCTGCGCCCAGGTGATGACGGTGCGTGGGCTCATCACGGTCGAGATGTCGCCGTTGATAAAGCCCTTGCGGGTCATGTCGGCGACACGGACCATGTTCTCGACCAGCTGCTTGCCGTCGGGCTTGTCATATTCACCCGACTTGGCGAGCACGATCTGCGCTTCGGTCGCGGCGGGCAGATAGTTGAGCGTAACGACGATGTTCCAGCGGTCCATCTGGCCCTGGTTGATCTGCTGCGTGCCATGATACAGCCCGCTGGTATCGCCCAGGCCGACCGTGTTGGCGGTGGCGAACAGGCGGAACCATTTATTGGGGCGGATGACCCGGTTCTGGTCGAGCAGCGTCAGCTTACCCTCCGTCTCCAGCACGCGCTGGATCACGAACATCACGTCGGGGCGGCCAGCGTCATATTCGTCGAAGACGAGCGCGGTCGGCGTCTGCAGCGCCCAGGGGAGCAGGCCCTCGCGGAACTCGGTCACCTGCTGCCCGTCCTTCAGGACGATGGCGTCGCGGCCGATCAGGTCGATGCGGCTGATATGCGCGTCCAGGTTGATGCGGATGCACGGCCAGTTGAGGCGCGCGGCGACCTGTTCGATATGGCTCGACTTGCCGGTGCCGTGATAGCCCTGCACCATCACACGGCGGTTGTGCGCGAAACCGGCCAGGATCGCCAGCGTCGTGTCGGGATCGAAGACATAGGCGGGATCGAGATCGGGAACGCGCTCGTCCGACACCGAGAAGGCCGGAACCTCCATGTCGGTGTCGATGCCGAACAGGTCGCGCACCGACACCATCTTGTCGGGCGCATCGAGAATCGTCGTATCGCGGCTGTCGGGAAGCGTATTCGGGATGTTGGTCATCAGGCCCTCGTCTCGTCGCTCAACGCCTTAAGCCAAGCGCGGCTCCCTACTCAATGGCGCTGATCGCATGAAGTCTGTCTTGTGGCGATTGCAGGTCGATGGCTTCGCGGTCATCCTTCGCGTGTCGAATCGAGTCGAGGCGAAGAGCCAACGGCTTGTCCGTCGGGCAAAGTAGTGGGTGGGACGATCATGGCGAATTTCATCTGGTACGAATTGCTGGCCGACGACATTGGGGCGGCACAGGATTTCTACGCCCGCGTCATCGGGTGGCAGATTGGCGACAGCGGCATCACGGGAATCGACTATCGCATCTTCGCGACGCCTGAGGGCGAGGCGATCGGCGGCCTGATGCAGCGGCCCGAAGGCTCGCCGGGCGGGCCGGTCTGGTTCGGATACCTGCCGGTGGTCGATGTCGACGAATCGCTGGGCGCCATCGTCGAAGATGGCGGAAAGGTGCTGATGCCCGCCTGGACGATGGACGGGGTGGGGCGGATGGCGCTGGTTACCGATCCGCTGGGCGCGCCCTTCTACATCATGGCGCCGCAGGACCCGCAACCGTCGCGCGCGTTCGTCGAACACGGCACTGGCCCGGCCACCGGCCATGTCGTGTGGAACGAACGGATCGCCAGCGATCCCGACCGGGCGCTGGACTTTTTCGCCCGGCATTTCGGCTGGAGCCACCAGGGCGGGATGCCGATGGGGGAGCTGGGCGAATATCGTTTCCTGGCGGATGGGCCGGTGATGCTGGGTGCGCTGATGGGATGCCCGCCGGGGGGTGAGCCGGGCTGGCATTTTTACTTCGCGGTGGACGACATCGACGCGGCGGCTGCGCGGGTGCGGGACGCCGGTGGTCGGATCGAGATGGAGCCGATGGAGATTCCGGGCGGGGAGTATTCGCTGTCGGCGCGTGATCCGCAGGGCGCGCGATTCGGGCTGGTCGGGCCACGCAAATAATCCTCCCCGGAACGGGGAGGGGGACCGCCGCGTAGCGGTGGTGGAGGGGGCTGGCCGCATAGGACATCCTCTGTGGAAGCCCCCCTCCGTCAGCGCTTCGCGCCGCCACCTCCCCGTGCCGGGGAGGATCAGGCGAAGGCGGGGGCTTGGCGCAATTGCTGGTACGCCGCGATCACCTTTTGCAGCCGTGCCTCCTGGCTGCGGTCCCCGCCATTGCGGTCGGGATGATAGCGCCGCACCAGCTCGCTATAGCGTCGCCGCAGCGCGCTCCGATCAGCATTCGCCTCGAGCCCCAGGATCTTCAGGCTTTCGCGATCCTGCCCCGATAGCGGCTTTCCGTCCGAGCGTTCAGGCGCGGCCTCGCGGCGATAGCGGGCGGCGATGGCATCGAGCGGATCGGAGAAATCGGCCCAGCGCGGCCCCGGATCGGTTCCCCCTTGCGCAAAGGCCCGCGTCTCGCGCTCCCAGCCTGCATAGGGACGCTGCGCCCGGTGAATCTCGTCCGCGCTCATGCCGTCGAAGAAATTGTAGCGGCTGTTGAAGGCGCGCACATGCTCCAGGCAGAACCAGCGGAACTGGCCCGGCCCGTCGCCACTGCGCGCACCTTCGGCGGGAGGCGCACGAAACTCGCCCGCCTCCGCGCAACCGGCGTGATCGCACGCACGGTCGCTATTTTCGACCCGCCCATGAAAGCGCGCGCCGGGTTTGTCCTTTGGGGTATCGCTGCTCGACCGACGCGCCACTGCTATCCGCTTGTCCCGAAAAACGGTCTATATAGGGGCCATGACCGATATCACCACCGCCCCCATTTCCGATCAGATCACCGCCCGCCTGACCGAGGCTTTGGCCCCCACCCATCTGGAGGTCATCAACGAAAGCGCGATGCATCGCGGCCATCTGGGCGATGACGGCACCGGCGAAAGCCATTTCCGCGTCATCGTCGAATCGCCCCTGTTCGCCGGAGAATCGCGCGTGGCCCGTCAGCGCCGGGTGAACCACGCGCTGGCCGATCTGTTGTCGGAGCGTATCCATGCGCTGGCGATCAGCGCGAAAGCGCCCGGAGAATAAGCAAATGCCCTATGACCTGTGGTACTGGCCCGGCCTGCCGGGACGCGGCGAGTTCGTCCGGCTGGTGCTGGAGGCCGCAGGTCTGCCCTATCGCGACCGGGGCGTGGAAGCGGGCGCCGAGGCGCTGCTCGCCGATATGGGAAAGGGCGAGCGCCAGCCCTTCGCGCCGCCTTACTTGCGCGCCGAAGGACAGGCGATCGCGCAGGTCGCCAATATCCTCCATTGGCTGACCGAGCGGCATGATCTTGCCCCGGAGGCCGACCGTGTCTGGCTGAACCAATTACAGCTGACGATCAGCGACATGGTGGCCGAGGTGCATAACGTCCATCACCCGGTCGCGATGATGGCCTATTATCACGAACAGAAAGCCGAAGCGGCCCGCGCCGCCGCGCAGTTCCGCGAGGAGCGTATCCCCAAATTCCTCGATTATTTCGAGCAGGCCTTGGGGAGCCGCGACTGGATGGCGGGCGGGCGCTGGTCGCCCGTCGATACCTCGCTGTTCCAACTCGTCGCGGGGCTTCGCTACATGTTTCCGAAGCGCATGGCGGCGGTCGCGGGCGACTATCCCGCGCTCTTCGGCCTGCACGACCGCGTAAAGACGCTGCCCGGGATTGCGGCCTATCTGGACAGCGATCGGCGACAGGCGTTCAACGAGGACGGAATTTTTCGCCATTATCCGGAGCTCGACGCCGAATGACCCGCTTGCCCCGTCCCGCCGCGCGCATCCTGCTGGTCGATGCGGCCGGGCGGACGTTGATGTTCCGCTTCACGCCGGATGACCGTCCACCCTTCTGGTGCACGCCCGGCGGCGCGGTCGACCCGGGCGAGAGTTATGAGGACGCGGCACGCCGTGAATTGCGGGAGGAAACCGGGCTCGACTGCGACTGCGGACCCCAGGTCGCACGGCGGCAGGTGGAGTTCCGCACCATCGAAGGTGTCGAGGTCGAGGCCGACGAGCGCTATTTCCGGGTCGACATCGATGCGCATGAGGTCACGGCCGCGGGCCACACCGTCCTCGAACAGCGTGTCATGCACGGCTGGCGCTGGTTTGCTCGCGAGGAACTGGCCGCGCATACCGAACCCTATTTCCCGACCGACCTGATCGCGCTGCTCGACGCCACGGAGCCGACCCCCACGGAGCAAAGCCATGTTTGACGATTTCCTGCTGCGCACCCTGCAACCCTCCAGCCATGACCTGGGCGGGTTCAAGGTCCACCGGACGCTACCCAACAAGGAGCGGACGATGGTCGGCCCCTTCATCTTCTTCGACCAGATGGGGCCGGCGCAGCTGCTGCCCGGTTCGGGGATCGACGTGCGGCCGCATCCGCATATCAACCTGTCGACCGTCACCTATCTGTTCGACGGCGCGATCGGGCACCGCGATTCGCTGGGCAGCGATCTGGTGATCGAGCCGGGGGCGGTGAATTTGATGACGGCGGGCCATGGCATCGTCCATTCCGAGCGCTCGCCCGAAGACACGCGGCCGCAGGGGCCGAGGCTGTCGGGCATTCAGACCTGGCTGGCGATGCCCGAGGCGGTGGAGGAAATCGACCCGGCCTTCGAGCATATCCCCGCTGATGCCCTGCCGGAAATCCAGGGGCAGGGCGCCACCGCGCGGGTCATCATGGGAGAGCTTTGGGGCCAGCGTGCGCCGACGACCACCTATACAGGCACCATCTATGCCGACATCGCGCTGGAGCCGGGCGGGAGCATCCCCATCGATCCTTCCGCCGAGGAGCGTGCCGTCTATTGCGCGCTGGGCGAGGCCAGCCTGGAGGGGATGAAGCTGGAGCCGCAGCGTCTCTACATCCTGAAGCCGGGAATTGCCGCGACCCTGCGCTCGAAGGACGGTGGCCGGGTGATGCTGTGCGGCGGCGATGCGTTCACCACGCCGCGCCATGTCTGGTGGAATTTCGTCTCCTCACGCCGCGAGCGGATCGAGGAAGCCAAGCGAGCCTGGAAGGCGCGCGAGTTTCCGGCGGTGCCGGGGGATGATCTGGAGCGGATCGAGATTCCGGAGATTCCGAAGACGGTGAGTTATCCGTGAGAGGAATGCCTGAGCTTGGGTCTCGGTGAGACCCCTTGCCCTCCCCCAGCCCCTCCCGCCTGCGGGAGGGGAGTGAGTAGGGGCGGCTTATCCAACGATCCGTTCAGCCTGAGCGAAGTCGAAGGCCACGGACAGACGTCAGCCACGCAAAAACGGCCCGCCAAACAGCGAACCGTTAAAACACCATCAATGTAGGGAAAATGGTGCCCAAGGGCGGGATCGAACCACCGACACTGCGATTTTCAGTCGCATGCTCTACCAACTGAGCTACTTGGGCCCACACCGCGATTGCGATTGGAGGCGTGCCTTTAGGGGTGGTTTTCGCCGGTGTCCAGCCCTTCTTCGTCACTTTCTTTGACGGGCAGGCGATAACCATCGCCCAGCCATTGCAGCAGGTCGCGATCCTTGCACCCGCGCGAACAGAAAGGGGCATGGTCGGCGGCGCTGGGTTTGTCGCAGATCGGGCAGGTGGTCATGAGCGTTCCAGTTGCAGGGGGCGGCCGGTGCGGCGGCTGAGCGCCTCGCGCCAGTCGGGGTTCGCCATCAGGCGATCATGGACAGACGCGGAGACACGGTAGATGGGCGCGACACCGGGGGGCTCACGCTCCCATTGGCGCAGCAAGGCGCGGGCGCGGGCGCCCGCCGGGTCGATCCCCAGCCGTTCGGGAATCGACGCTCGCGGCCGTGGTCGCACGATCTGGAGAAAGCCGAAGCCGTTGACCGCCGTCCGCTCGAAGGGGAGGGGAAGGGTGGCGTCCAACGCCTCCGCCACCGCCTGGCGCGGGCCTTTGCCCTCCAGCGTGGGGAAGTCGATGCCGATCGACCCGCCGATGCCGTGGCGCAGGATCGCTTCCGCGACCGCGCGGGCGGCGGCGATCGACAGCGGCTCGTGCGGGGGCGATCCGTCGACGTCGAACAGCGTCATCGCCGGGGTAGGCGTCATGCGCAGCACGCCCGCGCCGAAACCGATCTCGCCTGTTACCGCTTCATCAAGCAATTCGGACCAGCCCGCCGCTTCCAGATCGTCAAGCTGATGCGCCAGCAAGTCCCGGACGGAAATGCCCGTGGCGGCGATTCGCGCGCGCAGATCGGGACCGGGGGCCGGGGTGGTGCCTTCGGGGGCGACCTGCGCCTTGGGCAGCTTGGAACGGCCGCGTTCGGGAATCGCCTCGCGCGTGACAACGACCGTCAGCGCCGAACCTTGCGTCATCCCCTTGGGGACCGGCGCCAGTAGCACGTCGCCACCTCGCGCCAACGTCACCCGGCCCTGCCGACCGGGAAGCAACTCGATCAACCGCCCCTCCGCCACCGTTCCCACGGTCAGCGTATCGGTCAGCTCGATCGCGGCCTGGACGATGCGGCCGTCCTCGACCAGCGCGGCCCGCGCCTCGCCGATCCCGGCCTCATAGAGCCATTCAGACAAGCGGCAGCCCGGCCGCTTTCAGCAGGGCGCGGGTCTCGAACAAGGGGAGGCCGATGACGCCGGAGTGCGATCCTTGCAGGAAGCGGACGAACGCCTCGGCGCGGCCCTGGATGGCATAGCCTCCCGCCTTACCCAGTCCTTCGCCGCAGGCGATGTACGCGTCGATCTCGTCATCGGAGAGCGGCTTGAACGCGACGATCGTGTCGGCCAGCCGGGTGCGGACCTTGCCGGTCGCGTCGATGACGCACACCGCCGACAGCGCATGATGCCGCCGCCCGGACATCAGACGCAGCAGCTTGCGCTGCACGTCCTCGGTCTCGGCGGGGGGCAGGATGCGGCGACCGAGCGCGATGGTGGTGTCGCCTGCGACGACGATCTCACCCTCTGCACGGTCCACAGCTTGCGCCTTTTCGACCGCCAGCCGCAGTGCGTACACACGCGGCAGTTCCGCGGGGCGCGGCGCTTCGTCGATATCGGGCGAGGCCACGCGGCCGGGCACGACTCCGAGCCGCGCCAGCAGATCGCGGCGGCGCGGGGAGGAGGATGCAAGGACGAGCGGCATGTTGGGCCGGTCGCTCACTTGAAGCGGTAGGTGATCCGGCCCTTGGTCAGGTCGTACGGCGTCAGCTCGACGAGCACTTCGTCGCCGACCAGCACGCGGATGCGGTTCTTGCGCATCTTGCCCGCCGTGTGCCCCAGGATCTCGTGATCATTCTCGAGCTGGACGCGGAACATCGCGTTGGGGAGGAGTTCCACCACGCGGCCGCGCATCTCGAGCAGTTCTTCCTTGGCCAAAAAATACCTCGGTTCGTCGTGTTATAGGGTATGTCGAAGAGGCGCCGCCATAGCCGCAAAGCCGCCAAAAGGAAAGGCGCGCCGAATCAGCCCCGGATATGGGGTCGGGATGGGGTTTTGCAATCCTCCCCGGCACGGGGAGGGGGACCGCCGCGAAGCGGTGGTGGAGGGGAGTGCCCCAAAGGACTCGCTTCGTGGAAGCCCCCCTCCACCAGCCTGCGGCTGGTCCCCCTCCCCGTGCCGGGGAGGACTTTTACGCCGGATTATGCTGCGCCAGGAACGCCGCCATCGCCTTCAGGAATTCCAGTCGGTCCTCGGCGCGGGTGAAGTGGTGGTCGGCGAGCGGTTGCTCGATGTAATTCACCGGCTTGCCCGCCGCCTTCAGCGCGGCGACCATCATCCGGGACTGGTTTACCGGCACGCGCTTGTCCGCCTTGCCATGGACGATCAGCAGCGGAATCGCCATATCGGCCGCGCCGAAGCGGGGCGAGACGGCGTGATAGTCGGGCGCCTGCTTCTTCAACCAGTCGGAGCGCGTCTTGCCGAACAGGAACTGCGAGTCGTACCGCTTCATCGCCGCCAGATCGGACACGCCCGCATAGGACACCGCGCAGCGATACAGCGCGCTGTTGCGCTGGGCCGCGCGCATCGCAGCATAGCCGCCATAGGAGGCACCGACCATGCAGGCGCGCTTGGGGTCGGCAATGCCTTCCTTGGCCGCCCAGGCGACCGCATCGTCCAGATCGTCCTGCATCTTCAGGCCCCATTCGCCCTCGCCCTTCTTGGCAAAGGCGGTGCCGTAGCCCGAGGAGCCGCGATAATTGGGCTGGATCACCGCATAGCCCAGCTCGGCCAGATATTGGCTCCACCAGTCCCAGCTCTCGGCATCGCGCGCGAAGGGTCCGCCATGCGGCATGACGATCAGCGGCAGGTTCTTGGTCCCATGCCCGCGCGGCAGGGTCAGGACCGCCTCGATCACGGTGCCGTCGCGCGCGGGGTAGCGCACCGTACGCACCGGCGACAGCCGCTGCCCCTTCAGCTGGGGATTCGTCCAGGACAGGAACTGCATGTTCCCATAGTCCGTATCCCAGTAATAAAGCGCGCCCGCCGAGGATGGGCTGCCGACCGTCACCAGGAAGCGGGTGCGCGCGGTGTTCCACGACACGATCTCGGCCCGGCGCGGGGCGACCGACTTGTCGAGCGCTTCCTGTATTTCCTTGATGTGCGGGTCGGTCCAGGCGTCGTGATAAGATTGGTCGGTATAGCGGATCGCCGAGATGTCGTTACCCGCCGGATTCCGGATGATACCGTCAATGTCATAGCCGGTGACGGTGCTGAGCTTGCGGCCCAGCTTCAGGTCGGGCAGCGAAACCTCGTACAGCGCGTCATATCCGTCGCTGTCGTCGATCGCCAGCGCGGTGCCATCGGTGCGAAAGACGCTGGGGATCAGCACCGACTCGGCTTTGCGGCCATCGGCGCGCGCGATGGTGCGGAAGGATTCGGCGTTGGACTGGCGATAGAGGATGCTCTGCTTGCGGGTCTCGTCGCTGTAGCGCACTCCCATGCGCAGCTGGCCCTGGCCATCGGCATACCAGTCCCACACATCGGTCTGGCCGTTGGCGATCCGCTTGACCCGCCCGGTCGAGACATCCGCCTCGAAGACGGACGGATAGACATCGGCCATCGAATAGATGCCGGTCTGTTTGGCGAACAGGATGCGCGGGGTGCCGTCCTGCGCGGTCCACAGCACCTCGTCGGCGCGGAAGCCCGAATTGTCCCAGTCGATCTTCACCATCTTCTGCATGTCGGCGCGGATGCCGATCAGCCGGGTGACGTAATAATCCTCGCCCTGGATCGTGTCCTGGCTGCCCAGCCCGACGATCAGCCATTCATCATTGACCCAGCGCCACCAGTTGACGTCGACCTTGTCGCTCAGCGCGGCCAGTGCTGGCTTGCCGTGATCCTTCAGCAGCGGCGCGACCATCAGATATTGCTTGCCGTTCAGCGCCCGCTTGCCCGCGATCCGGGTGCCGTCGGGCGACAGGGCGGGGCGCTCGAACTCGGGTAGCGCGGCAAAGGCCTCGACCGGCTGGGGGCCGACTTTTGCGGCGGCGGGTGCCGGAGCGGGCGGCGTCTTGGCCGCCTCCTGGGTCATGCCTGTCAACGTCATCAGGCCAAGCGCCGCCAACGATGCGCCCAGCATTCTTGCCCCACCCATGTCTTCACTCCCCCCGTCGGCGACACTCCCCAGTGGCCGACTGATGCAGATTAGCAGCGCGGGAGCAGGAGGAAAGGGAATTCAGCCTTCGGACTGGTGTTCATAACCCCAGCGCGACGGCAGCGCGACTGGCTGACCCCCATCGGTCAGTGTCAGACCCTCACCGGGGGAGAAGGTGCCGACCCGCGTTGCAGCGACCGGCGGCTTCGTGTCGGGGGGCAGCGCGAAGAGCAGTTCGTAATCGTCCCCGGCAGTCGCGGCGGCCAGCCGGGCGGCTTGGTCCGTGCCACCGAACGCCTGCGCCTCGACCGAAAGCGGAATAGTATCGAGCGTGATCTCCACCGCCAGCGCGCTTGCCCGTGCCATGCGGGCGGCGTCGATCAGCAAGCCGTCCGATACGTCCATCATCGCATGGACCACTGGCCCCAGCATGCGCCCCTCGACCAGTCGGGGCATGGGGCGGCGATAGGCGTCGCGCAGGACGAGGGGGCCGTGGCCCTCCCTTGCGATACGCAGGCCGAGTCCCGCATCACCGATCCTGCCCGTGACCCACAGGCCATCACCCGCCTTCGCCGCGTCACGCGACGGCGCGGGGGCGTCGCGGCCAAAGGCGGTCAGGGTCAGCGTGCGGGGGCCGCGCTTCGACACGGTGTCGCCCCCGATCAGGCGAGCCTCGAAGCGGGTGAGCACTGCCGCCAGCCCGTCGAGAAAGGCACGGTCCCAAGCCGAATCGTCCAGCGGGTAGTTGAGCAATACCCCCTCGACCAGCGCGCCCTTGGCGGCGAGGTCGGACAGGTTGGTGGCGACCAGCTTCCACGCGACATCGCCGGGCGGGTCGTCGGGCAGGAAATGCACGCCTTCGACCAGCGTGTCGGTGGTGACGACCAGTGGTCCGGCATCGATCACCGCGCTGTCGTCGACCAAGTGCCGCGCGCCGGGATGCAGCGGCATCCGGCGCAACGCGGCGATGAACTCCGCCTCGGTCATCGGTTGATGTCGGGGGGCGGTTGGGGCGTCAGGTCCGCGCGACCTTGGCGATCGCGTCGAGCAGGCCGTTGACGAAGCCCGATTCGCGCTTCTCGTAAAAGGCGTGGGCGACATCGACATATTCGCTGATGACCGCGCCGACCGGCACGTCATGGCGCGCGATCAACTCATAGGTCCCGGCGCGCAGGATCGCCTTCATCGGCTTGTCGAGCCGGTTCAGCGTCCAGCCCTTGGCCAGCTTGTCCTCGATCATCACGTCGATCTCGCCCAGCCGCGCCTGCACGCCCTTTACGATATCGTCGAAGAAATCGATATCGGCCTCGGCATATTCGACATCCTCGATGGTCGCGCCGATGCGGTGATTGTGGAATTCGTGGAGCAGCGCCGCCAGCGGGGTCTGTTCCATGTCATGCTGATAAAGCGCCTGGACGGCGGCAAGGCGCGCGGCGGCGCGCGCCTGGGTACGGGCGTTGGGACGAGTCATTGGCGGGCCTTTACCGGGCTGTCGTCAATTCGTCACGTATTTTGGGAGCGGGGTGGGGCGTGGCCTTCGACTTCGCTCAGGCTGAAAGGCTGTTGGGTAATGGGGCCGATACTCCCTCGCTCCGTTCAGTCTGAGCGAAGTCGAAGGCCAAGGGCCGAACCCAGGCCGTCCAATAGGCCCACCCCGGCGCAGGCCGGGGTCCAGTTGCGCGCTGATGGCGTGACTTACTGGCCTCTGCCAAACTGGATCCCGGCCTCCGCCGGGATGGTATATTACGAGGTTTTTTATCCATTCGCTGGCCACGGAAGCGAGCGAATCACCAGTTAAGCCGCAACCGCAGCGCCACCGACTTGGCATGTGCGGGCAGCCCCTCGGCATGGGCCAGCGCCACTGTCGCGGGGCCGAGTTCGTTGAGCGCCGTCTCGGTCAGCCCCAGAAAGCTGGTCCGCTTCATGAAGTCGAGCACCGACAATCCGCTCGCGAAGCGCGCACGGCGCCCTGTCGGCAGGACATGGTTAGGCCCCGCGACATAATCGCCGATCGCCTCGGGCGTGTGGCGGCCCAGAAACACAGAACCCGCATGGCGCACGCGATCGAACAGACCCTGCGGATCATCGACCGCGAGTTCGAGATGTTCGGGCGCCAGCCGGTCGACCAGCGGCATCGCCGCCTCCAGCGAATCGACCACGATGATCGCGCCGTTCGCGTCCCATGCGGTGCGCGCGACGCTGGCGGTGGCGAGTTCGGGGATCTGGCGATCGACCGCTTCGGCGACCCGCTCGGCAAAGTCGGCGTCGTCGGTGAACAGGATCGACTGGGTGACGGTGTCATGCTCGGCCTGGCTCAGCAGGTCGGCGGCGATCCAGTCGGGGTCGTTCCGGCCGTCGGCGACCACCACGATCTCGGAGGGGCCGGCGACCATGTCGATGCCGACCATGCCATAGACCTGGCGCTTGGCCTCCGCGACCCAGGCATTGCCGGGGCCGGTGACGACATCGACCCGCTGAATTCTCCCTGCGCCGTACGCCAGCGCGCCGATCGCCTGCGCGCCGCCGACCCGCCAAACCTCGTCCACGCCCGCCAGATGCGCGGCGGCGAGGACCAGATGGTTGATCTCGCCCTTGGGTGTCGGCGTCACCATCACCAGCCGCTCGACGCCGGCGACCTTGGCCGGAATCGCGTTCATCAGCAGCGAGGAGGGATAGGCCGCTCGCCCGCCGGGCACATAGATTCCGGCCGCATCCACCGCCGTCCAGCGCGCGCCCAGCCGGACCCCCTGCGCATCGACATAGTCGCTGTCGGTCGGCTTCTGCTTCTCGTGATAGGCGCGGATGCGCGCGGCGGCGAGGTCGAGCGCATGGCGCAGTTCGGGCTCCAGCGCTTCGTATGCGGCGCGGCAGTCGGCCGGTTCGATCCGCCAGCCGGTCTCGGCCAGGTCATGGCCGTCGAACTGCTTGGTGAAGGCCGCCACCGCCGCCTCGCCATCGTCGCGCACCGCGCGCAGGATGACCTGCACGTCGCGTGCGACATCGGCATCGCTCTCGCGCCGCGCATCGACCAGTTCGTCGAAGGCGGCGGCGAAGCCCGCGTCTTGCGTGTCCAGCCGGATCATGCCGCTTCCCTTTCGGCCACGGCGCGGCGGAACGCCTCGACCAGCGGCACGACCTGCGCGCGCGTCTTCATCGCGGCGCGGTTGACGACGAGGCGCGAGGTGACCTCCTCGATCACCTCCACTTCGACCAGTCCGTTTTCCTTGAGCGTGCGGCCCGAGGAGACGAGGTCGACGATGCGCGGCGCCAGACCCAGCGTGGGGGCCAGCTCCATAGCGCCGTTCAGCTTGACGCACTCGGCCTGCACGCCGCGCGCGGCGAAGTGGCGGCTGGTGATATGCGGATATTTGGTCGCGACGCGGACATGGCTCCACCCGCGCGGATCGTCGCTTTCCGCCATGGCGGCGGGCTCGGCGACCGAGATGCGGCAATGGCCGATCTTCAGGTCGACCGGCGCGTACAGCTCGGAATAGCCGAATTCGGACAGCACGTCGGAGCCCACTATCCCCAGCTGCGCCGCGCCATGCGCGACGAAGGTGGCGACGTCGAAGGCGCGGACGCGGATCAGCTCGATGCCGGGGACATCGGTGGCGAAACGCAGCGCGCGGCTGTCCTTGTCGGTGAAGGCGGCTTCAGGCCGGATGCCGGCGGCGGCGAGCAACGGCAGCGCCTCGGCCAGGATGCGTCCCTTGGGGACGGCGATGATGAGCGGCTGGACCATGAGGATCGGGGGCTTAACCCCCGCCATCGGGGATCGCAATTCTTATCCTACCCGCACCGGGGGGGGGGCCATCCGCAGGATGGTGGAGGGGGAGTGCCGCAAAGGACGTCCCTTGTGGAAATCCCCCTCCGTCAGGCCTGGCGCCCTGCCACCTCCCCGTGCCGGGGAGGATTTGAGATCACACCTTCGCGGCGTAGATCATCCGGCCGGGGCCGAGATTGGCGAACACGCGGTCCAACTCGTTCTCGCCGACCGCGAAGCAGCCCTGGCTGCGGCCCAGCATTCCGTGGCTGCGGATCATGTCGCGATTGGCGTACCAGGCCGAATGGATCACGATCGCACGGCCCAGCGCATTGTCGTTGGTGGGGTCGAGCCCGACCAGGCGCTGTGACCGGCCATGCTTGCCGACATAATAATTGTCGGTCAGGAAGGCCCCCTCGCTGCTGGCGTTCGAGTTGAACGCGTTGGAAAAGCGCTGGACATAGCCGCTATGCGACGGGTCCGATCCGCTGCCGTGCGAGACGAGCAGCGAGGTGCTCTTACCGCTGATGAGGTCGACTAGGTGAAGGCGTGGTTCCGACGAGCCGACCGCGAAATCGACGATCGCCATCCGGTCGCGCTGCTTCACCTGCGAGCCGTGCTTCTGCAGCGAGGCCATCGCCTGACGCAGCAACGCCGGGCGAACGACCCGCGACGAGGCCAGGATCGCCTGCGGCACCGCCGGAACGGTCGGACGGCTCGGGATCGGAGGCTGGCGCATCGGGCGAAGGTCGCCCGCCGTCAGCCGCTCCCGAGCGCTCACCGCCCCCGGAACCGCCAATGCCCCGGCCAGCACCAGCGCGTTCTTCAACAGCGCGCGCCGACCCGGCGTCGCGTCCAGATTATCGTGCATTTTGGTCCTTCAACCCCAGAAATCCCGCGACTCCTAGATAGCAAAGGTTGGGCCATTTTTCTGCCCGCCCCAGGATCCGTTGATCGCTTGGTTCCATCGACTCGGCGTAAGTTCCATTCCACCGCAAAAATTTTCGCTTGGCACCAATAGTCGCTTGACGGGTTTAAGAATTTGTGAACTCGCCAAGGAAAAGGGATATGAAGGCTTTCGCTTTTGCCGCCCTGCTGGGTGCAACGACGCTGGGTTTGGCCACGCCGGCGCTTGCCGAGGAGGGGCCGGGCACCGTCGCGGTGGCACAGGCCGCCGCCGCTCTTGCCCCCAACCGGTTCGTTTGGGCCGACCCTCAAATGACCGCGGTCGATCCGGTCGTCCAGCCGGTGACGGTGGTGGTCAGCCTGCCGATGCAGCGTGCCTATGTCTATCGCGGCGACGCAATGATCGCGGCGGCGTCGGTGTCGACCGGCAAGGACGGCAAGGACACGCCCGTCGGCATCTTCCCGATCCTGCAGAAGCGCGAGATGCATCGCAGCAACCTGTACAATGATGCGCCGATGCCGTTCATGCAGCGGCTGACTTGGGACGGCGTTGCGCTCCATGCGGGCAATAATCCGGGATTTCCCGATTCGCATGGCTGCATCCGGCTGCCCGCCGCCTTCGCCAAAAAGCTGTTCTCGGTCACCTCAGTGGGGACCAATGTGATCGTCACCGACCAGATGGTCGGCGATCATTTCGATCCGATGCTGCTGGAAACCGAGTCCTCCCAGGCCAATCAGGCGCAGTTGGCGTCATTGGCCCGGTAAGCGTTCAGCCTGCGACCAGTCCCAGTTCGCGCAACTGCGGCCGCAGCGCCGCCTCATCGGTAAAGTGCAGCGCGTGGATCCCCAGCGCGGCCGCTGCGTCGATATTGGCGCGGTTGTCGTCGATGAATACGGCCTGCGCGGGCTCCAGCCCGAATCGGGCGAGCGCGAGCCGGTAGATGGCGGGGTCGGGCTTCACGAGCTTTTCGTCGCCCGACACCACAATGTCACGAAAGCGATCAAACAATGCCGACTCGCGCGCGCGGAAGGGCGGCCAGAATTCATGGCTGAAATTGGTGATCGCGAACAGCGGCACGCCGTCCGCATCCAGTTCGGCGACAAGTTCGTGCATCCCGGCGATCGGATCGCCGATGCTTTCGCTGAAGCGCGGACCCCATGCGGCGATCAGCTCGGCATGGTGCGGATGCAACGCGATCAGCTCCGCCGAAGTGTCGGCGAAGTCGCGTCCCGCATCATGCTGGAAATGCCATTCGGTCGTGACGACATCACGCACAAATGCATCGAGCGCCCGATCGTCCGCGATCAGGCGCCGATACAGGATCCGGGGATCCCAGTCGTACAATACGCGACCGACGTCGAAGATGACGGCGGTCGGCCGATCGATTCGGGTCGCGGGCAGGTCGTCCGCCCCGCTCGTCTCGATCAACCCCAAGGGTGATTAGCCCTGGCGCGCCTTGAAGCGACGGTTGGTCTTGTTGATGACATAGGTGCGGCCGCGGCGGCGGATCACGCGGTTGTCCCGGTGACGATCCTTGAGCGACTTCAGGGAATTGCGGATCTTCATGATCGATTCGCTTCTTTTGAACTGGAGGGTGATCTGGAAAGCGTCGCCGCCTAGTGGCAACGGGCGCCCAAGTCAAGGTTGCGGCATGACGGATGGGTCATCAATGCCGTGCCCTCTTCCGCCGCCGGATCATCCCCCATATGTCATGCGTTGCCCATCCGTAACATCCTTCAAGGTCTGCAACGCATGAAAGCCCGCTCGCTCCTGATCCTCGCGGCCGCCGCCGCTACGCTGGCCGCCTGTTCCACCACGGGCGGGCGCCTGCCGCCGACCGAGGTAATCCGCTATCACCTGGGCGAGCCGATCGCGCGCGGCACTGTCCGGGTCGAGCCGCTGTCGAACACCGGCCCGGCCAGCATCGAGTTCAAGACCTATGCCGCCGCGGTCGAGACCGCGCTGCTGCGCAACGGCTACACGCTGCCGCAGGGCGATGCGCAGCCCGATTACGTGGCCACCGTGTCCTTCACCCGTGCGAACCGGTTGGGTCCGCCGCGTCCCTCGCCCTTCTCGATCGGGCTGGGCGGCGGCAGCTTCTCCGGCGGTCGCGGCGGCGGTGTCGGCCTGGGCGGGGGCGTGAGCTTCCCGATCGGCAAGAGCCGCCCGCAGGAGATCATCGGCACCGAGCTGTCGGTCCAGATCAAGCGCCGCATGGACCAGTCGCCCATCTGGGAAGGCAGCGCGCGCAACATCGCACCGGTCGAGGCGCTGGCCAAGATCGATGTCCAGGCGCAGGCGGCCAAGCTTGCCGATGCGCTGTTCACCAAGTTCCCCGGCGAATCGGGCCGCACGATCGAGGTGAAGTAAGGCGATGACGCTGACCATCAATGCCGCGTTCGACGGCGGCAATATCCGCGTCGTGCGTATCGAGGGGGACCGGGTCGATCTGGAGATCGCCCAGGACCGCGACTCGGACTTTTATCAGTGGTTTTATTTCCGCGCCGGCGGGGTGAAGGGGCGGACGCTGACCTTCCGTATCCTGAACGCCGCGGGCTCGGCCTATCCCTTCGGCTGGCCGGGCTATCATGTCCGCGCCTCGACCGATCGGCGGGACTGGCGGATGACGCCGACCGTCTATGCGGACGGCGTCCTCGAATGGCAGTGGACGAGCGAGACCGACCTGGCCTGGTTCGCCTATTTCGAGCCCTATACGATGGAGCGGCACAATGACCTGATCGCGCGGGTCGCCGCGCGGGGCGTTCATCACGAGGAGATCGGCCAGACGCTCGACGGTCAGCCGATCGACTATTTGCGCATCGGCACGGGGGCAAAGCAGGTGTGGCTCTATGCCCGTCAGCATCCGGGCGAATCGATGGCCGAATGGTGGATGGAGGGCGCGCTCGACTGGTTGACCAGTCCGGCGGCCCAATCACTGCTGGCCGCGGCCACGGTCCATATCGTGCCCAACATGAACCCCGATGGCACGCGGCGCGGGCATCTGCGCACCAATGCCGCGGGCGTGAACCTGAATCGCGAGTGGCATGATCCGACGCCCGAGCGCAGCCCGGAAGTGCTGTGCGTGCGCGGTCGGATGGACCAGACCGGCGTCGATTTCGCGATCGACGTGCATGGCGACGAGGCGATCCCGGCCAATTTCATCGCTGGCTATGAGGGCATTCCGAGCTGGACCGAGGATCACGGCGCCAAATTCTATGAATTCGGCCGCCGCCTCGCTGCGCATACGCCCGATTTCCAGACCCAGATGGGCTATGAAAAGGCGAGCGCGGGCAATGCCAATCTGTCGATGTCGACCAACCAGCTTGCCGAGCGGTTCGGCGCGGTGTCGGTGACGCTGGAAATGCCGTTCAAGGATCATGATCCCAACCCGGACGCTGTGCATGGCTGGTCGGGGGAACGGTCGGCGAAACTGGGCGTGTCGTGCCTGGAGGTGCTGTCGAAGATGATCGGGGAGATTTGATTCGCTAAGGGCGGGGGCTTCGGTCCCCGTCCCTGTGCCTTTCCAAGCCCCGGCTACCTGCGCACCCCCACCGCTGCGAGATAACGGTCCAGCTCCGCCAACACCCGTTCCATTCCGGTGCTATCCTCCGCCTCGGCGCGCACGGTCAGTGCGGCCTGGGTGTTCGACGCCCGCAACAGCCACCAGCCATCGGCCGTGCGCACCCGCACCCCGTCGGTATCGTTGACCTCCGCCCCGTCACGGATCAGCGCCGCCGCGACCCGGTCGACCATCGCGAACTTGTCCGCCTCTGCCACCGCAATCCGCGTCTCGGGGATGTCGACCGTCGCGGGCATGGCACCGCGCAATTCGGTCATCGAGCGGCCTGACAGATAGACCGCGCGGATCAGGCGGATCGCGGCGTAATGCGCATCGTCGAATCCGTACCATTCGCCCGCAAAGAACATATGGCCCGACATCTCGCCGCCCAATGGCGCTGCGGTTTCGAGCATCTTGGTCTTCATCAGGCTGTGGCCGGTCTTCCACATCACCGGCTGGCCGCCCAGGGCTTCGATATGGTCGAACAGCGCCTGGCTGGCCTTCACGTCCGCGACGATCGGCGCGCCGGGATGCTCGGCCAGCGCCGGCCCGGCAAGCAGCATCAGGATCTGATCGCCCCAGATGACGCGGCCCTGTCCGTCGATCGCGCCGATCCGGTCGCCATCGCCGTCAAAAGCGAATCCGAAATCGAGGCGTCTCTCCGCCACAAGCTGTTTGAGCGCCTCTAGATTGGCCTCGACCGTCGGATCGGGGTGATGATGCGGAAAATGACCGTCCACATCGGTGAACAGCGTATGGTGCTCACCCGGCAGGCGCTGGACCAGCTTTTCGATGACCGGGCCGGCCGCGCCGCTGCCGCAGTCCCAGCCGATGCGATAGGCACCCCCGGCATGGCCCGCGACCAGCCGATCGACATAGCTATCCAGAATGTCGACATCCTCGACCTGGCCCGCCCCCTCGGTCCAGTCGCGGGCGGCCGCCATGCGCGCCAGATCCTGCACATCCTCACCGAAAAAGGGGCGGTGGCGCAGCACCATCTTGAAGCCGTTATCATCGCGGGGGTTGTGGCTGCCCGTTACCTGTACGGCGCCTTCCACCCCTAGGGTCGCTTCGGCGAAATAGACCATCGGCGTAGGGCCGACCCCTAAGCGCACGACATCGACGCCGCTGTCGGTCAGCCCCTCGACCAGCGCGGCCTCCAGCATGGGCGAGCTCAGCCGCCCGTCGCGCCCCACCACGACGCGGCTTCCCCCTGCGCGCCGCACCCGCGTGGCGAAACCGCGCCCGACCGCATAGGCCGCGCCTTCGTCCAGCGTCTCGGGCACCGTGCCGCGGACATCATATTCGCGGCAGGCGCTGGGGTGGATCGCGGCCGCCCGCTCAACCATCACGGCGTGCCAGCAACAAGTCGCGCGCGGCATTGACCCGCCGGGTCAGATCGGCCGATCCGCCGCGATCGGGATGGACCTGCCCGATCAGGCGGCGATGCGCCTGGCGGATCGAATCGGCATCCGCGCCCGGCGGCAGGTCCAGGATCGCCAGCGCGTCCGCCTCGTCACGGGGCAGGCGGGGCGCGGGTTTCGGCTTGGCGGGGCGCGGCAGATAGCGCCACACCAGCCAGATGACCGCCAGCGCGATCAGCCATTTCATGCGGCGGCGTCTGCCTCGTTCACGCCGGTCGCCAGGGTTTCGGCCCCTGCTTCGGGAAGCTGCAGCGCGGCCATCATTTCGCGCAGTTCCTGCCGCGCGGCGACATGGCCGAGGCCCATAGCGCCGAATTCCTTGGCGTCGATCATGGTCAGGCCGTTGGGGAACATCTCACGATAGATGACACGCTCGCCCAGCCCTGGAATGACGCGAAAGCCGACCCGGCGCGATAGGTCGACCAGGGCGTCGGACACGCGGCGCATGTTGCGCGCCTCGATATGCTGCAGCCTGTTGCGCAGCACGACCCAGTCGATGGTGGTGCCGTCGGCACGCGCCCGCTGCTTGCGCGCGTCCCAGATCAGCTCCGAATAGAAGCTGGGGCGCGTGACCTGGAACGTCTCCGGGTCGACCTGGCCGATCAGATCGAAGTCGACGAAACTGTCGTTCATCGGCGTGACCAGCGTGTTGGACAGCGCCGCCGCCGTCCGCGCGAAATGATCGTCGCGCCCCGGCGTGTCGACGATCAGGAAGTCGGCATCCTGGGAAAGGCCGAACCAGAGCTCCTCGAACCCCTCCTCGGTCTGGCTGGTGTGAGTCGCATGGACCGGCATGGGCAGCTTGTGCCCGGTGCGTTTGATCGTCTCGGCGCGATTGTCGAGATAGCGGCCCACCGTCCGCTGGCGATGATCCAGATCGAGACACGCGACGCGCGCGCCCTTCGCAGCCAGCGCAATGGCCACATGAACCGCCGTCGTCGATTTGCCCGTGCCACCTTTTTCATTGGCAAAGACAATCACGTGCGTTGAAGATAGCCGCTCCGGCAACTCGTCGCTTCCTTATTGATCCCCGTTGCCACCCTACATAGAAGCCCTCGGCGTGGGGAACGAGGGGTAAAATCAGTGCAAGTCATTCGGGATCGCGAAGCCCTGGTCGAGGCGCTCGCCGCTCTGCGTGCCGAGGGCGCGCGCGTGGCGCTGGTGCCGACCATGGGCGCGCTCCATGCCGGGCACATCGCGCTTGTCGAGGCGGCGAAGCGGCCGGGGACGAAGGTGGTCGCGTCGATCTTCGTAAACCCCAAGCAGTTCGGCGCGGGCGAGGATCTGGGCCGTTATCCCCGGCGCGAACAGTCCGACATCCGGATGCTGACCGAAGCGGGATGCGATCTGCTGTGGATGCCCGGCGTCGAGGTTATGTACCCCGAGGGTCATGCGACATCGATCCGGGTCGAGGGCGTCAGCGACGGGCTGGAGGGCGCATCGCGGCCCGGCCATTTCGACGGGGTCGCCACCGTGGTCGCCAAGCTGTTCAACCAGGTCGGCCCCGATGCCGCCTATTTCGGCGAGAAGGATTTCCAGCAACTGGCGGTAATCCGCCGCATGGTCGCCGATCTCGACTTTCCGATCGATGTGGTCGGGGTGCCGACCCAGCGTGACGATGACGGCTTGGCCCTGTCGTCGCGCAACATCTATCTCGACGAGGAACAGCGGGCCAAGGCGGTCGCTTTGCCCCGGGCGCTGGGTGTCGCGGCGCGGGCGATCGGACGCGGCGAGGATGTCGCAACCGTTCTGGCCGATGCACGCGCCACGCTGGCGGCGGCCGGGTTCGACGTCGATTATGTCGAACTCGTCGATGCCGAGACGCTGTCCCGCGATGCCGATGCGGACCGCCCTCGTCGCCTGGTCGCGGCCGCGCGGATGGGATCGACCCGACTGATCGATAATATCGTTGTCATCGATCCGTCATGAGTTAACGAATTTGTGACCGTTGTGGCCATAGACCGATGATCGGACGAAAAAAGTCCGAACAGAGGGGTGGGATATGGCCAATAGCAGCAAGTCCGCGCAATTCCTGAGGGAAAGTCGGTTCGCCGATCAGGTCGCGAGCGATGACGGCGCGACGATGTATGATCTGGGGGTCGCCTATTCGACCGGGTCGGCGGGCAAACGCCTGGACCTGATCGAGGCGCATAAGTGGTTCAATCTGGCTGCGGTCGCGGGCTTCCTGCCGGCGCAGATCGCGCGGGCCGAAGTGGCCAGCGACATGACCGCGCGCGAGATCGCGGAAGCCCAGCGTCAGGCGCGGGCCTTTCTCTATGGCAATACGCCTCAGATGCGCGCGGCCTGAACGCCCTGACCACCGTGCGCTGACCCACCCGAACGGGGCGGGCCGGGATCAGCACACGGGATCAGCCTGACGTCAGGCGTCGCTCGTCTTCTTGGCCGCGGCTTTCTTGGCCGGAGCCTTTTTGGCTGGCGCTTTCTTCTCCGCCGTCTTCTTGTCGGCCGCCGCCTTTGCAGGCGCCTTTTTGGCTGCCGCCTTCTTCGCCGGTTTCTTGCGCGCCGGGGCCGCCGCCGCGCGCGCGTCGATCAGTTGCGCGGCTTCCTCCAGCGTCAGCTGATCCTTGTCGACCGTCTTGGGGATGGTCGCATTCGTCTCGCCATCGGTGACGTAAGGGCCGTAACGCCCTTCCATCAGCTTGATCTCCGCCTCGGTGCGCGGATGCTTGCCCAGTACCTTCAGCGGTTCGCGCGACGCCGTGCCGCGCGCCGCCCGCCCCCCGCCCGCCGCCGCTTCGGCCAGCTTGACCACGGCGGCGTTCATGCCCGTCTCGAACACCTCGGCGGTCGAGGTCAGCCGCGCATATTTGCCGCTATGCGCCAGATAGGGGCCATAGCGCCCGATCGACGCGGTGATCGGCTCGCCGGTTTCCGGATGGTTGCCGATGGTGCGCGGCAGGCTGAGCAGCTTGAGCGCCCATTCCAGATCGAGATCGACATCCTTGGGGATCGAGGCGCGCTTGGCGTCCTTGCCCTCGCCCAGTTGGATATAGGGGCCGAAGCGCCCCGACTTGCGCTCGACGGGCAGGCCGGTTTCGGGGTCCTGGCCCAAGGTCTCGGGGCCACTATCCTCGCCAGCCCCTTCGCCGCCTTGGGCGAATCGGCGGGTATATTTGCATTCGGGATAGTTGGAGCAGGCGATGAACGCGCCGAATCGACCGCCGCGAAGGGCGAGCTTGCCCTCGCCGCAATTGGGGCAGAGGCGCGGGTCCGCCCCGTCCGCCCGCTCGGGGAAGAGATAGGGCGCGAGGAATTGATCCAGTTCGGCGGTGATCGCCGAAGGCTGCTGCTCCATGACTTCGGACGTGCGCGGCTTGAAATCGCGCCAGAAGGCGTCGAGCACCGCCTGCCACTGGGCGCGGCCGCCGGACACGTCGTCCAGCTCCTCCTCCAGCTCGGCGGTATAGTCATAGCCGACATATTTCTCGAAGAAGCGCTCCAGGAACGCCGTCACCAGACGCCCGCTTTCCTCGGCGAAGAAGCGGTTCTTCTCGACGCGAACGTACGCGCGGTCCTTCAGCGTCTTGATGATCGAGGCATAGGTGGACGGCCGCCCGATGCCCAGTTCCTCCATCCGCTTGACCAGCGACGCCTCGGAGAAGCGCGGCGGCGGCTGGGTGAAGTGCTGTTCGGCCTTCACCTCCTTCTTGGCGGGCGCATCGCCCTCGCGCAGGCGGGGGAGGCGGCGGGCTTCCTCGTCCTGGCTATCGTCCTGGCCTTCTTCGTAGAGCGCCAGATAGCCGGGGAAGAGCACGACCTGGCCGGTGGCGCGCAGCACATGGCGGCCGGTGCCGTCGGCCATGTCGATGGTGGTACGCTCCATCCGCGCCGAGGCCATTTGCGACGCCAGCGCGCGCTTCCAGATCAGGTCGTACAGGCGGCCATGATCGCCCGAACCCGCGCGATCGCGGCTGAAGTCGGTCGGGCGGATCGCCTCGTGCGCTTCCTGGGCGTTCTTCGCCTTGGACTGGTACATGCGCGGCTTGTCGGGGACGTAAGACGCATCATAGCGCTCGGCCACCGCCTTGCGCGCCGCGGAGATGGCCGATCCGTCCATCTGGACGCCGTCCGTACGCATATAGGTGATCGCGCCGTCCTCATAGAGCTGCTGCGCGATCCGCATCGTGTGATCGGCCGAGAAGCCCAGCTTGCGCGCGGCCTCCTGTTGCAGGGTCGAGGTGGTGAAGGGCGGCGGCGGGTTGCGCGTCGCGGGCTTGGTCTCGACCGACTGGACCTGGAAACGGCCCGCCTCTACATCCGCCTTGGCCCGCGTGGCGTCGCCTTCATTGCCGATCGACAGGCGGTCGAGCTTCTTGCCGTCCCACTGGACCAGACGCGCGACGAAGGGGGTGCCGTCCTGCTCCATATCGGCGGTGACCGACCAATATTCCTGGGGCTTGAAGGCTTCGATCTCGCGCTCGCGGCTGACGATCAGGCGGAGTGCCACCGACTGGACGCGGCCCGCCGACTTGGCGCCGGGCAGCTTGCGCCACAGCACGGGCGAGAGGGTGAAGCCCACCAGATAGTCGAGCGCGCGGCGCGCGCGGTAGGCGTCGATCAGGTCGGTATCCAGCTCTCGCGGATTCTGCATCGCATGCAGGATGGCGGGCTTGGTGATTGCGTTGAACGTCACCCGCTCGACCTTGTCGGGCAGCGCCTTGCGGTTCTTCAGCACCTCCTGAACATGCCACGAAATCGCCTCGCCCTCGCGATCAGGGTCGGTGGCCAGGATCAGACGGTCGGCCTTCTTGGCCTCGTCGGCGATCGCCTTCAGCTGGCGGGCCTTGTCCGCGTAGTTTTCCCACTCCATTGAGAAGTTCTGGTCCGGATCGACCGAACCGTCCTTGGGCGGCAGGTCGCGGACATGGCCATAGCTCGCCAGGACGCGGTAGTCCGAGCCCAGATATTTCTCGATGGTCTTCGCCTTGGCGGGCGATTCGACGATGACAAGCTGCATGAGTGGTAAAACTACGTCCCTTACGTGTGTACGCGAGGATGGGGAGGGGGCGGAGGGAGGTCAAGCGGGGTTGGTTCGGGTGTGGCGGGGGTCGGGGCGTGGCCTTCGACTTCGCTCCAGCGGAACGGGTGGTGAGGAGCTGGGTTCACGCGAAGACGCGAAGAAGATGTGTTCGCGCTGAGGCGCGGAGGACGCAGAGGTGTTTCGCGGGAGGCAACGCCCGTCTTTTCCTCTTGGAGATTGGCCTCTTGGAGATTGGGATGCCGCATTCGCGGCAAGCCAGACACCTCTGCGTCCTCCGCGCCTCCGCGCGAAACCCATCCACACCCCCGTTCAGCCTGAGCGAAGTCGAAGGCCACGCTCAACCCTTGCGGATAAGGCGCAGCGCCTCACCCCGGTAATTCGGCTGGTCGTGCAGCACATATCCCAGCCGCTCCGCCAGCCGGATCGACTCCAGATTGGCAGGCGAAATGATGCACTGGGTCGCGGGCGGGGCATGGGTGTCCGCCATCCAGCGATGCACGGCCGACGCCGCCTCCCAGGCATAGCCCCGGCCATGCGCGGCGCTGGTGAAGACCCAAGCGGCTTCGGGCAGCGGCTCGATCCGGGGCACCACCTCGCGCTGGAAATCCATGAAGCCGGTCTCGCCGAGGTAGGCCCCGCTCGCCCGGTCCAGCACCGCAAACAGGCCGTAGCCGAACACCGACCAATGGCCGATGAAACGCAGCAGCCGCATCCACGCTTCCTCGCCGGTCATCGGCGCACCGGCATGGCGCACCACCACCAGATCGGCGACCATCGCAGCATAGGCGTCGAAATCGCTGACTGCATAGGGGCGTAAGATCAGGCGTTCGGTATGAATCACCCCAGCGCCACCCGGCCGCCCGCGTGGCGCTCCAGCCGTCCGGCGAGTTCCAGTTCCAGCAGAATCGTCTGGACGATGGCGGAGGGGCGTCCGCTCTGGCGGATGAGTTCGTCGACCGTCACCGCCACCGGGCCGAGCAGGTCGGTCACGCGCGCCCGATCGGCGTCGCTGGCGTCCTGCGGTGGCGGGGGCGTATAGCGGCTTTCGGGCGCGCGGACCATGCGGGTGTCGATCGGGCGGATCTGTTCGAGAATGTCGGCCGCCGACTGGATCAGCGTGGCTCCTTCCCGAATCAGCATGTTGCAGCCTTGCGCACGCGGATCTGCGGGGTGGCCGGGCACCGCCATCACCTCGCGCCCTGCCTCGCCCGCCAGCCGCGCGGTGATGAGCGAGCCTGAGCGCGGCGCGGCCTCGACCACCACCGTGCCTTGCGCGAGCCCGGCGATGATCCGATTGCGCGAGGGGAAGTGGCGGGCGAGCGGCTGGGTGCCCGGCGGCTGTTCGGCGATCAGCAGGCCCCGGGTCGCGACCTCCTCCTGCAACCGCGCGTTTTCGGGCGGGAAGGCGATGTCGATGCCGCTGGCGATGACGCCGATCGTGCCGCCGTCGAGCGCGCCGATATGCGCCGCCGTGTCGATGCCGCGCGCCAGCCCCGAGGTGACGGGGACGTTCTGCGCCGCCAGATCCTGCGCCAGCCCCCGCGCGAACCGGCACGATGCGGCAGAAGCATTGCGAGCCCCGACCAGCGCCACGCCGCCGCGCTGGGCGAGGCCGATGTCGCCGCGCACGATCAGCGCGGGCGGGGCGGTATCGAGTTCGGCGAGCAGCGCGGGATAGTCTGCGTCGCCCAGCAGGACATGGCGCGCACCCAGCCGCGCCACCGTCTCGATCTCCCGCGCGATCACCGCCGGATCGGCGGCCTTGGGGGCTTCGCCACCGCCACGCCGGGCGAGATGGGGCAGGGCGTCGAGCGCGACTTCCGCCTCGCCGAATCGCGCCATCAGCTGTCGCCAGGTGACGGGGCCGATGCCATGCGTCCGCAGCAGCCGCAGCTGCGCGAACCGGGCGTCAGTCACGCTTCTTGCCGATGCGCGGCTCGGTGCCCGCCAGCAGCCGCTCGATGTTCGAGCCATGTTTCCAGATGACGATCAGCGCGAGCGCGATCAGCAGCAGGACCAGATCGAACCGGCCCATCACCGCCGCCGCCAGCGGCGCGCTGACCGCTGCCGCCATGCCCGCCACCGCCGAGATGCGGATGGTCGCCAACAGCCCCAGCCAGACCACGGCATAGACCAGTCCCAGCGGCCAATGGAGCGCGACCACCACGCCCATCAGCGTGGCCACGCCCTTGCCGCCGCGAAATTTCAGCCAGATGGGATAGCAATGACCGATGAATGCCGCTGCCGCTGCCAGCGCTTCCTCGCCGGGCAGCCAGTGGCGGACGACCAGGACGGCGGCGACGCCCTTCAGCATGTCGAGGATCAGGGTGGCGGCGGCAAGGCCCTTGCGCCCCGTGCGCAATACATTGGTCGCGCCGATATTGCCCGATCCGATACTGCGCAGATCGCCCGCGCCCGCGGCGCGCGTCAGGATGATGCCGAAGGGGATGGACCCCAGCAGATAGCCGATCAGCAAGGCCCAGGTCGGCGGCCCCCAGATGATTTCGGTCGGCAATAGTCTTCCCCTGTGCTCGGCGACAGACATAGAATGTCGCTCCTCGGCTGTCCAATCCGCGCGGCTCTGGTTTCGAACGCGCGCGGCGCTTATGACGCGGCGATGACCGATGCGCGTCCCATCCTGTTCTTCGATTCCGGCGTGGGCGGGTTGTCGATCGCCGGGCCTGCGCGCGACGCCCTGCCGACCGCGCCCTTCGTCTATGTCGCGGACAGCGCGGGCTTTCCTTATGGCGAGAAGACCGAGGCGGAAATTGCCGGGCGCGTGCCTGCGCTGCTCGGGCGGCTGGCGGAGCGCTACCGGCCGCGACTGATCGTGATCGCGTGTAACACCGCCTCGACCATCGCGCTGCCTGCGGTGCGCGCGGCGCTCGACCTGCCGGTGGTCGGCACGGTGCCGGCGATCAAGCCGGCGGCGGCGATGAGTGAGACGCGGACCATCGGTGTGCTCGGCACCCGCGCGACGGTGCGACAGGCCTATGTCGACGATCTGGCGGCGCGCTTTGCCGGGGATTGCCGGGTGATCCGACATGGCTCGGCGGAGCTGGTCGAGCTGGCCGAGGCGAAGCTGCGCGGCGAGGCACTGTCGGCCGAATCCTTCGGAGCGGTGCTGGAGGGGCTGTTCGGGCAGGAGGGGGGCGCGGCGATCGACGTCATCGTCAACGCCTGCACCCATTTTCCGCTTGTGGAGGCGGAACTGAGCGCGGCGGCGCCTCGGCCGATCCGTTTTGTCGATGGCGGGCCGGGCATCGCGCGACGAATCGCGTTCCTGACGGAAGGGCAGAGCTGGCCCGACTCGCCCGGGGACGGGGTGGCGGTGTTCACCCGGCTTGGCACGCGCGAACGTGCGCTCGCGCCGGGGCTGGCGGCGCGGGGCTTCTCGCGAATCGAGGCCCTCTAACTTCGCTCAGCCCGAACGGCGGCGGGATATGGTCCATAACCGCCCTCATCAGGAACCGATCGGCCCTTGGGACAATTTGTCCACCATGATCGATCACAGTAAGTACAGTTCCCTACTCGATTCATTCACGGCTTCGCCCTACATTCGCTTCCCATGAGCATCGAGGGCACGGACGCGCGCGTGGATTATTCCCGCGTCTTCACCCAGGCGATCGACCGCCTGCACGCCGAGGGACGTTACCGCGTCTTCATCGACATCCTGCGCAACAAGGGCATGTTCCCCAATGCGCGGTGTTTCGCGGGGCATAACGGCCCCAAGCCGATCACCGTCTGGTGCTCCAACGACTATCTGGCGATGGGGCAGCACCCCAAGGTCATCGCCGCGATGGAGGAAGCGCTCCACGATGTCGGCGCGGGTTCGGGCGGCACGCGCAACATCGGCGGCAACACTCATTATCATGTCGACTTGGAAGGCGAACTGGCCGACCTGCACGGCAAGGAGGCGGCCCTGCTGTTCACCAGCGGCTATGTCTCCAACGAGGCGACGCTGGCGACGCTGGCCAAGATCCTGCCGGGCTGCGTCATTTTCTCCGACGAACTCAACCACGCCTCGATGATCGCGGGCATCCGCAATTCGGGCTGCGAGAAGCAGGTCTTCCGCCACAACGACCTGGCGCATCTGGAGGAGCTGCTGGCGGCGGCCGATCCGGCGGTGCCCAAGCTGATCGCGTTCGAAAGCGTCTATTCGATGGAGGGCGATGTAGCCCCGATCGCGGCGATCTGCGACCTGGCCGACAAGTATAATGCGCTGACCTATCTCGACGAAGTCCACGCCGTGGGCATGTACGGCGCGCGCGGCGGCGGCATCTCCGAGCGCGACAACGTCGCCCACCGGCTGACCGTGATCGAGGGCACGCTGGGCAAGGCGTTCGGCGTGATGGGCGGCTATATCACCGCGGATCGGATGATCGTCGACGTAATCCGTTCCTACGCGCCGGGGTTCATCTTCACGACGTCGCTGTCGCCGGTGCTGGTCGCGGGCGTGCTGGCGAGCGTGCGCCACCTGAAGCAGAGCTCGATCGAGCGCGAAGGGCAACAGGCTGCCGCCGCCAAGCTGAAGGCGATGATGCGCGAGGCGGGCCTGCCCGTCATGCTGGGCGAGACGCATATCGTGCCGGTGATGGTCGGCGATCCGGTCAAGGCCAAGAAGATCAGCGACATCCTGCTCGCCGAGTATGGCGTGTACGTCCAGCCGATCAATTACCCGACGGTACCGCGCGGCACCGAACGGCTGCGCTTCACGCCCGGTCCGGCGCATAACGAGGCGATGATGACGGAACTGGTCGCCGCGCTGGTGGAGATTTGGGAACGGCTGGAGCTGAAGATGGCGGCGTAAAGCCGCGCCGTCTTTTGTGCCTTGGCGAATGCCGGGCCTGGGTGATGCCCAGTATCTCGTTCGCGCGAAGCCGCGATGGCGCGAAGAATAAAGGTTCGCGCAGAGGCGCGGAGGGCGCAGAGAATTATCCGGCATTGAGCGTATCGCTTTGATCGCCGGCCTGTTGAAAAATGTCATGCAGGTTGCGATCAGGCGTGACAGCTCTGCGTCCTCCGCGCCTCCGCGCGAACGAACAATCTTTGCGACTTCGCGGCTTCGCGCGAATCAATCAATCCAGCGTAATCGCTGCCTCGCATCCCGGCACCGACAGGGCTTCGCCGAACCGCACCGTATGGACGCTGCTATAGTCGCCCTCCACCGGATCGGCGTAGACATGGACGACGCGGCGGACACCGTCGATGACCCAGTAGGTCGGGATACCCGCCTGGGCGTAGAGCATACGCTTGAGGCCCATATCGCGGCTTTGCGTCGTCTGCGCGATCTCGACGACGAGCCGCACGTCGTTCGGTGTCAGGAACCGATTTTCGACGATCGGCTGGCGCAGCAGCGCGGCGTCGCAAGCGACAACCGTCGAGTCGTTCAGGACGATCCCGACCTCACCCCGAAGCCGATCTTTCGGCGTGACCGATGCCAGTTCAATCAAGACATCGGCCTGCGCGGCGGCATGGCCACCCATTGGCGGGTTCATCCGTTCCAGTTCCCCGTCGATGAGTTCGACCTTCATACCCTCGAACGCGCCGCTTTCGACCATGTGCAAGAATTCGGCGCTGGTGAAGCGGGCGCGGGTGTCCGGGGAAAGGCGGGCCAATTGGTTCACGGTCGCGATCCTATCATGGCGGCGCAAAGCAGCCTAGCCGCCCCTCATTTCCGACAATAGCCCTCGCCCGGCTTCACCGTCAGGCACTGGGTCTTGCCCGCCAGATACTTCAGGCTCGTGGCATCGCCATTCGTCGGGCGCAGCGTTTCGCGCACGCCTCCCCGCTCGAACACGATGGTGTCGCCCACCGCCTCGCCCCGGAATTCGCCCTTGTGATCCAGGTCCCACTGCATTTCCAGGCGATAGCGGCCCGGCGTCGCGGCGTGCCTGATATTGAGGTACATGCCCTCTACGCCGATCCAGCGGCCGACATAATCGGGCGCCTTTTGCTTGGGTACGCCGTTGAACGTCGCGCCATCGCCCGCCGGGCCAGCGGTCGTCGCGGCGCTGGGGCCGCCGACCGAGTCGGCGGCGGTGTTGTTGAGCGCTTCGGGCGTCTCGCGCGAGCAGGCGGTCAGGGTAACAAGGGCGGCGAGGATCAGGATACGCGTCATGCCGCGCAGAACCCCTCAATGCTGGCACACGTTCCGTTACGCCAAGGGGTAGCCATTCGCCCCGCGCGCGCGTAAAGGCGCACGCATTCCATCACCATCCGTCTGGAGCGCCCGTCTCATGCGCATCGCGATCGCATCCGATCATGCCGCCGTCTCGTTGAAGAGCGTGCTGGCGGACTGGCTGCGCGAACAGGGCCATGAGGTGCTGGACCTGGGCACGGACGGTTCGGCCAGCGTCGACTATCCCGATTTCGGCCGTGCGATCGGCGACGCGCTGGCCGATGGTCGCGCCGAGCGCGGCGTGGCGCTGTGCGGCTCGGGCATCGGCATCTCGATCGCCGCCAACCGCAACCCCGCCTGCCGCTGCGCGCTGGTGTCCGAGCCGCTGTCGGCCGCGCTCGCCCGCCAGCATAACGACGCCAACGCCATCGCCATGGGCGCGCGCGTCATCGGCGAGGAAATGGCCAAGGCCTGCCTCGCCGCCTTCCTGTCCACCCCGTTCGAGGGCGGACGTCATCAGCGTCGCGTCGACATGCTGTCCGCGGCCCCCGCCCAGAATTGAACGCGAAGGAAACCGCCCCTCATGAGCACGCTTAACGACGTCCAGCCCGCCGGCTTCTTCACCCGCACGCTGGCCGATGCCGACCCCGCCGTCTTCGCGGGCGTCGCGCATGAACTGGAGCGCGAGCAGACCCAGATCGAGTTGATCGCGTCCGAGAACATCGTCTCCAAGGCGGTGATGGAAGCACAAGGCTCGGTCTTCACCAACAAGTACGCCGAGGGGTATCCGGGCAAGCGCTATTATCAGGGCTGTGCGCCGTCGGACGAGGTCGAGCAGCTGGCAATCGACCGCGCCAAGCAAATTTTCGGCTGCGGCTTCGTCAACGTCCAGCCGCATTCGGGCGCGCAGGCGAACGGCGCGGTCATGCTGGCGCTGGCTAAGCCCGGCGACACCATCATGGGCCTGTCGCTCGACGCCGGTGGCCACCTGACGCATGGCGCCAAGGCGGCACTGTCGGGCAAGTGGTTCAACGCGGTCCAGTACGGCGTCGACCCCGAGACGCACCTGATCGACTATGACCAAGTCGCGAAGATCGCGCGCGAAAGCCAGCCCAAGATCATCATCGCGGGCGGATCGGCCTATCCGCGCGTCATCGACTTCGCCAAGTTCCGCGCCATCGCCGACGAGGTCGGCGCCTATTTCATGGTCGACATGGCGCATTTCGCCGGGATCGTCGCGGGTGGTTTGCACCCCACCCCGTTCGGCCATGCCCATGTCGTGACGACCACCACGCACAAGACGCTGCGTGGCCCGCGTGGCGGCATGATCATGACCGATGACGAAGCGATCGCGAAGAAGATCAACTCGGCGGTCTTCCCCGGCCTGCAGGGTGGTCCGCTGATGCACGTCATCGCTGCCAAGGCGGTCGCGTTCGGCGAGGCGCTGCAGCCCGAGTTCAAGACCTATATCGCGGCGGTTGTGGAAAACGCCCGCACGCTGGCGAACACGCTGAAGGCGCGCGGCGCGAACCTGGTCGCGGGCGGCACCGACACGCATCTGGCGCTGGTCGACCTGACCCCGCTGGGCATCACCGGCAAGGATGCCGACGAGGCGTTGGAGCGGGCGGGTATCACCTGCAACAAGAACGGCATCCCCAACGATCCGCTGCCCCCGATGAAGACCAGCGGCATCCGCGTCGGCTCGCCCGCCGGGACCACGCGCGGTTTCGGTACGGCGGAGTTCGAACAGATCGGCCATATGGTCGCCGATGTGCTCGACGGTCTGAAGGCCAAGGGCGAACATGGGGACCCCGAAGTCGAAGCGAACGTTCGGACCCGTGTGCGTGAGCTTTGCGCACGCTTTCCGATCTATCAGGGATAAGGACGTAATCGCATGGCCAAGTTCGACCAGAAGTTTTCCGAGGTGCAGAACGACATCAAGTCGACGCCCGGCCTCGGCAAGAGCATGGCGAAATGGGGCGCGCTCGGTGCTGTCGTCGCGATCCCGGTGCCGTTCATTGGTCCGGTCCTGGGCGCGGCGGCGGGTGCCGGTTACGCCTATTTCAAGGCAAAGAAGAAGGCCTGAATGCGCTGCCCCTTTTGTGGCCATGAAGACAGTCAGGTAAAGGACAGCCGCCCCACCGAAGATGGGGCGGCGATCCGCCGTCGTCGCCAATGCGAGGGCTGCGGCGCACGCTTCACCACCTTTGAGCGCATCCAGTTGCGCGAATTGTTCGTGCTGAAGAGCGAGGACCGGCGCGAGCCGTTCGACCGCGAAAAGCTGCTCCGGTCCATCGCCATCGCGACGCGCAAGCGGCCGATCGATCCGGTGCGGGTGGAAAAGCTCGTCTCGGGCATCCAGCGCCAGTTGGAAACCAGTGGCGAGGGCGAGGTCTCGTCCAAGCGGATCGGTGAGATGGTGATGGAGGGGCTCAAGGGCCTGGATTCCGTCGCCTATATCCGCTTCGCCAGCGTGTACCGCGAGTTTGGCGAGGCCAAGGATTTCGAGGCTTTTGCCGGGACGGTCGAGGAAGTGGCGCCTCGCAGGGAATGAGATTGCTGGCGGGGATCAGGGAACCCCGCCCCAAACGCGAGGGTCAGGAATTCTGTGCGGGAGGCCGTTATCGTCATCAGATGACGACCGCTCACCCAAGATGATGGCGAACTGCGTCCTTGCCTCGGACCACTGACGGGGCGGGCGCTGTCACTCCCGAGCGGCGGTTTCGAGCACGAGGTATAGCAGCGTCATTGCGGCGTCGTCACCGGGGGAGTAGCCGCGGGTCCGCGCGGCCTGGCGCGGTTTCGAGGTCTAGCGTCATCCGGCCAGCGGCCTGTCGTTCAAGGCCGAATATCGCCACTCCAACTATGAAGGCAGCTATGCCGCCATCAGGCCGTGCTGCGCCTGCCCTTCCTGCTCCGCGAAAGCCGGAAGGGGTTCCTAACGACGTTGGTCAGGACCGGGCGAGCAGGCGAAGAATCTGTGGTCCCTCAACGAGATAGCGGCGCCATAGCCGCTTGGGATTGCTTGCCAGCCGGTGCAGCCACTCCATGTGAAGCGTGCGAACCCATTGCGGCGCGCGGGTCTGGCGACCGGTCAGGAAGTCGATCGAGGCCCCCACGCACCAGGCGACGCCCGGCTCGGAGCGTAGCGCGCCGACGGCTTGCGCGAACCGTTCCTGCTTGGGCGAACCCAGGCAGATGAGCAATATGCCCCAATGCGCGCCGGCCGCCTCGGCCACGCAGCGCTGCCACTCGGGCGAACCCGGCGTCATGATCGGCGGCGAGGGGATCAGGGTCAGCGGCACCTGCGGATAGCGCGCGACCAGCGCCTGCCAGTCCTGTGCGTCCGGGCCGACAACCGCGATGCGCTGTCCCGCGCCGCCCCGTCCCAGCAGATCGGCGACCAGGTCCGAACCCGGATAGCAGTCGAGCGCGATCTTCTTGGTCTTGGCCATGACGGTCAGGATCTTGCTGTCGCACAGATGCACGGTGGCACCGTCATATAATGCGCGTATCTCGGCATCGCGCGCCGCCCGGTTGACCAGGTCGACATTGGGGGTGACGACATAGCCAAAGGGGGCGGAACTCATCGCGACGAGGCGCGCGAACAGGTCTTCGCGCGAGCCCTTCTCGAACCGAAAACCCAGAAATTCGGTGGTGGCCGTCATCATTCCCGCCCCTTCATCTCATCACCGCGCGCGGTGCGCACCCATCCCCGCTGCGGTGCGCGCAGCAGGCGGCGGTAAAAGCCGAGCTTGGCCAGCACGCTGAGCGGCAGCCGCGCCACCTCGCCGGGGCTCAGCAGGTCGCGGCCATAGCGGACCCAGGCAAGCCCGACCGCCGCAACCAGCAGCAGGGTCTGAACGATACCCAGCACCAGCGGCGCGACCTCACCCGACACCAGCGCCCAGAGCGCGGCCAGCAGCACCAGCGCGCCTTGCGCTGCGACCAGCAGGCTGAGCGGCGGGATTGCCAGATCGAGCGCCAGCCCCAGGATCTTCGCATCCCTCCGCATCAGCCCGGTGCCGAACAGGCGCAGCACATAGCGGCGCATGATCGACATATATCCGCCCTCCCAGCGCGCGCGCTGCGTCTCGGCGGCTTCGCGGGTGGCGGGCAGGGGGCTGGTGATCCGTGCCTCGGGACAGAAAAGCGGGGCTGCGCCCTGCAGCGTCAGGTCGACGCCCAGCAGCAGGTCCTCGACGATCTCGCCCGATCCCAGATCGACGCGCGACAGCAAAGCGGTCGGAAAGGCCATGCCGCTGCCGGTCAGCAGACAGGGTATGCCCAGCCGCGAGCCGCCGAGCAGCCGCGCATAATTCTTGACGCGGATGGCAAAGGCGCTGAACCGGCTGGCGCGCGATCCAGTGGCGGCGGCCTCCAGCCGGTAATCCCCCTGCACCGGGCGCCCGCTGCGTGCCGCCCGGTCGGCCAACTGATGGAGCGCGTTCGGCGAGAGCAGGCAGTCGGCATCGACGATGATCGTGACCGGATGCGCCCAGCGTGCGGCATGGGCCAGGCCATGCGCCAACGCATAGCCCTTGCCCCGACGGACGGCGTCCTGGCGTTCGGTCACCTCGGCGCCTTGTGCAGCGGCGATCGCGGCAGTCGTGTCCGAGCAATTGTCGGCTACGACGAGCATCCGGTCCTGCCCGCGCAATTGCGCGGCGATGGCGCGAAGTGTCGGGGTAATGACCGCCGCCTCGTCATGCGCGGGGATCAGGACGGTGAAGGGGGGCGCGTCCGCACCGTCCCGCGGCGCCGGGCGGCGAAATCCCAGGGCGATCTCGGCCGCGAACAGAAGAACGGCCGGCATCAGCAGCAAAAGCGCGACCAGCAGCAATCCGTTGCCCAATATCGTCATGCATTTGTCCCCCGGCCGATCCCACCCCGGCCGTGGTGCCATCCCGGCACCCGGCTCGCCGAAAAGCGGGGCGCGACGACCGGAATCGCGTTAGCGCAGGGGTGTCCCTCCGAACAGGCACGACGATCGTGGCGACCGTCCCAAAGTCTGACGCTGCAGTGCGACAAAGCCGTTCAATTGTAGGATGGTGAGCGATAGGGATGCGCTTGGCCGCCCTGGTGCAGGTGCTTGGCCGGGGGGCTCGATGGCAACAGGATCGCAACGACAGGGATGGGGCATGCCTTTTGCGGGCTTCGTGCTCCCGGCGCTGATCCTGCGTCCGGGGCTCGAGACGGCGCTGGGTCTGGTTCATATGAACCTGGGGCCGATTTCGGTCACGCTCGGCTTTCTGTTCAACATCATGATGGTCGCTATTGCGGCGGCGCTGGCGGGCTATGCGTTGCTGGTGGATCGCCGTTATCAGGCGCCGTTGACCACGATCGCCTTGATCTGGGCGCCATTTCTGTCGGCCGGGGTGCTGGCGGCGGTGCGGACGCCTGAGCCGGCCGCTGCGATCCAGGTGTTGTTCAACTATTTCACCTATGCATCGATCGCGTTCATCGCGCTTGTGTATTCACCGGGCTTAAGCCGAGAGCGATTGACGATGGTGATCTGGCTTTCCGGCCTTCTTCCCTTGGTGATCGGTTTTGTGCAGGTCGCGACGGGAACGGCCGGTCCCCGTCTCACGGGGCCGTTTTCGCACCCCAACATCCTGGCGTTCTTTCTGTTCGTGTACATCGCCTTCCTGTTTCATGCCCTTCTGACGGGCTATGTGCGGGAACGCAGGCTGATCGCCGTGATCTGGGTAACGTTGGGCCTCGCCGGGGTCGCATTGTTGTTGACGGGCACCCGATCCGCTTACGTCGCCGTCTATGCCTATGTTTTTCTCTATTCGGCCTTTCGCAAGCCTATCCTGATCCTGCCGCTGATCCTGTTGCCCTTCGCCGCCCTGCTGGTCCCAGGCGTGATGGATCGGTTGAGTGACGTGACGAATGGCGGCCCCGATGTTTCCTACGAGTATCTCGTCGCGGTCGGACGGGGCGATGTCGCGGGATCAAGTGCGATCGGTCTCGATTCCGCGACGTGGCGGAAATATCTCTGGGAATCGTCGCTGCCTTGGATTCGGCGAAACCTTCTACTGGGCTACGGGCTGGCTTCGTTTCCACACTATATCAGCGAATTCTTTCCATTACGGGAAGAGCGGGGCGCGGCGCACAATATCTATATCCAGATGATGTTCGAGGGGGGGCTGCTCCTGACGCTGGGCTATATCGGCATCCTGGCGGCCGTCATGGTTCAGGCAATGCGTCGTGTTCGGCAATTGCCCTCAGAAGCTGTCTTCACCGTGTTGACCGTGGTCATGTTCGCCGTCGCGTCCTTTTCAGACAACATGCTCTATTATCTGTCGGTCAACATCGAATTCTGGTGGGTAATCTTCGCCTTGTATCCAAAGAACCGGCCTAGTGTTCGGCATGATTTTTATCCGCATGCCGTCTCGGCGCGCTGACCTTTGTCGTTCTAGCGGGGAGCCTGTTGAACATGCGTAACAATGGTTGGAAGGTGGCAGCCATCCTCCTTGGTCTTTATGCGGCGACCTTGACGCTTGTGAACGGTCTTTGGCTGAGCAAGCGTGGTGGTATCGACTATGTCGCGGAACAATTGGGCATTCGCCAGCCTCGCCAGATATACAATCGCCACCAGGTGGGACGGGTCCAACAATTCGCCTTCTATCCCAAGATGGCGGGGGGCACTGTGTTCGCGGGCGACAGCATTACGGAAGCCATGCCCTGGGCCGAATATTTCGAGAGCGCCCATAATCGCGGCATCGCGGGCGATACCTCGGTCGGTTTGCGCGACCGGATCGCAAACGCGGTCGCGGGGCAGCCGGATCGGATCGTCATCAATATCGGGACCAACGACCTTGCACAGGATAGGGATGTCGGTGCCGTCCGGGACACGATCTGGGACATCGTCGATCAGGCGCACCGCGCGGCTCCCAAAGCGCAGATCAATGTCGTCTCGATCCTGCCGGTAAGCAGGGTCTTCGACACCGCTTTGCTGCAAATCCGCAAGAAGCGGGACATTCCGAAGCTCAATGCCATGCTGGCGCAGGGCGCGGCCAAGCACGGCTATCGGTTCCTCGACATATACCCCGCCATGGTCGATACCTCGGGTGATCTGCGCCGCGACTATACGGTCGATGGCACGCACCTGACCGATCTGGGCAAGGACCGTTATGCCAGGGCCTTGCACCAGGCAATGGCGTCGTGAGGCGACCATGACCACGATCGACATCGGCATTTTCGCGCATAACGAAGAAGCGGGCATCGGGGTGATGCTGCGCGATCTCGCGGGGCAGAGTATCTTGCGCGACGACCGCTTTTCGGTGCGGGTCGTCGTGCTGGCCAATGGTTGCCGCGACAAGACGGCGGCCGCGGCGCGGGACGCGGTCCTGGCCTTTCCCGATCCCGCCATGGTCGAGGTGCTCGACCTGGCCGAGGGGGGCAAGTCGCGGACCTGGAACCGCTTCGTCCATGACTTCGCCCGGCCCGATACGGATCTGCTCGCCTTTCTGGACGCCGATATCGGCCTGCCGCAACAGGACGTTCTGGCCCGGCTCGCCGCCTTTCTGGACGAGCATCCGGGGGTGGACGCGACGTCGAGCCAGCCGGTCAAGGACATCGACTATCACCCCGTTCCGCTCGGCTTTGTCGAGCGGCTGATCTCCGCGGGCGGGGGCAGCATGGGCAATTTGCGCACCTCGATCTGCGGGCAGCTCTATGTGATGCGGGGGGCCGTCGCCCGGTCGCTCCGGGTGCCGATCGGCCTGCCGGTCGAGGACGGCTTCATTCGCCACGCGCTCATTACGAACCGGTTCGCCGACCCCATCCGCTATGACCGGATCGACCAGCCAGAGGGGGTGATCCATCTTTACGAATCGGAACGCAGGCTGGGATCGCTGATCCGGCACCAAATCCGGATCGTGGTCGGGGGGGCGATCAATGCCGCCGTTTTCGGCTATATCATTCCGCTGCGCGCGCGCGATGGAGAGGCGGCGTTGGTCGCTCAACTCGATCAGGCGGCGCGCGATCCGAACTGGCTGTCTGCGCTGCTCCGTCGCGAACTGCCGCGCGCACGCTTTGGCTGGGTGCCGTGGCCGTTCCTGACCGATCGCACCACCTATTTCCTGAAGAACGGCCCCTATACGCCGCGCAAGACGCTGATGGCGGTGATCGGCTTCGGCTTCGACAGCCTCGCGTTCATGGCGGCGCAACTCCGGCTGGCGCGCGGCAAGGGCGCGGGCTTCTGGTGAGCCCGCGCCGTTAAGCGGCGGCTCTCAGTGCAGGAGCCGCTTCTTCTGCTGCGACAGGACATGACGCAGCGTCGCCATCTCGTCGGTGTCGACGCTGTGCGTCAGGCGGAACCGGGCAAAGCGGGCGAGCATGACCGGCAGCGATCGGTTGGCCAGCACGTCGCGAAAGGCCAGCTCGCGCCGCACGCCCGGCGTGTCGCCGAAGATACGCAGCAACTGCGCGCGCAAGCGACGCCATTCCTGGGGTAGGGTTTCGCGCCCATCCACCTCGGCGAGCTGGGCGCCGTGGTTGCAGAAGGGCAGGATGGTCGACGCGGTTTCCCCATGCAGGGCGGCGGTGATGGTCATCAGATGATTGGAAATCTGCGCCGATACCGACATCTGCGCCTGAAACTTTGTGACGCCCACGCTCGTGTCGTGGCGACGATAGCGGATCAGCGTGTCGGGCAGATTGGCGCATAGGCCCTTGAGCGCCAGCTGCGCGAACAGCCAGTAATCCTCGGCGAGGTTCTTGACCTCCAGATTTGCGACGCCCGGCGCGAGTAGAAAGCCGGTGCCATAGCGCGCGCCCAGCTCATCAAGCGCCGACCGGCGCAGCATCACGGTGGGATGGGCAATCGGATTGTTGAACAGGCAGGCAACGCGCAATCGGTCGCCGTCATGCGGCAGGCGGCGGATGCCGAAAGACTGCTGCCCGGTGGCGTCGATGATTTCATACTGCCCCCCGACCAGCGCCAGCGTCGGGTTGGCCGCCAGAAAGCGATGCTGCAGCGCCAGTCGGTTCGGCAAGGAAAGATCGTCCGCGTCCTGGCGCGCGATATAGGGCGCATCGGATCGATTGATGCCGAGATTCAGGACATCGGACAATCCCAACGCCGCGTCGCATGGGATATGCTCGATCCGAGGGTCGTTAGCAGCCAGTTCGTCGACGATCTCAGCCGTCCGATCGGTCGAGGCGTGATTGAAAACCAGCAGTCGCCAGTCGCGTTCGCTCTGCGCCTGGATAGAGTCGATGGCGTCGGCAATGAACGCTTCGCCATTGCGGACGGGCAGAATGATATCGATCAACGCCAAGATTCGCCCCCACTGGAAGTTGCTGGCCGTCGATCCCCTTCGGCGCCGCAACCTGTCTCAATCTGACATTTTTGCGCCATGGCGCAGCGCCGGGGCCAAGGCTAGACCGGATTTCGGTACCGCCGGGGGAACAGCGTGCAAAAGCAGGACGGTTATCGTCGCAAGGTCATGGGTGGCGCGATTACGACATTGATCGCGCAGCTTTTTCGCGTGGGGTCGAGTGTCGGCGCGATTATTGTCGCTTCGCGTATTTTGTCGCCGACCGATTATGGCATCTACGCCATGGCGGCGCCGGTGACCGGATTTGCGATGTTGTTCCAGAATATCGGCTTCGACCATGCCGTCGTCCAGTCGGACGAGGTGTCCGAGGTGCAGCTTTCTTCGCTGTTCTGGCTGAACATCGCCTTGTGCCTGGGGCTGGCCGTGCTGCTGGTGGCGGTAGGCCCGCTGGTCGGCATGTTTTATGGCAGTGCCCAAGCGGGCGTGCTGGTCGCTGTCTCCGGCCTGCTGATTTTGGCGACGGCGCCTAATCCGCTCTACAGCGCGTTGCTCAACCGCCAGATGCGCTTCCATGCCCAAAGTGTCGTGGACATCATCAGCAGCATTACGATGTTCGTCGCGACGGTTATCGCCGCATTGCTGATCCGCTCCTACTGGGCCTTGCTGATCGGCGCGATCGCGGCAACCTTGGTCAATACCGTCTCCTTCATGGTGATCGAGCAGTGGCGCCCGCGCTTTACCTTCCAATGGGGCAGCATTGCGCCGATGGTGGGCTTCGGCGGCGGCGTCTCGGTCTATGGTTTTGCGCTGTTCGTGACGCGCAACATCGACAAGGTGCTGCTGGCGCGCGTTTGGGGACCGGCGACGCTGGGTCTCTATGACCGTGCGTTCAAGCTGATGCTCTCTCCGCTCCAGAATTTCAGCACGCCGTTGTCGCGCACCTTGTTGCCGGTGCTGGCGCGCACCCGCACCGAGCCGGAGCGGTATCGCCGCGCCTATCTGATGTTCATGCAGGGGATCGTCACGGGCGCCGTACCCGCAATCATGGCAGCCTCGGTCGGTTCGGATGCGGCAGTACGCCTGCTGCTGGGCGACGCATGGCAGGCCACCGGCCCGATTTTCGGCTGGTTGTCGGCGACCGCGGCGATGCTGCTGATCAACGAATCCGCGCCTTGGCTATTCATGTCGACCAACCGGTCGCGGTTGATGATGCACTGGGGGCTGTTCGCTTCCGCGACCGTCGTGATCGGCTTCATGATCGGCCTGCCCTGGGGCGCGATCGGCATGGCCAAGGCCTATTTCTTCGGCGAGGCTCTGCGCACGCCGATCCTGTTCTGGCTGGCTGCGCGGGGTACGCCGATTCGCATGTCGGACATCGCGCGCTTACACCTGATCACGGTGGCGGCGGCGGCTGCGACGGCCGGAGTGCAACTGCTGCTGCCAACCGGTCTGTCGCCGGTGCCACACCTGGCCGTTCTGGTGATCGCCGCCTATGCGGTCGCGTTGCCGGTCCAGTTTCTTTCCTCGCCGGGACGCGAGGGCTTGGCGATGCTGTGGACATGGGCTGGCAAGGCGGTGCCTCGCCGGCCGCTGCGACGCGGCCGCGCCTGAAGGATCACGCGCGGGTCAGCCCCCAGCTCGTCGCAAGTAGATGGATCGCCGAACGCCGGGTCGTACGCGGATGGGGGCGGACCAGGTTACGGATCGCCGCGCGGAACGTGCCTTTTCGTACACCCGTGAAATAGGCAAGCGTCTGGGCCAGGTGAAAGGGTTGGAACCGGCGAATGTCCGCCACCCGTTCGGCGGGGGCATAGTCGGACAGGATACGGGCATAGAACACTTCATGCCCCTCCACGACGGATTGGGGGTTGCGCGAAATTCGGTCCCCTGCGTCGAAATAATATTGGGTCAGCGCCTCGTGACACAGCGCGATGCGCCCGACTTGTTGGAGTTTCAGCCACATGTCCCAGTCCTGACAGCTGGGCAGCGTGATGTCGAAGCCACCGATATCCACGAAGGTCTGGCGCCGGATCATCGCCGCCGAGCAGCCGCCCAGCGTATTCTCGTAGAGCAGTTCCTCGGGGTTTTCGGCCGTGGGGCCGAACTTACGCGTGCTGCCGCCCAGGCCATCGAGAAACACCGTGTCGCTGAACACCGCGACGACATCGTCGTCGATCAGCGGGATCAGCGACGCGAGCTTGGTTTCGTCCCAGCCATCGTCGGAATCGAGCAGCGCGATCCATTCGCCCGTCGCCGCCGCCGCGCCGACGTTGCGCGCATTGGGCGCCCCGGCCCGCGTATCGAGTGGGATGATCCGGATCGGCACGGCATCGCTTTGGGCGGCCCGCACCGCGGCGATGGTGGCACCGTCGTCGTCGGACCCATCATCGACCACGATGATCTCGATCGGCAAAAATGTCTGTTGGTTGGCGCTGGCGATCGCACGGCCGATCACGGCGGCGCGATTCCGAGCCGGGATAATAACTGATATCGTAGTAGGCATTAAACCCCCGTCACCCCACTTGACAGGTAACGTATAGGGGAAACATGCGTTTCAATACGAGCGTTGAAAAGGGACATCGATGATCCATAGTCGTACAGTCGGCCGGGATGATCGCTCCGGCCGCCTGTCCTTTCGTTTCGCCCCATGCTTGGCACTGGCGTTGACGGTTACGCTGATCGGCGCTCCGTTGCCCGCCCAGCAGTACCGTGATCCCGGCGATCAACCTTTTTCGGCCCGAAGCGTCTGGAATACCCCGATCGGGCGCGGAGCGGTTTATGACGCGCCCGATTCACCCGAAAGCCGACTTCTCCATACCGACGATGCGGGCGGGCGGGCGGGATCCTACCCTTGGATCGGCCACGACGCGATCGGTCTGTACACGGCGAAGTCCTCGGATCCGGTGCGGCGCTGGTCCTATGACGTGCGGGCGGCGGGTGGGCCGATGTGGCGTGGTGGCCCGCCCATACTCAAGGGCTCGGTCGACCTGCACACGCCCGCCGATATCCGGTTTTTGGGCGGCACCGACAAACATGCTGTCCTGATCGATCCCCAGCATCGCTTTGCCTATGAGGTCTGGCTCGGCGAGGCCAAGGGCGAGGGCTATCACGCTGCCTATCTCGTCCGCACTGACCTGCGCGGATCGGGAATATCGCTGGTCGACGGCCAGTCGCAGGGCATCCGCGCCTTTGGCGGTTCGCTGGCCGGGGGGCTGATCCGTTGCCGCGAGTTGGCGAACGGCGATATTCCTCATGCGCTGGCAGTGCTGTTGTCCAACGATCAACTGCGCAAGGGCTCGACCATGTTCCAGCAGAAGGTCTGGCCAGCCAGCTTCACCGACGAAGGCGGCCGTAACGGCTATGCGGGACGGGTGCCGATGGGTGGGCTGCTCGCCATTCCCGCGGATGTCGACATCGATGCGCTGCCGCTGACCCGCGAGGGCAAGGTGCTGGCGCGCGCCTATCAGCGTTTCGGCGGGTATGTCGTTGACCGGACGTCGAAGACGATGACGCTCGCGACGCTGGAGCAGGGATGCGACAAGACCGCCATCGATCACCTGTTCGCGGATCGGCGGACGATTCGTGACCGCCTGGTCCGGGTGCTCAACAATAGTCCGCGCCATGTCGGCGGGCCGGGCGAGCGCATCGCCAAGGCGCCGCCGCCCCTGGACCCCGAGCGATCGGGGGAATAGGCCTTACAGCCGTGCGCTCTGCCAGCGCATGCCGTTTTCGGGCGACTGGACGCTGATCCAGCTATAGTCGGTCTGATCGACCCGGCGGACCCAGGGCGTGTCGCTGTCCAGCACCATGTCACCCTCGGCGGTGCGGGCGATCAGGACGGTGTGCAGCTTGGTCTGGCGGCTATAGACCACCGCGAAGCTCAGCCGCTTGCTGTCGAACCCCTGCGCGATCAGCTGATAGCGCTTTTCGATGGCCAGGTCTTCGCAATCCCCCTGCGCACCGTTGCCCAGGCCGCTGCGCGTCCAATGTTCGGCGGTGGCATAGATTTGCATGTCCGGGCGCTGGCGGACACGGCCATTGACCAGCTTGTTGACAGAATCGAGCAGCTTGTCGGCGTTCCGGTCAGGCTCGGCCGGTGCGGGGCCGCGGGCCGGTGCGGTCACGGTCACGTCGGGAGCCACGACGGTTTCGCCGACCAGCAGGGGCATCTGTTGGGTCATCACCGGCCGCACTCGCCAAGGCCGCAGCGCGGTCGCGGGCTCGGGCATGGCGGGGGAAGGGGCGATCCCGCCCGGCGTGTCCGGCATCGTCACAGTCACGAGATTGGCGGGTATTGCAAGGGCGCCGACCGCTTCGGGACGAGGCATCGCCGGATCGTCCAAGGAAATGGGCGACAGGCTCGGCACGACCGACAGGTTGGCGCCCCGCGTCACCGCACGAACCCGAAAGGAAACCGCACCGGGCTTTTCCAGGCGGGTGAGGATGTCGGGCATGACCGCCGCGATCATGTTCGTCACCGTCATGGCAAAGGCGGGCAGACCGGTGGCACCGCGTCCGTCGCGGAATGCGGGCGGCGGGCTGGGCGGCGTATCCGCCTGAACCCGGCAGAAGGTCGAGTCGGTCCGGCACATGTCCACGAAGCCCGTGGGTGGGGCCATGACGTCGCCTCGAAGAAGGAAGCGTGATCCGCTGGAATGGGCATGGGCCGGGCTCGCGGCGGCGAAAGCCACCGTGATCGCAGCAATGGTCAAGCCTGCTTGATATCGCATCTTTACCTCCTGTTCGGGAGGCAGGGATGCGGCACTGACGTTTACGCCAGAGTTCAGTGGAAAGGTTTAGGCGTTGTTAACCCATTTATCCGGGCACGTGCCCGCCCGAAGCAAAATCAGCGCAACGCGATGATGCAGGCCGCGATCACGACCCAGCAGAAGGAAGCCGCCGCGCCGATCGTCACCAGGTTGACCAGCGAGATCGACTTGGCCGCAACCGGCCGCCCGCGCATGGGCAAACCGCTCGCCGCCATGTCCTCATCTGCGGGATCATAATGGTCCGTGGCGACGTCGAACTCGTGGTTGTGGATCATGCATCGTCCCTTCCCGGATACTGTAGGGGATGGAGCTTTAAGAACGCTTAAGATTGGGGTTAACGGCGCAGATACCAGCGTAAGGCGCAAAAATCCGGGTTTCCCGAGCCGTATTTCAGGCGTTCGATCCGGTCCTTCTTGATCAGAAGGCAACTGCCCCGCAATGGGATTTTCGCGTCACGGCTGGTCGTGGACGCCCCGAAGCCCAGCCCGGTATATGGCGGCGCAGGGGGTGCTCGGTGCAGATCGTCAGCTTTTCACGAGTCGGAGAAGACGCAGAGGAGGGCGACGCCCGGAGCACGACGCGTGCTCTGCGTCTGCAATATTATGTGGCGATGCTGGTCGCCGACGCGATCGCCGTCATGCTGGCGCTGACCCTGGGCAGCCTGTTGCGCTTCGATACGCCCTTCTCGCCGGAAGCGGCGACGCTGATCCTGGGACTGGTGCCGTTCTTCTGCTTCTTCGACCTCGCCAATATGCGACCCGATTATCTGAACGATTGGCGCCGCTCGATCGTGTCGATGCTGATCGCGCTGGGCAAGGCGGTGCTGGTCCTGCTGTTCTTCGGCTTTCTGCTCCATGCGATCGGCGACGCCTCGCGCCTGCTGGTCGGCTATGGCGTGGCGCTGGCTGTGGTCATCGCGCTCGTCCTGCGCACGCTGATCGTCACCCTGTCGTCGCGCGCGTTCCAGGGGGGGGCGGTCAATCATGTCCTGCTGATCGACGGTGTCACGATGGACATCCCGGCGGGGCAGAGCGCGCTCCAGATCGAACGGATCGACGGCAGCGACTTCAACAACCCCTATCTGCTCGACCAATTCGCACGGCGCTTTGCCGATGTCGATCATCTCACCGTCGCCTGCCATGCCGACCGGCGGCGCGACTGGGCGATGGCGCTGAAGGGGATCGGGGTGCGCGCCGACATCATTATCCCCGAACTCGACGACCTGGGCAGCGTCGGCCATGCGATGGTCGCGGGATCGTCGACCATATTGATCTCGACCGATCCGCTCGGCCCCTATGACCGGATCGTGAAGCGCGCCGTCGACCTGGCGCTGGCGATCTCGGCCTTGGCCTTCCTGCTGCCGCTGCTGGTCATCATCGCCATCGCGGTCAAGCTGGACAGCCGGGGTCCGATCTTCTTCCGCCAGCAGCGCGTCGGTTACGGCAACCGCCTGTTCATGATGTACAAATTCCGCAGCATGAAGGTGGAAACCAGCGACTCCAAGGGCGGTCGCTCGGCGAGCCGTGACGATGATCGTATCACGCGCGTCGGTCGCATCATCCGCGCCACCAGCGTCGACGAACTCCCGCAGTTGCTCAACGTCCTGCGCGGCGAGATGAGCGTCGTCGGACCGCGCCCCCATGCGCTAGGTTCCTTGGCCGGGGACCAGCTCTTCTGGCATGTCGATGCGCGTTATCATCACCGGCACGCCTGCAAGCCCGGCCTGACCGGCCTGGCGCAGGTGCGGGGCCTGCGTGGCGCGACCCATAGCCGAGAGGATCTGGTCAGCCGTCTTCAGGCCGATCTGGAATATCTTAACAACTGGAGCCTGTGGCGCGACATCATGATCCTGCTGTCCACGGTCAGGGTCATCGTTCATCGCAATGCGTATTGACGGTTCGGTCCGTCCCCACCCGCTGCGTCTGTTGTGGGAGGATCGGCGCGGCGACATGCTGCTGGCCTTTGGTGCGCTGCTATGCGTGATGGTCGCCGGACTGGCGTGGCTGGGTTGGTCGCCCTGGCACGCGGACAGCTATCACCGTACGCGGATGGCCACCGATCCGGCAGGCTATGCCGCCCGCGTCGCGCGGGAGGTCAATGCGCTGCCCGTCGTGACCGGTATCCCGACGGTGGCGCCGGTCACCAATCTCCAGCTGCCGCCCGATATCGCGCGGCGCATCAACGCGCTGACCCCCTTCGCACGCGGTGCCAACCCGCCCGCGCATCCCTTTTCGCTGGGTGAGGGCGTAGCCGATCGCCAGGCGGCCGAGGCGTGCCTGGCCGCTGCCGTCTATTATGAGGCGGGCAACGATCCGATGGGACAGGCCGCGGTGGCGCAGGTCGTGCTCAACCGCGTCCGTCACCCTGCCTTCCCCAAGACCGTCTGCGGCGTCGTGACGCAAGGGGCGGAGCGCAGCACAGGTTGCCAGTTCAGCTTCATGTGCGACGGATCGCTGCACCGCCGGACCCCGTCGCCCTCCGCGCTGATCCTGGCGCAGTCGACCGCGCGCTGGGCGCTGGGCGGCGGCGTGTTCCGTGCGGTCGGCAGCGCGACCCATTATCATGCGGACTATGTCGTGCCCCGCTGGAGCGGTGCGATGGACAAGGTGCTGGCCTTCCACACCCATCTCTTCTTCCGCTGGCGCGGGCCGGCGGGGGCGGCGAGCCTGTTGCGCGGCGTGGCGCAGCCGGGCGAGCGTCCCGGTGCGCTGGCGGCCTTCCTGTCTACCCGCCCGGTCGGCGAAGGAGCGGGCGGGGCGACGACCGATCCCGCTGCCACCGCCAATGTTCCGGCGACCGGCGGTGGCGATCCGGCCGCCGCCGCCGCCGTTGCGCCCGGCGGCGTGCTGCGCTCGGACGAATGGCGCGGCATCTATTATCTGGTGCTCAGCCCCGATGATTATCCCGGCAGCTATGCGATCAAGGCGCTGCAAGCCTGCGGCAAGCGGCCCAATTGCCTGGTCTATGGCTGGGATTCGGCGCGGCGCGTGCCGGTGGCGGTGACCGAGGCGCGCCCGGCAGGGGTGGTCTTCATGTGGTCGCGGCATGGCAACGAGCAGAGAGCGATGTGGGATTGCGGTCGAACTCCGCGCGACAAGCTCGAACAATGCCTGCCCGGTACGACACCCCGTCCCGCCGCACCGGCGGCCCCCTCGCAGAGCGCTGATCGGGGCTGACGAAAATTTCGCTGTCCTACAGGCAGCGAAACGGAACATAGAGTGAACTTCCGGTCATAGGGAGGGTCGAGAATGAAGGGGATCATGCGAGGCGGCATCGCCATGCTGGGCGGGGCGATGGCCATGGTGTCGCCGCCAGCGACGGCGCAGCAGGTGCAGGCACCGGCGGGCTATGCGCCGCTGACCGCGCCGTGTGTCGTCCAGGGGGATGGGCGCTGCATGGCGATCTCGGGGGATGCGCCGATGCCGGTGGCGTCCAAGGCCGAACGGCTGGTCCTGGCCAGCAACAATGTCGCCGCCGCGCCTGCGGCTGCGCTGGGCGGCCTCTATATCCTCAACCAGACGTGCAGCGGTTATGGCAGTGTCGTCCTGCGCTATCTGGCGGCGGACGGCAGCACGATGCTGCCGCTGGTCAGCCGCTCGTCGGGGGATGCGGGTGGCGGGACCAGCCTGTATCTCGGCGCGGGGACGGTGGTCGACGTTCAGCTGTCGGGCACGACCGGCTGCGGCGTCCAGCTCGCACGGGTGCCCGCATGATGCGGCGGCTGTTCCTCGCCTGTTTGGCGGCAGCAGTCTTGCCGCTGACCGCCTCGCCCGCGACCGGGCAGGCGCTGACCGGCGGCCCGGGCGTGTCGCCCGCCACCGTCCTGCCCAGCCCCGATTGGGCGCAGCAGCCCGCCGATGGCGACAAGGCACCGCTGGTCGGCGGGCGGATCCACCAGCGCTATCGGATCGCTACGCCGATGGCGGTGCTGGCGTCGCTGGACCAGACGACCCGGCTGATCTCCGCCCCGCCCGAGGCGAGCGATGTGCCGAGCGATCCGCTTTATGGCGATACGCGGCTGACGCTGAGCATGGCGTCGACCAATGCGCGGCAGTTGCGTCCGCTGGCGGCGATGGCGACGCCGGTCAATGCGACGGGGCAGCTGATCCGCTTCTGGACGAAGCCGATCGCCAATGTCGAACCCCGCTTGGGCGCGTACAAGATTCGCCTCTATTCCGAAGGCTCGCCCGGGTCGCCCGGCGGCAATTATCTGGAATATAATGCCGCCACGCTGATCCGAGAGGGGCAGAAGGGCGGCGAGCAGCGCTGGGGCAGCTTCACCGTGCCGGTCAGCGCCTTCACGGCGGTCGGCTCCGGGGCCAATGTCGCGGCGGTCAGCTGGGCGCTGGTCGAGGTGCAGGCCAACAGCGCCTCGCCGATGACGATCGCGGTCGGCAATGTCGAGGTCGTCGCGAATGGCCTGACCAAGGCGAAGATGATCATCGGCTTCGACGATCAATTCCCCGCCACCATCGCCTATGCCTCGCGCGCGATGGCACGCTATGGTTTTCGCGGCGTGCTGTATCTGTCGCCAGCCATCGACACCGGCAAGGCGGGCAAGCTGACCACTGCCACGATCAAAAACCTGCACGACAATCTGGGGTGGCAGATCGCCAGCCAGGCCTGGTCGACCGAAGCGGCGACGGGGGCGGGCGGCATCGACATGATGACCGCCGATCAGCGTACCGCAGAAATGGCCAAGCTGCGCAACTGGCAGAATGCGCTGGGGGTGACCGGCGGCGGGCATGGCAGCTATTTCAGCAATGTGGGGGTCGGCGACATGATCGCATACCCCATGTTCCGCCAGCATTTCCGGTCGATGCGCGCTTATTATTTCGGTGAGTTCGCGCAAGTCGAGACCTATCCCTGGGGCGACCCGATGCGCATCCGCGCGATGGGGGCGGGGGAGTTCCAATGGGGTAACAATCCCTCCATCTATTCGACCTACTGGAAGAACCATGTCGATCGGGCGATTGCGCAAAAGGGTGTGGGATTCCTGGTCTTTCACGACGGCCTGGCGGGATCGATGTCGAACTGGCAACCGGCCTTCGACCAGTTGATGGCCTATCTCGATGCCAATCGAGCGAGTATCGACGTCGTCACGGTCGAGGATCTGGAAAACCCGTAACAGGCGATCCGCGGGTCGGGGGCAAATGAGAAGAAAGGTGGAGGGGATGATTGCAGCGGACAGGAAGGTCAGCCTTGCCGCGTCGCTGCTGACCGCCTTGCTGTTCGGCGAAGTGGCGGCGATCGGCGTCGACGGACCGTTATTGGCGACGATCGCGGCGATGGCCGAGCTGCTTGTCGGTGCAGGCGTCCTGCTGGTGCTCCGCCCGAGCATCACCTTTTGGCGCACCTTTGCCCTGCCGCTGGTGGTGGCGGTCCTGGCCTGGGCCTGGATCGCCAGCCCGACCTGGTTCGCGGTCGATCCCTTCGGGCGGCAGTGGAGCGCCCCCGACATGCTGCCCCAGGCCAGCGCCCGATTTCTGGGCGGCATCGCGGTGCTGACGTCGGCGGCCGCGATCGGCTGGCGTCGGGGTGGCGTCCGCCTGACGATCGATCGCTGGCTGCTCTGGGGACTGATCGATATCGCGCTGGCGCTGGCGCTGCGCCACTATAATTCTGACGCGGTCTGGGGGCTCGACAAGGGCGATCTGCGCGACCGCTTCACGGGCACGTTTCTGAACGCCAATGCGGCGGGCTGTTATTTCGCGGTGCTCGCGGTGCTGGCGCTGGGGCGGGGGCTCGCGCTGGCGTTCGATCGCTCGACCCCCAGCACCTTCTTGATTCAGGTGGCCACACCGATCGCCTTTCTGGGCGGGATCGGCGCGTGTGCGATTACCGGATCGCGCACCGCGCTGCTTGCGCTGGTCATCGCGATCATCCTGATGGGCGCGCAGTTCGGGCCGCAATGGATGCGCCAGCAGCGCGGGAATATCCGCGCGCTGGCGATCGGGGCTGGCGCGATCGGCCTGTTGCTGGTGTTCGTCCTGCTCGGCGATGCGACCCTCGAACGGATCAGCCTGTTGGGCGAGGACTGGACCGGGCGGACCGATATGTGGAGCCTTTATGGGCGGCTCGCGGGGCAGGCGCCGCTCGGCTATGGACCAGGCGGTTTCGACGATGCCGCGCTGCACGGCTTCGCCTCCATCCATGAGGCGCATGTCGCCTGGTATGTCCATGCGCCGCACAATATCGTGCTGTCGCTGCTGATGACCGGCGGCTATCCCTATCTAGTGCTCATGGTCGCGCTGGCCGGAGCGTTGCTCTTTCCCTTTTTCCGCCGCGCACATCGTCTGCGCGAGCCCGCCGTGGTCGCGGCCGTCGTGGCGCTGGGGCTGATCCTGATCTGCGCCAGCACCGACATCGCGCTCGACATGCCCGCCATCGCGGCGATCGCGGCGATGCTGGCCGGGCTGGTCTGGGGGCGCGCCTCCCGCTTCGTGGCGGGGGCGCTGTCGATTCAGGAGGAAGAGGAGGAGAGGCGGCTTCTCACCAACGGATCGGCCGGCGAACCGGCGACCAGCCCCAGCGCATAGGCATAGGTCCGGCCCGACGCTTCGGCGAGCCAGGCGGTTTCCGACACCAGCCGGTCGCGGGTCTGCGCATCCAGCCGGGACCAGACCGCGACGCCGAACCGGATCCGCCACGGTGCGCTGTCTCGTAGAAAGGGCGCAGCGCGGTAGCTGGCGGCCAGTGCGGCGATCGCTTGCGGCGATTCGGGACCATGGTCGAGCAACTCGACATAGGCCCGCGCGACTTCCGCCTCGCCCCAGATGGGCCGTGTGGCCAGTGCCTGGGCGACGTCGCGCCGCGCCTCGACGAGCAGGGCGCGGGCATGGGCCGGATCGCTTGACGCTTCGCGGGCGCGCATGACGCCCCGGAGCAAGGCCGCGCGGGCGGGCAGGGGCTCGGTCCGCAACGTCGAAGGATCGAGCACGCGCAGATCGTCCGAGGTCGCCAGGCCCGCCGCCTGACGGATCGAGGCGTCGCGCATCCGCACGACGCGGCTCTCGTCGCGCACAACCGAAATGGTGAAGATCAGCGCGCCGCCCAGCGCCGCCAACGCCAGCGCGTTGACGGCTCGGGCGGCGGCCGAAGTCCGCTTACTCGGCGCGGTAATAGGCATGATATTTGGACGAGTAATAGAGCGCGCCATACGCTTCCTCGCCCGACTCGACCATCGAGAACAGCGTGCCCGCCACGGGCGCAGCGTCCTGCTGCAAGCCCGCCAGCGCGGCCTTCACCGCGTTGACCGGGGTGTCGCCCCACTTGATGACCATCACCACGGCGTCGGCCAGCGCGGCGATCGTCCGGCTGTCCGCGACGCCGAGCAGCGGCGCCGTGTCGACGACGATGCGGTCATAGCGGGCCGCCATCGCGGTCAACAGGTCGCGCATCCCGTCGCCGCTGAACAGGTCGTCGGCGCGGAAGGCGGTATCGGCGACCGGCAGCAGGTCCAGACCCGGCTGCTTGTCCGCCAGGATCGCCTGGTCGACCGGCAGTTGCTGGGTCAGCACTTCGACCAGCCCGACCAGCGGTTCGATCCCGGCCGATTCGCGCAGGCCCGCACGGCGCAGATCGGTGTCGATCAGCAGCACTCTCTCGCCCGCCAGCGCGCAGATCCGGGCGAGTGCCAGCGCGCTGCTGGTCTTGCCTTCGTCGGGCAGGCTGGACACCAGCGCGACGATCTTGCCGTTCTTGGGCAGGCCGTGACGCAGCACGCGCAGCGTCTCGGCATAGGAGCTCATCGGCTTTTCGAGCAGCAGCGCGGGCGCTGAGCAGCGTTCGCCCGCTGCGTTGCGCAGCTTGCTGGTGGCGATGCGCGGCACACTGGCCAGGACCGGCAGGCCCAGCGCCTCGACGTCGCGGATCGAGTACAGGCCGGTCGCCAGCACCTCACGCGTCACCACGCCCAGACCACCCAGCACCAACGCGCCGAGGCCAGCGAGCGCCAGCAACAGGCGGCGATTGGGCGAGGTCGGCGCCTCGGGCGGCACCGCGCTTTCGATCACCTGCGCCTGGCTCAGCGAGCTGCGCGTCACTTGGCTGACCTGCTGTGCCTGTTCGTTCAGGCTGTTGAGTGCGGCATGGGCGGCGTCCGCCTTGCGCTTGTAGCTTTCGGCGGCGCCGGTCGCGCGGGTGTCGCGCGACTGTTGCGCGCGCAGACGGCCCATCTCGCCGCGCAGGCTGGCGGCGCGGGCCTCGGCGGCATTGGCCTCGCTCTGCAGGCCGCCGACGATGCGATTGGCCTCGTCCTTGATCTGCGCATCGAGCGCGGTCAGCTGTTCGTTGACCTTGATGCTTTCCGGGTGGCGGGGGCCGTAACGGGCCAGGACTTCGCCCTGACGCTGGATCAGCTGGGCGCGCTGCCCACGCAGATCGGCGATCACGTTTGAGTTGAGCACCGCGGACACCGCGTCGATCCCGCCCGAGGCGATCTGCGCGCGCGCGACGCGCAGCCGCGCCTGCGCCGCCGCCGCTTCGGATTCCGCGGTGGCGAGCTGGGTGGCGAGCGGGGTGATCTGCTGGCCGGTGACGGTCGCGTCGCCGTCGTTCACGATGCCCGACTGCGCGCGGTATTGCGCGAGCTGCGCGTCGGCTTGCGCCGCCTGCCGGTTCAGCTCGGACAGGCGCTGGTCGAGATAGCTGGTCTCGCGCGAGGCGGTGCCGCTACGCTTGCCGATGCTGTAGGCGATATATTCATTGGCGAAGGCATTGGCGACATCGGCAGCCAAGCGCGGATCGCTCGCCGTGTAACCGACATTGACGATATAGGTCATCTTGTCGCGCGCGGTGTCGAGATGACCGAGCAGGCGATCGGCCAGCTCGCCCTCACGCTTGTCCCGCTCGGCTGGGGTGGCATTGGCGGGCAGGGGCTTCACCCCTTTGGTGAAGGCGGCGTTGCTGCCCAGCTTCAGCTTGTCGACCACCGCCGCGGCGATGTTGCGTGAGCGCATGACGTTGACTTCGGTGTCGAAGATATTCTGGTCCGGCCGCTCGCCGCTCATCTGCCCCAGCGCGGCGTTGGGCGAGGGATCGATCTTCACCCGTGCCACGGCCTCATATTTCCACGGCATCATCAGGATGAGTGCGGTCGCCACGGTGAAGGTGACGATCGCGATCACCGCGAAGATGCGCCAGCGCCGCCGGAACATGCCGATGGTCGCGCCCCACAGCGCGCGGATCACGCCGGGGCCGGTGGGCGGCGCCAGATCGGCGTTCAGGTCGCCAAGTCGTTCGGTAAGCATGGTCTTGGCGCCTTATGGGTGGATGGAGACGCCCGCGAGCGCTCGAAATTCGGAAAGGGCCGGGCCGTTCAGCCCGACATTGTCGCTGCTGCGCCGCGAATAACCCAGGTCGAGCCGCCCGGTCAGCAAACGGCTGGCCAGATAGGAAGCCCCGCCCCCGACCTGCTTCACCCGCGCCTTGCCGGGAACACCGACAAATTCATTCTCGGCATAGCTGATATTGTAATTGAGCAGCAGGTTGCGCAGCAGTTCATGGTCGAAGCGAAGGCCGGCGCCGGTGTTGAAGAAGCCGCTGCCGCCGAAGGTCGAATCCTGAATGTCGCGGAAGGCGTTGAAGGTGACGGTGGTCAGCGCCGTCGGAAAATATTCCAGCTTCGAGTCGAACGACAGGCCGCTGACATTCTGATAGATCGGGGCAGTGAAGCGGCGGTCGATATAGCCGATGCCCACCGAGCCGCGCAGCAAGGCGGTCAGGTCCAGCGACACGCCCGTCAGCACGCGGATTTCGCGCGAATCGCGATTGGCGACGTTGGGCGCGAGCTGCTGGTCATAGCTGGTGCCGGTATAGGTCACCTGGCCGAACAGGCCGGTGTCGGGCGTCAGGCCATATTCCATCTGCACCGCGCCGCGTGCGACTTCGCGGTCGCGATTGTCCTGCGAGATCAGGAAGCCGGTCAGCGTGCGGACGGGCATGAAGTTGTACTTGGCATAGTCCAGGCTGCCGACGACGCGGACGCGCGCGAAACGCGCATCGGCCATGAAGCGGGCCTGGCTCTGCTGATAGGGGGTGACGCTGCGCACATTGACCAGCGCCGCGCCCGAGAATTGCGATTCGAACCGCCGCGCGGTGTCCAGGCCCAGGGTCAGCGCGACGTCGCTGGTCGCATCGAAGCGGCCGAGCGAGCCGATCGACCAGCCATTCTGGTTGCGCGGGGTAGCCTCTGCATAGCGATAGAAATCGCCGCCGCCGGTCAGCTGCAGGCTGTGGCGCGACCAGTCCGACCGGGCGAACAGACGGGGGGCGACGCGCAGGAACGCGTCGTCGGTCTGGTTCGACGTGGTCTGATAGACGTTGTCGGTATAGCCGACCTGGGTGTCCAGCGTCGGCAACAGGGTGAAGCCACCCACCTTATAGCCGACGGGGTTGGTTTCCGGGCGGGCGCGTTCGAGCACGCTTTCGTTGCGGCCCCGATCGAACGCGATCGGTACGACCGTGTCGATCGCGTTGGAAACCTGTGCCTCGGCCGCAGCCGACACCGTCAGGGCGCCGACGGCGACGCCCATCGTCCAGAAGCGTAACATTGAACCCCCATTGAGTTGGGGCCGGTTTTCATGACCGGCCCTGAGATTTTTTAGTTCTGGGTCGTGTAGTTGACGCCGACACCGCCGCCGCCGATGGCGGGGCCAGCGCCCAGCGTGGCGGCCGTAGTGCCTGCGCCGCCGGTACCGCCGGTCCCCGACAGGCCCCGGCGGGCCGCCGACAGCGCATTGGCCAGCGCGTTCTTCACCTTGCGGCTCTGGTTGCCCGGCTGCTTGGCGAGATAGGTCAGCGCGGCCACATTGACCGCCGCGCTCTGCCCCTGCTGCGAAACGGCGAAGCTGATCGCGGCCTCGACATCCTGCTCGCTGGCCGTGGCGGGCAGCGCGGCGATGGCGGCAGTGATCGCGTCCGCGACCTTCTGCACCGCGGCCGGATCGGGTTCGTTTGTGACGGTCGCGGGGGGCGTGGCGGGCGCCTGGTTCTGAGCGGCCGCCAGCGCGGGGGCCGTAATGCCCAGCGCCATGACAGTCACGACGGCCAATGTCTTGTGTGCGATGTTCGACATGTGATTTCCCCTGCTGCCCCGTCCCCTGGAGCGATCAAAAATAACGTTCGCCGACGCGTACCGTGTCGCCCGGATAGATGGTGACGCCGGAGTCGAGCTTATATTCCCGCTCCATCGTCTCGCCGAACCGCTTGATGAAGATCTTCTTCTTGTTCGCGCGGTAGGTGAAGCCTTCGGCGCGCGCGACCGCGTTCAGCGCCGACAGGCCGTTGGAATAGGGATATTCGCCCGGCTTGCTGACTTCGCCCAGGATATAGAAGGGCCGGTAAGTCAGCACGTCCATGCTGACCCGCGGCTGGCGCAGATACCCGTCGGCGAGCTTGGCCTCGATGTCCTGGATCACCTCGCGCGGGGTACGGCCGATTGCCTTGACGTCACCGATCAGCGGCAGCGACAGCGTGCCGGAATCGCTGACCGTGAATTCACCCGAGAGGGTGTCTTCGTTGAACACGATGATGCGAACCTTGTCGGCCACGCCCAGCTTGTAATCGACGAGCGGCGCGGCGGCCGTTGTCGTATTGGTGACGGTCGTCGCGGGCGCGTCTGCCTTCGGTGCCACGCCCTGCTGGGCCGCAACGGGCGCCGCCATAGTCAGCAAGGAAAGACACAACCAAAGATCACGCATACGAATGCCCCCAAAAAACCGGCACGCTCTTTATATGTTGTGCTGCATAAGCTAACAACGATCCGTGAATAGCGGCCGGGCCGCGGCTTTCCGTTGCTACGTCCCGATTTTGGACAAGAAGCGGCGCTTCTTAGGCGATCGGGGACGGTGTTTCCCCAGACAGCAGGCGACTCAACTTGGCCGCCTCGCGCATCTGGTCATGGCGCTCGGCGACCAGTGCGCGGCCGGTGCGTCCCATCGCCGCCAGCGTCTCGCCATCGGCGATCGCGCATTCGCGGATCGCTTGCGCGATCGCTTCGATCGAGCCCGGGGTATAGAGCCAGCCGGTCTCGCCGTTGCGGACCAGGTCGGCCATCGCGGCGACATTGGTGGCCAGCACCGGGCGGCCCAGCGCCAGCGCTTCCATCACGACGATGGGCAGCCCTTCGGCGAAGCTTGCCATCACCATGGCCCGCGCGCGGTCCAGTTCGGCCCGCACCTGGCGCTCGTCGGCCCAGCCGGTGATGGTCACATGCGCGCCCAGATCATGCTGCGCGATCGCCGCCTCGATCTCGGGGCGCATCTCGCCGTCGCCGACCAGGGTCAGTGTCGCGGGTACGCCCTGTCGCCTTGCCAGCGCCAACCCCTCGATCAGCAGCAACTGCCCCTTTTGTCCGCTCAACCGGCCGATGCAGACGAAATGCGCCGCCTCGGCGGGTGGGGTCAGCGGCGCTTCGAGAAAGTCGGGCAGCAGGCCGCAGCGAACGACCTTGACCTTGCGCCAATCCTCCAGCCGCGCCCAACGATAGAGCTGGCTGGCGCAGAAATCGGTGATCGCGACGACATGGGCGGCGCGCGTGATCTTCAGCTGCAGCTTCGTCGACAGCGGCCGGTCGAATTCGTCCGGGCCATGGACGGTGAAGCTGTAGGTGATACCCGCCATGGTCGCACCCAGCATGGCGATCTCGGCAGCATTGGTGCCGAAATGGGCATGGAGATGCCGCACGCCCGCCGCCATCATCTCCTGGGCAAGGCGCGCGCCCTCCAGGAAGCTGACCATGTGGAGGGGGATGGAGCGATCCGTGTTGCGGCACATCGCCAGGGTCAGTCGCAAGGCGGCGAACCAGCGGGCGGGATGGCGGATAAGCATCGCGATCCCGGCGATCAGCAGCGGGGCGATCCCGCCGCGCAGCAGGAAGCGGGTCCGGTCGCGCTCGGCCAGGTCGACCGGATCGACCAGGTCGGCGTCCCAGCCGCGCAACGCCCAGCGGTGGACCGTCATGCCCTGCGCTTCCAACGCCAGGATTTCACGCCGCACGAAGCTGTGGCTGACCTTCGGATATTGGTTGATGAAATAGCCGATGGCCATGGGCGTGTCCGATGCGTGAAAGGCGTAAGCGGCCTTTGGAAAGCGGACCCGACGGATGCAACGTGGCATATTGCGCTAACGTATCAATACGGGGCATTCACAATAACGGACGAGGGCGGCAGCGCTTTCACGACCCGCGACATGAACTTATACGGCATGTCATTCGGGCGGGGGGACGATGATCGCATGTATCGCAACGACGTTTCGACGCCTCGTCAGCCAGTTCGTGATTGATGGATAGGGTCGCCACCCCTTTGTCGGGAGGAAATCCCGACATGTCGTCTGGTCATCATCATCTGGCGCGGCTGGATGGTTGCCGGGCTATTGCGATCCTGACGGTGATGATGGGGCACATGCTTCCGCTGGGGTCGGGACAATGGCGGGGCAATGTCGCCATTTCCGCGATCGGCATGGCGGTCTTCTTCGCGCTCTCCGGCTTTCTGATCGTCAGTCTGTTGCTGCGGGACGATGCGGTTGTTCCGTTCATCATCAAGCGCTTGTTCCGCATCGTGCCGCTCGCCTGGCTGTACACGCTGGTCGTGATCGCCGGCCAGGGCGCGTCCTGGGATGTGATCGGGGCCAATCTTCTGTTCTTTGCCAATGCCCAGAAGGCATGGCTGGCCTATGCACCGCATTTCTGGAGCCTGTCGGTCGAAGTGCAATTCTATGGTTTCGTCGCTTTGCTGGTGGCGATCGGCGGACGCCGCGCGCTGTGGCTCCTGCCGCCGCTGGCGATAGCGGTCACCGCATGGCGGATCGGCCATCATGCGACGTTCGGCAGCCATACCTTCGACCGGGTGGACGAGATCATGGCCGGCGGAACGCTCGCGCTGCTGGTTGCGAAGCGGTGGCAGCCGCCTCTCTGGGCGCGGAGCCCAGCCATCGTGTTTGTCCTTTTCCTTGTCCTGTTCTTCGGCATGTTGAAGCCCGTCGTCGCAGCGTTCCCCGTGATCGCCTATGCACGGCCCTATCTTGCCGCGTCGCTGGTGGGCTTGAGCCTGACGATGCATGACGGTGCGCTGGCGCGGATGCTGGGCGGGCGGGTTCTGGGCTATGTCGCGCGGATTTCCTACGCGTTGTACGTCCTGCATCCGCTGACCTATTCGGGGTGGATGGGCAGCGGGAACACGGCGGTCCGCTATACGAAGCGGATTTTCAGTGTCCTTCTCGCTTTTGCGGGGGCGCATGTGTCGACATTCTATTTCGAACAGCCCTTGACCCGGCTGGGACGGCGGATCGCGGATCGTTGGTCGCGGCCTGCCCAAGGCGCGTCGCATAAGATTGCGGAGGCGGCATGAGCCATATGGGAGCATGGGCGCATATCCGGGAAGATCGGGCGCTCTATCGTGAGGGCTGGCTGGCGCAGGGGCTCTGGGCGCTGGCCATCCATCGTCTGTCTGCGGGCCGGTTTGCGCGGCGGCGTGGCGTGGTGCGCAGCCTGTGGGGGGTGGCGGCCAAGCTGGCGGGAAAATGGGCCGAGTTCGCATGTGGCATCTCGTTGCCCGAGACCGCGACGATCGGGCGGCGGCTGCGCATCGAGCATTTCGGCGGCATCGTCGTCCATGGATCGACCGTGATCGGCGATGACTGCGTGCTGCGACAGAATGTGACGCTGGGCAATCGCAGCGAGGCGCGCCCGCTCGAAGCGCCGATCCTGGGCAATAGGGTTCAGATCGGCGCAGGCGCGGTGGTGCTGGGCGCGGTGCGGATCGGCGATGGTGCGATCATCGGTGCCAACGCCGTGGTGCTGAGCGACGTGCCAGCCGGAGCGATCGCGGTCGGCAATCCGGCCAGGATCATCGAGCGCGCATCGGTATAATTGTCCCCGGCAGGGGCGGATGACGGCTGTGATGCATTGGTCGGTAAACCAGTGGCGCAGACTGATGGCGTCAGGGCAAGCGCGATGCGTCGACCGCGATGATGGCTCATGCCATGCCGATCGGCATCGCGGCAAAATGTCCGGGAAATCCACCATGACCGGGCAATCCGCCTTTGTGGCGAGTGCTGCAGACCCCCCTACGAAAAATGTCGGTCCCTATTTCGCCATTGTCATTCCTTCCGCCGCGCCGTGCCCGGCGTCCCTCGTTTCACCATGAGATGACGCTGCTTCACGTCGTCCGTCCGCCGGTGGGCCGGACTCCCGCGCGAGTGGCGGAGAAAAACAGGGGAGGTCATGCGCGATCGCCGACCGATCCGGCGATCATCGAGGGTTCGGCTGTCGATCGGTTCAGCTTGGCGTAGGATAGTGCGAACTAAGGCGCTGGTCCGACGACGACAGGCCGACGAACAGGGGCTATCATATCCGCATGACCATATTGTCTTTCTCCGTTTCCCACTCCTCGATTGCCCGGCTGCTCGGTACGCTGGCGGCGGGGTCGATGATCGCGACGCCGCTGATGGCGCAGGTTGCGCCGCCGCCGGTGATGGTGCCCGCCGCTCCTGCGCAGACCCAGGTGCCGCCGTCCGCGGTCGTCCAGCCCTTGCCCCCAGCCGCTCCGGCCGTTTCGATGCCGACGCTGTCCGACGCGCAGGCGCGGCAGCTCGCGACCTTGGTTGCGCAAGGCGAGGTCGCGCAGGGGCTGCGGCAGGGACCGCCGCGCGACCTGTCCGCCCTTTCGCCCACCGCGCTGACTCGCGTGGCGCTGGATTACGCCCATGCGGTGCATGCCGGGCGACTCGACCCGGCCGATTTCACCAAGGATTGGGGCATCCGTCCGCAACCCTATGATCCGTTGCCGGGCTTTGCGGAGGCGGTGCGGCGCGATCGGCTGGCGGCATGGATCGCCTCGCTGCCCCCGCCCTATGCGGGCTATGACGCGCTCGTGAAGGGGCTTGCGCGTTATCGTGCGATGGCGGCGGCCGGGGGCTGGTCGTCCCTGCCCGGTACGACGATTAATTTCGGAACGAGCGGGCTGCAGGTGCTCGCGCTGCGCAAGCGGCTGGCGATCGAGGACCCGGCGGTCAGTGCCACCGGCGAGAAGTTCGACGATGATCTGCTGGCGGCGGTCCGGCGGGCGCAGCGTCGCTACGGCCTGAACCCGGTCGGCACCGTCGGCAGCCAGACCATCGCCGTGCTCAACGTGCCGGTGGCACAGCGCATTCGCCAGATCATGGCGAATATGGAGCGTTGGCGCTGGCTGCCTCAGCAGTTGGAGGCCAAGCGCGTTCAGGTGAACATCGCCGCCGCCGTGCTGACCGTGTTCGACGGCGACAATCCGGTGATGTCGATGAAGGCGGTCACGGGCCGTCCGGGTAACGAGACGCCGATGCTGGTGTCGACGATCCGCAGCATCGTGCTCAACCCGCCTTGGAACGTGCCCAGCTCGATCGCGAACAAGGAGCTGTGGCCCAAGGAGCGGGCGAACCCCGGCTATCTGAAGCGGGCGGGCTTCCGCGTGATCGACAATGGCGACGGCTCCAAGCGGTTGCAGCAATCGTCGGAAAAAAGTGCGCTGGGCCGGTACAAGTTCGACTTCCCCAACGACTTCGCGGTCTATCTGCACGACACGCCCGCCCAGTCGGGCTTCTCCAAGTTCGACCGGCTGGCCAGCCATGGCTGTGTCCGACTGGAAAAGCCCGCCGATCTGGCCTCCTTGATGCTGAAGACGACGCCCGAATGGCAGCAGCCGCAGATCGATGCGGTCATCGCCTCGGGCAAGACGGTGCGCGCGACCATGGCGGAGCCGGTGGCGGTCTATCTGCTCTATTGGACGGCCTTCGCCAATGCCGATGGGCAGGTGGGATTCCGCGAGGATCCCTATAGCTGGGATTCGCAACTCGCGGCCAAGATCGAGGCCCGCTCGGCCGAGCGCGCCCAGGCGACCAAGGACTAAAGGGGATATATGATGAAGATTGCCACCAAGAGCGCCACGGCGCTGTTCGCGGCCGGGCTGTTGCTGGCGGGCTGTTCGCGCTCGTCGGAGGACCCGCCCGTGCCCGTCGAGAATGACACGGCCGTAGTCGAGGACAACATGACCGTGCCGGACGAGACCCCGGTCATGACCAACGATACGGAGGTCGTCGCGCCGGTCAACATGGCCGCCGACACCATTCCGCCGCCGCCGCCCGAGCGGACGGTCGACCAGCAGATGCTGGACGACGCATCGGCCACCGGCATGACTTCGCGCGTCCAGCGTACGCCGAGCGGCGACACGCCTCCGGTGGATGGTGTCGAGCCAAAGGACGGGCAGTAACATACGATCCTCCCCGACACGGGGAGGTGGCAGGCCGCAGGGCTGACGGAGGGGGGCTTCCTCAAGGGATGTCCCGTGCGGCGATCCCCCCTCCACCATCCTTCGGATGGTCCCCCTCCCCGTACCGGGGAGGATTTACTGTTCGATCTCGCGGATCAGCGCGGCACGCTGCGCCTCGGTCGGTCGCCATAGACCCGCCATCGAACCCTGCGCCCCGAACAACGCATCGACCACGGACGCCGCATCGCCTTCGGCCCAAAGCCTGGCCAGTTCCGCCCGACGCGGATCGGGCGAGGCGTCATTGCCCGTGCGGATGAACCGCAGCCACGCCGCCAGCGCGGTCAGCGTCGCAGGCGCGTCCCCGCCATGCGCCGCCAGCGAGGACAGCCAGCGCGGGCCGACCTTTTGCGATCCGTCGCTGGCGATCTGTGACAGGCGATGTTCCAGCGTCGTGTTGGCAAAGCGCGCAAGCAGCGCATCGGCATAGGGCTCCAGCGCTTGCCCCTCGGCGGCGGTGAAGCTGGTCGCCGCCTCGGCGCGCATCAACCGTTCGACCACGGGGCGGATCTGGGGATCGGCGACCGCCTGGTGAACGAATATGTGGCCACGCTCCAGACCCAGATAGGCGAGCGCCGAATGCGCGCCGTTCAGCATCCGCAGCTTGGCGGTTTCATAAGGCGCCACATCGGCGACGAACTGCGCACCACCCGCTTCCCAGCGGGGCCGGTCCCCGGCGAAATCATCCTCGATCACCCATTGGCGATAGGGTTCGGTGATGACGGCGGCCTCGTCGCGCAGGCCCAGCGTCGCGCCGACGCGGTCGCGGTCGGCGTCGGTCACGGCGGGGACGATCCGGTCGATCATCGTATTGGGGCAGCGCCATTCCCGTTCGAACCAGTCGCGCTCGGCGGTCTGCCCCTGATGGTCGAGAAAGGCGGCCAGCGCGGCGCGCAGCACCCGTCCATTGTCGGGCAGATTGTCGCAACTGACCAATGTCAGTGGATCCCGTCCGCTGTAGCGCCGCGCGACCACCGCCTGCGCCAGATAATGATAGATGCTGTTGCCGTCCGCGACGATGCCCGCCAGATCGGTCGCGCCATCGGGCCGCCGCCAATAACCCTTTTCGGTGACGGTCAGCGTCACGACGCGTGTGTCGGGCGCGGCGAGCAGGGCGGCCAGACGCGCGGGCGCCTGGGCCGCTACGGTGGTCTCTTGGATCGCGCCGATCAGCCGGACGGCCTCCCCGTCGCTCGATCGTTCGGTGACGGTGTAGAGCCCATCCTGCGACGCCATCTGGTCATGCACGCCCGCCGAGCGCAGCGAAGCCGCCGCGATCGCCCAGTCGCGGTCGCCCGCCGCCATGGCGTCGTCGGTATAGACCGCCTGATGCGCACGGTGGAACGCGCCGAGGCCAATATGGACGATGCCGATCCGCTGAGCGGCCCGGTCATAGCCGGGGCGTGCCACGCTATCGGGCAGAGTCGCGGCGGTCGTTCCACTCAGCCGGGTCACAGCCGGTACGCCGTGCGGATCAGTCCGTTGGTCAGGGCATGGGCCAGTTCGACCGCCTCATCCTCCTCAATTCGGTGCTCGGCGACGAGGCGCGCGAGGAAGCCGCAATCGATCCGCCGCGCCACGTCATGCCGCGCCGGTATCGACAGGAAGGCGCGGGTGTCGTCGTTGAAACCCACCGTGTTGTAGAAGCCCGCCGTCTCGGTCGTCATCTCGCGGAAGCGGCGCATCCCCTCCGGGCTGTCATGGAACCACCAGGCGGGGCCGAGCTTCAGGCACGGGTAATGCCCGGCCAGCGGGGCCAGCTCGCGCGCATAGACGCTTTCGTCCAGCGTAAAGAGGATGATGGTCAGGTCGCGCTCATTGCCGACGACGTCGAGCATGGGCTTGAGCGCATGGACGTAATCGGTGCGCATCGGCATGTCCGCGCCCTTGTCGCGACCATGGCTGGCGAACAGGCCCGCATTATGGTTGCGGAACGATCCGGGGTGGATTTGCATCGTCATGCCGTCCGCGACGCTCATCTTCGCCATCTCGGTCAGCATCTGCGCGCGGAACAGCTCGGCATCGGCGGGCGTCCAGCGGCTGCCGACGACACGCGCGAACAGCGCCTCGCATTCGGCCGTGGATAGGTTCGCGGTCGCCGCGGTGGGGTGGCCATGATCGGTCGCGGTGGCGCCCAGAGCGCGGAAGGCAGCGCGACGCTTGGCATGGGCGGCGAGATAGCCCGACCAGCTATAGACATCCTCGCCGGTGAGCTCGGCGAAGCGCTGCATCGCGCCTGCGAACTGCTCATGCTCGACATCGATGACGCTGTCGGGGCGATAGGTAGTGATGACCCGGCCCGACCACCCTGAGTCGCGGATGGCCTGGTGATGAATCAATGGATCGTCGGCGCCTTCGGTCGTGGCCAGACACTCGATCCGGAACCGCTCGAACAGCGCACGCGGGCGGAAGGCGGGGGTGGCGAGCGCCTCGCCGATCGCGTCGAAATAGCGGTCGGCGGTCGCTTCCTCTAGCGCGACGTCGAAGCCGAACACCTCGGCGAAGACATGGTCGAGCCACATGCGCGACGGCGTGCCCCGGAACAGGTGATAGTTCGCCGCGAACAGCTTCCACGCCTCGCGCGGATCGGTCGCGGGGCGACCGCCGCGATGCGGGATGCCCAGATCGTCGAGCGCTATGCCCTGGCTGTAGAGCATGCGGAAGACATAATGGTCGGGCGCGAGCAGCAGGTCGCTGGCGTCGCGCCACGGCTCGTCGGTAGCGAACCAGCGTGGATCGGTGTGACCATGCGGGCTGATGATCGGCAGGTCGGCGATCTCGGCATAAAGCGTCCGCGCGATGCCCCGCGTCGTCGGGTCGGCGGGCAACAGCCGGTCGGGGTGCAGCTCCAGCTTGCGGGTCATGCGATCATCTCCAGCGCGGCTTCGGTCCTGGCCGCGTTCAGCCCCAGCATATGTACGATTCCCTGCTCCAGCCCGCGCAGCTCGGCTAGCCCGCGCATCCGTCCGAGCAACGAATAGCCGGGATTGGAGATGCGGTGCAGGTCGTCCATCATCCGATGGCCATGATCGGGACGCATTACGATCGCACGGCCCTGCGCGTGGGAGATTTCGACGACTGCCTGCAGGACTTCGGTCATGCGGGCATTGCCGCCCAGATGCTCGGCCTCATGGAAATTGCGCTCGCCTGCTTCCCAGCCGACCGAGCGGAGATGGAGGAAGTCGATCCGTTCGGCAAAGCGCCGGACCATGGCGGGCAGGTCGTTGTCCGGCCGCGCGCCGAACGAGCCGGTGCAGAAGCACAGTCCGTTCGCCATCGACGGTACGGCGGCATAGAGATGATCGAGGTCGTCGGCCGTGCTGACCACACGGGGCAGGCCGAAAATGGGGAAGGGCGGGTCGTCGGGATGGACGACGAGCGTAATGCCGACTTCCTCGGCGATCGGGCAGACCGCACGCAGGAAGGCGATATGGTTGGCCCGCAATGCCTCGGCGTCGATCCCGGCATAGCTGTCGATCGCGCGCAGAAAGGCGGGGGAGTCGAAACTTTCTTCGCTGCCGGGAAGTCCTGCGATGATCGTGCGTTCGAGCTTGTAGCGTTCCTCCGGCGTCATCGCGGCGAAGCGCTCGGCGGCGGCGGCGCGAACGGCCTCCGAATAATCCGCCTCGGCGCCCGGACGGCGCAGGATATGGATGTCATAGGCCGCTACCGCCGCCCATTCGAAACGCAGTGCGGTCGCCCCGTCGGGCAACTCCCAGTCCAGGTCGGTGCGCGTCCAGTCGAGCAGCGGCATGAAATTATAGGTCACGGTCCGCACGCCCTCGGCCGCCAGGTTGCGCAGACTGTCGCCATAAGCCTGAACGAGTTCGTCGGTCAGCTCGCCCCGCTTGATCGCATCGTGCACCGGTAGGCTTTCCACCGTCGACCAGCCGAGTCCGGCTGCCTCGATCATCGCCCGCCGCTCGGCGATCGCCTCGCGCGGCCATACCACGCCGTTGGGAATTTCATGGAGCGCGGTGACGACCTCGGTGGCGCCCGCTTGACGGATATGGGACAAGTCGATCGGGTCGGCGGGTCCGAACCACCGCATAGACTGGATCATCAACACGTCCGCTACCCTCGTCCCATATCGCATTTTCGCTAGGGTTAGCGGTAGCATTCGACATTCGGATTGACCAGTTACAAATTTTGGCCTTGCCACTATGTCGGCGTGGCGGGGTAGGGCAGGAGATAGGTGGAATGCAGATCGTCGTCGTCGGTGAAGGGATGATCGAATTGTCGCGGGCCGAGGGCAGCCTTTGGCGGCTGGGTCATGGCGGCGACACGCTCAACACCGCGATCCACTTGGCGCGCATGGATCGCTACGTCCGCTATGTAACCGCGCTCGGCGACGATCCGTTCAGTGTGACGCTGCTCCAGGATTGGGCCGCGGAGGGGATCGATACCAGCCTCACCTTGCGCGATCCGACCCGAATGCCCGGTCTGTACGCGATCACGACCGACGAGGCGGGCGAGCGCAGCTTTTCCTATTGGCGGGGGCAGAGCGCCGCGCGGTGCACCTTGTCCCTGCCGGGCAACGAGGCGGTGATGGCCGAGGCCGAACAGGCCGATCTGCTGCTCTTCTCACTCATCACCCTGGCAATCCTAGACGAGCCGAGCCGCGAGCATCTGTTCGATCTGGCGCAACGGGTCCGCGCGCGGGGCGGCCGGGTCGCGTTCGACGGCAATTACCGCCCCCGCCTGTTCGCTGCCCAAGACGAGGCGCGCGCGCTATGCCGCCGGGCGATCAGCACCTGCGACATCGGTCTGCCGACGCTGGAGGACGAGGCGATGCTGGTCGGCGCCAAGTCGGCCGAGGAGGTGCGCGATCGCTGGCAGGCACTGGGCGCGGGCGAGGTCGTGGTGAAGCTGGGCGCAGATGGCTGTCTGGTCACGGGTGCCGGTATCATACCCCCGCCGGAGCGCCTGAGCCCTCGCGATACCAGCGGGGCGGGGGATGCGTTCAACGCGGGCTATCTGGGTGCGCGGCTGGATGGTTTGTCGCCGGCGGACGCGGCGGTGCGCGGGCATAAACTGGCCGGGTGGACGGTGATGCGTTCTGGGGCGATCCCGGCGTGGGATGATGATTTGCCGCGATGAGAAGCGTTTTGGACTGACCAAAATTAAAGGGTCGGTCATGGGCTGGCCTGAATAGCCCCTCCCCTTCAGGGGAGGGGTTGGGGTGGGGCTTCTCCCACCCGCGATCCGCTCGCGGAAGCGCCCCACCCCCGGCCCCTCCCCGGAAGGGGAGGGGAGTGATTTGCACATATCCCACCCCCAAACCCACCGCCGTTCGCACTGAGCGAAGTCGAATTGCACGGCATTCGCTTGCGGCGGGGCAAGGGCGTGGCCTTCGGCTTCGCCCAGGCTGAACGGCAGTAGAGGCGTCCTCGGCACCACAAATGAAAAAGGGGCCGGAACCTCGGTCCCGACCCCCAATCCTGTCAGCCTGATAGCTGGCGGCGATTACGCGCCCGGGATTTCCGAGACGTTCACCTTGATGCCGCGGCCCATCGTCGACGAGACGGCGACCTTGCGGACATACTTGCCCTTCGCGCCCGACGGCTTGGCCTTGATCAGAGCGTCGACCAGCGCGTCGAAGTTGGCGCGCAGGTCTTCCGCCGGGAACGACGCCTTGCCGATGCCCGAATGGATGATGCCGGCCTTTTCGACGCGGTACTCGACCTGACCGCCCTTGGCCGCCTTGACGACTTCGGCGACGTTCATGGTCACGGTGCCCAGCTTCGGGTTCGGCATCAGGCCCTTGGGGCCGAGAACCTTACCGAGGCGGCCGACGACGCCCATCATGTCCGGGGTCGCGATGCAGCGATCGAAATCGATGGTGCCGCCCTGGATGGTTTCCATCAGGTCCTCGGCACCCACGACATCGGCGCCAGCGGCGCGCGCTTCGTCGGCCTTCGCGCCCTTGGCGAACACGCCGACGCGAACGGTCTTGCCGGTGCCCTTGGGCAGGGTGACGACGCCGCGGACCATCTGGTCGGCGTGGCGCGGGTCAACGCCCAGGTTCACGGCGACTTCGATCGTCTCGTCGAACTTCGAGGTCGCATGGGTGCGCGCCAGCGAGATCGCTTCGTCGATGCCGTGCAGCTTCTCGGCGTCGATCTGGACGGCCTTCTGCTTCTTGGTCAGCTTCGCCATGATCTTAGCCCTCCACCACTTCGAGGCCCATCGCGCGGGCGGAGCCTTCGATGATCTTGGTCGCAGCCTCGATATCGTTGGCGTTCAGGTCCTTCATCTTGACCTGGGCGATTTCCGCGAGCTTCGAGCGCGCGATCTTGCCCGCCGACACCTTGCCCGGCTCCTTCGAGCCCGACTTCAGATTGGCCGCCTTCTTGATGAGGTAGGTCGCAGGCGCGGTCTTCGTCTCGAACGAGAACGAACGATCGGCATAGACGGTGATGACGGTGGGCAGCGGGGTGCCCTTCTCGACTTCGCCGGTCTGCGCGTTGAACGCCTTGCAGAATTCCATGATGTTCACACCGCGCTGACCCAGCGCCGGGCCGATCGGCGGCGAGGGGTTGGCGGCGCCTGCAGGGACCTGCAGCTTGATATAGCCGGTAATCTTCTTTGCCATGTCACTCTCTTTTCGAGTCTAGCGGTCGTGACGGGCGCGTGGCGTACGCCAGCGCACCCTCCCGCAAGGGTTCCGTCGCATGATGCTTGGGAAGCGTGGGCCGTTACCCGAAAATGGCGGGAATGGCAAGGAGTGGATTGCGCTTGTCAGGGCCGATCCGGCCATGTCACCTTGCGTTCATGATGGACGACTCGGTCGAGGGAGCGACCGGTTCCGCCATCGCTCGAACGGGGGTTCGATACATGCGACGGGGATGGGGCGCGCTGGCCTTTGCGGCGGCGTTGACGATGACTGCGACACCGCTGACGGCGCAGGAAAAGACTGGCAACAAACCCGGTTTCACGCTGGCGCCCGGCACTGTGACCATCGTCCTGATGCGGCCCGAAATCGCGGTCGGCGCGCAGTCGACCGGTGGGGCATACGAACCCAATGCCGACTGGACCGACCAGGCGCGCGAGAATCTGGGCAAGGCGCTGGCCGAGGCGCAAGGGCGGCTGGGCAACCGGGTCATCACCCATGTCGAGCCGGTCGGCCAAGGCGCGGCCGTGGCGCATGAATATCGCGCGCTGTTCACCGCGCTGGCCGACTCGGTCCAGACCTATCAGTTCTTCCCCGGCAATCGCCTGCCGACCAAGAAGCGCGACGACAGCTTCCTGTGGTCGATCGGGTCCGAGGTGGCCAGCCTGCCAGGCGTGCAGGGCGCGGACTATGCGCTCTTCGTGACGACCGAGGATCATTACGGCTCGACCGGGCGCAAGCTGTTGCAGGTCTTCGCCGCCGGGGTGGCGGGCATCGGGGTGAGTTCGGGCGTGCACAAGGGCTATGCCGGGCTGATCGACCTGAAGACCGGCGACCTGGTGTGGTTGAACGCCGACCTGGCCATGGGTGGCGATGTCCGCACGCCCGAGGGTGCGGCCAAGCGCGTGGCGCAGTTGCTGGAGGGCTTTCCGGGCAAGCCGGTCGAAGCGCCGGTGACGTCCGTCGCCACCAAGACCGCCGCACGCTAAAAGGAGGGGCGGCATGGCCGGATGGATGATCGCCGCCGCGCTCGCGGGCGCGGCTTTGGGCGCGGACGCGTCCGACAGGCTGGCGCCGCTGCCGCCTTATGGCACGGCCTATACGCCGACGACCGTCGACGAGCGCGGCCTGTGGCAACAGGCGGATGAGGCGGAGCGCGACCTGCGCGACTCGCCCGCCGTGATCCGCGACGCGGCGTTGAACGCTTATATAGGCAAGGTCCTCTGCCGGTCGGTAGGCGAGGATCGCTGTCGCGGCGTGCGAGTCTATGTGGTGCGCGCGCCCTATTTCAACGCGTTCATGGCGCCCAACGGCATGATGATCGTGTGGACCGGCGCGCTGCTCCGATTGCGCGACGAGGCGGAACTCGCATCAGTGCTCGGTCACGAGTTCGGGCATTTCGAGATGCGCCACGGGCTGAAGACGTTTCGCCGGGGACGGACGATCGGCGACATCATCGCCTGGACGAGCGTGATCTCGCCCTACAGCACCTTGCCGGTCAGTCTGATCCAGCTTCACTTCTCCTATAGCCGCGCGCAGGAGACCGAGGCCGATCTCATGGGCCTGCGCTATCTGACGGCGGCCGGCTATCGGCCGCTGGCCGCGTCGCGCATCTGGGAGCGGCTGATGGCGGAGGAGGATGCGACCGCGCTGGGCCGCAAACGACGCGTCACCCATCACTATTCCGCAGGCTTCTTCGCCGACCACCCGACCGAACTCGCCCGTGCGACCTATCTGCGCGAAACGGCGGGCGCGGATGGCGAGCGTGGTGACGAGGCGCGCGATGCGTTCCTGACGGCGATGCGGCCGTGGCGCGCGACCTTTCTGGCCGACCAGATCAAGCGCAACGATTTCGGCGGATCGGAATATCTGCTCGGCGAACTGGCGACCGGGCACTGGACGTCCGACCTGCTGCTGACGCGCGGCGAGCTTTATCGCGAACGCGGCAATCCGCGTGACCTGGTGAGCGCGGCGCAATTCTATCAGCAAGCGATCGATGCGGGCTGCACCGATCCGATCGCCTGGCGCGGGCTGGGCCCGTCGCTGCTGCGCGGCCAGCAGGCGGCGGCGGGGCGTGCCGCACTGAAAACCTATCTGGAAAAGGCCCCGGCCGCGAGCGACCGGGCGGCCATGGCAATGTTGATCGGGGAAGGGGGCGTGCAATGAACAAGTTCGGGATTGTGGCGATCGGACTGGCGCTGATCGCGGCACCGGTGGCGGCGGGCAATCGCCTGATCGTTCCGGGGCAGCCGGTGGCGGTCGCCAAGTCGATGCTGACGGTCACGCCGGCGGTGGAGTGGAACAAGCTGGGCGCGCGACCGGGCCGCAATTCGGAGACATGGACCTTCGATGGCGACGCGCTGAACGACCTGACCTTCTATGGCGGGATCGAGCCCGAACGGACGCTGTTCCGCGAGGTCAGCAAGCGCAACAAGCCGCTGCCACGCGTCAAGGCGACGATGCTGGTGACCGACATTCCGACGCTGGTCGAGAACAGCTATCGCATCGCGCTCGACACGCCGCTTTTCACCGTCGAGGGGATGGAACCGATGGCTTTTGCGGGCAAGCCGGGCATCCGCTTCACCTATAGCTTCACCCGCCCCAACGAGGATCTGCCGCGCAAGGGTGAGGGGCGCGGGGCGATGATTGACGGCAAACTGTACCTCATCACCTTCGAGGCGCCGCGCTTGCACTATTTCGACGCCGGGGTCGCGTCGTTCCGACAGGTGGCGGACAGCGCGAAATTGTGACGGAGCGCTCCTCGCTCCTCCCGACCCTTCTCGCCCGCGGGGCGGGGAGGTGACATTCAACGGGCGCTGCGCTCCCCCAAATCCGGCCAGCGCTCCAACATCGCCGCCGTCACGCCGTTGGTCCAGCCAAAGCCGTCCTGCGTCGGATACTCGCCGCCGCCGCCCGGCCGACGTTCCTCGACGTCATATTTTTCCAGCAGCTTACCCGTCTCGGCATAGGTGCGCGTGACGGTGGCGATCCAGCGGCGGGCAATATCCTTGGCCAGCGCCTGTTCGCCGTAACGCCCGAACCCTTCGACCGCGACCCATTGCAGCGGCGCCCAGCCATTGGGCGCATCCCATTGCTGGCCGGTGCGGATGCCGGTGGTGCGCAGGCCCCCTTCGCCAACCAGCGTGGTGCGCGTCGTCGCGGCCACCGCGCGCGCCTGTTCTGCGCTGGCGAGCCCGGCGAACAGCGGGAAAAGCGACGCGGCGGTTCGCGCCGCCGTGGGGCGCCCGGCAATCCGGTGCCAATCGGCGAAGCGCTTCTCTCCCGCCACCCAGAGATAGCGGTCGATCGCCGCCTTGCGTCGCGCCGCCATATCGGTGAAGCGGCGCGCCGTCGCCGCATCCCCGGCGGCGGTGGCCCGAGCGGCAATGCGGGTTTCGGCCATCCATAACAGGCTGTTGAGATCGACCGGCACGATGTCGATGGTATGGATCGTCTCCAGCCGCATCGGATCGGCCAGCCATCGCGAGCTGAAATCCCAGCCCGACTCCGCCGCCGCGCGCAGATCGCGCTGAACGACGGCGGCGGGGCGGGGGGCGGCCTTGGCGGCGGTCTCGCGATCCTCGCGCCAGCTTTCGTCGCGGGGGGTGTCGCGCGCGTCCCAGTAGCGGTTGAGCAGGCTGCCATCGGGCATCCGCACGACATGGCTACACGCGCCGCTCGCATCCAGGCAGTTCGCCCCCGCCATCCAGTAATCATGCTCGCGGATCAGCGCCGCCAGCCGCCGTTTCGCCAGAACGGGATCGCGATTGTCCGACAGGTCCATCATCAGCGCGAGGAAGGGCGGCTGCGAGCGGCTGAGATAATAGGTCCGCGTGCCATTGGGGACATGCCCGTAACGCTCGACCAGATCGACAAAGTCGGCGAGCATCGCCTCGATCAACGGCGCCTGCCCATCGGCCTTCAGCCCCAGCATGGTGAAATAGCTGTCCCAGTAATAAATCTCCTGGAAACGATCGCCCGGCACGACATAGCCATGGTCCAGGCCCAGCGCCGACGACCCCGCGACGGCCGCGAAGGGCGCGCGGCCCAGGATCGGCCAGAGTTCGCGGATGCGTTCGCGCAACGGCGGGCGGGCCTGCGTGTCGCCGCGCACCGAGAAATGCCGGCGGACGAACGCGGCCAGCGCGGTCTTGCCGACCGGCTTTTCGCGGGCATAGGCGGCCATGATCGCTTGCGGAGCCTGACGCGGCACCGCGTCGGCGAAGGTCTTGCCATCGGGAAACACCTGCGCCTCCTGCACCGCGCCGAACAGCGGGCCGTAGATATCGGCGGGGGAGGGGGGCGCATTCTGGGCCTGGAGCAGAAGCGCCAGCACGGGCAGCAGGACCAGCGGGCGCAAGCGGGTGACGATCATCTTCCTCTCCTGACTATTCGGTTCGGGCGGCGCGGGGCAATGTGACAATGGCGGACAGGCCCCCGCCCGGTGCCTCGCCCAGCATCAGCTCGCCGCCGTGCAGCGCAGCCAGTTCGCGCGCGATCGCCAGCCCGAAGCCGTGCCCGTCGCCGCGTTCGTCCAGCCGCGCGCCCGCCTGCGTGGCGCGGATCCGGTCGGCCTCGGCGATACCGGGGCCGTCATCGGTGACGCCGAGCCGGATCTGCCGTCCGTCGGCGACCGCCATGATCGCCACCGCAGTGCGGGCATGGCGTGCGGCATTGTCGATCAGATTGCCCGCGACCTCGTCCAGATCCTGTGCTTCCATCGCGACCATCAGCGCGTCCGTCATATCGGTGGTGATCGTGATCCCCCGGTCGGCGTGAATTCGCGCGATGGCATGGGCGAGATCCTCGATCGCCGGGCGGAGCGGGGTCGCGGCGCGGCTGGTGCCCAACTGAACCCGTGCGCGGGCAAGGTGGTGGCGGATGGTTGCGTCGATCCGCGCGACCTGCTCGGCGCGAGGCGGGTCGTTCGCCAGATCGAGTGCCAGCGTCGCCACCGGCGTCTTGAGCGCATGGGCGAGATTCGCCGCCGAGGCACGCGCCGCCGTGAGCGCGCGTTCGCTATCGGCGGTAAGCGCGTTCAATTCGGCGGCAAGCGGCTGGAGCTCGGCGGGCTGATCCTCGTCGACGCGGGCGCGGGTTCCGGCGCGGATATCGGCAACCTGGTCGCGCATTCGACGGAGAGGTCGCAGGCCCAGCCGAAGCTGGATCAGGCTCGCCGCCGCCAGCAGAATGCCCAATCCCGCCAGCATCGCGAGCAGCGGTACCAAAGCCGCCCGGATCGGCCGCGCCACAACCGCGCGCGGCGCGGCGGCCGCGATTGTCACTGGCCCCCGCGTCGAGGCAATGGTGATCCGACGCGCATGGACTCGCACGCCCTGTTCGGTGCGGCCCTCGGCGGGGTGGGGCGGTTCGACGGGGCTGGGGCCGGGCGGCGGACCCGGCATGCGGTCACGCGCTGTCGGACCCGGCGGATGCGGCGCGGCAAGCGGCGGGAAATCGTCCGATCCGATCACCCCGTCCGGCCCCGCGATCCGCCAGCGCCAGCCGGGTTCGGGTTCCAGCAAACCGCGTCGCTGGGCGATGCGCGTGCGATCCACCGCGCCCTGCTTGTCGACGGCGGAGGCAAGGACGGCGATCTCCGAATCGAGCCGCTGGTCGAGACCGCGCATGACGATCCCCTCCAGCGTGCTCGCCAGTCCCCAACCCGCGAGGAGCAGCGCCAGCAGAATCGCCGCCCCCGATATCAGGATCATCCGGCCATGGATGGACCGCGGGAGCCTCACGCGCTCTCTCCGGCGGTAAGGCGATAGCCCAGCCCACGCACCGTCTCGATCAGGTCGGCGCCGATCTTCTTGCGCAACCGGCCGACGATCACCTCCAGGCTGTTGGAGTCGACATCGGCATCGCCTTCATAGACGCGCTCCAGCAGTTCCAGCCGGGGGATGACCGCCTCCTTGCGCAGCATCAACGCCGACAGCACCCGCCACTCGAACGCGGTGAGTTTCAACGGCAGGCCGTCCAGCTCGAACTGACCCGTCTGGCTGTCGAAGGAAAGCGGGCCGCAGGTCAGACGCGGCTGGGCATGGCCCGCCGCGCGGCGGACCAGCGCGCGCAGCCGCATGACCAGCTCCTCGACGCGGAAGGGCTTGGTCAGATAATCGTCGGCCCCGGCCTTGAACCCGCCCACCTTGTCCGACCAGCCATCGCGCGCGGTCAGGATCAGCACGGGCAGCGCGCGCCCCGCCTCGCGCCATGCCTTCAACAGACTGATGCCGTCGCCATCGGGTAGCCCCAGGTCGAGCACGGCGGCGTCATAGATTTCGGTGTCGCCCGCATGGCCCGCATCGACGCCGCTGGCGAACAGGTCGACCGCGCATTGTTCGGCACGCAAGGCCCGCGCGATGGCGGGACCCAGCGCGGGATCATCCTCGACCAGCAGGATTCGCATGTCTGTTCGTCGTCCCCTTATCGCCCCGCAGGCCCGGCTATCGTCGCACAGCTTAAACCCAATCTGAACCGCGCGGTTCAGCGGGCATCGGGCCGAATCACCTAAAAGCGGGGCATCAACCACGGAGATCGACAATGTCTCGCTTCAACATCCCGACCCCCCGACTGCAGGGCAAGGCACCGCTGGCCGCCGCGGCGGCTATCCTGATCGCGCTGGGCGCGGGCGGTGGCGCCGCCGCCGTCTCGATGACCCGGCCGAGCGTGACGATGGCGCCGACCATCCCGACGCCGATCGCCAAACTGTCCTCGACCAGCGGCGTCGTCACCGCCAAGGGGCGGGTGGCCGAAGTCTTTGGCGACCGCTTCGTGGTGCAGGACGCGACCGGCCGCGCTATGGTCGCCAGCAACCGCGATGCGATGCCCTCGGTCGGCAGCAATGTGATGGTGCAGGGTCGCTATGACGACGGCGTGATGCACGCGCAGTATCTGGTCGATCCGAACGGTTCGGTCGTGCCGGTCGGCCCGCCGCCGCCGGGCGGTCCGCGTGGCCCCGGCGGTCCCGGCGGCCCGCGGGGTGATGGCCCGCCGCCTCCGCCGCCGCCCGGCGGTCCGGGCGGACCAGGGATGCCGGGTGGTCCGGGCGCTCCCCTGCCGCCGCCCCCTCCGGGTGGCTGCGCACCGGGCGCTGTGCCCCCGCCTCCGCCGCCTGCGCCGGTGAACGGCCTGGCACCGCAGGGTGCGCTGGTGCCGCCGCCCCCGCCGCCCGCCGGTACTCCGGCTCCTGCCCCCACGGGTGCGGTGCGCCCGGCGCGGTGATCGGGATTTGACGAAGACGCCCTCCGGTTTCGGCCGGGGGGCGTTTTTTGCTTTTGGGGGAGGGGGCGGACGAAGGGAATGGCGTACCCAAGGAACCTTCGCCCCTCCCACTCTTTAGCCCCCCATGCGCTGGCTTCGATCGCTCGACATTCCGGCCGAATGGCTGTGGCTTCAAAATGTGACGATCATTGCGGTCGCGATCCTGATCGCGGTCGTGGTGCATGCCGTTGCGATGCGGATCGCGGGCCATGCCGCGCGGCGGACGGCCAGCCAGAGCGACGACCTTGTCCTCGAACATATCCGCCAGCCGTTGCGCTGGGTGGCGATCGCCATCGCGGTCAGCTTCGCGATGCGGCTGGTGCCGATGACGAGCGACGGGCGCGACATCTGGCGGCAGGTGCTGGGTTTCGGTGTACCGGCGCTGCTGGGCTGGCTGGCGGTGTCGGCCCTTCGCGCGCTTCAGGGCGTCGTTTACCTGCGCGCCGATGTCAGCGTGGAGGATAACCTGCGCGCCCGGCGAAAGCGGACGCGGGCGCAGATATTGGGGCGGATCGGTATCTTCCTGATCGTATTCCTGACCGTCTGCCTGATGCTGCTGAGCGTGCCGGGCATCCGCACCATCGGCGTCACGTTGATGGCCTCGGCGGGTATCGCCGGCCTGGTCGTCGGTGCCGCCGCACAGCCTGCGCTCAAGAACCTGATCGCGGGTGTGCAAATGGCCTTTACCGAGCCGATCCGCCTCGACGACGTGGTCATCATCGATAACGAATGGGGGCGGATCGAACAGATTCACCTGACCTTCGTCGTGGTGCGCATCTGGGACGAGCGGCGGCTGGTCGTGCCGGTCGCCAAGTTCCTGGAAAACAGCTTCCAGAACTGGACGCGTGAGACCAGCCAGTTGCTGGGGTCGGTCTTCTGGTATCTCGATCCGGCGGCGGACATTCCCCGCCTGCGCGAAAAGATGGGCCAGCTGGTCGAGGCGAGCCCGCGCTGGGACCGGCGGTTCTTCAACATGCAGGTGACGGACGTGAAGCCGGATTCGATCGAGGTGCGCGGGCTGATGACCGCGCGCGATGCGGCGATCGCGTTCGACCTGCGGTGCGAGATTCGCGAGGGGCTGCTGGAATATATCCGGCTGGAAATGCCCGATGCGCTGCCCAAGCGGCGGCTGGAGCATTCGTCTCCTATTCCTCCCCTTGTAGGGGAGGTGGCAGGGCGAAGCCCTGATGGAGGGGTGTCACCCTCTCGATAGCGGGACACCCCTCCGTCGCGCCCTGTGCGACACCTCCCCTTACGGGGAGGAATTTAAGAAGCCGCTTCCTCAATCGCCTTGGCTTCGGCCTTTACCGCATCCCCGCGCAGCGCGGTCAGGAACAGCTCGCACCACCAGAAGACATCCTCGCGCCGGACATTGTCGATCAGGCATTCCCAGCGGCGGACGCGTTCCTCGCGCGGCATGGTCAGCGCCTGCACGATCGCGTCGGACATTTCCTCGGCGCTGTAGGGGTTGATGAGGACCGCGTCCTTCAGCTGCTCTGCCGCGCCGGCAAATCGCGACAGGATCAGCACGCCGGGGTCTTCGGGGTCCTGCGCGGCGACATATTCCTTGGCGACCAAGTTCATCCCGTCGCGTAAGGGGGTGACCAGCCCGATCCGCGCCGCCCGATAGATGCCCGCCAGCACAGGCCGGGGAAAGCCCTTGTTGACGTAGCGGATCGGCACCCAGTCGATATCGGCAAATTCGCCGTTGATCCGCCCCGACAGCGAATCGAGATTGGCGCGAATCTCCTGATAGGTGTTGACCTTCTCGCGGCTGGGCGGTGCGATCTGGAGCATATAGACCAGGCCTCGCCGCTCCGGGTTCTGCGCCAGGAAGCGTTCATAGCCCAGGAAACGCTCGGCCAGCCCCTTGGAATAATCCAGCCGGTCGACCCCGACGATCAGGCTGCGGCCGGTCGCCGACATGTACATGCGTTCGCGCGCGAAACGGGCGTCGTGGCCGTTCGCCGCTTCCTCGAACTCCTTGGTCTCGATGCCGATCGGCGCGCGGATCGCCTGGATCGTCTTGCCGTTCCACGTCACTTCGCCATTGTCGCCGAGCGTGCCGCCCAGCTCCTTGGTCACATAGTCGCGGAAGCTGTCGAGCCAGTCCTCGGTATGGAAACCCACCACGTCATAGGCGAAGAGCGATTCCACCAGTTTGCGATGGCTGGGCAGCGACATCAGCAGCCGCACCGGCGGCCAGGGAATGTGCAGGAAAAAGCCGATCCGGTTCTTGAACCCGCGCTTGCGCAGATCGCGACCCAGCGGGATCAGGTGATAATCGTGGACCCACACCAGATCGTCGGGCTCGATCAGCGGCTGCACCGTCTCGGCGAAGCGCTCGTTGACGCGCGCATAGCCGGAATCGAAATCGCGTTCGAACTCGGTCAGGTCGATGCGATAGTGGAAGAGCGGCCACAGCGTCCGGTTGGCATAGCCGTTATAATATTCGTCGATATCCTGCTCTTCCAGGTCGATGGTCGCGGTGGTGACGCCGCCGCCCTGCTGGAAGTTGATATGGCCGCTGAATTCCTCGGTCGTCTCCCCCGACCAGCCGAACCAGATACCGCCCTGTTCGCGCAGCGCGGCCAGAAGTGCGACCGCCAGCCCGCCCTGATTTCCGCCCGGCCCGGAGGTGGGCGGCTGGACCCGGTTCGAGATGACGATCAGGCGACTCATCGCACGGCACTCCATGGTTTACTCAGCAGGACGGCGCAGTTGATCAGGCCGACCAGCGAATAGGTTTGCGGATAATTCCCCCACAGCTCGCCCGTATTCGGGTCGATGTCCTCGGACAGCAGCCCGGCGGGGGTGCAACGCGCCACCATCTCCTCGAACAGCGCGCGGGCGTCCTCGTGGCGCCCGGTGACATACAACGCCTCGATCAGCCAAAAAGTGCATACATTGAACGCAGTATGCGGCAGGCCGAAGTCGTCCTCGGTCGCATAGCGCAGCATATGGCTGCCCCGGCGCAGGCCCTTTTCGACCGCATCCAGGGTCGAGCGGAAGCGCGGATCGTCGGGCGACAGGAAGCGCAGGTCGAGCAACTGGATGATGCTGGCGTCCAGGTCATCGCCGCCGAAGGTCGCCGACATGCGCTGGGTTTCCTCACGCCACGCGGCCTGTTCGATCGTCTCGCGCATCAGGTCGGCGCGCTCCTGCCAGAAGGCGCGTCGCTCCTCCAGGCCCAGCGCCTGCGCGGCATTGGCCAGCCGGTCGCACGCCGCCCAGCACATGGCGGCCGAATAGGTGTGGACATGGCTCTTGGTGCGCAGCTCCCACAGGCCCGCATCGGGCTGGTCATATTTGGCCCAGGCACGCTCGCCGACACGTTCAAGCGAGTGGAAATCCTCCAGCCCCGACATGCGGAACAGGCGGGTGTCGAAGAACGCCTGCACGTCGGACAACACGATCTGGCCATAGGCGTCGTGCTGGATCTGTTCATAGGCCTGGTTGCCGACACGCACCGGCCCCATGCCGCGATAGCCGGGCAGCTTGTCCTCGACCCGCTCGATCAGCGTGGGCTCGCCGCCGACGCCGTAGAGCGGTTGGATATGACCGCCCTTGGCCGCATCGACGATGTTGCGCAGATATTCGAGATACCCCTCCAGCACGTCGAGCGCGCCCAGTCGGTTGAGCGCCTGCACCGTATAATAGGCGTCGCGGATCCAGCAGTAGCGATAGTCCCAGTTGCGCCCCGAATCGGCATGTTCAGGCAGCGAGGTGGTCAGCGCCGCGACGATCGCGCCGGTTTCCTCATGCTGGCAGAGTTTCAGGGTGATGGCGGCGCGGATGACCACGGCCTGCCACTCTACGGGCGTGGCGAGGCCGCGCACCCAGTGATGCCATTCATGCGTGGTGCGCTCCAACATCGCGCGGCTGGCTTCGCTGAGCACGCCCGCGAAGCTCTCGTCCGGCCCCAGGAACATATGGATCGGCCGCTCCAGCCGGAACCATTGCTCCGCGGCGATATGGCCGACCGGCGCATCGGTGGTCAGCCGCAGCGTCTGATGCGTCATCAGATAACGGATATGGTTGGACCCCTGCGTCCGTTGGGTCGGGCTGCCCCAGTCGGTGGCGACGCGAAGCGCGATGCGGATGCGCGGCGAACCGATCGGGCGGACGATCCGCACATAGCTGGTCGGGCGATAGACGCGCCCCTCGCGCGAAAAGCGGGGGCAGAAATCGGTGATCTCGATCCCATTGCCCCGGTCGTCCATATGCGTGGTGACCAGGATCGGGGTGTTGCGTAAGTAACCTTGCGTGGTCGAAACCCGGTCTTCCAGCTCGATCGCCCAATAGCCGGTTTCCGGCGCACCATCGCCGAGCAGTGCGCAAAAGGCCGGGTCGCCATCGACGCGCGGCACGCAGCCCCAGACGAAACGGCCCAGCGAATCGATCAGCGCCGAGACCTGGCAATTGCCGATCGGCCAGAGATTCATGTCCTGTTGCATTATTCGGCATTCTCCAGCGCTCGGGCGAGCCATTGGTGGACGGCAGCGACATCGGGCAGACGGTAATGCGCGGCGGTTTCGCGCATCGGACCGACCAGAACGCCCGCACCGCCCAAAGCGGCGGCGGCGGCGAAGCCGTCCTCGTCGGTCACGTCGTCGCCGAAGAAGATCGGAACGGTGCCACGCATCGCGGGCGTTTCCATCAGCGTCTCGATCGCCTGACCCTTGTCGCCAGGCAGGCGGACCTCGACCATCATCTTGCCCGGTTGCAGGGTCAGGCCGTGGCGTTCGGCGATGGCGGCGGCTTCGCGAAGGGCCAACGGCTCCGCATCGGGGTTGCGGCGATAATGAAGGCCCGCGCCGAAGCTTTTGGTCTCGAAATACAGATCATGGGCTCGCGCGACCGCCTGCATTTCCTCGGTGGCAGTGGCCAGATGAGCAGGTCTTTCGGGCTGGCTATGCCCGTCCTCGGGGGTACGGCGCTCGGCGCCATGACTGCCCGCGAGCGTGAAATGCTGTGCCTGCGGGCCGAACAGCGCGTCGAGCTGCGCGATGGAGCGGCCGCTGACGATGGCGAGGCGGCCGGGCATATGCGCGGCCAGCGCATCCAGCCGGTCGGCGAGGGCAGCACTGACATGCACCGCCTCGGGATTGTCGGCCAACTCAACCAGCGTGCCGTCGAAATCCAGGAACAGGCTGTCGGTCGCGGACAGGCGGGCAGGGGGCGGGGTTAGGTCGGCCAGCATGGGCGAAAGCATAGCGGATGCGCACATGCCAAGTGAACCCATGCCCGCCGCTGGCGTTCCGCTGCGCTGCCGAAATGATTACGGAATGGGGGCGTAAACCTCAAGCATCGAGAGGTTCCACCGCTGGCGGCCAAACACGCCCCCTCCCGCAGGCGGGAGGGGGATGGGGGGAGGGCTCTATCCACGAGCGACGTTGCTTGGGGCTTTCCCTCCCCCGGCCCCTCCCGCCTGCGAGAGGGGAGAAGAAGGGGGGGCGGCTCGAAAAGCGAAAAAGGGCCGGCGATCGCTCGCCAGCCCCTTCATTCCGAACCGTGAAACCGGGCCTCAGTACACCCGCTTCTTCGGCTTGATATACTCGATATCGTCGGTCAGCGTGTAGTCGTGGACCGGGCGATAGTCGATCTCGACCCCGCCGCCCTGGCCACCCCAGCCGTCGAAGGTCGCGACGGTGTGCTTCATCCAGTTGGCGTCGTCGCGATCGGGGAAGTCCTCGTTCACATGCGCGCCACGGCTTTCCTTGCGGTTCAGCGCCGATTCCATCGTCACGACCGCCTGGCTGATCAGGTTGTCCAGCTCCAGCGTCTCGACCAGATCGGTGTTCCAGATCAGCGAGCGATCCTTGATGCCGATGTCCTTCATCCGGTCATAGGTGGCGCGGATCATCTGGCGACCTTCGGTCAGCAATTCGTCGGTGCGGAACACGGCGCAGTGGCGCTGCATCGTCTTCTGCATCTCGCTGCGCACCGATGCGGTGGTCGAGCTGCCAGCGGCGTTGCGGAAGTGGTCGAGGCGACCCAGCGCCAGCTCTTCCGAACCCTTGGGCAGCGGCGCGTGCGGGGTGCCGGGCTTCAGCGTGTCCTTGATGCGCAGGCCGGTCGCGCGGCCGAACACCACCAGGTCGATCAGCGAGTTGGAGCCCAGGCGGTTCGCGCCGTGCACCGACACGCAGGCCGCTTCGCCGACCGCAAACAGGCCGGGGACGACCGAGTCCGGATTGCCGTCCTTCAACCGCACGACTTCGCCGTGATAGTTGGTCGGGATACCGCCCATATTATAGTGGACGGTCGGCGTGACCGGCAGCGGCTGGCGCGTTAGGTCGACACCGGCGAAGATCTTGCCGGTTTCGGTGATGCCGGGCAGGCGCTCGGCCAGCACCTTGGGGTCGATATGGTCGAGATGGAGGTAGATATGATCCCCCTCCTTGCCGACGCCGCGCCCTTCGCGGATTTCCATCGCCATCGAACGCGACACGACGTCGCGGCTGGCGAGGTCCTTGGCCGACGGCGCATAACGCTCCATGAAGCGCTCGCCCTCGGAGTTGGTCAGATAGCCGCCTTCACCGCGCGCACCCTCGGTGATGAGGACGCCCGCGCCGTAAATGCCGGTCGGGTGGAACTGCACGAACTCCATGTCCTGGAGCGGCAGGCCTGCACGCAGCACCATGCCGCCGCCGTCACCCGTGCAGGTGTGCGCCGAGGTGGCCGAGAAATAGCAACGACCATAGCCGCCGGTCGCCAGCACGACATTGTGCGCGCGGAACCGGTGGATCGAGCCGTCTTCCATGCACAAGGCGATGACGCCGCGGCAGTTGCCCTGCTCGTCCATGATCAGGTCGAGCGCGAAATATTCGATGAAGAAGTCCGCGTCATACTTCAGCGACTGCTGGTACAGCGCGTGCAGCATGGCGTGGCCGGTACGGTCGGCGGCGGCGCAGGTGCGCTGCGCAGGCGGGCCTTCGCCCATATTCTGCATCATGCCGCCGAAGGGGCGCTGATAGATCTTGCCCTCTTCGGTGCGGCTGAACGGCACGCCCGCGTGCTCCAGCTCGTACACGGCGGCGGGCGCCTCGCGGCACAGATATTCGATCGCGTCCTGGTCACCCAGCCAGTCCGACCCCTTGACGGTGTCGTACATGTGCCAGGTCCAGTGGTCGGGACCCATATTGCCGAGCGAGGCGGCGATGCCGCCCTGCGCCGCGACCGTGTGGCTGCGCGTCGGGAACACCTTGGTGATGCAGGCGGTCTTGAGCCCTGCTTCGGCAATGCCCATGGTGGCGCGCAGGCCCGAGCCGCCCGCACCCACGACGACGGCGTCATAGGTATGGTCGATGATCTTGTAGGCGGCAGCGGACATTATGCAGCGGCTCCGAAGGCGATCTTGAGGATCGAGAAGATGGCGACAGCGGCGATCGTGAAGACGAACAGGTTCATGACGACGAGGAGCGCGACCCGGTTCTGGTCCTGCTCATAATCCTCGATCACGACCTGCAGGCCGAGGCGCATGTGATAGAAGATCGAGGCGACCAGCAGCACCATCGGGATGGCGGCCCAGGGATTGGACAGCCACAGGTGCATCGATGCGTAATCGAACGAGGGCTGGCGCAGGATCGAGATCAGCAGCCAGACGACCAGCAGGAAGTTCGATCCCGCCGTCAGGCGCTGGTTCAACCAGTGATGGGTGCCCGACTTGGCCGAGCCCAGGCCGCGCACGCGGCCGATCGCGGTTCCGGAACGCATCACTTGATCCCCAGATAGAGCCAGAAGGCCACCGTCATCACGACGGCGAAGACGATGGTGGCTTGCGCCTGACGCTTGTTCGACTTCAGCTCGAACCCGGCGCCGACATCCATGAACAGGTGGCGGATGCCATTGGCCATATGCTGGAACAGGCAGGCGGTCAGGCCGATGCCGATCACATAGCCGACGACGTTCAGACGGCCCGAGTCCAGGGTGAACACGTCGCGGAACGTCGCATAGCTTTCGGGACCGGCGGCCACGGCCGCCAGGAACCAGACGAGAAGCGCGGCACCCACGGTCGCCATGCCGGTGCCGGTGGCACGGTGCAGGATGGAGACCAGCATGTTGGGACCCCATTTCCAGATCTGGAGATGCGGGGAGAGCGGGCGTGCGGTGTTGCGGGCGGCCAAGGGCAGATCCTCGAACAGTCTAAAGTCAGGCTGGTTTGCGGATACGCCTATGATGAAGACGCCGCCAGGATGCAAGTCGCCAGCGCATCCGGCGGTGCCGCCGATACCGAATCGCGGCCTTCGCGGGCGTGGCGTCACGCCTGCATAAGCACCCTTTAACCCTTTTTGGCGAAGAAGAATGCGAAACCTTGAAGCGATTCCAGGGGGGACCCCGTCTTGAATGCCGATCTGCCGCCGTCCACCGTCATTACGGCCGACATCGACCTCGACGCCCGGGTTCGCGCTTTCGACGGGGGGGATCGCTCGCTGGTCCGACTGGCCGCCGAATTATGGCCGGTGATCGAGCCGCGCGTGGACGAGGTCGTCAACGCGTATTGGGACCACTGGCGGTACAAGAATCCGGACCAGCCCGAATGGGCGCCGCTGGACCGCGAACGCCAGCTGACGGCGGGACGCACCTATCTGCGCAACCGCTTCTGTGATCTGGCGGGCCGCGAATGGCTCGAGTCGCTCGGGCGTGCGATCGGCTCCGCCTATGCCGCTCGGGTCGCGCCGATGGACGTGCTGGCCATGTCATGCGCCAGCGACCGGGCGGCGCTGAAGATCATTCTGGAGGACATGGCCGCCGACGATCCGCGACGCGGGGTCGCGGTCGACACGTTGCTCCGGGTTTATGGCATGGAAACCGAACTCACTGTCGCGCTGTTCTCGGCCTATCGCAGCTGGAGTGACGAGCGCGAGCGCGAGCGGCTGGTCGGGGATTTCCGCAACGGCATCGCCGCGGTCGTCGAAAATGCCACGGTCGAGGGACAGGATCTGCGACGCCAGGCGCAGGATGCGTCGCTTTCGACTCGCGGGATGCTGGGCAAGTCGAGCGAGGTCGCCGCTGCCGCCGAACAGTCGGCGGTCGCGATGCGCGAGGCGGCGCAGACTGCCGCCGGGCTGATCCGCGCGATCGAGGATGCCCGGACCGAGGTCGACCAGGCCGCCGACGTCGCCAATCGCGCCGCCGATCAGGCAGGGCGGGCGGTTGGCATGTCGGAGATGCTGTCCGATCACGCCAAGTCGATCGAATCGATTTTGGGGCTCATCCGGGATATTGCCGGGCAGACCAATCTGCTCGCGCTCAACGCGACCATCGAGGCGGCGCGCGCGGGCGATGCGGGCCGGGGCTTCGCGGTCGTGGCGCAGGAGGTGAAGAGTCTCGCCAGCCAGACCGCGCGCGCGACCGACGATATCGCGACCAAGATCGCCGCGATCCAGGCGGCTACCCGGTCCACGGTCGAAACCAACGCCTCGATCAAGGCGACGGTCCATGAGGTGCAGGTGTCGGCCGAGCGAATCCGTCATGCGATGGAGGCGCAGGCCCAGACCGTCACCGCGATCACCGCCGCGGTAGATGAAACCGCGCTGGCCGCCGACTCGATGTCGCACACCATCGCCGCGATCCGCCAGGATACCGAGCATGTCGCGCAGGAAATCGATCGGGTCGGGCGCGGCTTCGACCATCTCGATACGCAACTCGGCGACCTGAAGGCCAGCGCCAGCCAGTTCGTCGCCCGCGTCGCCGCCTGACGCACCCGATCCTCCCGCGCCGGGGGGATTGATCCCGGCGGTTGACGCCTCGGCGATCGACCGGCACGGCAGTGCCATGACGACGATATTGGTAACGGGCAGCAGCCGGGGCATCGGCGCGGCCATCGCATCGAGCCTGGGCGATCTGCCCGGCACGCGGGTTCTGGGCCACGCCACGCGCAGCGGCCCCGCCGCGAGCCTGGCCGCCGACCTGTCGCAGCCGGCCGCGCCCACGCAACTCTGGGCCGATGCGCTTGCGGCGGCGGGCGGTGCGATCGACATATTGGTCAACAATGCCGGTATCTTCGAGGCCAGCCCATTGGAGGCCGATGGCTGGTCGGAAAGCTGGGCAAGGACGATGCAGGTCAACCTGACCGCCTCGGCCGAACTGTGCCGCCTCGCCGTGCTGCACTGGCAGGAACGGGGTGTCGGTGGCCGGATCGTCAACGTGGCCAGCCGCGCCGCCTATCGCGGCGACAGTCCGGCGCATTGGCATTATGCCGCATCCAAGGGCGGCATGGTCGCGATGACCAAGACCATCGCCAGGGGCTATGCCGCGCACGGTATCCTGGCCTTTGCCGTCTGCCCCGGCTTCACCATGACGGGCATGGCGGACGATTATCTCGCCAGCCGGGGGGGCGACAAGCTGCTCGCCGACATTCCGCTCGGCCGCGTCGCCTCGCCGGAGGAAGTCGCCGCCACTGTCCGTTTCCTGTGTACCGACGCGCCCCCTTCGATGACCGGCGCGGTCCTCGACGTGAATGGAGCCAGCTATGTCCGCTGACAGCTGGAAGCTGACCCTGCCCTGCACCCGCGACGAGGCGGAGGCGATCGATGCGGCCGACGATCTGGCGATCGACGCGGTCATCATGACCACCGAGGAGGTGGAGGACGACCGCGAGCATTGGCGGCTCGATGCCTATTTCGAGGCGGAACCCGATCTTGCCACGATCGAAGCGATCCGCGCGCTGGTGCCGAGCGCGGGCGACCATCCCGCCACCGTCGAGCATGTGCCCGCACAGGACTGGGTCACGATGAGCCAGGCGGGGCTCGCGCCGCTGTCGGTCGGGCGATTCTTCGTCCACACCGGCGACGAGGCGGTGCCCGAGGGTCTGCGGGGTTTCCACATCCCGGCGGGCCGCGCCTTCGGCACGGGACATCACGAGACGACCAGCGGCTGCCTCGCCATGTTGGACCGCATGGCGAAGGAGAGGGTGACGAACGCGATCGATGTCGGCACCGGCACCGGCCTGCTCGCCTTTGCCGCGCGCTACCTCTGGCCCGAGGCGAAGGTTGTCGCGACTGACATCGATCCGATCGCGATCGATGTGACGGCCGAGAATGCCGCGATCAACGGTGTCGACGGGGTGGAGCTGATCGTCGCCGACGGCGCGCTCGCTGATCCGATCATGGCAGGCGCGCCCTATGATCTGGTCATCGCCAATATCCTGGCCGGGCCGTTGATCTCGATGGCGCCCGAACTGGCGGCGATTGCCGGTCCGGAGGCGACCCTCGTGTTGGCGGGACTGCTGGAAACCCAGCGCGCGGACGTGGTCTCGGCCTATGAAGCCTGTGGCTGCACGTTCGAGACGGTCGACCGGCGCGGCGACTGGAGCGTCCTGCGTCTGCGTGCGGGGGCGGAGCGCTTCGTGCCGAACGCGCCATTCGATCCCAAGGGGCGTGACGGCTGGGCGCTCGATATCTGATTTTTTGGTGCGTTCCTTCCTTTCCCCTCCTTAAGGCGGGGGGCGCAATCCTGGCGATGATTATTGCCTTCCCCTTACGAAAACGAGAGTGCGCCCAATTGCCGTGCCCCCTGGGTCTCAGGCATAGACCGCTGAAAGACAAAAGAGGATGAGGTCATGGCATCGACGATGTTCGAACTGGAACGCCGCCGTGAAGGTGCGCGCGCCGGCGGTGGGGAGAAGCGCGTCGCCGCGCAGCACGCCAAGGGCAAGCTGACCGCGCGCGAGCGGCTCGACGTGCTGCTCGATGAGGACAGTTTCGAGGAGCTCGACATGTTCGTCGAGCACAACTGCACCGACTTCGGCATGACCGAGCAGGTCATCCCCGGCGACGGCGTGGTCACGGGTTCGGGCACGATCAACGGCCGGCTGGTCTTTGTCTTCAGTCAGGATTTCACCGTGTTCGGCGGTTCGCTGTCCGAGCGACATGCGCAGAAGATATGCAAGATCATGGACATGGCGATGAAGGTCGGCGCACCCGTCATCGGCCTGAACGACTCGGGCGGCGCGCGCATCCAGGAGGGCGTTGCCAGCCTCGGCGGCTATGCCGAGGTGTTCCAGCGCAATGTGCTGGCGAGCGGCGTGGTGCCGCAGCTCAGCCTCATCATGGGGCCGTGCGCGGGCGGTGCGGTCTACAGCCCGGCGATGACCGACTTCATCTTCATGGTGAAGGATTCCAGCTATATGTTCGTCACCGGCCCGGATGTGGTGAAGACCGTGACCAACGAGGTCGTGACCCAGGAAGCGCTGGGCGGTGCGGTGACGCACACGACCAAGACCGGCGTCGCCGACGTCGCGTTCGAGGATGACATCGAGGCGCTTCTCGCGGCGCGCGACTTCATCGATTTCCTGCCCGCCAACAACCGCGAAGGCGTGCCGGAGCGGCCGACCGCCGACGCCTGGGACCGCATCGAGGAGAGCCTCGACACGCTGATCCCCGCCAGCGCCAACCAGCCCTATGACATGCACGAGCTGATTTCGAAGGTCGTCGACGAGGGCGATTTCTTCGAGGTGCAACCCGCGCATGGCGCCAACATCATCACCGGCTTCGGCCGGATCGAGGGGCGAACCGTCGGTTTCGTCGCCAACCAGCCGATGGTGCTGGCGGGCGTGCTCGACATCAATGCCAGCCGCAAGGCCGCGCGCTTCGTGCGCTTCTGCGATGCGTTCGAGATTCCGATCGTGACCTTTGTCGACGTGCCCGGCTTCCTGCCCGGCACCGCGCAGGAGCATAACGGCATCATCAAGCACGGGGCCAAGCTGCTTTTCGCCTATGCCGAGGCGACGGTGCCGAAGATCACGGTCATCACGCGCAAGGCTTATGGCGGCGCCTATGATGTCATGGCGTCCAAGCATCTGCGCGGCGACCTCAACTATGCCTGGCCGACCGCCGAGATCGCGGTGATGGGGGCCAAGGGTGCGGTCGAGATCATCTTCCGGGGCAAGACGCCCGAGGAGATCACCGAACGGACGGCCGAATATGAGGCGCGCTTCGCCAATCCCTTCGTCGCGGCGTCAAAGGGCTTTGTGGATGAGGTGATCCAGCCGCATTCGACCCGCCGCCGGATCGCGCTGGGCCTGCGCAAGCTGCGCAACAAGGATCTGGCGAACCCGTGGAAGAAGCATGACAATCTGCCGCTTTGAGCCTGTGGTGGGCTGGCTTTCCTTCCCCCATCCCCTCCCGCTTGCGGGAGGGGAGAGGCTCTGGGCGAACGCTATCCCCAAACACGCCCCTCCCGCAGGCGGGAGGGGATGGGGGAGGGCCAGCGCTCTCGTCGCACAGATCGCTCGGAGACACGCATGACCCTCGGCCGTCTCAACCATATCGGCATCGGCACGCCTTCGATCGAGAAGACGGTCGAAACCTATCGCCACTTGCTCGGCGCGGACGCGATCGGCGAGCCGTTCGATCTGCCGCCGCAGGGCGTGCGGGTTTGCTTCATCGACGCCCCCAACACCCAGATCGAGCTGATCCAGCCGCTGGATGAAAGCTCCCCCATCGCCAACTTCCTTAAGAAGAATCCGGCGGGGGGGCAGCATCATATCTGTTTCGAGGTCGCCGACATCCCTGCCGCCGTCGCCGCGCTTCAGGCAAAGGGCGCGACCTTGCTGGGACAGCCGCGCATCGGTGCGCATGGTACGCCCGTCGTCTTCCTCCACCCGCGCGACATGGGCGGGGTGCTGGTCGAACTTATGGAAACGCCGGGAGACGATCATTGAGCGAGACGATGCTGCGGATCGAGCGCCGGGGCGACGTGCTGGTCCTGACGCTCAACCGGCCCGAGCGGCTGAATGCCGCGCCGCCCGCGCTGTTCGATGCGATCCGCGAAGCGCTAGATGCACGTGATGATGCTCGTGCCGTGCTGATCGCGGGTGAGGGGCGGGCCTTTTGCTCCGGCGCGGACATTTCGGGCGGCGATGTCGGACCTGAAACCGTCCACCGTGCGCTGGTTGATCACTACAACCCCGCGATGCTGGCGCTGGCGGATCTGCCCATTCCCGTCATCAGCGCGGTGCGCGGCGCGGCGGCGGGTATCGGGTGCAGCCTGGCGCTCGCCGCCGATTTCTGCGTTGCGAGCGAGAATGCTTATTTCCTCCACGCTTTCGTCAATATCGGGTTGGTCCCCGATGGCGGGGCGAGCTGGATGCTGCCGCGTCTGATCGGCCGCGCCCGCGCTGCCGAGATGATGATGCTCGGTGAACGGGTCCCCGCCGCCAAGGCGCTCGACTGGGGCATGATCCACAAAGTCGTCGCCGACGATGCGGTCGACGCCGGGGCCTTGGCGCTCGCCGAACGGCTGGCGGCAGGGCCGAGCGTTGCGCTCGGCCTGATGCGGCGGGCGCTCCATGCCGGATTCGAGAGTGACTATGCCGCCGCTTTGGCGCGCGAGGCCGAGGATCAGCGCGCTGCCCGCGCGACGCAGGACGGGGAGGAAGGTGGTCGCGCCTTTTTCGAAAAACGCCCGCCGCGTTTCCTCGGGCGGTGAGACTTGCGCGGGTATGATAATTTCGTTCTAGTGAAACAAAATAAGTGTGGATGAGGAGTGGCCGATGGCCGAACGCCCTGACCTGTCGGACTGGGAAGCGCTTGCGTCGCGCGAGGTGAAGGGCCGCGACCTCGACTGGCAGACGCCCGAGGGGATCACGGTCAAGCCGCTCTATACCGCCGCCGATGTGCGCGAAGACCCCGGCCTGCCGGGCTTCGCGCCGTTCACGCGCGGCGTGCGGGCCAGCATGTATGCGGGCCGCCCCTGGACGATCCGCCAATATGCGGGCTTTTCGACTGCCGAGGAATCCAACGCCTTCTACCGCCGCAACCTGGCGGCGGGGCAGAAGGGGCTGTCGGTCGCCTTCGACCTCGCCACGCACCGGGGCTATGACAGCGACCACCCCCGCGTGACGGGCGATGTCGGCAAGGCGGGCGTCGCGATCGACACGGTCGAGGACATGAAGATCCTGTTCGACGGCATTCCGCTGGATGCCATGTCGGTCAGCATGACGATGAACGGCGCGGTGATTCCGGTGCTGGCCTTCTTCATCGTCGCGGCCGAGGAGCAGGGCGTTCACCGCTCCAAGCTGGAAGGGACCATCCAGAACGACATCCTCAAGGAGTTCATGGTCCGCAACACCTATATCTACCCGCCCGAACCCTCGATGCGGATCATTTCGGACATTTTCGCCTATACCTCGGCCGAGATGCCCAAGTTCAACAGCATCTCGATCAGCGGCTATCACATGCAGGAGGCCGGGGCGACGCAGCTCCAGGAGCTGGCCTTCACCATCGCCGACGGCATGGAATATGTGAAATACGGTGTCGCCAGCGGACTCGACATCGATAAGTTCGCAGGGAGGCTTTCCTTCTTCTTCGCGATCGGCATGAATTTCTTCATGGAGGTCGCCAAGCTGCGCGCCGCGCGCGTGCTGTGGCACCGGGCGATGACGCAACTGGGGGCCAAGGACGAACGCTCCAAGATGCTGCGGACGCACTGCCAGACGAGCGGCGTCTCGCTGACCGAGCAGGACCCGTATAACAACGTCATCCGCACCACGATCGAGGCGATGGCGGCGATGCTGGGCGGGACGCAATCGCTCCACACCAATGCGCTGGACGAGGCGATCGCGCTGCCCACCGACTTCTCCGCCCGGATCGCGCGCAACACGCAGATCGTGCTGCAGGAAGAGACGGGGATGACCAAGGTCGTCGATCCGCTCGGCGGCAGTTACTATGTCGAGAGCCTGACCCAGAGTCTGGTCGATGGTGCGTGGGAGCTGATCGAGCGGATCGAGACCGAAGGCGGCATGGCGAAGGCGGTCGCGGCGGGCTGGCCCAAGGCAATGATCGAAGAGGCGAGCGCGGCGCGCGCGGCCAAGGTCGACCGGGGCGAGGATGTGATCGTCGGGGTCAATAAATACCGGCTGGCCGACGAAGCGCCGGTCGAGATCCTCGACATCGACAACCATGCGGTACGGGCAGGCCAGGTGGCGCGGATCGCACGCGTGAAAGCCGAACGCGACGAAGTGGCGTGCCAAGCCGCTCTCAATGCCCTGCGACACGCCGCCGCCACCTCCCCCTCCCCCGCCGGGGGAGGAATGGGAAGCAATCTCCTTGCACTGGCTGTCGAAGCCGCGCGCGCCCGTGCAACGCTCGGCGAGATTTCCGCCGCGCTGGAGGACGTGTTCGGCCGCTACGGGACCCAGCCGACCCCGGTGACGGGCATATATGGTGGCGCCTATGCCGAGGACGAACGCTGGGCGCGGCTGCTGCGCGGCGTCGAGGCGGTGGAGCGCCGTCTCGGCCGCAAGCCGCGGCTGTTTGTCGCCAAGATGGGCCAGGACGGGCATGACCGGGGCGCGAACCTCGTCTCATCGATGTTCGGTGATCTGGGGTTCGAGGTCGTGCCCGGCGCGTTGTTCCAGACGCCCGAGGAAGCCGCGCAGATTGCGCTCACCCGGGATGTCGATGTCGTCGGCGCTTCCAGCCTGGCGGCCGGGCATAAGACGCTGATCCCCGAATTGATCGGCCACCTCCGCGATGCAGGCCGCGCCGACATCAAGGTCATCGCGGGTGGCGTTATTCCCGCACAGGACTATCAGGCGCTTTATGATGCCGGGGTGCAGGCGATTTTCGGCCCTGGCACCAACCTTGTGAAAGCGGCCGAGGATGTGCTGAGGCTGCTGGGCCATAATATGCCGCCCGAGACGGGCGAATGACAGGACACGACGGAATGACGACCACCGCCCTCAGCCCCCAGGCGACGACCTTGCGCACCGACTGGACCCGCGCCGAGATCCGCGCCCTGTTCGACCTGCCCTTCACCGAACTGCTGTTCCGTGCGGCCGAGGTGCACCGCGCGCATCATGCGGCGGACGAGGTGCAGCTGTGCACGCTCTGCTCGATCAAGACCGGCGGCTGTCCCGAAGATTGCGGCTACTGCTCGCAAAGCGCCTCGGCGGAAAGCGATGTGAAGGCCGAGAAGCTGATGGACGTCGACGCCGTTCTCGCGGCGGCGGCCGAGGCCAAGGCGGCGGGTTCGCAGCGTTTCTGCATGGGTGCCGCCTGGCGCAGCCCCAAGGAGCGCGACATGGACAAGGTCGTCGCCATGGTCGAGGGCGTGAAGGCCATGGGCCTGGAGACCTGCATGACGCTCGGGATGCTCGACGCCCCCCAGGCGCAGCGGCTGGCGCAGGCGGGCCTCGATTATTACAACCATAACATCGACACCTCGCCCGAGAATTACGCCAACGTCATCACGACGCGCGGCTTCGAGGACCGGCTGGAGACGCTGTCCAACGTGCGCGAGGCGGGCATTTCGGTGTGCTGCGGCGGGATCGTCGGCATGGGCGAGACGCGCGGCGACCGGGTCGGCTTCGTCCACGCGCTCGCCACCCTGCCGCGCCATCCCGAGAGCGTACCGGTCAATGCGCTGGTCCCGGTCAAGGGCACGGTGCTGGGCGACATGCTCGCCGACACGCCGCTGGCGCGGATCGACGACATCGAATTCGTCCGCACCGTCGCGGTCGCGCGCATCACCATGCCGATGAGCATGGTCCGCCTGTCGGCGGGCCGCGAGAGCATGTCGGCGGCGACGCAGGCACTGTGCTTCCTGGCAGGTGCGAATTCAATCTTCACCGGCGACAAGCTGCTGACCGCAGGCAATGCGGGCGACGATGCCGACGCCGCGCTGTTCGCCAAGCTGGGCCTGAAGCCGATGGAAGGCGCCGAGCCGATGCGGGTCGCGGCGGAGTGATGACCTTACCCCTTACCGCTACCACCCCGGCGAAGGCCGGGGTCCAGTTGCGGTGAACTCTCGATGGCGCGCGCATGGGCCTCCCCCGAGGAACCACGGCGCGCCATCGGCCAAAAGGAAACTGGACCCCGGCCTTCGCCGGGGTGCGGCTTCCGAAAAGACAGACGGCACGGACCAACGACATAAAAGGAGAGGTATCCCCGTGTTCCAGAAAATCCTGATCGCCAATCGCGGGGAAATCGCGTGTCGGGTGATCCGCACCGCGAGGGCTATGGGCATCGCAACCGTCGCGGTCTATTCCGACGCCGATGCCAGTGCGCCGCATGTCCGGCTGGCCGATGAGTCGGTCCGCCTGGGGCCAGCGCCCGCTGCCGAGAGCTATCTCAAGGCCGAGCTGATCCTCGCCGCCGCCAAGGCGACCGGCGCGGATGCGATCCATCCCGGCTATGGCTTCCTGTCCGAGCGCGAGAGCTTTGCCCGCGCCTGTGCCGAGGCCGGTGTCGCCTTTATCGGCCCGCCGCCCAAGGCCATCGCCGCGATGGGCGACAAGATCGAATCGAAGAAACTCGCCAAGGCGGCGGGCGTCAATGTCGTGCCTGGTTATCTGGGCGAGATCGCCGATACCGAGGAAGCGGTGCGCATCGCTGCGGACATCGGCTTTCCCGTCATGATGAAGGCGTCCGCCGGTGGCGGCGGCAAGGGGATGAGGCTCGCCTGGTCCGAGGCGGATGTGCGCGAAGGCTTCGAGGCGACCAAGCGCGAAGGCCTCGCCAGCTTCGGTGACGACCGCGTCTTCATCGAGAAGTTCATCGAGAGCCCGCGGCATATCGAGATCCAGGTGCTGGGCGACCAGCATGGCAACATCGTCTATCTCGGCGAGCGCGAATGCTCGGTCCAGCGCCGCCACCAGAAGGTGGTCGAGGAGGCCCCGTCGCCCTTCGTCACGCCCGAGATGCGCCGCGCCATGGGCGAGCAGGCGGTCGCGCTGGCCCGCGCGGTCGGCTATTATTCGGCCGGTACCGTCGAGCTGATCGTCTCCGGCGCGGATACCACGGGCAAAAGCTTCTACTTCCTCGAGATGAACACCCGGCTCCAGGTGGAGCATCCGGTGACCGAGGAGATCACGGGCCTCGATCTGGTCGAGCAGATGATCCGCGTCGCCGCCGGTGAGCCTCTGGCGTTCAAGCAGGACGATGTGACGCTGACCGGCTGGTCGATCGAGAACCGCGTCTATGCCGAGGATCCGTATCGCGGCTTCCTGCCCTCCACCGGGCGACTGGTGCGCTACAACCCGCCCGCCGAGGAGCGGGACGACGACGTGCGCGTGCGCGTCGACGACGGTGTCGCCGAGGGCGGCGAGGTCAGTATGTTCTACGATCCGATGATCGCCAAGCTCGTCACCTGGGCGCCGACCCGCGAAGCCGCGATCGATGCCCAGATCGCCGCGCTCGATGCGTTCGAGATTGTCGGCCCGGGGACGAACATCGACTTCGTCTCCGCGCTGATGCAGCATCCGCGCTTCCGTGCGGGGACATTGTCGACCGGCTTCATCGCCGAGGAATATCCCGAAGGCTTCCAAGGCGCGCCTGCGTCTGCGGCGCTGACCCGCACGCTCGCCGCCGTGGCTGCTTTCGCCGCCACCGCCGAGGCCGACCGCGCCCGGCGGATCGACGGGCAGCTTGGCCACCGGCTGCAACCGCCCGCTAACTGGACGGCGCGGATCGAAGGCGTCGACCATGCGGTTCACGTCTCGACCGACGGGATCAGCGTCGACGGTGCGGACCTGGACCTCGCCATCGCCTATACGCCCGGCGACCGGATGATCGCGGTCGAGGATGAAACGGGCGAAACCCTCCACGTCCGCATCGCGAAAACCCGCACCGGCTTCCGGCTGACCACGCGCGGGGCGAGCCATTCGGTACGTGTCCTGCCCGCCCGCGCGGCGGCTTACGCGAAGCATCTGATCGAGAAGGTGCCCCCCGACCTGTCGAAATTCCTCATCGCGCCGATGCCCGGCCTGCTGGTCCGGTTGGACGTGGCCGAGGGGGATCAGGTCGAGGCAGGCCAGCCGCTGGCGGTCGTCGAGGCGATGAAGATGGAAAACATCCTGCGCGCCGCCAAGACCGGCACCGTCAAAGCCATTTCCGCCAAGACTGGCGACAGTCTCGCGGTCGATGCGGTGATCCTGGAGCTGGAGTAAGCAGTAGGGGGCCGACTTATTCCTCCCCTGTAAGGGGAGGTGGCGCGCGAAGCGCGTCGGAGGGGTGTCCAGCTATCGAGAGGGTGACACCCCTCCGTCAGGGCTTCGCCCTGCCACCTCCCCTACAACGGGAGGAATGAGAGAGAGCTCATGGCCGAGCGAGCGCCAAGATCCGCTCCGCCTCGGCCAGATGCAGGCGTTCGACCATCTGCCCATCCAGCCGGATCGCGCCAAGCGCCGCTTGCGCGGGATCGGCGAAGGCTGCCACCACACGCTGCGCCCAGCTAATCTCCGCTTCGTCCGGGCCGAACCCGGCATTCGCGGCTACGATCTGGTTGGGATGGATCAGCGTCTTGCCGTCGAACCCCAGCCGCCGTCCTTCGGCGCATTCCGCCGCCAGCCGATCGGGCGCGTCGAGCGCGTTGCACACGCCGTCCAGCGCGATCATCCCGGCGCTGCGGGCCGCGACGACGATCTGGACGCGCAAGGGGAGCAGCGCCTCGGGCGCGGGGGGCGAGGGCAGACGCATTTCTTTCGCCAGATCGTTGGTGCCCGCGACCAAGGCCGTCAGGCCCAGCTCCGTCGCGGCCTGTGCGATCGCACCCAGCGACAGGATGCCGCGACACGTCTCGATCATCGCCCAGAGTGGCACATCTGGTCCCAACGCCGCCCGCGCGGCGGCGAGCGTCGCGACATCGTCGACCTTGGGGATCAGCACCGCCGCCGGATGCGCCTCCGCCAGCGCGGCGAGATCGTCCGCCGCATGGGACGTATCCAGTCCGTTCGTCCGCACGACCAGTAGCCGCTCGCCAAAGCCGCCCTCGCGCACCGCCGCGACCGCCGCCCCGCGCGCGGCGGATTTGGCGTCGGGAGCGACCGCGTCTTCCAGGTCCAGGATCACGGCATCGCTGGCCAAGGTCCGCGCCTTGGTGATGGCGCGAGGGTTGGAGGCGGGGAGGAACAGGGCGCTGCGGATGGTCATGCCGCGACCATAGACGCAAGCGACCTCTGGTAAAACGCCGCCGCTGCCCCATAATCCAAGGCAAAAGGGGGCGTCATGATGACTGCGACATTATTGCTGCTGGGCCTGACGATGCTGCTCTATGTCTGGCCTGATCTGCCGGTCAGCCGCTGGCTTGCGCCTATGCTGGTCGAGGCTCCGGCACGGCGGCTGAACCGCGTCCGGCCGGGACATTGGGCGATGATCGTTGCCGGGGTTGCCCTGATCGGCCTCGCCATCTGGTTCGAGATCGATGAAATCCGAATGCTTGCGATGGCGGGCGGGTCGATGGGCGATCTGGTGATGATCGCCTCGACCATCGAATGGGGCGCGGTAGCCGAGCTGGGCATGGCGACGATCCTGTCCTCCTCGATGCTGGCACGCTGGCCCGTCTTCCGCCGCTGGGCGGGGCGGCTGTCCGCCGGCCGGGCAGCTCGCCCGCGCCGGGCGGAGCGGCCCGCCAATGACACCTCCGATGGCGAGGGGCGAAGACTCGCAGCCTGAAACCCGTGCGGGGTCGGAACGAAAGCGTTGGGCCACCGTTCATCGCCTGAATGTTCCGCGACCCGCGCCTCGCCAGAATTTCCGCGCGTTTCGCAGGCCTTGGCCTGTGCGTCGTCCTGGCCGCCTGTGAGCCGGGCATCCTGAATCCCGCCGGCCCGATCGCGGCGGGCGAGCGCAGCATCTTCTTCAATGCGCTGGCGGTGATGCTGGCGATCGTGGTGCCGGTGATCGTGCTGGCCTTCGCCTTTGGCTGGTGGTTCCGCGCAGGCAACACCCGCGCCAAGCATCTGCCCGAATGGGCCTATTCGGGGCGGCTGGAACTGCTGGTCTGGTCGATCCCGGCGCTGGCCATCATGTTCCTGGGCGGCATCGCCTGGATCGGCAGCCACGACCTCGATCCGCCCAAGCCGATCGCCTCGAAAGCCAAGACGATGACGGTCGAGGTCGTCGCGACCGACTGGAAATGGTTGTTCCTCTATCCCGAACAAGGGATCGCCACGATCAACCGACTGGTCGTGCCGGTGGGCACGCCGGTGAGGTTCCGCATCACTTCGGCAGGCGTGATGAACAGCTTCTTCGTGCCACAGCTGGGCAGCCAGATCTACGCCATGTCGGGCATGGATTCGACGCTCCATCTGCGCGCGGACAGGGCGGGGCGGTATCGCGGCCTGTCCGCGCATTATAGCGGGGAAGGCTTTGCCGATATGAACTTCTTCGTAGACGCGGTGCCGCAGGGCGCGTTCGACCGCTTCGTCGCGACCGCCAAGGCGGGACAGGGCAAGACGCTCGACTGGAATGAGTTCGTCGCGATGGCGCGCCCCAGCCGCAATGTCCGCCCCGCCAGCTATCCCCGGCTCCAGCCCAGCCTGTATGACCGGATCGTGATGAAGAACGGCGCGCCCGAAGGCGAGCAGGCGAAGGACGGGCGCGAGCAATGAGTTTCACCGGCAAGCTGGGCTGGGACTCTATCCCGTTTCAAGAACCGCTGCCCTTGGTGTCGGCCGCGGTCATCGGCGCGGTGCTGCTCGGCGTCTTCGTCTGGGTCTGGCGGCGCGGGCATCTGCCCTATCTGTGGAAGGAGTGGATCACCAGCGTCGACCATAAGCGGATCGGCGTCATGTACTGTCTGCTCGCCGGCGTCATGCTGCTGCGCGGCTTTTCCGACGCGCTGCTGATGCGGTCGCAGCAGGCGATCGCGTACGGCAATGGCGGCTATCTTCCACCCGACCATTACGACCAGATCTTCTCCGCGCATGGCACGATCATGATCTTCTTCGTGGCGATGCCGTTCATGATCGGGCTGATGAACTTCGTCGTGCCGCTGCAACTCGGCGTGCGCGACGTGGCGTTCCCGACGCTCAATTCGGTCAGCTTCTGGCTGACGTGCAGCGGCGCGCTGCTCATCAATATGAGCCTGGTCATCGGCGAGTTCGCCAAGACCGGCTGGCTGGTCTATCCACCGCTGTCCGAGCTGCGCTTTTCGCCGGGCGTCGGCGTCGATTATTATCTCTGGGCGTTGCAGATATCGGGGATGGGGACGCTCCTGTCCGGCGTGAACCTTGTCACCACCATCCTGAAGATGCGCGCCCCCGGCATGGGCTATAGCCGGATGCCGATGTTCACCTGGACGTCGCTGGCGTCCAACCTGCTGATCGTCGCGTCCTTTCCGGTGCTGACCGCCGTGCTCGCGATGTTGATCCTCGATCGCTATCTGGGCTTCCACTTCTTCACGCCCGAAGCGGGCGGCAACCAGATGATGTTCGTCAACCTCATCTGGGCCTGGGGCCACCCGGAAGTCTATATCCTGATCCTGCCTGCCTTCGGCGTGTTTTCGGAGATCATCTCGACCTTCTCGTCCAAGCCGCTGTTCGGGTACCGCTCGATGGTCATCGCGACCATGGTGATCTGCATCCTGTCCTTCATGGTCTGGCTGCACCATTTCTTCACCATGGGGGCGGGCGCCGATGTGAACGGCTTTTTCGGCATCACGACGATGATCATCGCGGTGCCGACCGGGGTGAAGGTCTTCAACTGGCTGTTCACCATGTATGGTGGGCGCATCCGCTATACGTCGATGATGCTGTGGTCGATCGGGTTCATCGTGACCTTCGTGATCGGCGGCATGACCGGAGTGATGCTGGCGGTGCCGCCGGCCGATTTCGTGCTCCACAACTCGCTGTTCCTGGTCGCGCATTTCCACAATGTCATCATCGGTGGCGTGCTGTTCGGGGCGTTCGCGGGCTTCACCTTCTGGTTTCCCAAGATGTTCGGCTTCACGCTGGACGAGCGCTGGGGCAAGCGCGCCTTCTGGCTATGGCTGAGCGGCTTCTACCTCGCCTTCATGCCGCTCTATGTCCTCGGCCTGATGGGCATGACGCGGCGGATGCAGCATTATGACGTGCCAGGCTGGCATCCCTGGCTGATCGCGGCGGGCCTGGGCGCGCTGCTGATCCTGGCCGGGATCGGCTGTCAGATCATGATGCTCTATGTCTCGATCCGCACCCGCAAGGACCGCATCGACGAGAGCGGCGACCCATGGGATGGCCGCACGCTGGAATGGATCACCACCTCGCCGCCGCCGGCCTTCAACTTCGCGGTGCTGCCCGATGTGAAGGGCGAGGAAGCCTATTGGGGCATCAAGGCCAAGGCGCGCGAGAATCGCCGCCTGTCCGATCGGCCTGATTACGAACCGATCGAGATGCCGCGCAATTCGCCGACCGGCATCGTCAGCGCTTTCTTCGCCACCGCCATGGGCTTCGCGCTGATCTGGCATATCTGGTGGCTGGTGATTCTGGGCTTTTTCGGGGCCTGGGGGACGTTCATCGTCTTCGCCTGGCGCGACCAGGCCGAGTATGAAATCCCGGTCGAAGAGGTCGAGCGGCTCGACCAGGCGCGCCGCCGCAGCAAGGCGACCCTGCTCGATTTGCCCGAAGAGGCACTGTCATGAGCCAGACGGCCAATGCGCATGATCCCAACAAATGGGGCCGGGACAGCGAACCCAACCCCGACGGCCCCGCGCCCAAGCGGATCGTGGTGTCCTATGGCTTCTGGATTTTCCTGCTGTCGGACTTCATCCTCTTCGCCTGTTTCTTCGCCGCCTATGCCGTTTTGAAGGATGCGACGGCGGGAGGTCCGTCGGGCAAGGACCTGTTTGAGCTGAAGCTGGTCGAGGCGGAGACGGTGTTGCTGCTTCTCTCCAGCTTCGCCTGCGGAATGGCGGGCATCGGGACATTGGCGCGCGACATGCGCTGGTTCCAGATCGCGATGGCGGCGACCGGATTGCTTGGCGCGGGGTTCCTGGCGCTGGAAGCCTATGAATTCCTCCACCTGATCGGCGAGGGCGCGGGGCCGGGACGCAGCGCGTTCCTGTCGGCCTTTTTCGCGCTGGTCGGATGTCACGGCCTGCATGTGACGCTCGGTCTGCTCTGGCTGACGACGATGATGGCGCAGGCCTGGTCCAAGGGATTCCGCGAAGACATATTGCGCCGCATCCTGTGCTTCAGCCTGTTCTGGCACGCGCTCGACATCATCTGGGTGGCGTTGTTCACCATGATTTATCTGATGGGAGTGCGCGGATGAGCGAGCGGCCCGACGAGGAAATGGCACGCGACGAAACTGCACCCGGCGAGGAAAGCGAGCACGACTCGATCGTCGGCGGCGTGCGCAGCTATGCGGTCGGACTGGTCGCGGCGGCGATCCTGACCGCGGCGTCCTTTGCGCTGGTGCAGTTCGACATCGTCTGGGGACCTGCCGTTCCCGCTGCCCTGGTCGCGCTGGCGATCGGACAGATGGGGGTGCATCTGGTCTTCTTCCTCCACATCACCACCGGGCCGGACAACAGCAACAATGTGCTGGCGCTGCTGTTCGGGGTGCTGATCGTGGCGCTGGTACTGTTGGGCTCGATCTGGATCATGGGGCATCTGAACCACAATCTGATGGGACCGATGGCGACGCCATGAGCAAGGGTTAAGCCCCTCCCCTTCAGGGGAGGGGTTGGGGTGGGGCCTCTCCACCTACGAACGGCTCGCGGAAGCGCCCCACCCCCGTCCCCTCCCCTGAAGGGGAGGGGAGCGTTTAAGTTCAGCTTTCCAGCATTCGGCCCCGGATGGCAGAGACGCCGCGCTTATGGTCGAAGCGCAGTATCAGGCTCTCGTCGCCGACCGGAAGGTGCAAAGCAAAACCATCGCCTTCCCAGTCTTCCGGCGTCATCGGATCACCGGACAGGTTGCGCCACTCCGCCTTATCCAGCCAGTCCGTCCAGTCGAGCGGCGTCTCCCGGCGAAAGGTGCTCAGGGCTGAGACGAAATCCTCCAGCGTCTCGTCGCGGCTTTCCCAGTCGAGCCATGTCGTCTCATTATCCTGGGCATAGCCGTTGTTGTTGCCCCGCTGGCTGCGGCCGAACTCGTCCCCGGCGGTCAGCATCGGGGTGCCGCGCGACAGGAACAGCGTCGCCAGCATTGCCCGGATCGCGCGGAGGCGCGCGGCGCGGATGGCAGAGTCGGTGGTCGGGCCTTCCTGCCCATGGTTCCACGATACCTCGTCGCCATGGCCGTCGCGATTGTCCTCGCCATTGGCGTGGTTGTGCCGCGCGGCATAGGCGGTCAGGTCGGCGAGGGTGAAGCCGTCATGCGCCGCGACGAAATTGACCGAGCGGCTGGCAGAGCCGGTAAAGACATCCGCCGACCCCGCGATCCGCGTCGCCAGATCGCCGCTGCGCCCGTCACCGCGCCAGAAGCGCCGCACCTGGTCGCGATAACGGTCGTTCCACTCCAGCCAATGCTCGGGAAAGTTGCCTAGCTGGTAGCCGCCCGGCCCGATGTCCCAGGGCTCGGCGATCATCACGCGGGTCGAGAGGATCGGATCGGCGGCGATCTCTGCGAAGATGGGGGCGTGGGCGTCGAAGCCCGGCCCGCGCGCCAGGACGGGTGCTAGGTCGAAGCGGAAACCGTCCACCCCCGCCCGTGCGAAGTGGCGCAGACTGTCGAGGATCATCGCGCGGACGCTGGGGCGGCTGGCGTCGAGCGTGTTGCCGGTGCCCGCATCGTTGATGAGCGTGCCGTCTTGCGTCCGGGCATAGGCATCGGGGTCCAAACCTCGGAAGGACAGCGTGCCACCGCGCACGTCGCTCTCACCCATATGGTTGAAGACGAGATCAAGGATGGCGCCGATCCCCGCCCCGCGCAGCGCTGCGACGGTGGCGACCAGTTCGGCGACGCCACCCGGCACCCGCTCGGGGCAGAGTGCCATCGGGACGACCGGGTTATAGCCCCAGGCGTTGCGCAGGCCGAGCGGGGGTAGGTGGCGCTCGTCGATCGCGGCGGTGATCGGCATCAACTCGACCGCAGCGACGCCCAGCTTGCGGAGGTGATCGAGCACCGCCGGATGCGCCAGCGCCGCCAAAGTGCCGCGCTGTTCGGGCGGAACGGCGGGATGGCGCATGGAGAAGCCGCGCACATTGAGTTCGTAGATCAACCCGCCCGGCCGGAAGAGCGGCGGGGCTGGGGTGGTGGTCAGCGGGGCGACGACACGGGCACGCGGCACGAGGTCGGCGGTGTTCTCGCCATAGGTCGCGAGCCGTGGAGACTGGACGAAGGGGCGGTCGAGTTCGAGCGCATAAGGATCGACCAGCAATTTGGCGGGGTCGAACCAGAGATTGCGCATCGGGTCGTAACGTCCGTGCGCACGGTATCCGTGGAGGTGGTCGGTGCCGGGGACGGTGACGCTCCACACGTCTCCGTCGCGCGTCATGGCGATGCGGCGTTCGTCTGCGCCATCGAACAGGCAAAGCTCCACCCGCTCGGCGGTCGAACGCACGGCGAAGCGGGTGCCGCCGGGGACCGGCGTCGCGCCGAGGAGCGGGGTGGGCTGATTCGTCATAGCGCGATCACCCTAACTCAACCGGACCACCCCGGCGAAGGCCGGGGTCCAGTTGGGCCAGCCTATCGAGACTTCCACCAGCTTGGTGGCATCTGGGCCCCGGCCTTCGCCGGGGTGGAAGGGGGGGCGGTTAGCCTCTCCCCAAAGGCACTCAGGTCACCACATCGGGTTCGGTGCGGCCGGTATGCTGGGTGATCCCGGCAATCTCATCGGCCGCCGCGATGATGTCGGCGAGCATCTCGGGCGTCTCGCGGTCGAGCTGGTCGGCCGAGTAACGCTCCAGATAGACCCGCAATGTGGCGCCGCTGGTGCCGGTGCCCGACAGGCGGAACACGACGCGGCTGCCGCCCTGGAACAGCACGCGGATACCCTGGTTGCGGCTGACCGACTGGTCGGTCGGATCGGTATAGGCGAAATCGTCCGCCGTCTCGACCGTCAGTCCCGCGAACGTCTCGCCCGGCAGGGTCGGCAGCTTGGCGCGCAAGTCCGCCATCAGCGCATCGGCGCGCTCACTCTCGACGCCCTCATAGTCATGACGCGCATAGTAATTGCGGCCATAGGTCGCCCAGTGATCGCGCGCGATTCCGTCGACCGACTTGCCCGAAGCGGCGAGGATGTTGAGCCAGAGTAGCACCGCCCACAGCCCGTCCTTCTCGCGCACATGGTCCGAACCGGTGCCCGCGCTCTCCTCGCCGCAGATCGTCGCCATGCCTGCGTCGAGCAGATTGCCGAAGAACTTCCAGCCGGTCGGCGTCTCGTAAGCGGGGATGCCCAGCTTTTCGGCGACGCGGTCGGCGGCGGCGCTGGTCGGCATCGAGCGGGCGATACCCTTCAGGCCGCCCGCATAGGCAGGTGCCAGATGCGCATTGGCCGCCAGCATCGCCAGGCTGTCCGACGGCGTGATGAAGCGCCCGCGCCCGATGATGAGGTTGCGGTCGCCATCGCCGTCCGAGGCCGCGCCGAAATCGGGCGCGTCAGGCGCCATCATCCGGTCGTAGAGTTCCTTGGCATGGACAAGATTGGGGTCGGGGTGATGCCCGCCGAAATCGGGGAGCGGCGTGCCGTTCTTCACGGTGCCCGGCGCGAAGCCCAGCCGCTTTTCCAGGATTTCGGTGGCATATGGGCCGGTGACGGCGCTCATCGCGTCGAACGACATGGTGAAGCCGCCCTCGACCGCGCGACGGATCGCGGCGAAGTCGAACAGGCTCTCCATCAGCGCGGCATAGTCGGCGACCGAATCGATGACCTCGACGGTCATGTCGCCCACCGTCACCTCGCCCAGCGTATCGAGGTCGATGTCATCGGCCTCGACGGTCAGCCAGCGGCTGATCGACTTGGTGTGGGCGTGAATCGCATCGGTCACCTTTTCCGGCGCGGGGCCGCCGTTCGAGATGTTGTACTTGATGCCGAAGTCTTCGTCCGGGCCGCCCGGGTTGTGACTGGCCGAGAGGACCAGGCCGCCCAGCGCCCCCCGCTGGCGGATCACGTTGCTGGCCGCCGGGGTGGACAGGATGCCGCCCTGACCGACCACCACACGGGCAAAGCCGTTCGCCGCCGCCATGCGGATCGCGACCTGGATCACCTCACGGTTCAGGAAGCGACCGTCCCCCCCGATCACCAGCGTCTGGCCGGTCTTTTCGTCACCCAGCGCATCGAACACCGACTGGACGAAGTTCTCGGCATAATGGGGCTGCTGAAAGACGCGGACCTTCTTGCGAAGGCCCGAGGTGCCGGGCTTCTGGTCGAGATAGGGCTCGGTCGCGACGGTCTTGATCATGGGTTCCCCAGCACGGATCGATAGAGTTCGGCATAGTGGCGGCCGCTATGGTGCCAGCTATAATCGGCGTTCATGCCATTGACCTGCATGGTCCGCCATTGGTCTTGATCGGCGTATAGTCTCATTGTGCGACGCAGCACCGCGACGATATTGTCGGTGGTGACATTGTCGAACTGAAGGCCCGTGGGCACGCCCATGGCCAGTGCGGCTTCGTTGGCGTCGATGATCGTATCCGCCAGCCCCCCGGTGCGTGCGACCACGGGCACGCAACCATAGGCCAGCGCATAGAGCTGGGTCAGCCCGCACGGCTCGAACCGCGAGGGGATCACGATCGCGTCGCACCCGCCCTGGAGCAGATGCGAGACCGGCTCGTCATAGCCGATCCGCACCGCGACGCGGCCGGGATGGCGCAGCGCGGCGGTGGCGAAGGCGATCTCCAGCGCCGGGTCGCCGGTGCCCAGCACGACCAGCCGTCCGCCCAGCGCCACCAGATCGTCGATCACCTCGACCAGCACGTCCATGCCCTTTTGCCAGGTCAGGCGGCTGATGACGGTAAAGATCGGGCTGTCATCCTGCTCCAGCCCGAACGCCTGTTCGACCGCGCGCTTGTTGGCGATGCGATCGTCCAGCGTGTCGACGGTGAAGGGCGCGGGCAGGGCGGCGTCGGCCGTGGGGCTCCAGATGGCGGGGTCGATGCCGTTGACGATGCCGCTGACGCATTCGGCACGCGCGGCGATCAGGCCTTCCAGCCCCATGCCGTACTGGGCGCGGTGGATTTCCTCGGCATAGGTCGGGCTGACCGTGGTGATCGCGTCGGCGGTGCGCAGGCCCGCCTTGAGATAGCCGATCTGGCCATAATATTCGACGCCCTCGACGCTCCACGCCTCGGGCGGCAGGCCCAGATCGGGGAAGTGATGCGCCGCGAACGAGCCCTGAAAGGCGATGTTGTGGATGGTGACGATGCTCTTCGCCACAGGCCCAGGACCGGGGGCATAGTGGAGAAAGGCCGGCGCCAGCGCCGCCTGCCAGTCATGCGCGTGGAGCAGGTCGAAATCATAACCCGGCACCGCGCCCGAGGCGAGGTCGGCGCCCGCGCGCGCCAGCACTGCGAAACGCCGCCAATTGTCGTGCCAGTCGTTGCCGGCGGTATCGACGTAAGGAAGCCCCTCGCGCTCCCAAAGCTGCGGCGCCTCGATCACCAGCAGCCGGTGGGTGCCGATCATCGCCTCGCGCAACCAGGCCTCGGTGCCGATGATATGGGTCCAGTGATGGACGCGCGGCGCGTCCTCCCCGATCGCGCGCATCACCTTCGGGAAACCGGGGATCAGCGTGGTAACGGCGATGTCATGGGGCGCGAGCGCTTCGGGCAGCGCGCCCACGACATCGGCGAGGCCGCCGGTCTTGATGAGCGGAAACGCCTCCGAGGCGACCGACAGGACGGAGAGGGTCATGGGGACTTTCAGTTGGCCAGACGATCGATCATCGGCTGGGTGATGAGGCATATGCCCTTGTCGGTGCGGCGGAAACGCTGTCCGTCGAGCACGGGGTCGTCGCCGACCACCAGCCCGTCGGGAATCTTGACGCCGCGGTCGAGGATCACGCGCCGCAACCGTGCGCCGCGCCCGATATGGCAGAAGGGCAGGACCACCGCCTCGTCGAGCATCGCGAAGCTGTGGGTGCGCACGCCCGTGGACAGCAGCGAACGGTGGATCGACGAGCCCGACACGATGCAATCGCCCGCGACCAGGCTGGCCACCGCCGATCCACGCCGTCCATCGATGTCATGGACGAATTTGGCGGGGGGCGTGATCTCGGCATAGGTCCAGAGCGGCCAGCTCCGGTCGTACAGGTCCAACTGCGGCACCACATCGGTCAGGTCGAGACTGGCCTCCCAATAGGCATCCACCGTGCCGACATCGCGCCAATAGGCGCCGGGCTCATCATGCGAGCGGACGCAGGACGCGGAGAAGCGGTGCGCCTGGGCTTTGCCGTGCTGGACCAGATAAGGAATGATGTCCTTGCCGAAATCGCGCGAGGAACCCGGCGTGGCGGCATCGCGGCGGAGCTGCTCGAACAGGAAGGCGGTGCGGAAGACATAGATGCCCAGCGACGCCAGCGCGATATCGGGATTGCCGGGAATGGAGGGTGGATCGGCGGGCTTTTCGACGAAATCGACGATGCGGTCGGTCTCGTCGACATGCATCACGCCGAACGCGCTGGCTTCCGGGCGGGACACTTCCAGACAGGCGACGGTGACGTCGGCGCCACTGTCGCAATGCTGCTGGAGCATCAGTTCATAATCCATCTTGTAGACATGATCGCCCGCCAGGATGACCATGAATTCGGGCGCATAGCTCTCGATGATGTCGATATTCTGGAACACCGCGTCGGCGGTGCCTTCATACCATTGGAATTCGCTGATCCGCTGGCTGGCGGGGAGGATGTCGAAGCTTTCGTTGCGTTCGTCGCGCAGGAAGTTCCAGCCGCGCTGGAGGTGGCGGATCAGCGAGTGCGCCTTGTACTGGGTCGCCACGCCGATGCGACGGATGCCCGAGTTGATCGCGTTGGACAGGGCGAAGTCGATGATCCGGGCCTTGCCGCCGAAATAGACGGCGGGCTTGGCGCGGGTGTCGGTCATTTCCATCAGGCGGCTGCCACGGCCGCCCGCCAGCACATAGGCCATGGCATCGCGCGCCAGCGGTTGTCCGCGCCTCAGGTCCATCGTCCGTCTCCTGTCCGTGTGTTAGTGTCGCAACGCTTGATCGGCGCGTTGGTATTCCAGGCAAAATCGGTTGGGCGTCAGCCGTCGAAGCGCAGGATGACGGTCGCGAGCGGCGGCAGCGTGACCCAGGCCGCCCCGTCACTCGCATCCACGCCGCCCATATTGCCGAGGCCGGAACCCCAATATTGCGTCGCGTCGGAGTTCAGCACCTCGGTCCAGCGACCGTCATGCGGCAGCGGCAGGCGATAGGGGGCGCGGGCGACCGGCGTCATGTTGGCGATCACCGCGACCGGTTTCTCGCCCGGCGCCTTGCGCAGCCAGGCGAAGACCGAATGGGCGCTGTCATCGGCCACCAGCCACTCGAACCCCTCGCGCTCGCAGTCGCGGGCATGGAGCGCGGGCGTGTCGCGGTAGAGATGGTTCAGGTCGCGGACCAGCGAGCGGACGCCTTCGTGCGAATGGCTGCACCGCAAATGCCAGTCGAGCGGGCGGCTCTCCGACCATTCCTCGCGCTGGGCGAATTCCTGCCCCATGAACAGCAGCTTCTTGCCCGGATAGGCCCACATAAAGGCATAATAAGCGCGTAAGTTCGCGAATTTCTGCCAGTCGTCGCCCGCCATCTTGGTCAGCAGGCTGCCCTTGCCGTGCACCACCTCGTCATGGCTGAGCGGCAGGACGAAATTCTCGTCAAAGGCATAATGCAGGCCGAACAGGATCTCGCCATGATGGTGGCGGCGATGCACCGGCTCACGCCCCATATATTCGAGCGTGTCGTGCATGAAGCCCATGTTCCACTTGAACCCGAAGCCCAGGCCGCCGTCATGCGCGGGCGCCGAGACGCCGGGCCAGGCGGTCGATTCCTCGGCGACGGTGAAGACGCCGGGATGCTGGCCGTACACCTGCCGGTTGACCTGGCGGAGGAACTCGACCGCCTCCCAATTCTCGCGCCCGCCCTGTTCGTTGGGCACCCACTCGCCATCCTTGCGGCTGTAATCGCGGTAGAGCATCGAGGCGACCGCGTCGACGCGCAGCCCGTCGATATGATAGCGCTCGGGCCAGAACAGCGCGTTGTTGACCAGGAAGCTCGCCACCTCGCGCCGCCCGAAATTATAGATGGCGGTGTTCCAGTCGGGGTGAAAACCCTGGCGTGGGTCCTCGTGCTCGTAGAGCGCGGTGCCGTCGAAATGCGACAGGCCATGCGCGTCGGTGGGGAAGTGCGCGGGCACCCAGTCGAGGATCACGCCGACCCCGGCGCGGTGGGCGCCGTCGACGAAGCGTGAGAAGCCCTCGACATCGCCGAACCGCGCCGACGGGGCATAGAGTCCCGTCGTCTGATAGCCCCAGCTGGGGTCATAGGGGTGTTCGGAGATGGGCAGGAATTCGATATGGGTGAACCCCATCTCGACAACATAGGGGATCAGCCGGTCCGCCAGCGCATCCCAGCTGAGGTACCAGCCATTCTCGTCGCGGTCCCACGACCCGGCATGAACCTCGTAAATGCTGATCGGCACGCGGCGCGGGTCGATCTTCGACCAATGTTCCCGATGGGCCACGTCCTGCCAGACATGGGCGGGCGGGGCGGTCGTGACCGAAGCCGTCTTGGGGCGAAGCTCGGCGGCGAAGGCGAAGGGGTCCGCCTTCATCGGCTGGTCCGCGCCGTGCGGGCCGGTGATGGCGAACTTGTACGCGCGGCCCTCGCCGATATCGGGAATGAAGATTTCCCACACGCCGACATCCAGGCGGCGGCGCATGACATGGCGGCCGGGATTCCAGTCGTTGAAGTCGCCGACCACCGCCACCCGTTCGGCATTGGGAGCCCAGACGGCGAAGTGCACGCCCGCCACGCCCTGATGCTCGATCAGGTGCGCGCCCATCTTGTCATAGAGGCGGAAGTGATTGCCCTCGCCCATCAGGAAATCGTCGAGCGGACCGAGGACGGGGCCGAAGCTGTAGGGATCGGTGATCCACCATTCCGCGCCATGCCCTTTCGCGCAATATTTGACCGGCTGCGGCTCGCCCGACACCGCGCCTTCGAACAGGCCGCGCCCGTCGACCTGTTTCAATTCACCCAGCGCCGCGCCCGACAGGTCGAAGGCGGTGACCGCCTCCGCTCCGGGCACGAAGGCGCGCAGGAACGTGCCGCCCGGCCCCTGATGAGGTCCCAGCAACGCGAAGGGATCGGCGTTGCGGCCCTCGATCAGGGCTTCCAGAGCGGCACGGGGTGGCTTCACATCACGTTCCAGATTTCCTCGGCATATTGCCGAATGGTGCGATCGGAGGAGAACCATCCGACTTTCGCGACATTGTGGATGGCCGACGTCGCCCAGCCCGCCTGGTCCTGCCATCGGGCGTCGACGCTGCGCTGTGCGGCGGCATAGGCATCGAAATCGGCGGCGACCATGAACCAGTCGCCATCGTACAGTCCGCCCATCAGCCCGGCATAACGGCCGGGATCATCGGGGGAGAACACACCGGAGGCGATGGCGGAGACCGCTTGGCGCAGCTCCGGGCTGCCCTCAATCACCGCGCGCGGGTTATAGCCGTCGCGGCGCTGGGCGGCGACCTCGTCGGCGGTCAGGCCGAAGATGACGATATGATCGTCGCCGACATGCTCCTTGATCTCGACATTGGCGCCGTCGAGCGTGCCGATGGTCAGCGCACCGTTGAGCGCGAACTTCATGTTGCCGGTGCCCGACGCCTCCATGCCAGCAGTCGAAATCTGTTCGGACAGATCGGCGGCGGGAATGATCTTCTCGGCCAGGCTGACATTATAATTGGGGATGAACCCGACCTTCAGCAAATGACCGACGCTCGGGTCCGAATTGACCCGGCGGGCGACGTCATTGGCGAGTTTGATGACGAGCTTGGCGTTATGATAGCTCGATGCCGCCTTGCCCGCGAACAGCTTGACGCGCGGGGTCCAGTCGCGCTCCGGATGGCTGCGGATCTGGTCGTACAGCGCCACCGTCTCGATGATGTTCAACAGCTGGCGCTTATATTCGTGGATGCGTTTGATCTGCACGTCGAACAGCGCATCGGGGTCCACGCGCAACCCGGTCGACTCTCTAAGATAATTTGCCAGCCCCACCTTGTTGGAACGTTTGATGGTCAGAAAGCGTTCCCGGAAATTCGCATCATTTGCGTAATCCGTGAGCGCTATCAGCTTCTCCGCATCATCCTGAAAACCGGTCCCGATTGCCTCGCGGATCAGGGAGGTGAGCTGCGGATTGCATTGCTGCAACCAGCGGCGCGGGGTGATGCCGTTGGTCTTGTTGTTGATCCGCGTCGGATAGAGGCGGTGCAGATCGGCAAAGACGGTCTGCTTCATCAGTTCGGTGTGGAGCGCGGCGACACCGTTGACGCTGTGGCTGCCTGCAAAGGCCAGGTTCGCCATGCGGACCCGCCGCTCGCCGCCCTCGTCGATCAGGCTGATCGCGGCGATGGCCCGGTCGTCCATGCCCTCCACGGCCCGCGCCTCGCGCAGCAGCTTGGCGTTGATCGCATAGATCAGCTGCATGTGGCGCGGCAGCAGCCGCTCGAACAGATGCAGCGGCCAGCTTTCCAAAGCCTCGGGCAATAGCGTGTGGTTGGTATAGCCGAAGGTGCGACGGGTGATGTCCCACGCCTCGTCAAAGCCCAGATCGTGATGATCGACCAGCAATCGCATCAGCTCGGCGACCGACACCGCCGGATGGGTGTCGTTCAGCTGGATCGCCGCCTTGTCGGGCAGGGTGCGGATATCCTTAAAATACTGGATATGCCGCCGGACGATGTCCTGGAGCGAGGCGGACGAGAAGAAATATTCCTGCCGCAGCCGCAATTCCTGCCCGGCCGGCGAGCTGTCGGAAGGATAGAGGACGCGCACCAGCGTCTCCGCCGCCATTTGCCCGGCGAGCGCGCCGGTATAGTCGCCCGCGTTGAAGCGATCGAGCCGGATGGGATCGATCGCCTGCGCGGTCCACAGCCGCAGCGTGTTGACCCGTTTCCCGCGCCAGCCAACGACCGGGGTGTCGACCGCGATCGCCTCGATCGCCTCCGCCGGTTTCCAATGGACCGCGCCGGTTTCAGTCCCGATCACCTCCCCGCCGAAACCGACGAAATAGGCGCTCTCGCGCCGTTCGAACTCCCAGGGGTTGCCGTGGCTGAGCCAGGTTTCGGGCAGTTCCACCTGCCAGCCATCGTCGATCCGCTGGCGGAACATGCCGTTCACATAGCGGATGCCATAGCCATAGGCGGGCAGGTCGAGGCTGGCGAGGCTTTCCATGAAACATGCCGCCAGCCGTCCCAGGCCGCCATTGCCGAGCGCGGCATCGGGCTCGATCTCTTCCAACTCGGCCAGGTCGACGCCCAGCGATTGCAGCGCGCCCGCCACCTGCGCCATCACGCCGAGATTGGACAGCGCATCGCGCAGCAGTCGTCCGATCAGGAATTCCAGGCTGAGATAATAGACCCGTTTGGCGCCTGCGGCGTGCGCTTCGCGCGTGGAGGCCATCCAGCGTTCGATGATGTCGTTGCGAACGGTCAGGATCGTCGCGGCCAGCCAGTCGTGCGGGCGGGCATTGGCGGCATCCTTGCCGATCCGGTGCACCAGTGTGTCGACAATGGCGTCGGCCAGTGGGCCGGTATCGTCGACATGCAGGGTGGTGATGGTGGTCGTCATTGATTCGGGCGTCCCTATGGGTCCAGTCCCGAACAGCTTAACCGCGCGAGGGGTGAAGTCACGCGGCATTCCTGGGCATGTGCGAAGCGATCAGCCCGTTGCCAGCCCCCAAAGCAGGGTCAGGTTCAGGCCGATGATGATGGCCGCGATGATCCATGCCAGGATGCGCAGCCAGACCGGGCTGGCAAAGGGACCCATCATGCCCTTGTTCGCGGTGAAGCGGACCAGCGGCACCACCGCAAAGGGGAGTTGCAGGCTGAGGATGACCTGGCTCAGCACCAGCAGCTTGGTCGCCCCCGCCTGTCCGCTCGCCCCGACGACCAGCACGGCGGGAATGATGGCCAGCCCACGCGTGATGAGCCGCCGCAGCCAGGGGGCGAGCCGCAGGTCGAGGAACCCCTCCATCACGATCTGCCCGGCGAGTGTCCCGGTGACGGTCGAATTCTGCCCTGAGGCGAGCAGTGCGATGCCGAACACCATGCTCGCCGCGCCCACGCCCAGCATCGGGGCGAGCAGGCGGTAAGCCTGATCGATCTCCGCCACGTCGGTGCGGCCTGCGACATGGAAGGTCGCCGCCGCGACGATCAGGATCGCGGCGTTGATGAAAAAGGCGAAGAACAGCGCCACCGTGCTGTCGATCGTCGCCATCTTGATCGCGTCGCGCTTGTCCTCGGTCGACAGGCCATAGGCCCGGGTCTGCACCACCGAGGAATGGAGATACAGATTATGCGGCATCACCGTCGCGCCGAGGATGCCGATCGCGATGTAGAGCATGGCGGGGTCGGTGACGATCCGCGTCGTCGGCACGAAGCCCGCCAGCACCGCGCCGGGATCGGGGCGCGAGGCGATCAGTTCATAGAGGAAACAGCCGCCGATGATGAGGAGGAGCGCGATGATGAACGCCTCGACCTTGCGGAAACCGTAACGCTGCAGCGCGAGGATCACGAACACGTCCAGTCCGGTGATGATGACACCCCAGACAAGCGGCAGGTCGAACAGCAGTTGCAGCGCGATGGCGGTACCCAGCACCTCCGCCAGATCGCAGGCGATGATCGCGATTTCGCAGAGCACCCACAGGATGCGCGAGACGGGTTTGGAATAGGCCGCCCGGCACGCCTGCGCCAGGTCTAGCCCCGCTGCGATGCCCAGCCGCGCCGACAAGGCTTGCAGGATCATCGCCATGATGTTGGACAAAAGGATGACCGACAGCAGCGCATAGCCATAGGCGGAGCCACCCGCGATATCGGTCGCCCAGTTGCCCGGGTCCATATAGCCGACCGCGACTAGATAGCCCGGCCCCGCAAAGGCGAATAACCGCCGCAGGAAGGACGCGCCCTCCGGAATGGCGATCGAGCGATGGCTTTCGGCAAGCGAGCGGGTGGCGGGCGTAGCTACGGTCATCGACCTTGAGATGTGACGGAAATGCGCCAACGCGACAACCCGCCAAAGCGTTGCGGCAGGTCAGTTGTGGGAGGGTTTTCAATTCCTCCCTCCGAGGGGAGGAATTATAGGGACGACCCCACAACCGCACAGGCCAGCGCCATCAGCAAACCGGCGAAACGGTTCGACCGGAACCGGTACAGCGCGCCTGCGCCGTCATCGGGTTTCAGCGTTGCCACCTGCCAACCCAGATGCAGCGCCACCGGCACCAGCGCCGCGACCGCTAGAATATCCGGCCGCACCAGCCAGATCGCCCCCGCCCAGCACAGCACGGCCCCGAGATAGAAGGCGCCCACCCCCGGCCTCACATACGCGCCCATGCGCAGCGCCGAGGATCGCACCCCGATCAGCGCATCGTCCTCCCGGTCCTGCAGCGCATAGATGGTGTCGTACCCAATCACCCAGGCGATCGACCCCGCGTAAAGCAGCCAGAGCGGCGCGGAGAGTTCGCCCGCCACCTCGGCCCAGCCCACCAGCGCGGCCCAGCTGAACACCATGCCCAGCCATGCCTGCGGCCACCAGGTAATCCGCTTCATGAAGGGGTAGGCGGCGACCGGGGCCAGGCTGGCCACCGCGACGATCGCGGCGAGCGGGCGAAGCTGCACCAGGACGATCAGACCGATCAGGGACAGCGCCCCCAGCCAGATCGCGGCCAGCTTCACGGACACCAACCCCGAGGGGATGGGCCGCGCCCGCGTCCGGGCCACCTGGGCATCCAGATCCCGGTCGACGATGTCGTTGAACACGCACCCTGCGCCGCGCATCGCGATCGAGCCGAGCAGGAACCACAGAATCAACGGCCAGCGTGCCGGCAATCCGCCGGCCAGCGCGATGGCCCAGACGCCTGGCCAGAACAGCAGCCACCAGCCTATCGGCCGGTCGAACCGCGCCAGCAGCGCCAGTCCGCGTGCACGGGGGGGCAGGCGTCCGGCCAGGCCCTTGTGTTCGCTATCGGGTACGATCTCGATCGTCATGCCGCTTCGGGTATGGGCGCGAGCGGTGGCGCGCAAGCCCGTTCGCGGTTATCGTCTCCCCGTGACTTGCCCAGCATATCCCGTTCGATGATCGGCCTGTCGGTCGCGGTCGGCCGTTTCGTCGAGGCATTGTTCTGGGCCATTTTGCGCGTGGCGGGGATGGTCGGGGGCGCGGTACTGCTCGTCGGCTTCGTGCTCGGCGTGACGTGGTGGGTGATCCGGCGCCGGCGATAAGGGGGCGACGGTGATGATCATGCGAGTGCTATCGGTGCCGATGCACAGGGCAAGGCGCTGGGGGCGATCGAGGCGCGCCCGCTCGCGCATGGCCTGCGCGCTCTGGGCCTGATGGAGGTCGGCGAGGGCCTGGGGCCGTCGGCATCCGACAATCGGCAGGTCTATGTCGCGATCTGGAAGCGCACACCGCCGGGCTGACCCCCGTCGCCGTAGCGCTATCTTTCCAGCCGGCCATCCTCCAGCGCCGCCATCTCGAACGGAAACAGGATGTCTGAGTCTGGCGCCTTCACGCCGTCCGCGATGTCGGCAGGGGCGATGTCGTGAAGGATGTGGCGGATGATCGCGATCCGCGCATCCCGCTTGTCGTCGGCGCGCACGATATGCCACGGCGCGAAGGGCGTATGGGTGCGGGTGAGCATCGTGTCGCGCGCCGCCGAATAATCGGTCCATTTGGCCTGCGCGACCTTGTCCATGTCGGAGACTTTCAGCGCCTTCAGCGGATCGGTGCGTCGCGCCTCCAGTCGTTTTTCCTGTTCCGCCATCGAGATGTCGAGCCAGATCTTGACCAGCCGGATGCCGCTTTCGACCAGCATCCGTTCGAAATCGGGGGCGTCGCGCAGGAACGCCTCCTGTTCGGCGGCGGTGGAAAAGCCCATGACGACTTCCACCCCCGCGCGGTTATACCAGCTGCGGTTGAAGATCACGATCTCGCCCGCGGCGGGCAGATGGGCGACGTAGCGCTGGAAATACCATTGCGTGCGTTCGCGGTCGGACGGCTTGGGCAGCGCCACGACACGGGTAGCGCGGACCGAGAGATGTTCGGTGATTCGCTTGATCGTCCCGTCCTTGCCCGCCCCGTCGCGGCCCTCCAGCACGATGACCACCCGCTCGTCGGAGCCCGCCATCGCCATCTGGGTGCGGACCAGCGCGAGCTGCAGCGCCTCCAACTCCTCATGATAATGTTTCGCCATTGTCACCTCCTGCGCCCGAAAACGCACGGCTCGGCAAAAGTGGCATGGGCGACCCTAGCCGTGTAAGCGAAGGTCATGCCCGCTACCCCCGCCTGGCCGCCACAATCCACGCCCCGCCTGTTCGTCGACCGGATGCTGGGCGAAGGACCGATCCGCATCGACGGCCCGGCCGCGCATTATCTGGTGTCGGTGATGCGCACCAGGATCGGCGATCCGGTCAAGTTGTTCGACGACCGCAGCGGGGAGTGGCTCGCCGTCGCCGCGTCTGTGGGCAAGCGCGACCTGACCCTCGACGTGACGGAACGGCTGCGTGAGCGTGAGGCGGTGCCGGACCTGTGGCTTTGCGCCGCGCCGCTGAAGAAGGGCCGGGTCGACTGGCTGGCGGAGAAGGCGTGCGAGCTGGGCGTCGCGCGGCTGGTGCCGGTCGTCACCCGCCGCACCGTCGTCGACAAGCCCAATACCGAGCGATTGCGCGCGCACATGATCGAGGCGGCCGAGCAATGCGGCCGCACCGCGCTTCCGCAAGTCGCCGAGCCGGTGAAGCTGACCGCGCTGCTCCGCGACTGGTCGCCCGAGCGCGCGCTGTTCTTCGCCGACGAGACGGGCGGCGTGCCCGCGCTAACGGCGATGGCTGCGCATCGCGGCCCGGCGGCGATCCTGATCGGGCCGGAGGGCGGCTTCGATGCAGAGGAGCGCGAGGCGATCCGCGCGCACCCCGCCGCCATCGGCATCGGGCTCGGCCCCCGCATCCTGCGTGCCGACACGGCGGCGGCGGCGGCGGTCTCGCTGTGGATGGCGGCGGCGGGCGACTGGGGTTGATTCACCCTATGGCGTACAGCCTCGCGCCCGCGTAAGGCGCGGTTCATGAGCACCAAGACCGCGAGCACCGCCAAGGGCGCCATCATCGAGTCCCGCGACCAGTTGATCGCCAGCTTCGCGCGCGGCGAAAAATCCAGCGATCACTGGCGGATAGGCACAGAGCACGAGAAATTCGTCTATGCGCTGGGCGACCATCACGCGCCCTCCTACGACGAAGCCTCGGGCATTCGCGCGCTGCTGGGCGAGTTGACCCAATATGGCTGGGAACCGGTCATGGAGAGCGGCAATGTCATCGCACTGACCGGCGCGGATGGTTCGATCAGCCTGGAGCCCGCCGGACAGTTCGAGCTGTCGGGCGCGCCGCTCGACAATCTGCACCAGACCTGCGCCGAGACGGGACGCCATCTGCAACAGGTGAAGGCGGCGGGCGACAAGCTGGGCGTCGGCTTCCTGGGTCTGGGCATGTGGCCCGACAAGACCCGGGCCGAGCTGCCGATCATGCCCAAGGGGCGCTATGCGATCATGCTGCGCCACATGCCGCGCGTCGGAACGCTCGGCCTCGACATGATGCTGCGGACTTCGACGATCCAGGTGAATCTGGATTATGCCTCCGAAGCCGACATGGTGAAGAAGTTCCGGGTCGGCCTGGCGCTGCAACCGCTGGCGACCGCTTTGTTCGCCAACTCGCCCTTCACCGAGGGCAAGCCCAACGGCATGTTGTCCTTCCGCAGCCATATCTGGTCGGACACCGATCCCGCGCGCACCGGCATGTTGCCCTTCGTGTTCGAGGACGGGTTCGGATATGAACGCTATGCCGACTATGCGCTCGATGTGCCGATGTATTTCGTCTATCGCGACGGCAAATATATCGACGCGGCGGGGCTGTCGTTCCGCGACTTCCTGAAGGGTGAGCTGTCGGTCCTGCCGGGCGAGCTGCCGACGATCGACGATTGGAACGATCACCTGTCGACCGCCTTCCCCGAGGTGCGGCTCAAGACCTTCCTCGAAATGCGCGGTGCCGATGGTGGACCGTGGAGCCGCATCTGTGCGCTGCCTGCGCTCTGGGTCGGGTTGCTGTACGACAATGGCGCGCTCGATGCGGCGTGGGATCTGGTCAAGGGCTGGTCGCTGACCGAGCGACAGGCACTGCGCGACTCGGTGCCGGAGCTGGCGCTGGATGCGCCGTTGCCCGGTGGTGGACGCTTGCGCGACATTGCAGGCGAGGTGCTCGACATCGCCCATGCGGGTCTTGCGGCGCGCGGGCGGCTGAACGGGGCGGGGGATAACGAAACCGGCTTCCTCGACCCGCTGCGCGAGATCGTGCGGTCGGGCAAGGTGCCCGCGCAGGTGCTGCTCGACCGCTATCATGGCGAATGGGGTGGCGACATCTCACGGGTGTATGGCGAGGCGAGTTTCTGATCGTGGGGCATAAGCTTCGACGATGCTCGGCCTGAGCGACGTCGAAGGCCAGGGGCTCACCTTCGCCCCATCACCCACCGAAAGAACCGCGGCACCAACCCGTACCGCTCCATCCAGCCGGAATAGGCCCGATATGCCGGATCGGCCGACAGATGCCGCTCCTCGGTCCGCGCGCGCCAATAATAGACGCCGCTGACCGTCCCCAGCAGCAACGTGCTCCGCGCCGCGTCCACCAAGGTCCCCGTCGACAGGAGCGGGATCGTCGCGATCCACCAGAAGATGTTCTTCGACAGATAGGCCGGGTGCCGCGACACCGCATAAGGCCCGTGGGTCAGGATGCCTCGGTGGGTCAGGTTGGAAAAGCGGATGCCGAACGCCACCGTTGACCAGGCATAGATGGCGGTCAGCCCGACCAGAACCGCCCCGATCCCGGCCAGCACCACCGGATGCCCGGCAAACCAATAGCTCCACTCGGCGGTCCCCGGCCGATAGTTGAGCGGGCCATTATCGCCCATCAGGATGGTCGGCGGGTAACAGATCAGCGCCGCCGCCCATGCCGCCGCATAAGGATTGGCCGAACGGATATGCGCATCCAGCGGCCGCATGGTCAGCATGTAACCGATCGTCGCAAAGGCGACGTCGATCAGGAACATCAGCGTAATCAGCCAGTTGGCCAGCGCCACCGGATCATGCAGCGCGGCGTTCAGGTCGGTCCGCACGAACATCCCGAACCCGCCCGGCACCACGCCCAGCATGAAGGGCAGGAAGAACGCCTTGACCGCCCAGGATCGCAGATGCGCGTAGATCGCCTCCCGATCGACCCCCGGCTGTCCGGTCAGCCATGCGCCCAGCATCCAGGCCCCGTCCTTCGGCTCGACCAGCCGCCGGTCGAGCCAGATCACATAAGGAATGGACAGCAGGAACAGTAATGGCGCGATCCAGCCCAGGCACCACATGGCAAAGGCGAAAATCCCCTGCCAGTAAAAGCGCCCCGTCGCGAAGATCAGCGCGATCCCGCCGAACGTCGCCCATAGCCCGGCGAGCTTGGTCAGGCTGATGTCGAGCGTCTCGCGTGCGGGGCGCGGGTTGGCCCAGTCAATCCCGGTCGAGGCATGGCGATGCACCTTGTCGACCAGCACCGACCAGAGCAGCATCGGCACCCCGGCGCAGACCAGATGCAGCAGCGCCGCATAAGGCCCGTCGAGATGATGCCACCGCGCATAGCCGATCCAGCTCAGCGAACCCGCAAGCCCGGCCAGCCCGACGCCCTGGCTGACGGCGGAGCGAGGACGCGGCGGGCGCGGGACGTGCGGGGCGGAATCGGCCATCAGGTGCGGGCTTTAGCGCAATTCGGTAAGCAAGGCGTTAGGGCGGAGGCATTCAACGATCCCCCTCCGTTTCGGGGAGGGGCTATTCGCTCTTCACCGCCAGAATCAGCTCGACCTCCTCAGTGGTGATGCCGAACGCTGCGGCCAGTCCCGAGAGCGAGGCGCCCCGCTTGGACAATTCGCGAATCCGTCCTTCATCGACCACCGTGGCATAACCGCGCGTATCGCGCTGTTCGCGAACCACATCCTTGCGGCCAGAGCTACGGTGCCGTTTGGCGGCGGCGGCATGGGGGTCCCTCGCGGCGGCGGCCTCCTCGGCCTCGCGACGGGCATTGCGCTCGGCTTCGCGGGCGGTCGTCTCACGCTCGCGCAGTGCGGCACGCGCCTCCATCCGCCCGGCCATCAACGTGGCCCGCTCGCCCGCCCGCGCCTCGCGCGCCTTGGCCCGCGCGGCGGCACGTTCCTCCAAACTGTCATTCGTCCGGACGCGCAGTTCGCCGCGCGGCGGCGTCACGCCCCAGCTGTCATCGACCATGTCTTGCCCCAAATTCGGAGGCCGCCGTCTATAACGCGTCACCGGCCGCCGCCAGGGGGCGGGGGCTCTTTCGAAACCGATGGCGATTGGCAACCAGCGGGCGATCTGCTGGTTATTGATCCAGAATAGAAAGGGAGGATAGCGATGAACCCGATGCTCGACCCCGAACTCATGGAGTTCATGGATGACGAGTCGCTCTTACTGGCCTTCGCGATGGCGAGCTCCGAACCCGACGGCGGTGACGCCGAAGTGATCCGGGCCGAGATGACCCAGCGCGGCCTGCGGCCGATCGCGGCCATGCCGGGGCTGCTCGACGCGGCGCGCGGGGATGGGCGGAACGCCTCGCTGCGCCTTTAACCCGAAGCCACATGACTAGACAGCCATCGCCACGGAGGCCGAATCATAGGCAAATTACAGCGTTATCAGAAGGTTGATCTGACGAAATTGAACGCGGAAACGCTTTGGGCCTTGAGCCTCCTATGTTTCGTCACGACCCAGCGTTCACGCTTGATGCGCTGACGAGCAAGGTCAACGAAGTGATGGCAACGAACGTCTAAAACTTCACCGCCATCGTATCAATTAATCGATTGCCACGCTTGCCACGCTTCAATCGTTATGCCGTAATTAGCCCGGCAATTTGAGGGGCTTGCACATGGTCGCTATCCGGCGCGGGGAGCCGCACGACCTGCCGCGATTGATGGAATTCGACTGTTTTTCTGGCGACCGCATCAATGAGATTGTCGAAGGGCGGATGCTGGTGGCGGAGGTGGGCGCTACCGTCGTCGGCTACCTTGCCTGGCAACATGGTGGATGTATCGGCAAGGACTATGTCAACAAACTGGTTGTTGACGGTCGTTATAGGCGAAGGGGGATCGCCCAGGCGTTGACCCAGGCCCTCAGCACGACGCTAAGCGGGCGAGTCTATATATCTGCAGGGGCCGCTAACACGGCGGCGCTGTCACTCATCCATGGGACCGGCTGGACCCCCGCCGGGCGGATTGACGGGCTACTGCCACGGGATGAGCCGGAGCTGTTTTTCCGTCGAGACCTTTAGCCTAGCGCCATCGCCTAGGAGCGACGGCGCTGCTGGTATCGATTGGAGGCCAAGATCAGCATCTAGCGTGCCCAGCTGCGCAATGGTGTGCGCCGCACGGCACCCTTCAGCAGCTTGCGACCAAAGGCCGCCCGCATCGTCTCCGTGGCAATCATGTTCATCAAAACGACGCGTGTTCCGCCGGATGCCAAAGTCTCGATGGCGCTGACCGTGGCACCGTGACGGGCGCACAGCTTGACGACTTCGGCTTCGGTTGCGTTGACATTGATCGCGCGGGACATGGCAGCTCCTCGTTAAAGCGGGAGCGCAAAGCCGTCTCTCAGCCGGGCCGATGCTCAGTGTGGCAGCCCGATACTGTCAAAATGGGGATGAGGTCACATTCCCGCAAGTGGCATGGCGGAAGTCCGCATGACCGTCTTGCGCGGCGAGCTACGGCGCACCAACTATGCTGCAATGCACAATAGGATGTGTGCGGCAGGCATACCCTATCCGTTGTCCCGCCTCTGCCGAAAAAGGGGCACCCCTATGCGCTCGATTTCTGACACGATCGCCCATCTTCGCGACCTTGCAGCCTCCGTAGACCGGACGGCTCAGCAAGCCGCCCCTCTCACGCCGATAGATGATTTTGGCGATAACCCCGGCGCTTTGCGGGGGTATTTGCATATTCCGCACGATCTGCCCGCCCATGCCCCGCTCGTCGTTGTGCTGCACGGGTGTACGCAGACCGCAGCCTCGTATGACCATGGCTCGGGTTGGTCGACCCTGGCGGACAGGTTCGGTTTCGCGCTCCTGTTCCCTGAACAGCAGCGTGCCAATAACCTCAATCTTTGTTTCAACTGGTTCTTGCCCGAGGATACGCGGCGGGGCGGCGGCGAGGTCGAGTCGATCCGCGAGATGATTGTCGCAGTGGTCGAGCGCCATGAACTCGATCCGGCGCGGGTGTTCGTTACCGGCCTGTCGGCGGGTGGCGCGATGACATCCGCAATGCTGGCCTGTCATCCCGAGCTTTTTGCCGGGGGCGCTATCATAGCAGGGCTGCCGTTCGGCACCGCTCACAGCGTGCCGGAAGCGCTGGAGCGAATGCGCGGTCACGGCCACGATCGCGCCAGCCTGAGCAATCGGGTGCGAGCAGCGGCCGTGCATGGTGGGCCTTGGCCAACGGTCTCGATCTGGCATGGCACAGCAGATACCACGGTGAACCCGGTCAATGCCGGGCTGATCGTCGACCAGTGGCGCGGACTCCACCGCCTAGGCGAGCCGGAAATAACGGAACGGATCGATGGTCACACCCGCCGCGCCTGGCGTGACCGGGCCGGACGCGCGGTGATCGAGGAGTATATGATCACGGGCATGGGACATGGGGTGCCACTGGCTACTGATGGCGATGAGGCCTGCGGCGTGCCAGGGCCTCATATGCTCGGTGCCGGTATCTCCTCCACATATCGGATTGCCGCCGCATGGGGGATCGCACCTGCGGTGGCGCCCTCCAGGCCCGTCGACACCGCTGCAATCGTACCGCAGCGACCCGCGCCGGCGCGGTCGTTGCGCTTCGATCCGACGACGACGATCAATGACGCACTGAGGGCGGCCGGGCTTATGAAGCCATGACGCGGCGCCTTCGGTAAAGCACACGTCGATCGCTATATCAGGGTGGTTCGCTTTCGTGACCGTCGCCTGCTGTGACGGTCACGATCATCATGCGACGTGACAACAGACTGGTGGAGCAGGCAGATGAAACCTGCTTCCACGACTGGCGGAGCCAAAGGATTGATCCATCTGTTGAACGGCGATGGATGGGGAACGAAAAACCACTGCCGTCGAACGGGCTGACCATAAAATAAGCTCCGAGGTGAATAACGAGCGCGACAGCTGGCCAGTGCGGCTGATTGGCGCCGCCAGCGAGATCGGTGATCAGCCACAGATGCGGACGATTTGCGGCGCTACGGTCGTGGTCGGTATCGCCCGACGGGATATGCATCTCACTGGCGCGGGCTTGAGGATGCTGGCCGCGCACACCCTGGCGACATGGGCCAAGAGCGGGATCAAAGCCGTGATCAACCGCAGGCGCCCGAAAGACGGTGATGATCCGCGGGTGCGCCAAGGTGATAGCGACCGGCACGAGGATAATTCATTCCCATCCGGCCACAGCGCCGGTGCGGTCGCGGTCGGAGAAGCGATTGCGCGGGCATATCCAGATCATGCTTTGGCTGCCCGTGGTGTGGCGCTGTCGGTCTCCGCCGTACAGGTGCCGCGCGGAACGCATTATGCTGGCGATGTCCTAGCCGGGATAGCCATAGGCCTGATTGCAGAACGTGTCAGCGACGCGGCGATCGATTTGGCGGTACGATGGGCTAGGCGTGGGCTCGCAGCTCCGCAGCGTATCACTGGTGGTAACGAGGCGACGCCGGCCATCCGTCATACATCGGCGCTGACGCCACCTCGGACGCAGCGAGATGGTGAGGACGTGGTATCATCCCAACCGGCACTTTCTTCACCTGTGTTTATTGCATCAACGCATCCATGAGGCCTTTATGTCTCATGGTGGCATGGACCCAAGGATCGAGCCATATGACGTCGTGCCTGCACGTCTGCGAGCCAAAATGGCTCGATGACGCCGATGGCTAACACCGACCTGCCTGATGGCATCGACGAACGCCATGTCGCACCCATTCGAGGGCTTCGGGCACATGCCAGCCCACTCGCGTTCATCGTGCTAGGCGCGACGCTGGCTATTGCGGCGACTGGTCTTCTTGGCGGCGCGCCTGCGCCCGTAACGTCTGTCTCTGCTCCTGCCGCTTCGTTGGAGCTGAAGGTCGCCCGGCCGCTACGCAGCGGCTTATTCTTCGAGACCCACATCCGGGTCACCGCCCGACAAGCCATTGCCAAGCCCGTCATCGGCGTGGACGCATCCCTGTGGCGCGATCTGACGATCAACAGTCAGGTACCAGCCCCCGCCAACGAGAGGTTCAAGGACGGCCAGTATCGCTTCGAGTATGGCCCCTTGAAGGCGGGGGAGACGTTGGAAGTCAAGATCGACGGCCAGACAAATCCGCCGTTGATCGGGCGTGTATCGGGAAGCGTCACGCTTCTGGATGACGACACCCCCCTGACCGAGGCTCATGTGACTATTCCGGTCCTACCATAATGGACATCGTCCTACGGGCCTCCGTTACATTCGCGGCGCTCTACCTTTTGCTGCGGCTGCTGGGGAAGCGCGAGATCGGCCAGCTGACGCCATTCGAATTGGTGGTCATCGTGGTGATGGGCGACCTGGTCCAGCAGGGCGTCACGCATAACGACTTCAGCCTCACTGGTTCGATCCTGGCCATCGCCACGTTCGCCTTCTGGGCGCTGGTGATGAGCTGGGCGACCTATCTTTCACCCAGGCTCGAGACGCTGCTGGACGGCCGACCACAGGTCATCATTCGGGATGGCGAACTGATCGAAGCGAATCTCCGCCGCGATCGCATCACGCGTGCAGAGGTCGAAGCAGAGATGCGGCTGGCGGGTATCGCCCACATGGATCAGGTCGCCTGGGCTATCCTGGAGACGCAGGGCAAGATCAGCTTCATCCGAAAAGATGGTGGCGAGGTGCAGCCCGACAACAATGACGCTGGTACTGCGTAACGTCATGCACTCCGTCACGATGGCGGCAACCCCGTCTCGGATAAATCGTTCGATGGGGGTGTAGGAGAAGACCGATCGCCCATGCCAGCAACGTCGTCTATTGCGACGGACCGAACAGCCCCCACGCTTTCGACATCATCCCGCTTCAACCGCGAAACGGGACCCTGGATGCGAAATGCCCGATTTGCCGAGGGTACGGGCAATGGAACACCGAGATCGATCTCGTCAGCTTCCGGTGCAAGCGAGCAATCTGCGATTATTGCCATGGAGCGGGCTGGATCGAAACCGGCAATGACCCGGTCGGGCATGCCGACATCGCCATGTCGCCGGAAGGCTATCCGCAATGGGTAATTGCGTATGAGCCGCACCAGGATCCAGATCGGCCTATCTCGGATCCGGCCGCCCCGCTGTCCCCCAACCAGATCGATCGCTAGCCGTCTTTCTATCGCTCTGGTTCAAGGCCTCAGCAAATTCCGCTTGAGCCGGAGATAGCACCGGTAGACAGGGGCGCAGGGACCGCATTCGCTACCAGGCTTAGCGAATTGGCTTAGCGAATTGGACTCGTTGATCGCCGCCAGAAGATGACAGTGACAGCCAGGGCGACGGCGGAGAAGACCTTTCATCATTCGCATGAACACACCGGCCTCGTCCCAACGCTTCCACCGATGGCACAGCGTCTTGTGCGGGCCGTACTCGCTGGGTGCATCTCGCCAGCGCAGCCCATTGCGGTTGACGAATACGATGCCATTCAGGACCGGCCGGTCGTCCACCCCCGGCTGGCCGTGGCTCTTGGGAAAGAACGGCCGCAGCCGCTCGATCTGCTCATCCGTCAGCCAGAACAGGTCGCTCATCGTCCCTTTATTGACCCTTCCAGCCGGCATTTCGTCCCCCGCCAGCAATCACCTTCGCGGGAATTGGGGGAACATCAAGGAAACGCCGGGATGAGCGTACGAGAGGGAAGGGGGTGAACGAAGCTGGAACAGGAGGGGCTAGCGCCGGATATACCGGAAATACCACACCTCATGTCCCTGGCGGCGTGCCTTGCGTTCATAACGCGTCTCGGGCCAGTCGGCGGGGCGGGTGAGGAAGTCGGCGGGCGTGCGGGCTTGCCATTCGAAATCGTCCCGCGCGTTCATGATCATCATCGACCAGTGGCAATAGGTCGGGTCGTCGGTCCCTAAGCGAAATTCGCCGCCGGACTTCAACTTGCGCGCGATGGTGTCGAGCGGGCCGTGGTTCATCATTCGCCGCTTGGCATGGCGCGCCTTGGGCCAGGGATCGGGGTGGAGCAGATAGACGCGATCCAGGCTGGCATCGGGCAGCCGCTCGATCACCTCCAGCGCGTCGCCCATATGCAGGCGGACATTGGAAAGGTCGCGGTCGCGGATATGGCCGAGCGCGCCGACCACGCCGTTGAGGAACGGCTCGCATCCGATGAAGCCGGTACCCGGTGTCGCCTCGGCCTGTCCGGCCAGATGCTCGCCCGCGCCGAAGCCGATCTCGACCTGGAGCGGCCGATCCTCGCCGAACAGGCGCACGGCATCCAGCGGCCCTTCCTCGGGTACGCTCAGCGTCGGCAGCATCTCCTCGACCAAAGCCGCCTGGCCCTGGCGCAGCTTATGGCCCTGACGCCGACCATAAAGGCGGCGGATCGTCGTCGGATCGTTCATCGCCGGGCCTTTAGCGCGGGTCGCCCAGGGAGCCAAGGGTGGGGCCGCTCGTTGCCCATGCACCATGGATGACCACGCTCCCAAACCCGATGGCCCCCAAGAACAGGGGAAGGCGCAGAAAGCGGCCGATGCCAAGGACCTTCACCGTGCGGTGCGCGAGGCGGGGGAGAGCGAACTCGATCGGCCCGCAGGCGCGCTGTTCTGGTCAGGGCTGGCGGCGGGCATCGCGATCCACAGTTCGCTGATCGCCGAGGGAGCGCTCCATGCGGGGCTTCCCGAGGCGCCCTGGCGCGGGCTGGTCGCCTCGTTCGGCTATCCGGTGGGGTTTCTGGTCGTCATTCTCGGCCGGATGCAACTGTTCACCGAAAGCACCATCACCGCGATGTTGCCGCTGGTGACGAAGCCGTCGGGCTGGGCGCTCCGGCGGACGCTGCGGCTCTGGGCCATCGTGCTGGCCGCCAATCTGATCGGCACCGCGCTCGCCGCCGGAATGGTCGCGGCCGGAGCGCTGGGCAGTGCCGAAATCCGCGACGCGATGGTTGCGGTCTCGGCCCGCATCCTGGAGCTGGACGGGTGGCGGACCTTCGTCAACGCCATCCCAGCCGGGTTCCTGATCGCGGTGGTCGCCTGGATATTGCCCAATGGTCGGACCCAGGCCTTCTGGATCATCCTGGCGATCACCTATGTCATAGCCATTGCCGGGTTCAGCCACTCGATCGTTGGCGCGGACGAGGCGTTCCTGTTGTTGTTCACCGGCCATGTCAGTGTGGGCAAGACCGTGTTCGGCCTGCTGATGCCGGCGATCCTCGGCAATCTGGTCGGCGGGGCGGGGCTGTTCACGCTGCTGGCGCATGGTCAGGTGCAGGGCGAGACGCGGGAATAAAAAAAGGGGAGCCGAAGCCCCCCTTTTTCTTTTGCCGATCGCGACAGGATCAGGCGACGGCGGCCTTGATCTGGTCGACCAGATCGGTCTTTTCCCAGGTGAACAGCGCGCCTTCGGCTTCACGGCCGAAGTGACCGTACGCGGCGGTCTTGGAATAGATCGGCGCGTTCAGCTTCAGATGCTCACGAATGCCCTTGGGCGTCAGGCGAACGAGCTTGGGCAGCGCGGTTTCCAGCTTGGCTTCGTCGACGGTGCCGGTGCCGTGCAGGTCGACATAGACCGACAGCGGCTCGGCGACGCCGATCGCGTAGGACAGCTGGATGGTGCAGCGCTTGGCCAGACCGGCTGCCACGACGTTCTTGGCGAGGTAGCGCGCGACATAGGCGGCCGAGCGGTCGACCTTGGTCGGGTCCTTGCCGCTGAACGCACCGCCGCCATGCGGGGCCGCGCCGCCATAGGTGTCGACGATGATCTTGCGGCCCGTGAGCCCTGCGTCACCGTCCGGGCCGCCGATTTCGAACAGGCCGGTCGGGTTGACGTAGATCTGCTTCTCGTCCGGCAACCAGCCTTCGGGCAGCACGTCTGCGAGGACCGACTTCACATAGTCGCGAAGCTTGGCCTGGCCGGCCTCGTTGGACAGCTCGGCCGAATGCTGGGTCGACACGACGATCGCGGTCGCGCGTACGGGAACACCATTCTCGTACTGCAACGTCACCTGGCTCTTGGCGTCCGGCTCCAGGAAGGAGGCCGCGCCGGAATGGCGGTCGGCCGCCATCTTTTCCAGGATCTTGTGGCTGTAATACAGGGTCGCGGGCATCAGGCCGGGGGTCTCGTCGGTCGCGTAACCGAACATGATGCCCTGGTCGCCGGCGCCTTCGTCCTTGTTGCCGCTCTCGTCGACGCCCATCGCGATGTGCGCCGACTGGGCGTGCAGGTTGTTCGAGAAGTCGAACGTCTGCCAGTGGAAGCCCGACTGCTCGTAACCGATGCGCTTGACGGTATCGCGCACGGTCTGCTCGATCTCTTCCAGCGCGCCTTCGGCCCACTGGTCGTTCTCGAACACGCCCTTGCAGCGGATTTCACCCGCCAGCACGACCTTGTTGGTGGTGGTCAGCGTTTCGCACGCGATGCGCGCTTCCGAATCCTTGGACAGGAACAGGTCGACGATGGCGTCGCTGATCTGGTCGGCGACCTTGTCGGGGTGACCTTCGGAAACCGATTCCGAGGTAAAGATGTACGAGTTCCGCATTCCCGTCCTCATAAGGATATAAAGATAGCTTTATATGTCCTCTAGCGACGACGGCGGCCGATGGCAACGCCGATCGCGGCCAGCGCCATGGCGATCAAGAGGGCGAGCATATTGCCGACCCGTGAAAAAACCGTTGGCGGCTGCGCGGCCGGCAAGGGGGCCTGGGCTGCGCCCGCCGTCTCGTGCGGGACGGTGGCGATCAGGCGGCCGTCGGCGGCGATGATCGCCGAGATGCCGGTGGGCGTCGCGCGGATGATCGGCAACCCCTCCTCGATCGCGCGCATCCGCGCCTGGGCCAGATGCTGGGGCGGACCCCAACGGCCGAACCAGGCGTCGTTAGACGGGTTGAAGATCAGGCGCGGCCGATGCGCCTCGTCGACCACCTGGCCGGAGAAGATGATCTCATAGCAGAGCTGCACCCCTACGGGTCCGAAGCCGGGCACGCGCAGATTGCGGGGGCCGGGGCCGGGGGTGAAGTCCATGTCGCCGGGAACCAGTCGCGCCAGGCCCAACGGCTTGAGCAGCCACGGCATCGGCAGATATTCGCCATAGGGGACCAGATGCGCCTTGTCATAGCGGCCGGTGATCTCTGTGCCGGGACTGATCGCGAACACGCTGTTGGTGGCGCTGCTCACCCGCGCGCGATCGGGTGAGAAAAGCAGCGCGGTCCCCCCGACCAGCGCGGTGTCGCGCGGGCCGAGCACGCCGGCGATCTGGCGGCGCGTCCATGCGGGCGGCGCATAGTTGAACCCGAAATAGGCCCAGTCGGGATAGCCCTCCTCGATCATGTCGCGCACGACGCCTTCGGGCCAGACGACCAGGCGAGGGCGGGGGCCGGGCCGCCCCGACAGCTGGGTCAGCCGTTCGAGCAGCAGCGGCCCGTCACTCTGCCCGCGCTGGTCTTGGCTGACATTGGGCTGGACCACGCGGACCAGCGGCGCATCGGCGGCGGGCTCGGGCGCACGCGTGAGGGGGGCGGACAGCGCGGCCAGTCCGGTTGCGGGCACTATCACCGCCGCCAGATGCCAGCGCCGCCGAAGCGCCAGCCAGATCGCGCCCGCCAGTACCACGGTCAGCCCCGACAGCGCATAGGTGCCGACAAAGGCGCTCATCCGCGCCACGCCGATCACCGGCAGCCATGCGACCGACAGCGGGTCCCAGGCATAGCCGGTGAACAGCCGTGCGCGCAGATACTCGGTCGCGATCCACGCGGCCCCGAAGATCAGCACATATGCCGCATCCGGCCGCCGCCCGCGCAACCGCCACGCGACTCCCGCCGCCGCCATCGGAAAGATCGCCAGATACAGCGCCAGCCCCACCGCCGCGAAATAGCCCAGGACGGGGGGCATCTTGTCCTGAAAGTCGAAGGCGTGCTGGAACCAGTTGTTGTTGACGGTGAAATGCCCGACCCCGAATGCCCATCCCCGCCACAACGCAGCCCGGATGGAGGGGGCGTCATGGACCACCGCCAACAGGACGATGAGGCCGACGAGCAGCAACGGCCAGAGATCGAGCGGCGCGAAACCGCAGGCGGCGACGGCCCCGGCGATCAGGGCGATAAGAGCGGGATAGCGGGTCACGGCGGCAGGATATGGCGCGCCCCTGTGACAGGAGCAATGCGGGATGTGGGCGGCGGAGGGGTAATTCCATGCCGCAAAAGGTGGAAAAGCGCGCCCCGCTACCCTAGCTTCCCATCATGACCCTGCGCCCCTTTCACCTCGCCTTCCCGGTCCACGACCTGGCCGCCGCCCGACATTTCTACGGTGAGATATTGGGCTGCCCCGAAGGCCGCTCGAGCGATCGCTGGATCGACTTCGACCTGTTCGGGCATCAGATCGTCGCGCATCTCGATCCCGCCGCCAAGCCGATCGCCGTCGAGAATGCGGTCGACGGGCATCAGGTGCCGGTGCCGCATTTCGGCGTCGTCCTGACCATGGCCGACTGGGAGGCGCTGGCCGCGCGCGTCGAGGCGGCGGGCGTGCCCTTCGGCATTGCGCCTTATGTTCGCTTCAAGGGCCAGCCCGGCGAACAGGCGACGATGTTCTTCCGCGACCCCAGCGGCAATGCGCTGGAGTTCAAGGCCTTTGCCGATGATGCCATGCTCTTTGCCACGGAGATGACCCGATGAGCGCCCCGATTTCCCTCGATATCCCGCACCAACTCGGCAAGGAGGGCGTGCGCCAGCGGCTGGACGGCGGCATCGGCAAGATCGGCCGCATGATCCCCGGCGGCGCCACCGTCGAGCATCGCTGGGACGGCGACACGATGCACTTCACCGTCGGCGCGATGGGCCAGTCGATCGGCGCACAGGCGACGGTCTATGCGGACAAGGTTCATGCGGTGGTGAACCTACCCGCCTTCCTGTCGCTCTTCTCCAGCCAGTTGGAGGCGGTGATCCGGGCGGAGGCGCCGAAGCTGTTGAAGTAGCACGGCAGGAGATTTCCCGCTGCCGAAAGCGAGAGGGCGTCTGCGGCGAAGATCGACGCGCGACGATAGTCGGGTAGCGAGCGAGGGCCGAAACGACGCCTCGCTGTCCCGTTGCCGAAACCTCACTTCACCGCGCGAACCTGCCACACCACATTGCCCACATCGTCCGCGACCAGCAGACCGCCGGTCTTGTCGACGATCACGCCCACGGGCCGCCCCTGGGCCTCGCCCTTGGCGTTGAGGAATCCGCCGACCACCTCGATGGGCTTGGCGTTCGGCACGGGGAAGGCGCCCGCGAAGGGCACGAACACGACCTTGTAGCCTGAGGGCGGCTTGCGGTTCCACGAGCCATGCTCGCCGATGAACACCCCTTGCGCGAACCGGTCGCCCAGCTTGGCGCCTTGCGCGAACGTCAGGCCGAGCGCGGCGACGTGCGGCCCCAGCGCATAGTCCGGGCGTTTCACATATTGCTGGAGCGGCGGATTGGTCGGCTGGACCCGGTTGTCGGGATAGCCGCCCCAATAATACCAGGGCCAGCCGAAATGATCGCCGAACTCGACCTGGGTCAGATAGTCGGGGGCCAGATCGGAGCCGAGCATGTCGCGCTCGTTGACGACGGTCCACAGCCGCCCGTTGACCGGGTTCAGCGCCATTCCGTTCGGATTGCGCAGGCCCGCCGCATATATCCGCCAGTTCTTGTCCTGCGGCCAGACCTGCAGGATCGCGGCGCGGTTCTTCTCGGCGTCCAGGCCGTTTTCGGCGACGTTGCTCGCCGATCCGACCGAGACGAACAGCGTCCGCCCGTCGCCCGAGGCGATGACGTTGCGCGCCCAGTGATTGCCCGCCGGGCGCAGGGGAACCACCTTTTCGGGCGTGGCGGTGATCTTCGTCTCCCCCTCGCGATAGGGGACGCGGACCAGCGCATCGGTGTCGGCGATGTAAAGTTGTCCATCGAACAGCACCATGCCGAAGGGCGAGTTGAGCCCCGTCATGAACGGCGTCTTCACGTCCGCCACGCCGTCGCCATTGGTATCCCGAAGCAGGGTGATCCGGTTGGCTGACGGCACCGCCGCGCCCGCCTGTCCCAGGAAGAAGTTCATCACCCGGTCGACGAGTCCAGCGCTGGGCCGCGGCGGCGAGTTGGTCTCGGCCACCAGCACATCGCCATTGGGCAACTGATACAGCCAGCGCGGATGATCGAGGCCGCTTGCAAAGGGCTGGATGGTCAGCCCCGGCGCGACGCTGGGCTTGGCGCCGTTCGCCCAGCCGACCGGCTTGGCGATGTCGACCGTCGGGATCGTCTGCTCGCGCGGCACCTCGATCGTCGGACGTGCGCCCGCGACCTGATCGACGCTCAACCGCGCCGTATCGGGCCAGGCGAGCCACGTGACGACCCCGATGCCGATCAGGACGATGATACCAAGGACGATCAGGACATGTTTGCGCATGACCGGAAACTAGGCGGCGGAGTGCGCGGGGGGAAGCATCTATGCCGCCCGCCTCATAAAAATTTGGCCGCCGGTGCCACGGGGAGCGCACCGGCGGCCGTCAAGGGCGCGAAGGTCAGGGAGTTATTTCGCGTCCTCGAACTTGGGAGCTTCGGCTTCGGTATTCTTGTGCGGCTCGGTCACCGCCATGCGATCCACGTCCTTGTGGGTCTCACGGTCCTCCTCGCTCTTGTCGAGCGTGGCGAGCGCGTCGCGGACGCCTTGCGCATAGGCCGGGTCGACCTTGGCGAAATGGCCGAGCTGACGCTCGATGATGAAGTCGGGGATGCCATGCATCGCCGCCGCCAGATTATGGTACAGGCGGCCCTTCTGCTCGTCCGAGAACATCGCCCACAGCGCGCGCGGCTGGACGAAATCGTCGTCGCCGATCGGCTGTTCCCAACGCTTGGCGATGCCTTCGACTTCCATCGGCGGCTCGTTATAGCTCGGGTCCTGCGCGGGGCCGTCAAAGCTGTTGGGCTCGTAATAGGCGTCCGGGTTGCCATTGTCCGCGAAGAAGCGGAGCAGGCCGTCCTTGTGATAATGCGCGACCGGCGCCTTGGGCTGGTTGACCGGCAGCGCCTCATAATGCGCGCCCAGGCGATAGCGATGCGCGTCGGCATAGGAGAAGATGCGGCCCTGCAGCATCTTGTCGGGCGAGAAGCCGATGCCCTTCACCACGTTCGACGGCGAGAAGGCGGCCTGCTCGACCTGTGCGAAGTAATTTTCCGGGTTCTTGTTCAGCTCGATCTCGCCGACCTCGATCAGCGGGAATTCGCTGTGCGGCCAGACCTTGGTCAGGTCGAACGGGTTGTAGCTGGTGTGCTTGGCCTGTTCCTGGGTCATCACCTGGACGTACATCGTCCATTTGGGGAAACGGCCCTCATGGATCGCGCCGTACAGTTCCTCCTGATAGGATTCGCGGCTCTTGGCGATGACTTCGCCCGCTTCCTCATTGGTATAGTGCTTGTGGCCCTGCTGGGTCTTGAAGTGGAACTTGCACCAGTAGCGCTCACCCGCATCGTTCCAGAACGAGAAGGTGTGGCTGCCATAGCCGTTCATATATTGCGGGCCGACGGGCAGGCCGCGGTCGGAGAACAGGATGGTGATCTGGTGCACCGATTCGGGCGACAGCGACCAGAAGTCCCACATCGCGGTCGGCGAGCGCAGGTTGGTGCGCGGGTGGCGCTTCTGGGTGCGGATGAAGTCCGGGAACTTGTACGGATCACGCACGAAGAAGACCGGCGTATTGTTGCCGACCAGATCCCAGTTGCCGTCCTCGGTATAGAATTTGAACGAGAAGCCGCGCACGTCGCGCTCGGCATCGGCCGCGCCCTGCTCGCCTGCGACGGTCGAGAAGCGGAGCAGCAGATCGGTCTTCTTGCCGACCTCGTTGAACAGCTTGGCGTTGGTGTACTTCGTCACCTCGGTCGAGGTGACGGTCAGCGTACCGAACGCGCCCCAGCCCTTGGCATGGACGACGCGCTCTGGGATGCGCTCGCGATTCTGGTGCGCCAGCTTTTCGATCAGCTGGTAATCCTGGAGCAGCAGCGGCCCGCGCGGACCGATGGTGATCGCATTCTGGTTGTCGCCAACCGGCGCGCCGGCGGTCGTCGTCAGACGGTTCTTGGTATCTGCCATCGGAACTCTCCCTTGCAGCGTTCTGGGCTCTGCAACGGACGATAAGGAAGTCGGTTCGATCGGGATAACGTATTAAAATGCGATCTGTGATCGATTGCGTGATTTTCGCGACGGGTGGGGAAAATGCCTGGCCTTCGACCTCGCTCAAGCCGAACGGAGCGCGAGGGACAAGGCCATCGCCACAAACTCAGTTCAGCCTGAGCGCCGTCGAAAGTTACGAGCCGACGCCCTATTCCTCTTTCGCCGCCACTGCCGGATGGAGACGCAGGCGGTGAATGCGACGCTCATCGGCTTCGGTCACTTCGATCCGCCAGCCGCTGGGGTGGTCGATGCAGGTGCCGACCGGGGGCACCTGTCCCGCCAGCACCGCGGTCAGGCCGCCCAGCGTATCGACATCATCCTCCGCCTCTTCGAGCAGCGGGTCGACAGCGCGGCCGACCTCCTCCAGCCCGACGCGTGCATCGGCGTCCCAGGCCCCGCCGTCGAGCGGCACGAGCAGCGCCTGAGGCGCGTCGTCATGCTCGTCCTCGATCTCGCCGACAATTTCTTCGATCAGGTCCTCGATGGTGACGAGGCCCTCGGTCCCCGAATATTCGTCGAGCACGATCGCCAGATGCACCCGCTTCTGCCGCATGTCGGCCAGCAGATCGAGCGCGCCGCGCGACATGGGCACATAAAGCGGATCGCGGATCAGCCCGGCGATGGTCGCGGGATGCTCCGCGCCGGTCGCCAGGATGTTGAACACGTCCTTGATATGGACCATGCCAATGATCTGATCGAGCGTCTCGCGATAGACGGGCAGGCGGCTATGCCCGGCTTCGGCGAAAATCTGGATCAGATGGTCGAAGGTCGTCCGCTCCTCGACCGCGATGATATCGGCGCGGGGCACGCCCACATCGCCCGCATCGCGCTCGCCGAAATGCAGCAGGTTGCGGACCATCTGCCGCTCCAGCGGGGTCAGGTCGCCCTTGGCATCGGGGCCGGGATCGCCCTCATGCCGGTCGATCGCCTCTTCCAGCTGGTCGCGCAGCGATTCTTCCTGCTCGCCGCCGAAGATCAGGCTCTTCAGCCCGTGCCAGATACTGGAGTCGTGGGATTCACCGTTGCCGGTGCTGCTACTCGGGCCGTCGGCCATCGGGGGGTGTCAGTCCTCGCGTATCAGATAGGGGTCGGCGATGCCGAGACTGGCGAGCGCGTCGCGTTCGATCGCCTCCATCGCCTCTGCCTCGTCATCGTTCATATGGTCATAGCCTAGCAGATGAAGCACGCCATGCACCAGAAGATGCGTGGCATGGGTTTCGGCCGAAATTCCGCGCTCGGCCGCCTCGGCAACGCACACGCCGTGGGCCAGAACGATGTCGCCCAGCAGCACTTCGCCATCGTCGGAGTTCTGCGTCACCGTCTCGATCAGGTCGGGCTGGACCATCGGGAAGGACAGGACGTTGGTCGGCTTGTCCTTCTGCCGATACTGGCGGTTCAGCGCCTGGACCTCGTCATCGCTGGTCAGCCGTACCGAAATCTCGATCAGCGCGGACGTGGTCAGCAAGGGACCATAAGGCGTCCGCTCGATCGCGGCGCGGGCGGCGCGGGTGGCGAGCGCCTCCCAGCTCTGCTCGTCGCCGGACCAGGGCTCTTCATGGATCAGCGCAATCTCGATCATCGGGGCCTTTCCGGGGCAGCCAGGTCAGTAAGGGCGAAATCGTCGCCCTTGTACAAGAGTTCCGCGTGGTGGCTATGGGCACAAGCATAGGCGAAACAATCGCCCATGTTGAGGTGGGCGGGGTGGTGGCCCTTGCCGTAGCGGGCATGGGCGTTGAGCGCGGCGTGACTTTCGGCGTCGCCGATCGCGACCATTCGAAAACGAAAGGCGGCGGCTAAGGCATCAACATCGCGTTGCGCATCGGCCAGCGATATATTGCGCGAGCGCCGCAAACCTAGGATGGCTTCATAACGCGACATGGCGGACCAGAGCAGGTTATCCGCTTGGGCAATGCGTCGCTCGAACGCCTCCCATCCCTGTTCTTCAGCCAATATCGCGACCAGCGCCGATGCGTCGACGAACAGCGCCACTATAGGCCACCGGACAGATCGTCATAAAACGCCTTGTCAGCCAACAGACCGGTCGGGGGGGGCAGAGGATGCTGCCGTCGATATTCGGCCAGCCACTCGCGGAGGTTGGGCCGAGGCGGAACGGGTTCCGGCTTGCCTAGAAGCTCCGCCAACGCCCGTCGAATCGCCTCTTCCTCGCTGACGCCCAGCCGCTTGGCGGCGCGGGCGACCTGCTCGCTCGTCTCGGAGCCCAGCGTCAGCGGGGGATAGGGATCGCGTTCGGCCATGACGGCATCTTACCTCACGCGTTGGGTCCTTCATAGGCGTCGACGATGCGCCCGACGATCGGGTGGCGAACGACGTCGGCGGCGGTGAAGCGGCTCATCGCGATGCCCTCCACGCCTTCCAGGCGACGCACTGCATCGGCCAGGCCCGAGGCCGCAACGCCGCCGGGAAGGTCGACCTGATTGGGGTCGCCGCAGATCACCATCCGGCTGTTCTGACCAAAGCGGGTCAGGAACATCTTCATCTGCGCGGGCGTGGTGTTCTGCGCTTCATCGAGGATGACGAAGGCATCGGCCAGCGTCCGACCGCGCATGAAGGCGATGGGTGCGATCTCGATCTCGCCGCTCGCGATCCGCCGCTCCACCTGCTCGGCGGGGAGGCAATCATAGAGCGCATCGTAAAGCGGACGAAGATAGGGATCGACCTTCTCCTTCATGTCGCCGGGCAGGAAGCCCAGCCGCTCGCCCGCCTCGACCGCCGGGCGCGACAGGATGAGGCGCTGGACCGATCCGGTGATGAGCTGTGCTACCGCCTGCGCAACGGCGACATAGGTCTTGCCGGTACCTGCCGGCCCCAGCGCGAAGATCATGTCGTGCGACACGAGCTGCTTCATATAATGCGCCTGGGCGGGGGTGCGCGGTACGATCGTCTTCTTGCGCGTCCGGATCATGATCGGCGGGGCCGAGGTCCGCTCCGCGCTGAGGATGCCGTCGAGCGTGGGTTCGGACGCCATCGCGATTGCGGCATCGACCAGACCGGTGTCGCAATCCTCGCCGCGCTGAATACGGGCGTAGAGATCGTTCAGCACGTCACGGGCCAGCGCCACCTGCTCGGCGGTACCCTCCAGACCGACCCGGTTGCCACGCGCGGTGATGTACACGCCCAATCGATTTTCCAACGCGACCAGATTGCGGTCATATTGGCCGAACAGCTGCGCCAGCACTTGCGGCTTGTCGAAGCTGAGTTCCGCCCGGCTGCGTTCACCGGCCTGGGCGGGGAGGGGCTTGCGGCTCATGCGGTCCTTTCACCGTCAGTGGGTTTCGCCAAGATGGGGTCGCCGCGGTCGGAACACCAGCGAAATTGCGTGACATGGGTGTGACGGGAAGACAGTTTTTGCGCGCAGAGGCGCGGAGCGCGCAGAGAAGAGCCTTCCGTTTCAGTCGGGAGACATTCTTCTTCTTCTGCGTCCTCTGCGCCTCCGCGCGCCAAAAAGATTTTGTTCGCGCGAAGACGCGAAGACGCGATGATGCCGGTTCGGCCGTAGGGATGGCCCGGCCCTATCAACCGTTCTCATATGTCTTCCGTTCGCGATGACAGGATACGCGGCCGCCAGCGCTACCACTTCGCGTCTTCGCGTCTTCGCGCGAAAAATGAAGCAGAAGCGGGCTTCGACTTCGCTCAGCCTGAACGGCGGTTGGGGATGCGAACCGGGCGGCGTTACGCCGCCGCCTTCACCTTCGCCTGGCCGGTCAGCGAGTTCGGTCCCGCCGCGACCAGTTGGACCTCGACCAGATCGCCAATCTGGTGGTCGCCGATCAAGTGGACCGACTGCAACCAGGGCGACTTGCCGAGCATCTGGCCGGGCAGCTTGCCGCGCCGCTCCAGCAGGATGGTGCAGGTGCGGCCGACACTGGCGAGATTGAACGCGTGCTGGTCGCGGTTGAGCGCGGCCTGCAAACGCTGGAGTCGGTCGTCCATCACATCAGGCGGAACCTGATCCGCCATCGTCGCGGCCGGGGTGCCGGGGCGGGGCGAGTATTTGAAGCTGAACGCCTGGGCATGGCCCATCGCATCGACCAGGCTCAGCGTATCGGCGAAGTCCGCCTCGGTTTCTCCGGGGAAACCGACGATAAAGTCGCCCGACAGCGCAATGTCGGGACGCGCGGCGCGTACCCGGTCCATGACGCGCATATAGCTGTCGCGCGTATGCTGGCGGTTCATCGTCTTCAGGATGCGGTCGCTGCCCGATTGGACCGGCAGATGGAGGAACGGCATCAGGCTCTCGACATCGCGGTGTGCGTCGATCAGCCCCTGCGTCATGTCGTTGGGGTGGCTGGTCGTGTAGCGGATGCGGTGCAGCCCCGGAATCCGGTCCAGCTCGCGGATCAGGCCGTGCAGGCCGCGATCATCGGCATCGTTCCACGCATTGACGTTCTGGCCCAGCAGCGTGATCTCGCGCGCGCCCGCATCGACCAGCGCCTTGGCCTCGTCTACGATGGCAGAGAAGGACCGACTGACCTCCGCGCCGCGCGTATAGGGGACGACGCAATAGGTACAGAATTTGTCGCATCCCTCCTGCACGGTCAGGAAGGCGGAAGGGTTCACCTTGCGACGACCTGGCAGATGGGCGAACTTCGACTCGACCGGCATGTCGGTGTCGAGCGCGGCTTCGCCCGTCGCCGCCTTGGCGACCAGATCGGGGAGGTTGTGATAGGCCTGCGGGCCGACGACCACATCGACCTTGGCGCGGCGGACGATCTCCGCCCCCTCGGCCTGGGCGACGCAGCCCGCGACCGCGATCATCGGCTTGCGGCCCTGTTCGCCCGCTTCCTTGCGCAGGCGGCCGATCTCCGAATAGACACGCTCGGTCGCGCGTTCGCGGATGTGGCAGGTGTTGAGCACCACCAGATCGGCAGCGGCGGCATCCTCGGTCGTCGACAGGCCTTGCGCGGCCATCAACTCGGCCATGCGCTCGCCGTCATAGACGTTCATCTGACAGCCGAAGGACTTGACGTGAAAGGTCTTGGGGGATGCGGGCATGACGCGGCCCTTATCGCAAATCGACCGCGCTCGCCAGCGTTCCCCTATTTCGCCCCTCGCAGGGGAGGAGTGTTCTTCAGCCCTTGGGCAAACAGACCCGCATTTCGTCCGCCATCTCGCTGCTCTGGCGGTAGAGGTCGGTGAAGGCGGAATAGGCCGCGTCGCGGGCCGCCTGCGGCTTGGTCGCGCCATAGCGGGTGATCGTCACCGCTTCGGTATCGGTGACGACGGGGCCGTCAGTTCCTTTGGTCATCACGCGGACCAGGGTGGTGCGGGTCGCGTCGTTATGGCTGACATACCAGGCATTGTGCGCGGCCACCGCCTTGGCGAAAGTTGCCCACTGGCCCGGCTTGATCTTGCTATGGCGGATCGTCGCGGGTGTGGTGCCGCCGGGACAGGGATTGGCCATCTGCGCGGTGGCGGCGGTCGTGGTCAGCAGGCTGGCGGCAACGAGAATCGTCTTGAGCATGGCGTTCCCCCCGAATGTCGCGCCGATCCTATCCCGAAAGTCCGCCGCTGGCGATGGAGGATCTCAGGCGTCGGCGATCCGCCTGCGCGCCTCCGCGGCGATGGCCTTGCGGTCCGGGAACCCGGCGGGATCGAAGGGGTCGAGATAGTGCAGGGACACGATGAACCTCCCCGGCCGCCGCAGCACCCGCTTGGCATGGGCGTCGCCCGGATCGGTGCCGAGCCACGCCAGGTCGTGCGCGGCTGTGCCATAGTCGATCCGCACCGGCTGCACCCGAATGCCCGGCAGGGGCGGTACCAGCGCCGCGAACAGCGCAGGCTTGAAGGGCAAAAGCGAGAGATCATCGCCCGTCGTCCCTTCGGGAAACACCGCCATCGGCTGGCCGTCGGACAGCGCGGCGCGGATCGCGGCGACCTGGTCGCCGACACCCAGCCGGTCGGCCCGCTCGACGAACAGGGTGCGGTTGAGTCCCGCCAGCCAGCCGACCAGCGGCAGGTCCGCCACCTCGGCCTTGGCGACGAAGCGCGTGCCTGCCGTTCCCGCCAGCAGCAAGATGTCGAACCAGCTCAGATGATTGGCCGCGATCATGACGTTACGGCGCAGCGGCTGTCCAACCACCCGAATATCCGCGCCCAGAATCTCTGCGACCCATCGCAGGAACCTGCTGGGCCAGGGCGAAGCCCGGCCGACCAACCACCAGCCGCCATGCAGGACCAGCGCAAGCAACAGCACGCCCGCGATACACAAAAGGCGACCCGCTGCACGCAGGCCGCCCTTGCTGTCGATGTCCGCTTGGGCCGCGAGCGCCCTCATCCCTTGCGGTCGAGGCTGACGCCATAGAGCTCCATCCGGTGATCGACCAGGCGGAAGCCCAGCTTTTCCGCGATCGCCTTTTGCAGCTGTTCCAATTCGGGGTCGACGAACTCGATCACGCGACCCGTCTCGACATCGATCAGATGGTCGTGATGCGCTTCGGGCGAAGGCTCGTAGCGGGCGCGGCCGTCGCCGAAATCGTGACGGTCCAGGATGCCCGCCTCCTCGAATAGGCGGACGGTGCGGTACACGGTCGCGATCGAGATGCCCGGGTCGATCTTGGCGGCGCGTTCATAGACCTTTTCCACATCCGGGTGGTCCTCCGCCTCCGACAGGACGCGGGCGATCACGCGACGCTGTTCGGTGATGCGCAGTCCCTTTTGTGCGCACAGCGCTTCGAGATCGATTTTGCGGGCCATGGTAAATTTCAACTCCTCGGGCAGGCCCCTCTCTACCCCCAAAGCCTAATTGCGAAAAGGGGATAGCGACTCGCAACAACCCGGAGACAGTGATCGGATCAGCCGATGGACCGCCGATAGGTATGCGCGTCGTAATGCTGCCCGTCCGCGCCCTTATAGTAATTGCGCCGTTCGCCGCATTTGGCGAAGCCGTGGCGGGTGTAGAACAGCGTGGCGGGATTGTTGGAGCGCACTTCCAGATGCAGCGTCTCGACGCCGTGCGCGGCACAGTCCGCGATCACCGCCTCCACCAGCAGGCTGCCGATGCCATGACGGCGATGCCCGGCCACAACGCCCAGCAGCAGCAATTCCGCCTCGTCCAGCACCGAACGGGTCAGCGCAAAGCCCGCCGGTTCCTCGCCCGCCTCGGCGATCAGCAGCTTGATGCCAGGTAGGGCCATCACGCCGAGCAACTGGGAACGGGTCCAGGCCTCGCCCCATTGCGGGTCGAAAGTGGCGGTCATGACCTGTTCGACCACACCGGCGTCGCGCGCGTCACCAGGGCGAAGCGAGATGCCGACGCTCGCCATCAGGCGACCAGCCCCGGGGGCGTGATCCCGCCGGGCAGCTTGGCGTCGGGGGCACGGCCATAGACGGGGCGCGGGGGCAGGGCGATCAGCGCGGGGGGCAGCCGCCACGCCTCGGCGGCGTCGGGCAGCGCCTCGACCACCGGCAGATCGGGCGACAGCGCGGTCAGCCATCGCACGCCGTTGCCGATCGCGGCCCGCCCCTCCAGCGCGGCGAGCGCGTCGTCGGGCTTCATCGAGGCGAAGGGGGCCAGCGGCGTCAGGTCGCGGGCAAAGGGCTGGACGAAGACCTCGCCATGCCCACCCTCCAACACCACCGACAGGGCTTCGTCATCGCGCATCGCGAATCCGGCGGCGGCGACCAGCGCCAGCGAACTGTAACCCGAAGCGGCGATGCCCCAGCCCAACGCCAGCCCCCGCGCGGCGGCGATGCCGACGCGGATGCCGGTGAAGCTTCCCGGTCCGCAATCGACCAGGATGCGCTCGGCGCGGCCGCCATCGGGCAGGGCGGCGATCATGGGCACCAGCTTTTCGGCATGGCCGCGCCCGACCACGTCATGCGCGCGCGCGACGGCTTGGTCGCCGTCGAGAAGGGCGACCGAGCAGGCGGCGGTGGCGGTATCGATGACGAGCGTGCGCAAGTTCGGCTCAGACGATCCGGTTGGCCTGCTCGAATGCCAGGCGCGGGTTGCGCGGGTGCAGCTTGGTCGGGTCGCCATAGCCGATGGTCGCGATGAAGTTGGACCGTACCCCCGGCTGATCGGCGAAGAACGCCTTGTCCACCGCGCCCTGGTCGAAGCCCGACATCGCGCCCGTATCCAGCCCCAGCGCGCGTGCGGCGAGGATCAGATAGGCGCCCTGGAGCGAGCTGTTGCGGAAGGCCGACGCCTCGCGCAGTTCGGTATTGCCGTCGAACCAGCTTTTCGCATCCACATGCGGGAAGAGCTGGGGCAGATATTCGTGGAAATTCACGTCCATGCCGATGATGACGGCGGCGGGGGCGGCGCGGATCTTGTCCGGATTGCTCCCCGTTGCGCAGTCGGCCAGCTTGTCCTTGGCCTCCTGGCTCAGACACCAGACCATCCGGGCGGGACTCTGGTTCGTCGAGGTCGGCGGCATCTTCATCAGATCCCACAGCGCGCGAATCTCGTCCTCGCCGACGGGCTTGTCCAGATAATGGTTGAAGGTCCGCCCCTCGCGGAACAGCCGGTCCAGGCTGGCATCGTCGATCGGGTTCATCAGACAGCCCTGACTTCGGTCACTTCGGGGACATAGTGGCGCAGCAACTGCTCGATACCGTTCTTCAACGTCGCGGTGGACGAGGGGCATCCGGCGCAGGCACCCTGCATCTTGAGATAGACCTTGCCCTTGTCGAAGCCGCGATAGACGATATCGCCGCCGTCATTGGCGACGGCCGGTCGCACGCGCGTGTCGATCAGTTCGCGAATCTGCGCGACGATGTCGGCATCCTCGGGATCGTCGGTGAACGATGCTTCCTCGGACGGCACGGCAAAATCGGCCGCGCCCTGCTTGAACAGCGGCATCTGCGCCGAAAAATGATCGAGCAATATGCCCAGCACGTCGGGCTTCACATCGGCCCAGTCCGTACCGGGGGCTACCGTGACCGAGACGAAGTCGCGGCCGAAGAACACGCCGGTGACATCGCCCAGATCGAAGATGGCCTCGGCCAGCGGGCTGGCGGCGGCTTCCTCGGGCGAGGCGAAGTCGCGGGTACCGCTGTCCATGACCTTGCGGCCGGGCAGGAATTTCAGCGTCGCCGGGTTGGGCGTCGGTTCGGTCTCGATCAGCATGGGCTCCATGTGGCCCGGCCGGGGGCGCGGATCAAGCAGGTGGCGGGAAAGGATGCGTTTCCCGGCTGCAATCTATCAGGCTATTCCGCCCAGCAGGCGAAGCATGCCGTCGGCGAGCGCGCGGCCCGGCTGGCGCAGAGGACGGGCGAAGCGCAGGCGCAGGACGATCCGCGCGGCGGCCGCCTCGTTCCACAATTCGTGCGGATAGGTGTCGTCGAAGATCAGCGTCTCGCCCTCCGCCCAGCGGACGATCCTGTCGCGCACCCGCATCCGCGCGTCGCCGTCACGCGGCACGGCCAGCCCCAAATGACAGGTCAGCAATGCCTTGGTCGTCCCGCGCCGCATCGCGACATGCGCACCGGGACCCAGCAGCGCGAAGGCCGCGTCGTGAAGTCCGGGCACCTCAGCCAGCGCGGCGGTCGCGACGGGGCAGCGATTCGCCGTCTCGCCCCCGAACGGCAGGGGCACGATCAGGCTTGTCGCCATCGGACCCGTCATCGCCAGCGCCTCGTCCCGGATGGCGCGCCATTGCCGACGCAGGCCGGCGGTCCAGCCGAAATCGCGGACATCCAGCACCGGTGCGTTCGGCACCAGCGACGAGCCGGCGATCGCGCCATCGAACAGGCGACACAGACCGGCCAGCGCGGGATGGGGCAGGGCGGGGGGCGAGGGCAGGCTGGGCGTGGCGGTGACCAGGGTCGGGACAGGGCGCGCGGGCCGCTCGGCCTCGCCCGAATTGTGCCATATTGTGGCCGGTCCCTGACGCTGGGCACTGGCCTTGATCGACTTGGTCATCACGTTCCGAACATCCCCGGCCCGACCCCTGGCGCCCCAGGCATCGACGGCCCTTGTGACGCAGGATCAGCGTTCCCCGGCTACCCCGCCACTGGGTCGAAATGATGGCGTTCGGCCGCCAAGAGCGCCGCATTGGGGCAATTTAGGGGCGGCTGGCGATCCGGTGTCCGGCGGGTTAAGAGGGGGGCATGGCGTTTCCGTCCCGCGCGATGCGCAACCTTGCCCTGCCGGTCCTTCTCGGGCTGGCGATTCCCGTCATCGGCCAGGTGCCCGGCCCCAGCCAGACCGACAATCGGTCAGTGCCCCAGGGGATGCCGGTGCCCGCCAGCGTGGCGCCCCCCCCTGGCGCGACCGCCGATCCGCTGGCTCCGCTGCCGCCGATCCCCGGCGTCGACCAGACTCCCTGGCTCTACAAGGGATCGGACCTGCCGCAGGACAAGATGTGGAAGTTCGGGCGGCTGGCCAACGGCCTGCGTTTCGCGGTCCGCCGCAACGGCGTGCCGCCGGGGCAGGTGGCGGTGCGGGTGCGGATCGATGCGGGCTCGCTGAACGAACAGGCGCCCGAGCGGGGCTTTGCCCATCTGATCGAGCATCTGTCCTTCCGCGGATCGCAGCACGTGCCCGACGGCGAGGCCAAGCGCATCTGGCAGCGGCTGGGCGCGACCTTCGGCTCGGATTCCAACGCGTCGACGACGCCGACCCAGACCGTCTATCAACTCGACCTGCCCGGCGCGACCGAGGCGGGGCTGGACGAAAGCCTGAAGATCCTGGCGGGCATGATGGCCGCCCCCTCGCTGACCGCTCAGTCGCTGAACGCCGAACGCCCGGTGGTGCTGGCCGAGCGGCGTGAGCAGCCGGGGCCGCAGGTCCGCTATTCGGACAAGCTGCGCGAGACCTTCTTTGCGGGACAGCCGCTGGCCGAACGCTCGCCGATCGGCCAGCTCGCCACGCTGGAGGCTGCGACGCCCGAGACGGTGCGCGCCTTCCACGACCGCTGGTATCGCCCCGAACGCGCGACCGTCATCATCTCGGGCGATATGGACCCGCTGCTGCTCGCCAAGCTGGTCGCCAAGAATTTCGGCAGCTGGCAGGGCGTCGGCCCCAATCCGCCCGACCCGGATTTCGGCAAGCCCAAGGCCGATGCGCCGGTCGCGGGTGCGCTGGTCGAGCCGTCGATGCCGCCGGTCGTCGCCATGGCGGTGCTGCGCCCCTGGCAGTATCAGGACGACACCGCGATCTTCAACCAGAAGCGGATGGTCGACATGGTCGCCGCCCGCCTCATCAGCCGCCGTCTAGAGAATCGGGCGCGGGCCGGGGGCAGCTTCCTGCAGGCCGCCGTCGCGCTCGACGACGTGTCGCGCTCGGCCAATATGACGACGGTCAATGTCGTGCCGCTGGGCGACAATTGGGAAGCCGCGCTGAAGGACGTGCGCGCGGTCATCGCCGACGCGATGGCGACCCCGCCGACCCAAGGGGAAATCGACCGCGAACTGGCCGATTACGACGCGATCCTGCGCAACCAGGTCGAGACATCACGGGTCGAGGCGGGGTCGAAACAGGCGGACGACATGGTCGGCGCGCTCGACATCCGCGAAACGGTGACCGCGCCCGAAACCAGCTACCAGATCTTCAAACAGGCGGTGGCGGCCAAGATGTTCACCCCCGACACGGTGCTGGCCTCGACCCGCAAGATCTTCCAGGGCACCGCGACCCGGGGGCTGGTCAACACCCGCACCGTGCAGCCCGATGCGGTCGCCAGGCTGACCGCCGCCCTGAAGGCCGATGTCCGACCGCTCGCCGAGCAGCGCCGCCGACAGGGTGCGGTCAGTTTCGCCCAACTTCCCAAGCTCTGCACGCCGGGTAAGGTCATGTCGCGCGAGACGGTGTCCGATCTGGGGCTGGAGCGGGTGACCTTTGCCAATGGCGTGCGCCTGCTGCTGCTCGCCAATGACGGTGAGACGGGGCGCGTGTACCTGCGCGTTCGGTTCGGGCGTGGTTACGACGCTTTGCCCGCTACCCGTGAGAGCCCGGCCTGGGCCGCCGACCTGGCGCTGGTCGCGGGCGGGATCGGCAAGTTCGACCAGGGTGATCTCGACCGGCTGACCGCCGGGCGGACCATGGGGCTCGACTTCGACATCGACGACGATGCCTTCGCGTTCAACGCGCTGTCCTCGCCCGGGGATTATGCCGATAACCTGAAACTGATGGCGGCCAAGCTGGTCGCGCCGCGCTGGGACGCGGCGCCGGTCAACCGGGCCAAGGCGGCGATGCTGGCGGGCTATGACGGGTTCGACTCCTCGCCCGACGGGGTGCTGGGCCATGATCTGGAGCGGCTGCTGCGCGACGGCGACCCGCGCTGGGGCACGCCGCCGCGCGACGTGGTGGCGGCGACCACGCCCCAGGCGTTCAAGGCGCTCTGGGCACCGCTGCTCGCCTCCGGCCCGATCGAGGTGTCGGTGTTCGGCGATGTGAAGGCCGAAGACGCGATCAAGGCGGTGGCGGCCAGCTTCGGCGCGATCCCGGCGCGCAGAGCGGATACCGGCCCGGTGCCGCCGATCCGCTTCCCCGCGCATGTCGCGACGCCGGTCGTCCGCTATCATACCGGCCCGGCCGACCAGGCGGCGGCGGTGATCGCCTGGCCGACCGGCGGTGGTTCGGCGGGCGATCAGGTCCGCAACCGGCTGGACGTGCTGGCGCAGGTCTTTGCCGACCGGCTGTTCGATCGGCTGCGCTCGCAGGCGGGGGCGAGCTACAGCCCGCAGGTCGCCAGCCAATGGCCGATCGGCCTGCCCAGCGGCGGGCGGATGATCGCGATCGGCATGGTCGCGCCCGACAAGGTCGAATTCTTCCTGTCGACCGCCCGCGCGATCGCCGCGGATCTCGCCTCCAAGCCGATCGATGCCGACGAACTGCAACGGATCAAGCGTCCCATGGCCCAGCGCCTAGCTCGCATGGCCTCGGGCAACATGTTCTGGATGCAGCGGCTGGGCGGCGCGGCCTATGATCCGAAGCGGATCGAGGCGACCCAGCGGCTGGCGAAGGATTTCGTGTCGATCGGCCCGGCGGACCTTCAGGCGGTCGCGGCGAAATATCTGCGGCCTGATACCGACTGGACGCTGAAGGTGGTGCCCAAGGCCAAATAATCCTCCCCGCTTGCGGGGAGGGGGACCGCCGCGAAGCGGTGGTGGAGGGGGGCTTCCTCACAGGACCGCCTTTGCGGCGCGCCCCCTCCACCAGCCTGCGGCTGGTCCCCCTCCCCGTGCCGGGGAGGAACCACTGACTTGCCCGCACGTTTTATCCTCCAACCACATTTGTGCGGCGCAATAATCGCGCCGCCCTTTCGCTTTGCGCAGCTTTCGGCTATGGCGCGCGGCGACATACCCTCCGAACAAGAGAAATTTGCATGAGCCTCCGCAACGTGGCGATCATCGCGCACGTCGACCATGGCAAAACCACCCTGGTCGATCAGCTGTTCCGCCAGTCGGGCACCTTCCGCGACAACCAACGCGTCGAAGAGCGCGCGATGGACTCCAACGACCTGGAAAAGGAGCGCGGGATCACCATTCTCGCCAAGCCGACCTCGGTCGACTGGACTCCCCCGGGCAGCGACGAATCCATCCGCATCAACATCGTCGACACCCCCGGCCACGCCGACTTCGGCGGTGAGGTGGAGCGCATCCTGTCGATGGTCGACGGCGTCGTCCTCTTGGTCGATTCGTCGGAAGGCGCGATGCCGCAGACGAAGTTCGTGACCGGCAAGGCGCTGGCGCTGGGCCTGAAGCCCATCGTCGTCGTCAACAAGGTCGACCGCGCCGACGCACGTATCCAGGAAGTGCTGGACGAAGTGTTCGACCTGTTCGTCTCGCTCGACGCGAATGACGAACAACTGGACTTCCCCGTCCTCTACGCCTCGGGCCGCAACGGCTATGCCTCGACCGACATGGACGCGCGCGAAGGCACGCTGATCCCGATGTTCGAGACGATCGTGAACCACGTCCCCGCCCCGAAGGTGGAAGTCGAGGACGTGCCCTTCACCTTCCTGGTGACGCTGCTCGACCGCGACAACTTCCTCGGTCGTATCCTGACCGGTCGCGTCAACTCGGGCACCGTCAAGCTGAACCAGGCGATCCACGCGCTCGACGCCGAGGGCAATGTGATCGAGACCGGCCGCGCGTCGAAGATCCTGTCGTTCCGCGGCCTGGACCGCGTTCCGGTCGAGGAAGCCAAGGCGGGCGACATCATCTCGCTGGCGGGCCTCGCCGTCGCGACCGTGGCGAACACCATCGCCGACACGAGCGTTACCGTGCCGCTCCAGGCGCAGCCGATCGATCCGCCGACGCTGTCGATGCGTTTCGCGGTCAACGACTCGCCGATGGCGGGGCGTGAGGGCACCAAGGTGACCAGCCGCATGATCCGCGACCGCCTGATGCGCGAAGCGGAATCGAACGTCGCGGTGAAGGTCACCGAGAGCGACGATCGCGACAGCTTCGAGGTTGCCGGTCGCGGCGAACTCCAGCTGGGCGTTCTGATCGAGACGATGCGCCGCGAAGGCTTCGAGCTGGGCATCAGCCGCCCGCGCGTGCTGTTCGGCGAGGACGAGGACGGCAAGAAGACCGAGCCGTACGAAACCGTCATCATCGACGTGGACGAGGAATATTCGGGCACGGTCGTCGAGAAGATGAACCTGCGCAAGGCCGAGATGACCGACATGCGTCCGTCGGGCGGCGGCAAGACCCGCATCACCTTCTCGGCGCCCTCGCGCGGCATGATCGGTTATCACGGCGAGTTCCTGTCGGACACGCGCGGCACGGGCATCATGAACCGCCTGTTCGAGCGTTACGGCCCCCACAAGGGCAAGATCGAGGGCCGCAAGAACGGCGTCCTGATCTCGAACGGCGCGGGCGAAGCGCAGGGCTACGCCCTGGGTCCGCTCGAGGAGCGCGGCATCCTGTTCGTCGGTCACGGCGAGGCGCTCTATGAGGGCATGATCATCGGCGAGAACGCCAAGACGGATGACCTTGAGGTCAACCCGATGAAGGCGAAGCAGCTGACCAACTTCCGCGCGTCGGGCGGCAAGGACGACGCCATCCGCCTGACCCCGCCGAAGAAGATGACGCTGGAACAGGCCATTGCGTATATCGACGACGATGAAATGGTCGAAGTGACCCCGAAGTCGATCCGTCTACGCAAGCGCTATCTCGACCCGAACGAGCGCAAGCGCGCGGCTCGCTCGAAGGCAGCTTAATTAGGGAAGGGGCCGGGCGCAAACGTCCGGCCCCTTTTCTTTGGGCCACGGGCCGGTGCTGCTCGGGACGCGCAATTCCGACCTCGGTTCAGCTTGAGCGAAGTCGAAGCCCACGCCCCGACCTCGCCCAAAATCACCCCCGCATCACGTGCGGCCGTGCGGCGACCTGGTCGTACATCCGCCCGGGCTGATCGAGCCAGATCGGTGACAGCTTGGACGAATCGGTGCGCTCCAGGCCGACCGCATAGGCGCAGCGCGCCACGCCCCAGTCGGTGTGGGCGGCCGCCGCCAGAATTGGCACGAACATCGGGCGGCCCGCCGCGTCGATCACATGGATCGCCTCACGCGGGAGGGCGGTGACGCCGCGGACGGTCCGGCTCTCGCCCGGCGCCAATGCGAAGGGCGGGACGATCGGCCGGCCTTGCGGCTGATGGGCGAGTTCGACCAGTTGCGCATCCAGCCCGGCATGCGCGCTGAGCAATCGCAGGTCGACCACAACCCGGCCGATCGGCGTCGCGCCGCTATTGTGCACCGTCACCTCGGCCTCGATCGTCGCGGATAGCATGTTCAGACCGACGCGCAGCGGCCGGGCCTGAATCGACAAAAAGCTGGGTTCGGGCGGTAGCGACGGGGCGGCGGACTGGGGCGCCACGGGTTGTGCGCGCGGAGTCGCGTCGGGAGCCGGCGCAGGCGGGGATCGCGGCTCGACAGGATCGGCGGCGGCGCGCGGGGTAGGTGCCGGAAGCGCCGGAACCTTGCGGCTGCGACGGCCCAGCCAGATGCCGATGGCCAGCGCGGCGAGGCCCGTGCCGATCAGCATCGGCCAGAAAGGCAGGCCGCGATCCGCCTCGCTCCGTTCGGGGGCCACCGTGCCCGGCGCGGCGATGGCGGGGGCCTGTTCGTTGGAGATCATTACGCCGTCCACGCCTGGCACGGTCCCGCTGGCCGGCTGCGCGTCGCGGTCGGGCAGGCGCGTGGCAGGCGGCTCGGGCGAGGGCGCTGGCGTCTCGACCGGAGTCGGGTTGGGCGCCGGTGTGGGCGTGGCGTGCGGGGTCGGCCGGACGGCCGGGGTGGCGCGCGGCGTCGGGGTCGCGGCTGGGGGCGCCTGGGGCGCGGTCTGGCCGGGCAGGACCAGGCGCGGCGGCGGCGGCGTCGGTACCGGGGTCGGATTGAGCTGCGGATTCGAAATGCGCGGGGTCAGGCTGAACCCGTCCAGCCCACCGGTCGACGGGCGCGCGGCGTCGCTATCTTGCGACGTGGTCTGAAACGGGGCGGCAGCGGCGGGCAGCGGGGCGAGCACCGGCACCAGCGTCAGGGCAAGAAGGCGCGCGGCGCGACGCGGCCCGGACGATGTCATGAAATGCATTCCTCGTGGTAACTACAATCTTCACCGGCCGTCCGGGTTCCAGACCCGGCCGCACAAGCCGTGCCCGGTAGGCCCGGCGGATGCAACCCCATACTGTAACGCCATATGCGGCCAATATGTGGCAAGCGCCACGCCAACGGGAACTTTGATCGCGGCGGCGCGTGCGTCGGTTTGACACAAGGGGGCCGCGTGCCTATATCGCGATCACTCACCAGCATCTTCGGGAAATGACGCGCCTTCGCGCAGCGTGTCGGTCGAATGGAAGATGGCTGGTTCAACGGACGCCGGATGCCGCCGCAGAGACTTGCGCGCGGCCTTTCGGCGTCTGTCGTTGCGTCTGGTCCGGAGGCATCCGGGCAGTGATTTATGGCTGACGAGGCAGACAGACCCATGGCAACCAAGGCGATCGATAGCGGCTCCGCCCCCCGCAAGGGCGATGGCGGCACCGCCAAGCGGCGTATCCGCAAGGTATTCGGCGACATCCACGAAGTCGTGCAGATGCCGAACCTGATCGAGGTTCAGCGCGAAAGCTACGAACAGTTCCTGCGCTCGGACAAGTCCACGGGCCATGTCTCGGGGCTGGAAAAGACGCTGCGCAGCGTCTTCCCGATCCAGGATTTCGCGGGCACCGCCTATCTCGACTTCGACGATTACGTCCTCGAGGACCCGAAGTTCGACGTGGAAGAGTGCCGCCAGCGGGGCATCACCTATGCCGCGCCGATGCGCGTCACCCTGCGCCTGACCGCGTTCGAGGTCGATCCCGATACCGAGGCCAAGTCGGTCATCGATATCAAGGAGCAGGACGTCTACATGGGCGACATGCCCCTGATGACGGAGAACGGCACCTTCTTCATCAACGGCACCGAGCGCGTCATCGTCAGCCAGATGCACCGTTCGCCGGGCGTGCTGTTCGACCATGACCGCGGCAAGACGCATGCGAGCGGAAAGTATCTCTTCGCCGCGCGCGTGATCCCGTATCGCGGCTCGTGGCTGGACTTCGAGTTCGACGCCAAGGACATCGTCAACGTCCGTATCGACCGCAAGCGCAAGCTGCCGGTGACGGCGCTGCTCTATGCGCTGGGCATGAACTCGGAAGAGATCCTCAACTATTTCTACAACCGCCTGACCTTCGTGCGCGGCGACGGCGGCTGGAAGATCCCGTTCCAGGCCGAGAACTGGCGCGGCGCCAAGCCGATGTTCGACATCGTCGACGCCAACTCGGGCGAGGTCGTGTTCCCGGCCGGCCAGAAGATCAGCCCCCGCGCCGCCAACAAGGCGGCCAAGGACGGCCTGTCGCAGCTGCTGATCCCCACCGAGGAAATCTTCGGTCGCTATTCGGCCTATGACCTCATCAACGAGCAGACCGGCGAAATCTACGTCGAAGCCGGTGACGAGATCAGCGCGGAGAATCTCGAGGCGCTGGACAAGGCGGGCGTCGACACGATCGAGCTGCTCGACATCGACCATGTCGCGACCGGTCCGTGGATCCGCAACACGCTCAAGGCCGACAAGGCCGAAGAGCGTGAGCAGGCGCTGTCGGATATCTACCGCGTCATGCGCCCCGGCGAGCCGCCGACGCTGGAGACGGCGGAAGCGCTGTTTGCCGGCCTGTTCTTCGATCCCGATCGCTACGACCTGTCGGCCGTGGGTCGCGTCAAGCTGAACATGCGTCTCGACCTCGACTGCCCGGACACGGTGACGACGCTGCGCACCGAGGATATTCTGGCGGTCGTCAAGACGCTGGTCGACCTGAAGGACGGCAAGGGCGAGATCGACGACATCGACAATCTCGGCAATCGCCGCGTGCGTTCGGTGGGCGAGCTGCTGGAGAACCAGTATCGCGTCGGCCTGCTGCGCATGGAGCGTGCGGTCAAGGAGCGCATGTCGTCGGTCGACGTGTCGACCGTGATGCCGAACGACCTGATCAACGCCAAGCCGGCCGTCGCCGCGGTGCGCGAGTTCTTCGGTTCGTCGCAGCTGTCGCAGTTCATGGACCAGACCAACCCGCTGTCCGAAGTGACGCACAAGCGTCGCGTTTCGGCGCTCGGGCCGGGTGGTCTGACGCGTGAGCGTGCGGGCTTCGAAGTCCGCGACGTTCACCCGACGCACTATGGCCGCATCTGCCCGATCGAAACGCCGGAAGGCCCGAACATCGGTCTGATCAACTCGCTGTCGACCTTCGCCCGCGTCAACAAGTACGGCTTCATCGAGACGCCGTATCGCAAGGTGATCGACGGCAAGGTGACCGACGAGGTCGTGTACCTGTCGGCGATGGAAGAGCAGAAGCACACCGTCGCCCAGGCTTCGGCCGCGACGGATGCGGAAGGTCGCTTTGTCGAGGAGCTGGTTTCCGCGCGTCAGGCGGGCGAATTCCTGATGGCGCTGCCCGATCAGATCACCCTGATGGACGTCAGCCCCAAGCAGCTCGTCTCGGTCGCCGCCTCGCTCATTCCGTTCCTGGAAAATGACGACGCCAACCGCGCGCTCATGGGCTCGAACATGCAGCGTCAGGCCGTGCCGCTGGTGAAGGCGGAAGCGCCCTTCGTCGGCACCGGCATGGAAGAGACCGTGGCGCGCGACTCGGGTGCGGCGATCGCGGCCAAGCGGGCCGGTATCGTCGACCAGGTCGATGCGGCGCGTATCGTGGTTCGCGCGACCGGCGAGGTCGATGCGGGCAAGTCGGGCGTCGACATCTACACGCTGATGAAGTTCCAGCGTTCGAACCAGTCGACCTGCATCAACCAGCGTCCGCTGGTGAAGGTGGGTGACGTGGTCAACGCCGGTGACGTGATCGCCGACGGCCCCTCGACCGAGTTCGGCGAACTGGCGCTGGGCCGCAACGCGCTCGTCGCGTTCATGCCCTGGAACGGCTACAACTACGAAGACTCGATCCTGATCTCCGAGCGGATCGTGAAGGACGACGTGTTCACGTCGATCCATATCGACGAGTTCGAAGTCATGGCGCGCGACACCAAGCTCGGGCCGGAAGACATCACCCGCGACATCCCGAACGTCGGCGAGGAAGCCCTGCGCAACCTCGACGAGGCGGGCATCGTCTATGTCGGCGCCGAAGTGGAGCCGGGCGACATCCTGGTCGGCAAGATCACGCCCAAGGGCGAATCGCCGATGACGCCGGAGGAAAAGCTCCTCCGTGCGATCTTCGGTGAAAAGGCCAGCGACGTGCGCGACACCTCGCTCCGCCTGCCGCCGGGCGTGGCCGGTACGATCGTCGACGTGCGCGTCTTCAATCGTCACGGCATCGACAAGGACGAGCGCGCGATGGCGATCGAGCGCGAGGAGATCGAGCGTCTGAAGAAGGACGCCGACGACGAGCGCACGATCCTCAACCGGGCGACCTGGAGCCGCCTGCGCGAGATGCTGCTCGACCAGACCGCCACCGCCGCGCCCAAGGGCGTCAAGAAGGGCATTGTGATCGATGCCGAGGTGCTGGAATCGGTCGATCGTCACGAATGGTGGAAGTTCGCCGTCGCCGATGATGCGCGCCAGAGCGATCTGGAAGCGGTCAAGGCGCAGTATGACGAAGCCGCCAAGCGGATCACGGACAAGTTCCATGACCGCCGCGACAAGCTGGAGCGTGGCGACGAGCTGCCGCCGGGCGTGCTGAAGATGGTCAAGGTCTTCGTCGCGGTGAAGCGCAAGCTGCAGCCGGGCGACAAGATGGCCGGCCGTCACGGCAACAAGGGCGTTATCAGCCGCATCCTGCCGCAGGAGGATATGCCCTTCCTCGCGGACGGTACGCCGGTCGATCTCGTGCTGAACCCGCTGGGCGTGCCGTCGCGCATGAACGTCGGTCAGATCTTCGAGACGCATCTGGGCTGGGCGGCGCGCAACCTGGGTATGCAGGTCGCGGCGCAGCTAGAGGATTGGCGCGAAGCCAATCCCGACGCCAAGCCGGGCGCGGTGCCGGAAGCGGTCAAGGCGCGGCTCGTGGAAATCTACGGCGATCATTATGCCGCAGACATCCAGGCGCGTGACGACGAGGAAGTGGCTGAGCTGGTCCAGAACATCCGCACCGGCGTGCCGATGGGGACCCCGGTGTTCGACGGCGCGCGTGAGAGCGACGTGTCGGAGATGCTGGAACTGGCGGGTCTGCACACCTCGGGCCAGTCGGACCTGTTCGACGGGCGCACCGGCGATCAGTTCGACCGCAAGGTGACCGTGGGCATCATCTACATGCTGAAGCTCCACCACCTGGTCGACGACAAGATCCACGCGCGTTCGATCGGGCCGTACTCGCTCGTTACCCAGCAGCCGCTGGGTGGTAAGGCGCAGTTCGGTGGCCAGCGCTTTGGTGAGATGGAAGTGTGGGCGCTGCAGGCTTATGGCGCGGCGTACACGCTCCAGGAAATGCTGACGGTGAAGTCGGACGACGTGGTCGGCCGCACCAAGGTCTACGAAGCGATCGTCAAGGGCGACGACACCTTCGAGGCCGGCATCCCGGAGAGCTTCAACGTGCTGGTCAAGGAAATGCGCTCGCTGGGTCTCAACGTCGACTTGAAGTCGATGGAAGACGCCCAGGACGACGGTCTGGCCGAGGCGGCGGAGTAAGAAGAGGACAGCCGGTGGGGCGTATTGTTCCACCGGCGCCTTGCCTACCTCGCCCGATGAATTTTCCCTCCCTGTGAGGAAAGCGAAATGAACGAACTGACCAACTTCGCCAATCCGGTGGCCAAGCCGGAAACCTTCGACCAGATTCAGATCGGCATCGCGTCGCCCGACAAGATCCGTTCCTGGTCGTTCGGCGAGATCAAGAAGCCCGAGACGATCAACTACCGCACGTTCAAGCCGGAACGTGACGGCCTGTTCTGCGCGCGCATCTTCGGTCCGATCAAGGATTACGAATGCTTGTGCGGCAAGTACAAGCGCATGAAGTACAAGGGCATCGTCTGCGAAAAGTGCGGTGTCGAGGTTACGGTGTCGAAGGTCCGCCGCGAGCGGATGGGCCATATCGAACTGGCCGCTCCCGTCGCGCATATCTGGTTCCTGAAGTCGCTGCCGAGCCGCATCGGCCTGCTGCTCGACATGCAGTTGAAGCAGCTCGAGCGCGTGTTGTACTTCGAAGCCTATATCGTCATCGAGCCGGGCCTGACCCCGCTGGAGAAGTATCAGCTTCTCACCGAGGACGAGCTGCTCGACGCGCAGGATGAATATGGCGAGGACGCCTTCTCGGCCGGGATCGGCGCCGAGGCGGTCCGCATCATGCTCGAGAATCTCGACCTGGAAGGCGAGAAGGTCGCGCTGCTCGAAGAGCTGGCGACGACCAAGTCGGAGCTGAAGCCCAAGAAGATCATCAAGCGCCTGAAGGTCGTCGAGAGCTTCCTGGAATCGGGCAACCGTCCCGAATGGATGATCCTGGAAGTCATTCCGGTCATCCCGCCCGAACTGCGCCCGCTGGTGCCGCTGGACGGCGGTCGTTTCGCGACCTCCGACCTGAACGACCTGTATCGCCGCGTCATCAACCGCAACAACCGCCTGAAGCGCCTGATGGAGCTGCGGGCGCCGGACATCATCGTGCGCAACGAAAAGCGCATGTTGCAGGAAGCGGTCGACGCGCTGTTCGATAACGGCCGTCGCGGCCGCACGATCACGGGCGCCAACAAGCGTCCGCTCAAGTCGCTGTCCGACATGCTGAAGGGCAAGCAGGGCCGCTTCCGTCAGAACCTTCTGGGCAAGCGCGTCGACTATTCGGGCCGTTCGGTCATCGTGACCGGTCCGGAACTGAAGCTGCACCAGTGCGGCCTGCCGAAGAAGATGGCGCTCGAGCTGTTCAAGCCGTTCATCTACGCGCGTCTGGACGCCAAGGGTCTGTCGATGACCCTGAAGCAGGCCAAGAAGTGGGTCGAGAAGGAGCGCAAGGAGGTCTGGGACATCCTGGACGAGGTGATCCGCGAGCACCCGGTCATGCTGAACCGCGCGCCAACGCTTCACCGTCTGGGCATCCAGGCGTTCGAGCCGGTGCTGATCGAGGGCAAGGCGATCCAGCTTCACCCGCTGGTCTGCTCGGCGTTCAACGCCGACTTCGACGGCGACCAGATGGCCGTGCACGTTCCGCTGAGCCTCGAGGCGCAGCTGGAAGCGCGCGTCCTGATGATGTCGACCAACAACATCCTGTCGCCCGCCAACGGCAAGCCGATCATCGTGCCGTCGCAGGACATGGTGCTGGGTCTCTATTATCTCTCGCTCGAAAAGCAGAACGAGCCGGGCCAAGGCATGATGCTGGCGGACATGGAGGAGGTCCATCAGGCCCTCTTCGCCGGTGCCGTCACCTTGCACACCAAGATCATCAGCCGCGTCCCGCAGACCGATGAGCAGGGCAACCAGTATCTCAAGCGCTTCGAAACGACGCCGGGCCGCATGCTGCTGGGCGAGACGCTGCCGAAGAGCCACAAGGTGCCCTTCGACATCGTCAACCGCGTCCTGACCAAGAAGGACGTCGGCGAGGTGATCGACGAGGTCTATCGTCACACCGGCCAGAAGGAGACCGTGCTGTTCGCCGACGCGATCATGTCGCTGGGCTTCCGTCACGCGTTCCGCGCCGGCATCTCGTTCGGCAAGGACGACATGATCATCGCGCCCGACAAGGATCGTCTGGTCGATGAGACGCGCGACCAGGTGAAGGACTTCGAGCAGCAGTATCAGGACGGCCTGATCACGCAGCAGGAGAAGTACAACAAGGTGATCGACGCCTGGAGCCGTTGCGGCGATCAGGTCGCGAATTCGATGATGAACGAGATCAAGGCGGTTCGGCATTACGAGGACGGCCCGATGGCCGGCCGCGAAAAGCCGATCAACTCGATCTACATGATGGCCCACTCGGGCGCCCGTGGTAGCCCCGCCCAGATCAAGCAGCTGGCGGGTATGCGCGGCCTGATGGCCAAGCCGTCGGGCGAGATCATCGAGACGCCGATCATCTCGAACTTCAAGGAAGGTCTGACCGTTCTTGAATATTTCAACTCGACCCACGGCGCGCGTAAGGGCCTGGCCGACACGGCACTGAAGACGGCGAACTCGGGCTATCTGACCCGCCGTCTGGTCGACGTCAGCCAGGACTGCGTCATCATCGAAGAGGATTGCGGCACGACCCGCGCCCTGGAGATGAAGGCGATCGTGCAGGGCGGCTCGACCATCGCGTCGCTCGGCGAGCGTATCCTGGGCCGCACCACGGCCGAGGACATCGTCAACGCGAAGACCGGCGAAGTCATCATCCCGTCGGGCGTCCTGCTCGACGAGCCGATGGTCGCGCGGATCGAGGCGGCGAACACCCAGTCGGTCAAGATCCGCAGCCCGCTGGTCTGCGAATCGAAGATCGGTGTCTGCGGCAAATGCTATGGCCGTGACCTCGCTCGCGGTACGCCGGTGAACATCGGCGAAGCGGTCGGCGTCATCGCGGCGCAGTCGATCGGTGAGCCGGGCACGCAGCTGACCATGCGTACCTTCCACATCGGTGGCGCGGCGCAGCTGAACGAACAGTCGAACCTGGAAGCGGCGGTGGACGGTGTCGTCCAGTTCCGCGACCTGCGTCTGATCGTCGACCAGCGTGGCCGTCGCGTGGTGCTGAGCCGTTCGGGTGAGATCGCGATCGTTGACATGGACGGCCGCGAGCTGTCGGTCGATCGCATCCCTTACGGTGCGTATGTGCTTTTCGACGATGGTCATATCGTCTCGAAGGGTGACCGCATGGCGGAGTGGGATCCGTTCACCATGCCGGTGATCACGGAAAACCCCGGTACGGTGAAGTTCCAGGACCTCATCGAGGGCAAGACCCTGACCGAGCAGGTCGACGAAGCGACGGGCATCGCCCAGCGCGTCGTCACCGAATATCGCGCCTCGACCAAGTCGAAGGAGGATCTGCGTCCGCGCATGACCCTGCTCGACGACAATTCGGGCGAGGCCGGTCGCTACATGCTGGCGCCGGGCGCCACGCTCTCGGTCGAGGACGGTGCGCAGGTGCAGGGCGGTGACGTTCTGGCCCGTGTCGCGCGCGAGTCGGCCAAGACCCGCGACATCACCGGCGGTCTGCCGCGCGTCGCCGAGCTGTTCGAAGCACGCGTTCCCAAGGACTCGGCGATCATCGCCAAGGTCTCGGGCCGTGTCGTGTTCGGCAAGGATTACAAGGCGAAGCGTAAGATCGGCATCCAGCCCGAGGATGGCGGCGAGGTCGTCGAGTATCTGGTGCCCAAGTCGAAGGTAATCGACGTTCAGGAAGGCGACTACGTCAAGCGTGGCGACAACCTGATCGGCGGCTCGCCCGATCCGCACGACATTCTGGAAACGATGGGCGTGGAGCCGCTGGCCGAATATCTGGTCAGCGAAATCCAGGAAGTCTATCGTCTCCAGGGCGTGAAGATCAACGACAAGCATATCGAGACGATCGTTCGTCAGATGCTGCAGAAGGTCGAGATCACCGACGGCGGCGACACCACGCTGCTGAAGGGCGAGCAGGTCGATCGCGAGGAAATGGACGCGATCAACGACAAGCTCGAGCCGAACCAGGCGCGTGCGCAGGGCAAGCCCGTCCTGCTCGGCATCACCAAGGCGTCGCTGCAGACCCGCAGCTTCATCTCGGCGGCGTCGTTCCAGGAGACCACCCGCGTCCTCACCGAGGCGGCGGTCCAGGGCAAGCAGGACACGCTGATGGGCCTGAAGGAGAATGTCATCGTCGGCCGCCTGATCCCGGCGGGTACCGGTGCGGGCATGAACCGTCTGCGCGTGGCGGCGTCCAGCCGTGACGCGGCACTGCGCGCACAGCAGCGCAAGCTGGCCGAGGCGATCATCGCGCCGGTGAGCGCGGCCGAGCAGCGGGCGGCGGAAAACGCACGTTCGCCGCGTGAGGATGCGGGCACGGGCAGCGATCCGCTGGCCGAGGTCGCACCCTCGGGCCATGGTACGGATGCCGATGCCGGTGAGTATTTGAACGACTGATCCAACTGACGGATCGAAATGAAAGGGCCGCCGTCCGGGCAACCGGGCGGCGGCTTTTTATGGATGGCGTCTTATCGATTGAGGTGGCCGAAACCCGGCTCCCATAGGCAGCCCGGCGTTGCGACGAAAATGACGGAATTGCGCCGAATGGAGGGTGCGCAAGGCCGTTGGAATGGAACTGAAACGCCCTCCCAACCATATACGAACATTGGAGAAGATCCCGGAAATGCGCGGGTTATTGGCGCATCGATGGGACCCCGGAGACCTGAAATGACGTCCCCCGAGATTGATGAAGACTATTTCTACCAGCGTGCCGAAACCGAACTCGAACTGGCCCAGAAGGCGACCCACCCCGCAGCGGTTCGAGCGCATTACATCATCGCCAACCACTATCTCGACCGGGTCTACAGCCAGCCCGCAGAGGGCAGCGTGATCGAACCGGCGGAGTGACAGGGAAGGGGGCCATTCGGCTCCCTTTCTCTATGGAAGAAACGCCCGCAAAGACCGTGAAGGTGCCAGCCCCATATCATGCTCTCATCGCCGCGTGATCCGGGCCAGGTCATAGTCGTCGTGATCTTGATCGGAAATCATCCCCTCTCCTGAAGAGGAGGGGCTTGCTCGGATCGATGCGTTGTCATCACGCCCTGAGTGCCCGAAGGTACAGCCCGGCCTATCACGGCGCCTTGGCAGGTGGGATCGGGGTGTATTGCGCGGACACAAGTTGCCAGGCGCCGCGCTCCAAGCGGGCAACATAGCGCGCGCGTAGCGAGCGTGTCGTGCCGTTGGGCAGCGCGATCGAACGCCGCGCGGTGACGAGCGCCATCGACCCCTGGGCGTGGACAACGATATCGGAACTGGTCATGGGCGGCGCCGGACGCCTGGCCTCGGGCGCGTAATAGCCCAGGACGCGCGCGCGGCTGTCGACATCGCCGACCGGCGAGATTTCCTCATAATCGGGGGCGAGCGTGCTGCCCAGCGCCGCCGCATCGAACTGGGTCCGCGCGTTTTCGAATCGTTCGACGAGCGCGCGCAAGGGCACGTCCTGCGCAGCCGCCAAGGGCATCATGCCCGCTCCCGCTACCGCCACCAGCCCGGCCGCCCAAAGACTCATCTTTGATCCCCCTTTGAATTGACGCTATTCCAGTCGAGTTCGGGATGGCGCGCAAGGGGTTCGTGATCGGCAATTCCAGCCGGCGAGACGAGATGGGCAAGGCGTCGAACGCGCATTCTGCAACGAACCAAAAGAAAAGGGCGACCCCGCAAAGGGGCCGCCCTTTCTGTAGCTCGCCAAGCGAACGGGTGCGGGGGTTGCCCCCCGCAGTCCGATTACTTGAGCTCGACGGTCGCGCCGGCTTCTTCGAGCTGCTTCTTGATCTTCTCTGCCTCGTCCTTGGCAATGCCTTCCTTGACGGGCTTCGGAGCGCCTTCGACCAGCGCCTTGGCTTCGGTCAGGCCCAGGCCGGTGATCGCGCGGACTTCCTTGATGACGTTGATCTTCTTGCCACCGTCGCCGGTGAGGATCACGTCGAATTCGGTCTTCTCTTCAGCGGCCGGAGCAGCAGCGCCGCCAGCGGCAGGAGCCGCAGCAACAGCAGCGGCGGCCGAGACGCCCCACTTCTCTTCGAGCATCTTCGAGAGCTCAGCGGCTTCGAGGACGGTCAGCTCGCTCAGCTGGTCAACCAGCGCGTTCAGGTCTGCCATGTTCTTATCTCCAATACGGGCCGGATGAAGTGGCCCGAGTGTGTCAGTTCAAATCGTGTACGCCCGAAGATCAGGCGGCTTCCTTGTCCTTGTCGGCATAGGCCGCCAGGACGCGGGCGATCTGCGCCGCGGGAGCCTGGGTGATGGTTGCCAGCTTCGTGGCGGGCGCCACGATGAGGCCGACAATCTTCGCCCGGAGCTCGTCCAGCGAGGGCAGAGTCGCCAGCGCCTGCACGCCTGCGACATCAAGGACGTTCGCACCCATCGATCCGCCGACGATCTCGAACTTGTCGGTCGTCTTGGCGAAGTCCACGGCCACCTTGGCGGCGGCCACGGGATCGATCGAGCTGGCAATGCCGACGGGACCCGTCAGCATGTCAGCGACACCGGCATAGTCGGTGCCCTGGGCTGCGATCTTGGCAAGCCGGTTCTTCGAGACCTTGTAGGACGCGCCGGCTTCCCGCATCTTCGTGCGCAGGGCCGTCGACTGGGCGACGGTCATGCCGAGGTTGCGGGTGATGACCACCACGCCGACCTCGTTGAAGTTACGGTTCAGTTCGGCGACGGCCTGGGTCTTTTGATCGCGATCCATGCCATTCTCCATGGTTGGAACGGCCGCGAACGACCATCCCGGTTGCTTGACCGGGGGGTGTGACCACCCCTCGGGGTGTCCAGCGATGGGGAATGGGCAACCGACGCGTATGGAAACGCGGGGCAGACCGGACGGGACCAGTGAGCTGGAGCGACCGGCAAAATCCTTTTCCCCGTCTCGGCAGGAGATTAAGCCAGGGCATATTCCCCGGCACCTGCTGTCTTGGACGGAATCCGAACGGGCAAGCCCATCCGGATGCGGGGCTGCGCTTAGGCGGATCAGGGGTGCGAGTCAAGTCGATCGGCGTCATGAAGTCGGCGTCATCATATGGTCATCCATCCGTCACGGGCATGACGCGGAAATGAAGCCTGTGTGACTTGGTCGCGCGGCAAAGAGCGGCGCGAGGCCGCATTCGACTCAAGCGGCGCCGGGGGATTTTCCATGTCGGATATCAATAGCATGGTCGCCTATGACGATGGCGATATCGATACCAACCGCTCTGCCAACACGCATATGAGCGAGTTGATTGCCACCCGCCTGTCGCGCCGTCAGACGCTGCGTCACGGCGTGTCGGCGATGACGACCGCGTTGTTCGGCGGTGCGCTGCTGGCCGGGTGCGACGACGAGAATCCGCAGGCGGTCACGGCTACGGCGGCAGGCAGCACCGCCAGCGTCGCGGCAGGACGTCCGGTCACGCTGACCGGTACGGTCGCCAGCGGGCAGGTGGCCAATGTCAATTGGAGCCAGACGGCTGGCCCGTCGGTCACGTTGACCAACGCCAACCAGCTGGTCGCGTCCTTCCGCGCGCCCGCCGTGGCGACCGCGACGCAACTCGCCTTCAACCTCGAGATCACCAGCCGCGACGGCCTGGTCACCAACAACAGCGTGACCGTCACCGTCACGCCGATCGCGCTCGACTTCACCGCCGTGCCGCACAGCCTGGCGGATGTGGTGACGGTGCCTGCGGGCTATAGTGTCAGCGTGCTCTATCGGCTGGGCGATCCGATCGCCGCGGGCGTCGCTGCCTATGCCAATAACGGCACCGATACGAACTTCGCGCAGCGTGCGGGCGACCATCATGATGGGATGAGCTATTTCGGGCTGGCGGCGTCGGGCAGCAATCCCGATCCGAACAACAGCACGCGCGGCCTGCTGGTGCTCAACCATGAGAATATCAGCGAGCAATATCTGCACGTGAACGGCCCGTCGCCGGCGCCCCGCGCTGAAAGCGAGGCGATCAAGGAGGTCGAGTGCCACGGCGTCTCGGTGATCGAGGTGACGCGCACCAATGGCACCTGGAGCTATGTCCAGGCGTCGGCCCTGAACCGCCGCATCACGCCCAACACGCCGATGGCGTTCAGCGGCCCGGCGAAGGGCGCCGCCTGGTTGAAGACCGCCTATTCGACCGATGGCACCAGCGGGCGCGGCACGATCAACAATTGCGCCAACGGCACGATGGCGTGGCACACGTACCTGACCAATGAGGAGAATTGGGCGGGCTATTTCCGTCGCCTTTCGGGCGATGCGGCGGTGCGCACGGCGACCACGCCGAAGCAGAATGTCTCGTTGGCGCGTTATGGCATCAGCGAACCGCGGAACGGCAATTACAACTGGGCCACCGTCACGCCGTCGGACGCGTCGAGCACCATCTATCGCCGCTGGAACGCGACCGCCAATGCCGCGCTGGCGGCAGACGGTACGGCGGACTTCCGCAACGAACCGTTCCAGTTCGGCTGGGTGGTCGAGATCGATCCGTTCAACCCCGCCTCCACCCCGCGCAAGCGCACTGCGCTGGGCCGTATGAACCATGAGGGCTGCCAGAGCGGCCGGATGATCGCGGGCGTCCGTCCAGCTTTCTACATGGGCGACGATGCGCAGAACGAATATATCTACAAATTCGTGTCGGCGACGCCGTGGAGCGCCTCGGACGCCAGCGCCTCCGACCGCCTGGCGGTGGGCGACAAATATCTCGACACCGGCACGCTTTATGTCGCCAGGTTCAACGCCGACGGCACCGGCACATGGATGCCGCTGGTGTTCGGCCAGAACGGGCTGAACGCGTCGAACAGCATCTATCCCTTCGCCGATCAGGCCGATGTCCTCATCAACACGCGTCTGGCGGGCGATGCCCTGGGCGCGACCAAGATGGACCGGCCCGAATGGACCGCGGTCAATCCGGCGACCGGCGAAATGTATTGCACGCTGACCAACAACGCCTCGCGCAAGCCGGTCGCCTCGAGCGGCAACACCGCCGTCGATGCGGCCAACCCGCGCGCCTATGTCGATCCGCCCTCGACCTCGGTCGGCAACCGCAACGGCCATATCATCCGCATCCGCGAAACCGGCGATACGACCGAGGCGACCAGCTTCACCTGGGACGTGTACGCCTTTGGCGCGGGCGCGGATCTGGATGCGACCAACATCAACCTGTCGGGTCTGGACGCGACCAACGACTTCTCCTCGCCCGACGGCCTGTGGTTCAGCCTGCCGAGCAATGTCGCGGGTCAGCAGACGCCGGTGATGTGGATTCAGACCGATGACGGCGCGTTCACCGACGTGACCAACTGCATGATGCTGGCCGCGATCCCCGGCCGGGTCGGCGACGGCGGTACGCGACAGGTGACGAGCAGCGCGGGCGGGGCCTCGGCCACCGTTACCACCCGCATCGGCAAGGCGCCGGGCGTGACCCTGAAGCGCTTTCTGGTCGGGCCGAAACAGTGCGAGATCACCGGCATCCACTCGACGCCGGACGGCACCTCGGTCTTCGTCAACATCCAGCATCCGGGCGAGGGGGCGACCAACCCGTCCGCGCCGACCAGCAACTGGCCCGACAGCCAGTCGGGCAGCGCAGCCGCGACCGTGCGCCCGCGCTCGGCCACCATCGTCATCACCAAGAATGACGGCGGCGTCGTCGCGATCTGATCCGCTGGTCGCATCGTGACCCGGAAGGGGGCGGGAAGTGATTGCCTTCCCGCCCCCTTTGGCGTTCAAGAACCGCCGAAAGGATGGGGCGGTATGACGACGACACGGCGCGAGGTGATGGCGGGAGCGGTCGCGGCCACGGGGCTGGTTGCCATGGGCGAACCGCTCTTTGCGCGGGCGGCGGCGGACCGGTTGATCGCGGGCACCTATGCCCAAGAGGGCGGCAAGGGGCTGTACCCGATCGTCGACGGGCATGTGGCGCAGCCGGTGACGGGAATCGTCAACGCCTCTTATGGCGTCGCGGGCGGGCCGAACGGCAGCGTCTATCTGCTCCGCGAGCAGGCCGAGGGGCGGGTGACCGGCTATGGCCCCGACTGGACGGCGCGGGGCGGGGCGTCGACCGGCGGCGCGGACCCGTGCCATATCGCGATCGACCGCGCCTCGGCCTGTCTGGCGGTGGCCAATTATTCCAGCGGCTCGGTCGCCTTCTATCGGCTTGATCGGAGGACGGGCGCGCCGGGTGAGCCGCAGCTCTTCCAGCATCGCGGGACCGGTCCCAATGCCGAGCGTCAGGCCGGGCCGCACGCGCATTGGGTAGGGTTCAGCCCCGACCGGCGCTGGCTGCATTCGGTCGATCTGGGGGCGGACGCGATCTTTGCCTATCGCTTCGACCCGGTGACGCGCACGCTCACCGACCAGCGGATCGCGTGGCAGGCCCCGGCAGGCGCAGGCCCGCGCCACATGGTTCGCCATCCGACCTTGCCGCGCGCCTATCTCGCCTGCGAATTGACGCCGAAGCTGTTCGTGCTGGATGCGCTGGAGGAGGGGCGGTTCCGCACGGCGGGCGAGCACGCGCTGGTGCCGGAAGGTGGCCCTGTCTCTTATGGGGCGCATATCGCGATCGATCGGGCCGGGCGGACGCTCTATGTCTCCAATCGCGGGGCGAACACCATCACCGTCTTCGCGCTCGACGCCCGGGGCGAGCCTCGGGTGGTGCAGCATGTCCCGACCGGCGGGAACTGGCCGCGCTTCTTCCTGCTGCGCGAAGGGCGGAGCGAGGTGCTGGTGGCGAACGAGCGATCGGGGACGGTAAACACGTTCCAGATCGGCCGGGACGGAAGACTGACCGCGATCGGGCGCAGGCTCACGATTCCGGGCGTGGTGTTCCTGGCCGAAGTCTAAAGCGCGTATAGCTCGCCACAATCCGCTCCCCTCCCGTAAACGGGAGGGGATGGGGGAGGGCCGGTGTCTCACCGAGGCCATCGCGTGCGGCTAAGCCCCCACCCCAAACCCCTCCCCCCTGCCGGGAGGAGGGGCTTATCAAACGCCAAACCCCACAGGCCCCCATGCGCTTCTTCCAACCCCTTCTCGCCGGAGCCACACTGTCCGGCCGTCTGCTCGCCTGTGTCGGGGCGGTCATCGGGATCGCGCTGACCATCATCGTCTGCGGCGGTCTGCCAGCACTCGGTCCCGACCTGCCGATCATCGTCGCGCCGCTGGGCGCTTCGGCGGTGCTAGTCTTCGCGGTGCCCGCCAGTCCGCTCGCCCAGCCCTGGTCGGTGGTCGGCGGCAATGTCCTGTCCACGTTGGTCGGGGTGGCGATGTTTCAGGCCATCCCCTCACTGCCGCTGGCGGCGGGGTGCGCGGTAGGGGGCGCGATCCTGGTCATGTCGCTGGCACGCTGCCTGCATCCGCCGGGCGGCGCGGCCGCGCTGACCGCCGTCATCGGCAGCCAGGGCATCCATGCGGCCGGCTTTTCCTTCGCCTTCGCGCCGGTGGGGATCAATTCGATCGCGCTGGTTGCGCTGGGCATGTTCTTCCACCGGGCGACGGGGCGGAGCTATCCCCATGAACCCGCGCTCGCCCCGCCCGGCGGCGATGCCTCGCGCATCCGGCCGGAGGATGTGGATGCGGCGCTGGAGGACATGCACGAGAGCTTCGACATTGCGCGCGAGGATCTGGACATGCTGCTGGCCCATGCCGAGCGCCATGCCCGGGCAAGGGCCACCCCTCGTTCACGCTGAGCGAAGCCGAAGCGCACGAGCGAACCTTCGCCCGAAGCCAATAAAAAAGCCCGCCCCTCGCAACGAGGGGCGGGCCTTTCCGTCAAACGATCACACCGATCAGCGATATTTGCCGCTGAACGACACGCCGATGATGCGCGGTTCGTTGAACACGGCCGCCATATAGTTCTCGATCACGCCCTTGAGGTTCTTCTCGTTCGTGATGTTGCGGGCGAAGACCGACAGGCTCCAGTCGTCGTTCGGCGCGGAGTAGCCGATGCTCAGGCCGCCTTCGAAATTGCCGTTCGCGGTGAACTCCTTGGTCCGGTACAGGACGAAGTTGGTGTAGCCCTGCAGGTTCCAGTCGGTCGAGATGAACGCCTTGCCGCCATCGGCCAGCGGCATGTCGTACTTGGCCGCCAGGTTGACGTTGTACTCGGGCGCGTTGGGCAGCGGGTTGCCGTTGATCGGCACGAAGAACGCCTTGGAGCCGAAGATCGTGCGCGTCGTCACCGGGCCGTTCAGCACGGTGCAGACCATCACGCCGTTCAGGCCGCAGGTCTGGACGCTGACGTTACGGTCGCGGATTTCCGAGTGGAGCAGGCTGACGCCCGCTGACAGCGCCAGGTTGCGCACCGGCAGCCACTGCGCATCGGCTTCCAGGCCGTAGGCGACCGCCTTGTCGGCGTTGAGCAGCACGCCGTTGCCGTCCGAATCATTGCCGTTCAGCTGGATGTTCTTCACGCGGTAGGCAAAGGCCGCCGCGTTCAGGCGCAGCGTGTTGTCGAACAGCTTCGACTTGAAGCCGGTTTCGAACGACAGGTTCGTTTCCGAACCGGCGGTCGAGAAGTCCGAGTTGAACACCGCCGAACGACCCTGAATGGTCGGACCACGGAAGCCCTGCGCCGCACGGACATAGACGTTCAGGTTCGGATTGACCTCATACATGGCCGACAGGTCCCAGCTCGGCTGGGTGTCCGACAGGCGCACGTCGCGGCGACCGCGATAGGTGGAGACACCGGCGGCGCTGTCGGCAGTGCGCAGCAGCTGGGTCCGCTTGGTATCCTCGCTGACCCGGCCGCCAGCGGTCAGGGTCAGGCGATCGGTCGCCCGGTAGCTGACCTGACCAAACGCGCCCCAGGAGGTGTTGACGTTGTGCAGGCGCACCCAGTTGTTCGGATTGGCCCCGATCAGATAGGCGCGCTGGTAGAAGTCGGTGATGTCGCGGCTGTCGAAATAGATGCCGCCTAGCTGCCACTTGAAGGCGCCGCTGCCGGTCGAGGCGAGGCGGACTTCCTGCGTCCACTGGTCGAGGCCCCGGACCTGACCCTGGCTCAGGCCATAGCCATTGGGCACGCCGTTCACCGGGAAGTTGGTCGCGGCGCCGCCATCGGTATCGCCCCGGCTGTAGCCGGCGGTCGTCTCATAGGCAGTGATCGAGGTCAGCTCGGCCCCGCCCATGTCCCACGCGGCGCGCAGCGAGGTGCCTTGCGTGTCATAGGACTGCGGGTTGTCGCGGCCTTCGTCATAGGCGACCTGGTCGCGCGGCTCGGCCGACACGTCGCGCGAGCCCTTTTTGAGCGCGCCGCGATGGAACAGCGTCGAAGTGCCGTCATACCAGCGGGCATGGCCCGACAGGTTGAACGACAGCGTGTCGGTCGGCGTGAGGAGCAACTGGAGTCGCACGTCGCGCTCGGTGAAGCCGCCCATGGCGTCCTTCTTCGGGGTCAGCGTGCCGTCGGCGCTGGGACCGGAATAGACATTGTCGACCCAGTTGTCGCGGTGCTGCACCAGCGCCGACAGGCGGAAGGCCAGCACGTCGCGGATCAGCGGGCCGCCGACACCGGCGTCCATGCTGATCGTGTTGTAGCTGCCGATCGAGGCGGTGGCGCGGCTCTTGAAGTCCTGGCTCGGCTTGATCGTGTCGAACTTGATGATGCCCGCGGTCGTGTTGCGACCGAACAGGGACCCTTGCGGCCCGCGCAGCACTTCCACCTGGTCAACGTCGAAGATCGGGTTCGACTTCAGCACGACATGCTCCAGGACAACGTCGTCCTGGATGATCGACACGGGCTGCGACGCGCCGAGATAGAAGTCGATATTGCCCAGGCCGCGAATGTAGAAGCGCGGAAAGATACGGCCGGTGGTCGTCTCGGCGTACAGGCCGGGGACGCGGCCCGACAGTGCCAGAATGTCCTCACCGCCCTGCTGGAAAGCGCGCAGGTTCGACCCGCTGACCACGCCGACCGACACCGGCACGCGGTTCAGGCTTTCCGAACGGCGCTCGGCGGTCACGACGACATCGCCCAGGCCCTGCTGCTCGTCCGTCGCAGCGGCGGCGGTGGCCGCACCCTGGTCTGCGGCGGTCTGCGCCATGGCCGGCACGGTCGCCAGCGTTCCCCACGCAGCGCCCAGCAGCGCCGCGGTCTTGATAACCGATTTCATATATTCCCCACGCTCCGGCGGGCGGTTCGTGCCGCCCGACTGATTGGTTTATCCCGGTGAGGCGGGCCGTTAGAGGCGCATTATGGCGCTTGCGTGACAGAGGTGATGCGGCAAAACCACAGTGGCATGTGAAATCACCCTCGGAATCCGGTCATGCCTGCGTCATGCATTCGGTGATCGCGGTATCGGCGGGCACCCGGGGCCTCCCCGAGGGTCGGTGTCACATAGTTGTAACCCAGTTTTGCTTGACGTGGTGCCTGCGTCTGGTCAGGGGGGCGGCATTCGTGCCATCCTCGGTTCATGACCCTTTCACGGTCCGGCGCTTCGCCGTGGCCCGATCGGCCATGGCTAGAAGACGTGTACGCTATCGGATCACTATCGGGGTTTACCGACTGATGTTCGCCTGGTTCCAACGCCTCCTGCCGAAGACGGGAAATTTCTTCGAGCTGTTCGAGGCGCAAGCCGCCACCATCCTTGCGGGGGCCGAAGCCACCGTCCGGCTGTTCGACAGCCAGGGCAATACCGCAGACGAAATCGCCGTCGTCGCCGCGCGCGAGCATGACGCCGACGAGATCACGCGCCAGGTGCTGACCTCGGTCCGCTCGACCTTCCTGACGCCGTTCGACCGCGCCGCCATCACCTCGCTGATCGGTTCGATGGACGACACGATCGACGAGATGCACGCCGCCGCCACCGCGATCGGCCTGTACCGGCTGACCAGCTTCGCGCCCGAAATGCGCGAGATGGCGGCGGTCGCGGTCGAAGCGGCCAAGCTGACCGTCGAGGCGATGCCGTTGATGCGCGACGTCGCACGCAACGGCGACCGCCTGCACGCGCTGACCGAGGAGCTGGTCCGGCTGGAGGGCCGTGCCGACGAGATGCACGCGGCGGGCCTGAAGCGCACGCTGGACGAATGCGGCGAGCGCGACACGCTGCGCTTCGTCATCGAAAAGGAAGTGTACAAGCATCTGGAGCGCATCCTCGACGCGTTCGAGGATGTCGCCGACGAGATCGACGGCATCGTCATCGATCACGCCTGAGGCGGCGGCAATGCACGAACTCGCCTTTCCGCTGCTGGCTGGCCTGATCCTGGTCGCGCTGGCCTTCGACTATCTCAACGGCCTGCACGACGCGGCCAATTCGATCGCGACCGTGGTGGCGACCCGGCTGTTGTCGCCGGTCGCGGCGGTCGGTTTCGCGGCCTTCTTCAACTTCGCCGCCTATTTCCTGACCGTCGCCTTTCCCAGCCTGCACAAGGTGGCGGAGACCGTCGGCAAGGGGTTGATCGACCAGGACGTGGTGACGCCCGCCGTCATCTTCGGCGCGCTGGGCGGGGCGATGGCGTGGAACGTCATCACCTGGCTGCGCGGTATCCCGTCGTCGAGCAGCCATGCGCTGGTCGGCGGGTTGGTCGGCGCCGGCGTCGCCCATGCTGGCATGGGCGCGGTGAAGTGGGCAGGACTCAACAAGACGCTGCTCGCCATCGTGCTGTCGCCGATGCTGGGCATGATGCTGGCGATGCTGGTCATGCTGCTGAGCAGTTGGGCGCTTCGCCGCTCGACGGCCGGGCAGGCGGAGCGCAGCTTCCGGGCGATGCACCTCGTCTCCTCGGCCGCCTATTCGCTCAGCCACGGGCTGAACGATGCGCAGAAGACGATGGGGATCATCACCGTCCTCCTCTATTCGACCGGCCGCCTGACCGGCCCGTTCGAGGTGCCGCATTGGGTCGCCATCTCCTGCTATGTCGCGATGGCGCTGGGCACGATGACCGGCGGCTGGAAGATCATCGAGACGATGGGCAGCCGCATCACCAAGCTGTCGCAGCATCAGGGGTTCAGCGCCTCGACGGCGGGCTCGATCGTGATCTTCTGCGCCTCGGCACTGGGAATTCCGGTGTCGACGACGCACACCATCACCGGCTCAATCATCGGGGCGGGTGTCGCGCGGCGTGCCTCGGCGGTGCGCTGGGGCGTGGCGGGCAATGTGGTGATCGCCTGGATCATCACCATCCCGGCCTCCGCCGTAATGGGGGCGGGGTTCTACCTGCTAACCCGGTTGTTCTGATCGAAGGGGGAGGGCCGGGGCTCTCCCCTTTTTTTATGATCTTCCCCGGTACGGGGAGGTGGCAGGCCGCAGGCCTGACGGAGGCCTGACGGAGGGGGGCTTCCTCATAGGTACTACCTAGCGGGACGCCCCCTCCACCATCCTTCGGATGGTCCCCCTCCCCGTGCCAGGGAGGATTACTCTATCATCACGACCCCGTAACTGGCCCCCCGGCGGCCTGGAACAGCGCGACCGTATCGGTCATCCGCGCGGCCTTGGCCTGGATCAGCTGGGCGCGGGCCTGTGCGTCCGTCGCGGTGGCGTTGAGCAACTGTAACGTGCCCACATCGCCCAGCGCCAGTTGCCGCCGCGCGAAGGTCAGCGCCTGGCCCGCCGCGTTGCTCGCCCGCTGCGCCGCGTCCAGTGCCTGTGCGTCGGTCGCAAGGCCGGTCAGCGAGTCCGCGACATTACCGAACGCCTGGAGCACCGCCGCGCGGTACTGCGCCTTGGCCCCCTCCAGCGCGGCCTCCGCCGCCTTTTGCTGATGGCGCAGCGCATTGGCATGGAACAGCGGCTGGGTGATGCCGCCGAGCAGCGCCCAGAAGGGGTTGCCGCTCTTGAACATGTCACCGAAATCCTGCGCCGAGCCACCGGCATTGGCCGATAGCTGGATGCTGGGCAGCCGCGCGGCGACGGCGGCACCGACATCGGCCCCGGCACCCTGCAACTGCGCGGCCGCCGCCAGCACGTCTGGGCGGCGATGGACCAGCTCGGACGGGACGATCGCGGGCAGCTCGGTCGGCAGATTGAGCTGCGACAGTTCCGGCAGCGGCGGCAAGGCCGATCCCGCCGGGCGGCCGATCAGCGTCGCGATGACGGTACGCTGGGCCGCTTCGGCGCGGACCAGCGGGGGCAGGGCACCCTCGGCGGTGGCGAGCGCGGCTTGCTGCGTCGCCACGTCGGACGCGCCCACCGCGCCCAGCCGTTGACGCTGTTGCAGCGCGCCCAAGATGTCGCGATTGACCTGGATCGCGGTCTGCGCGGCGGCGACCTGTTCGGCCAGGCTCGCCCGCTCGATCAGCGCGGTGACGAGGTTGGCCGCCACCGTCATGCGCGCGGCGTCGAGCTGGTGCCGCTCGACCTCCGCCCGCGCCACGGCGGAGCGGACCTGCGCCCGGTTGCCGCCGAACGCGTCGACGTCATAGGAGACGCTGACCTGCGCGGTGTGCAGCGTGTAGAGCTGCTGGTTCTGGTCGGCGACCGCCGGGGACAGCGCATTGGACACGCGGGTCCGCTGGACATTGTAGTTCAGCCCGCCCTGCGGAAACAGCAGCGTGCCGCGCGTCGCCCGCGCCTGTTCCTGCGCCTGTCGCAGCGAGGCTTCCGCCACCGCGACATCGTTATTGTGGGCCAGCGCCTCGGCGACCAGCGCGTCGAGCTGGGCATTGCCGAAAGCGTGCCACCATTCGGGTGCGACATTGGCGGACACCGTCTGCGCCGGGCCACTCGCGGGGGCGATCACCGGCGCCGGGGCGAGGGGGGGCAGGCTGGCATGGGCGTCCAGGTCGTGCGGGCCGACGGCGCAGGCCGAAACGCACGCCAGCAAAGGCAGGGTCAGGAAACGCTTCATGCCGGAACCCCGGGTTCAGAGGTGGTGGTATCGCCCTGGTCGTCGACCATCGGATCATGCTTCTTCTTGCGCTGCGCCAGCGGCAGGCGCGTCGAGAAGCGGCTGATGAGCACCGGCAGGACCAGCAGGATCAGAACGGGCGCCAGCGTCATGCCACCCACCACGACCAGCGCGAGGGGCTTCTGCACCTGGCTGCCGATGCCGTGCGACAGGGCGGCGGGCAGCAGGCCGATCGCCGCGACCAGACAGGTCATGACGACGGGCCGCAGGCTGTTCTTGACGGTGGTGGCCAGCGCATTCTCACGCGGGGCGCCTTCGTCGATCGCATTGTTGAAGGTGGTGACGACCAGGATGCCGTCCATCACCGCGATCCCGAACAAGGCCACGAAGCCGATCGCCGCCGAGATGCTGAACGCCGTGCCGGTCAGGGCCAGCGCCAGCACGCCGCCCACGATCGCCATCGGGATCGCGGAGAAGGCGAGCAGGCTGTCGCGCATCGAGCCGAAGTTCGCATAGAGGAGCAGCAGGATGAGCACGAGGCTGATCGGCACCACGATCTCCAGCCGCGAGATGGCGTTCTTCAGGTTATCCAGCTCGCCCGCCCATTCCAGGTGATAGCCCGGCGGCAGGTGGACATTCTGGTTGATCCGCGACCGCGCCTCCTCGACCGCGCCGCCCAGATCGCGGCCACGCACCGAGAATTTGATCGGGACGTAACGCTCCTGATGCTCGCGATAGATGAACGAGGCACCGCTGGTCAGCTTGACGTTCGCCACTTCGGACAGCGGCACCTGGATGGTCCCGTTGCCGTCGGGCGAGGGCGCGCCGATGGTGATGTTGCGCACCGACTCCAGCGAGTCGCGCTGCTTGGGCTGCAAGCGCACGATGATCGGGAAATGGCGGTCGGTGCCGGGCTCGTAGAGGTCGGCGGGTGACTGGCCGCCAATGGCGGCAGCGACGGTGGCGTTGATGTCGTCGGGCGTCAGGCCATAGCGGGCGGCCTTTGCGCGATCGACATCGATGCGCACGGTCGGCTGGCCCAGAATCTCGAACACGCCGAGATCCTCGATGCCCTTCACCTTGGCCATCTGCGCCTTGATCTGGTTGGCCAGCTTTTCCAGCGTGACCAGATCGGGGCCGAACAGTTTGATCGAATTGGCACCCTTCACGCCCGAAGCGGCCTCTTCGACATTATCCTCGATGATCTGCGAGAAGGAGAAGTCGACCCCGGGATATTTGGTCGCCAGCCGCTTCGACAGTTCGTCGATCAGCTTCTCCTTGGTCATGCCGCTCGGCCAGGTGTCGAACGGCTTCAAAGGCACGAAGAACTCGACGTTGAAGAAGCCGGTCGCATCGGTGCCGTCGTCGGGGCGGCCATGCGCGGACAGGACCGCCGTGGTCTCCGGGTAGGACGCGATGATCTTGCGCACCTCGTTGGTCACCTTCTCGCCCGCCTCGAGACTGATCGAGGAGGGGAGGGTGGCGCGGATGTACATATTGCCTTCTTCGAGATGCGGCAGGAACTCGATGCCCAGCGAGCGCACGCCGACGACCGCCAGACCCATCATCAGGACCGCGCCGCCGATCGTCACCACCTTGTTGCGCAGCGCGAAGGACGCGGCGGGCTCATAGACGCGGCGCAGCTTGCCGACGATGAACGTCTCGGTCTCGGCCAGCTTGTCCGGCAGCAGCAGCGTCGACAACACGGGTGCGACGGTGAAGGTCGCGAGCAGGCCGCCGCTGATCGCATAGGCATAGGTCTTGGCCATCGGCCCAAAGATATGACCTTCCACGCCGGTCAGGGTGAACAGCGGCAGGAAGCTGGCGATGATGATCGCGGCGGCGAAGAAGATGCCGCGGCTGACCTCGCTGGACGCGCCCAGCACCGCGCCAAAGCGGCTGGCCATGGTGTAATGGCCCTTGCCGCTCTCCACGGCGGCCGATCGTTCCACCATGTGGCGGAAGATATTCTCCACCATGATGACGCAGGCGTCGACCACCAGGCCGAAGTCGAGCGCACCGACCGACAGCAAATTCGCACTTTCCCCCTGCAACACCAGGATCAGGATCGCGAAGGCCAGCGCGAAGGGGATGGTCGCCGCCACGATGATCGCCGAGCGCAGATTGCCGAGGAACAGCCACTGCAACGCGAAGATCAGCAGGATGCCCACCACCATGTTCTCCATGACGGTGTGGATGGTAAGGTTGATGAGGTCGGAGCGGTCGTAGATGCGCTCCAGATGGACGCCGGGGGGCAGGACGCCGCTGTCGTTGATGTTGGCGACCTCGGCCTGCACGGCCTTGATCGTTGGCATCGACTGGGCACCGCGCTGCATCAGGACGATGCCCTGCACGATGTCGTCGTCGTTATTATACCCGGCGATGCCCATGCGCGGCGCGTTGCCGACCTTGACGGTGGCGACGTCCTTGATGAGCACGGGCGTGCCGCCCGCCTCGCCGACCAGCACGTTCTCGATGGCGTTCGGCGACTGGATCAGGCCGATGCCGCGCACGATCGCGGCCTGTTCGCCGAAATTGATCGTCTGGCCGCCGACATTGCCGTCGCTCTTCGACAGCGCCGCCAGCACCTGCGCCACGGTCACGCCGTGTGCGGTCAGCCGGTTCTGGTCGATCACCACGTCATAGGCGCGCAGCTTGCCGCCCCAGCCGGTGACGTCGATCACGCCCGGAATCCGCTTGAACCGGCGCTGGAGCACCCAGTCCTGCAACGTCTTCAGGTCCATCACCGAATAGCCCTTGGGCGCGACGATGCGGTAGCGATAGATCTCACCCACCGGCGAGGTCGGCGACAGCGTCGGCTGTGCGCCACCGGCCAGCGGCGGCAGCTGCGACAGGCGGTTGATCACCTGCTGCTTGGCCTGTTCGTTGGTGTAATCGTAAGTGAACTGGATCTTGATGTCGGACAGGCCGAACAGGCTGATCGCGCGGATCGCGGTCATATGCGGGATGCCCGCCATCTGGACCTCGATCGGGATGGTGACGTTGCGCTCCATCTCCTCGGCCGACAGGCCCTGGGTCTGGGTGATGACCTCGACCATCGGCGGAACGGGATCGGGATAGGCTTCGATGTTCAGGTTGATGAAGCCGATGACGCCAGCGACGATCATCGCAAAGAACAGGCCGACGATCAGCAGTCGCTGACGCAGCGCAAAGTCGACGATGCGGTTCATTATTCGCCGATCCCCGCTTCGTTGACGAACAGCGCGCCCGAGGTGACGATCCTCTCGCCCGGCTTCAGGCCGGAGGTGATCGTGACCAGGCCACCCGCGGAGTCGCCGGTCGTCACGTCGCGCGCGACCAGCAGGCCGTCGGGACGCATGATCCAGACGCGGGCATTGTCGCCTTCATGGATGACGGCGGCGGCGGGGACGCGGATCGCCTCGCCCGCGTTCAGATGGCGAATCGCAAAGCTGGCGAACATCTGCGGCTTCAGCGCCTTGTCCGGGTTGGGGATCGAGGCGCGAACGGGCAGGCGGTGGGTTTCGGGATCCAACGCGGCACCGACCAGATCGATGGTCGCGTGGAAGACGCGGCCGGGCACGGCGGGCGTCGTCACCTCGACCGGATCGCCGACGCGGACATTCTCGGCATCGCTCTCGGCCACTTGAGCCACCAGCCAGACGCGCGACGGGTCGGTGATGGTCATCACCGGCTTGTCGCCGCCCTGCGAGACATATTGCCCCGGCGCGACATCGCGCGACGCGACGACGCCGCTGATCGGCGCGACCAGCGTGGTGATGTCATGAATGCCGGCGCCCTGACCGGAATTCTCCAGCCGGTTGATCTCGCCCTGCGACTTGCCGAGGATCGCCAGCTTGTCGCGCGCCGCGCCCAGCGAGGCGGCGGCGGTGCGGGCGGTCGCCTGTGCCGCGGCGAGGTCGGCCTTGGCCTGCTGATAATCCTTCAGCGCGCCGCCTGCGGTCTCATAGATTTGCTGCTGGCGGTCGGCGTTGCGCTGCGCCGCGACCAGTTGCGCCTGCGCGTTCTGGTAAGCGGCGCGGGCCGAAAAGAGCCCCGAGCGGGCATCGACGAAGTCGCTCGTCTTGATGAGCAGCAGCGGCTGGCCTTGGCGCACCACCTGGCCCGCATCGGCCAGCACCCGCACCACCTGGCCCGCATAGGGCATCAGCACCGGCGTCGAGCGGGTGCCGTCGGCGGTGATCGCACCTGTCGCCACGGTCTGCGCCCCCGACGCGCCCAAGCCGACGCGCATGGTCGGCATCGCGTCCAACTGCTCCTTGGACAGGCGCAGCGTGCCCGGCGGCGGCGGCGGTGGCGGCGTTTCCTCCTTATGCGTCAGCTTGCCGATGACCGTGAACAGGATCAGCGCCCCGATCAGCACGGCGGCGGCTATGCCAACCCAGCGCCATTGCTGCGCAGAGGAGAGGCGGCGGGTTTCGGGTAGCGTTGCGTCGGCGGGATTGACGTGCATCGGGCTCTTTCGGCGCAAGAAAGCGGATATTCGCTCGGCCGATAGGGGCAAACCCCTGACGCACGACTTACGGGTTCCTTACGAGACGTTCATGATGGAGAGCGGCTGAAGCCGCCAAAAATCCGCGAAAAATGCCCTATTGCCCGTATTTCAAAGCCTTGGGGGGCGGGCCTGCGGGATGACCACCCTGTCACCTTCGAGGAACAAATTTCGCAGTTCGTCGTTCGAAACCAACGGTTCGACATAAGGGAGGGTATAAGATGGCCAGTCACATGCCGCCGCCACGGATTTCTGACATGCCGCGCGAGCAGCGTCTGGATGCGCTCTATCGGCGCGCCGCCGAGGATCGTGCCCGCTATATGGCGATGCGCACCCGCAAGTCCGGCCTGCTCGACCGGTTGTTACACCTGTTCTGATTCGGTCCGCCGCGCCGATCAGCGCGCGGCACGACGTGTACGCCGCCGCGGCAATGGACGGGGGCGTAACCGCTTTTCGCGCCGCATGTCGCTGTGACCGATGGCGATCAGGATGATGACGAGCGAGGACAGCGCCGACACGGTCAACCAGATTTCCACCAGCGCGCCTGCCATGCCGTCTCCCCTGTCTCGAACCGCGCCAACGCGCTTGCCCGCGATCCGATCCCCGGAAGCTGTGCAATAGGCCTTGGTCAGGCCGCACACGGCGCGATATAGGTTCCGGCCATGATCCGATCCGATCGCCGATCCTGGCCGCTGGCGATATGGCTGGCCCTGTTGTCCGGTTATGTCGATGCGATCGGATTTCAGCAACTCGGTGGCTATTTCGTTTCGTTCATGAGCGGCAACGGCACGATGCTGGCGGTCCGGCTGGTCGCGCCGCATGAGCCCGTGTCGGGTGCGGTGGCGGTGCTGGCGATGCTGCTGGCGCTATTCGTCGCGGGCGTACTGGTCGGCACGCTGATCCGGCTGGCGCTGCCGCGTATTGGGCAGGTGGCGGTGCTGCTGCTGGTCGCCTTGCTGTTGGGCGGCGTCGCGGTACTGGGCCGATGGGCCGCCCCCGCCATGGTGCTGGCGATGGGAGCGACCAACGCCACTTTCGAGCGCGACGGCGAGGTCAGCATCGGCGTCACCTATATGACCGGCACGCTCGTCAAGATCGGACAGCATCTGGCGCAGACCATGGCGGGGCGGGAACGCTGGGCCTGGCTTCCCTATCTATTGTTATGGACCGGCTTTCTGGTCGGTGCGGGGCTGGGCGCGCTGGCCTTTCCGGTCTGGGGATTGGTTTCGCTGATAGCGGCGGTGATGGGGGCGCTGATCGCGGCGGGCGCGGCGTGGCGGCTCTGCCCGGCGGCCTGACGCAAGCGAAAGCAGCCTCGACGCCTTTTTGGCCGACCCGACTTGGATTTCACGCGCGAGCAATATAATTACAAGGGCGAGAGTCGGGCATCAGACCCGAAACAGGAGAGTTTATGCGCGTGATCGACCATTTGGTTGCTGGCGGACAGACCGCAACCAACGCCGCCGGAACCCGCCAGGGTGACGTGTTCGACCCCAATAGCGGTCAGGTTCAGGCCCGCGTGATGCTGGGCGACGCCGCGCTGCTCGAACGCGCCGTTGCCGCCGCGAGTGCCGCGCAACCAGGCTGGGCCGCGACCAATCCGCAGCGCCGGGCGCGCGTGATGTTCCGGTTCAAGGAACTGGTCGAGCAGAATATGGATGCGTTGGCGCATCTGCTCTCCTCCGAGCATGGCAAGGTGATCGCCGACGCAAAAGGCGACATCCAGCGCGGGCTCGAGGTGATCGAGTTCGCCTGCGGCATCCCCCACGCGCTGAAGGGCGAATATACCCAAGGCGCCGGGCCGGGCATCGACGTCTATTCGATGCGCATGCCACTGGGCATCGGCGCGGGAATCACGCCGTTCAACTTCCCCGCGATGATCCCGATGTGGATGTTCGGTGTCGCCATCGCCTGCGGCAACGCCTTCATCCTGAAACCCTCCGAGCGTGATCCTTCGGTCCCGGTGCGGCTGGCCGAACTGATGCGCGAGGCGGGTGCTCCCGAGGGCATCCTGCAGGTCGTGCACGGCGACAAGGCGATGGTCGACGCGATCCTGGACCATCCGGCGATCAGCGCGGTCAGCTTCGTCGGCTCGTCCGACATCGCGCATTACGTCTATCGGCGCGGTGTCGAGGCGGGCAAGCGCGTCCAGGCGATGGGCGGCGCGAAGAACCACGGCATCGTCATGCCCGACGCCGATCTGGACCAGGTGGTCGCCGACTTGTCGGGCGCGGCCTTCGGCTCGGCGGGCGAGCGCTGCATGGCGCTGCCCGTGGTGGTGCCGGTCGGCGACAAGACGGCGGACGCGCTGCGCGAGAAGCTGATCCCCGCGATCGACGCGCTGCGGGTCGGCGTTTCGACCGATGCGCAGGCGCATTATGGCCCGGTCGTGAACGCGGCGCACAAACGCCGTGTCGAGGACTGGATCCAGACCGGCGTGGACGAAGGCGCCGAGCTGGTCGTGGACGGGCGCGGCTTCAAGCTGCAGGGCTATGAGGAAGGCTTCTTCATCGGCCCGTCGCTGTTCGACCGGGTGACCCCGCAGATGCAGAGCTACAAGGAAGAAATCTTCGGTCCCGTCCTGCAGATCGTCCGCGCCCCCGATTTCGAGACGGCGGTGCGGCTGCCCAGCGAGCACCAATATGGCAACGGCGTCGCGATCTTCACCCGCAACGGCCATGCCGCGCGGGAATTCGCGGCAAGGGTTGAGGTAGGCATGGTCGGCATCAACGTGCCGATCCCGGTGCCGGTCGCCTATCACAGCTTCGGCGGTTGGAAGCGCTCGGCGTTCGGCGACGTGAACCAGCACGGCATGGAGGGCGTCCGCTTCTGGACCAAGGTCAAGACCGTGACCCAGCGCTGGCCCGATGGCTCGCCCGATGGCGGCAACGCGTTCGTCATCCCGACGATGGCCTGAAAGCACGCCCCTCCCGTTTACGGGAGGGGATGGGGGACGGCACGCCACAGGCGACGGTCTCGGTGAGACTCCCTGCCCTCCCCAAACCCCTCCCGCCTGCGGGAGGGGCTTAAAGAAGCGAGAGATTTCGATGACCCAATTCGACCTCACCGACGAACAGCGCGAGATTCAGGAGCTGGCGCGCCGCTTCACCGCCGACCGCATCACGCCCTTCGCGGCGGAGTGGGACGAGAAGCACATCTTCCCGCGCGACACGATCCGCGAGGCCGCCGAACTGGGCTTCGCCGCCATCTACGTTTCCGAAGAGTCGGGCGGCATCGCGCTCGGACGGCTGGAGGCGGCGCTCATCATGGAGGCGATGGCCTATGGCTGTCCCTCGACCTCCGCCTTCATCTCGATCCACAATATGGCGTCGTGGATGATCGACCGGTTCGGCGATGCGGATGTGAAGGGCCGTTACCTGCCCGATCTCGTCACCATGGAGCGCATGGCCAGCTATTGCCTGACCGAGCCGGGCTCGGGGTCCGACGCTGCCGCGCTCAAGACCCGCGCGGTGCGCGACGGCGACCATTATGTCGTCTCCGGCTCCAAGCAGTTCATCTCGGGCGGCGGCGAGAACGAGGTGTACGTCACCATGGTCCGCACCGGTGAGGAGGGGCCGAAGGGCATTTCCTGCCTGGTGATCGACAAGGACACCCCCGGCGTCTCGTTCGGTGCGAACGAGCGCAAGCTGGGCTGGCATTCGCAGCCGACGCGGCAGGTGATGTTCGACAATGTCCGCGTGCCCGTCGCCAACCGGCTGGGCGCGGAAGGCGAGGGTTTTCGCATCGCGATGATGGGGCTGGACGGCGGGCGGCTGAACATCGGCGCCTGCTCGCTGGGCGGCGCGCAGCGCTGTCTCGACGAGTCCGTCGCTTACGTGAAGGACCGCCGCCAGTTCGGCAAGGCGATCGCCGAGTTCCAGAACACGCAGTTCACCCTGGCCGACATGGCGACCGAGCTGGAGGCGGCGCGTGCGCTGCTCTATCTCGCCGCCGCCAAGGTGACGGCCAACGCACCCGACAAGACCCGCTTCGCCGCGATGGCCAAGCGACTGGCGACCGATACCGGATCGTCGGTGGTCGACCGGGCGCTGCAGCTGCATGGCGGGTACGGCTATCTGATGGACTATCCGATCGAGCGTTTCTGGCGCGACCTGCGCGTCCATTCGATCCTGGAGGGCACGAACCAGGTGATGCGGATGATCGTTGGGCGTGACTTGCTGAAGGACTGACGTTCCCTCCAAACGCAACCACCCCGGCCTTCGCCGGGGTGGAAGAAGAGAGTAAGGTATAGGCATGACCCAAGACCTGATCGTCACCCGCGAAGGCCCGGTCGGGCGACTGCGGCTCAACCGGCCCAAGGCGATCCACGCGCTGACCCGCGACATGTGCGAGGGCGTGTTGGCCGCCTTGGAGGACTGGCGCGGCGATCTGTCGATCGAGGCGGTCATCATCGACCATGCCGAGGGACGCGGTTTCTGCGCGGGCGGCGACATTCGCCTGCTTGCCGAAAGCGGGGCTGGCGACGGCGAGGCGGCGCGGGGCTTCTTCCACAGCGAATATCGGATGAACCACCGGCTGTTCACCTATGCCAAGCCGATCGTCGCGTTCATGGACGGCATCACCATGGGCGGCGGCGTCGGCATCTCGGCACCTGCGCGCTTCCGCATCGCGACCGAGAATACCCGGCTGGCTATGCCGGAGACGGGGATCGGCCTGTTCCCCGATGTCGGCGGCGGCTGGTATCTGTCGCGCCTGCCCGGGCGGATGGGCGAGTATCTGGCGCTGACCGGGCACCGGCTCGACGGGGCAGAGGCCTATGCGTTGGGGCTGGCCACCCACTACCTGTCCGCTGCCTCGCTCGACGAGGCCAAGGCTGCGATTGTGTCCGCGCCACAGGAAATCGCCGCGACGCTCGATCGGCTGTCTGTCCTTGCTCCGCAAGCGAAGATCATGGCGCACGCCGCCGAGATCGACCGGCTGTTCGCCACCGATACGCTGGAGGAGATCATCGAGGCGCTGGAGGCGGACGGCGGCGAATGGGCGACGCAGCAACTCGGCGTCCTTCGCACCAAATCGCCGCAAGCCTGCAAAGTGTCGCTACGTCTGCTGCGTGAGGGCAGGCTAACCACGGACTTCGCCGACGAAATGCGCCGCGAATATGGCGTCGCTGCCCATGTCGTACAGCGCCCGGATTTCGTCGAAGGCGTCCGCGCGCTGATCGTCGACAAGGACAATGCCCCGCGCTGGAACCCTGCCACGCCCGAGGGCGTGACCGACACGATGATCGACCATATCTTCGCAGCCCTTCCCGAGGGGCAGGCCTGGACTCCCGACGACCGCTCAAGAGGACGCCGCATGACCGAATACAACACCCTGATCGTCGAGCGCCGTGAGGCAGTGACCCTGGTGACGCTAAACCGGCCCCAGGCCTTGAACGCGCTCAATGCCGAGCTGCTGTCCGAACTGCTGGACGTGATGCGCGCCTATGACGCCGATCCCGAACAGCGCTGCGCGGTCATCACCGGCAGCCCCAAGGCCTTCGCGGCGGGCGCCGACATCAAGGAAATGCAGGAGATGGACTTCGCCGCCATGTATGGCGGCAACCATTTTACCGGCTGGGACGAATTCACCCGTACCCGGAAACCCATCATCGCGGCGGTCGCGGGCTATGCGCTGGGCGGCGGGTGCGAGCTGGCGATGATGTGCGACTTCATCCTCGCCGCCGACACCGCCAAGTTCGGCCAGCCGGAGATCAAGCTGGGCGTGACGCCGGGCATGGGCGGCTCGCAGCGCCTGGCTCATGCGGTCGGCAAGGCCAAGGCGATGGAGATGTGCCTGACCGGCCGGATGATGGACGCCGAGGAAGCCGAGCGCGCCGGCCTCGTCGCCCGCATCGTCCCCGCCGCCGATCTGGTCGAAGAGGCGCTGAAGACCGCCGCGACGATCGCGGGAATGGCCCCGCTCGCGGTCCGTGCGAACAAGGAGATGGTCAACGCCGCCTTCGACATGGGCCTGGCGCAGGGCGTGCAGTTCGAGCGGCGCCTGTTCCACGGCCTGTTCGGCTCGGCCGATCAGAAGGAAGGCATGGCCGCGTTCGTCGAAAAGCGCACGCCCGTATGGACTAACCGCTGATGAGTCTCACGCCCCTCCCGCAGACGGGAGGGGATGGGGGAGGGCAGGGAGTCTCACCGAGACCATCGCTCGCGGCCTTTCCCTCCCCCCAACCCCTCCCGCCCGCGGGAGGGGCTTAAGAAGAAAAGAACAAGTTAGGAGAGTAGACATGGCGCGGATCGCCTTTATCGGCCTGGGCAATATGGGCGGCGGCATGGCCGCCAATCTGGCGAAGGCGGGGCATGACGTCCGCGCCTTCGACCTGTCGGCGGACGCGCTGGCGGCGGCGAAAGCGGCCGGGTGCCTGCCCGTCGACAGCGCCATCGCGGCGATGGACGGTGTCGAGGCGGTCGTGACCATGCTGCCCGCCGGAACCCATGTCGAGCGCGTCTATGCCGACGCGGTATTCGCCGACGCGCCGCCGTCGGCGATCCTGATCGACTGCTCGACCATCGACGTCGCCACCGCGCGACGCGTCGCCGAAGCCGCACAGGGCAAGGGCATGATGGCCGTCGATGCCCCGGTGTCGGGCGGGATCGCGGCGGCCAAGGCGGGTACGCTGACCTTCATGGTCGGCGGCCCCCAAGAGGCATTCGCACGCGCCGAGCCCTTCCTGTCGGCGATGGGCCAGGCGGTGATCCATGCCGGTGGCCATGGCGCAGGCCAGGCGGCCAAGATCTGCAACAACATGCTCTTGGGTGCGACGATGATCGCAACCTGCGAGGCATTCGTATTGGCCGAGAAGCTGGGGCTGGAAGCGCAGACCTTTTACGACATCGCCTCGGTCTCGTCGGGGCAGAGCTGGTCGATGACCAAATATTGCCCCGTCCCCGGCGTCGGACCGGAGACGCCCGCCGATCACGATTATCAGGGCGGCTTTGCGGCGGCGCTGATGCTGAAGGACCTGAAACTGGCGATGCAGGCGGCGCAGGAGGCTGGCGCGACCACGCCGATGGGCGAGCGGGCGGCAGAGCTTTACACGGCGTTCGTGGGTGAGGGGCAGCCGCCGGTGGACTTTTCGGGCATCATCCGCACCCTGCGGTAAGCCCCAAGCCCCAAATGCCATTCAGCCGGGGGGCAAGGCGAAGGCCAAGGGAATCCCTTTCGTCTTGGGCTGCGCCGAGACGCCGAGCAATTCCGTCGAACGCCCTAGGACCGAGCCATTTCGGCTCTCACCCCTTAACATATCGCAACCTTTGTCGTCGCAAAGCGATTCCCCCCGCATTACCCATGAGGGAGGATGTGATGCGTGCATTGACACTCGGCCTGGTGGCGGCCGCGACGCTGGTTTCCGGTTGTTCGACTTATGGCGGTGGTTATGGCGGCCCGCGCTATGCCTATGACTATAACCGGCCCGATCCGGCTTATGGCGGCTATTATGCCGACCGCTATTATGTCGACAATGCGCGGTATCGCGAGCGGCGGCTGGGTCGCAACGACCGGGTCTATGTCGGACAGGACGGCCGCTATTACTGCCGCCGCAACGACGGCACGACGGGTCTGATCGTCGGCGGTATCGCAGGCGGTGCGCTGGGCGCGGCGATCACATCGGGTGGATCGCAGACGCTGGGTACGCTGCTCGGTGCGGCGGGCGGTGCGCTGGCCGGGCGGGCGATCGAGCGGGACAATGTCCGCTGCCGTTGATTCTGACGTCTAAGCTTTGAAAAAGACGGGCCGACCCTTCCCTCGCAAAGGCAGGGTCGGCCTTGTCATGTCCGGCTGAAATAAACGTCACATGAACGGCGTGTCATTTTCTGCGACAATTGGCGACACAATAGCCAAGTGATTGGGATGACTTTGCGATTGCCGCCACCCATATTGTGGATAGGGCCAGTATTCGCCCGCTTTATTAAGGGAGTGTCATCATGAAGGCCATGATCCTTGCAGGCTTGGGTTTCGCCACTATCGCCGTTCCGACGGTTGCCGAGGCGCAGCGCTGGACTCCGATCGCGCAGCGCCAGGGGCAGTTGCAGCAGCGGATCGACCAAGGCATCCGCTCGGGCGCGCTGAACCGGCGCGAGGCCAATCGCCTTCAGTCCGAACTGCGCGGTTTGAGCCAGCTCGAATATCGCTATCGCCGGTCGGGTGGTGGCCTGAGCGTCTCGGAGCGCAATGACCTGGACCGTCGCTATGCGATGTTGACCCGTCAGGTCCGCTTCGAAAAGCACGATCGCAACTATCGCCGCTGATCGGTGACGGCCGCCGCGCCCGGAACATTCGGGCGTGGCGTGCCGGGCCGCTCGATGGGGCGGCCGCTATCCTTCCATTTGTCGAGTATCTGGCCCGAATTGGCCAGCCGGTCGCTGATCCCCGTTTCGCGTGGCGGAGCGGGGGGCGGCGTTTCGCGCGTCGGGGCCGAGCGTGCGGGCGCGGGCGTGGCACCAGCCAAAGGTGGCGTCGGCAGGCTCGCCGGGGCGGGCGGGAGAACGTCGCTGCTCGCAATGTCCGGCGCCGGAGCGGGGGCCAGCACGGGCAAGACCTCTCCGCCCGCATAAGCGCGGTTCATCGCGGCGGCGGTCCCCCAATAGCCTTTCCAGCGGTGGAACAGGTGTGCGCCGACCATGTCGGTCATGACCATCGCCCGGTTCCAGGCGGGGGCAACGGCGAAGGTATGATAATGAGTCGCCAGCCCGACCGGGGCATAGACCCCACCCGACAGCGCCGCCGCGGCGACCTGCGCCGCGCGCGACCAGCCCGTGATGGCGGGCGCGCGCGACAGGGCGCCGTCACAGGCGAAGCTGAACTGGCAATGCGCGCGCTCGACTCCCTGATAGACGACGCCGCACACGGTCGCGGGAAAGGCCGGATGGCGTGCCCGGTTCAGCACGACCTGCGCCACCGCGCGCTGGCCGTCGATGCTTTCACCACCCGCTTCGTAATAAATGGCGGCGGTCAGGCACTGCATCGCGCGGGCGCGATCGATCGCGGTCGCACGCCCCCAGGCAAAGGGCCGGGCCGCCACCACGCCGCGATCTGCGACGCTTGCTCCCGGCGGGATCGGCAAGGCGGGGAGGGCGACGGTGCCGGTGCTGCCATCGATGGCGGGAAGCGCATCGGCGGCGGGGGCAGAGGCTGTTGCCGCAGGGCGCCCTTGTGGCGAGGCTGTCGCCGCCACCGGCCGCTTGGCCCGCCAGGCCCCTTGCGCGGCCAGAACGAGGCCGAACGTCAGCATCAGGCCGAGCAGCGCCAGCCAGACCTGTATCATTCGCCTTACTGTCCGCTTCGCCACCCGCAATGTGGGGAGTCCTTCAGCCATGGCCCAACCCGTTCGTGGCCTATACGCCAGAGGTTAAGGAGTTTGCGCCGCGGTGGGGCTTCCCCTCCACCATCCTTCGGGTGACCCGCCCCCCCAAGCGAAGCCTGGGGAGGATTTCAGGATCAACGCAGCTTGGGCGAGTCGAGATTGACCGATGCAGCCGGGATCACCTCGACATTCGGATGAGCCTGACGCAGCGCGGGCAGGAACTGCTTGGCGTCGCCGACCACAATGATGCTGGCCGCCTTCGGATCGAGGAGGGCGGCCGAAACCGACTCCACCGCCGCCGAATCGACCGCCTGGACGCGCGGGATGTAACGGCTCAGCTCTTCGAGCGGGACACCCTGGAGCGTGTAATTGGCGAGGATATCGGCGATGCCATCGGTCGTCTCGATGGTACGGCCGAAACCGCCGACAAGCACCGCCTGCCGGGTCGCCAGTTCCTCTTGCGGCACGGGGGCGGTGCCCAGCTTGCGCATCTCGGCATCGATCAGCCCGACGACCTCGGCGGCCGAAGGGTTCTTGGTCTGGGTACGCGCGGAAATCAGCCCGATATCGCGCCCGGTCGCCACCGAGCTGCCCGCTCCATAGGCCAACCCGCGCTTGATGCGGATTTCCTGGTTCAGCCGCGACGAAAAGCCTCCGCCGAGCACGGTGTTGGCCACCGCCAGCGGATAATAGCGGTCGTCCGCGCGCCGGATGCCCGAGCGTGCGACGACGACGCCTGCCTGTCCGGCATCGGGCATGTCGACAATGATCACGCGCGGCGCGGGGAAGGGGGATTCGGCTGCCTTGGCCGTGGCGGCCGCGGCTCCGGCGACACGCCAGTTGCCCAGGTAGCGCTCGGTGACCTGGCGGGCCTGGGCGGGTGTGACATCGCCAACCAGCAGCAATGTCGCCTGACCCGGTTTCCAGCTGCGCGCATAGGCCGCGGTCAGGTCGGCGCGGGTCAGGCCCTTCAGCGACGCGGGCGTGCCCGAGAGCGGCTGGCCGTAAGGACGCGCGCCATAGACGACCCGGTCGGCGATCATCGCCGAAAGCTGCGCCGGGTTCTGCATCGCGACATTCAGGCTGTCGATCGACTGGGTGCGGGCGCGGTCGATCTCGTCCTGCTTGAACGCCGGATTGGTGGCGACATCGGCCAGGATGGTCATCGCGGTGCCGAGCTGGGCGGAGGGCACGGTCAGGTCGATGGTCGCGCCGTCATCCGACGCACCCGCCGCAATCGACCCGCCCAGACTCTCGACCGCCCGCGCGATGTCGGTCGCCGAGCGGGTCGTTGTGCCCTTGGTCATCAGTTCGGCCGACAGGCTGCTCGCCCCGGCCTTGCCCGCCGGATCGGTCGCCGCACCGCCCAGCGCCACCAGCGAGGCGGTGACGAGAGGCAGGTCATGCCGCTCGACCGTCACGACGCGCAGGCCGTTGGGCAGCGTCGTCGCGACCGGCTGTGGTAGGGTGGGGGCGATGGCGGCGCCGGGGGCGGGCGGCTGGATGCGCTGGCCCTCGGGCGCAGGCGTCACCACCTTGATATTGGCGGGCGGGGTCAGTGCCGCCGTCTGCACCGTGGGCGCGATCTCGATCGGCATTTCGCGGACATTGGCGGGCCGTTCGCTGTCGGGCAGATAGCGGATGGTCGCACTCTGCCGGTCGTTCAGATAGGCACGCGCGACCCGCTGGATATCGGCGGCCGTCACCGTCTGCACAGCGGCGATCTGGCGGTCGGCGGCGGTGGGGTCGCCATCGACGATGACGCTGTTGGCGATCAGGCTGGCCTTGCCCTCCGCCGTCTCACGCTGCTTGAGCGCGGAGGTCAGCAACTCGTTCTTTGCCTCGGTCAGTTCGGCGGCGGAGACCGGCGTGTCGCGCAGGCGGGCGACTTCCTTCTTCAGCGCCGCCTCACCCTCGGCCACCGGCTTGCCACTCGCCATCATCGCGTACAGCACGAGGTTGCCGGTCGACTGCTTGGTGTCGAGGAAGGTCGAGGCCGACTGGGCGAGCTGGTCGCGGTACACCAGATCCTCGTACAGCCGCGAGCTTTCGCCCGCCGAGAGGATCGCGTTCAGCACCATCAGCGCAGGGGTATCGGCGCTGCGTTCGGGGGGCACGTGATAGCTGATGAGCACGGCGGGAAGCGGCGTGTTGGCCTCATAGACGGTGCGCGAGACAGGCGCCGTCCGCGCCGGTTCCTGCACGGTGACGCGCGGGATCGTGGTCGCAGGGCGCTTGATCTTCGCGAAATACTCGTCGACCCAGCGGTTCAGCTGCGCGGGATCGAAATTGCCCGACACCACCAGCACCGCATTGTCGGGCCGGTAATAGGTTGCGTGGAACGCGCGAACATCGTCGATGCCCGCCGACTCCAGCTCCTCCAGGCTACCGATGCCCGGCCGCGCATAGGGGTGCACCGAATAGGCAAGCTTGGGATAATAGATGGAGAACAGCTTGCCATAGGGCTGGGCGAGGGTGCGCTGGCGTAGTTCCTCCTTCACCACGTCGCGTTCGCTGGCGAAGCTCTTGGGCTCGACGACGAGCGCGGCCATGCGATCCGCCTCGGCGAACAACAGGCGTTGCAGGTGGTTGGCGGGCACCACTTCGAAATAATTGGTGTAATCGTCGGCGGTCGAGGCGTTGTTGTAGCCGCCGACATCCTCGGTCAGGCGATCCATCTGTTCGGGGACGAGGTTGCGCGTCGCCTTGAACATCAGATGCTCGAACATGTGCGCAAAGCCCGAGCGGCCCTTGGGGTCGTCCTTCGACCCGACATCATACCAGACCTGGACCGAGACGTTGGGCGTCGCGGTGTCGCGAATGGCATAGACGCGCAGGCCGTTGGGCAGGGTGCGCGTCGTGAAATCGATGGGCTTTACGCTCTCCGTGCGCGCTGGCTGCGCAGACTGCGCCCCGGCCAGCGTGGGAAGGGCGGCAACGCCGAGCAGTAGCGCGGCACGGAAAAGGCGCATGAAAACCCTCTTTATCGAGTGACGTTACTTGGACTTGTTGCGCGCGCCGTAGAGCACGGCCGCCGCGATGGCCGCCGAACCGATCCCGACGCCCAGACCGATCTTCCCCATCGGCCAGTTGCGCGTTTTTTCCTTCACCGAATCGGCCGTCGCTTCGGCGGCGGCGATGGCGTGGTCCTTGGCTTCCTTGGCCGCGGCGAGGATTTCGTTGGGGGCGTCTTCGGTATGATCGGTCATGTTACTCTCCTACTGGCCACCAGCGTAGCGCGCCCGGAAGTCGTCCGCAAAGGCCGTAAGCCGCCCTTCGCCGATTGCCGCGCGCAGATCGGCCATCATCTGTTGGTAGAACCAGATGTTATGCTCGGTCATCAGCATCGCGCCCAGGATTTCGCCGGCGCGGACCAGATGATGGAGATAGGCGCGGCTCCAGGTCGAACAGACCGGGCAGCCACAGGCGGGGTCGAGCGGCCCCTGATCCTCGGCGAAGCGCGCGTTGCGGATGTTGATCGGCCCTTGCCGCGTAAAGGCCTGCCCCGTCCGCCCCGAACGGGTCGGCAGGACGCAGTCGAACATGTCGACGCCGCGCTCGACCGCGCCCACGATATCGGTCGGCTTGCCCACGCCCATCAGGTAGCGCGGCTTGCTGGCCGGAAGCTGACCCGGCGCGAAGTCGAGGCAACCGAACATCGCTTCCTGCCCCTCGCCGACCGCGAGGCCGCCGATCGCATAACCGTCAAAGCCGATATCGATCAGTGCGTCGGCGGAGGATTTGCGGAAACCCTCGTCCAATGCACCCTGCTGGATACCGAAAATGGCATTGTCCTCGGCGTGTTGGCCGCCCGCGTTGAAGGCATCGCGGCTGCGCCTGGCCCAGCGCATCGAGCGTTCCATCGCGGCGGCCTGCACCTCGCGCGTCGAGGTGGTCGGGACCAGCTCGTCGAATGCCATCACGATGTTGCTGCCCAGCAGCCGCTGAATTTCGATCGAGCGTTCGGGGCTGAGCAGATGGCGGGTGCCGTCGAGATGGCTCTTGAACGCGACGCCATCCTCCGACCGCTTGGTCAGCTCGGCCAGGCTCATCACCTGATAACCGCCCGAATCGGTCAGGATCGGCCGGTCCCATCCCATGAAGCCGTGCAGGCCCCCCAACCGGTTCACCCGCTCCGCACCGGGGCGCAGCATCAGGTGATAGGTGTTGCCCAGGATGATGTCCGCACCGCTCGCGCGCACATCGCCGGGTTTCATCGCCTTGACGGTGGCGGCGGTGCCGACGGGCATGAAGGCGGGGGTGCGGATTTCGCCCCGCTTCATGGTGATGGTGCCGGTGCGGGCGCGGCCATCGGTGGCATGGATGGCGAAGGAGAAGCGGGCGGTCATTTTCTGTCTCTTGGCCGAAGCGGGCCGGTAGGCCCATTGGCATCGGCGGGAATGGTACGGATGGTCAGCGCCTCGGGCCGGCTGATCGCGCCGTCATGGTCGCGGTCGAAGCGGGAGAACAGGTGCGAGAAATGCGCCTGCAATTCGGCCAGGGTGATGCGGTTGTCGCTGTTCCTGTCGACATCGAACGGACTGGGCAGCGCGTTGCGGTCGCCCAGCCAACGCTCGGCCCAGTCGGCGAACTGGAGATAGCCGATCGACCCCTGATGCGCCGTATCGATCGCGTCATAGCTGCGCTTCACGCCCGCCTCCATTTCGGCGCGAGTCGTCTTGCCGTCGCCGTCGCTGTCGAGCGTGGCGATCATCATCGCTACCGGCTCGACCACCATGGTCGCGGGCGTCTGGGCAAAGGGCTTGGGGCGGGCAGTGACGACGACCGTATTGTCCGCACCCTGATCGGCAGGCGGCGTCGCCTGCATCAGGAGCAGCGCGAGCAGGATCATGCGGCACGTTCCGGCAGCATCAGCGAGGCGTCGCCATAAGAGTAGAAGCGATAGCCGCACGCGATCGCATGGGCATAGGCCGCCTGCATCCGCTCCAGCCCCATCAGCGCCGACACCAGCATGAACAGGGTCGAGCGCGGCAGGTGGAAGTTGGTCATCAGCCCATCGATCCCGCGAAAGCGATAGCCCGGCGTGATGAAGATCGCGGTGTCGCCCTCGAAGGGGCGGATCACGCCGTCTTCTCCCGCCGCGCTCTCGATCAGGCGGAGCGAGGTGGTGCCGACCGCGATCACCCGGCCGCCGCGTTCCTTCACGGCATTCAGCCGGTCGGCAGTGGCGGCGTCGATGCGGCCCCATTCGGCATGCATCTTGTGGTCTTGCGTATCCTCGGCCTTCACCGGCAGGAAGGTGCCCGCGCCGACATGCAGGGTCAGCGTCGCGTGCTCGATCCCCGCCGCCGCCAGCGAGGCCAGCAGACCGGGCGTGAAGTGCAGCGCCGCCGTGGGCGCGGCGACTGCGCCCGGCTCATTGGCGAACATCGTCTGATAGTCGGCGGCGTCCTGTTCGCTCACGCCCCGCTTCTGCGCGATATAGGGGGGCAGGGGCATGGTGCCCGCCCGCTCCAGCAGCAGCTCGACCGGCTCGTCCCCGGCAAAGTCGAGCGCGAAGCTGCCATCCTCGGCCCGGTCGCGCGCGGCGGCGGTGACGCCCGCGCCGAAGTCGATCACGTCGCCGTCGCGCAACCGCTTGGCGTTGCGGATGAAGGCCCGCCAGCGGCGCGTACCCTCGCGCTTGTGCAGCGTCGCGCCGATCCGCGCCTCGCCCCGCACACCTTCCAGCTGGGCGGGGATGACGCGCGTGTCGTTGAACACCAGCAGGTCGCCCGCACGAAGACAGGCGGGCAGGTCGCTCACCCGCCGGTCGCTCGTGGCGCCGCCGTCCAGGACCAGCATCCGCGCCGAATCGCGCGGGACTGCGGGATAAAGCGCGATCTGGTCGGGCGGCAGCGTGAAATCGAAAAGGTCGACGTTCACTTGGTCGCCGTGGCCGCCTTCTTGGCCGGCGCCGTTCTAGTTGCGGGGCGGCGGGCCGGGGTGATGATGGCGGGCTTGGGCGTGGTGCCCGGCAGCGTCACCGGCGCGCCCAACCCGGGGGCGGCGCTGGGCGCGGGCGGCACATAGGCCGGGGGATTATCCGCCGCGACATAGGCATGAAGGATGCGGCTGGGGTTCGCAGGCGGCTCGCCCCGCTCGATCGCGTCGACATATTGCATGCCGTCGATCACCCGGCCGAACACCGTGTACTTCTTGTCGAGCGCAAAGCGCGGCTGGAAGACGATGTAGAACTGGCTGTTCGCGCTGTTGGGATCATCGGCGCGCGCGGCGGCCACCGATCCGCGCACATGCGGCAGATAGTTGAACTCGGCAGGCACGTTGGGCAGGTCCGACCCGCCGGTGCCGTCGCCCTTGGGGTCGCCGCCCTGCGCCATGAACCCGTCGATGACGCGGTGGAAGGTCAGGCCGTCATAGAAGTGACGGCGCGTCAGCGTCTTGATCCGCTCCACCATCTTGGGCGCGACATCGGGACGCAGCCAGATCGTCACCCGGCCGCCGGTCGACAGGTCGAGCAGCCAGAGATTCTCCTTGTCGGTGACGGGGGGCGGGGTCGGACGGCCGGTGACATTGTCCTCCAGAACCTGCGCGGCCTTGGCGGGGGAGGTGAATTTGGGCGGAGCTTCGGATTTCTGCGCCTGTGCCGGAACGGCGATCAGGCTGGCCATCATCATGGCAAGAGCGGCGAGAACGCGCATCATATCTCTACGACAAGGGAAGGAATGGGGAGGCTGTAGAGCAAATCGCCCCTTGCGCCAATCTGAACCTGTGTTGGGTGTCGTTATCCTCCCCGGAACGGGACCGTGCGAAGCATGGTGGAGGCGGCGTTCCACAAGGGATGCCCTTAAGGGAAGCCCCCCTCCGTCAGGGGTTCGCCCTGCCACGTCCCGTGCCAGGGAGGATATTAGCTGCCCTTCCGCCCGATCTCCTCGACGCGGGCGACGACATCCTCGCGCACCGCGGGCGTCACGAACTTGGCGATATTGCCGCCGTACATCGCGATTTCCTTGACCAACCGGCTGGCGATGGGTTGCAGCGCGACATCGGCCATCAGGAAGACGGTTTCGACCCGCGGATTGATCTGCTGGTTCATCCCCGCCATCTGGTATTCATATTCGAAGTCGGCGACGGCACGCAGGCCCCGGACGATGACCTTCGCCCCTTCGCGCTCGGCGAAATCCATCAGCAGCGAATCGAAGGCGACGACGTGAATCTCGCCCGCGACATCGGCGACCTCGCGCCGGACCATCTCCATCCGCTCGTCCAGCGTGAACATGGGCGATTTGGAAGGATTGGTGGTGACACCGATGACCAGCCGGTCGACCAGCTTTGCGCCGCGCCGAATGATGTCCATATGGCCCAGCGTCACGGGATCGAAGGTGCCAGGATAGACGCCGATCCGGGTCATCGGTCGCGCTCCACCACATAGGCGGCGATGGCGCGCAGCAGATCGGCCTCGGGGCCGTAATCGCGCAAATGCTCGATCGCCTGGGCGACCAGCATCCGGCACTGTTCGCGTGCACGTTCGACACCCAGCAGGCTGAGGAAGGTGGCCTTGCCCGCGTCCTGATCCTTGCGCAGCTTCTTGCCCGCCGCCGCCTCGTCGCCTTCCACGTCGAGCAGATCGTCGGCGATCTGGAAGGCAAGCCCCAGGTCATGCGCATAGCCGCGCAGATGGGTGCGCCCTTCCGGCGGCACGCGGCCCAGAATCGCACCCGCCTCGACCGCGGCGGAGATCAGCGCGCCGGTCTTCATCTGCTGAAGCCGGGTGACGGTGGCGAGGTCGAAGGTCTGGCGCTCGGCCTCCAGGTCCATTTGCTGCCCGCCCGCCATGCCGCTGGGGCCGGACGCGCGGGCGAGGTCGAGGATCAGCTCGGAGCGGACGAAGGGGTCGGCATGGGTCGACGGGTCGGCCAGGATCTCGAAGGCCAGCGCATGGAGGCAGTCCCCCGCCAGGATCGCGGTCGCTTCGTCGAACGCCTTGTGCACCGTCGGCTTGCCGCGCCGCATATCGTCGTCGTCCATCGCGGGCAGATCGTCATGGATCAGCGAATAGACGTGGATCGCCTCCAGCGCGGTCGCGACCCAGCCCGCGCAATTGCGGTCGACCGCGAACAGGTGGGCGGTCGCGAAGACGAGCAGCGGGCGCAGCCGCTTGCCGCCGCCGATCGCGGCATGGCGCATCGCGGCATAGAGCGAGGCGCGCGGATCGCCCGGATCGGCGAGCAACTCGGCAAAGCGGCGGTCGATATCCTCCGCGACTTCGGCCAGAGCCTCGGGCAGGGTGGTGGCGGCGAGCGTCACCCTCAACCCGCCTCGAACGGGCGCGTGCCCGCGGCCTTGCCCTCGGCGTCGAGGCGGATCGCCTCGATCCGGGCCTGGGCGGCGTCGAGCCGTTCGGCGCAGCGCTGGCGCAGACGATCGCCGCGCTCATAGAGGCGGATCGATTCGTCGAGTGTCGCTTCGCCGCTTTCCAGTCGGCCGACGATCCTCTCCAATTCCTTGAGGGCGTCCTCGAACGTCAGTTCTTCGATGGGCGTATCCATGACGCCGCTATGCGATACCGACTCGACGCGCGCAAGGATGCTCGCACTTAGCGCAGCCGGTTGACGGTCCAGGTGTAGAGAAACGAGACGCCGAACAGCCCCACATCGACCGCCGCCTGAACCCGGCGCGGCGAATGATCGGTCAGGTCATGGGTGATGAGACGGATATCGGCCGTCGGATGGTGATAGGCCAGCGCGATCAGCGAAAGCCCCAATCCCGCCGTCATGATCCGCCGTTCACGCAAAGTCCTTCCCCCCTGGCCGTCGTCTTACGATGGGGGTGGATCGCGGGCAATAGCCCGGCCGGTGAGGCGGCGACGATCGGCGGCCCCCAGCAGGCCCGGTCGCGTCCGGCGTGCTTGGCCGCAAACAGGGCCTCGTCCGCCTCTCGGTACAGGCGGCGCCAGTCCGATTCGTCGGCGATGGGGCCGGTGCACAGGCCCAGGCTGGCGGTGACGGTCAGCCCGGACGGATAGCCGGTCGTGCGTAACCGGGCCAGCAGCGTCTCGGGATCAGGGGCGCGCTCGGCATCGGCCAACAGCGCGAACTCTTCGCCGCCGATCCGGGCGACCAGCATGTCGGGGCCGACCGCCGCCCCCAGCGTGCGGGCAAAGATGCGCAGCACCTCGTCGCCGTCGTCATGACCCAGGGTATCGTTGATCCGCTTGAAATGGTCGATGTCCGCCAGCATCAGCGTCTGCGGCCCGCTGCGCCCGATCGCCTGTTCCAGGAAGGCGCGCCGGTTGAACAGACCGGTCAGCGGATCGGTATCGGCCAGGCGGCGCGCCACCCGCTCGTCGGCGCGCGCCAGATCGCGTTCGCGGCTGAGCAGATAGATTCGATAGGCGACGCCGACGCTGGCGATCAGCGCCTCCACGCCCATGGACAACACCGTCGACTGGTCGATCCAGGGCCGCCATTCGATCAGGTGCAGCGCCTGGAGCACGCGGAACATCGCCAGCCCGATCGGCGCGGCCCAGGCGATCGCAAAGGCCCAGAGGAAATTGCTGCGCCGCCGCCACGCCCGGACCAGCACGGCGATCAGGAAGATCAGCAGCACCATGAAGCCGAGCAGCACCGCCTGGTCGAGCGCGATGATCCAGCGCGGGGCGAGCAGCGCGAAGGCGATGTTGGGAATGGCGATGACAACGAAGCTGATGGCCGCCATCCGGTCCAGCCAGCCCTCGAACACCTTCCGCTCGAAGAAATAGCGCGAAAAGATCACCAGGGTCATCGCGACGCCGCCGAGCATGATCGCGTTCCAGCGATGCCGCTCGTTATTGTCGAGCCAGGGTAGCCATTGGCCGATCAACCCCGACGACGACAGCGCATAGCCGGTGATGAAGAACAGCAGCAGGCAATAGACCGGCTGAAGCGGCTGGCGCAGCGCGGGCCAGAGGGCGAGATTGTACACCGCCAGGCCGACGACTATGCCGATGATGACGCCATAAATCAGCCCGAGCGACGACTCGACCGCCAGCATGTCAGCATGATGGCTGATCCGCGCGCCGCGCACGACGCCGCGCATATTGGCCACGCCATGCGCTTCCCACAGGATGCGCACCGGTCGCGCCGTTTCGCCGGGAAGCGGCACGGCGATCATCGCACCGAGCAATAGATAGGGGGCCGTCGTCGCGCTGGTGAAGGCGACGGTGCGAATTCGCCCGTCGGCATAGAGGATATGCAGCGCCGTCGCATCCTGCCAGGTGCTGGCGAAGCTGACCGCGAGCCGATCGCGAGGGTCGCCCGATATCGTCGGCAGCGGTTGCGACAGGACCCAATAATCGCCGACGCCGTAAGAGGACTGGTCGCTGGTGCAATCGAACCCCTGGGGTCGGGCCAGCAGGGCGCGGGCATCGTCGCCCGATCGGATCGGGCGAATGCAGGTGGCCAGGGCCTCACCGGCTTGGGCGCGCGCCTCCGCCAACGGCCAGAATGCCGCCAGCAGCGCCAGCACCAACGCAGCTATCGTGATCGGCCCTACGCCCTTCATGATTCTCATCTGTCTGCGAAAGGCCGAAAATCGGGTTAATGGCATTGTAATATGACTGGCACATGTCGCCGGGCCTTACCGATGGAACATGGAAAAAGGGCCGGGTGTCGCCACCCGGCCCTTTCGACAATATTCAGCTTTCCAGTGCGGCCGATCAGCTCGCGTCGACCGAGGCGGGCTTGCCGCCCTTCTTGCGCGGCTTCTTGGGGGGAGCCGGTTCGATCGCGAAGGACAGTGCGCCGTCCTTCATCTTCACCGTCACCTCGCCGCCATGGACCAGCTTGCCGAACAACAGTTCCTCGGCCAGCGGCTGCTTGATCTTCTCCTGGATCAGGCGGCCCATCGGGCGTGCACCATACAGGCGGTCATAGCCCTTCTCGGTGAGCCAGCTCTTCGCCGCCTCGTCGAGGCTGATATGAACGTTGCGGTCCGCCAGCTGGAGTTCGAGCTGGAGGATGAACTTGTCCACCACCCGCGCCACGACCTCCGGCGGCAGGTAACCGAAGGGCACGATCGCATCCAGGCGATTGCGGAATTCCGGCGTGAACATCTTCTGCACGGCCTGCTCATCCTCGCCCTCGCGGGTGAGGTTGCCGAAGCCGACCGTCTCGCGCGCCATGTCGGCGGCGCCCGCATTGGTCGTCATGATGATGATCGTGTTGCGGAAATCGACCGTCTTGCCGTGGTGATCGGTCAGCTTGCCGTTGTCCATCACCTGAAGAAGGATGTTGAACAGGTCGGGATGCGCCTTCTCGATCTCGTCGAGCAGCAGCACCGAATGCGGATTCTGATCGACCGCATCGGTCAGCAGCCCGCCCTGGTCATAGCCGACATAGCCTGGAGGAGCACCGATCAGACGGCTGACCGAGTGACGCTCCATATATTCGGACATGTCGAACCGCTGAAGCGGGATGCCCAGGATCGTCGCCAGCTGCCGCGCAACCTCCGTCTTGCCGACGCCGGTGGGGCCGGTGAACAGATAATTGCCGATCGGCTTGTCGGGATCGCGAAGCCCGGCGCGGCTCAGCTTGATCGCCGAGGACAGATTCTCGATCGCGGCATTCTGGCCGAACACCACGCGCTTGAGGTCGGTCTCCAGCGTTTCCAACTGCTGGCGGTCATCGGTCGACACGCTTTTCGGCGGGATGCGCGCCATGGTGGCGATCACCGCCTCGATCTCCTTGGGCGTGATCGTCTTCTTGCGCTTGCTGACCGGCACCAGCATCTGCATCGCGCCGACCTCGTCGATCACGTCGATCGCCTTGTCGGGCAGCTTGCGGTCGTTGATGTAGCGCGCCGACAACTCGACCGCCGACTTGATCGCATCGGGGGTGTACTTCACCTGATGATGATCCTCGAATGCCGAGCGCAGGCCCGCCAGGATCTTGATCGTGTCCTCGATCGTCGGCTCGTTCACATCGATCTTCTGGAACCGGCGCAGCAGCGCGCGGTCCTTTTCGAAGTGGTTGCGGAACTCCTTGTACGTCGTCGAGCCGATGCAGCGGATCGTGCCCCCCGACAAAGCGGGCTTGAGCAGGTTCGACGCATCCATCGCCCCGCCGCTGGTCGCGCCCGCGCCAATGACGGTGTGAATCTCGTCGATGAAGAGCACCGCATGGGGCAGCTTCTCCAGCTCGTTGACGACCGCCTTCAGCCGCTCCTCGAAATCACCGCGATAACGGGTGCCCGCCAGCAGCGCGCCCATGTCGAGCGAGTAGATGACGGCGTTGAGCAGCACCTCGGGAACGTCGCCCTCGACGATCTTGCGCGCCAGGCCTTCCGCGATGGCGGTCTTGCCGACGCCGGGGTCGCCCACATAGAGCGGGTTGTTCTTCGACCGGCGGCACAGGATCTGGACCGTGCGGTCCACTTCCGGCCCGCGCCCGATCAGCGGATCGACCTTGCCGATCTTAGCCTTTTCGTTGAGGTCGACGGTGAACTGCTTGAGCGCGCTCTCGGCCTTGCCTTTCTCCGTAGGCTTGGCGGGCTTTTCCTCCTCGACGCCCTTGGGCGGGGTCGATTCGGTGGTGGCACCCCCCTTGCCGACGCCGTGGCTGATGAAGCTGACGGCATCCAGGCGGCTCATATCCTGCTGTTGCAGGAAATAGACGGCATAGGATTCGCGTTCGGAAAACAGCGCGACCAGCACGTTCGCGCCGGTCACTTCGTCGCGGCCCGAGGACTGGACGTGCAGGATCGCGCGCTGGACCACGCGCTGGAACCCGCTGGTGGGGGAGGGGTCGGTCGCCGCCTCGACCTTCAGCGCGTCGAGTTCGGTGTCGAGATACTGGGCGACCGTCGCCTTCAACTCGCCCGTGTCGACATGGCACGCTTCCATCACCTTGGAGGCATGTTCGTCGTCGATCAGCGCGAGGAGGAGGTGCTCCAGCGTGGCATATTCATGGCGCCGCACGGTCGCGGCTTCGAGCGCCTTGTGAAGCGTGGTCTCAAGCGCGGGGGCGAAAGATGGCATCTACGATACTCCTGGCGAAGCGCAGGGGACGGGCGCTCCGTTGCGACCAATGTCGGGATGGGGAGGCCCCGCATCAAGCGGGTATGGCACGCCGGATCTGAACAAAGCGTGTTCGGCGGCGCGGGCGAACCGGCGGAGGGGGTTGGTCCCGGCCGAGCCCCGCGCCGTCACCGCTTGAACAGGGCGTCGGCGCTGGCGCGGTGGGTGGCGGCGCGATCCATGTGGCGTCGGGTGCGGGTGATCTCGCCCTCCAGCGCCGCGATCCGCGACTCCAGCTCGGCCACCGAGAGCGGGTCGAGATCCTGCTTGGTCAGTGCGGCGAGCGCATCCGGCAGGCGGAGGGGGGAATCATCCGGGTCCATCACGGGATGCAGCGTTGACCCCAACGCCGCCGATGTCAATAACAGGGCGACAGTGGTCGAGAGGGGGGATGGCAACCGGTGTACGCGCTTAGCGAGGGGTTGGGGATCGGCGATATCCCGAAGATGATGACGGCCATCGATCCCGAGGCCGCGGGCGGTCCCGAGGTGCTGGTGCCTGTCCAGCGCCCGACTCCCAGTGCCGGCGAGGGCGAGGTGCTGATCCGCGTCGCCGCCGCCGGGGTGAACCGCCCCGACGTGATGCAGCGCCAAGGCCTGTATCCACCACCGCCGGGCGCCCCCTCCATTCCGGGGCTGGAGATCGCGGGCGAAATCGTCGCGATCGGCGAGGGCGTGGGGCCGGAGATGCTGGGCCAGCCGGTCTGCGCGCTGATCGGCGGTGGGGGTTATGCCGAATATGCCGTCGCGGTCGCCGACCATTGTCTGACCGTGCCCCATGGCCTGTCGATGGTTCAGGCCGCTGCAATCCCCGAAACCCTGTTTACCGTTTGGACCAACGTGTTCGAGCGCGCCTATGCCAGCGAGGGCGATTCCGTGCTGGTGCATGGCGGGACCAGCGGCATCGGCACCATGACGATCGCGCTGGGACGGATTTTCGGGATGACGGTGATCGTCACCGCGGGCTCGGACGAGAAATGCGCCGCCGCCGAAAAACTGGGCGCGGCCAAGGCGATCAATTACAAGACGGCCGATTTCGTCGAGGCGGTGAAGGATTTCACCGAAGGGCGGGGCGTCGACATCGTGCTCGACATGGTCGGCGGCGACTATGTGCCGCGCAACCTGAAATGCCTGGCCGAGGATGGCCGTCACGTCTCGATCGCGGTGCAGCGCGGTGCCAAGGCGGAAATCCCGATCTGGGAGATCATGCGCCGTCGCCTGACCCTGACCGGCTCGACGCTGCGTGGACGCGACCGGGCATTCAAGGCGATGGTCGCGGACGAGCTGTCGAGTGTGGTCTGGCCGCATGTCGAGGAAGGGCGGCTGCGCCCTGTCATCGACCGGAGCTTCCCCCTGTCCCAAGCCGCCGAGGCGCATCGCCGGATGGAGGCGGGCGATCATCTCGGCAAGATCGTCCTGACGATGGACGATCCCGTGGCCGGCGAGCCGCAAGGCCAATCTTGATCCCGCTGGAAAAGATTGCAACGGATCGAACGACCGGATCGGCCGTTTCCCCGCGCTGAATCCAGGAGGGGACGTCGATGTTGCGGAATCGTGGTCGGATCGCGCTGGTTTGCGTGGGGCTGGCAACCGGCACGGCGGTCGCCCCCGCCCATGCCCAATCGGCCCGCGACCTGTTGACCCAGGCCTCTTTCGCGGATGCCGACGAAGCGAGCGCGCTGCGCCGCGTGTCGAGCGCCTATATGGCGGCCGCCAATGTCCTGCGCCGGGCGCCTGACGATCACGAGGCGCTGTTGATGCGGGCCACGGCGCTCGGCTATCGCGCCAAGCTGACCGGCAACCGCGGCGATGCGATCGCCGCGCGGCATCAGTTTGAGGCACTGGTCGCACAAAATCCGCGCAACGCGGAGGCGCAGCTGGCGCTGGGGGCCTGGCATATCGGCGCAGTCAAGAAGCTGGGGGCGATCATGGGGCGCGCGGCGCTCGGCGCGCAGCGGGGCCTTGGGCTTTCCTCGCTCGACCAGGCGATCGCGTTGGGCGGCGACCGGGCGCTGTTTTCAGGGCTGGCGGCGCTGCTCAGGCTGGAACTGGACCCGCGCGATCCGCGTGGCCGAGCGTTGGCGGAGGCGACGGTGCGCGCCGGGATCGTCACGCCGATCGACCGAATCCTGCAACGCGCCTGCGTCGGCGTCCTGGCCTCGCTGCGCGCCGGCGACCTTCGCAAGACCCGCCAGCTTGCCTCGCAATCCTTACCGTTCGGGCGATTCGACGACGACAACTGAGCGGGAACGGATCGACTGGACGCGGACCCCGCCAGCGTCTATCGGGCTCTGTCCCGACAGTTTGTGGCAGCGCACCTTGCTCTCGGGAACGGCTTTCATTAGATTTGTCGCAGCTACGGCCGCTCCGGTGAGGGGCGGCCCTTTTATTTTTCGACTGGAGTGATCCCCGTGGCCCAGCCGCTCATGCCCCATGCGACCGCTTCCTGGCTGGTCGACAACACGTCGCTCTCGTTCGAGCAGATCGCGGATTTCTGCGGCCTCCACATCCTGGAAGTCCAGGCGATCGCCGATGACACGGCGGCGACCAAGCTGACCGGTCGCGATCCCGTCCGCGCCCATGAACTGGACCAGAGCGAGATCGAGAAGGCGCAGGCCAATCCCGATTACCGCATGAAGATGACCAAGGGGCCTGAACAGGTCCGCCGCACCAAGGGGCCGCGCTACACGCCGGTGAGCAAGCGCCAGGACAAGCCGGACGGCATCGCCTGGATCATCCGCAACCATCCGGAAATCTCCGACGGCGCGATCTCGAACCTGATCGGCACCACCCGCACGACGATCGCCGCGATCCGCGACCGCAGCCACTGGAACATCGCCAACATCACGCCCAAGGACCCGGTGACGCTCGGCCTCACCACGCAGCGCGAGCTGGACTCGGCGGTGGCCAAGGCGGCGAAGGCGACCGGCGGCAACGCCGAAGCGCAGCCGACCGACACCCGCCTGGAAGGCGACCGCGAAGCCTTGCTCGCCTCGCTGCGCGCCGAGCGGGAGCAAGCGAGCCGCGACATCGATTCGATCGGGCACGGGCACGGCGACGACGTGATCGATCCGCACTCGCTGTTCCGCAGCTGATCGCGGGCGACGGTCTGAGGAAAAGGGGCGTCCACCTTGGCGGTGGGCGCCCCTTTTGCGTGACGGGGAACGGCGTCTTCCTTGTTCCGTTGAACGGGGCCAAAGGAGATGTCCCATGTCCGAGCAGGAAAAGCCCTTCGACCATGATCACGGGCATAGCGGTCAAGCCTATCACCGCGACGACGAGCGGGCGATGGGACGCGCCGAACCATCGGGCAGCGTGACGACCACGCCGCCCGCGCCGGGCGGGGGCAATGCCGATACCTCACTGCCCCAAGAGAATGGCAAGCGGGCCTCGGTCGACCCGAAGACCGGTGAAGTGCATGGCAGCGGAGCCGGGGCCGGTGGTGGCCACCGCGGCGACGAGATCGACGAAGTGGACCCCGCGACTCCGCCGGGCGTGGGGCCACGGCCGGTGAACTGACAATCCTCCCCGGCACGGGGAGGGGGACCGCCGCGAAGCGGTGGTGGAGGGGGGCGTGCGGCGAGGTGCGACCTTTGCGGAAGCCCCCCTCCGTCAGGCCTTCGGCCTGCCACCTCCCCGCACCGGGGAGGATAAGGACGCGGCTTCGCGCACCGCAAAAGCGGTGTCCCCGATCCAACGATGTCATGAAAAGTGGCAGGAGTGCACGGACTCGAACCGTGGGCCCTCGGTTTTGGAGACCGATGCTCTACCAACTGAGCTACACTCCTGCGAGGCGGTCGCCATTAGCCCGGCTCGCAGGGTGGGACAAGACCCAAATGTGCGATTTTCGCAGATCGCCCGGAAAGCGCGCGCGGCGGCCTCTCGCGCCGACATTGACCATGGGGCGACTCCCGCGTATAGGCCGCCGCTGCACGAAGGGGATTTCTCGGGAATCGGGACATGTCCGTCGGGCAAGCTTGAACATTGCTGGATGCGAATATGGGCCGGGCGAAAGCTGCGATGGCCCCTTTTTGTATTCCTAAGTGCTGTGATGGCTCCAGCAAAGTAACCTCATGGAAAGGTGAAGGCTTCAATGCCGACGATCAACCAGCTGGTCCGCAAGGGCCGCGAACTGCAGAAGGCCAAGTCCAAGGTCCCTGCAATGGAGCAGAACCCGCAGAAGCGCGGCGTTTGCACCCGTGTCTACACGACGACCCCGAAGAAGCCGAACTCGGCGCTTCGCAAGGTGGCCAAGGTCCGTCTGACCAACAGCCGCGAAGTCATTTCGTACATCCCGGGCGAAGGCCACAACCTGCAGGAGCACTCGGTCGTGCTCATCCGCGGCGGCCGTGTGCGCGACCTTCCCGGCGTGCGCTACCATGTGCTGCGCGGCGTTCTCGACACGCAGGGCGTGAAGGATCGCAAGCAGTCCCGCTCGAAGTACGGCGCCAAGCGTCCGAAGTAAGCCGGTCGGGCCTGTTTTCAGGCTCCTCGACCATCCAAGGCTGAAGTTTTGTAAGGAAATACGAGAATGGCTCGTCGTCGTCGTCCCGAAAAGCGGGAAATCCTGCCGGATCCCAAGTTCGGGGATGTGGTCCTGTCGAAGTTCATGAATTCGGTCATGCTGGACGGTAAGAAGTCCGTGGCCGAAGCCATCGTGTACGGTGCTCTGGAAACCGTCGAGACGCGCGCCAAGCGCGATCCGATCGGCGTGTTCCACGATGCGCTGAACAACATCAAGCCGGGCATCGAAGTCCGTTCGCGCCGCGTCGGCGGTGCGACCTACCAGGTCCCGGTCGAAGTCCGTCCGGAGCGTGCCCAGGCGCTGGCCATCCGTTGGCTGATCGGCGCGTCGCGCGCCCGTTCGGAGAACACCATGGCCGCGCGTCTGTCGGGTGAGCTGATGGACGCCGCGAACAACCGCGGCAACGCGGTCAAGAAGCGCGAAGATACGCACCGCATGGCGGAAGCGAATCGCGCCTTCTCGCACTACCGCTGGTAAAGGCCTGGCGGCGGGCGGAATTTATTTCCGTCCTGCCGCAACCTTTTGCACGCTCGGTGCCGGCGGTCTTCCGCTGGTCACGCAAACAGCCTATATGAGGGGGAGCCGGGCCAACCGGCTCCCCCCTACGCTTGAGGAAGATCGATCATGGCCCGCAGCCATCCGCTCGAGAAGTATCGCAACATCGGCATCATGGCGCACATCGATGCCGGCAAGACGACCACGACCGAGCGCATTCTTTATTACACCGGCAAGTCCTACAAGATCGGCGAAGTGCACGAAGGCACCGCCACCATGGACTGGATGGAGCAGGAGCAGGAGCGCGGCATCACCATCACGTCGGCCGCGACGACCTGTTTCTGGAACGACAACCGCATCAACATCATCGACACCCCCGGGCACGTCGACTTCACCATCGAAGTGGAGCGTTCGCTCCGCGTGCTCGACGGCGCGGTCGCCTGCTTCGACGGCGTGGCGGGTGTTGAGCCGCAGTCGGAAACCGTGTGGCGTCAGGCCGACAAGTACGGCGTGCCGCGCATGTGCTTCGTCAACAAGCTCGACCGCACCGGCGCCGACTTCTATTTCTGCGTGAACTCGATCATCGAGCGTCTGGGCGCGCGTCCGGCGGTCCTGTATCTGCCGATCGGCATCGAGGGCGGCTTCAAGGGTCTGGTCGACCTGGTCGAGAACCGCGCGATCATCTGGCTCGAAGAGTCGCTGGGCGCCAAGTTCGAATATCAGGACATCCCCGATGACCTGAAGGAAAAGGCCGCCAAGTATCGCAGCGACCTGATCGAAATGGCCGTCGAGCAGGACGACGCCGCGATGGAATCGTACCTGGAAGGCAACGAGCCCTCGGTCGAGGAGCTGAAGAAGCTGATCCGCAAGGGGACGCTCGACATGGCGTTCGTGCCGGTCGTCTGCGGCTCGGCGTTCAAGAACAAGGGCGTGCAGCCCCTGCTCGACGCGGTCATCGACTATCTGCCGTCGCCGCTCGACGTTCCGGCCATCAAGGGCGTGAAGCTCGACGGCGAGACGCCGGACGAGCGTCCTTCGTCGGACACCGAGCCCTTCTCGGCGCTGGCGTTCAAGATCATGAACGACCCGTTCGTCGGTTCGCTGACCTTCGCCCGCATCTATTCGGGCAAGCTCGAGACCTCGTCGCAGGTCCTGAACTCGGTCAAGGACAAGAAGGAAAAGATCGGCCGTATGCTGCTCATGCATGCGAACAGCCGTGAGGACATCCAGGAAGCCTATGCGGGCGACATCGTCGCTCTGGCGGGCCTCAAGGACACCACCACGGGTGACACGCTCTGCGCGCAGAACGCTCCGATCATCCTCGAGCGGATGGAATTCCCCGAGCCCGTGATCGAGCTGTCGGTGGAGCCGAAGACCAAGGCCGACCAGGAGAAGATGGGCGTCGCGCTCAATCGTCTCGCGCGCGAGGACCCCTCGTTCCGCGTGACCTCGGACGCCGAGTCGGGCCAGACCATCATCAAGGGCATGGGCGAGCTCCATCTCGAGATCCTGGTCGACCGCATGAAGCGCGAGTTCAAGGTCGAGGCGAATGTCGGTGCGCCGCAGGTGGCGTATCGCGAATACCTCAAGAAGCCGGTCGACATCGACTATACGCACAAGAAGCAGTCGGGCGGCACCGGCCAGTTCGGCCGCGTCAAGGTCAAGCTGACCCCGGGCGAGCGTGGTTCGGGCTTCGTCTTCAAGGACGAGATCAAGGGCGGTAACATTCCGAAGGAATATATCCCCGCGATCGAGAAGGGCTTCCGCGAGACCGCGGAAACCGGTTCGCTGGTCGGCTTCCCGATCATCGACTTCGAAGTTCTGCTGTATGACGGCGCGTACCACGACGTCGACTCGTCGGCGCTGGCGTTCGAAATCTGTGCCCGCGGCGCCATGCGCGAAGCGGCTCAGAAGTCGGGCATCACGCTGCTCGAGCCGGTCATGAAGGTCGAAGTCGTGACCCCGGAAGACTATCTGGGCGACGTCATCGGCGACATGAACAGCCGTCGCGGCCAGATCCAGGGCACCGACACGCGCGGCAACGCGCAGACGGTCGAGGCGATGGTCCCGCTGGCGAACATGTTCGGCTATGTGAACGCGCTCCGCTCGTTCACCCAGGGCCGTGCACAATACTCGATGCAGTTCTCGCACTATGACGAAGTGCCGCAGAACGTTGCGGACGAGGTCAAGGCGAAGATGGCCTAAGGCGTCGATCGCGCCTCCGGCGACCGGGGGCGCGACAACGCTAGGGGCTGGCAATCGCTTCCAACACCCGCTATGGGGCCGCGTTCGCGTGGCCTCGGATGCGGCACCGAATTCGATTCAGAAGGTAGGAAAATGGCAAAGGCAAAATTCGAGCGGAACAAGCCGCACCTCAACATCGGCACCATCGGTCACGTCGACCATGGCAAGACCTCGCTGACCGCCGCAATCACCAAGGTTCTGGCCGAGACGACCGGCGGTACCGCCGTCGACTTCGCGAACATCGACAAGGCTCCGGAAGAGCGTGAGCGCGGCATCACCATCTCGACCGCGCACGTCGAGTATGAGACGACGAACCGCCACTATGCGCACGTCGACTGCCCCGGCCACGCTGACTATGTGAAGAACATGATCACCGGCGCGGCGCAGATGGACGGCGCGATCCTGGTCGTGTCGTCGACTGACGGCCCGATGCCGCAGACCCGCGAGCACATCCTGCTCGCCCGTCAGGTCGGCGTGCCCGCGATGGTCGTGTTCATGAACAAGGTCGATCTGGTCGACGACGAGGAAATCCTCGAGCTGGTCGAGCTGGAAATCCGCGAGCTGCTGAGCTCGTACGAATTCCCGGGCGATGACATCCCCGTCATCAAGGGTTCGGCGACCTGCGCCCTGTCGGGTTCGAACGACAAGTTCGGCAAGGAAGCCGTCCTCGAGCTGATGAAGGCCGTCGACGAGTACATCCCGCAGCCGGAGCGTCCGCTCGACAAGCCGTTCATGATGCCGATCGAAGACGTGTTCTCGATCTCGGGTCGCGGCACCGTCGTCACCGGCCGTGTCGAAACCGGCATCATCAAGGTTGGTGAAGAAGTCGAGATCGTCGGCATCAACGATACCCGCAAGACCACCGTCACCGGCGTCGAAATGTTCCGCAAGCTGCTCGACTCGGGCCAGGCCGGCGACAACATCGGCGCGCTGATCCGTGGCGTTGCCCGTGACGAAGTCGAGCGTGGTCAGGTTCTGGCCAAGCCGGGTTCGATCACCCCGCACACCGACTTCAAGTCGGAAGTGTACGTCCTGTCGAAGGAAGAAGGCGGCCGTCACACCCCGTTCTTCGCGAACTATCGTCCGCAGTTCTACTTCCGCACGACCGACGTCACCGGCACCGTCGAGCTGCCTGAGGGCACCGAGATGGTCATGCCGGGCGACAACGTCGCTCTGGGCGTGAAGCTGATCGCTCCGATCGCCATGGACATCGGTCAGCGCTTCACGATCCGTGAGGGCGGCCGCACCGTCGGCGCCGGCGTCGTCAGCGCGATCGACAAGTAAGTCTCGGGCGAGAGCCTGAAACTTCTTCGGAAAAGGGCCGGCCCCGGCGACGGGGTCGGCCTTTTTTCGTTGGTGGGGGTTAGATGGTCGTCCCCGCAAAACGGCGGGCGGAGCAAAGCCCAAGTGTGCGGGTAAGGGCTCGGCCAAAGCGTCGCCTTTGACGTCGCTCAGGCTGAACGCAGGTCGGGGAGTGGGCGGAATTACGCGGCGCCGTAAGGCGACCCACCACGGGTTCCGCCCCTTTCAACAAAAACCCGTCCCAGCCTCTTGCGGCCCCCGGCCCATCTGCGTATAGGCACACGCCTTGAGGGAATCGGCTGGCACCGGAAACACCGGAGTCGGCCGTTTGCTTTTAGTGAGGGCAGGGGTGGTTTTTCCGCCACTGTCGTAACCCAGAGTTTGTTTCGGCCCAAGGTCGCCTTCACGGCGGATGGTCGAGTGCCTGGTCGGATCGACCGATCGCACTTGCCATCCACCGCCAGGGAAACCGGAAAGCCCGCTCTTTCGCATCGGTAGGGATCATGGACAGCAATATCCGCATTCGTCTGAAGGCGTTCGACCATCGCGTGCTCGATCAGGCGACCGGCGACATCGCCGACACCGCGCGCCGCACCGGCGCTCTTATCCGCGGTCCGATCCCGCTTCCGACGCGCATCGAGAAGTTCACGGTCAACCGTGGTCCGCACATCGACAAGAAGTCGCGCGAGCAGTTCGAGGTCCGTACCTACAAGCGGATGCTGGACATCGTGCAGCCGACCCCGCAGACCGTTGATGCGCTGATGAAGCTCGACCTCGCCGCAGGTGTTGATGTCGAGATCAAGCTGGCGTAAGAGGGCCAGCGTTCCCGTGGTTGACGATTCCGTCCCACGGGATTTTGGCGTTTCCTGGTTCTAAAGCTGCCAGGCAACGCGTCGAGGTCGCTCCCGCGATCCGGCACTCTTTAGGGATACCGCCCGGTGGTTTCGCGCAAGCGAGATGGTGCCGGGGCAGCGTCCCCCGTCTGACCGGTTCGCCGGTCACCAGCCCGGGACGGGGGCTCGTTTCGCTTTAATCGGGCTGGATATGCCCCCCTTGAATGGTTCTTGGGGGCCTCTGTCGAGGAAGGAACAGGATCATGCGTACCGGCGTGATCGCGAAGAAGCTGGGGATGACCCGCCTGTTCCAGGACGATGGTCGGCACGTGCCGGTCACCGTTCTGGCGCTTGAAGGCGTACAGGTCGTCGCTCGCCGCGAGATGGATCGTGACGGCTACACTGCCGTCCAGCTTGGTGCAGGTGTCGCCAAGGCCAAGAATGTTGCCAAGCCGCAGCGTGGCCACTTCGGCAAGGCCGAAGTCGAGCCCAAGCAGGTGCTGGTCGAGTTCCGCGTGAACGAAGACGGCCTGCTGGACGTCGGCGCGGAAATCTCCGCCGACCATTTCGTCCCCGGTCAGTATGTCGATATCCAGGGTCGTACCCAGGGTAAGGGCTTTGCCGGTGCGATGAAGCGCTGGAACTTCGGTGGTCTGCGCGCGACTCACGGCGTCTCGGTCTCGCACCGTTCGCATGGTTCGACCGGTAATCGTCAGGATCCGGGCCGCGTCTTCAAGAACAAGAAGATGGCCGGTCACATGGGTGACAAGAACCGCACGCAGCAGAATTTGGAAATCGTGTCGACTGACGTCGAGCGCGGCCTGATCTTCGTCAAGGGCTCGGTGCCCGGCTCGAAGGGTGGCTGGCTGATCGTCAAGGACGCGGTCAAGGTTTCGCGCCACGCGGACGCCCCGTTCCCCGCCAGCATCAAGGCGGCCGCCAACAATAACGCTTCTGCCGAGCCTGCTCCGGAAGCCACCGAGAGCCAGGAGGGCTAAGTCGTGAAGGTCAAGGTTCAATCCTTCGCCGGCACCGACGCCGCGGACATCGAGCTCAACGACGAGGTCTTCGGCCTCGATCCGCGCGCCGACATCCTGCACCGCGTTGTGACCTGGCAGCTGGAAAAGCGTCGCGCCACCGCGCGCGGCACCCGTGAGCGCGCCGATGTCGCCCGCTCGGGCAAGAAGCTCGGTCGCCAGAAGGGCGGCGGTGTCGCTCGTCACGGCGATCGTCGTGCTCCCGTCTTCATCGGCGGTGGTAAGGCGCACGGCGCCCGCGTCCGCGACTTCAACCCGGGTCTGAACAAGAAGGTTCGCGCTCTGGGCCTGAAGATGGCACTGTCGAGCCACGCCAAGGCGGGTTCGCTGATCGTGATGAACGATCTGGCCGTCGAGGGTAACAAGACGAAGACGCTGCAGGGCGATCTGGTGAAGCTCGGCTTCGGCAAGACCGCGCTGGTCATCGATGGCGACGCCGTCGAGACGTCGTTCGCACTGGCCGCAGGCAACCTGAAGGAAATCAACGTCCTTCCGGCCGCTGGCGCCAATGTCTACGACATTCTGAAGCATGACACCCTGGTGCTGACGCGCTCGGCTGTCGAGAAGCTGGAGGCCCGTTTCAATGGCTAAGCAGCAGAAGGCGGTCGATCCGCGTCATTACGACGTGATCGTTGCGCCGCACATCACCGAGAAGGCGACGCTCCTCAGCGAGCACAACGCCGTGGTGTTCAAGGTCGCTTCGGGCGCTACCAAGCCCGAGATCAAGGCGGCTGTCGAGGCTCTGTTCGACGTGACCGTCACCGGCGTGAACACGATCGTCCAGAAGGGCAAGACGAAGCGTTGGAAGGGTGCTCCCTATCAGCGTTCCGACATGAAGAAGGCGATCGTCACCCTCAAGGACGGTCAGTCCATTGACGTGACGACGGGGATCTGAGGCGATGGCACTCAAGCATTATAACCCGACGAGCCCGGCCCGCCGCGGCCTGATTCTCGTCGACCGCTCGGCGCTCTGGAAGGGCGCGCCTGTCAAGGCGCTCACCGAAGGCAAGCGCAAGACCGGCGGCCGCAACAACAAGGGCCATGTGACCAGCCGCGGCATCGCGGGCGGCCACAAGCAGCGCTATCGTTTCATTGACTTCAAGCGTCGCCAGTGGGACGTCGAGGGCACCGTGGAGCGGATCGAATATGATCCCAACCGCACTGCCTTCATCGCGCTCATCAACTATGGCACCGACGAAGCCGGCAAGGTCGACCAGTCCTACATCATCGCGCCGCAGCGTCTGGCTGTCGGCGACAAGGTGATCGCGGGCAAGAAGACCGACGTGAAGCCGGGCAACGCCATGGAACTGGGCCAGATGCCGGTCGGCACGATCGTCCACAACGTCGAGATGAAGCCCGGCAAGGGCGGTCAGATCGCACGTTCGGCCGGCACCTATGTGCAGGTCGTGGGCCGCGACAAGGGCATGGTCATCGTCCGTCTGAACTCGGGCGAGCAGCGCTACATCCATGCGAACTGCATGGCGACCGTCGGCGCGGTGTCGAACCCCGACAACGGCAACACCAACCTGGCGAAGGCTGGTCGCAACCGTTGGAAGGGCCATCGCCCGCTGACCCGCGGTGTTGCGAAGAACCCGGTCGACCACCCGCACGGCGGTGGTGAAGGCCGGACCTCGGGCGGCCGTCATCCGGTCACCCCGTGGGGCAAGCCGACCAAGGGTGCGCGCACTCGTCACAACAAGGCGACGGACAAGATGATCATCCGTAGCCGCCACGCCAAGAAGAAGGGCTAACACGCAATGGCTCGTTCCGTTTGGAAGGGTCCTTTCGTGGACCTCCATCTCCTGAAGAAGGCCGAAGTGGCTCAGGATGCTGGCAACCGCGCAGGTCCGATCAAGACCTGGTCGCGTCGCTCGACCATCCTGCCGTCGTTCGTCGGTCTGACCTTCAACGTCTACAACGGTCGCAAGTTCGTTCCCGTCTCGGTGAACGAGGACATGGTCGGCATGAAGCTCGGTGAATTCGCGCCCACGCGCTACTTCCCCGGCCACGCTGCCGACAAGAAGGGTAAGCGCTGATGTCGAAGCCAGCATCCCCCCGCAAGGTCGGTGACAAGGAAGCGCTGTCGGTCGGCACGCAGATCCGTGGTTCGGCGCAGAAGCTGAACCTGGTCGCGGGCCTGATCCGCGGCAAGAAGGCCGGCGACGCGATGAACATCCTCGCTTTCTCGACGAAGGCGATGGCTGTCGACGCGCGCAAGGTGCTCGCCTCCGCGATCGCCAATGCCGAGAACAACCACAACCTCGACGTCGACGCGCTCGTCGTCGCCGAGGCGTCGGTCGGCAAGTCGATCACCATGAAGCGTTTCGCGACGCGCGGTCGCGGCAAGTCGACGCGCATCCTGAAGCCGTTTTCGCGGCTCCGCATCGTCGTCCGCGAGCAGGAAGAAGCATAATGGGTCAGAAGAGCAATCCGATCGGCCTGCGTCTCCAGATCAACCGTACCTGGGACAGCCGCTGGTTCGCCGAAGGCCATGACTATGGCCGTCTGCTGCTGGAAGATCTGAAGATCCGCCAGTACATCATGAAGACGCTGCCGCAGGCCGCGATCTCGAAGGTCGTCATCGAGCGTCCGGCCAAGCTGTGCCGCATCTCGATCTTCGCGGCGCGTCCGGGCGTGATCATCGGCAAGAAGGGCGCCGACATCGAAAAGCTTCGCAAGAAGCTGGGTTCGATGACCTCGTCCGACGTGTCGCTGAACATCGTCGAGATCCGCAAGCCCGAAATCGACGCCAAGCTCGTCGCACAGGGCGTGGCCGACCAGCTGGAGCGCCGTATCGCGTTCCGCCGCGCCATGAAGCGTGCGGTGCAGTCGGCGCTCCGTCTGGGCGCCGAAGGCATCCGTATCACCTGCGGCGGCCGTCTGGGCGGCGCGGAAATCGCGCGTACCGAATGGTATCGTGAAGGCCGCGTTCCGCTGCACACGCTGCGTGCGAACGTCGACTATGCCGAAGCGCAGGCCCACACCGCTTATGGCGTGTGCGGCGTGAAGGTGTGGATCTTCAAGGGCGAGATCCTGGGCCATGACCCCATGGCGCAGGACCGGCTGATGATGGAGGCTCAGACCTCCGGCGTGCGCCCGGCGCGCGACGATCATCGCCGCTAAGGATCAAAGAACATGCTGCAACCAAAGCGCACCAAGTTCCGCAAGGCCTTCAAGGGCCGCATCCACGGCGATGCGAAGGGCGGCACCAGCCTGAACTTCGGTTCCTATGGCCTGAAGGCCATGGAGCCGGAGCGTATCACGGCTCGCCAGATCGAAGCGGCTCGCCGCGCGATCACGCGTCACATCAAGCGCCAGGGTCGTCTCTGGATCCGCATCTTCCCGGACGTGCCCGTCTCGTCGAAGCCTGCCGAAGTCCGCATGGGCTCGGGTAAGGGTTCGCCGGAATTCTGGGCCGCCCGCGTGAAGCCGGGTCGCATCCTGTTCGAACTCGACGGTGTCGACGGCCCGCTGGCCGCCGAGGCATTCGAGCGCGCGGCGATGAAGCTGCCCATCAAGACCAAGGTCGTTGCCCGTCTGGGCGACACCTCGCACCTCGGAGGCGAGTAATGGCCAAGACTGAATATACCGGCCAGAGCGACGACCAGCTCGTCGAGGCGCTGGGCAACCTGAAGCGTGAGCAGTTCAACCTGCGCTTCCAGGCGGCCACGAGCCAGCTCGAAAAGCCCAGCCGGGTCAAGGAAGTCCGTCGCGATATCGCGCGGATCAAGACCATCCAGGCGCAGCGCACCGCTGCGGCTGCCAAGTAAGGACCGAGACACATGCCGAAGCGCGTGCTGACCGGGGTGATTGTCTCGGACAAGACCGACAAGACGGTCGTCGTCAATGTGGAGCGGAAGGTTAAGCACCCCCTCTACGGCAAGATCATCCGTCGGTCGAAGAAGTACCACGCCCATGACGAGGCGAACGAGTACAAGGCCGGTGAGACGGTGCGGATCGAAGAGACCGCCCCGATCTCGAAGCTGAAGACCTGGAAGGTCGTCGAGCGGGTTGATACCCACATGACGCCGGAACGGGCCTCGGCCGAAGGCTGAACCCTTTGACGTCCAGCCCCGCTCCTCCGGTTCGGAGGGGCGGGGTTCGGATCAAAGGGTGCCCTTCGGGGCGACGAGCGGATTGGTCAAAGGGCGGCAGGCGACTCGCTTGCCATTCGGACCAGGAGTGGCTATGGGGCCTCTCCCCCTGGCGCGGTAGCCCGCGCCGGGGGTCGTTTTTTAAAGGCGGGGTTGGGTCGGAATCCACCCCAGAAGAGAGAAGGAAGCGGATCCATGATCCAGATGCAGTCCAATCTCGACGTCGCGGACAACAGCGGCGCGAAGCGGGTGCAGTGCATCAAGGTGCTGGGCGGCTCGAAGCGCCGTACCGCATCGGTCGGCGACATCATCGTCGTCAGCGTCAAGGAAGCGCAGCCGCGTGGCCGCGTGAAGAAGGGCGACGTTCACCGCGCGGTGATCGTGCGTACCGCCAAGGACATCCGTCGCGCCGACGGTTCGGTGATCCGTTTCGACGGTAACGCCGCCGTGCTGGTCAACAAGAACGAGGAGCCGATCGGCACCCGTATCTTTGGCCCGGTCGTGCGTGAGCTTCGCGGTAAGAAGCACATGAAGATCATCTCGCTGGCGCCGGAGGTTCTGTAATGGCCGCTGCACGCATCAAGAAGGGCGACAAGGTCATCGTCCTGTCCGGCAAGGACAAGGGCAAGACCGGCACTGTGTCGTTGGCGATGCCGAAGGACGGCAAGGTCGTCGTGGACGGCGTCAACATCGCCACCCGTCACCGCAAGCCGACCCAGGCGAACCCGCAGGGTGGCCTGGAGCGCACGTCCGCTCCGCTGCACATCTCGAAGGTTGCGCACGTGACCGCCGATGGCAAGCCGACCCGCGTCCGTTTCGAGACGCAGGATGGCAAGAAGGTCCGCGTGGCCGTCAAGACCGGGGAGAAGATCGATGGCTGATTACAAGCCCCGCATGAAGGCTATCTATGACGATAGCATCATCAAGGCGATGACCGACAAGTTCGGTTACAAGAACGTCAACGAGATCCCCCGGATCGAGAAGATCGTGCTCAACATGGGCGTGGGCGAAGCGACGCAGGACAAGAAGCGCGTCGACCAGGCCGCCTCCGAGATGGAGCTGATCGCGGGTCAGAAGCCCGTCATCACCAAGGCGAAGAAGTCGATCGCGCAGTTCAAGCTGCGTGAAGGCATGCCGATCGGTGTGAAGGTCACGCTGCGTCGCGAGCGCATGTACGAGTTCCTGGACCGCTTCATCACGATCGCGCTGCCGCGCGTTCGCGACTTCCGTGGCCTGAACCCAAAGTCCTTCGATGGTCGCGGCAACTATGCCTGCGGCATCAAGGAACAGATCATCTTCCCCGAAATCAACTATGACCGCATCGACAAGGTGCGCGGCATGGATGTGATCGTGACCACCTCGGCGAAGACCGACGACGAAGCGCGCGAGCTGCTGCGTCTGTTCGGCTTCCCGTTCCCCAAGGAAGACGCTGCCGACGAGAAGAAGGCGGCGTAACCGGACTGCCCCCTCTCCACGCCGGGGAGGGGGTCCTTACAGAAAGAGCTTAAGTCCATGGCGAAACTGAGTTCAATCAACAAGAACGAGAAGCGTCGTGCTCTCGTCAAGAAGTATGCGGGCAAGTACGCGAAGCTGAAGGCGATCGCGAACGACCAGAGCCTCGATGAGACCGAGCGTCTGATCGCGCGCCTCAAGATGGCCGAGATCCCCCGCAACGGCAATCCGACCCGTATCCGCAACCGTTGCGAGATCACCGGTCGCCCGCGTGCGTATTACCGCAAGTTCCGTCTCGCTCGCGTCATGCTGCGTGAACTGGCCAACAAGGGCCAGATCCCCGGCGTCACCAAGTCGAGCTGGTAAGGACCATTTGAGATGGCAGTGACCGATCCCCTGGGTGACTTGCTCACCCGCATCCGCAACGGCCAGCGCGCGCGCAAGGACTCCGTCCTGACGCCTGCGTCGAAGCTGCGCGTCCGCGTGCTCGACGTGCTTCAGCGCGAGGGCTATATCCGTGGCTACAGCGAAGAGCAGATGGGCCCCGCGGCCGGCATCCGCATCGAGCTGAAGTATTTCGAAGGCCAGCCCGCGATCAAGCATGTCGCGCGCGTGTCGAAGCCCGGCCGCCGTATCTATTCGGGCGCGCAGGATCTTCCCCGCGTTCGCAACGGCCTGGGCATCACCATCGTGTCGACGCCGCGTGGCGTTCTGTCGGACGCCGAAGCGCGTGAACAGAATGTCGGTGGCGAAGTCCTGGCGGAGGTGTTCTGATGAGCCGCATCGGTAAGAAGGCGGTCCCGGTTCCGGCCGGCGTCACCGCGACCATCGCCGACAAGGTGCTGAGCGTGAAGGGTCCCAAGGGCACCCTCTCCATGCCGCTCGCCGACGAGATCACCTATGACGTCCAGGCGGACGCCATTGCGGTGCAGCCTGCCAACGCCACGAAGCGCGCCCGCGCGTTCTGGGGTATGCAGCGTACCATGGTGCAGAACCTCGTCACCGGCGTGACCGCAGGCTTCTCGAAGAAGCTGGTCATCACCGGCGTCGGCTACCGCGCCGCCGCGCAGGGCAAGACCCTGAAGCTGCAGCTCGGCTACAGCCACGACGTCAACATCGACGTGCCGGAAGGCCTCGAAGTGAAGACGCCGGACGCCACCACCGTCGAAATCAGCGGCGCGGACAAGCAGAAGGTCGGCCAGCTGGCCGCCGAGATCCGCCGCTGGCGCAAGCCCGAGCCGTATAAGGGCAAGGGCATCAAGTACGACGGCGAGTTCATCTTCCGCAAGGAAGGGAAGAAGAAGTAATGACCAAGGGTCTCTCTCTTTTCGAGAAGCGCCGTCGGCGCAACCGTACCGCGCTGCGTGCGGGTGCGGGCACCCGTCCGCGCCTGTCGGTGCATCGCTCGGGCAAGCACATCTATGCCCAGGTGATCGACGACGAGGCAGGTCGTACCGTGGCTTCGGCCTCGACGCTGGAAAAGGATGCACGCGGCCAGTCGGGCGCGAACATCGCAGCGGCGAGCGAAGTCGGCAAGCGCGTGGCCGAGAAGGCCAAGGCCGCCGGCGTCACGCAGGTCGTTTTCGACCGTGGCGGCTTCCTGTTCCACGGTCGCGTCAAGGCGCTGGCCGAGGCGGCACGCGAAGCGGGATTGGAGTTCTAATATGGCTGACGAGAACAACGTGGCCGTTGCCGGTGCCGAAGGCGCCGCGCAGGACGCGACCCAGGGTCGCGGTCCCCGGGGCGGCCGTGGCCGTGGTCCGGGCGGTGGTGATCGCGGCCGCGGTGGCCGTGACGGCAACCGTGGTCGTCGCGACGACCGTCGCGGTGGCACCGAGGAGCAGGGCGAAGAGCTGATCGAAAAGCTCGTCCACATCAACCGCGTCTCGAAGACCGTGAAGGGCGGTAAGCGCTTCGGCTTCGCCGCGCTCGTCGTGGTCGGCGACGGCAAGGGACGTGCGGGCTTCGGTCATGGCAAGGCGCGCGAAGTGCCGGAAGCCATTTCGAAGGCGACGGCTGCCGCCAAGAAGGCGATGGTCCGCGTTCCGCTGAAGGACGGTCGCACGCTGCATCATGATGGCAACGGCCATTTCGGTGCGGGCCGCGTGACGGTTCGTTCGGCGCCGCAGGGTACCGGCATCATCGCCGGCGGCCCGATGCGCGCGATCTTCGAATCGCTCGGCGTCGCCGACGTGGTGACGAAGTCGATCGGTACGTCGAACCCGTACAACATGATCCGTGCCACCTTCGAAGCGCTGGGCGACCAGACTTCGCCGAAGGCGGTGGCGCAGCGTCGTGGCAAGAAGATCGCCGACCTGCTGGGTCGCGGTCACGGTGCCACCCAGCAGACTGCCGAGGCGGAAGCCGCGGCCGTCGTGGAGTAAGCGACCATGGCTACCATCAAAGTCAAGCAGACCGGTTCGCCGATCCGCCGCACCAAGGACCAGCGCGCGACTCTCGTCGGCCTGGGCCTCAACAAGATGCACAAGGTCGCCGAGCTTCAGGATACCCCTGAAGTCCGTGGCATGATCCGCAAGGTGCAGCACATGGTTCAGGTGGTGGACTGAGCCCTGTCGTCACGACAGACTCACATCCGTCACATTGAACAGTGACAAATACGGGGAAGGGGGCTATGCGGCCCCCTTCCTTTTATCCAGCGGCCGTGATTCTTCCCGAGTCACGGTCATGCGCGAAACAAGCGAAAGCGAGTGCAAATCATGAAGCTGAACGAACTTTTCGACAACCAGGGTGCCCGCAAGTCCAAGATCCGCGTCGGTCGCGGTATCGGTTCGGGCAAGGGCAAGACCGGTGGTCGCGGCGTCAAGGGCCAGAAGAGCCGTGAGGGCGTGTCCATAGCGGGCTTCGAGGGCGGTCAGATGCCGCTCCACATGCGTCTGCCGAAGCGCGGCTTCAACAACATCTTCGCCAAGGACTATGCCGAGGTGAACCTGGGCGCGATCCAGAAGGCGGTCGACTCGGGCAAGCTCAAGACCGACGGCACGATCGACCACGCCGCGCTGAAGGCCGCTGGCCTGGCGCGTGGTGGCAAGGACGGCGTGCGTCTGCTCGGCAAGGGCGAGCTGACCACCAAGCTGTCGTTCGTCGTGCAGGGCGTTTCGGCGTCGGCGCGTGAAGCCGTCGAGAAGGCCGGTGGTTCGGTCGACGTGCCGCACGTCGTGCCTGCCGCTGAAAAGGCCGCCGCGAAGAAGGGCCAGACCCGCGCCGCGAAGCTCGCCGCCAAGGCCTGAATCGGATAAGATCCGCCGCTGTCGTATGGCTCCGCGCCACCATGACAGCGGCGGATTTTGCATCCGGGTTAGACAAGCGCGTCTTCGCGCCTATATGAGCGGCGGGGCGGTTAAAAACGCATCCCGCCGTTTTTCGTTTCCAGGATAACGCAACAGCTATGGCATCCGCAGCCGACCAGATGGCGCAAAGCATCAGCCTGGCGAAATTCGCCAAGGCCACCGACCTCAAGAAGCGGCTGTGGTTCACCATCGGCGCGCTGATCGTCTTCCGCCTGCTCAGCTATGTTCCGCTGCCGGGCGTCGACCCGACCGCGCTGGGCCTGCTGAGCCAGAAGACCACGGGCGGCGTGCTCGACTTCTTCAACACCTTCTCCGGCGGTTCGCTCAGCCGCATGTCGCTGATCGCGCTCGGCGTGATGCCGTACATCACGGCATCGATCGTCGTGCAGCTCGCGACCTCGCTCAGCCCCCAGCTCGCCGCCATCAAGAAGGAAGGCGAGAGCGGCCGCAAGAAGCTGAACCAATATACCCGCTACGGCACGGTGCTGCTGACCGCGATCCAGGGCTATTTCATTGCCGTGGGTCTCGAGACGCTGGGCGCCAGCCAGGGCATCCAGGCGGTGATCGAGCCGGGCATGACCTTCCGCATCGCGGCGGTCATCTCGCTCATTGGCGGCACCATGTTCCTGATGTGGCTGGGTGAGCAGATCACCAGCCGGGGCATCGGCAACGGCGTGTCGCTCATCATCATGGCGGGTATCGTCGCGCATCTGCCAACCACTTTGGTCAACCTGCTCGAAGGCGGCCGCACCGGCAGCATCGATCCGGTCCGCTTGATCGGCATCGTCGTGGCGGTCGTCGTCCTCGTCCTGTTCATCTGCTTCATGGAGCGCGCGCAGCGCCGCATCCTGATCCAGTATCCCAAGCGCGCGACGCAGCGCGGGATGCAGGCCGACCGCAGCCACCTGCCGCTCAAGATCAACACCGCGGGCGTGATCCCTCCGATCTTCGCCTCGTCGCTGCTGCTGATGCCGCTGACCATCTCGCAGTTCGCGGGCCAGCGCGTCGCGGGTGAAAGCCGCTGGGGCGATTTCATCATCAGCCTGAACCAGTATCTGCAGCACGGCTCGCCGATCTATATGCTGCTCTATGGGGCGGGTATCGTCTTCTTCTCGTTCTTCTACACCGCGGTCGTCTTCAACCCCGAGGAAACGGCGGACAATCTGAAGCGCTATGGCGGCTTCATTCCGGGCATCCGGCCGGGCAAGAACACCGAGAACTATCTCGATTACGTGTTGACCCGCATCACCGTGATCGGCGCTGCCTATCTGACGATCATCTGTCTGCTGCCGGAATATCTGGTCTCGGCGCTGCAGATTCCCTTCTATCTGGGCGGCACGAGCCTGCTCATCGTCGTCAACGTGACCATGGATACGGTGACTCAGATCCAAAGCCACTTGCTCGCGCATCAATATGGCGATCTGATCAAGAAGGCGAAGCTGAAGGGCGGTCGCCTGCGCTGAGCGCAGGCTGACGGCAGGCAAAAGAGGGGAGATTGACGTGGGCGTGAACATCATCCTGCTGGGACCGCCGGGTGCGGGCAAGGGAACCCAGGCGCAGCGGCTGGTGGCCAATCGCGGCATGGTGCAGCTGTCGACCGGTGACATGCTGCGCGCGGCGGTCAAGGCGGGCACGCCCGTCGGGCTCCAGGCCAAGGCGGTGATGGACGCGGGCGAGCTGGTGTCGGACGCGATCGTCTCGGCGCTGATCGGTGAGCGGCTGGATCAGGCCGAGGCAGAAGGTGGCGCGATCTTCGACGGCTATCCCCGCACCGAGGCGCAGGCCGAGGCGCTCGACATGCTGCTCGCCGAGCGCGGTAAGTCGCTGGATCACGTCATCGAGCTGGCGGTCGACGAGGATGCGCTGGTCGAGCGGATCACCGGCCGCTTCACCTGCGCATCGTGCGGGACCGGCTATCACGACGGTTTCAAACCGACCCGGGTCGAGGGCGTGTGCGACGTATGTGGCTCGACCGAGTTCAAGCGGCGGCCCGACGATAATGCGGAAACGGTGCGCACCCGTATGGCCGAGTATCGCGCGAAGACCGCACCGATCCTGCCCATCTACGAAGCGCGCGGCATCGTGACGCGAGTTGACGGCATGGCCTCCATGGATGCGGTGGGTATGGCGATCGACGCGATCCTCGATCGCTGATCCTGCTTTACGAATGGAAAGAGGGGCGTTTCCGAAAGGGAGCGCCCTTTTTTTACGTCACTCGGCTTGCGATCGGTCCTAAAGCCCCTCCTCCCGCCAGGGGGAGGGGTTTGGGGAGGGGGCTTAGCCACGGGCGTAGTTCCCGTGAGACTCCTGGCCCTCCCCCATCCCCTCCCGCCCGCGGGAGGGGAGCAGCGAGCGGCGACGTTTGCATCCGTCACCGGCCTGCTGATGCCGCACTAACCTTCGCTCAGGCCGAATGGAGGGTGGGGGTGGTTCAATCGGATGCGGCGTTGGGCTAGATCAGCCCCATGGCCGCGCTGATCGCCGACTATTATCGCCACCTCACGGTCGACCTGCGCCGCTCGGACCATACGGTGCGCGCCTATGTCGCTACGGCGGAGCGGCTTTACGGCTTTCTGTCCGGACATTGGGGGGAGGCGATCGATGGCGCGGCGCTGGCCCGCGTGACCGCCGCCGACCTGCGCGCCTTCCTCGCCGCGCGTCGGGGGCAGGGGCTCACCGCCGCGTCCGCCGCACGCGAATTGTCGGCGGTGCGGACCTTCCTCCACTGGGCCGGGGTCGAGCCACCGCCGCTCAAAGGCCCCCGCCGCAAGCGCAGCCTGCCGCGTCCGCAATCGCCCGCCGACATCATGGCGCTGGGCGAGGACATTGCCGAGAATGCCGCCGAGCCGTGGATCGCGGCGCGCGACTGGGCGGTGCTGCTGCTGCTCTATGGCGCGGGGTTGCGCATCGGTGAGGCGATGGCGCTGCCCGCCGATATCCTGCCGCTAGGCGAGACGATCCGGGTCTTGGGCAAGCGCGGCAAGACGCGGATGGTGCCGCTGCTTCCCGAACTGCGCGCCGCGATTGAGGATTATGCCCGCCAAAGCCCCTATCCGCTCATTCCGAACGAGCCTCTGTTCCGCGGGGCCAAGGGCGGCCCGCTCTCGCCCGCGATCATCCGCCGCTCGGTGCAGGCGGCGCGTGAGCGGCTGGGGCTGGGCGGGCGAACGACGCCCCATGCGCTGCGGCACAGCTTCGCCACCCATTTGCTGGGGCGGGGGGCGGATTTACGCCAGCTTCAGGAACTGCTCGGCCATGCGAGCCTGAGTTCGACGCAAATCTACACGGCAGTCGATGCCGCGCACCTACTCGACATCTATCGCACCGCGCATCCGCGCGCCTAGCGTTCCCCGCGCGGCTTCCAGGTGACGACCCGCCAGAGATAGCCGCCGATCATCAGCACGGTCATCGCGATCGCGGCGGGGCCGACATAGCGGTTGATCGCCTCGAAATTGGCGCCCAGCCACAGGCCCGCATAAGCCAGGATCGCGTTCCAGATCGTGCTGCCTGCAAAGGTCCAGAGCAGGAATTTGGCCAGCGGCATCCGCGTGATCCCGGCGGGCAGCGAGATCATCGTGCGAAAGGCAGGCATGAAGCGGAAGACGAACACCACCCATCCGCCATGCCGTACGAAGAACAGGTGCAGCCGCTCGACATCACGCCACTCCATGGTCAGCCAGCGGCCATGTTTGTCGACAAAGGGGCGGAACCGCTCATAGCCGATATAGCGGCCGACCGCATACCAGGCGTAATTGCCGATCGTCGTCCCCGCCGTGCCCCACAGGATCAACGGGACCATCGCCATGTCCCCGCGCGCGACCGCCATGCCGCCCAGGCCCATAATGACCTCGGATGGGATGGGCGGCAGGATATTCTCCAGCGCCATCAGCAGGAAAATCCCGAAATAGCCGCCCCAGGCGATGAGGTTGAGGATGAAGTCGGTCATGCGTGCAGGGATGTACCGATGAAGGGGAAGGGCGGTTCCCCTGGCCAGGATCGGGGGCGTGGGAAAGACGCCGAGGCGCAGGGCGGCGCTACTTGACGGGACGGACCGCTTGCGCGAACCCGTCGCCATGGCCGACACCCCGAAAAAATCGCCCGAAAAGTCGGAGGCGAAGGATACGTTGCGCTTCTTCCTGAAGCTGGCGCTATTCGTCTTCATCCTGCGCAGCCTGATCGTGACGTCCTTCGTCATCCCGTCGGAATCGATGCTGCCGCGCCTCTTGATCGGCGACTATCTGTTCGTGACCAAGTGGAATTACGGCTATTCGCGCTGGTCCTTTCCCTTCGGTCTGCCGCTGTTGCCCGGCCGTATCCTGGGTCGCGACCCGGCGCGCGGCGACGTGGTGGTGTTCCGCTCGCCGGAGCCCGACGATCATGACGTCATCAAGCGGGTAATCGGCCTGCCGGGCGATACCATCCAGGTGACGAACGGCCAGATCATCCTGAACGGTCGCCCGGTGCCGAAGCAGCGGATCGCCGACTTCATCCTGCCGCTGACCCCGAATTTCGGTGCCGACAAGTGCGGCCCCTTCCTCGACACGATCGCGGGCAAGCCGGTCTGCCGCTATCCTCAGTTTCGGGAGACGCTGCCCGACGGCAAGAGCTACAATGTGCTCGACCAAGGCAATTTCCCCGAGGCGGACGATACGGGCGTTTACCGAGTGCCGGCCGACCATGTCTTCCTGATGGGCGACAATCGCGACGACTCGGCGGATAGTCGCTTCGCACCGCCGCGCGGCATGGGACTGATCCCGATGAATCGCCTTGAGGGGCGCGCCGCCGTGACCTTCTTCTCGACCGACGGCTCGGCCGAGTGGATTAAGCCCTGGACCTGGGTGTCGGCCGCGCGCTGGAATAGGATCGGAGAAGGGTTTTGAGCGCGCTCGATGACTGGCTGGCCGATATCCTGGGCCGTGCGCCGAACGACACCGCCCCCTTCCACCGCGCGCTGACCCATGGCAGCCAGGCGGCCGAGAATTACGAGCGGCTGGAGTTTCTGGGCGACCGGGTGCTCGGCCTCATCATGGCGGAATGGCTGTGGGAGCAATTCCCCGCCGAGCCCGAGGGGCAGCTGTCGCGCCGTCTCAATACGCTGGTGACGGGCGCGGTCTGCGCCGATGTCGCGCGCGACCTGGGGGTGCGCGAGCATCTGCGGCTGGGCAAGCAGGCACGCGACGACGGGGCCTCGGACAGCGATAATGTGCTGGGCGACGTGATGGAGGCGCTGATCGGGGCCTGGTATCGCGAGGCGGGGCTGGAGGCGGCGCGCGCCTTCATTCACAAGGCCTGGGGCGACCGGGTGCATTCGCAGGGGAAGGCACCGCAGCATCCCAAGTCTGCGCTTCAGGAATGGGCCGCCGCGCACAACCGTAAGGCGCCGGAATATGTGGTGACCGATCGCTCGGGTCCGCACCATGCGCCGCGCTTCACCGTGACGGTGCGGGTCGGTCGCACGGCGGAGGCGAGTGCGTCGGGGGCCAACAAGCAGGAAGCCGAGACGGCCGCGGCGAAAGCATTGTTGGGGAAGTTGAAGGCTTGAGCGGGTAGGCGAGGTCGAAGGCCACGCCCCGACCTCGCCCGGAAACCGAATTACTTGCCCTTGGCGGCCGCCGCCTGCTTCTTGGCCTGCACCTTCGCCCGGTGATGGCCGATCGCACAGCCTGCCGCCGCGCCGAGCACGGCATGGCCCTTGCCGACGAAATGCCCGCCGACGCCGCCCACGGCCGCGCCCTTCAGGCAACCCTTGGCCGAGGCGGGGCCGGCGACGGTCAGCAGCGCGGCGGCCGACAGGGCGGTGAGAAGGGTCTTCATGGCATCTCTCCTTGCGTCTCAAATCGTGGCCGGAAAAATGCGCGTGGGGCGGTGGCCGTTCCGTGATGCGACCATTACATTCCGTCCATGTGGGCTGGCCGTTGCGGGAAGGGGGCCGGACCTGTACCGCTGGCGGCCATGACTGAACAACGTTGCGGCCTCGTCGCCGTCGTCGGCGCGCCCAATGCCGGCAAATCCACCCTCGTCAACGCGCTGGTCGGCCAGAAGGTCGCGATCGTCAGCCCCAAGGCACAGACGACCCGCGCCAAGCTGCTCGGCGTCGCGATCGAGGGGGATGCCCAGATCCTGCTGGTCGACACCCCCGGCATCTTCGAGCCCAAGCGCCGCCTGGACCGCGCGATGGTCGCCGCCGCCTGGGAAGGCGCGGAGGGCGCCGACATCCTGGCGCTGGTCGTCGACGGCAAGGGCGGCATCGGCCCCAAGATCCACGCCATCGCCCAGTCGATCGCGCATCGGCCCGAGCCCAAGCACCTGATCCTCAACAAGGTCGACATCGCCGACAAGGCGCGGCTGTTGACCCATGCCGAAAAGCTGAACGAGGTCGTCAAGTTCGACGAGACCTGGTTCATCTCGGCCCAGACCGGCGACGGCCTGCCCCAGTTGAAGACCCGGCTGGCCTCGCTGATGCCCGAGGGGCCGTGGCATTACCCGGAAGACCAGGTATCCGACGCGACCGAGCGCGCGCTGGCCGCCGAGGTGACGCGCGAGCAGATCTATCTCCAGCTCCACGCCGAACTGCCCTATGCCAGCGCGGTCGAGACCGAGGCGTATAAGGAACGCGAGGACGGATCGGTCGAGATCCACCAGCAGATCCTGGTCGAACGCCCGACCCAGCGCGCCATCGTGCTGGGCAAGAACGGTGTGCGGATCAAGGAAATCGGCGCGCGCGCGCGGGCGCAGCTGTCCGAACTGCTGGGCCAGAAGGTGCATCTGTACCTGCATGTGAAGGTCAAGCCGGGCTGGGACGAGGATCGCTCGGTGTACAAGGATATCGGGTTGGATTGGGTAGATTGATTTTTCGGGGTGGGGGCTCGGTGAGACACCGTGGCCCTCCCCCATCCCCTCCCGCCTGCGGGAGGGGTGCGTTGCTTGGCTGATGTAACGCTTAAAAATGGCCCCTTTGCTTGTGGAAGCGCTTGCCCGTCCTGCTTGGCACGCCCCTCCCGCAAGCGGGAGGGGATGGGGGAGGGAAGAGGCTAGGCCACACCCTCATCCAACCGCCCCAAAGCCCACTCCGCCGCCTCCGCGACAACCGGATCATCATCCCCCAACAACCCGCGCAACACCGGCACCAATTCCACGGCCCCGCTATTCCCCGCCGCGATCGCCGCATTGCGCACCATCCGGTTGCGCCCGATCCGCTTGATCGGAGAGCCCGAAAACACCTGTCGAAACCCGGCATCATCCAGTGACAGCAAATCCCCCAGCTCCGGCGCGGTCAGTTCGGCGCGGGGATGGAAGGCCATGTTCGCCTGCGCGGCAGCCGCGAACTTGTTCCAGGGGCATACCGCCAGGCAATCGTCACAGCCATAGATGCGGTTGCCCATCGCTGCCCGGAACTCCTCGGGGATCGGTCCGGCATGTTCGATCGTCAGGTAGGAAATGCACCGCCGCGCATCGAGCTGATACGGCGCGGGGAACGCATCCGTCGGGCAGGCCCGCTGGCACGCATCGCAGCGCCCGCAGGTGTCGCGCGCCACCGCGTCGGGCTCCAGCGCCAGCGTGGTGTAGATCGCCCCCAGGAACAGCCAGCTGCCATGCTCGCGGCTGACCAGATTGGTGTGCTTGCCCTGCCAGCCCAGCCCCGCCGCTTCGGCCAGCGGCTTTTCCATCACCGGCGCGGTATCGACGAAGACCTTGAGGTCGCAAGCCCCCTCCTGCGCCAGCCAGCGGCCCAGCGCCTTCAACTGGCGCTTTACGACATCATGGTAATCCGCGCCCTGCGCGTAGACCGAGATGCGGCCGATCCGCCCTCGATCCGCCAGCCGCATCGGGTCTTCGGCCGGGGCATAGCTGACGCCCAGCGAGATGATGCTCTTCACCTCGGGCCACAGACTTGCGGGACTCTGTCGCTGATGCGCGCGGTCGGCCATCCAGATCATCGATCCGTGCCGCCCCTCGGCCAGCCATTGGTGCAGCCGCTCGACCGTCTTGGGCGCGGCATCAGCATGGGTGATGCCGACCGCCGCGAAGCCCAGCTCGGCCGCCTTCGCCTTGATCCGGGTTTCCAGCTTGTCTTGCGCCACATACGCCCGCTACCACAGGCGATCAGGGAGGGACAATCGCGTGGACAATCAGTGGGCGGTCAGCGCCTCGGGCCTCGCCAAACGCTTCGGTGACCGACGGGTCGTCGATGGCGTCGACATCGCGGTGCCGACGGGCGCGGTGTACGGCGTGCTCGGCCCCAATGGTGCGGGCAAGACGACGACGCTGCGGATGCTGCTGGGCATCATCGAACCCGATGAGGGGCAGCGTAGCCTGCTGGGCCATGCCCATCCGCGCGATGCCAGCGACCTGGTCGGCTATCTACCCGAGGAGCGGGGCCTGTACCCCGCGATGAAGGCACGCGAGGCCATCGCCTTCATGGGGGCGCTGCGCGGGCTTGACTGGCGGGTCGGCCGCACGCGTGCGGTCGAGTTGCTGGAGCAGGCCGGGCTGGGTCATGCCGCCGACACCAAGATCCGCAAATTGTCCAAGGGTATGGCGCAGCTCGTCCAGTTGCTCGGCTCGGTCGTGCACCGGCCGAAGCTGCTGGTGCTGGACGAGCCCTTTTCCGGCCTCGACCCGGTCAACCAGGAACGGCTGGAGGCGCTGATCCTGGGAGAGCGGGACCGGGGAGCGACGATCCTGTTCTCCACCCATGTCATGGCCCATGCCGAGCGGCTGTGCGATCGGCTCGCGATCATCGCGGGCGGTCGTCGTCGGTTCGAGGGGACGGTGGACGAGGCGCGCGGCACCCTGACCGCCCGCGTCCGCTATCGCCCGCGCGATCCGGACCGGGTGACGCCCGAACTTCTGCCCGCCGTTGCGGTGCGCGACGGGCCGGACTGGCGTTTTCCGCTGCCCGATGACGGGATCGAGCCGATGCTCGGGCGGTTGCTCGCGGCAGGTGCGGGCATCCTCAACCTGTCGATCGAGCGCCCCAGCCTTCACGAAGCCTTTGTCCGGATCGTCGGCGAATCCGTAGAGGAGAAAGCGGCATGAGCCCGACCCGCCGGTTGATCCGTCAGACCATGACCATCGCGCGGCGTGATTTCGTCGCGACCGTCTTCACCCCCATTTTCCTGCTGTTCCTGTTCGCGCCGCTCATCATGGTGGCGTTCAGCACCATCGGCGCGTTGGGCGCGGCGCAGGCGGCGGACCATGGCACCGACCGGGTGCGTATCGTTGCGATCGTGCCCGAGACGGCGGCCAAGGCCTTTGCCGCCGCCGATCGCCAGTCGCGCGCCATCTTCCGCCGCGACGAGGAGCCGCCCGAACTGGTCACGCTAACCCCGACGCGCGACCCGGCGGCCCAGGCGCGCGCCGCATTCGAGTCGCCCGACTATGACGCGGCCGCCGTGCTGTACGGGCCGCTCGACCGGCCGACGATCCTCTATGGTGCGCGGGGCACGCGGGCGGCGGACTATCTGGCGGTGCTGGCGAGCGGCGCGCTGTCAGCCGAGCGGCTGGGCGGCGAACTCCCCCAGGTTACGCCGCGGAAGCTGCCCTTCTCGCGCCAGCGTGCGACGCTGGGCGGACAGAACCAGACGGCGTTCCTGGCGGTGTTCGGTGTCTTCTTCCTGACCCTGTTCCTGGCGGGGCAGGTGGTCGGCACCATGGCCGAGGAACGGTCGAACAAGGTGATCGAGGTGCTCGCCGCCGCGGTGCCGCTGGAGGCGGTGTTCCTCGGCAAGCTGCTCGGCATGTTCGGCGTCGCGGTGCTGTTCATCGGTTTTTGGGGCACCGTGCTGGGCCAGGTGACGAGCGTGCTGCCGCCCGCCTTTGCCGGGATGGTCGGCGAGCTGTCGCCTGCGGTCGGCCTGCCGATGTTCACCGTCTTGTTCGTCACCTATTTCACCATGGCCTATCTGCTGCTCGGATCGGTATTCCTGACGATCGGGGCGCAAGCCTCGACCATGCGCGAAATCCAGATGCTGTCGCTGCCCATCACCATCGTCCAGGTCGGCATGTTCACCCTGACGCTGAGTGGGCTGTCGCGGCCCGACGGCTGGCTGGCGCTGGTCGCGGAGGTGTTTCCGCTGTCCTCGCCCTTCGCCATGGCGGGGGTGGCGGCGGCGCGCGATACGCTGTGGCCCCATGCGGTGGCGTTGGCCTGGCAGGCGCTGTGGGTGGCCCTGTTCGTGACGCTGGGCGCGCGGCTGTTCCGGCGCGGCGTGCTGCAATCGGGAAGCACGCGGCCCTTCTGGCGGCGCAAGGGTGTGTGAGGCGCTTTTCCTCCCCTGACAGGGAAGGATGGCCCAAGACTTGTCAGCGCGGGCGCTCCCCCTATCTTGGGTTGATGACCGCATCGTCTTCCGATCGCCGCGCGTTTCTCTCGCTGATGGGGCTCGGGGTTCTGGGCCTGTCCGCCTGTGGTCATGAGGCCGAGGCGGCGGAGCGCTTTCCGGTCGCGATGAGCGATGCCGCGTGGAAGCAGAAGCTGGGTCCGGCAGCCTATAACGTCCTGCGGCGCGAGGGGACCGAGCGACCCTATAGCAGTCCGCTCAATGACGAGCACCGCAGCGGCATCTTCGCCTGCAGGGGATGCGCACAGCCGCTATTCTCGTCCAGGACCAAGTTCGACAGCGGCACCGGCTGGCCAAGTTTCTGGGCCTCGCTGCCCCGTGCGGTGGCAACGGAGTCCGACCGGTCGCTGCTGATGGAACGGGTCGAAGTCCATTGCAGCCGCTGCGGCGGGCATCTGGGTCATGTCTTTGATGACGGGCCGAAGCCGACGGGCAAGCGATATTGCATGAACGGCGTGGCGATGACGTTTCGGGCGGGGTAAGGTTTAGACCACCAATAGCCGTTCACGCTGAGCGAAGTCGAAGCGCATGGTCCGCGTGATGGGCTGGGCTTCCCCGATCCCGGTCGATGCAGGCCGGGATTAATCCAAGACTTACTGGATCGGGGCGGCGAAGGTCAGGATGCCGCTGACCCGGCCGCTGTCGCGCGAGGCGATCTGGGTAGCGGGCAGGTCGGCGACGCCGCTCTTGTGGCCCGAATAGATGAAGCCCTTGGTCGGATAGGCCGAGGTGCCCAGGCCGCCATTGGGGCCGTACCAGACCTTGACCATCGACCAGTCGTTGTTCGGCGAGACGTCGACGGCGCGGACGTCGCGCTCGATGCCGCCGCGGCGCGACCAGTTGGCGTGGGTGAGCAGGACTTCGCGGTCGCTGACGACCTTGCTGACCATCGCGACATGGCCGACGCGCATCCGGTGGGTGGCTTCAAAGGCAAGGACGGCGCCTTCCTGCGGCGCGTGGCCCCGGTCGTAGCGACCCTGCGCCTGGCTCCACCAGGTGTTGGCGTTACCGTGAAGGTCGATGCCCGAGATCTCGCGGGCATAGGGTGCGCACTGCCAGAACTGCGCGGCAGCGGGGGTGGCCATCATCAGGCCGCACGTTGCCATCAGCGCGAATCGCACTGCGAATGCCTTGAACTTCACTGGACCCCCCGGTCGGAATGTCGGTGTGAGTTTCGATTAACCGGGGCCAAACGCGTTGGAAAGCGCCGCCGGAACCATATCGGGTGAACGGTGTTTCGGCGGCGATGACCTGAACAAACGGCGGCGAAACGAAAATTTCGTTCCTCGTTTCGCCGCTCAGAGCACTCGGCTTATCGCCCGAGCAGGCGATCGACCGTGACCTGCGTCACCGAATGATAGCCCGGACGCGCCTTGTCATAGATTCGCTTGGCCAGCGACTTGCCCCATTCGCCCTGTCCCTGAAGCTGCTGGAACAGCGGCGCGACGAACTTGCGGCGGCCCTGCGAGGTCAGGAACTGCCCGGTCGAAGCCTCGGCGGGCGGATAACGGTTGGCGAGTGCCAGACGCAGCCAAGCGAAACGGATTTCGCTGTTGCCCGTCTCGTTCCAGTGAAACCGGCCATCAAGTGCGGCGAGCCGCTCGGCCGACAGCTGGCGGGGCAACTGGTCGAGGAAGCGGACATATTCCTGCGTCGTCACCTTGTCGGGCACCGCCGCAACGGGACCACCGGCCGCGAACGCCTTGGCTGCCGCGTCGATCGCGGGGAAGGCGTCGGAGCGGACATGGACCGCATTGGCGGGAATGCCCGGCTGATAGACCCATTGGTCGACGCCAATCTTCGCGTCCTCGCCGGGCTTCAGCAGATTTTTGCGCAGATCGGCCAGAAAGCCCGCGCTGGTCTGCGGCTGGAAGGCGTGACGGTCGAAATAGCCGCGCAGATAAGCATCCCAGCGCGCCCGGCCGACCACGGACTCGATGGTACGCAGGAAGGTCGCGCCCTTGTCATAGGCGATCTGGGTCATGCCGTCGTCGGGATCGCGCTTGGCATCGAGGTCGAGATGCAGTTTGGTGTCGGGCGACTGCGGGCCACCCGCTTCCTTCACCGCATTCTGCATGTCGGTCCAGGCGAGATCGGCCTCCATGGCAGCGCGGCGCTTGCCGTACATGGCTTCCATGATCCGGTTCTCGAAATAGCTGGTAAAGCCTTCGTTGAGCCAGAAATCGTTCCAGGTCGCGTTGGTGACGAGGTTGCCCGACCAGCTATGCGCCAGTTCGTGCGCGATCAGGCTGACCAGGCTGCGATCGCCCGCCAGCACGGTCGGCGTCGCGAAGGTCAGCATGGGGTTCTCCATGCCACCGAACGGGAAGCTGGGCGGAAGGACGAGCACGTCATAGCGCCCCCAGCGATAAGGACCGTACAGCCCCTCGGCCGCGGTCACGAACTTGTCGAGCCCGGCGAACTCCCAGGCCGATTTGTCGAGCATCGCGGGCTCGGTCCAGATGCCGGTATGGGCGCTGAGCGGCTTGAACTTCAGGTCGCCGATAGCCAGCGCGATCAGATAGGGGGCGACCGGCTTGTCCATGCGATAGCTGGCGGTGTGACGGCCGTCGTTGCAGGGCGTCTCGCCGATGCGCTCGCCGCTCATGACCACGGTGAGTGCGCAGGGGGCGTTGACGGTGGCGTCCCAGGTCTGGCGGATGCCGGGCGAGTCCTGGGTCGGAATCCAGCTGCGGTTGAGGATCGCCTCGCCCTGGCTGAACAGATAGGGCTGCTTCTTGCCCGCCGTCTGCTCGGGCGACAGCCACTGCAGCGCCTTCGCACCCGGCGCGGAGGCATAGGCGATCCGGACCGTGCGATTTCCGTTCAGCGTGATGGTCAGCGGCGCGCCGTGAACCTTGTCGGCCGTGCCGACCGTATAGGGCAGGGGGCGATTCTGCGCGTCGGTGACGGTGACGATGCGCAGGCCATTGTCGTCTACGACCAGTTGCTTGGCGTCGGGCCTGGCATCGACCGACAGGGTCGCGATCCCGCGCATCACATGCGTGTCGAAATCGGCATAGAGGTTGAGCGAGACATGTGTGACCCGCGCCTCGAGCGGGCGGGCGTGGCTATGTACGTCACGCGCATCGGGGCTGGTCAGGACCGGCGCGACGGCTGGCGTGGGAGCAGAGGATGGGGCGGCGAGCAGCATCGCCAGGGCGGCCAGGGACATGGGCACTCCGAATGGGACAGGAGCATTGCACCATAGCCGGATCGCGCGCGAATGGGAGGGCTCTGGACGCCTGAGCCTCGCATGACCAATTTGGGGTCATGGATGAAATGACGCTGGCGGTGGTCGGGATCGATTTTCCCAACGAGGACAGGGCGCGGAGCAACCGGCGGTTCGAACTGCTCGCCTCGGCGGTGGGCGATCCGGTGAGCTTGCGGCCCGAACCGCGCAATCGGCATGATCCTCGAGCCATCGCGGTATTCAGCGCGCGCGACGTGCAGGTCGGCTATCTCTCGGCCGAGCGGGCGCCGCTGGTCGGCGCGCGGCTGCGGCGCGGCGAGCCGGTGCAGGCGGTGTTCCAGGGGATCAGGGGCTCGGTCGCCTATATCCGGGTACGCTTCGGCGGCGGTGCGCCGACTGTACCGCGCATGGCGGAACCTCTGGCTGAGCGGGACGCGGATGATTTCCATCCCGATCCTGACGGCCCCGACTGGGGAGCCTGACGCCAGCCTATTTATGGGGCAACAAAAAAGGGAGCCGAAATCCGGCTCCCTTTCCGTCCGCCTGAGCGGTGATGGTCCGGGCGAGGTTGCCCCCGCCCGCGACGATCAGTTGCTGTCCGAGTCGTCGTCCTTGACGACGGCGACAACACCGATGGCCACGACGCCAGCGGCGATCAGAGCAGCCAGGATGCCGCCGCCGGCCAGCTTGTTGCCCTTGGCGGTCGGGGCCGAAGCGCGAACCGACTTCGAAACCGACAGGCTGGCAGCCGGGTTGGTCGGAGCAGCGGCGACCGGAGCGGCAACCAGAGCGGTGGCGGCGACAGCAGACAGGAACTTCATCATACTCATTCTCCCATGGCGAACGACCGCCAATACGCGGTGGTGTTCATCGTCCCGATAGCGCAAAAGCATAGCGGCGTAAATTTGTTCCCGCACTGCATCATTTTTTAGACAAAAGCGTGGAACAAATGTCGCAGTCGCTCTGACAGGCTCCATTGTTTCTACGGCTCAATGACTGAAAGCTATCTCGATCAGCGGCGGATCATCGCCGTTGCGAGCCCTGCGAAAATCAGCGCGCCGCCCCCCGCCCGCTGCGCCCAGGCCTGAGCCCGTGGCGATCGCAGCAAACCGCCCGCGCTTGATGCTGCCCAGGCATAACAGGAATCGGTCAGCGCCAAGGTGAGCACGAACGTCACCACCAGAATGCCAGCCTGGGGCCAATAGGCGCGATGCGGATCGATGAACTGCGGTGCGAAGGCGGCGAGGAACAGGATCGTCTTCGGATGGAAGGTGCCGACGCCCAGATTGCCCAGAAACGCCGCGCGTGGCGAGATCATGCGCGGGCGGATCGCCACGGCGTCGGCATGGCGTGCCCGCCACAGCCCCAAGGTCCCGACCGCGATGAGATAGGCCGCGCCCGCCCATTTGAGCAGTGCGAACAGAAAGGTCGAAGCCGCCAGGACCGCGCCCATACCCAGCAGGCTGGCGGTCGAGGCGGCCAGATTGCCGATCATCAGCCCACCGACCGAAGCAAAGGCGGTCCGCCGCCCCGACCCCATCGCATAGCCCAGGATCGCCGCGACGCCGGGGCCGGGGATCAGCCCGATAACGAGGGTCGCCGCGATGAAGGCGAGCCACAGGTCGGGGCGCATCAGCGCCCGCCGTCGCGCCGGGTCAGCGCCGCGACGCAACTCGCCCGGTCGATCGAGCTGCCATCGGGCTCCCGCGCATCCAGATAGGTCACGCGCGGCTCGGCCCCGTCCTTGGGATAGAGATAGGCGTCGAGGACGCAGAAGCGGCCCTGGAATTGCAGCTTGCGTGCGGTGCCTTCGCGGACATCGGCGTCTGGCGTGCCGAACAGCTTGGTCAGCCCGTCGGCGTCCTGGCCGATCACCCGCTCCAGTCCGACACTGGTATAGGGTACCGGGACCGGCGCCATGCCGCCGCGAACGGGGGCGGCCGTCTGCGGCACCGTACAGCCTGCCAGCACGATGAAGGGGAGCAAAGCCAGCGCAGGGGTACGGATCACGCCTGTCGTCTCCTGTGAAAGAAATGGGTCGCCATGCTCGCCCCCAGGACGGGGGCCAGCAGATTGAGCCCCGGAACCACGAACAGGGCGGCGGCGGCAAGCCCCAACAGGAAGCGTCCAGGCCCGGTCGCCTTGCGCCAGCGACGCATGGCGGCGCGGTCCATATGCCGCGCCGCGACCATATCGCCCAGGTCGCGGGACAACAGCCAGGCATTGGCCAGCAGGAATGCCGCCGCCGTGCCCACGCCCGTCACGAGCAACACGACATAGACGGGCAGGAGGATCAGGTTGATCGCGATGACCCTTGTGGCCGAGCCTAGACCCATGGCGATCCCTCGCGCGATGGGCACGGGGCGGGCGCTCGCCAGCGCTTGAGGGTAATGACGCGCTTCCACCGCCGCGACGATATCGTCGGCGAACACCCCCACGACCGCGATCGCGACGGCGCGGAAGGCCAGCCATAGCGCAAGGACCTCGATCACCACGGTCAGTGCCGTCGACCAGGTGCCCGCCTGTGCCACCGTCCATTGGGCCAGCGCCGCCCGGACACTCCACCACAGCACGACGCCCGCCGCCGCGAAGATCGCGAAGGTGACCGCCAGCGAGCGGATCAGAACCCGGCGGATCGCCGGATCGCCCAATTGGCCAAGCGACAGGAAAAAGGCACGGATCATGGGGCAGGGATGACGCGGGGCCAGCCGCAAAGTCAATCCACGGTGGCCGGGCGCGGCGACCTGGCGGGGCGGGCCGCTTGCGTAGGGGTAGCGCCCTGACTAGGGCGGCGGCATTACCCGCTTTTTTCCCGGAGTCCGTTTCTTGACCAACCCCACTTACGACGTGGTGGCGATCGGCAATGCGATCGTCGATATCCTCGCTTCGGCCGAGGATGATTTCATCGCCGAAAACGGCATGACCAAGGGTGCGATGCAGCTCGTCTTCTCACCCGAGGAGGCCGATGCGCTTTATGCCAAGATGGGTCCGGGCCGCGAGATTTCGGGCGGCTCGGCCGCCAACACGTTGGCGGGCATGGCCGCACTCGGCGGCAAGACCGCGTTCATTGGCCAGGTCGCCGACGATCAGCTGGGCCAGGTGTTCAGCCACGACATCCGCGCGGCGGGCGTTCGCTTCGACACGCCTGCCCGCCCCGGCCAGCCGACCACCGCACGCTGCATGATCTTCGTCAGCCCCGATGGCCAGCGGACGATGAACACCTTCCTCGGCGCCTCGCACTATCTGCCCGCCGAGGCGCTCGACCGCGCGCTCATCGCCGATGCGGCCTATCTGTATATCGAGGGCTATCTCTGGGATCCCGAAGAGCCGCGCGCCGCGATGCGCGCCGCGATCGAGGTCGCGCGTGAGGCTGGCCGCAAGATCGCCTTCACCGCCTCGGCCGAATTCGTGATCGACCGTCACCGCGCCGATTTCCACGCGTTGATCGATGGCGGCATGGTCGACGTGATCTTCGCCAACGAAGCCGAGATCGTCGCCCTTACCGAGGCGGCGGATGTCGAGGCCGCAATCGCCTCGCTGAAGGACAAGGTCGAGACGCTGGTCGTCACGCTTTCCGAAAAGGGCGCGCTGGCGCAGCGTGGTGACGAGCGGGTGACGGTGCCTGCGCATCCGGTCGACAAGGTCATCGACACCACGGGGGCGGGCGACCTGTTCGCCGCGGGCTTCCTTTATGGCCAGACGCACGGCCAGGACCTGAAGGCCTCGCTGACCCTGGGCGCGGCTTGCGCGGCCGAGATCATCAGCCATTTCGGTGCGCGCCCGCAGGTCGACCTGAAGACGCTGGCCGCCAGCCTGTAAGGTTGTTTCTCCCCGGCTCTGGCCGGGGAGAATGGCCCCAACGAAAAGGGCCGGAGGATCGCTCCTCCGGCCCTTTTTCGCGTCAGTCGAAGCCCGATCAGCGATCGATCGGCTTGGCGACCTCGGGCTGCATCGCAGGGTCGTCGACCACGTCGATGATGCCGCGCCCGACATGGCTGCGCTTGCGGCTGTAGAGGAAGTAGATCGCCAGGCCCACCGCGCCCCAGCCCGGCAGGACGAGGATCGCGACCAGCGGCAGCGAGAAATACAGATAGGCGCAACCGATCATCGCGGCGGGCGCGACGATAAACACGGCGGGTGTGCGGAACGGGCGCTTGCGGGTCGGATCGGTGCGACGTAGCACCATCACCGACAGCGCCACCATGAAGAAGGCGAACAGCGTGCCCGAGTTGGAATAGTCCGCCAGCTTGCCGACCGGCAGGAAGGCCGAGGCGATGGTCGCCGCAATGCCGGTCACGATCGTCACGACATGCGGCGTGCGATAGCGCGGATGCACCGAGGCCAGCTTTTCGGGCAGCAGGCCGTCACGCGCCATGGTGAAGAACACGCGGGTCTGGCCGAACATCATCATGAGGACGACCGAGGGCAGCGCCAGCGTGGCGGCCAGGCCGATCAGGTTGCCGATCTTTTCCCAGCCGATCGTGCGCAGGACATGTGCCAGCGCCTCACGCGAGCAGGACAGCGGCTCGGCCGCGCCGCTGGCGACGATCGCCTTGCACTGCGCGGCCAGTTCCGACGTGCCCGGCGACAGCACGACACCGGCGGCGTCGCGCACCGGCTGCGCGCCCAGCGGCGAGCCGATCGCACCCGCCGACACCAGCAGGTAGAAGACGGTGCAGAACAGCAGCGAGGCGATCAGGCCGATCGGCACGTTGCGTTGCGGGTTCTTGGTCTCCTCGGCCGCGGTCGACACCGCGTCGAAGCCGACATAGGCGAAGAAGATCGACGCGGCGGCCCCTGCCACGCCGGTCAGGCCGGTGGGCATGAAGGGTTCGAAATGCGCGCCATTCATCACCGGCACCGACAGCGCGATGAACAGGGTGAGGGCTGCGACCTTAATCGCGACCAGGATGGCGTTGACACGCGCGCTTTCGGTCGTGCCGACGACCAGCAACCATGTGACGAGCAGCGAGATGACGACGGCGGGCAAGTTGATGTAGCCGCCCGAGGAGGGGCCGTTGACCCATTCCATCGGTATGTCGATGCCCAGCAGATTGCGGATCTGCCCGACGACATAACCCGACCAGCCAACCGCGACGGCGGATGCGCCGACCGCATATTCCAGGATCAGCGCCCAGCCGACCATCCAGGCGAGCAACTCGCCCATGACCGCATAGGTATAGGTATAGGCCGACCCCGCGACCGGGACCATCGAGGCCAGCTCGGAATAGCACAGCGCGGCCACGGCGCAGACGAAGCCCGCCAGCACGAACGACAGCATCATGCCCGGCCCCGCCTTCTGCGCGGCTTCGGAGGTGAGAACGAAGATACCCGTGCCGATGACGGCGCCGATACCCAGCATGGTGAGCTGGAACGCGCCTAGCGATCGTTGCAGCCCCTTCTTCTCGGCGGTCGCCAAAATGGCGTCCAGAGGCTTAACGCGCCCGAAAATCATGAATGTCCAATCCCCCCGAGGGAAGGGCGGCCCGACATGGGACGCGCCCGGCGTTTGGTGAATGGTCCGGGAAGTTAGCTGCAATTTTATTACGCGCAATCCCTAAGGTGCGCGGGATGCGGTCGGGGGCTGTTTTAAAGCCCCTCTCCTGGCAGGGGCAAACAGGATTGTCGTCCGGTGGCGCGGTAAGCCCCTCCCGTAAACGGGAGGGGTTTGGGGAGGGCATGGGGTCTCACAGAGACCATGGCCCATGGCTTTCCCTCCCCCATCCCAGTTTCAGGTAAACGATGCCCCGCATGGTTTAGGCCATGCCGGGGGCATGACCGACCTGAAACTCGTTTACGGGAGGGGCGTGCCAGGTGGCTCGGTCAGCGTACCAGCATCGGGCCGAGCGGCTTGCCCGCCAGGATATGGACATGCAGATGCGGCACTTCCTGCCCGGCATCCGGCCCGATATTCGCCAGCAGCCGGTATCCCGGCTCGACCGCGCCCGCCTCGCGCGCGACATGGCCGACAGCGCGGACGAACCCCGCAATCTCCGCCGCGCTGGCCCGCGCCGAAAAATCGTCCCACGACACATAAGGGCCGCGCGGGATCACCAGGATATGGGTCGGCGCGTGTGGGGCGATGTCGTGAAAGGCGATCGCCCATTCATCTTCATACACACGGCTGGACGGGATTTCGTCGCGCAGGATCTTGGCGAAGATATTCTGGTCGTCATAGGGAAGGGTGGCGTCGATCGGCATCGTCGATACTCTCCGGTTAGATCAGCGCGGCCGCGCGGCCTTTTCCTCATGCCCCGACACGCCCTCACGGCGGGCCAGTTCGGCGCGGACATCGTCCAGCGTGTGGCCCGCATCGGCCAGCAGCACGATCAGGTGGAACATCAGGTCGGCGGCTTCCGACACGATCTTGTCGGGCTGGGCCATGGCGGCGATGACGGTCTCGACCGCTTCCTCGCCCAGCTTCTGCGCAATCTTGGGCCGCCCCTTGGCGAACAGGCTGGCAGCATAGGAGGTGGCGGCGTCGCCCGCATCCCGGCGCGCGCGGATCGTGGTTTCGAGGCGGTCGAACATGTCCATGGCGGCGTGGGTGGCGCGAGCGGGGCCGCGCGTCAATCCTTGCGATTGCGGCGGCGCATCAGGTGGCGGAGCAGCCAGATCGCGGCAATCGCAAAGACGAACAGGCCGATGTCGGACCATTCGGGGTGGCTGCGCGGCTGGGGCGGACCGTTGTGCGCGGTGGCGGTGGTCAGGATGGCGAGCGGCATGGCGGCGTTTTAGCAGCGTGTCGGGCGGTGGTCATCTGGGGGATTTTGGTTCACGCGAAGGCGCGAGGACGCGAAGATTTTTGGTTCGCGCGGAGGCGGAGGCGCGGAGGCTCTGGTTTTCGGGCCGGCGCTGGCCTGCATTTCGAGGCGGGTGAGTGTCTGCCGATCGACAGGGCGGATTGAGAGGCCTCTCAACCCCCGTTCAGCCTGAGCGAAGTCGAAGGCCAAGGGATAACCGCGCCGCTGGGCAGAGCACCAAGCGTACGCTTCGACTTCGCTCAGCGTGAACAGGGGGAGGGAATAGGTGGCGAGCGGAAGACATGCTCCAGCGCCGTGGAAAGCCCATCGCCAACCCTGTAACCAGACTCTCCGCGCCTCCGCGCGAACCAAAAATCTTCGCGGCTCCGCAGCTTCGCGCGAAAATCAGTGCGCCCGAACCGGCACTCCCGCCGCGGCGAGCGCCCGATGCGCATCGGCGATCGACGCATCGCCGAAGTGGAAGATTGACGCCGCCAGCACCGCCGAGGCGTGGCCGTCGCGCACCCCCGCGACCAGATCGTCCAGCCCCCCGACGCCGCCTGATGCCACCACCGGCACGCTGGTCCGGTCGGCGATGGTACGGATCAGGTCGAGGTCGTACCCGCCGCGCGTCCCGTCCCGGTCCATCGAGGTGACCAGCAATTCCCCCGCGCCCAGCTCGGCAAGGCGCAGGGCATGTTCGACCGCATCGATGCCGGTCGCGCGCCGCCCACCATGGGTGAACACCTCCCAGCCATCGGCCGTCCGCCGCGCATCGACGCTGGCGACGCAACACTGGCTGCCGAATCGCTCGGCGATGTCGGAGACGACTTCGGGGCGGCTGACGGCGGCGGAGTTGACCGCGACCTTGTCGGCACCCGCCAGCAGCAATGCGCGCGCATCCTCGGCGGTGCGCACGCCGCCGCCAACGGTCAGCGGCATGAAGCATACCGCCGCCGTCCGCCGCACCACGTCCAGGATCGTGCCGCGCGCCTCATGGCTGGCGGTGATGTCGAGGAAGCAGAGTTCATCCGCCCCGGCCGCGTCATAGGCGCGCGCCTGTTCGACCGGATCGCCCGCATCGATCAGGTCGACGAAGTTGACGCCCTTGACCACCCGGCCATTGGCGACGTCGAGGCAGGGGATGACGCGCGCGCGGACGGTCATGCGGCCGCCGCCACCGACAGCGCCGCCGCCAGATCGAGCCGCCCGTCATAGAGCGCCCGGCCGGTGATGACGCCCTCGACTCCGTCCTGATGATGGAGCGCCAGCATATGAATGTCGCCGATCCCGGCGACTCCGCCGCTGGCGATGACCGGGATGCGCACCGCGCGCGCCAGATCGACCGTCGCGGGCACGTTGCAGCCCTTGAGCAGCCCGTCGCGCCCCACATCGGTGAACAGCAGCGCGGCGACGCCCGCATCCTCGAACCGGCGCGCCAAATCCTCGACGGACACGGTCGACACATCGGCCCAGCCGCGCGTGGCGACCATGCCGTCCTTGGCATCGACCGCGACGACGATGCCGCCGGGATAGGCCTTGGCCATGTCACGCACGAAGACGGGATTCTCCAGCGCCGCGGTGCCGATCACGACGCGCGAGACGCCCAGGTCGAACCAGCGCTCGACATTCTCGGGCTTGCGAATGCCGCCGCCCAGCTGGACGTGGCCGGGAAAGGCTTTGACGATCGCTTGCACCGCTTCGCCGTTGACCGACTCGCCCGCAAAGGCGCCGTCGAGGTCGACGACATGGAGATGCTCCGCGCCCGCCTCGGCGAAGAGCATCGCCTGGTGCGTGGGGTCGTCGCCATAGACGGTGGCGCGGTCCATATCGCCCTCGGCCAGACGGACGACCTGGCCGCCCTTGAGGTCGATGGCGGGGAAGACGATGAGGCTCACGGATGCCACTCCAGGAAACGGGTAAGGAAGGAGAGGCCATAGCGCTGGCTCTTCTCAGGATGGAATTGCGCGCCGACCACCGTGTCGCGGCCGATCGCGGCGGTGACAGGACCGGCATGGTCGGTGGTCGCCAGCACATGCTCGCCGGTAAAGGCGTAGCTGTGCAGGAAATAGGCTTCGCCCGGCACGATCAGCGGATGCTCGCGCGTCGGGCGGACATCGTTCCAGCCCATATGCGGAACTTTCGCCGACGGATCACTTGGGATGAGTCGCGTCACGCGGCCGGGAATCCAGCCCAAGCCCCGATGCTCGCCCATCTCATCGCTGGCGTCAGCGAGCAGCTGCATACCCACGCAAATGCCTAGGAACGGCCGCGCACGGGTGAGGGCGGCGTCGCGTAACGCCTCCTCCAGCCCGTCGACGGCCCGCAAATTTGCCGCGCAGGCCCCAAACGCCCCGACGCCCGGCAATACGATCCGGTCGGCCTTCGCGATGATATCCGGGTCGGCGGTGATGATCACATCGCTCGCCCCCGCCGCGCGCAAAGCATTGTCGACCGAGTGGAGATTGCCCGATTCGATATCGATCAGCGCCAGCGTCACAACATGCCTTTGGTCGAGGGGATGGCGTCCGCCTTGCGCGGGTCGATCTCGACCGCCATGCGGAGCGCACGGGCCAGACCCTTGAAGATGCTCTCGGCGATGTGATGGTTGTTGTGGCCGTGCAGCAGCTCAACGTGGAGCGTGATGCCCGCCTCCTGCGCGAAGCTGTGGAACCAGTGCTCGATCATCTCGGTCTGGAGCGTGCCGAGCATCGGATTGGTGAACGGCACCTTCCATATCAGCCAGGGGCGGCCCGAAATGTCGAGCGCGGTGCGGGTCAGCACCTCGTCCATCGGCGACAGCGCCTCGCCATAGCGTCGGATGCCGCGCTTGTCGCCCAGTGCCTTGGCAAAGGCCTGTCCGATCGCCAGCGCGCTGTCCTCGGTCGTGTGGTGGCCGTCGATATGCAGGTCGCCCTCGACCTTGACCGACAGGTCGATCAGCGAATGGCGCGACAGCTGGTCGAGCATATGGTCGAGAAAGCCGATGCCGGTGGCGTTCTGATAGACGCCGGTGCCGTCGAGATTGACGGTGACGTCGATGACGGTTTCCGCGGTGGCGCGGTGGACGGTGGCGGTGCGCATGGCCTTCCCATAAACACCTATCCGTCCCATGCAATCTTGACCCGCGATCAAAGGCCGTTAGTCCATGGCGCATGACCGAAGGATTGCCCGACAGCCTCATCCCCTATGACGATATCGTGCAGGAAGCCCTGCGCGCCGTGGTGGGGCGTGTGCTCGGCCCGGTGGCGGAGACGGGGCATCTGCCCGGCACGCACCATTTCTACATCACGTTCAAGACGCAGGCGCCGGGTGTCGACATCCCGCAGCGGCTGGTCGAGCGATTCCCGGACGAGATGACCATCGTCCTGCAGAATCGCTTCTGGGACCTGACGGTCGATGAGAATCGCTTCTCGGTCGGCCTCAGCTTCAACCAGGTGCCCTCCAAGCTAGTGATTCCCTATTCGGCGATCACCCGCTTCCAGGACCCCGAAGTGCAGTTCGAGCTGGGCTTCCACGTCGCCGACGATCCCCAGAGCGATCCCGATCCGCACGGCTCAGCCGAAAATGACGAACCCGTCGCCAAGTCGGTCGAGGACGGCAGCAACGTCGTGGCCGTGGATTTCAAGCGGAAGAAGTAGGATTGGCGTAAATCCTCCCCTGCAAGGGGAGGTGGCAGGCCGAAGGCCTGACGGAGGGGGGCTTCCACACAGGATATTCCTTGCGGCACGCCCCCTCCACCACCGCTTCGCATGGTCCCCCTCCCCGTGCCGGGGAGGATCACTCCTCCCCGCGCAACGCTTTCAGGAAGAAGGCATATTGCCGCCGCATGGCATAAGCGACCGGCCCGGTGCTGCGTCCGGCGGTATGCTCGCCGCCGGGAATGACGAGCAGGTCGAAATCCTTGTCCGCCTTGATGAGCGCATCGACCACCTGAGTCGTGCTGGCGGGGTCGACGTTCGAATCCTGCTCGCCGACGACCAGCATCAGCTTGCCCTGGAGCTGGTGCGCATGGACCACGCCCGAGGCATCCAGATAGCTCTGGTCGACCGGATAGCCGAGCCACTGTTCGTTCCAGTCGATCTTGTCCATCCGGTTGTCGAAACACCCGGCATAGGCGACCCCGGCCTTGTAGAATTCGGGGTGGAAGAGCAGCGCATTGAGCGTGCTCTGTCCGCCCGCCGAGCCGCCATAGATACCGACGCGGGTGATATCGACGCCGGGGTCCTTGGCCGCCAGTGCCTTCATCCAGGCGATTCGGTCGGGAAAACCGCTATCTGCCAGATTCTTCCAGGCGACATCGTGAAAGGCTTTCGAACGGTTCGCCGTGCCCATGCCGTCGATCATCACGACGACGAAGCCCAGATCGGCGAGCTGCTGCATCCCCATGACCTTGTCGCCGCCGGAGAAGCCGCCGAACGGCCAGAAGGTCTTGGGCACGAAACTGTCGTGCGGTCCGGCGTAGATATTCTCGATGACGGGATAGCGTTTGGCGGGATCATAGTCGCGCGGACGGACGACCAGGCCGTAAATGTCGGTCTTGCCGTCGCGCCCCTTTGCGGTGAAGCGCTCGGGCGGGCGAAAGCCGGCGGCGGTCAGCGCGGTAATGTCGCCCTTGTCCAACGTCTGGATCAGGCTGCCGTCACGCGCGTCGTGGAGCTCCATCGTCTCGGGGCTGTCGGTGCGCGAGAAGACGTCGACATAGGTCGTCATGTCGGGGGAGAAGCGGACCTCGTGCGTCGCATTCTCCCGCGTCAGACGAGTCAGGTTGCGGCCGTCGAAATCCACCCGGAACCAGTGTTTGTAATAGGGGTCCTCACCGGGCACGAAGCCGCTGGCCGAGATCCAGATCTGGCGCTTTTCGTCATCGACCTTCGCAATGTCGCGGACCAGCCAGTTGCCCTTGGTGATCTGGCGGAGGGAGCGGCCGGTCGCGCCGTCAATTAGGTAGAGGTGTCGCCAGCCGTCCCGCTCGGATGCCCAAAGGATTTCGCGGCCCAGCCCCTTCACGTCATGGGACCAGATGCGGTCGCGGAAGACGAAGGTCTTCGCCGTCTCGGTGACGGCGGCGTGCGCGCGGCCGGTCTCGGCGTCGACCGCGATGATCTTGGTCTCGCCGAAACCGCGCTTCAGGTCATCAAAGGCGAAGCTCTTGCTGTCGGCGCGCCATTCGGGAGCGGACAGGGTATAGGCATTCGCGAACAGGCTCGGGTCGATCTCGGTGCGCTTCCCGTCCGAGACGCGGAACAGCACCGGCGCTTCCTCATCCACCGTGTCGCCCGGCTTGGGATAGAGTTGCTGGACGACCTCGGGTTGGACCTTGCCCGGCGGGGCGGCAAGGACGCGCGTGACCATGCGGGCATAGCCGGGGCGAACGCGCTGGAGCGCGATATGCTGGCCGTCCGGGCTCCAGGCGATGGTTTCGGGGTCGTAGAAATCGCCCGGCGTCCCGTCTTGGCTGCGCCAGACTTCCTTGCCGCCACCCGCCCCGCGAACGACCAGATTGTCGTCGAGGACCAGCGCCTCCAGCCTGCCGTCGGGCGATAGGCGGGGGTGGTTATCGGCGGGAACCCGCAGGTCGCGGACCACGCCGAAGCCACGCGGGCGGCCGGGATTCTCTCGCGGAACTATACGGCACGCCGGTTGCGCCAGGACGCAAGCGTAGGTGACGCCGTCCTCATAGCCGATGGTGAAGCGGATCGCGGAGCGGTCGGGCGTGTAATTGAAATGGTCGAAGGGCAGGCGGAGTGGTTCCACGGCCCTGCCCATCACTTTAGTCAACGCAGGCGCGAGCGCGACGGCGTCGAAGGCGGGGGCCTTGGCGCGAGTCGCGGCGTCGACATCGACAAAGGCGAAACCGCCCGCCACCGTCTTGCGATAATGGAAATGCCGTCCGTCGGCATCCCATTCGGCCGGAGAGGCAATGTCGCGGGTCAGCCATTGCCATTGCTCGCGAAGCGCCAGCGACTTGGCGATCCGGTCGGGTACAGTCTGCGCCGCGACCGGCGTGGTGGTCAGCAACAGGGCAAGGGTGAATAGTCGCTTCAACGCGCCGCTCCGATGGTGAAGCTATAGGTCAGCGGCTGGAGCGCGATGCGGTAAGGCATGTGCGCGCGGCCATCGAGGTTCCAGCCGGTATCGCCGCCCACCCCGGCCTGCGCGGCGTCGATCAGCAGCGTGCCGTCGCCATGCGGGTGGATGTCCGAGCTGTGCGCCTGCGCGGGCGGCTTCATCGCCAGGTCGCTGTACGGGAAGGGCAGGGCGTTGACCGACAGGGGTTGCGCGCCCGTCACACGAAGACCCGTGCCGGTGCCGGTCAGCTGGATCCAGCGGACATCGGTCTTGTTGCCGCTCTCCTGCGGCCGGGCATAGTCGTGATACTGGTCGGCCAGCTTGCCGTCCCAGCGGGCGATCACCGCGCCGGTCTTGCGGTCGGCATAGCTTTCCCAGGGACCGCGCCCGAACCAGGTCACTTGGGTGAACTGCTGCCCCGGCGTCGCGAAGGCGAGGCCGATGCGCAGCGGATCGGGCAGTGTCATGCGTAGCGGCGTAAAGCGCACGGTCGCGGTTGCCGCGCCGTCCGGGGCCATGGTCCACCGGGTCTGCATCTTTACCGAACCCACGCCCATGTCGTGATCGACGACAATGGCGTTGCCCTGTTGTCGGATCGCGTCGAGGCGACGATGGTCGGAAAAGGTCTGCCACACCGCATGGCTCTTGGGCACGCCCGCGCCGACGTCATTGTCGGTCGGCGCGCGGGTGAAGTTGGGCGCGCCACCGGTCAGCAGCGTCTTGCCGTCACGGGCATAGCGGCGGACGAGGCCGGTCGTCCGATCGATCTCCAGCACGGCGTTCCCGGCCTTCAGCGTCATCGCATCGGCGCTTTCCTCCGGCGCGACTGATCCGGCCGGGGCAGCGGCGAAGGCGGGGGCGGACAGCGCGAACTGCTCCCAGCCGACGACATGCCCCGCCGGCAGCGGCGGGATCGCGCCCGCCCTGGTCCGCGCGCGCAGGATCAGCGAGCGCTCGGCCGTAGCATCCTTGGCCGGGGGCAGGGTGAGGGACAACGGCGCAGTCTGCCCGGCCGCGACCGAGGGCGCCGCGATGCTACCGCGCGCGGTTTCGACGCCATTCTCCAGCACGGTCCAGTCCAGCGTGAAGCGTGACAGGTCGATATGGTCGTGGCGGTTGACCACCTGCCAGCCGCCGCCCTCATGGGTGAAGGCGATCGGCGACTGGACGTGCGCCATCTCATAATATTCGGGATCAGGGGTGCGGTCGGACTGGATCACGCCGTCGCCGACCGGGCTGTCATCGCCGTGCAGCCCGGCATCCTTGGGATCGGGATCATAGTCGAGGCCCTGCCCCCAATAGGGGCGACCCTGCTTGTCCTTCAGGATCATCGTCTGGTCGACCCAGTCCCAGACGAAGCCGCCCTGCAATTTCGGATATTTGCGGAAGGTATCCCAATAGCCCTGAAAGTCGCCCAGGCTGTTGCCCATCGCATGGGCATATTCGCACAGGATCAGCGGCTGGGTGAATTCGGGGCGCTGGGCGTAATCGGCCAGCTTTTCGACATCGTCATACATGGGCGCGAAGATATCGACGTACAAATTGGTCGGGTGCCGCCAGCCGCTCATGCTATAGCCCAGGAAGTTGATCAGCCGGGTCTTGTCATGCGCGCGGACCCATTTCGCCGCCGCCTCGAAATTCGGCCCGACACCGCTTTCATTGCCCAGCGACCAGAAGATGATCGAGGGGTGGTTGCGGTCGCGCTCGACCATGCGCTGCACCCGGTCGAGATGCGCGGCGGCCCATTCGGGCTTGTGGCCGAGATTGAGGGTCGGATCGCCCTTTTCCTGGGTGAGGCTTAAATAGCCGTGACTTTCGATATTGGCCTCGTCCATCACGTACAGGCCGTACTCGTCGGCCAGGTCGTACCAGCGCGGATCATTGGGATAGTGCGAGGTGCGGACCGCATTGATATTGGCGGCCTTCATTAGCTCGATGTCCTTGCGCATCGTTTCCTCGGACACGATGCGGAAGCTGTGCGGGTCATGCTCGTGCCGGTTGACGCCGCGGATCATGATGCGCTTGCCGTTCACCCGCACCTCGCCGCCCGCCACCTCGACGGTGCGGAAGCCGATACGGCGGCTGGTCGCCTCGATCACCTTGCCCTTCGAATCGAGCAGTTCGACCAACAGCGTGTAGAGCCTGGGATCCTCGGCGCTCCAGCTCTTTACGGCCGGAACCTCGGCCGTGATCGTCGCGCTGGTGCCGGTCGGCGTGGCGGTGCGGGTCAAGACCACCCTCTTGCCGTCGAGCAGCGTCGCGCGCACGACTATAGCCTGTGCCGCGCCCGCCAGGTCGACCTCAGCCGACAGCGTGCCGTCGCGATAGTCATGGGTCAATCCGGCATCGATGGCGAGGTCGCGGATATGCGTCTGCGGTGCAGCATAAAGGGTGATCGACCGCTCGATCCCGTTGACCCGCCAGAAATCCTGATCCTCGAGATAGCTGCCGTCCGAATGACGATAGAGTTCGATCGCGATGACGTTCTTACCGGGCTTGGCGGCGCGGCTGATGTCGAATTCGGTGGGGAGCTTGGAGTCCTCGGAATAGCCGATCTTCTGGCCGTTGACCCACAGATAATAGGCAGCGCCCGCCGCCCCGACGTTCAGGAGCAGACGCCGCCCGGCAAAACGGGCAGGAACGGTGAAATCGCGGCGGTACGAAGCGACCTCGTTCAGCCGGTGCTCGATAAAGGGCGCATTGCGAGGGAAAGGATAGCCGCTGCCGACAAAGACAGGGCGGCTGAGCCCCTGCGCCTGCAGGATGCCGGGAACCTTCACCTCCGTCCATGTCGATACGTCGCGGGCGGGGTCCTCGAAGCCGATCGGTCGCGCCTCGGGATTGGGCGACATATGCACCTTCCACATCCCGTCGAGCGAGAGGTGATAGCGCGACTTGGCGACATCGCCCGCCAGTGCGGCGGCGCGCGTTTCGAACCCGGCGAAGGTGGAATGCATCGGCTCCGCGCCGATATGACTGACCGCCGGATTTTCCCAGCCGGGGCGGTCTGCCGTCTCGGCCGCCGTCTGCGCCAGGGCTTGTCCTGCGATCAGCGCGGACAGGCCAGCGCATATCAACGGCCGGTTGCTCGCCATATCTGTCATCCTCTTTCGCTTTACAGAGCAGCGTAGATTATACGGAATACAGTTTAAAGAGGCCGTGTCGGCAAAAGGTTGAATATTATGATATAAAGTCACATATGGGTGCGTGGGGGGTCAGGGATAAGGTAATGACGAATGATCGACAGCAACACGGCCAAAGCGGAGGCTATCGGCGTCGCACCGCCCCCTGCGATGCGCGAATGGCGGCTCGATGGGCTCGCCATCTCCGCCTCGATGTTGTGCCTGATTCATTGTCTGGTCCTGCCCGTTGCGATCGCTTTTCTGCCCGCGCTGGTCGCCTGGGCCGATGGTGGCGAGCTGTTCCACATCGTCATGCTCGCCATCGCCGTTCCGCTGAGTGGTGGGACGCTGATCGCGGGATGGCGGCGGCATGGAGCGGTCGCGCCAGTCGCAATCGGAGCGGTCGGGCTGGCGCTGCTCATGGCCGGATTGGGCTATGAGGGGCGAGCGCTGGGCACCGGCCTGACCGTGGCGGGCGGCCTCGTCCTCGCGCTGGCGCATGTCCGTAACGTCCAGGCACGCCATATGGCGAATCTCGCTGCCTGGTGAATCGAGGCTTTTTCCACCCCCCGCCCTTGACCCGGACAGGCCGTTTCGCGCAGTCGCGAGGTTCGAGATATCCCGAAAAGAGGGGCGGAGACAGGAATGGCCGAGGCTGAGGATCGGATCGTTGCAGGAGTCGAGTTGGGCGGTACGAAATCGATTGTATTGATCGGTCGGGGACGCGACATCCTGGTGTCCGAACGTCTGCCGACGACGAGTCCGGCCGTGACCCTCGCCGCGCTGCGCCAGCGACTGGCCGAGTGGCGTGAGCAATATAAGCCCGAGGCGCTGGGCATCGGTAGCTTCGGCCCCATTGCGCTCGACAAGACGGGCCTGGACTATGGCCATATGCTCGCCACCCCCAAGCCCGGCTGGGCGGGGGCCGACGTGGCGGGCGCGCTGGCCGAGGGCTTTGGCGAGCGGGTCGCGATCCATACCGACGTGACCGGCGCGGCGCTGGCCGAGGGGCAGTGGGGCGCAGCGCGCGGCCTGTCCGATCATGTCTATGTCACGGTCGGCACCGGCGTCGGCATGGGTATCATCGTCAACGGCCAGCCGGTGTCGGGCGGGATGCACCCCGAGGCGGGCCATGTCCGCGTCCGCCGCGTGGCGGGCGACGATTTCGCGGGTGCCTGCCCGTTCCATGGCGATTGTCTGGAAGGGCTGGTCGCGGGGCCGGGCATCGCGGCGCGCGTCGGCCGTCCGGCGCAGGAGCTGGCGCAGGACGATCCTGCCTGGACCTTCGTCGCGGATGCGCTGGCCGAGAGCTTTGCCGGGTTGTTCCTGACGTTGGCGTGCGGGCGCATCGTGATCGGCGGCGGCGTGGGTGTGGGTCAGCCGCAGCTGCTCGACATGGTGCGTGCCGCGACGGTCGAGAAGCTGTCGGGCTATCTGCCCTTCGTCAACGCAGCCGAGATCGCGAACCGGATCGTCCATGCGCAGCTGGGCGACCAGGCCGGGCCGCTCGGCACGCTGGCGCTCGCACGGACGGTGCTGGACTGACGACCATTCTATTCCTCCCCTGTAAGGGGAGGTGGCAGGCGTAGCTTGACGGAGGGGTGCCGCCCTCTCGATAGCGGGACACCCCTCCACCAGCGTCGCTGGTCCCCCTCCCTTGCAGGGGAGGAATGCTAAAAAGCGCTGTCCTACAGCGAACCGATATGGTTCCTCCTGTCCCGTAACAGGGGGAGAGCATCATGGGGCAGGGGGACGAGCTACGCGTCGATGCGCTGATCGCGCAGGTCATCGCGCGCGAGGGGAATTATAGCGACCATCCCGCCGATCGCGGCGGCGCGACCCGGTTCGGGATCACCGAGGCGGTGGCGCGCGCCGATGGCTATGCGGGGCCGATGCGCCGCCTGCCGCTGGCCCGGGCAGAGGCCATCTATCGCCAGCTCTACTGGACCGCGCCCGGCCTCGACCGGCTGGCGGCCCGCGCGCCAAGGCTGGCGGAGGAGCTGTTCGACACCGGCGTCAATATGGGGCCGAACGTCGCGAGCGCCTTTTTGCAACGTGCGCTTAACGCGCTCAATCGCGGGGCTCGCGACTATCCCGATCTTGCGGTGGACGGGCGGATCGGCGCGGCGACGCTGGCCGCGCTCGACGCCTTCCTGCGCCACCGGGGTGCCGCAGGGGAGGTCGTGCTGCTCAAGGCGATCGAGGCGCTTCAAGGCGAACGCTATCTCGCCTTGGCCGAGCATCGCCCCGCCAATGAGGCGTTCCTGTATGGCTGGCTTGCGGACCGGCTGTCATGAGCGGCGAGGATAGCGCGGATGCCTGGACCCGCCGGGCGCGACCGACCTTTCTCTACGTCATGTATGCCCTGCTGCTGTGGAGCATTCCCATGGGGCTGCTCGCAGGGCTTCGGCCGGCCATGGCGGCGGCGATGGTGCGCGGCATGGCGCAATATCTTGCCGCTATCCCGGAGCCGCTCTACGCGCTCTTCGGCACGGGCTATCTGGGCTATACGGTCGCGCGCGAATGGGGAAAACGGCGTCAGTAGAATTGCTTGAGCGTCAGCACCCGATCCTGTCCGTCGCAGGTCCGCAAGGCCACGACCGTTCCCGGCCTGCCCACCGTCCAGCGGGCGAGCGGACTGTCGACATAGTCGCGCGGGATCGGCTGCCCGTCGATGGCGCAGATCGTGTCGCCCTCGCGCCAGCCGCTCGCCGCCGCCGGGCCGCCGCGCATGACGTGCAGCACGCGCAGCCGGTCGCCGGCCACGCCCATCAACAGCCCGGCGGTCGATCGTTGGGCGGGGCTATCGGCATGGGGGCCGGGCTTCAGGATCATCCGCCCCGCGCCGGGGTCGAGCAGCACGCGGTAGCGTTGCAGGAAGCCCGAACCGATCCGCCCGGCCGCGCCCACCGACTCGCTGAAGCCCTGGGGCGGCTCGATGCGGACCTCCACCTCATGCGCGGTCAGATTGCCCAGCCGCACGCTCGGCGCGATCGCCAGCTCGTTGACCGTCGGCCCCGCCAGCCCGAAGCCGATCGCGGTGGTGGTCGGCAGCGTGGTCAGTCGGGCCGCGCGCCAGCCCGCCTGGGTGACGGTCAGTGCGGAGCCGTCGCCGGTATCGACGATGATCGGTGACAGCTTGGCCGCGCCCAGCCCGACCATGCTTTCATAGACCCGCCGCTCGGCCGAGACGGTCAGCGGCGCGGTGGCGCCGGTAAAGGGCATCCGCCCCGACGGGATCAGGCGAAATCGCTTGGCGGCATAATCGATATCGAGCGCGTGCGGGGCGAGCAGATCGCGTCCGACCAGGAGGTCGACCGGCGTCGCTTCCCCCGTCGCCAGGGCGGGCAGCGGTGCAACCACGACCCCGCCGCCCTTGCGGGTCAACCCGCCGAGCGACAAAGCGCGCGTCGGCATCCACCCGATCGCCACCGCCCCGCCGATCGCGCTGGCCTGCCCGCCGGGCCGCACCTTGGCCTTGGCGGCGACGGGTGAGCTTTGCGAGAGCAGCGTGAAGCTGACCCCGGTGTCGAGGATTGCGCTCACCTTTTGCCCGTCGATGGTCATGGCAAAGCGGATCTGGTTGCCCGGTGTCAGCTGGAACGGAATCCAGCGCGCTTCCGCATCGGGGGAGAGGGTCGAGACCCCTGGATCGCGCGCGGCGGCGGCGACGACATCCTCCTGCACCGGCGCCGCCTTGGGCTCGCGGGGGGGCGACGGGACCATCATCGCGGCGGTCAGCAACAAGGGAATGGGGGCGAAATAGAGCAGCGGACGCATCACACCCCAACGCCTAGCCCAATGGGAAGCTGCGCGCGAGGTGATGACGGTGATCTCTCGTAAAGCGAGTGCTCATTTGATTAGCCCGTTTTTGGGCTAATGTTGAAATTAGCCCATTTTTGGGTTAAAGGAAGAATTAGCCCGTTTTCGGGTGAACGATATGGGGTGAAAATACGGCCGATGTCTTGTCACGCCGTTCTGATGGGCGATCTGGTCGATAGCGAGGGCTATGCCGATCCCGAACAGCTTCACGCTGCGTTCAATGCGGCGATCGAGCGGCAGAATGCGGCCCTTGCCGCCGATATGATGTCGCCGTTGACCATCACGCTGGGGGATGAGTTTCAGGGGCTGCTGACGTCGCTGGTCGCCGCCGCATGGACGGCGCGGCAGATTCGTTTCGACCTGCTGCGCCAGGACATCGATTGCCGGTTCGTCATCGGCTTGGTCGACCTGAAGACCCCGATCAACGCCGAACGCGCCTGGAACATGATGGGGCCGGGCTTTGCCGCCGCGCGCGAACGGCTGGGCGAGAAACGTGCGCCTAGTCGCTATCGCTTTTCCCTGTCCCAGGATCCGCTTCTGGAAACCATGCTCGAGGCCATCGGCGCGAGCCTAACCGCGATCGAGCGCGGTTGGTCGAAGGCGCAGCGGGAGGACATCATCCACCTGCTGGACGGGGCCTCGGTCGCCGATGTGGCCAGCGCGCGCGGCGTCGGCGTTCAGAATGTTTACAAGGTACGGAGCGCGGGCGACTATGATCTCTACACGACGCAATGGGATGCGGTGCGAGCGGCGCTGATCGAACTCGACACGCGCCATGACCTGCCGGGGGCCGATACATGGTGCACATATTCCTTTACACCGGCGTAGCGCTGATCGCGCTGATCTGGCTGGGCAATGAATTATGCCGGGGTATTTTCAGCCTGACCGGGCTGAAGGATTCGATCGCGCATCTGCCGACTCCGGTCCATAGCGCGGGGCGCTGGATCGGAGCCTTCGAACGGCTGATCCTGGCGGTCGGGATCATTGCGCATAGCTGGGAAATCCTGGCCGCCGTCATCGCGCTCAAGACGGTGGCGCGGTTCAAAGACATGGATGAGCGCGCCTTTGCCGAATATTTCCTCGTCGGCTCGCTGTTCAGCATCTTCTGGACGATGCTCGTGACCAGCGCCTGGCTGGCCTATGACCATAAGGTCGGCGGCGACGTTCGGAAGCACGCCGACCAATGGATGGGGATCGAGGCCAGGAAGGACTGATCCCCTACAGGCACGCCTCCAGCAGCGCCTTGTCGAAACCGAACTGTTTGGCCTTGTCGAGGGTATAGGGGCGCAGGCCCGCCGAGCGATATTCGCCGATGATCTTGCCGTCGGTGCCTTCGTCCAGATACTCGAAGGCGAACAGCTCCTGCGTCACGATCACCGGGCCTTCCATGCCGATCACCTCGGTGATGTTGGTCACGCGGCGGCTGCCGTCGCGCAGGCGCTTGACCTGGACGACCATGTCGACCGAGTCGGCGATCTGGCGGCTGATCGCTTCCTTGGGCACCTTGATGTCGGACATCATCACCATATTCTCCATGCGGGCCAGTGCCTCGCGCGGGGAATTGGAGTGGAGCGTGCACATCGACCCGTCATGGCCGGTGTTCATCGCGGCCAGCAGGTCGAAACACTCCGACCCGCGGATTTCGCCCAGGATGATCCGGTCGGGCCGCATACGCAGCGCGTTCTTCACGAGGTCGCGGATGCTGATCTCGCCTTGGCCTTCGAGGTTGGCGGGGCGGGTTTCCAGCGGCAGCCAGTGCGGCTGTTGCAGCCGAAGTTCGGCCGCATCCTCGATGGTCAGCACGCGCTCGCCCGGGTCGATCATCTTGGACAGCGCATTCAGCATCGTCGTCTTGCCCGAGCCGGTGCCGCCCGAGATCACGATGTTGAACCGCGACGCGCCCGCGATCTTGAGCAGCGTCGCCATGTCCTGGCTCATCGATCCGCCGTTCGCCATCATGTCGAGCGTGATCGGCTTGGCGGAGAATTTGCGGATCGAGATGGCGGTGCCGCGCAAGCTCAGCGGCGGTACGATCACGTTGACGCGGCTGCCGTCCTTCAGGCGGGCATCGGCCAGCGGCGTGGTCTGGTCGACGCGTCGGCCCACCGAGTTGACGATGCGCTGCGCGACCTGGAACAGATGCTCCTCGTCGCGGAAGCGGATATTCGCCAGCTCCAGCTTGCCCTTGCGCTCGACATAGGTCTGCTCGGGGCCATTGACCATGATGTCGGTGATATCGGTGTCGGCCAGCAGTTCCTCGAGCGGCCCGAGCCCCAGCAGCTCGTCGACCAGCACCTTTTCCAGCGCGAACTGTTCGCGCCGGTTGAGCGTCAGCTTCAGCTCGGCCAGCACCTCGCCGATGATCGGACGGAATTCCTCGGCCAGCTCGTCCTTGCCCAGCGTCGCGGCGGCTTCCGGGTCGACTCGTTCGAGCAGGCGGGGGAGGACCTGTTCCTTGATCCGGTGGATCGACGCCTCGAAGCCTTCGCCGCGCGCCGGGGTCGGATCGACCGAAGCAGCCTGGCGTTCAGCCAGTCGCTGCATCGCATCGGCGGCGGTGCCGGGCGCGGCGATCGCGCCTTCCAACGCATTCAGCGGCGGGAATTGCGAGCCACCGCCGGGGGCGGGCGAATCGGAGTCGGGGCGGGTGATGGGGCCGGGGCCGTGCATCGGGCGCGCGACGCCAAAGGCCGGGCGGCCTCCGCCCGCGCTTCCCAAACCCTGACGGCGACCGAACGCACTCATCGCGACATTCCCCATGGCATTCGACCATTCCCTAAATGCCAAGATTTACCATATGCCTAACCGATCCCGGTTGCAGGCGATGGAAAGGGCGGGATATGGCCCTGTCCCGATGCTCAGCCGGTTCGTCCTTGCCGTCCTCCTGACCCTGGTCGGACTGTCGCCCGCGCTGGCCGGGGCGGACGATATCGCCGCGACCGCGCGCGGGGTGGTGCGGGTCGTCACCATCGCCATGGTCGACGACCAGGTGGCGGGGTTCGGCCATGGCTCGGGCTTCGCGGTCGCGCCCAACCGCATCGTCACCAACGCGCATGTCGTCGAACTGGCCGAGCGCTATCCCGACAATGTCGTGATCGGCGTCGTGCCGTCGGAGGGCAGCAAATCCTATCAGGGCCGGGTCATCGCCTATGACGCGCGCCGCGACCTGGCGCTGATCGAGGTGAGCGAGGCGAAGCTGCCCCCCGTCGCGCTGTTCACCGGCCCGGTGACCGAGGGGGATCAGGTCATCGCGCTGGGCTATCCGGGCAATGTCGACCTCGCGACGGCGCAGTCGGCGGCGGACTATATCCGCCCGCTCTCGCCCGTCCGGTCGCAGGGCGTCGCCTCGGGCCGCCGCGCGCTGACGGGCATCGAGGTGCTGCTCCACACTGCCAGCATCGCGCGGGGCAATTCGGGCGGGCCGCTGCTCGATCCGTGCGGGCGGGTGATCGGGGTCAATTCGGCGCTGACCCGCGCCGATGACGGCGATTCGACCTTCGGCTTCGCGATCGCCGATACCGAGCTGATGGCGTTCCTGCGCGAGGCAAAGCAGCCCTATGCTTCGGTCGGCGTGCCCTGCACCTCGATCGAGGAGCGGCTGCGCGAGGATAGCGCGGCGGATGCGCGCGCCATCGCCGATGCCGCCGCCGCCAAGCGCGAGGCCGCCAATGTCGCCGCCCTGCGTCGCGAAGAAGCGCTGAACGCCGCGCGGGAGCAGGCGGAGCGGCTGCGCGAGAATGTGATGGCGGTCGCCGCGCTGCTGCTTGTCGGCGGCGCGCTGGCGGTCGGCGCGGCCGGGCTGCTCGAATCGCGCGGATCGCGACGGGCGGCGATCTGGACCGTGTCGGCGGGCGGGGCCGCGATCGTCGCGGCGGTGGTCGTCTTCCTGCTGCGCCCCTCGGCCGAGATTCGGTTGCCGCGCGAGACGCTGGCTACGGCCATGGGGGCGACGACCCCCGGCGTCAGCGCACCCGGCACGGCGATCGGCCCGATGATCTGCACCCTGATCCCTGATCGCAGCCGGATCACCGTCTCATCCACCGCCGAGACGCGGCTGGACTGGGGCGCCAATGGCTGTGCCGATGGCCGCGTCCAGTATCTGGAGGGCGAGGGGGGCTGGCAACGGATCATCGTGCCCGAGGAGGAGCCGACCGTGACCGTCGCCCGCTTTGATCCGGTCACGCGCACCTATACCCAGACCCGCTACATGCTGCCCGCCGCGACGATGGACGCGATCCGCAAGCTGCATCAGCCGAGCACGCCGACGGCCTGCGTGAAGACCGACAAGGCGCTGCAGAATCTGGAGGGCGAGCAGGCCCAGATCCGCCAGCAGCTGCCGCCGCTGCCCAATGAGAAGCTGGTCTATAGCTGCCGTTCGGGCCGCTGATCGCCAAGAAGGCCGTGGGGGCTTGCGTCCCCGCCATCGTTTCGACGACATAGCCAGCCTGACTGATGCGGCTTGGGAGGGCCGGAGATGACCAAGGGGGGAAGACGCGCCCGTCGCTGGATGGCGGCCGCGATGATGGCATGTGCAGGCTGGCTGGCGGCGGCACCAGCTCAGGCGGAATGGCGCGAGGCCCGGGCGAAGCATTTTGTCCTCTATGGCAACATGTCCGAGGACGCGATCCGCACCATGGCGACGCGCCTCGAACAGTTCGACGGCGCGATCCGCTATCTCTATCACAAGCCCGAGGTCGACGGGCAGGAGAGCAACCCCGTCACAGTCTATGTCCTGCCGACCGTGGCGGCGGTGCGGCGCCTCTATGGCAAGGGCGGGGACCATATTGCGGGTTTTTATGACGGCCGCGTCTCCGGCTCGGTGGCGTTCACGCCGATGCGGGGCGAGGATGAAGGCCCCAATGCGCTTCAGCCGCAACAGGTGCTGTTCCACGAATATGCCCATCATTTCCTGCTCGGCAATTTTCAGATCGCCTATCCCGCCTGGTATTCCGAAGGGGCGGCCGAGTTCGTCGGCACCGCGCGGTTCGAGCGCGAAGGGATCATGCTCGGCGTCGCCGCCCAGCACCGCGCCTATGGTCTGCTCGATGCGGCCAAGCTGCCGATCGAGACACTGTTCGATTCGTCGCGGCGCAAGCTGAGCGATATGGAGATCGAACAGGTCTATGGCCGGGGTTGGCTGCTGACCCATTATCTGATGTTCGATGCGACGCGGGTGGCGAATTTCAATCGCTATCTGACCTTGCTCAATGAGGGCAAACCCAGCATCGAGGCGGGTAACGAAGCGTTCGGATCGTTGAAACAGCTCGACCGCGAACTGGGGCGCTATCTGGGTCAGAGCAAGATTCCCGGCCTTTTGGTCCGGTTCGACCGGCTGCCCAAGGTCGAGGTGTCGGTGCGGGTGCTAAGCCCGGGCGAACAGGCGATGATCCCGTTCCGGATGCAGTCGGATCGCGGCGTCGACCGCAAGACGGCGGGCGAGGTCTATGCCCGCGCCTCGGCCGCAGCGGCGGCCTATCCGCAGGACGCGGTCGCGCAAGGCTGGTTCGCCGAAATGGCCTATGACGCGGGACAGGATCAGGCGGCCGAGGCGGCGGTTGACCGGGCGCTGGCGGTGAAACCCGATCTGCAGCAGGCCCTGCTTTACAAGGGCATGCTCCATCTGCGTCGCGTCGCCGGCGACAAGAGCAAGGATCCAGCGCGCTGGGCCGAGGCACGCAGCTGGATCGTTCGCGCCAACCGCGCCGATCCGAATGCCGCCGAGCCGCTTGCGGTCTTTTACAGCAGCTTCCGTCTGGCGGACGAGCGTCCTCGCGAATCGGCGGTGAAGGGGCTGGAGCGTGCCTTCGAGCTGGTGCCGCAGGACAAGGGGCTGCGCTTCATGCTGGCGAGCCAGCAGATTTCGGCTGGTCAGATCGATCAGGCCAAACGCACGCTCCGCCCGCTCGCTTATGATCCGCACATGCCGCCCGACAATCCGGCGGCGGCGCTGCTGGCGCTGCTCGACAGCGGCAATCAGGACGCGGTGAAGGCGGCGCTGGCGGCCGCGTCGGCGGGCGAAAAGAAGGACTAGCGTCTGGTCAGCCCGCGTCCAGCAGTGCCCGCGACACCGCCTCGATAAAGGAGAGCCGCCGTGCGGGTTCGGTGAGTAGCGGGTCGGGGGCTTCGGTGGCGGTGACGATCCGGGCGATGCGGTCGCGTGTGGGCGTGTCCGCTGGGCGAAGCTCGGCGGCGGGCAGAGACTGGCTCAGCGCTCGTTCGTCATCCTCGAACGCGACCCGCGCGAGGCCCCGTTCGGTCATGGCCACCAAAAGAGGCCCCATCGACGAGGGGGTGACGGTCCAGACAATGCTGACCCCCTCGCCGCCGCGTCGCCATTGTCCCGGCGCCATGCCCAGCCGTTGGTCGCTATCCGCATAGAAGCGGCTGGGCGCGGCATAGCCCGCCTCATAGAGCGCGGCGGTGACGCTCGGTTCGGCGGCCAGCGCCTGCGTCGCGCGGGCGGTGCGGCGGGCTCGCGCATAGGCGGCGGGCGTCACCCCGGTCGCGCGCTTGAACAGCCGGTGGAAATGATGCGGGGCATAGCCGACCTGCGCCGCCAACCTGTCGAGCGGGGGCGGGGCCTCGGCCGCGTCGATCGCGGCGATGGCGGCCGCCACCGCCTGCCGGTCGCGGGCCACGGCATCGGGCAGGCAGCGCAGGCAGGCGCGAAACCCGGCCGCCCGCGCCGCCTGCGGGCTGTCCAGGAAGCGGACATGTTCGCGCCGGGGCCGCCGGGCCGCGCAACTGGGTCGACAATAGATGCCGGTCGTCCTGACCGCGACGACGAACCGGCCATCGGCAGAGCGGTTGCGAGCGTGAAACGCCTCCCAGGCGGCGTCCTCGTCAATGGCGTGCAGGGCAGGGGCGGGCGCGATGTCGATCATGACGACGGTTCTGGCAAAATCCATTGTGGCTTTCATCCCACGGCTTGCGGCCAAAGCCGTTACTTTGGCGTCACTGACCTGTCACAAGATGCGCCGTGCAGCTTGCATCAAAAGGTTCCCGATGCTAACCGCCCGCCAACCCATCGGAGGCGCGTTTTTCGCGCCCCGTTCCCCATGGGGCCAACCCGTTCGTTGTTCGAGGAATTCGCATCCGTGGAGATGTCCGGCGGTACTATAAGCGGCACAGGCGGCATCCAGGCGAGCCTGGGTGGTCGTTATGCGCTCGCGCTTTTTGAAACGGCCGAACAGAGCCGTTCGATCGACACGATCGAGGCGAGCCTCGTGACCCTTCGCGATGCGCTGGCCGCCGACAAGGATCTGGTCGCGCTGACCAAGAGCCCGGTCGTGGCGCGTGGCCAGGCGGTCAAGGCGATCCTGGCGGTCGCCGACACGCTGGGCCTGGACGGGGTGACCAAGAATTTCCTCGGCGTTCTCGCCGAGAATCGGCGCCTCTCGGCGCTGCCGCAGATCATCCGTGCCTTTCGCCAGCTGGCCAGCCGCCATCGCGGCGAGGTCGCGGCCGAGGTGACGAGCGCCCACCCGCTGACCGAGACCCAGGTCGCCGAGCTGAAGCAGCAGCTGCGCACCCGCGTCGGCCGCGAGGTTTCGGTCGACCTGTCGGTCGATCCCGACCTGCTCGGCGGGCTTGTCGTCCGCATCGGTTCCCAGATGATCGATAGCTCGATCCGCACCCGTTTGAATGCGCTCGCCAGCGCGATGAAAGGCTGACGTTCCCATGGATATCCGCGCCGCAGAAATCTCCAAGGTCATCAAGGACCAGATCGCCAATTTCGGCACCGAGGCCCAGGTCAGCGAGACCGGCCAGGTGTTGAGCGTCGGTGACGGCATCGCGCGCATCTACGGCCTCGACAATGTCCAGGCGGGCGAGATGGTCGAGTTCGCCAATGGCGTGCAGGGCATGGCCCTGAACCTGGAAGCCGACAATGTCGGCGTCGTGATCTTCGGCTCGGATGCCGAGATCAAGGAAGGCGACACCGTCAAGCGCACCGGCACCATCGTCGACGTGCCGGTCGGCCGTGGCCTGCTGGGCCGCGTCGTGGACGGCCTGGGCAACCCGATCGACGGCAAGGGTCCGATCGAGTCGACCGAGCGTCGCCGCGTCGAGGTGAAGGCGCCGGGCATCATCCCGCGCAAGGGCGTGCACGAGCCGGTCCAGACCGGCCTGAAGGCGATCGACGCCCTCGTCCCCGTCGGCCGCGGCCAGCGCGAACTCATCATCGGCGACCGCCAGACCGGCAAGTCGGCCGTCGCGATCGACGCATTCATCAACCAGAAGACGGTCAACGCCGGCACCGACGAGTCGAAGAAGCTCTACTGCATCTACGTCGCCGTGGGTCAGAAGCGCTCGACCGTCGCGCAGCTGGTCAAGACGCTCGAAGAAAACGGCGCGATGGAATATTCCATCGTCGTCGCCGCGACCGCGTCGGAGCCCGCCCCGCTGCAGTTCCTGGCGCCGTACACCGGCACCGCGATGGGCGAATATTTCCGCGACAATGCGATGCACGCGCTGATCGTGTTCGACGATCTGTCGAAGCAGGCCGTCGCCTATCGCCAGATGTCGCTGCTGCTGCGCCGTCCGCCGGGCCGTGAAGCCTATCCGGGCGACGTGTTCTATCTGCACAGCCGTCTGCTCGAGCGTGCGGCCAAGATGAACGACGCCAATGGCGCCGGTTCGCTGACCGCGCTGCCGATCATCGAGACCCAGGCGGGCGACGTGTCGGCGTACATTCCGACCAACGTGATCTCGATCACCGACGGCCAGATCTTCCTCGAAACCGACCTGTTCTTCGCGGGCATCCGCCCGGCGATCAACGTCGGCCTGTCGGTCAGCCGCGTCGGCTCGGCCGCGCAGACCAAGGCGATGAAGAAGGTGTCGGGCTCGATCAAGCTGGAGCTGGCCCAGTATCGCGAAATGGCCGCCTTCGCGCAGTTCGGCTCGGACCTCGACGCCTCGACGCAGAAGCTGCTGAACCGCGGTGCGCGCCTGACCGAGCTGCTCAAGCAGCCGCAGTTCAACCCGCTGCCCTTCGAGGAGCAGACGGCGTCGATCTTCGCAGGGACCAACGGCTATATCGACAATGTGCCGGTGGCGCAGGTCGTCCGCTACGAAGCGGCGATGCTGGCTTACCTGCGCAACGATCACGCCGATGTGCTGACGATGATCCGCGACACCAAGGATCTGGGCGACGAGGCCAAGGGCAAGCTCAAGGCCGCGCTCGACCAGTTCGCGAAGATCTTCGCGTAAAGCAGACATAGCCCTCTCCCCTGGTGGGAGAGGGTTGGGTGAGGGGGCGCCGCAAGCGACCCCGCCCGTGGCAAACCCTCACCCCGACCCTCTCCCGCGAGGGGAGAGGGAGGCAGAAGGACGAAGATGGCGAGCCTCAAGGCCCTCAAGATCCGGATCAACTCGGTCAAGTCGACCCAGAAGATCACCAAGGCGATGAAGATGGTCGCCGCCGCCAAGCTGCGCCGCGCGCAGGAAGCGGCGCAGGGCGGTCGTCCCTATGCCGAGCGTCTCGAAGCGGTGATGGCCGGGATGGCCGCGCGCGTCGGTGGCGTCGGTGCGTCGCCGCTGCTCGCGGGCACCGGCAAGGACGATGTCCAGCTGCTGGTCGTCGCCACCTCGGAGCGTGGTCTGGCGGGTGCGTTCAACACCAACATCGTCCGCGCCGCGCGCCGCAAGGCCGAAGAGCTGCAGGCGCAGGGCAAGACGGTGAAGTTCTACATCGCAGGGAAAAAGGGGCGCGTGCTGAAGCGCTTCTTCCCGAACGCGATCCTCGCCGATCATGACATGAGCGCGATCAAGGCGCCCAAGTTCGACGACGCGCGCACCATCGCCGACGACCTGATCGCGCGGTTCGAGCGCGGCGAGTTCGACGTGGCGCACCTGTTCTACTCGAAGTTCGTCTCGGCGCTGGTGCAGGACCCGGTCTCGCAGCAGCTGATCCCGGTGCCGATGCCCGCGCCCAGCAAGGACGAAGCGTCGATCGAGGCGGTCGCCGAGTTCGAGCCGAGCGAGGAGGACATTCTCGACGCATTGCTGCCGCGCAATGTCGCCGTGCAGATCTTCCGCGCGCTGCTGGAAAATCAGGCCGGTTTCTACGGCTCGCAGATGAACGCGATGGACAATGCCACGCGCAATGCGGGCGACATGATCCGCCGCCTGTCGATCCAGTATAACCGCACGCGCCAGGCCGCGATCACCACCGAGCTGGTCGAGATCATCTCGGGCGCCGAGGCGCTCTGATGCGTCTCGTGCTCCTTCTGGGCCTGACGGTCGCTCTGGCCGGATGCGGCCGGGCGTCCGACCAGCCGAAGGAGACGCCCAAGGCAACGCCCGCGCCGTTCGTGAAGGGCGGCTGGGCCACCGTGTTCGGCGATGCGCCCGAGACGGTCAGCCTGTTCGACCGGATGGGCTTTCGCATGAGCGGCTACGCGCCCGTCCAGGGCCAGTACCGCGCGATCGCGCAAGCCACGCCGATGGCCGATCCGTCGGTGTCGCCGGTCAACATGGCCAATCTGATGGTCGAGGGCGATGCGAAGCGGCTGAACGAAATTCGCTTCTCGCTCGATATCGTTAATCTCGACACCAGCCCGTTCGCCAAGACGCAGTTCATCCGCTGGGTCACCAAGCCGATGGATCAGCTGGGTCTTGACGGCAAGGATGCGGTTAGGGCCGCGATCCAGACCGAAAGCGCCACCACCGGCCACCTGACCGGCGCCGATTACCGTGTTACCCGTGACAAGATCGACGGTGGCCGCCGTCTGGTCGTGACCTTTACCCGCCCCGAAGCTATGTCGGGCTCTACCGAACCAAGGAAGCAATGATGGCAACCGCCGCTGAGGACATCCGGCCGACCACGGCCACCAACAATGTCGGCACGATCGCCCAGGTCATCGGCGCGGTCGTCGACGTTCACTTCCCCGAAAACCTGCCCGCGATTCTGTCGGCGCTGGAGACGGACAATAACGGCAACCGCCTGGTGCTCGAAGTCGCGCAGCATCTGGGCGAGAACACCGTCCGCACGATCGCGATGGACACGACCGAGGGTCTGACCCGCGGCCAGACCGTGACCGACACCGGCAGCCAGATTCAGGTTCCGGTCGGCCCCGCGACGCTCGGCCGCATCCTGAACGTCGTCGGCGAGCCGATCGACGAGCGCGGCCCGGTCGCCACCGACCTGCGCGCCCCGATCCACGCCAAGGCGCCCGAGTTCATCGAGCAGTCGACCGAGAGCGCGATCCTGGTCACCGGCATCAAGGTCATCGACCTTCTCGCTCCCTACGCCAAGGGCGGCAAGATCGGCCTGTTCGGCGGCGCGGGCGTCGGCAAGACCGTGCTCATCCAGGAACTCATCAACAACATCGCCAAGGGCCATGGCGGTACCTCGGTGTTTGCGGGCGTCGGTGAGCGGACCCGCGAGGGCAACGACCTGTATCACGAATTTCTCGACGCCGGCGTGATCGCCAAGGACGCCGAGGGCAATGCGATCAGCGAGGGCTCGAAGGTCGCGCTGGTCTATGGCCAGATGAACGAGCCGCCGGGCGCCCGTGCCCGCGTCGCGCTGTCGGGCCTCGCCATCGCGGAATATTTCCGTGACCAGGAAGGCCAGGACGTGCTGTTCTTCGTCGACAACATCTTCCGCTTCACCCAGGCGGGTGCAGAAGTGTCGGCGCTGCTCGGCCGCATCCCGTCGGCCGTGGGCTATCAGCCGACGCTGTCGACCGACATGGGGGCGCTGCAGGAGCGCATCACCTCGACCAACAAGGGTTCGATCACCTCGGTGCAGGCCGTGTACGTGCCTGCCGACGACTTGACCGACCCGGCGCCGGCCACCTCGTTCGCCCACCTGGACGCGACGACCGTGCTCAACCGCGCCATCTCGGAGCTGGGCATCTACCCGGCCGTCGACCCGCTCGACTCGACCAGCCGCGTGCTGGAGCCGCGCATCGTCGGCCAGGAGCATTATGAGACGGCGCGTGCGGTCCAGTCGCTGCTCCAGCGCTACAAGGCGCTGCAGGACATCATCGCGATCCTGGGCATGGACGAGCTGTCCGAAGAGGACAAGCTGACCGTCCAGCGCGCCCGCAAGATCCAGCGCTTCCTGTCGCAGCCCTTCCACGTCGCGGAAGTCTTCACCGGCATTTCGGGCAAGTTCGTCCAGATCGAAGACACGATCCGCTCGTTCAAGGCGGTGGTCGACGGTGAGTATGACCATCTGCCGGAAGCGGCCTTCTACATGGTCGGCGGCATCGACGAAGCCGTCGCCAAGGCCGAGAAGCTGGCCCAGGACGCCTGATGTCCGCGCCGCGCCGCGAGGACGCCGTGAATGACGTCTGTCCCTGGTCGGGTAAGCCGATCGGCGACGACGGTTTGACGGTCTATCGCGGCGCGGTGGTCGGCTTCTGCAATCCTGGTTGCCGGGACAAGTTCGACGCGGCGATCACCGCGTTCGACCGCGCGATTGAAACGAGACTCTGACATGCTGCACTTCGAACTCGTGACCCCCGAAAAGCTCCTCCGCTCGGAGGAGGTGAATATGGTGGTCGTCCCCGGCACCGAGGGCGATTTCGGCGTGCTGGAGGGCCATGCGCCCTTCATGTCGACGATCCGCGACGGCGCGATCCAGGTGTATCGCACCGACAAGGGCGAGCCGGAATCGATCCAGATCCGTGGTGGCTTCGCCGAGGTGGGGCCGAAGGGCCTGACTGTCCTGGCGGAACATGCGGGGTAAGGCTGTTCGGCTTTTTTCCGGGTTGTGAAACGGTCGTGGCGGAAGCTGCGGCCGTTTTCGTTTGTGGGCAGGGGCGTGGCGTGGCCTTCGACTTCGCTCAGGCTGAGCGGGGGGTGGGCCTACCCTTCATCCCCGCGTGCCGTTCAGCCTGAGCGAAGTCGAAGGCCAAGGGAAAGCATCGCCGCAAGCGGTAAGCCCCTCCCGCAGGCGGGAGGGGTTTGGGGAGGGCAGGCCACGAGCGATGGTCTCGGTGAGACACCATGCCCTCCCCCATCCCCTCCCGCTTGCGGGAGGGGCGTGCTTAGGGCGAGCGGTGCGCGCTACAAAAAGCTGTACGGATCCACATCCACCGCGACCCGCACTTTCGCGGACCATTCCAGCGCGCCCAGCCACTCGCGGATCACGTCCTGCACCGCCAGCGCGCGCCGGGCATGGACGAGCAGCCGAAACCGGTGCCGCCCGCGCAGCATCGCCAGCGGCGCAGGTGCGGGGCCGAAGACGTGCATACCGTCCACCTTGGGCACCGCCCGCGCAATCATGCCCGCAGCCGATTGTGCCGCGCCCTGATCCTCGGACGACACGATGATCGCGGCATAGCGGCCGAAGGGCGGCGCATCCGCGTCCCGCCTCGCCTCGGTTTCGGCCGCGTAAAAGGCCTCGGCATCGCCGGTCACCAGCGCCTGCATCACCTGTGCCTTGGGGCTGTGCGTCTGGATGAAGACATGGCCGGGCTTCGCGCCACGCCCGGCGCGGCCCGACACCTGGCGGATCTGCTGGAAGGTCCGCTCCGCCGCGCGCAGGTCGCCGCCGTCGAGCCCTAGGTCCGCGTCGATCACGCCGACCAGGGTCAGGTTGGGGAAGTGATAGCCCTTGGTGATAAGCTGCGTGCCGACGACAATGTCGATATCGCCGGCTTCCATCCGCCCGACGAACTCGGCGGCCTTGGCGGGGGACCAGATGGTGTCGGAGGTGACGACGGCGATCTTCGCTTCGGGGAACAGCGCGGTCGCCTCGTCGGCGATGCGCTCGACGCCGGGACCACAGGCGACCAGCGTATCCTCCCCGTCGCATTCGGGGCAGGCACGCGGGGTGGGCAGGACATGGCCGCAATGATGGCAGGCCAGCCGCCGCACCAGCCGATGCTCGACCATCCAGGCGGTGCAATTGGGGCATTGGAACCGGTGCCCGCAGGTCCGGCACAGTGTCAGCGGGGCATAGCCGCGCCGGTTAAGATAGAGCAGCGACTGTTCGCGCTTCTCCAACGTCTCCTTCATCGCCGCCACGAGTTTCGGCGCGATCCAGCGGCCCCGCTCGGGCGGGTTCTGGATCAGGTCGATCGCCTCGATCGTCGGCATCTGCGCGGGGCCGAAGCGACCGGGCAGCTTGACCTCGGTGTAGCGGCCCAGCGCCACCTGCTGGCGCGTCTCGATGGCGGGCGTGGCGGAGGCGAGGATCACCGGGCACGGCTCGAACTTGCCCCGCATCACCGCCACGTCGCGCGCGTGGTAATGGACGCCGTCTTCCTGCTTGAAGCTCGTTTCATGCGCCTCGTCGACGACGATCAGGCCCAGATTGGCATAGGGCAGGAACAGCGCGGAGCGCGCACCCACCGTCACCAGCCCCTGGCCGCTCGCGATTGCGCGCCACGCTCGCCGTCGCTGCGAGGAGCGCAGTCCCGAGTGCCACGCCACGGGTTCGCAGCCGAAACGATCGTGGAAGCGTTTCAGGAACGGCTCGGTGAGTGCGATTTCCGGGAGCAGGACCAGCACCTGCCGCCCCTCGGTGATGGCCTGCGCCACCGCCTCGAAATAGACTTCGGTCTTGCCTGACCCCGTCACGCCGTCGAGCAGCACCGGCTGAAAGACATGGGCGGCGACCCCCGTGACCAGCGTATCCGCCGCCGCGCGCTGGTCTTCGGATAATGTCGGGCGGTGATGATCGGGGTCGGGCAGGGGGAAGGGGCTGTCGATGTCGACTTCGACCCCCTCGATCGCGCCGTTCTTGACGAGGCCCCGGATCACCGCGTCGGAGACATCGGCCATCGTCGCCAGCTCGCGGATCAACCCCTGCCGGTCGCCGATCCGCTCCAGCGCCTGGGCGCGCTGTGGAGTCAGACGGTCGGGGACATGGCCGGTGACGCGGTACTCGGTCACGGTCCGTGTGCCCTCCAGCGCGGAGGTGGAGGACAGCGCCATGCGCACCACGGCCGCTGGCGGGGCGAGATAATAGTCCGCCGTCCATTCGATCAACCGCCGCAGCGCATCGGGCAGAGGCGGCGCGTCGGCCACGCCCAACAGCGGGCGCAGGCGATTGTCGCCCACCTCGCCATCCGACGGCATCCGCTCGGGTTCCCACACCACGCCGAGCAACTGGCGGGGACCGAGCGGCGCGACGACGATCGACCCCGGCTCGACCGTCATACCCTGGGGCACGCGGTAATCGAGGGGGCCGAGCGCGGAGTTCAGGACGAGGACGCGGGCGCGCGAAGACATGCCCCCGCTATATGGGGCGGTACGTCGGAGAGGAAAGGGGCTTAGCTTGCCCGCCGCCGGTCGCCGCGTCGCCGTTCGCCGACCCGGTCGCGCTTGGCGCCGTAGAGGCGGCTGTCGGCGTGATGCATGAAATCGCGGTTGGTATGACAATCATCGGGGCGCAGCGTCACGCATACCGTCCCGGCGCAGCTCATGGTCAATCCGTCGATCGTGATGGTGATGGTCAGCAATCTCTCGATTCGGATGCGCAAGGCATTGGCATCGGCAAGCAGCGCCGCGTCGCGGACGATCACTCCGAATTCGTCCCCGCCCAGCCGCGCGACGAAGCTGCCGTCCAGCCAGTCGGATCGCAGCCGCTGGCCGACGATGCGCAGCACTTCGTCCCCCGCGGGATGGCCCAGCGTATCGTTGATGAGCTTGAAGCCGTCCAGATCGATCAGGACCAAGCCCAGCGGCTCGGCGCTCTTTGCGGAATCCGCGATCGCGGATTCCAGCGCCCGGTCGAATGCCGCGCGGTTGGACAACAATGTCAGCGCGTCGGTGTCGGCATTGCGGCGCAGCTGGGTTTCCAGTGCGTGGCGCTCGGTCACATCCTGGAACATGCCCACCAGGCCGTGGGGCTCGCCATCCAGCATCTCGCGCTCGCCCATCACGCGGACGCGCCGCTTGCGCCCCAGCGCGGTGACGAAATCCAGTTCGATATCGAACGGATCGCCGGTTCGCACCGTCTGCCCCATCGTCTTGCGCAGTACCTCGCGCGCAGCGGGGGGGTAATAGGACAGGCCTTGTTCGATCGTGAAATCCTGGCCTGCGGGCAGTTCGTGAATCCGATACACGCCCTCGGACCACATGGCCTGGCCGTCGGCCAGGGCGATCCGCCACGACCCCATCATCGCCAGCCGCTCGACCTGGCGGACGGTGCGCTCCTTGGCACGCAGATCGGCGGCCTGATGTTCGCTGAGCTCCGCCATGGTATTGGCCCGCCGGGCGATCGCGCGCGCGGCGATCAGCGCCTCGGCCAGTCGCGCCAGATGTCGCAGGGTCTGCTCCCCCGCCGGGCTCAACGAACGGGGGGACGCATCCATGACGCATAGCGATCCGATTGCCTGAGGCGATCCGTCCAGGTCGGGTACGCGGATCGGCATCCCGGCATAGAAGCGTGTTCCCGCCTCCCCCACGACAAAGGGATTGACCGCGAAACGCGGGTCGCGGCTGAGGTCGGGAACGACGGTCACATCGCTGGACTGGATGGTATAGTCGCAAAAGGCGGTCGCCCGCGGCATCTGTCGGGGCAGGGCGCCGATCGCCGACTTGACCCAGAATCTGTCCCGGTCCGCCAGCGTCAGCGCCGCGAGCGGACAGCCGAGCATGTCGGCGGCCAGTGAAACGAGCGCATCGAACTCCGCTTCCGGCTCGCTGTCGAGCAGGGCATGGGCCTGGAGCGTGGCGAGGCGACGCTCCTCGTCAAACGGCGCGGGGACGGTGAAAGGGGCTGCCTTCATGATGGGCGGATCATAGCGAAAAGAGTTATCAGAACCTTAAAGATGGCCGGAAGTATAAGTATTTGTGTGGCTTTTTGTTCGCGCTGGCTGGCGGAACACGACCGGCCGAACCGGAGACGAGGTGGATGACGCATTTGTCACATTCTGGTCACGCCCGGGTATCCCAAAGCGCTGTAGCCCTTGGACCACGGAGTTCGAAGAGCTCGGCGCCCGTTACTCCCGGGGGCGCCGTCGAGGCCGGCGGAGACATGCTTTCCGCCGGCCTTTCCTTGACGGCGGCAGCGGTGGACCGGGCTCGCGCGATCCCGACCGACGCCGCTATAATGAAGGTCGCCCAATGACGGAGCAGACGAGCCGATGAGCCGCAAGATCCTGATCGTGGAAGATGACGCCTCAACCGCCGCCTATGTGGCCAAGGGGCTGGCCGAGGCGGGCTATGCCGTCGAGCAATGTGGGGACGGCCGCGATGGCCTGTTCCTGGCGAGCGAGGGCATATTCGACCTCATCATCGCCGACCGGATGCTGCCGCGTCTGGACGGGCTGGCCATGGTCAGCGCGATCCGCGCGGCAGGCATTTCGACGCCGGTGCTGATCCTGTCGGCGCTGGCCACGGTCGACGACCGGGTCGACGGGCTGAAGGCGGGGGCGGACGATTATCTGTGCAAGCCCTTTTCCTTCGCCGAACTGTCCGCGCGGATCGAGGCTCTGGTCCGCCGGTCCGACCGCGCCGCGTCCGAGCCGACCCGTACCAAGCTTTCCGTCGGCGACCTTGAGATCGACCTGCTGGCGCGCACCGTGACGCGCGCGGGCAAGATCATCCCGGTCGGCGCGCGCGAGTTCAACCTGCTGGAATTCCTCGCACGTCATGCGGGCCAAGTCGTCACCCGCACCATGATGCTGGAGAAGATCTGGAATTATCATTTCGACCCCGGCTCGAACGTGGTCGACGTCCATATCGGGCGGCTCCGGCGTAAGCTCGAGGAAGGATTCGGCACCCCGATCCTGCATACCGTGCGCGGTGCGGGATATCGGCTGGCCGTGGAGGGGTGAAGCCTCGTCTGACGATCTCGGCGCGGATCGCGCTGCTGTCGATCATTCTCGCGCTGGTATCGAACCTGGCGCTGGTCGGCTTCATCTGGAAGCAGACCAGCGCCGATGCGGTGGCGGCGCTCCACCGCGAGATCGTCGAGCAGGCCGATGCGCTCCGGGCGGTGTGGCGAACCGGCGCGCTTCCCGCCTTGGCTGATGCGATTACCCAGGCGCGCGAGCCGGGCGACGTTTCGCTCGTGCTGGCGATCTTCGATTCGCGGGGGCACCGGATCGCGGGCTATGCGCCCGAGCATCTGGCGGTGCCGTTGGCCGACACGCCGTTCCGTATCGCGGTGCTGGGACGCGACGGAGTGTGGAACGTGCGGGAGGCGGGGTATACGCTGCATCCGATCGGCACCGACTGGTTGTTGGTCGGGCGTCCGCTCGATCTGATCGAGGCGCAGCAGGTCGCGATCGAGCGGGCGCTGGCGCTGGCGGTGTTCCTGTCGCTGATGCTGGGGGCAGGTACCGGTCTGGTGCTCGCGCGCTATGTCGCGGGGCGGCTCAACAGCATCGTCGCGGTGATCGACGCGGCGGGCGAGGGCGATCTGTCGCGCCGCGTCTCGCTGGTGCGGGCGGGCGATGATGAGGGCGATGCCTTTGACCGGCTGGCCGAACGGCTGAACGCGATGCTGGGCAAGATCGAGCAGTTGATGGCCGAGTTGCGCGTCGTCACCGACAGTCTGGCGCATGATCTGCGCTCGCCGCTGGCCCGTCTGCGCACCAAGACCGAACAGGCGGTGCTGATCGCCGATCCGGCGCAGCGTGAGGCGGCGCTGGGCGGCCTGCTGGTCGAAACCGATCTCATCATGCGGATGCTGACCATGGTGATCGAGATCAGCCGATCCGAATCGGTGACGCGCGACCGCTTCACCCTGGCCTCGCCGGTCGAGCTGGCCGAGGAGATCGGCGAACTCTATGCGCCGGTCGCCGAGGAAGCGGGCCTGCGTTTCCTGATCGAGGTGGAGGCGCGGCCCGCGCCGTTGCCGCTGCACCGCGAGCTGATGAGCCAGGCGCTGTCCAACCTGATCGACAATGCGTTGAAACATGGCGCGTCGGGCGAACAGGTGACGTTGCGGCTGCGCGAAGGCACGGAGGGCATCGTCTTCCAGGTCGAGGATCACGGCCCCGGCATCGCCGAGGCGGACCGGGCGCAGGCATTGAAGCGCTTCGGGCGGCTCGACACCGCGCGGACGACGCCGGGTGCGGGGCTGGGCATGGCGCTGATCGAGGCGGTGGCGCGGCTGCACGGCGGGCGGTTCGAGCTGGGCGACAATGCGCCGGGGCTGGTTGCGCGGTTGGTGATTCCCTGATCCTCCCCGAAACGGGGAGGGGAACCACCGCGAAGCGGTGGTGGAGGGGGCGTGCGGCCAGATACGCCGCTTCTGTAAGCCCCCCTCCGGCAGGCTGCGCCTGCCACCTCCCCGTGCCGGGGAGGATCGGACTTGCCCCGCCGCCTCAGCGCTTTACATCCCGCCGCATGGACACGCTTTCCCTGTTCGGTCTGATCGCCGTCTCGTTCACCCTGGTCTGCTATGCGATGGAATCGGGTTCGCACTGGTGGACGCTGGGCTTCTGCCTGGGGTGTGTCGCGGGATCGGCCTATGGCTTTCTTCAGGGCGCATGGCCTTTCGGAGTGGTGGAGATCGTCTGGGCGATCGTGTCCTTCCGCCGCTGGCTGACGCTCAAGCGCCTTCAAGCGATGAAGTTTGTGGAACCGATCGCTTGACAGGGTGTTGCGCGGGGCCTAACTGACCGTCCTTCCAACACCATCGGTTGAACGACGCGCGACTTGCGTGCGTCGCGCTTCCGCGTGGCGGAACCATCGCGTTGAGATGGAGCATGTGCGGCCATGCCATGCTTCGTGGAGCTAGGAGAACAAGTTTCATGGCACGTATCGCGGGTGTTAACCTCCCGACCAACAAGCGCGTTCTGATCGCGCTGACCTATATCCACGGCATCGGCCCGGCCAAGGCGAAGCAGATCGCCGACAAGCTGGACATCGCCGCTGACCGCCGCGTTCAGGACCTGTCGGATCAGGAAGTGCTCCAGATCCGTGAGACCATTGACGCCGATCACACGGTGGAAGGCGATCTCCGTCGCGAAACCGCGATGAACATCAAGCGCCTGATGGACCTGGCCTGCTATCGCGGCCTGCGTCACCGCAAGGGCCTGCCGGTCCGCGGCCAGCGCACGCACACCAATGCGCGCACCCGCAAGGGCAAGGCGAAGCCGATCGCGGGCAAGAAGAAGTAAGATTTTCGTCCGGGGGACGAAAATCACTTTTTCTCCGCCGGAGGGCGGCGCGAGGCAGACTGCTTCCCGCTCTTCGCATCAGAGATACAGGTCAGGATAGAATTCAATGGCACGTGAACCGCAGCGCATTCGCCGTCGCGAGCGCAAGAACATCACCGCCGGCGTCGCGCATGTGAACGCCAGCTTCAACAACACCATGATCACCATCACCGACGCGCAGGGCAACGCCATTTCGTGGTCGTCGGCCGGCATGATGGGCTTCAAGGGCTCGCGCAAGTCGACCCCGTATGCGGCGCAGGTCGCAGCGGAAGACGCGGGCAAGAAGGCCGCCGAGCATGGCGTCCGCACCCTGGAAGTCGAAGTCAAGGGTCCGGGTTCGGGCCGTGAGTCGGCGCTGCGCGCGCTGCAGGCGGTTGGTTTCCAGATCTCCTCGATCCGTGACGTGACCTCGATCCCGCACAACGGCGTGCGGCCTTCCAAGCGTCGCCGCGTCTGATGCTTCCCATGGCCGGCTGACGAGTCGGCCATGCCTCTACTCCACGGCTGGAACCGTCCCCGTTCCGGCCCATAACTCAGGGGAACCACGTGTCTGTCAACGCAAAGAACTGGCAGGAACTGAAGAAGCCCAACGCGCTCGAAAAGAAGGGCGGCGATGGCAAGCGGAAGGCGACGTTCGTTGCCGAACCGCTGGAGCGTGGCTTCGGCCTGACGCTGGGCAACGCGCTTCGCCGCGTTCTCCTGTCGTCGCTCCAGGGCGCGGCGGTCACCTCGATCAAGATCGAGAACGTGCTGCACGAGTTCTCGTCGCTGGCCGGTGTGCGTGAAGACGTCACCGACATCGTCCTGAACGTCAAGCAGCTCGCCATCCGCATGCAGGGCGAAGGCCCCAAGCGGCTCCAGCTGTCGGCGACCGGCCCCACCACCGTCAAGGCCGGCGACATCGCCGTCTCGGGCGACATCGAGGTCATGAACAAGGACCTGGTGATCTGCCATCTCGACGAAGGCGCGACGTTCAACATGGAACTGACCGCCGACATCGGGAAGGGCTATGTCCCCGCCGCGTCCAACCGTCCGGCCGATGCGCCGATCGGTCTGATCCCGGTCGATGCGCTCTACTCGCCGGTTCGCCAGGTGTCGTACAAGGTCGACCCGACCCGCGTCGGTCAGGACCTGGACTATGACAAGCTGACGCTCTCGGTCGAAACCGACGGCACGGTCACTCCGGAAGACGCCGTGGCCTATGCCGCGCGCATCCTCCAGGACCAGCTGGCGCTGTTCGTGCACTTCGACGACTCGGCGCTCACCCGCGCGGCCCCTGTCGGCCAGGCGGCGATCCCGGTCGCCGGTGGCGAGCCGCAGAGCGACGCGCAGCAGATCAACCGTTACCTTCTCAAGAAGGTCGACGAGCTGGAACTGTCGGTGCGTTCGGCGAACTGCCTCAAGAACGACAACATCATCTATATCGGCGATCTGGTCGGCAAGACCGAAGCCGAGATGCTGCGCACTCCCAATTTCGGCCGCAAGTCGCTGAACGAGATCAAGGAAGTGCTGTCGTCCATGGGTCTGCGCCTGGGCATGGAAATCCCCGGCTGGCCGCCCGAGAATATCGAGGAAATGGCCAAGAAGCTGGAACAGGAAATCATGGGCTGAGCCGCACGCGGATAGCCATGCTATCCGCGCGACGGCAAAAGCCCGGCCGGCGGGTCGCCCTAGGGCGGCCCGTTCGACGTCAGGATCGCGGCTTCGCCGAGATCCGGTCCGGTCCCTCCAGCAGCTTTGCTGAACCGCTTCCCGGCGAGAGCCGGAAAGTACAAGACAGGCGAAGGTGACGGCCTCAACGGTCACCAGGTCTGGGGTACCGTCAAACGGCCCCTTAACGAACGAAGGAACTACCCATGCGTCATCGCGTCGGCGGCCGTAAGCTGCAGCGTACCTCGGCTCATCGTATTGCGCTTTTCCGCAACATGGCGGCAGCGCTCATCAAGCATGAGCAGATCACCACCACCGTCGCCAAGGCGAAGGAACTGCGTCCCTATGTCGAAAAGCTGGTGACGCTGGCCAAGAAGGGTGGTCTTTCGAACCGCCGTCTGGCCCATGCTCGTCTGCTCGACGACGCGCAGCTGGTGAAGCTGTTCGACGTTCTGGCGTCGCGCTATGCCGACCGCAACGGTGGTTACACCCGCATCATCAAGGCTGGCATCCGTGCGTCGGACGCCTCGCCGATGGCGATCATCGAGTTCGTCGACCGTGACGTCTCGGCGAAGGGCCAGGATTCGGGTCCGGTCATGAACGAGGAAGATTTCGACGAAGCCGCCTAATCGCGCGCTTCATCGAAGACCTTCGAGGGAAGGGCCGCTCCAGCGATGGGGCGGCCCTTTTTCGTATGCGCCGGGCTCCCCCTCCTGCAAGCGGGAGGGGGTTGTGGGGAGGGCAGGGCGCCTCACCGAGACCATCGTTTGGGGCTTTCCCTCCCCCATCCCCTCCCGTTTACGGGAGGGGCGTGCCAAGTGTTGTCGTTCAGCATTCTGCAAGCCGGGTGGTTTCTTCTCTTACCAACAGGGGGAGAGGAACATGGGGAAAGCCTGCATTGCGTTGAGCCTTGCGACGATCGGGACGCTGTCGGGTTGTTCCACGCCCGATCGCAACTGGAACAAGGGCGTCGCCACGCCCAGCGCCACCTGGCTTCATTATCACGCGAACAGGCCAAGACGAGCGCGGGCGGTGTGGCTGCGATCGTTGGGGCCGCCCTGGGGTTGCAGGCCGCAGGCTATGACCCGAACCGTCCCAGACCGCCCGCACCGCGCGCCGCCGATCCGCTCGCCCCGGTGCGCGGGACCGAAACGCCCGCAGTCTTCCGTGCGGACATCGATGAGGAGGCCGCCACCCGGGCTTGCAAGCTGGCGACGGAGGACGAGGCACAGCGCCAATATCCCCATGCGCTCCTCGAAGCCGTGGAGGCGGCCGAGCCGCTGAAGGATGTGCTGCTGGTGCGCGGGACGATCCGGCTGCGCGCGAAAAAGGCCGATCCCGGCGACCTGCGGGCGTTCCGCTGTCGTGTCGATACACAGGCGGTTCGCATGGTCGCGATCGACCCGCCCGAAACGCGCGCACCCCGGTAGCTTTTCGCCGAAGAGATCGCTATCGGACCGCCATGGAGCACCCCGACAGCATCCTCATCGTCGATTTCGGCAGCCAGGTCACCCAGCTCATCGCACGCCGCGTGCGCGAGGCGGGGGTCTATAGCGAGATCGTGCCCTTCCAATCCGCCGGTGAGGCGTTCGCGCGGATCAAGCCCGCGGCCGTCATCCTGTCGGGTGGACCCGCGTCGGTCGTCGACGAGAATAGCCCGCGCATTCCGCAGGCCATCCTCGACAGCGGCCTGCCGATGCTGGGCATATGCTATGGCCAGCAGGCGCTGACCGAGCAGCTCGGCGGCAAGGTCGAAAAGGGCGACAGCGGCGAGTTCGGCGAGGCGTTCATCACCGTCGAGGACGAATGCACGCTGTTCGACGGCCTGTGGGCGAGGGGTGAGCGCCATCAGGTGTGGATGAGCCATGGTGACAAGGTGACCGCGCTGGCCCCCGGCTTCCGCGTGGTCGCGACCAGCCCCGGCGCGCCTTACGCGATCATCGCCAATGACGAGCGCCGCATCTATGCGATGCAGTTCCACCCGGAGGTCGTCCACACGCCGGACGGTGCCAAGCTGATCGGCAATTTCGTGCGCCACGTCGCCGGGCTTTCGGGCGACTGGACCATGGCCGAGTTCCGCGCCGCCAAGATCGCCGAGATTCGCGAGCAGGTGGGGGACGGGCGGGTGATCTGCGGTCTGTCGGGCGGGGTCGACTCGTCGGTCGCGGCGCTGCTGATTCACGAGGCGATCGGCGACCAGCTGACCTGCGTCTTCGTCGATGGCGGCATTCTGCGCCAGGGCGAGGCCGAACAGGTCGTCAGCCTGTTCCGCGGCCATTACAACATCCCGCTCGTCCATGTGGACGCGCAGGACCTGTTCATGGACGGCCTGGCGGGCGTCACCGACCCCGAGGCGAAGCGCAAGTTCATCGGCAAGACCTTTATCGACGTGTTCGAAGCCGAGGCCAAGAAGATCGGCGGGGCCGAATTCCTGGCGCAGGGGACGCTCTATCCGGACGTGATCGAAAGCGTCAGCTTCACGGGCGGTCCGTCGGTAACGATCAAGAGCCACCACAATGTCGGCGGCCTGCCTGAGCGCATGAACATGAAGCTGGTCGAGCCGCTGCGCGAGCTGTTCAAGGACGAGGTTCGCGTGCTCGGCCGCGAGCTGGGCCTGCCCGACGTGTTCGTCGGCCGCCATCCTTTCCCCGGACCCGGCCTGGCGATCCGTATCCCCGGCGAGGTGACGCGCGAGCGTTGTGATATCCTGCGCAAGGCGGACGCCATCTATCTTGAGGAAATCCGCAAGGCGGGTCTGTACGACGCCATCTGGCAGGCGTTCGCGGTGCTGCTGCCGGTGCGCTCGGTCGGCGTGATGGGCGATGGCCGCACCTACGACTCGGTGCTGGCACTGCGCGCGGTGACCTCGGTCGACGGGATGACGGCGCAGGCGTTCGACTTCCCAGGTGATTTCCTGCCGCGCGTGACGACCCGAATCATCAACGAGGTGAAGGGCATCAACCGCGTGGTGTACGATTATACCAGCAAGCCGCCCGGCACGATCGAGTGGGAGTGACGGATACACACGGCGGCAATAGCGTAGTTTCGGCGGGGATCTTCGCCTTTGCTTGATTGCTGATTTCGTGCGCCTTTCGCTCCCATTATGCTGACTTCTCCATCTGCCCCGCAGAACCGATCTGCGGTAAGCATTCGGTAGCGGCCGTTCCGCGCTTGTTCGCCTTGGCCCGAAATCGGCGGCCTGAACACGTCCTCATTGTCGCCACGATTTTCAATCATGCAGTACCGCCATGACGACGATCAGGCGGGCGAAATTCCCCACCGACAGCGCGGCGGTGCTGAGCATCTGGCGAGAGTTCATAGCCAACTCTCCCGTCAATCTCGATTATCAGAATAATGACCTCGAATTTGCGAACTTCACCGAGAAGTACGCTGCCCCCAAAGGGTGCGTCCTGCTTGCGGAAACGGACGGGGCAATCGTGGGGTGCGTTGCCATGCGGCAAGTCTCGCCTGTCATATGCGAGATGAAGCGGTTGTATGTTCGTCCGGACGCACGCGGCAAACACCTTGGCCATGCGCTATCGAAGCGGCTGATTGCTGAGGCTCGCGCTTCCGGCTATCGCGAAATGCGACTGGATGTGCAGGCGAAGTCCCTTCCCGCTCGCAAGCTGTATGCGGACCTTGGCTTCGTTCCGGCTGAGCCCGTCTCATTCAACCCGGTCCCCGGAGCTTCGTTTCTGGGCCTCCACCTCTGATCGATGAGTTCGCGGTCCTCTACATCAGCGATCGTCGGCGCGTGGCGGCTATTGCGACTGAGGGGCGGCGAAGCAGACGGACCGGAAGCCACCCCGTCACGGTCAGTCCGCTTTCACGGGCAGGCAGGGAGAAAGCCGCCATCCTCGAAGAGAATCCGAATAGAAAAGTCACCTAAGCGCCACGTTCCTGATCTCAGGCGTTCGCCAGCGTCCTTGAAACCGCAGCACCGATAGAAGGATGGGGGTCCGCCGACCCTCTCCGCATCGATAGATCCAAAGCTTACGAAGCCTAAGCGAGTTGCACCATCGATACCAAGCCCGCAGTTTCCGCAAGGCCTTTTCGAAATGCATCCATTATCGGCACCCGATCGGTGCCGTGATTGGCGGACAGGTGGTAAGAGGCTCCAACAAAAAGTTGGCAGTGGATGTCCGAAGTCGTCTCCAGCCCAAGGGGAAGCGAGACGACGTCGAGATTCTTCAAATGCTCGAGCGAACGCCTGACGACCAGGCGGTGGGCTTGGAACAAATCAGCCAACCCTTTCGGAGGAGTTGGCATCTGGCTCAGCTCTGCTGCGAACTGCAACGATAACCGGAATCGGCGCGACCGAAAAGTACCCGGGACAAGCTCGTCATGGCCAATATCGGTATATTCGGCCCAACTCTCCGGACACCGCTGTTCGAGCGCGAGGCGATTATCTATCTCGCATGCGGCGATGACGACCGCTTCGCGCGTGGGAAAATACGAATAGAGCGCGCCGTTCGAGACATTCGCAGCGCGGCAAATGTCCCGAAGAGACGTCTCATGATACCCTTTTTCGATCAGCACATCGAGCGCCGCCCGGGCGATCATCTCGCGCTGACCCGTCATATAGTCGGCTGCACGTTTGGGCATGAGGCGGCCCTAGCCGACGGTGGTCAGAAAGTCATCACACTTAGCACTTGCCAACGACAAAAAGCGGTCGCACGCTCTGTTTATTGGAAACGGGGTGGAATCATGCAGATGCGACTACGGCGGATTGGACAAATTTCTTTCATTGCGATGGCGTGCGCGGCATCGGCGATGCCGGCGCAGGCACAGGACACGGCGCCGGCGAGCGGCGATGCCCAGCCAGGTGACATCATAGTTACAGCGCAGAAGCGTGAGCAGGCGCTCATCGACGTGCCGCTATCCATTACGGCGATCACGGGTGAGACCCTTGCGCGTCGTGGCGCATCGGCGGTCGAGGACGTCCAATATTCCGTCCCCGGCATTTCCATCACTCAGTTCGCTCCAGGGCAGCAGCGCGTGCAGATTCGCGGCATCTCGACCCTGAACGGACTGCCGACGGTGGGCGTCTATCTGGACGAGACCCCGTTGAATCTCGAGCTTAACCAGAGCGGGCAGGATGTCCGGCTGCTCGATATCAAGCGGGTCGAGGTGCTGCGTGGGCCGCAGGGCACGCTTTACGGCCAAGGCGCCGTCGGCGGCACGATCCGGTACATCACCAACGACGTGAACCTGCGCGAGGTCGAAGGTTCCGCCGGTGGCGAAGTCGCCGCAATCGCCGGTGGCGGTACCGATTGGAAGAGCGAAGGCATGGTCAACGTGCCTCTCGTCACCGAACGCTTGGGGTTGCGCGTCGCTGGATCATACCAGAATTTTGGTGGCTGGATCGACAATCCGGTGATCGACGATCGGCGTATCAACTCGGGACATGCGCTGACGCTGCGCGGGAAACTCACCGCTCAAGTGTCGGACCCATTCAAGGTCACCTTGATGGTGCAGCATCAGAACCTCAAACTGGGGGCGCAGAACCTGAGCGATGAAAATCAGCAGGTGTTCGATGCGATACCCACGCCGCAGACATCCAAGGTCACGCTGATCAACGGTCTTGGCACCTATGACTTCGGGCCGGTCACCTTGCTGAGCTCCACCAGCTTCCTGGATCGCAGGGATTTGCTGACGTCGGATCTGACAGCAACCCTCGCGCCTCTCCTGCCGCTTCTGGGTATTTCCGCGCCGGTGCAATCGATCAGCCTGCCCAACAGAACGAGTAACCGCATCTTCGCGCAAGAGGTGCGTCTGTCTTCGAACAGCGATGGCCCGTTGAACTGGACCGTCGGCGGGTTCTACCGCAATTCACGCACCCACCTGGCGTTCGAATCTGTGGTGAATCCAGACGTGTTGCCCGCTGGCTTTCAGCTTCTGGCGAGCGACGGAACCAATCCCAGCAACTCGAAGTCTTGGGCGATCTTCGGCGAAGCTAGCTATCGTCTGACCAGTACGCTTACGGCGCTGGTCGGTCTTCGCCAGTTCGAAGATCATCGTCGGCAAGATGTGGTCAGCAATTCGTTCGGAGCGCCTGCGGTCGATCATGCCCGCGCCACTTACAAGGCGACCAGCCCGCGCTTCAACCTCGCCTGGCAACCCACCGATAACGTCAACCTCTACGGCAATGTGGGTCGCGGATTCCGCAGTGGCGGCTTCAACGTGACCTCGCTTGCCGGAGGGGCGTTCGTGCCTTCGCGGTATTCGCCAGACTCGTTGTGGTCCTACGAACTCGGGGGCAAGTTCCAGTCGGCCGATCGCCGCATCGTGCTCGAACTGGCGGGTTATCGGAATGTCTGGAACGACGTTCAGAGCACCAGCAACGTACCCGGATTCCCCACATCCTTCACCAGCAACAGCGGCAAGGTCACGGGCTGGGGTGCCGATGGCAGCGTATCGTACACACCGGTAAGCGGTTTGACCTTCTCCGTCACCGGGAGTTGGAACAACATGGAATACCGCAGCAACACGGCCGACCACCTCGTCGGCGACCGGGTCGACTATGTTCCGCGCTTCACGGGTTCGGCCTCGGCCGAATACAACTTCGACGTGGGCAGCATGCCAAGCTTTGCGCGGGTGGATTTCCAGCATGCCGACAAGTTCCAGGTCTTCCTGCGAAACTTCCAGACGGCGCCTGTGCGTTCCGACGAGCAGAATATCCTGAATGCGCGCATCGGTACGTCGACCAAGGTGTGGAACGCATCGGTATTCGTTAAGAATATCCTGAACCGCGACAGTGTCCTTTACCCGGCCTATGCGTCGCTGATCTATCCCGCGCGGCTGGAGCCACGCACGGTCGGCATAGCCTTCAACGTGGCGTACTGAGGTCTGGGAATCGTCATGATCGATTGGAGACAAAGGGCGCAATTTGCGCAGGACGCGCTGTTGGCAACCGACTGCGTACATAACGGTGCGGTCTTCCCGACCTGGATCGACGATCATCATTTCTGGTATGAACGACAGGGCGAAGACGGACCTGAATACGCTGTCTTTAACGCTCGCGCGGGGGAGCGTCTGCTTACGCTCTCCCGCGCGAGCATCGCTGGTGCGCTTGCCTCGATCCTGGACGCGCCAGTCGCTGGTAACGTGCTGATCGTCAGGGATTTGCGCTTCGAACTGGACGGCGGCATCGCGCACTTCTCCGCGTTCGGGCAGGCCTTCAGCTTTGCCTATAGGCAAGGGGTCCTGACCAAGGTGGACAAACCCACGGCCAATGCGAACTGGCTCGTATCTCCGCAAGGCGGGTCGGCCCTGCTGCTCGACGGCGACAACCTCAAATTGCGCGATCTGGAAAGCGGCGAGGAGCGACTGCTGACGACGGACGGGACATCACAATACCCATATGCGTCGCCAGCAGCGGCCATGCGTCGCATTTCGCAGGCTCACGGCATGAATGTGCCCCAGGCACAATGGTCGCCTGACGGCAAATGGGTGATGACGCTCCAAACCGATGAGCGCCATGTCCCCGAGCTTGCCTTAGCGGAATATGCACCGGTGAGCGGCGTGAGGCCCGTCATTCACGCGAATCTTACCAGTCTTCCGGAGGACCCAAAGGTCACGGAGTTTCGCATGCTCGTCATCGAGGTGGAGACCGGCCGTCAAGTCGAAGCGCGGTATCCGCGGCTCAGCGCGGTGCGCATGAACACGACGCCTTTTGCGGCGGGTCTCACCTGGTGGAGCGCCAATAGTCAGACGGCGTACTTCGTCGATGTCGAACGTGGCGAAAGGAAGGCGCATGTCGTCGTCTTCGACGTAATGACAGGCGCGACGAGGATAGTCTTCACCGAAGAATCCCCAACGTATGTCGAACTGAGCGTAAACGTATATACCAAGGCATTGATCACTCCACTGCCGGAAACCAATGAGCTGATCTGGTATTCCGAGCGTACGGGCCGCGGGCACCTTTATCTTTACGATCTGACAACGGGATCGCTCCGCCGGGCAATTACCGAGGGCGATTGGCAAGTACGCGATGTGCTGCGCGTCGATGCTGATCGTCGCGAAGTTGTGTTCCTCGCCGCCGGCATCGTTCCTGAAGAGAATCCCTATGTCGTGAAGCCGTGCACGGCATCGCTCGATGGTGGCATGCGCATCCTGTCCGACCTTCCCGGCGAACATACGGTTTGGCGCCCCGGCGACATGACAACCATGATCAAGGCGCTGGAAGGATGCGACGCTGAAAAGATATCAGGCATATCACCGAACGGCGATTACCTGATCGAAACCGTCAGTACGGTCGAAAAGTTGCCCGTAACCTACTTGCGCAACCAAGACGGCGAGGAGATCGTCGTGCTGGAACGTGCATCTGCAGAACTGCCTGTCGGGTGGCAGACACCCGAGGCGCTGGAGTTCCTGGCTGCAGACGGATCCACTCGAACTTACGGACTGCTGTTCAAGCCTTTCGGCTACGAGTCCGGCCGCAAGTACCCGCTGATCGACCTGATCTATGGTGGGCCGCAGGTGAACTACGTGCCGCACGGCAGTTTCGCTGACGGCGGAATTACCGCTAGCGCTTATGCAGATGCCGAACATCTTTCCGCGCTCGGCGCATATGTGCTCATTCTAGATGGGCGGGGCACCGCCAACCGGGAGCAGGCCTTCCGCACCGCGTCCCACGGCGCGGCGCATACAGCGTCTAACCTGGAAGATCACATCGTCGCGATCCGCCAATTGGCGGAGCGTACCGGGGAAATCGACCTGGAGCGCGTCGGCATTACCGGGTTTTCGGGTGGCGGCTACATGACGGCGCATGCTGCGCTGCGCTTTGGTCACTTCTTCAAGGTCGCCGTGGCGGGGGGCGGAAATTATGACCAGGCGCTCTTCTGGCACAGCTGGGGAGAGCGTTATCACGGGGCCTACGAAGCGGACCTCTACGCGCAACAAGCGGCAAAGACCTATGCCGATGGCTTGAAGGGCAAGCTGCTCCTGGTCCACGGCATGATGGACAACGGATGTCATCCGGCCGGGCTTTTCCAACTCGTGCAAAAGCTTGTCGAAGCGGATAAGGACGTGGACCTCGTTCTGCTCCCGCGCGGTGGGCATGACTGGACGGGATACGGCATGCGCCGGCGCTGGCAGTACTTCGCCACGCACCTCATGAACGACCCGCCGCCCGCGATGAAATCGTTCGAGAGGCCGTTCGACAAGCTGATGGCCAGGATCGCGGCCAATCGGGCCATCTCCGACGGGGCCGGCGCATGACCGCGCAAGCAGCGGTGACCACACAGCCTGCCACAACGGCTGAACGATCCGGCGACTATGTGCTCAAGGGTGGCTGGTACACCTTGTGGGTCATGCTGGCGGCAACACTCTTCGGGTTCGTCGACCGTCAGGTGCTGACGCTCGCAGCGACCCCGCTGTCGCTTAGCTTGGGGCTGAAGGACGCTGAACTGGGCATGGTCCAAGGACTGGCCTTCGCGATCTTCACCGTTCTGGCCGTATATCCGCTGGCCTGGGCTGCGGACCGCTTCGATCGACGGCTCGTCCTGGGCTGTTGCATCGCGACCTGGAGCATCGGAACCACGGCGTGTGGCTTTGCCCGGAATTTCGAGGAGTTGTTTGGGGCGGCTGTTCTGATAGCCGCAGGCGAGGCCGGTCTGGCGCCTATCATGACGTCATTCGTCCCCGAATTGTTCAAGGGCCGCAAACGGATCCTGGCGAACAGCCTGATCTATATCTTCGCTTACGCGGGTGTTTCGGCCGGTCTGGCACTGGGCGGCAGCGCCATCGGCTTCCTGGATGCCAGGCACGCCAGTCTCCCGGCTTGGCTGCAGCACTATGAATCCTGGCGGTTGGCCTTCTTTCTCGTAGCGCTTCCTGCGCCGATCCTGATCGTCCTGCTCGCGTTTACGGCCATTGGGCGTAAACGCTCAGCAGTGCGATCTGCTGCCGCGCAAGGCTCTCCCAACACGTTCTGGCAATTCTTGGCGGCCCACAAAGCTGCCACGATGTCCCTCTTCGCCGGGCTGGGCTTGTACATGCTGGCTTTTGGCGGTTACCTGGTGTGGCTTCCTGTAGCGGCGACACGTCTGTTTGGCACCACACCCGCCCAGAACGGGGTGGCCATGGGCATGGCCGTGGCGGTTGGGACTCTCGGCGGGGTGGCAAGCGCGACCTTCGTCATGCGGCGCATGATCGATCGGCTCGGCTCGATGGCGACTGTTCGCTTCTTCCGCTACGCCATGACCGCCACGATACCCGTGCTGGCGATCTTTCCGTTCGTGACCGCCGCTTGGCAAGCCTTCACGCTGCTGGGTGCGATGATGCTGTGCGGTACGGCGATCGGCTGCGCCGTGCCAACGCTCCTCCAGGACATGGCGCCGGGGCCGTTGCGGGCGAGAATGGCGGCCATATGGGGCATTGTCAGCGGGCTGCTGGGCGGCAGCGCGCCAACTCTGGTGGGCTGGGTCTCGACTTACCTGGGCACCGAGCCGCGAATGCTCACGTTCGCGATCACATTGGTCGCCGTTCCGTGCTGGATCGGCGCCATCGTCTGCTTCTGGATCTCCGAACGTCCTTTCGTCGGGCTGCTCCAGCATGTGTCACAAGAGGAACTGGCATCGTAATGTCCAAGCCTGCAACGATGCCTCTCCTTCGCATCATTACCGATCTGGGCGATATCGTAATCGAGCTGCGGCCCGACCGCGCCCCCCGCACTGTCACCGCTTTCCTCTCCGAAGTGGAAAAAGCGGGTTTCGACGGCGGCTCTTTCGGCCGGATTGTTCGGGCCGACAATGACAGGGGCGAGCCGCCCATCGAGGTGATCCAGGCCGGGGCACAGGCGGCTGTCGAGCAGCGCATCGATGTCGCCTTTGAAACGACCGATGAGAGTGGCCTGCGTCACCAGGATGGGGTGATATCCCTGCCCCGCGCAGATGAGCCGCTGGCCACCGCGCAAGGTTTCTTCATCTGCATCGGCGATCAACCGGCCCTCGACGCGCGTGGTGGCAGGTCTGCCGATGCAAGCGGCTTTGCAGCATTCGGACGGGTGGTTGAGGGAATGGAAGTCGTCAAGGCGATCCATCGCATACCGACCATGGAGCAAGCTCCAACCGCTTTCGTGCGCGGTCAGATGGCCAGCGAGCCCGTCGCAATCCATCGCATCGTCGTCGAAAGTGAGTCTGATCATCTCTCGGTTTGATGGACACCGATGATAGGCTCTGCAGAGCCGCACCGGCACCTGCTGAGACAATGCCCTTCCACACTTTGAAGGTCGAACTCGTCCATCAATGCCGATGGGTGAGGCGGGCTGAAGCCAGGCAGGCGCTGTTCGGATATCTCGAGGGCTACTATAATCGACACCGCAGGCACTCGGCTATGGAGATCTACCCCGCATGTCCGCCAAAACGGGGGATGATCAGGCCGCGCCGGGGTCGCTACCCGAGGGCATAAGGCTGCCCGCGATGCGCAGATGGGCGCTTGATGAGACCGGCAGGAACTCGGTGATACCCTGCAATAGCCCCAAAAACAGGGCTTCCAACCAAATCATTCTATATCGCGACCTTCATATGTCGGAGATGGGCGGTCGGTCGGCACCTCGAAGGTCGCCCAGTCGCCCGACTCGCTGGGCCGGGGTGGCGGGCCGGCAATGCTTTCCGGCTCCCCCGCGGCCTGGGTCCGGCGGCGATGCAGATGGACCTTGGCGATCATGTTGGCCGAGATCGGCGCCGTGACGAACAGGAATAGCGAGATCAGCAGCTCATGCGCGGTCCATATGCCAAGCCGTGCCTGAAAATAGACAACCGAGGCGATGAGCAATGCGCCAAGCCCCAGCGTCGTCGCTTTGGTCGGCCCGTGCAGCCGCTCCATGGTCGACGGCAGGCGGACCAGTCCCCAACTGCCGATCAGGGCAAATCCGGCGCCCAGGATCAGCAGGACGCTAACAGCGATATCGGCGATGACGCTCATTCGACGATGTCCCCGCGCAGGATAAACTTGCAATAGGCGATGGTGCTGACGAACCCGACCATGGCGAGCAGCAGCGCGGCCTCGAAATAGGTGTCGTTGCCACCGATCATGCCGATCAGCACGATCAGCGCGATGGCGTTGATGACCATCGTGTCGAGCGCGACGATTCGGTCGCCCAGTGCCGGCCCACGCACCAGCCGCCATAGGTTGAGCAGCAGCGCCAGCGCGATGCCGCCGGCCGCAAGATGAAGGGCGATGGCGATCATGCGAAAATCCGTTGCAGGCGGGCTTCGTAGCGGGACTTGATCCGTGCGACCTCGGCGGCTTCATCCGCGACGTCAAGCGCATGGACCAGCAGGTAACGCCCATCCGCCGATACGTCGGACGATACGGTGCCGGGCGTCAGGCTGATCGTACCTGCCAGCATCGTGATCGCCTCGGGCGTGGACAGGTCGACCGGCACCACCAGCCAGCGCGCCCGCAGGTCCCGGTTGCGCCGGAACAGGATCAGCCAGGCGACCTGGAAATTGGCGACGACGATGTCGAACAGCACGATCGCCAGATAGCCCAGAAAGGCACGGCCAAAGCGCATCCGGGGCCGGTCGGGCCAGAAGGGCTGGGTGAACTTCGGCAGGATCAGCGCGAAGATGCCGCCCAGCACGACACCCCCGGCGGTGATGGTGTTCGCCATCAACAGCCATACGATCAGCAGCATCGCCGACAGACCAGGGTGCGGCAGCAGGCGTTTCATCAGCGCGCTCCCAGGATCGCGGTGACATAGCGGTCGGGGGCCATGATCTGCGCGGCGGCGGCACGGGTCTGCGCCGTCATCCATCCGGCGGCAACCGTCAGTATCGCCAGCAGGGCGAGCAGTATGGCGGGGGCGATGAACTCGGCGCGCGATCGGATGCTGCCGGCAATGGCGTCGGCCTCCGGCGGGGCAGCTTTCCAGAACAGGGTCGAGCCGCTGCGCGAAAAGCCGATCACGCCGACCCATGTACTCGCCAGGATCGCCGCCCAGATCACCGGCCATCCCGGCACGGCAAAGCTGGCGTCGAGGATCAGCAGCTTGCCGACGAACCCGGCGAGCGGCGGCAGCCCGACCGCCGCGACCGCCGCGATCAGGTAGAGCAGCCCCGCCGCGTCCTGCCCGGCGAAGCGCGGGCTCGGTACGATCGCATCGGCATATTGGCCGCGCCGCCGCATCGTCACGTCGGCGACCAGAAACAGCGCCGCTCCGGCCAGCACCGCCTGCACCATGTAATAGAGCGCGGCGGCCAGCGACGCTTCCCGCCACAGCGACACCGGCATCAGCAGCGTTCCGGTCGAGGCCAGCACCGCAAACGCCGCCTGCTCACGCATTCCGCGTGCCACCAGCACGCTGACAAAGCCGATGGCTGCACCCAGGCTCGCGGCGGGCAGCAGCCACGGCGCGGGCACCCAAGCCGCTGCACCCGCCTGCGCGCCGAAGATCAGCGGCACGGTACGGATCATCGCATAGACGCCGACCTTGGTCATGATCGCGAACAGCGCCGCGGCCACCGGCATCGTCGCGGCGTAGGTGCCCGGCAGCCAGAGATGGATCGGCACCACCGCAGCCTTCAGCGCGAACACCGCCATCAGGAGCAGCCCGGCGACGCGGAGCAGCCCCTGATCCGCCGGCCCGAGGCGTGCGACCTTCACCGCCAGATCCGCCATGTTGAGCGTCGCCGTCAGACCATAGAGCAGCCCTAGCGCGATCAGGAACAGCGCCGATCCGACGATATTGACCACGACATAGGCGACGCCCGCCTTCAACCGCAGCGCGCCCTGCCCATGCAGCATCAGCCCGTAGGAGGCGATCAGCAACACTTCGAAGAACACGAACAGATTGAACAGGTCGCCGGTCAGGAACGCGCCGTTCAGCCCCATGAGCTGGAAATGAAACAGCGGATGGAAATGCCATCCTCGCCGGTCCGCGCCGGTGACGACGGCATGGGCCAGCACCACGCTTCCCAGCACCGCCGACAGCACCAGCATCGTCGCGGCCAGCCGGTCGAGCATCAGGACGATGCCGAACGGCGCGGGCCAGTCCCCCAGCGCATAGCTGCGGATCGCATCGTCCTGTGCCATCACGAACAGCGCGATGCTTGCCACCAGCATCGCCATGCAGCCACCCAGCGACAGGGCGAGCGCGACCCCGCGGTGGCGGCGCATCAGCAGCATCGTGATCGGCGCGATCAGGGCCGGCATGACGATCGGCGCGGTCATCAGGTGATCGAGCAGCATCATGCGACATCCTCGGGCTCGGCAAGGCCATCGACCTGATCCGATCCGCTTTCAAGGAAGCTGCGCAGGCTGAGGATGACGGTCAACGCGGTCATGCCGAAAGTAATGACGATCGCCGTCAGCACCAGCGCCTGGGGCAGCGGATCGGCGTGGGCGGTCACGCCCTTGGCCCATAGCGGGGGCCGGTCAACGATCAGCCGCCCGATCGCGAACAGGAACAGGTTCACCGCATAGGATAGCAGGGTCAGCCCCAGTACGACCTGAAAGGTGCGACCGCGTAAGCCGAGGTAAATGCCCCCCGCGACCAGAATCGCGATGGCCGAGGCGACCAGAAACTCCAGGCTCATGGCCGTTCCTCCCCGTCATGCTTGGCGGCGCGCTGCGCGACATGGGCGAGCTGCGCCAGCGCCATCATTACCGCGCCGACCACGACACAGGCGACGCCCAGATCGAAGAACATCGCCGTCGCCAGCTCGAACTCACCGATCAGCGGCAGATGGACATGACCGAAACTGCTCGTCAGGAACGGCGCGCCGAACGGCAGCGAGCCGAGCCCCGTGGCGGTGGCAACCAACACACCGAAGCCGATCAGCTGATGCTCGCCGAACCTGCGACGGTCGTCGGTCCAGTCGAATCCAGACGCCAGATATTGCAGCAGGATGGCGATGGAGAAGACCAGCGCCGCGATGAACCCGCCCCCCGGCTGGTTATGCCCGCGCAGGAATATGTAGAGCCCGACCAGCAGCGCCAGCGGCAACAGCAGCCGCGTTGCCATCACGAACATCATCGGGTGCCGCTCGGGCGAGAAGCGGTTCGTTGACCGCCACGCGCGCAGACGCCGCCCCGCCACTCCGCGTGCAGCGGGTTCGAGCAGCGCAAAGATGGTCAGACCCGCAATGCCCAGAACGGTGATCTCCCCCAGCGTGTCGAACCCGCGGAAGTCGACCAATGTGACGTTGACGACATTGGTGCCGCCTCCGCCCGAATAGCTATTGTCCCAATGGAAGCGCGAGATACCGGGCTGCTCCGGTCGGGTCATGATTGCCCAGGCGAGCCAGCCGGTGCCGAGACCGCCCATTATCGCGATCACCGCGTCGCGGACACGGCGCGGCGCGTTCGACAGGCGCGGCGGATGGCCCGGCAGCAGGTGGAGCGCCAACAGCATCAGCAGGATCGTCACCACCTCCACCGCGATCTGGGTGAGCGCGAGGTCAGGGGCGGAGAGGTGGATAAAGGCCAGCGCCATGACCAGCCCGATCACGCTGATGAAGACCAGCGCAAGGTAGCGCCGCCGATCGACGATAATGACCGCCACCGTCGCCACGATCAGCGCCGCCCAGGCGACGATCGCGACGGGGGAGGCGGGCGTCGTCGCGCGCGATCCGGCGGCGATGCCGAACCGCCAGCCGGCTTCCCCGCCCAGCGCCAGCGCGACGATGACCAGGACGAGCAGATAGCGTTGCAGCGAGGCGGCGTGGATGATGCCCGACAGGTGACGCAATCCGCCGATGGCGGCGGTCATGGTCCGGTCGAACAGGCGTTTGGCATCGGGCGACGGCAGGCGCGCCACCAAGGCCGCGACACTCCGGTAGCGCCACAGCAGCAGCACCGCCGCCGCCACCGCGCCCAGGCTCATGAACAACGCCGGATTGACGCCATGCCATAGCGCGAGATGCAGCTCCGGCCGGACGCCGCCGGTCACCGCCGCGCTGGCCGCTTCGACCAACAAGCCCGCCAACGCCATTGGGAACAGCCCGAGCGCCAGTGCGATCGCCGCAAGTATCGCGGGCGGCGCGAGCAACCACGCACCCGGATCGTGCGGCGCGGCAACCTCTTCGGTGCGCCGGTGGCCGAAATGCAGCGCTACCGCATGGCGCAGCGAATAGGCGGCCGAGAGCATCGCCGCGATCGTCGCCAGAACGGGCACCAACATCGTCTGCCCCGCCGATGCGATATGGACGCTCTGCTCGAGCATCATCTCCTTGGAGATGAACCCGCCCAGCGGCGGCAGCCCCGCCATGGCCGCGGCTGCCAGCACGCCCAGCGTCGCGGTCAGCGGCATGATGGCGGCCAGACCGCCCAGCCGCCTGATGTCGCGCGTGCCGGTCTCATGGTCGATGATGCCCGCATGCATGAACAGCGCCGCCTTGAACGCGGCATGGTTGAGGATGTGGAAGATCGCCGCCGTTACCGCCGCACCGGTTCCAAAGCCGAGGAGCATGACCATCAACCCAAGCTGGCTGATCGTCGAATAGGCCAGGATCGCCTTCAGGTCGTGGCGGAACAGCGCCACCCCCGCGCCGAACAGCATCGTCGTCAGCCCGATCGGCACAAGGATGCCGAACCACAGATCGCTTCCGGCGAGCACCGGCCATAGCCGTGCGAGCAGGAACACGCCCGCCTTCACCATCGTCGCGGAATGGAGATAGGCACTGACCGGGGTCGGCGCGGCCATCGCGTGCGGCAGCCAGAAATGAAACGGAAACTGCGCCGACTTGGTAAAGGCCCCCGCCAGGATCAGGATCAGGATCGAGGGATAGAGCGGCGAGGCCTGGATCGGTTCGGCGCGCGACAGGATGATCGCGAGATCGTAACTGCCTGCCGCCTTGCCCAGCAGGACCATGCCCGCGATCAGCGCCAGCCCGCCGCCGCCGGTGATGGTCAACGCCATCCGCGCGCCCTGACGCGCCTCGCTCCGGTCCCGCCAGAAACCGATCAGCAGGAAGGAGGCGAGACTGGTCATTTCCCAGAACACCAGCATCAGCAGCACATTGCCGGCCAGCGCGACGCCGATCATGGCGCCCTGGAACAGCATCAGGAAGGACAGGAACCGTGCGCTGGGTTCGTCCTTGCCCAGATAGCCTTGCGCATAGATGACGACGAGCAGCCCGATGCCAAGGATCATTCCCGCGAACAACAGCGCCAGCGGATCGAGCCAAAGGCTGAAATCAAGGCCCAGCGCGGGTATCCAGGCCAGCCGCAGCGTCGGCGTCCGGCCCGACAGGGTCGCGCTGGCCTGGGTCAGCAGCACGGCCAGTCCGCCCGCGCTACAGCTTCCGGCGATCAGCACATGGATGGACCGCGATGCGCGGCGCGACATCATCAACAGGATGGCCGCGACGAACGGCAGACAGGTCAGGGTCAGCAGCGGCACCGGCATTCCCCCTTCTGCATCAGGGTGTCACGGCGGCGAGCAAGGGACAGGAATAGGCGATCGGGCAAGCCGATACTCCGGGCATAAGAGTTCGCCGTTGGCGGCCCGACCAACGTGAGAACCTGCCCGCGTCAATTTTCGCGAACACCCATGGCACCTATGGCACAGGCGGCAGAAGGATCACAAGCCGTCCGGGGCCGCCGGACGTATCAGCGCTCCTTGCGTTCGACCCGGGCCTCGGCCAAGCGCCAGCGCTCCAGTTGGGTCAGTACGTCATTGGCGATCTGGCTCGTCGAAAAGCCGGTCAAGTCGCGAAAGCCCGCCTCGCCATTGGTCTGCGCCGCCAGCAGCCAAGCCAAGCTGCGGCGCCCCTCCGGCGCTTCCAGCGCGGTATAGGCGGCCAGCGGGCGCGATCGGGGCGACAGCCGATAGACGAAGGGGCGGCCGTCCGACGCGGTGATGGTGAGTTCGACCGAATCCTCGCCGCTTTCCAGCCTGCTTGCCGTCCAGCCCTCTTTCTCCATCGCCTCCTGCACCGATTGCAACGCAGGTTCGCCCTGCGAGCGGATCTGCTCGACGATGTCGGCGCGGCGCGCAGGCACCAGAAGTCGCTTGATCCGCTCGCTCATCGCCGGGCCATCGCCCGACAGCGTGACCCCCGCCAGATCGGCATTGGTCTGCCGGACCAGGCCTACCGCCAGCAGCAGCATGATGAAGCAGAAGGGAAGGGCGGCGAGCAGGGTGGCCGACTGCAGCGCGCCCAATCCTCCTGCCACCAGCAACAGCGTTGCCGTGGCTCCCAGCAAAACGCACCAATACATGCGCTGCCAGCGCGGCGTCTCCTCCGCCCCGCCCGAGGCCAGGGTGTCGATCACCAGAGCGCCGGAATCGGCCGACGTCACGAAGAACACCGCGACCAGGAGGATCGCCAGCGTCGAGGTGACGCTCGCGGCGGGCAGATATTCGAGGAACTTGAACAGCGCGGTGGACAGGTTCGCCTGCACGGCGTCGGCGATACCGCCGGCCGCTCCGCCGAGATCGAGCGAGATCGCGGTATTGCCGAACACCGTCATCCACAGGAAGGTGAAGGCGGTCGGCACGAACAGCACGCCGATCACGAACTCGCGAATGGTCCGCCCGCGCGAGATGCGCGCGATGAACATGCCGACGAACGGCGACCATGCGATCCACCATGCCCAATAGAACAGCGTCCAGTCCGCCATCCAGGCGCGCGGCTCATAGGCATAGAGGGTGAAGGTGCGCTTGACGAAATGGTCGAGATACAGGCCGAAATTCTGCACCAGCGCGCGCAGCAGGAACAGGGTCGGGCCGACCGCCATCACGAACAGCATCAACAGGACGGCAAGGACCAGGTTCAGCTCGGACAGGCGGCGGATACCGCGATCCGCGCCGCTCAGAACCGACAAGGTCGCCGCGCCCATCACCAGCACGATGACGATGATCTTCATGGTGATCGTGTCGGGCAGGCCATATTCATAGGCGAGGCCCGCCGTCATCTGCGACACGCCGAAGCCCAGCGAGGTCGATACGCCGAACACGGTGCCGCACACCGCGAAAATGTCGATCGCGTCGCCCAGCGGGCCGTCGATCCGCTTGCCCAGGATCGGCGACAGGCCGGATCGCAGCGTCAGCGGCATGTCCTTGCGATAGGTGAAATAGGCCAGGCTCAGGCCGACCAGCGCGTAGATCGCCCAGGCATGGACGCCATAATGGTGAAAGGTGATCGCCATCGCCTCGCGCGCGGCCAGGATCGTGCCGGGGTCGACATCGGGCGGCGCGATGTAGTGCTGGATCGGCTCGGCCACCGCGAAATACATCAGCCCGATGCCCATGCCCGCCGCGAACAACATGGCCAGCCACGACAGATAGGGAAAGTCCGGCTCGGCGTCGTCCGGCCCCAGCTTCAGCTTGCCCGCAGGCCCGAAGCCGAGCGCCAGCACGACGATCAGGAACACCGCGACCGCCGAGATATAGAACCAGCCGAACGTGTCGATCGCCCAGGCCTGCGCCGCCTTGAACGCGGCATCGGCGGTGCCCGGCATGGCCAGCGTCGTCACCAGCAGCAGCGCGATGATCCCGGAAGCGCCCCAGAAGACGCGCGGGTTGATCTCACTCTTCATCATATCAACAGGTTAGCATCGGCAGGGCGGAATGGCGAAAGTGGCGTCGGAAGGTGGGGTCATTTCGTTGCTCCACAGCTGGTGATGCAGTTGCGACAATTCGGTCGTGTCGCGCTTGCTGGTCAGCTCGCCCAAGGCACGATCGAGCGCGTCGCGGGCCTCGGCGCGGCAATCGGGGCGGGCGCGCGCCTCGATCACGGCCAGGGCGGCGAGCGCCTTTTGCAGGCGGACGCCGACCTCGATCGTGGTCGCGCCGTCGCGGGCGAGCGGGCGGAACATGTCCTCGATCATGTCGGCAAAGGCGAAGGGCGGCACGATCACCCCGGCGGGCGGCGTCCATCCCGGCTCGGGGCGATGCCGCAGGACGGCGGCGAGCACCCGTGTCCCGGCCTCGATCACCGCAATGGCGGTGCCGGGATCGTTGACCGCCGGGGACAGCGCGCGCGCCGCGATCTCACCCAGCACCACCAGTCCGAACCGGGGATCGTGATCGAAGGCACGGTGATGCTCGATGGTGAAGGCGTCCCTGATCCGGCACGCCGCCTGCTCGTCGATGGAAGCGCGCGCCCAGGCCAGCGGCCGTGCCGGGTCGACCAACAGGCCCGGCAGGCCGACCAGATGGATGTCGCACCCGATCGATGCCGCGACCTCCCCGACTTGGGCGAGATCGACATGGGTGATGCGACCGATATCGGTGTGATGGATCAGGCTTGCCCCGTCCGGGACGGACGGTCCCTCGGCAGGGCCGAAGCGCGGCGGCTGCACCATCGCGTGGACGGCGGCGATGGCGGCGCGCTCCACCCGGTCGATCGTGTCGGACACCCGGCCGAAACGGGCGATATGCTGGATCCAGCGCAGGAACGTCACCACGATCAGCGCGATGACCAATATGGTTCCCGCATAGAGGATGACCCGCCCGGTCTCTCCATAAATGCCGGTCGACAGCGCGATGATACCGACGATCGCGAACAGGAAACTGCCCAGGAAGGTTGCCAGCGCGTTCTGTGACGTGCTGTCGTCAATCAGCAACTCGACGGCGCGCGGCGTGATGCTGTTCGTCGCGCCCGAATAGGCCTGCACCATCGCAGTCAGCGCAAAAGTCGTGACGGCCAGCATCGAGGACGCCAGCAGGTTGAGGATTCCGTCGACCGACTTCGACCCGACCTTGGCTGCAAAGCCGTAGGAGATCATGTGCCCGGCCAGCGCACTAGCCAACGCAAGCGCCACGGCAAAGACGCAGAACAGCGCTGCCCGAAACCACATGCGTCGCGTGACCAGCCGCAACGCCCACTGCCAACGCCTCATGCGGGCCTTCTGGGGTCGGCGTTCAGGGGGTGTCCGAAAGATGTCCGGAAAGGAATGCGGGCGAACATGCCGCCCATAACGACCGGCGCGGCAAATCGAGCCACGGCCATGCGGATGGATGTTTCCCGCGATGTTGGCCGGCTTAACCGGCTAGTATGATTATTCATTTATCCGACTTCCCCACGACATACAGGGTTCGGGGGAGTGATAATGCGACATTGGGGGTGGCTGCTGGCATCGACGGCGGCTCTGGCGGTTACGGGTACGGCATCGGCGCAGGGGCTGCGCTCCGTGGCGCCCGCGCCGAAGGACAAGGCGGACGATAAAAAGGCCGACGCCGAATCGCCCAAGAACGGTGACATCGTCGTTACCGCCACGCGGCGCTCACAACGGCTGTCGAGCGTGCCGATCGCGGTCAGCGCCTATGGCACCGTCGCGCTGCAGAATTCGGGGGCGACCGACATCCGCCAGATGACCCAGCTCGCCCCGTCGCTGCTGGTCAGTTCGACCGGCTCGGAAGCGAACGCCACGGCACGGATTCGCGGCATCGGCACGGTGGGCGACAATCCCGGCCTGGAAAGCTCGGTCGCCGTCTTCATCGACGGTGTGTATCGCAGCCGCACCGGTTCGGGCCTGAACGACCTGGGCGAGGTGGAGCGGATCGAGGTGCTGCGCGGGCCGCAGGGTACGCTGTCGGGGCGCAATTCCTCGGCGGGCGCGATCAGCATCTACACCAAATATCCCCAGTTCAAATATGGCGGCTATGGCGAGGTCAGCTACGGCAATTACAACGCCGTGCGCGTCGCGGGCGCGGTCACCGGGCCGGTGATCGGCGATACGCTCGCCTTTCGGGTCGACGGCGTCTACGCCAAGCGCGACGGCTTCCTGTATGATGTCGTCAACAACACCGACTATAACGACCGCAACCGCGTATTCGTGCGCGGCCAGCTGTTCTGGAAACCGAGCGACGATTTCTCGGTCCGCCTGATCGGCGACTATACCCACCGCGACGAAAAGTGCTGCGGCGCGGTCTATATCGACACGCGCGAGAAGATCGATCCGACGCCGGGCGTACCGGGCGATGCGGCGATCAATCCACAGAACCGCATCGTCAACATCCTGCGCAACCTGGGCGGCGTCCTGCCCAGCCAGGGCGATCCCTATAACCGCAAGATCGCGCAGACGCCGGGTCACGCCTATTCCAACGTCACGGAGGATTATGGCGTGTCGGCCCGCGTCGGCTGGGACATCGGCAAGGTCCAGCTGATCTCCATCTCCGCATACCGCGAATATAAGGCGGGCGGTGCGGGCGATGTCGATTACAGCAATGTCGACATCATCGATCGGCCCGACAACGGCCGCGCCTATCGCCAGTTCAAGACCTTCACGCAGGAAACGCGCCTCAGCGGCTCGATCCTGAACAACCGGCTCGACTGGCTGGTCGGCGGCTATTTCGCACATGAAGACCTTCAGGTGTCGGACAATCTGATCTTCGGCTCGCAATATGGCGCCTTTGCCGCGTGCCGCGTCGTCGCGTCGATCAATCCGACGGCGGCGTTGCAGAACCCGGCCAATCCGGGCTGCCTCAGCGGGGCGGGGCGCGCGGTCCTGACCGGTGCGCTGGGACCGACGCTGATCGGGACGATCGACCGGCTGAGCACGATCAACAATGTCGGCGCGCTGCGCGATCTTTATGATCAGACCAGCACCAACTATGCCTTTTTCACGCACAATATCTATCGCCTGACCGATACGCTGAGCCTGACGGGCGGTCTGCGCTACACCAACGAGCGCAAGAAATTGCGCGGGAGCTTCGAGAACAACAACACCGCCTGCCCGGTGCAGCAAGCCGCGCTTCGCCCGTTCTTGCAGAGCGGCAACCCGACGCTGGCGAGCCTGGCCGGGGGCATCATAACGCTGAGCTGCAACGGCAATTCCTCGTCCGCGCTCAACGGGCTGCCGCTCTCCGACTCGATCAGCGAGGGGCAGTTCACCGGCACCGCCGTCGTGTCGTGGAAGCCGGTGCCCAGCACCTTGGTCTATGGCTCCTATGCGCGCGGCTACAAGGCGGGTGGCTATAATCTCGAACGGTCGGACCTGACCCCGAATGTGTATGGGACGCCGACGGCGGCCTCGGTGACCAATTTGCGCTTCGATCCCGAAACGGTGAACGCCTATGAGCTGGGCGTGAAGTTCACCTCGCGCAGCTTCACGCTGAACGCCGCCGCCTTCCGCTCGGAGTTCAAGAACTTCCAGCTGAACACCTTCAACGGCACCGGCTATATCGTCCAGAATATCAGCGCGTGCAGCAGCGATCTGGGCGGTGCCGATCGTGACGATTCCCCCAATACCGGCCGATGCACCGGCAAGGTGAAGGCGGGCGTGGTGACGCAAGGTGTCGAACTGGAGGCGGGCCTGTTCCCCGTGCCCGACGTCACCGTCAATCTGGGTTATACCTATGCCCACACCAATTACGCCCGGAACCTGGTCGGCAGCGATGCGGGCGAGCCGCTCAGCAACGCGCTGTTCCTGCTGCCGGGCAGCATGATGTCGAACGCGCCCCGCCATGTCGTGACATCTTCGGCCAGCTGGACGCCGCAGATCGCGGGCACGGACATGACCGCGCTCTTCTATGTCGATGGCCGCCTGACCAGCGACTATAACACCGGCTCCGACCTGTTCGTCGAGAAGAAGCAGGACGGCTTTTTCCTGATGAATGCGCGCATCGGCCTGCACGGCAAGGACCAGCGCTGGGCGCTGGAATTCTGGGGCCAGAACATCCTCAACACCAACTATCAGCAGGTCGCCTTCAACATGCCGTTCCAGGGTTCGGGCAGCCTGTCGCAGGTGCAGCGTTTCGGTGCGCCCAATTATGCCACCGCGAACGCGCTGTTCGGATCCTATCTGGCGGAGCCGCGCACCTATGGCCTGACGCTGCGGACGCGCTGGTGACGGAGATTTGCGCTGGGTGATTGGCGCGCCCGGAGGGATTCGAACCCCCGACCGAGGAGGTAGAAGCTCCTTGCTCTATCCAACTGAGCTACGGACGCGCGGATGGCGGTGTCCCTAGCGTGGTTTGCGTGGGTTGGGAATGGCGATAAATGTCGGTCCGCTTGGTGAAAGGATCGGCATGAGCGTGGAACGGGTGGTGGCGAACCGGGAGATGGGAAGCGGAGCTTTCCGCTGGTTCGACTTCGTCATGGCGGCCTTCGTCACCATCCTGCTGCTGTCTAACGTCATCGGCGCGGGCAAGGTCGCGGTCATCACCCTGCCGGTCGTCGGGCAGTGGCCGTTCGGAGCGGGCATCCTGTTCTTTCCGCTGAGCTATGTCATCGGCGACGTGTTGACCGAGGTCTATGGCTATGCCCGTGCGCGCCGCGTGATCTGGGCGGGGACGGCGGCGGTACTGTTCATGGCGTTCATGAGCTTTGTCGTCGTCGCGCTTCCCCCCGCGCCGAGCTGGACCAATCAGGCCGCCTATGAGGTGATTTTCGGACAGGTGCCGCGCATCGTGCTGGCCAGCGTCTGCGCCTTTTGGGCAGGTGAGTTCGCCAACGCCTATGTCATGGCGCGGATGAAGGTTTGGACCAGCGGGCGGCATCTGTGGTCGCGGACCATCGGCTCGACGCTGGTGGGGCAGGGGGTGGACAGCCTGATCTTCTACCCGCTCGCCTTCTGGGGGGCGGTCGGCTGGACGCCGCATCTGGTGGTCGTGGTGCTGTTCACGCAGTGGGCGCTGAAGGTGGGCTGGGAGGTGTTGCTGACGCCGGTGACGTATCTGGTCGTTGGCTTCCTGAAGCGTGCCGAGGGGGTGGACGTTTTCGATGAGGGGACCGACTTTTCACCGTTCCGGGCGCGGGTTTGAGCGGGGTTTTGGTTCGCGCGAAGCCGCGATGACGCGAAGAGTTTAAAGAGAATTTGGTCGCGCGGAGGCGCGGAGGGCGTAGAGAAGGCGGACGCAGCGTCAGCTGCATGTTTCTCTACAAGCCATAGTGAGGCGGGAAGCCGCATCCAGACGCGACACCCCTCCGCGTTCTCCGCGCCTCCGCGCGAACCAACCTTCTTCGCGTCATCGCGGCTTCGCGTGAACCCAAATGAAAAGGGGAGCCGAGTTGCCTCGCCCCCCCATCTCAAACGTTATCCCGTGGCCTTCGACTTCGCTCAGGCTGAACGGGGGTGGGGTCAGGCCCCCACCATCTCCAGCAGGCCCTCGAACAGGCGGCGGCCATGATCGCCGCCATGTGCGGCTTCGATGCGGCGTTCGGGGTGGGGCATCATGCCCAGCACGTTGCGCTTCTCGTTCAGCAAGCCCGCGATATTGCGGGCCGAGCCGTTGACGTCCTCGGCATAGCGGAACGCCACGCGGCCTTCGCCTTCCAGGCGGTCGAGCGTCTCGGCATCGGCGAAGTAATTGCCGTCATGATGCGCGACCGGGATGCGGATCGTCTCGCCCTGCTCGTAAAGCCGGGTGAAGGCGCTGTCGGTGTTGGCCACCTCCAGATCGACGTCGCGACACACGAAGTTGAGCGAGCGGTTGCGCATCAGCGCGCCGGGCAGCAGCCCAGTTTCGGCTAGCACCTGGAAGCCGTTGCACACACCGAACACTGGCGTGCCCTTGTTTGCTGAGTCCACGACCGCGCGCATGATCGGCGACCGTGCCGCGATCGCGCCGCAGCGGAGGTAATCGCCGTAGGAAAAGCCGCCCGGCACGCCTACCAGCCCCAGCCCCTCGGGCAGTTCGCTGTCGCCGTGCCAGACCATGGCCGGCTTGACGCCCGTCACCGCCTCCAGCGCGACGGCGAGGTCGCGGTCGCAGTTCGAGCCCGGAAAGACGATGACTGCGGTCTTCATCAGGCGCGCTCCACCCGGTAATTTTCGATCACGGTGTTGGCGAGCAGCTGGCGGCACATCTCGTCGATCTGTGCGTCGGTCGTCTCGTCGGCGACCTGCATCTCGATCAACTTGCCCGCGCGGACGTCATCGACGCCCGCAAAGCCCAGGCTGCCCAGCGCGTGCTGGATCGCCTTGCCCTGCGGGTCGAGCACGCCGGGCTTCAGGGTGACGAAAATCTTGAGCTTCATTTACTTGCCCCGGCTCTTGCGGTGTTCTTCCAGGTCGAGGACGGCGGTATCGCCCCCCTCGGGCAGCAGGCCCAGACGGCGTGCCACTTCCTGATAGGCCTCGACCTCGCCGCCGAGATCCCGGCGGAAACGGTCCTTGTCCAGTTTCTCGTTGGTGGTCATGTCCCACAGGCGGCAGCCATCGGGGCTGATCTCGTCGGCCAGGATGATGCGACCGAAGTCATTGTCCCAGATGCGACCGAATTCCAGCTTGAAGTCGACCAGGCGGATGCCGATCGCGGCGAACATGCCCGACAGGAAGTCGTTCACGCGGATCGCCAGGTCGGCGATGTCGTGCATCTCTTCCTGGCTGGCCCAGCCGAAGCAGGCGATATGCTCGTCGGTGACCATCGGGTCGCCCAGCGCATCGTCCTTGTAATAATACTCGATGATCGTGCGGGGCAGCTTCACGCCCTCTTCGATGCCCAGCCGCTTGGACAGCGAGCCCGCCGCGACGTTGCGCACCACGACCTCGATCGGGACGATCTCGACCTGGCGGATCAGCTGCTCGCGCATGTTCAGGCGGCGAATGAAGTGGGTCGGCACGCCGATATGGTCGAGCATGGTGAAGACATGCTCGGAGATACGGTTGTTCAGCACGCCCTTGCCGTTGATTGTGCCCTTTTTCTGGGCATTGAACGCGGTGGCGTCGTCCTTGAAATACTGGATCAGCGTGCCAGGCTCAGGGCCTTCGTACAGGATCTTGGCCTTGCCTTCGTAGATTTGGCGGCGGCGAGCCATGCGGCGGTCCCCTGAAATGAGTACAGCCCCGGCGCCCCCATGCTGAGGCCCGAGGCGGGATGGCGCGGGCTATAATGGATGGGGCGGACGGGCGCAATGGAGCTGGGCGTGGTACGTCGCCCCTTGCGGGGTAAGGCGAAACAAAATGAAGCGGGCGTAATTTTCGCTCCATGATGAATAATGCTTTGATGAAAGATTAAATAACGGTAAGGTGGAAAGTAAAAGAAACCCATCCGGAAGTTCAAGGGTTATGGCTATGCTTGCAAAGGAGGTAGTCATGAACAAGCTGATGATCGGTGTTGTTGGTGGGGCTCTGATGTTGACGGCGGGCGCTGCCGTGGCGCGGCCGATGCACATGGCGCATCAGCCCCAGATCTGGGAACAGGCGCGTGTCCCGCTCGCCAATGGCATGGAGGCGATTGCGGTGGTGAAGAACGGTAATGCCGAGCGCACCGTCGCCTGCCGCGATACCGCCGACATACTCGCCACCTTCCGTCCCGAGGTCGTCGCCTTCCAGCCGGTTCGCGGGCCGCATGGCAAGGTGAAGACCGACGAGGATGTCGCCGGGGTCGAAACCTTCACCCCCGTCGCCTTCCAGAACTGCACGGTGGCGGCTGGCGATCACTTCCAGCAGGATGTGGCCCAGGCCCAGGCGAAACAGGCCTGATCCGGGCTCTTCCGCCGGGATTGAAGCGGGCGCGATCCCCATCGCGCCCGCTTTGTCCTATTCGATCGCGCGTCGTTCTTGATTTGATCCGCCCGATTGCTCCTTTTGTGCGGCCTTGCTAGAAGCTCGGCCTCCATGGCGATCGATCTCCGCGACAATCCTCCCGTCGGCATATTGGATGCCCCCTTCGACAGCGCGCTGTCCGAGCGGTATCTCGTCTATGCGCTGTCCACGATCACCGCGCGCTCGCTGCCCGATGTGCGCGACGGGTTGAAGCCCGTGCACCGGCGGCTGCTCTGGGCGATGCGCCTGCTCAAGCTCGATCCGGCCTCGGGCTACAAGAAGTGCGCGCGCGTCGTCGGCGACGTGATCGGTAAATACCACCCGCATGGCGATCAGTCGGTCTATGACGCGATGGTCCGCCTCGCGCAGGATTTCGCGCTGCGCTATCCGCTGGTCGACGGGCAGGGCAATTTCGGCAATATCGACGGCGATAACGCCGCGGCGTACCGTTATACCGAGGCACGGCTGACCCAGGTCGCGATCGACCTGATGGATGGCCTGGACGAAGACGCCGTCGCCTATCGCCCGACCTATAATGGCGAGGAGCAGGAGCCCGAGCTCTTCCCCGGCCTGTTCCCCAATCTGCTGGCGAACGGGGCGAGCGGTATCGCGGTCGGCATGGCGACGAGCATCCCGCCGCACAATGCCGCTGAACTGCTGGAGGCCGCGATCCTGCTGGTCGATCGGCCCGATGCCGATGACGATGCGATCCTGGCGCTGGTCAAGGGGCCGGACTTTCCGACCGGCGGCCTGGTCGTCGATGCGCCCGCGATCTTGCGCGAAAGCTATACCACGGGGCGTGGCGGTTTCCGCGTTCGCGCGCGCTGGGAGATCGAGCGGGAGAAGGGCGGCGGCTGGCAGATCGTCATCAGCGAAATCCCCTATGGCGTCGCCAAGGGCAAGCTGATCGAACAGATCGCCACGCTCATCAACGACAAGAAGCTGCCGATTTTGGCGGATGTCCGCGACGAATCGGATGCGCAGGTCCGCATCGTTCTGGAGCCGCGCAGCCGCACCGTCGATCCGCAGGTGCTGATGGACGGGCTGTTCCGCTTCTCCGATCTGGAGACGCGGGTCAGCCTGAACCTCAACGTGCTCGACAAGGACCGCACCCCGCGCGTCATGAGCTTGCGCGAGGCGCTGGCCGCCTGGGTCGAGCATCAGTTCGTCGTGCTGCGCCGCCGGTCCGAGCATCGGCTGGCCAAGATCGCCGACCGGATCGAGCTGCTCGACGGTTATCTCGTCGCCTATCTGAACCTCGACCGGGTGATCGAGATCATCCGCACCGAGGACGAGCCCAAGGCGGTGATGATCGCCGAATTCCGCCTGACCGATCGGCAGGCCGAGGCGATCCTCAACATGCGGCTGCGTAGCTTGCGCCGCCTGGAGGAGTTCGAGATTCGCGGCGAGCGCGACAAGCTCGACAAGGAGCGCGAACAGCTGACCCTGTTGCTCGGCTCCGAACAGCGTCAGCGGACGCGGATGAAGAAGGATCTGGGCAAGATCCGCGACCGTTATGGCCTGGAGACCGCGCTGGGTGCGCGCCGCACGCTGATCGAGGAAGCTGCGCCGACCCGCGACATACCTTTGGAGGCGATGATCGAGCGCGAGCCGATCACCGTCATCCTGTCGCAGCGCGGCTGGATCCGGGCGATGAAGGGCCATGTCGACCTGGCATCGGCCGATACCGCCAAGTTCAAGGAAGGGGACGGCCCCGCCTTCGCCTTCCATGCGCAGACCACCGACAAGCTGCTCTTGGCGGCGGCGAACGGGCGATTCTTCACGCTGGCGGCGGACAAGCTGCCCGGCGGGCGCGGTTTCGGCGAGCCGGTGCGTGCGATGATCGACCTGGATGGTTCGATCGGGATCGTCGGTTTCCTGCCCGCGAGCCGCAGCCCCAAGCTGCTGGTCGCCGCATCGGACGGGCGCGGCTTCATCGTGCCCGCCGCCGACACCATCGCCGAGACGCGCAAGGGCAAGACGGTGCTGACCCCGCGCGCGGGCGCGACGCTGAAGGTCGTGCGGCCGGTGGGCGCCGAGGACGATTATGTCGCGGCGATCGGCGACAACCGCAAGCTGCTGGTCTTCCCGCTGACCGAGTTCGTCGAGCTGTCACGCGGCACCGGCGTCCAGCTGCAACGCTATCGCGACGGCGGGCTGTCGGATGCGACCACCTTTGTCTTCAAGGACGGCCTCAGCTGGACGATGGGTGGCGAGAGCGGGCGTGTCCGCACCGAACCGGACCTGTCGGCCTGGCGGACCGCGCGCGGCGCGGCGGGACGGATGCCGCCGACCGGCTTCCCCCGCGACAATCGCTTCGATTAGGGCAATAGGTGATCTGAGTGCTGCCCTCTCTCTGGGGGCTTCGCGCAGCATGGTGGCGGGAGGTTCATAGGTAATGGGGCCTGGCATCGTCGCCACCGGGAAATTCTTCCCCAGCCCCGCACGCGCCCTTTATCGTTCACGCGGTGCTGCAGAAAAGCTGCGGGACGCGCCACCGAACATTGCCTCGACGTGAGGAGCGAAATAGGGGGCTGCAATCCTTTGGTAACACGAATTTTAGGGGCTCTTAACGTTCGTCAGTTAGTCGGGTGAACGATGGCAACGAAGGCTCATCCGACGCAGCCCTTTTCGAACCGCAATTTCGGGTCGCTGACGTCGTGCGCCATCAACATCATGGCCATCCCGGCGGCGGAGATACTGATTGCCCAGGGCACGCCCGCCGTGGTCGCCACGAATGACGCCTATCGCCGGGCTACGCTGAACGACTCGCGGACTCAGGCCGTTTTGCTGGCCGAAGTCGCCAAGCGAATCGACGGATTCCTGTCGTCGGACCAGGCGTCGATCGAATTCCCGCTGGCCGTCGGAGACGTCATTGACTGCCGCTATTTCCATGCGACGCTGACTCGTGCGGCCGAGGGGCACGGCGATGGCTGCGTGCTGATGCTGGTCGATCATACCGCGCAGCACCATACCGAGCGCAGCCTGCGTCGCGAGATGACGACCGACAGCCTGACCGGGCTGCCCAATCGGCAGGGTTTCGGCGATCTGATCGAGGCGATGATGGCCAATGGCCAGCGCCATGCGGTGCTGGTGATCGACCTGAACCGATTCAGCCGCCTGAACGCCTGTATGGGCTCGCTGGTCGCCGACGAGTTGCTCATTACGGTCGCCCGCCGTTTGAAAGGGGCATTGCGGTCGCGCGACTCGATCGGGCGGATCGGCGGTAACGAGTTCGGCATCCTCATGATGATCGACGGCAGCGAGGACGAGGCACACATCCTGGCCGACCGGATCGACCGGGCCTTGCGCGCACCGTTCCGCCTGACCGATTACGAGGTCAACGTGGAGGCATCGGTGGGCATCGCCTTCAACGAGGGGCCTGACGGCGATGCCGAGGAACTGATTCGCCACGCCCAGTTCGCCGTCAAGCACGCCAAGGCGGCGGGGCGGACCGAAGTCTATCACCCCCAGGCCTTTACCATTGCCCGCGCGCAATTCGCGATGGAGACCGCGCTGCGCCGCGCGATCGAGCAGGAAGAGCTGCATCTGGCCTATCAGCCCATCTGCGACCTGAGCTCGGGCCGGACGGTCGCCTTCGAGGCGCTGGCGCGGTGGCGCGATGCCGAAGGACGCGAGCATTCGCCGGCCGATTTCATTCCGGTCGCCGAAGAGTCGGGGCTGATCGTGCCGCTGGGTCGCTGGGCCGTCAATCAGGCGCTGGCCCAGCTGGCGACATGGGACCGAATGGCGGGCGGGCATTGCGATGTGCGCATGTCGGTCAATGTTTCGGCGATCCAATTACAGCGCGACGATATCCCCGCGCTCATCGAAGCAGCGCTGGCCAAGGTGGGCGTCGCGGGTGAGCGGCTGGTCCTCGAGCTGACCGAGAGCGCGATCGTCGGGGATCCCGATCGGGTCAGCGCGATCATGAAGGCGCTTAAGACGCTGGGGACGACCATCGCGATGGATGATTTCGGCACCGGCTATTCCAATCTCGCCTATCTGCAGAAACTGCCGATCGACATCTTGAAGATCGACCGCAGCTTCGTCCTGGGGATGCTGGCCGATCGCGACAAGATCGCGATCGTCCGCGCGATCCTGGGGCTGGCGCAGGCGCTGGGGATGAAGACCACCGCCGAGGGAATCGAGACGGTCGAGCTGGGCCAGACGCTCGCCGCGCTGGGATGCAGCCATGGCCAGGGCTATTATTATGCCCGCCCGCTCGAACCGGCGGCGGCCTGGGCGATGATCGCCAATCAGGCCTGAGACACCACCTCGTCGGCGATGTCGCCGACCCGTTCGACATCCGGGAAATCCTCGGCAATCCACCGGGTTTCGATCATGCGGAGCAGCCGTGCCACCTCCGGCCCCTTGCCGATTCCGCGTTCGACCAGCGCGCCGCCGGTCAGCGGCAGGAGGGGCGGCGTCCAGTCGCGAATCGCCTCGATCGATTCGCCCGCCAGCAACAGTCGGTCGATCGCGCTCGTCACACCCACGCGATAGGCGAGCGCGCGAGGTCCTTCGTCGCCCGGCCCGGCGGTCGCGGCGATCAGGCGCTTGCGATCCGTATTGGACAGTTTCAGCCGCGCCCCGACATTCTCCGCCGCTTCCGCGGGCATCAATGCGGCGAGTCGGCGGATCGCGTCGGGGGCCATGCCCGCCGCCGCCTCGCGTTCAGCAAGCCGGGTCAGCCGCTCCACGCCGTCCGCGTCGATTTCGGGGATGACCGCGCGGAAGATGCCGTGCTCGACCATCAGCGATACCACCGAGACGGCGCGCGACGCGACCAGCAATTTCAGCAGCTCGGCGGCGATTCGCTCGCGTGACAGCGCCATCAGGTCATTGGCGCGGGCGGCACAAGCGGCCAGCCCCGCCTCATCGACCGCATGGCCGAACCGCGCGTGGAAACGGAAGAAGCGCAGGATGCGTAAGTGATCCTCCGCGATCCGCTGCAACGGGTCGCCGATAAAGCGCACGCGCCCGGCTTTCAGGTCGTCCAGCCCGCCGAAATAGTCGAACAATTCGCCGGTCGTCGGATCGGCGTAGAGCGCGTTCATCGTGAAGTCGCGTCGCGCCGCGTCCTCGCGCCAGTCATCGGTAAAGGCGACGACGGCATGGCGACCGCCGGTTGACACGTCACGGCGAAGAGTCGTGACCTCGACCGGGCCGTCGGGCAGGACGGCGGTAATCGTGCCATGCGCGATGCCGGTCGGCACCGGCTTGAACCCGCTGTCGCGCACCCGGCTAATCACGGTTTCAGGCGAAAGCGGCGTCGCCAGGTCGATATCGGCCACGGGAATGCCCAGCAGCATGTCGCGCACCGCGCCTCCGACAAAGCGCGCCTCCAGCCGCTCGGCCAGCGCGATGAGCTCGGCCCGGTTCGCCCAAGGCGCCGTCGCCGGCGTCATGCCGCCCATTGCAGCCGCCGCGACAGGTTGACGATCATCGCTGCGGTCGCGCCCCATATGCGCCGGTCGTTCCATAATATCTCGTAGAAATAGCGGGTCTGCCCGCGCCATGGGGCGCTGACCCGGCGGTGATGGGCAGGGTCGAGGAGAAAGGACAGCGGCACTTCGAACAGGTCGGCCACTTCCGCCTCGGCAGGCGTCAGGGTCAGATCGGGGGGGATCACGCCGACGATCGGCGTCACCTCGAACCCGGTCACAGTGCGATAGCGGTCGGCGAGGCCGACGACCGTGACCTGGGTGGGGGGCAGACCGATCTCTTCCTCCGCCTCGCGCAGCGCGGTCGCGACCAGATCGACGTCGCCGGGGTCGGCGCGTCCGCCCGGAAAGGCGATCTGCCCGGCATGGTTGCGCAGCGTCTCAGTCCGCTGGGTCAGCAACACGCCGGGTTCGGTCCGGTCCGTCACCGGCACCAGCACGGCGGCGGCCGCCGGCGTCGCGGTGATCGCTTGCACCTCGACTCCGTCGCCGGTCAGCAAGTCGGTCGCCGGTATCCGGGCCATCGCCGCTGCCAGCCTTGCGGCCAGCGTCATGCGGCGGGCGAGCTGGTCAGGGGAAAGAAGATGCCGTCGCTCCACACGCCCGGTGCTTCGCCTTCTCCGGCCAGCGCACGTTCGGCGAGTTCGTAATAGACCGGCCGCGCGATCAGCGCCTCCAGACCGTCGCGGACATGCAGATAGGGGCGGGGGCCGTCCTCTCCCTCCACGAAACGCAGGCTGTGGTTCGGCCCCGCCGCGACGAGATCGCCGGTATTGAGCTGGAACACCAGGCGACCGTTCGTCCCCTCGCCCTCGGCCTTCAGCGTGGTGGCGACGAAGGGCGCGTCCTCGACCGCGATGTCGAGCTTTTCGACCGGCGTGACCAGGACATGACGGCCATCGGGCTCGCGTCGCAGGATAGTGGAGAACAGCCGCACCATGGCGGGCCGGCTGATCGGGCTGTCCTGATGAAACCAGGTGCCGTCGCGCGCGATCCGCATCTCGCTGTCGCCGCAATGGCTGGGGTTCCATTGCGAAACGGGGGGCAGTTTCTGCGCCTCCATCGCCTGGACGATTTCGGCCAGGCTCAGCGCGGACAGATCGGGGGGCGGTGCCATCGGCATGATTTCCCCGAGTTAGGGATGCGGGGCGGACAGGTAAAGACCTGCTGGCGTCAGGCCCGCTCCAGATGGGGGCCGAGCATCCCGGCGAGCGCAGGCACCTCCGGCCCGCGCGCGAGCAGCCGATGCCGCTCGACCGGACCGGGCAGCCGCCACTCGGCGGTACGCTCGGCGGTGAAGCCGAAGAAGCGGCCATAATATTCCGGGTCGCCGATCAGCATCATCGCACGGTCCAGCCCTGACGCGGCAGCGGCGTCCAGCATGTGGTGGAGCAGTTCCCGCCCGATGCCGCTCTGTTGCCGGTCGGGATCGACCGCGACCGGGCCGACCATGACCATCGGATGCGCGTGACCGCTGTCGTCGGTCAGCGCGACCGGCCAGCACTGGATCGACCCGATCAGCCGATCCTCCTCGACCGCGGCGAAGCACAGCGAGGCGATCGGCCGCACACTGCCGCGCACCTTATAGGCGGTGCGCGCCTGCCGTCCTGGCGGAAAGGCGCGGTCCAGCAGCGCCTCGACCGCATCGGGGGCGACCGCGTCGAGCGGGACAAGGGCGGTCATCACGGTCAAAAGACGAAGTCCGGTGGCGGGGGAGGGACGCGCGCCCTTAGCGCGACGGTGGGGGGATGCAAGCTTTCCTTCGGCGCGCGCTCTGCTACAGGCGCAGGGATGGAAGACCGTCTCCAGCTCGAAGTCCACGACCTCGAAGTCCAGGTGCTGACCGGCATCTATTCCGAGGAAACGCACCTGCCGCAGCCGCTGCGCATCTCGCTGACCGTCGATCTCGACTGTCCGGCGCGCTACACGCCCGACAGCCCGCTGACCGAGTCCAAAAATTATCTCGACCTGAAACATGCCGCGACCCAGTTGCCCGAGGGCGTGCATTTCACGCTGATCGAGGGGGTTGCCGACCATATCTGCGACACGCTGTTCCTTCAGGACGCGCGCGTGCGCCGGGTGCAGGTGAAGATCGTGAAGCTGGCCATTGCCGAAGAGGGCGAGGCGATCGGCATCACCCTGGTCCGCCATCGGCGCTGACGCCCGTGACGGCGCGGCGAGTCGATCTGGCCCCCGACGCCGATATCGCGGCGGTGGCGGCGACGTATCCGGGCGAGGATCTGGTCCTGGTAATCTGCCCCGGCCGTGATGGCGTCGCTCAGGCGATGGTGGAAGCGGCGATTGCCCCGCTCGCCATCGCGGCGGCACCGGACGCGCGCATCAATGCCGTGATCCCGGCCGAGGGAGCCGAGCAGGAAGCGGTCGCGGCGGCGGTCGCCTATCTCGCTGCCGCGCACGCCGTCACGGGTCAGTTGCTCTCGGTCGGCATCTGACGCTCGCGCCCGCACGGGCCGAGCTTTTGCAGCACGAAGCGATAATCCTCCCGCGCCGCCTGGGCGTTTTCCGGTGCCAGCGAGGCGGTGCTGCGATCGGGCAGCGACTCCGGCAGCGCACAGGCCAGCCGATACCAGAGCAGCGTGTCGCGCGCCGGGGGTGCGGCCGACTCGTCGACGATCTCGCTCAGCGCCACGGCATAGCGACGCTCTTCACCCGGCCGACGCAGCACGGATAGCGAGACAGGCCGGTTGTTCGCGGTCGTCAGGAAAATCTGGGTCTCACCTTCGCCAGGCAAGCTGCCGGGCACGTAAAAGGCGTTGCCGACCCCGGTGATGACCGGCGGCGCGTTGGCGGACAGCGCATCGCGCGCGATGGTGCGGCTGCGCTGTTCGGTGTCGGGCATCCACGGCAATTGCGCATCGGGGGCGACGAGCTGAAGCTGATCGGCGGCGTTCGGCACGCGGCGCGCGTAGATCAGCACCCGCATCTTCTTCAGCTTGGGCGCACGGCCCCGCGCGTCGGTTGCGGCGTCGAACAAATAGCCGACCCGCGCGGGCAGGCCGCCCGCGCCGCGGATCAGCGTGCCGACATCGGCCTCGATATAGAAGCGCTGATGGCCGGGGGCGACTCCGGCAGCTTCGGCGCCCTTGATCGCGGCGGCCGAGCGGATGGTCACATCAGCGATGACCGGAGCCGACAGGACCATGTCGGCCAGGTCGGCATAGCCCGGCCCTGTTTGCGCTACCATCGAATCACCCGGCCGGGCCGATGGCGCTGTCGCGATCTGGGCGGGCAGGGGAGCGGCGAACAGGGGAATCGACAGCGTCAAAGCGCCAGCGCGAATGGCGTGGGACAGGGGATTCATAGCTTCGCGCTACTCCTTTGAAGGTTAACGGTACAGAAATAATTTCGTCACGCGCAGGTTGTACGTTTATTACGTCCGACAAACTGATTGCGCCGCGCCAGCCGCCACGATAGGGTTCAAGGCTCTGCCGCATGCCGAAAGAGCATGGCAGGAGTTTCCCACGTCCCCACGCTACGGCGAGGCGAAACTGGCAGACTGAGGAGTTTCGTTGCTGAATGGCCTATACTGACCAGAAGATGTCCGGGGGCAAGGTGGTCGCGATCGTTATCGTCGTGCTCATCCATGCTGCTCTGGGCTATGCCTTCGTCACGGGGCTGGCTTACCAGTACGTGAAGAAGGCGACCGAAAAGCTCAACACGTTCGACGTGCAAGAGCCGCCGCCCCCACCCCCGCCGGAAGAACCGCCGCCCCCGCCGCCGCCGGAACAGCCCAATGTTCCGCCGCCGCCGACGACGGTCGTGACGCCGCCGCCGATCGTCAATGTGCCTACCCAGGCGCCGACGATCTCGACGACCACGGTGATTCCGCTGAGCCAGCCGACCGCGCCGCCGGCCCCGCCTGCGCCGCCGGCTCCGCCTGCGCCGCCTGCGCCGGTGATCTCGAAGGCCGCTGGCCTGAAGGGTAATCCGGGTCAGTTCTTCGGCCCCGACGCTTATCCGCCCTCGGCCCAGCGCGAAGGCGCGGAAGGTCGCGTGGTCGCCAAGCTGACGGTCGGTACCGACGGGCGTGTCACCGAGTGCGTCGTGACGACGAGCAGCAACAATCGTGCGCTCGACGATACGACGTGCCGCATCGCCAAGGCGCGCGTTCGCTTCTCTCCGGCGCTGGATAACGCCGGGAACCCGATCACGTCGTCTTACACGCTTCCGGTACGCTGGCAGCTGCCGCAGGAATAACGGCTTTAGGCCGAACTCAAAAATTCAACGCTTTAGTCAGAGGACCTAACCAACCATGCTCACCACCATCCTCGCCGCGGGCGGCGCCGCGGCCGGTGCCGAAAACCCCTACGGTCTCGGCCAGGCTCTCAAGGAAGGCGGCCTCATCTCGCAGTCGGTGTTCACCATCCTCTGCTTGATGTCGATCGTGTCGTTCTACATCCTGTTCTCGAAGCTGTTCGAGCAGCAGAAGATCATCAACCAGGCCAAGCGCGTTCGTCAGAGCTTCTGGTCGTCGAACTCGCTGCGCGAGGGCTCGGCCAAGCTCGAGAAGAACTCGGCCTACAAGCAGATCGTCGACGACGGTCTGGCCGCGCAGGACCAGCACGCCAAGCTGACCGATCCGGTCGAGGCGCATGACTGGCTGCATGGTTCGCTGGCGCGTTCGGAAGCCGCGATCAACTCGAAGCTGGGCGGCGGTCTCGCTTTCCTGGCGACCGTCGGTGCGACCGCGCCGTTCATCGGTCTGTTCGGTACGGTTATCGGCATCTACCGCGCGCTCATCAAGATCGGTTCGTCGGGCCAGGCCTCGATCGACGCCGTCGCCGGTCCGGTCGGTGAAGCGCTCATCATGACCGCTCTGGGTCTCGTTGTCGCCGTTCCGGCGGTGCTCGCCTTCAACTGGCTGCAGCGTCGTAACAAGGGCATTGCGGAAGACCTGTCGTCGTTCTCGAACGACGTGCTGGGCTTCCTGGCCTCGAACGGTGCGGTTCGCCCGGTCATCGCCGGTGCGGCCAAGCCGGCCGCCGTCAAGGCTCCGGCTGGCACCACCACCGCCGGTCAGGCCGGTGGCGTTCAGACCCGCGCCTGAGCTTAAGGGGGCAGGGCGGCCATCTTCGGACGGTCGCCCCGCCACCCCCCGCCGACCCATTTCAGGGCGGCGCAAGAATGCATGGATAGGATAGCTCTCTCATGGCGATGAGCGTTGGCGGTGACTCCGCCGAGAAACCGATGTCGGAGATCAACACGACGCCCCTCGTGGACGTCATGCTGGTGCTCCTCATCATCTTCCTGATCGCGGTTCCGGTCGTGATTCAGACCGTTCCGCTGAAGCTGCCGAACGTCCGCTTCGATCCGACCACGACGAAGCCGGAAAACGTGTCGCTCTCGGTCACCAGCGAGAATGGCCAGTGCAAGGTGTACTGGAACCTGACGCCGGTCAGCTCGGACGAACTGCGCACCCGCGCGGTCGAAAAGCTGAAGGCCGAGGTCGAGCGGCTCGGGCCGAACATCACGCCCGACTCGCTGCCCGAGGCGCATATCCGTGGCGACGTGAACACGCCGTACCGGTGCATCGGCGGCACCATCTACACGATGCAGCAGGCCGGTTTCGCCCGGGTCGGCTTCATCTCCGAGCCGCCCCCCGGCGGCAACCCCCGCGCCTGATCGGCCGGGCGGACAGAATAGGAGTTAGCACGCCATGGCAATGAGCGCCGGATCCGATGATGGCGAGCCGATGATGGACATGAACACGACGCCGTTGATCGACGTCATGCTCGTGCTCCTCATCATGTTCATCATCACCATCCCGATCCAGACTCACGCGGTGAAGGTCGACCTGCCGGTCAACTCGAAGACCAACACGCCGGTCGTGAATACCGAAAAGAACAAGATCGGTATCGACGCGGCTGGCACGGTCACCTGGAACGGTGCCCCGGTCGACGAGGTGACTCTGCGCCAGTTCCTGGACCAGACCGCCGCGATGAACCCGGAACCCGAACTGCACTTCCAGCCGGCCCCCGACGCCAAGTACGCCAAGGTCGACGAGACCCTGGCCGTCATCAAGCGTTCGGCGGTGACGAAGCTCGGCTTCATCGGCAACGAGCAGTATCGCAACGACTTCTGATTCCTTTCGGTCAGGTCGATGATGAATTGGGGCGGTCTCTTCGGAGACCGCCCTTTTTCGTTTCCGGCTGGTGGGGCGTAGGGAAAGGGGGAGGGATTCCCTTGGCTTTCGACCTCGCCCAGGCCGAACGGGATTGAGGAGCAAGAAGCCGAACTCCGGGCGTGGGTAAGCGACGGTGGCTGGAACCCACCCCTGCGCTCAGCCTGAGCGAGGTCGAAGGCCATGCCGGCCCCTCAATCACATATTCCGCGCGAGCGGGCACGACACAGGTCCCATCGGGCGGAGCGCATGATGGCGTCTCCCGAGAAGCAAATGCTCGCTGGCGAGCCAAGCGCGAACCGTCCCCGCCGCCGCCCCATGGCCCGTCGGGCGTCCCATATCGATGCGCCATGGCGCCGCAAATTCCGCATCTCTGTCCGCTTGCGCACGTTTCACAAAAGTGACACTCTAAAGTCACAAAAGTGAAACATAGGAGATGGGTTATGCGTGGAGTGGTATCGGCGTTGCTTGTGGTGGCGGCGGGCGTGGCAGCCCCGGCCATGGCCCAGGATTCGTGGCCGCAGCGCACGGGGTTTCAGGAAATCGCGGCGGGCAACTTTCTGGCCGCCGAACGCACTTTGCTCGACGAACGTCGCACCGATCCGAACAGCCCGGAGCTGATGCTCAACCTGGCCGCCGTCTATGCCAAGACCGGTCGTGCCGCCGATGCGCGCGCGCTATATGATGCGGTGTTGAAGGAAAAGGCCATCGCGATGGACATGCCCTCGGGGGCGATCCTGTCGTCGCATACGGTGGCCCGTACCGGCCTGCGCCATTTGCCGCAGGCGATCGCGGCGCGATAATCCGATCAAGGGCAGGTCCGGATGCCGATGCGTCTGGACGTGCCCGACCGGCCGGGCGCGGCTCGCCGAAGCGCCGCGTCAGCCTGTCATCGCCAATGGCCCCGACCCAGGGCCATTCAGGGGTCATTCGATCCCTCAGAGCCGGGGCAGCGTAACCCCGCGCTGGCGCATATATTTGCCCGCACGATCGGCATAGCTGGTCTCGCAGGGCTCGTTGCCCTTCAGGAACAGGAACTGGCACGCCCCTTCATTGGCGTAGATTTTCGCGGGCAGCGGCGTCGTATTGGAAAATTCCAGCGTCACATGCCCTTCCCAGCCGGGCTCCAGCGGCGTGACGTTCACGATGATGCCGCAGCGCGCATAGGTCGACTTGCCTAGGCAGATGACCAGCACGTCGCGCGGCACCCGGAAATATTCGACCGTGCGGGCCAGCGCGAAGCTGTTGGGCGGGATGATGCAGACATCGGTCTTGCGGTCGACAAAGCTGTTCGACGCGAAGTCCTTGGGGTCGACCACCGCGCTATCGACATTGGTGAAGATCTTGAATTCGTCCGCCACGCGCGCGTCATAGCCATAGGAGGACAGGCCATAGCTGATGCAACCGTCGCGGCGCTGGCTCTCAACGAACGGTTCGATCATGCCTTGCGTCTGTGCGGCTTCGCGAATCCAGCGGTCGGACAGGATCGACATCTTCATTCCCTTCAGGTTTGGCCGCTCATCGCCGGATCGCGGGGGCAGGGCAAGCGGCAACCGTAAAAAGGGGCTTGCGGTTGACGCAGCGTCAAGCGGTACGGTCACGCCCATGACCACCATGCTCGACATCGCCGAGATCGCCCGCGCGACCGGACTCAGCAGCAGGGCGCTGCGCTTCTACGAGGCACGCGGCCTGATTCGGCCGCTGCGCAGCGAAGGCGGTCGGCGCATCTTCGGCGAGGGCGAACTGGAACGGTTGCACGCCATCGTCGCGCTCAAGCGGGCGGGCTTCACGCTGGCTGCGATCGGGCGGATGCTCGACCGTCCGAGTGCCGCGCTGGGGCCGATGATCGCGGCACAGACGAAGGTGGTCGAGGCCGAACGTCAGGCGCTGGCCGACACTGCCGCCCTTTTGGCATCCATTCAGTCCCGCATCGATGCTGGCGAGCGCATCGACGTCGCGACGCTCTGCTCGCTGATTCGAAAAGGAAATGTCATGACGACGACACAGTGGAAGGCGGTGGTCGACCAACACTTCACGCCGGGCGAGCAGGCGCATTGGGCGGAGCGGATGAATGCGCTCGGACCCGACTTCGACCAGAACGCCTATCAGGCACGCTGGGCCGATCTGGGCCAGCGGATCGCGGCGGCGCTGCCGATGGACCCAGACTCGGAGGCAGCGCGCGGCTTCGTCCGCGAATGGTTCGCGCTGCTGGCCCCATTCCGGGCGGTGGCGTCACCGGAGATGTGGACGGGAGCGACCCGGCTGCATGAGAATCGGGCGGATTGGGATGGGCGGGCCGATCCCGGCTTTTCCGCCGATGTGTGGCAGTTCGTCCAGGCGGCCGGCGCCGCCATGCGGGCGCGAGGGGAAGCGCCGGAGGCCTGAGTTTGTTTGTTCACGCGAAGGCGCGAAGCCGTGAAGAAGAATGATGTTCGCGTCTTCGCGTCAAAAATCAGCTGTCGTAGGACGGACAGTACCACGCTATTCTCGCGAAGCCGCGAAGCCGCGAAGCCGCGAAGCCGCGAAGCTGCGAAGCCGTAAAGTTTTGAGTTTGGTTCGCGCAGAGGCGCGGAGGACGCAGAGAGGGGCGTGCGAGGTCACTGGCGATGGCCAGCTATCGCTGAAGATGGACGGGCTCCAAACTTCCTCTCCGCGCCCTCTGCGCCTCTGCGCGAACCAATATATGCGCCCTCGTGCGGAAACTCAGCCGATCCCCAGATCCGCCGGTCCGAAGGCGTCCGGCAGCAATTCGGACAAACGATAGGTCCGCACCGCATTGCCCTCGGCCGCGCCGCAATGGACGGGCAGGTCGCGGCCGCCCATCTGCGCGGCTTCGTTGATGACCTGGCGACAGCGGCCGCAGGGGCTTACGGGCGCGGTGCCCGTGGGCGTGCCGTCCGCGTCCATCGCGCCGCCGATCACGCCGATCGCGACGATCTCACGCAGCCGCCCCGCCGCCGAGGCGGTGGCGATCGCGACCGTCTCGGCGCAGAGCGACAGGCCGTAGCTGGCATTCTCGAAATTGGCGCCGGTGATGATCGAGCCGTCCTGCATCAAAAGCGCCGCGCCGACCGCGAAGCGGCTATAGGGTGCATGGGCATGACGCGCGGCATCGCGGGCGGCGGCGATAAGAGCGTGCGGATCGGTGGCGTTCATGGCGTGACGACGTCCCAGTTTACGGGGCCTTCCACCCCCTCGACCCGGCGGAAATCGCTGGCACGCCACATGCGCCAGGGGCGCGCGGCATAATCGGGCTTGAACAGATTGCCGATCGCCCAGATCGGGCGGTCCAGCGCGGCGGTGATGTCATATTGGTGCTCGAACGCCTTGGACACGCGCAGCATCACGGGCTTGCGCGTATGCGTCTCGACCATCGCCACGAACCGGGTCAGGTCGGCGACCAGTTGCGCGCGTTCGGGTCGGGCGGTGCAATCGTCATGAAAGGACAGGTCGATCGCTGTGGGCAACGCATCGCCGGCGCGCGGCACGAAGATGTTGAAGGCATCCGCCTGCGCCGCGGCGGGCTGGCACAGCGAATAGATATGGATTGCGCCGCGCCGCATCCCCGCCTCGGGCAAAGCGTCCCAATTGCCCTCGAACGCCGGATCCCGCCGGTCCGTGCCCGAGGTCGCGACAAGATAGGCGAAGTCCGCCCCCGTAGCGCGCAGCGTCCGCCATTCGACGGCGGGCGGGTTCTCGGGCAGGTCGATGCCCTGAAGCGCATAACGCTCGGTCGAGGGCTGCCAATGCGTGAGCCAATGCCGCCCGCCCGCGCTGATCGCGCCGAGGGCGAGCAGCCCCGCGCCGATTTTCCAAAGAATCGCCATCAGTTGCGGATATGCAGGACGCAAAGCAGTGTGAAAAGGCGACGCGCGGTATCGAAGTCGACCTCGATCTTGCCGGTCAACCGCTCCTTCAGCATCTGCGCCGCGTCGTTATGGATGCCACGCCGTGCCATATCGATCGTCTCAATCTGTTGCGGGGTGGCGGCGCGGATCGCCTGGTAATAGCTGTCGCAGATCGCGAAATAATCCTTGATCGGCCGCCGGAAGCGCCCGAGCGCGAGCACCAGAGTCTCGATATGCGTGCCGTCCTCGCGGTACATATGGATGCCGAGCCGCCCCTCTTCCGACTCCAGCTTGATCCGGTACGGCCCGGCATAGCCGTCCGCCTGAGGACGCTGCGGCGCGAAGTAATTTTCCTCGATCAGGTCGAAGATCGCGATCCGCCGCTCCTGCTCGACATCGGCCGAGCGCCAGCCCAGGCTGCGTTCGTCCAGGTCAATCGATATGATCCGCGGATCGGCCATGGGACGGGGATAGTCGCGAAGTGGCTGCGCCGCAAATCCCCCGCTGATCGACGCAATCAACTTCACAGACGGGGGGCTCGCGGGCTAACGCAGGAGAAATGGCCACCCTCGCATTCCAGAACCCCGCTGCCGCCACCGAGCCGCAGCAGCTTCCCCGCAATATCGAGGCGGAGGCCGCGCTGTTGGGCGCGATGATGATCGACAACCGGCTGGCCGACGATCTGGTCGACCGGATCGACGCCGACCATTTCTTCGAGCCCGTTCACGGCCGGATCTTCTCCGCGATCAAGAATCTGCGCGCCACCGACATGCTGGCGACCCCCGTCACCCTGCGCCCGATGTTCGAGGCGGACGAGGGGATGAAGGCGCTGGGCGGCCCGTCCTATCTGGCGCAACTGACCGGATCGGGGGCGGGCCTGATCGGCGCGCGCCAATTCGCGCAGCAGATTTACGACCTGGCGATGCTGCGCGCGCTGGTGACGGTGGGGCGGACGCTGGTCGACCGGGCGATGGACACCTCCGAAGAGGTGAACCCGCGCGCCCAGATCGAGCTGGCCGAGAATGAGCTGTTCAAGGTCGCGGCCGATGGCGGCTCCGAAAATGCGGTCAAGAGCTTCGCCCAGGCCACCACCATGGCGGTCAAGAATGCCGAGCGGGCGCTGAATTCCGGCGGCCATGTCTCGGGCATCACCACGGGTCTCGACTCGGTCAATGCCAAGATCGGCGGTATGCACCGCTCCGACTTGATGATCCTGGCGGGTCGTCCGGGCATGGGCAAGACCTCGCTCGCGACCAACATCGCGTTCAACGCCGCGCGCCGCTGGATGCGCGACATGCAGGATGGGATTCCCCCTTCGGAATCGGTCGGCGCCAAGGTCGCGTTCTTCAGCCTCGAAATGTCGGCCGACCAGCTGGCGACGCGTATCTTGGCCGAGCAGTCGGGGATCAGCTCCGAAGCGCTGCGCATGGGCAAGATCAGCCGCAACGAGTTCGCGCAGCTCGCCGCCGCCGCCGCCGAGCTGGAGCAATTGCCGCTGTTCATCGACGATACCGGCGGCCTGTCGATCTCCGCGCTGCACACGCGCGTCCGGCGGCTTCAGCGGCGGCACAACAACGAGATCGGGCTGGTCGTGGTCGACTATCTCCAGCTGCTGACCGGCTCGGGCAAGTCGTCGGAGGGCAACCGCGTCCAGGAAATCTCGGAGATTTCGCGCGGATTGAAGACGCTGGCCAAGGACATGAACGTGCCGGTGCTGGCGCTGTCGCAGTTGAGCCGCGCGGTCGAGCAGCGCGAGGACAAGCGCCCGATGCTGTCCGACCTTCGCGAATCGGGTTCGATCGAGCAGGACGCCGACATGGTCTGGTTCGTGTTCCGCGAAGACTATTACATGATGCAGCGCGAGCCCAAGCGCCCGATGGAAGGCGATGACGGCAAGGTCTTCGAGGATCACGCGAAGTGGGCCACCGAGGTGGAGCGGGTTTACGGCCTGGCCGAGCTGATCGTCGCCAAACAGCGTCACGGCGCGACCGGCAAGGTCGTGATGAAGTTCGACCCGACGATTACGCGGTTTACCGACTTCGCGGGCTATTGACCGTGAGCGGGATGATCCCCGCCCTCGGTTCAGCCTGATCGCGGTCGAAGGCGCGCCGAGCGATGCGGGATAGGCCTATCCCACCGCTCTCTCATGCCCTCTGCGCACCGTCACGCGCGCTACCGGACGCATCGTAACTGGACCCCGGCCTTCGCCGGGGTGGTGCCGTTAATTTATGCAGGGATCAGCCCGGTCGAACGGCTTCCACAGGCCGGTGTATCCCGCATTCCACCTTGTCGAACCCGCGCCAGCGGCCCGCACGGGGGTCTTCGCCGGGTTTGACCCTGCTGGTACAGGGTGCGCAGCCGATCGACAGATAGCCTTCCGCCTCCAGCGGATGACGCGGCAGGTCGTGTGCGGCGAAATAGCCGTCCAGCGCCGCCTTGTCCCAATCCGCCAGGGGGTTGAGCTTCAACCGCCCATCCTCGACCTCGAAACGGGGCAGCGCGCGTCGCGTCCCCGCCTGGAAGCCCTTGCGCCCGGAAATCCACGCCTCGAATGGGGCGAGGCCGCGCGCCAGCGGCTCGACCTTGCGCAGGTCGCAGCAGCCATCGGGGTCGTAGCCGTGGCGGATGCCCTCGGGGTCTTTCGCCGCAAGTAGCGCAGCGTCGGGCTGGATCACCCGCACATCAAGCAGCCCGAGCCGCTCGACCAGCGTGTCGCGGTAGGCGAGCGTTTCGGGAAACATCTTCAGCGTGTCGGTGAACACGACCGGCGTCGCCGGATCGGCGCTTGCGACCATGTGCAACAGTACGGCGGACTCGGTGCCGAAGGACGACACCGCCGCAATCTGTCCGTGCAGTTCGCCGGTCAGTAGGGCGCGAAGCATCTCGGGTGCAGCCACGCCAACGAACCGCGCTTCGTAAGCCGCCGCATCCTCGGCCGTATAGGTGGGTCGTACGTCGATCCGGTCGAGCGCGCGCTCAGCCATGGCGCAGTTTCCAAACCGGCACGCGCGCGTCGGCGGCCTTTTGATAGGGCTGCGGATAGAGCGCCAGCAGCTTGGTCAGCGTCGGCCCGTCGATCGGCTTTTCAGGCGCGAAGCTGTCGAAGCCGCAGCGGCGCATATGCGGGATCTGGTCGACCAGCACATCGCCCGCCGCGCGCAATTCGCCCTCGAACCCGGCTTCGCGCAGGATCCGCGCCGCCGAATAGCCGCGCCCGTCGCGAAACGTCGGGAAGCTGATCTCGACCAAGGCGATCTGCCCCAGATGGTCTAGCAGCTCGCGCGCATCGTCGCCCGCCTCCAGCCGGACGGCGGTGGCGTTGGTCTGGCCCAGAAACGCATCGAGCGTCACGGCCGGTTCGTCATGCACCACGTCGTCGCGGAAACGCAGCAGCGTCTCGCCCGCATTCGTGTTCACGGTGATCGGATCAACCATAGATGGCTTCCTTGAACGGCTGCATTCCGACGCGGCGATAGGTGTCGAGGAAGCGCTCACCGCCCTCGCGCAATTCGACATAACGGTCGGTCACGCGCTCGATCGCGTCGACCACGCCGTCCTCGTCGAAGCCGGGGCCGGTGATCTTCCCGAGCGACACATCCTCCGCGCCCGACCCGCCGAGCAGCAACTGGTAGTTTTCGGTACCCTTCTTATCGACGCCCAATATGCCGATATGCCCGGCATGATGGTGGCCGCAGGCGTTGATGCAGCCCGAAATCTTCAGCTTCAACTCGCCCAGTTCACGCTGCCGCCCGGCGAAACGCTCGCCGATCTTCTGCGCCAGCGGGATGGAGCGGGCATTGGCCAGGCTGCAATAGTCCAGGCCCGGGCAGGCGATGATGTCCGAGATCAGGTCGAGATTGGCCTCGGCCAGCCCGGCGTCGCGCAGGGCGGTCCAGATAGAATGGAGATCGGCCTTTCGGACATGCGGCAGGACGATGTTCTGGGCATGGGTCACGCGCAGCTCGTCATGGCCGTAACGCGCGGCGAGATCGGCCATCAGGTCGATCTGGTCGGCCGAGGCATCGCCGGGGATGCCGCCGATCGGCTTCAGGCTGATCGTGACGATGGCATGGCCGGGCTGCTTATGGGCCGCGACATTCTGGTCCAGCCAGACCGCGAAATCGGGGTCGGAACGGTCTACCGTATCAGGTGCGTCGGTGGCGAAATCCGGTCCGCCGAACATCGCGGTGATCCGCTCCAGCTCGGCGAGCGGCGGGTCGATGCCCAGGTCGCGGATCGCGGCGAACTCCGCCTCCACCTGTTCGCGGTACGCGTCGACGCCGATCTCGTGCAGCAGGATCTTGATCCGCGCCTTGTAGATATTGTCGCGGCGGCCATAGCGGTTATAGACCCGCAGACACGCCTCCAGATAGCTCATCAGATGGTCGGCGGTGATGAAGTCCTTCACCTCATGCGCGATCATCGGGGTCCGACCCATGCCGCCGCCGACGAAGATCTTCGCGCCCAGCACGCCGTCCCGCTCCAGCAGCTGGATGCCGATGTCGTGCAGCCGCATCGCCGCGCGGTCCTCGTCCGCCGCGATCACCGCGATCTTGAACTTGCGCGGCAGATAGGTGAACTCGGGGTGGAAGGTCGACCATTGCCGCAGCAGCTCGGCCCAGGGACGCGGATCGGCGACCTCGTCGGCGGCCGCACCTGCGAACTGATCCGACGAGATGTTGCGGATGCAGTTGCCCGAGGTCTGGATGGCGTGCATCTGCACCGTCGCCAGCTCAGCCAGAATGTCGGGGGCATCGGCCAGCTTGATCCAATTATACTGGATGTTCTGGCGCGTGGTGAAATGGCCATAGCCGCGATCGTACTTGCGCGCGATATGGCCGAGCATCCGCATCTGGCGGCTGTCGAGCGTGCCATAGGGCACCGCGACGCGCAGCATATAGGCGTGGAGCTGAAGATAAAGGCCGTTCATCAGCCGCAGCGGCTTGAACTGATCCTCGGTCATCGCGCCCGACAGGCGGCGGTTCACCTGATCGCGAAATTCCTCGACGCGGGCATCGACGATGCTCTGATCATATTCGTCGTAAACGTACATGGGCTATTCTCTCAAATGACCCAGGCGCCGGCATCCGCATCGGCGGGCTTCAGCGTCAGGTCGGGGCGCACCGTGGGGCCGAGCGCGCGGATGCGATCCTTGATATGGGCAGGGCGCGGGCCTTGCGGAGTGGCCTCGGCGTCGATCAGATAGGGGACGTTGACCCGGCGGGCGCCTTCCTCGGCGCGCAGGATCGCCTCGCCATGGACACCGACATCGACCGCGTCCTCGACATGGCGCGACCAGTCCTGGCCGGTCCACCAGACGACATCGCCGGTCGCCAGATCATTGCCCGTCAACAGCTTCATGCGCTCATCCCTTCGGCCACGCGAGCCCAACGTGCCAGCTTGTCCTCGGCATCCGACAGCGTCACGACTTCCCCGACGACGATGATCGCCGGGCTCTGAACCTTCTCCCGCTCGACCATCGGCCCCAGATCGGCGAGCAGGGTGCGGATCGCACGGTGCCCCTCCAGCGTGCCGCGCTCCAGCACCGCCACCGGCATGTCGGGGGCGACGCCGTCCGCCATCAGCTTGTCGGCGATGCCGTTGGCGGTCGCAACGCCCATATAGATGACGAGGGTACGACCTTGCCCGGCCAGCCCCGCCCAGTCCTGGTCGGTCAGCCCCTTGCACTGCCCCGCGACGAAGGACACCGCCGAAGCATGATCGCGGTGGGTAAGCGGCAACATCGCCTCCGCGGCGCAGCCGAGCGCCGCCGCGACTCCGGGGATCACCTCGACCGGAAGCCCGGCGGCGCGCACCGCCTCCACCTCCTCGCCGCCGCGGCCGAAGATGAACGGGTCGCCGCCCTTCAGCCGCACAACGATCGCGCCGGTCTTCACATGCGCGACGATCAGCGCGTTGATGGCCTCCTGCGACAGCGTGTGTCGCGCACGCCGCTTGGCGACCGAGATGCGCTGGGCCGATGCAGGCGCAAGGTCGAGGACGCGGGCATCGATCAGGCCGTCATGGACGACGACGTCGGCGGTCTTCAGTGCCTCCACCGCGCGCACGGTCAACAGGCCGGGATCGCCGGGTCCGGCACCGACAAGGATCACGCGACCACGCGCGGTGGGATCGAGAAGGGTAGCCATGCTCCTCAGATGAGCCTCTCGGCCCGCCGTCACAACCGAGCGATGCTTGGGGTGCGGGTAGATCAGCTTCGCATGACGCAGTGCATATCGTATATATTATTGCGGTTTGCTCAGAGTTATGGTTGGCTGGCGGGGAAGACGAAAACAGGGGGGAATCGAACCGATGTTGAAATCATCCAATATAAAATGGGGCGTTGGCGCATCGTTGATAACGTTCGCCTGGGTGGGCGTGGCGTCGGCGCAGGTCGCATCGGGCGGGGTGGCTGACGACGCGAATAGCGACGCTCCTGCGGTAACCGGAGTCGCGGCGTCGACCGACAGGATCGATGCCAAGCAGGAAAAAGCGGATACCGGCGACGTGATCGTCACAGGTACGCGGATCGTGCGGCCGAACATGACCAGCAACGCGCCGATCACCACCATCGACTCGACCTACCTGAAGGAGCGGGGGTTGGCGCGCGTCGAGGACGCGCTGGCTCAACTGCCACAGGTCACGCCGATGCTGGGCCTGCAGGGCCAGAGCTGGACCTCCGGTTCCGCGCCGGTGGGCTTGCGCAATCTTGGTGCGGGCCGCACGCTGACGCTGCTCAACGGGCAGCGGATGGACAATGACGTCAACATCATCCCCGGCGCGTTGATCGAGCGGATCGACATCATGACCGGCGGCGCGTCGGCGGTGTATGGGTCTGACGCGATCGCGGGCGTCGTCAACTTCATCGTGAAGCGCAAGTTCAATGGCATCGCTTTTGACGGTGAAGTCAGCGGCTTTAATCACAATAACGATAACCCGTTGCTGGCCAGGATCGCACAGGATGCGGGTTATACTTATCCGCGCGGCACATATCTGGGCGGAGGCAATTATTTTGCATCCTTGGCGGCGGGCAGGAATCTGCTCGGCGATCGTCTGAACATCAGCGCATTCGCAACCTATAAAAAGGCGGATCCGATCCAGTATCGCAATCTGGACACCGTCAATTGCCCGTTGCTGATGTTTGATCAGAACAACGTCGACGCCGGCAATACGAAATGGACCTGCGGCGGTACGACCTATAATCCGTATAATTACTTCTTTGCTGCCGGGCAGGATCTGACCAATGCCCGCGATGGATCGCGTAGCTTCCGACCCTATGACACGGCGGACGAGGTGCGTATCCAGCGCGTCGATGCGATGCAGCGCGGTAGTGAGACAGTCAACGCCGGCGGTTTTCTAACGGCGGAACTGCCCGCCGGTATGCGGCTGAACGGCAGCTTCCTTTACAGCAAGATCGTCGAGCGCGGTTATAATTCGGTCGACGGCGGCCTGTGGACGCCCTCGGCGCCAGTCAATTGCGACAATCCGTTCCTGGGCCAGGCGCAAGCTCGGGTCATTTGCGGTGCGGCAGCGGGTACGACCGTGCTCAGCGATCCCATTTCGCTTTCCCTGTTCCGCCCCGGCATGTTCCAGAATTTCCGCAATACGACGGACGACTGGCGCGGCTCGCTGAACCTGTCGGGCATGATCGTCGACAAGATCCGGTTCGAATTGAGCTATCAGCAGACCCGCAACATTCAGAACGGTTCGGGCGACCATATGTGGCTGCCCGATCAAGCCGATCGCCTGGCGCGCGGGCTTCAGGTGCGCAACGTGAACGGCGTGCCGACCTGTCTGTCGAAGATCGACGGCACCGATCCCAACTGCCAGCCGGTCGACGCCTTTTCGTCGAATAACTCGATCAGCGACGCGGTCTATAATTGGGTGACGGGAACCGGCAGTCGTCGCCAGCAGAACGACCTGCAGGTCATCAACGCCATCGTGTCCGGCACGCTGGAGGATTATGGGATCAAGAGCCCGTTTGCCGAGAACGGCATCGGCTTTGCGATCACCGGCGAGTATCGCAAATATAGGAACCAGTCGCAGGGCTTTGGCGCCTGGTCGAACTTCACCACCTTTGATGGGCGCACCAGCGTGAAGGAACTGGGCGGCGAAATCGACATTCCGCTGATCGAGGACAAGCCGTTCTTCAAGGAACTCAGCGTCAATGGCGGCTATCGGATTTCCGATTATGACGTCTACCAGTCGCTGGTTCACAGTTGGAAGGCAGAGGCGAGTTGGTCTCCCTTTGACGGCATCCGTTTCCGGGGCAGCTATAATCGCGCAGTTCGCGTCGGTGTGCTGCAACGGCTTGAGGGTGAAAACCGGTATCCCAACACGCCGATGCTTGATCTTTGCGCACCGCCCCGTGCGTCGAGCGATGGCAAGGGACGAACACGTTATACGTTCGACCAGTGTTCGATCGGCATGACTCGCGCGCAATATGATGCGCTGAGCAGCTATACCGGCTGCGATTCCCAGGGCTATTGCCCGACGACGCTGGTCAATGGCGGCAATTCCGCACTCCAGCCCGAGCGGTCGCGCAGCAAGACGCTGGGCGTGGTGATGCAGCCGCGCTTTATCCCCGGTCTGACGGCTTCGGTCGACTGGTACGACATCAACATCCAGGGCGCCTTCGAATGGACCCGGATCAACATGGCATTCAGCCAATGCTATGACAACAAAGTGCAGTTCTTTTGCCAATTCTATCAGCGCGATCCGCAAAATGGTCGCCTGTTGGTGGCCGATGCCCGCTATAATAATTCGGGATATAACGCGACGCGAGGAATCGACTTCAGCACGAATTACGCGCTTGACCCGAAGCGTCTGGGCATTGCGGACGACATCGGCACCTTTGGTCTGAACTTCAACGGTACGCTGACTACAAAATATGAGCGGCAATTCGCGCCGGGCAATACGCCATGGTCGTGCCTTGGCTATTTTGGATTCGCGTGTGGCGATCCGCTACCGCGCTGGCGGCATGTCGCGGGCGTGAACTGGCAACTTCCCTGGATCAAGGGCGGCCTGGGCTTCACATGGCGCTATATCGGCCCGACCAGCATTTCCAAGCTGTCGACCAACACCGTCCTGGCCGCTGCGCCGGGGCAGACCTATCCGCTGGCGAACCGTATTCCGGGCTATAGCTATTTCGATTTCAATACGAACGTTACGCTCGTGAAGGGGATCGACGTGCGGTTCAATGTCCAGAATCTGTTCGACAAGGATCCGCCGCTGATCGGCAACGATACGACCTATGGTATCGGCCAGTATTTCAACACCTTCCCCACCTATTACACGGTGCGGGGCCGTACCTTGCGGGTCGGTATTTCCGCCCGTTTCTGAATGACGGGATGGCCCGGAACATCGGTTCCGGGCCATTTTCCTGTCAGCGCAGGCCGATCGGGATGGCGGCGGAGACCGTCTCCACCTCCGCGCTGGCGACCGGATAGGCGCAATAGTCGGCGGCATAATAGGCGCTGGGACGGTGGTTGCCCGACCAGCCGATGCCGCCGAAGGGCGCGCTCGACGCCGCGCCGTTGGTCGGGCGGTTCCAGTTGACGATCCCTGCGCGGATGCCGGTCCAGAACTGGTCGTAACGTTCGTGCGAAGGGCTGATCAGCGAGGCCGACAGGCCGTAGCGGGTGGCATTGGCCTGGGCGAGCGCATCGGCGAAATCCGACGCGCGTGACACTTGCAGCACCGGCCCGAACAGCTCGTCATCGGGCCGCTCGGCGATGCTGGTCACGTCGAGGGTGACGGGGGTCAGCAAGGGCAGGCCCGGCCGCACCCGCTCCAGCGGACGGATGACATGCGCGCCCTTCGCGATCAGCGCGCCCACACCCGAAAGCAGATGGTCCGCCGCTTCATTGTCGATCACCGGCCCCATGAACGGCGCAGGGTCGTCATGCGGCGCGCCGACGATCAACCGGTCGGTGAGGTGGGTCAGCGCCGCCATCAGCGGGTCGAACAGCCGATCCTCGACGATCAGCCGCCGCCCGGCGGTGCAGCGTTGCCCGGCGGTGGTATAGGCCGACTGGACGATCAGCGCGGCGGCGGCGTCCAGATCAGGATCGTCCCAGACAATCAGCGGGTTGTTCCCGCCCATCTCCAACGCGAGAATCTTCTCAGGACGCTCGGCGAACTGGCGGTTGAGCGCGAGGCCGGTGCGGGCGGAGCCCGTGAAAAGCAGCCCGTCGATATCGTCATGTCCCGCCAGTGCGCGCCCCTGATCCGGTCCGCCGATCAGCAGCCGGACGACGCCCTCGGGCACGCCCGCCGCGCGATAGCATTCGACCAGGAACGCGCCCGTCGCCGGGGTCTTTTCAGACGGTTTGAACACCACGGCATTCCCGGCGAGCAGGGCGGGAACGATGTGCCCGTTGGGCAGATGCGCGGGAAAGTTATACGGCCCCAGCACCGCCAGCACGCCGTGCGGCCGGTGACGCAGCGCCATGCGCCCGCCACCCGGCTGGTCGGTGAAGCGTGTCCCGGCGCGTTCGGCCTGCGCGGTGATCGAGATGGCGACCTTGGCGATGACGGTGTCGACCTCGGTCTTCGCTTCCCAGAGCGGCTTGCCCGTCTCGCGTGCGATCAGGTCGGCAAAGGCTTCCGCGCGGCCTCGTACGACCTCCGCGAAGCGATGCAGCACTTCCACGCGCCCGGCCAGCGGTGTCATCGCCCAATCCCGCCAGCCGGCCCGCGCGGTGGCGATCTCGCGGGTCGCGTCGCCGATGGGAAGCTCGGCGATCAGCGCGCCGGTGGCGGGTTCGTAAGTCGACAGGAATGCGGTCATGCGGAAAGGCTAGGCCGCCGCGCCGGGGTCGGCAAGCGCCTGGCCCATGGCGCGCACCCGTTCGACCTTTTCGTAGAGCATCGTCCAGTCGTCGCGCTCGGCGATGGGGGTCCAGATCGCCTCGACCTCGTCGATCAGCATCGATTCCGGTTCGCCCTGCCAATAGGCATGGTCGCGCGCTCGGCGTGGCGCATAGGGCTCAATCAGGTCGCGCAGCGCGTTCCAGCTCTCATCATAATGAGCCGGGACCTGTCCGCCGAACACATCGAAATAGACCTGGTCGAGCGGTGCCTGACTTTCCCGCAGCGCCCGCTCGAAGGTCTGGACCAATGCCCGGTCCTCGGTTCCGCCGCGCGGGGTGACGCCCAGTCGCCACAGGATCGCGCTCACAATCTCGTCCTGATAGGTCGCGGCGAAGCCGTCCAGCGCGGCGATCAGCGGATCGCTCTCGGCGATCAGTCGTAGGCTGGAGGCGAGCTGCATCACGTCCCACTGTATGGCTTCGGGCTGGCGGCCCAGCGCGTACAGGCCCATCTGGTCGAAATAGGCCGCCGTGAATTCCGGATCCCAGCCGGGCGCGAACCGCCAAGGACCATAGTCGAAGCTCTCGCCCGTCACGTTGATATTGTCGGAATTGAGAACGCCGTGGACGAAGCCGGCGGCCATGTAGCGCGCCGCCAGCGTCGCGGTCCGCTGCGCCACCAGGGTCAACAGACGGACGGGATCGTCCGATTCCTCGCCATAGAAATGTCGTAAGGCATAGGCGACCAGCCGCTTCATCGCAGCTTCGTCCCGCTCGAAGGCCAGCCGCTGGAAACTGCCGATGCGGATATGGCCATGGCTCATTCGCACCATCACGGCCGAGCGGGTGGGGGAGGGCTCGTCGCCCCGGTGCAGCGCTTCCCCCGTCTCGATGATCGACAGCGTCCGCGACGTAGGGACGTTCAGCGCCTCCAGCATCTCGGTCGCCAGGATTTCGCGCACACCGCCTTTCAGGGTCAGGCGACCATCGCCGAAACGACTATACGGCGTCTGCCCCGACCCCTTGGTGCCCAGTTCGAGCAGCCGGCCATCGGTCGCCGTCATCTGTGCAAAGGTGAAGCCGCGCCCGTCGCCCAGGTCGCTATTATACTGGCGGAACTGATGCCCGTGATAGCGCAGCGCCAGCGGCCCCGGCAGCGTCTCGGGCAAGGGTGCGAACCGGCCGAGATGGGCGACCCATTCGTCATCGGTCAGGGTCTCCAGCCCGATCTCGGCCGCCGCGCGGTCGTTGCGGAAGCGAATGATCGTCTGCGGGAAATCGGCGGGCACGACCGGATCGGCGAGGAAGTCGGCGATCTCGGTGAGGGCGCGGGCGGGGCGATAGGCTTGCGGGGATAGGGGCATACCGCGATATGGAGACGGTACCGGAGGACCTTCAAGCATGACGCCTCATGAGAATCGATATTGGTGGTCGAAGGACGGCCTGCGGCTCCATGCGCGCGACTATCCCGGCTCGGACGCGCTGCCTCCCGTCATTTGCCTGCCCGGCCTGACCCGCAACGCCCGCGATTTCGAGGGGCTGGCCGAGGCGCTGGCGGGACGCGCGCGCGTCATCGCGGTCAGTTTTCGGGGACGGGGCGAGAGCGCCTATGCCAAGGACCCGATGACCTATGTGCCGCTGACCTATGTCCAGGATGTCGAGGCGATGCTCGACGAATTCGGCATCGGCCGGTTCGTGGCGGTCGGCACCTCGCTGGGCGGGATCGTGACGATGGTGCTGGCCGCGACCGCGCGCGGGCGGCTGGCGGGTGCGGTGTTCAATGACATCGGGCCGGAGATAGAGGCGGCGGGGCTGGCCCGGATCCGCGGCTATGTCGGCAAGGGGCAGAGCTTTCCCACCTGGCTGCACGCCGCGCGCTGTCTCCAAGAGAGTAACGAGGACGTCTATCCCGATTGGGGCATAGAGGACTGGCTGGCCATGGCCAAGCGCACCCATCGGTTGACCAGCGCGGGGCGGATCGTGCTCGACTATGATCTCAAGATCGCCGAGCCGTTCCGCGTGCCCAATACCGAGGGCGGGCCGGACATGTGGGCGGCGCTCGACGCGCTGAACGGCGTTCCGACGCTGGTGGTGCGCGGCGAGCGGTCGGATATCCTGAGCGCGACCGTCGCCGATCGGATGGTCGAACGCCTGTCCCCGTCCGAACTGGTCACGGTGCCGGGTGTCGGCCACACGCCGCTCCTCACCGAGCCGGAAGCGCTGGCCGGGATCGGGCGTTTGCTGGATAGGGTGGCGGGATAGAATCCATTTGCGGCCGAGCCGGACCCCGTTGGTTTGTGCATTACAAAAAGCACAGCAACCATCCCGGCGAAGGCCGGGATCCAGTCGGGGAGGCGTTGGTAAGTCATACCCACGACCACGCCACTGGACCCCGGCCTTCGCCGGGGTGGGATGTTGGAGGCGAGCGCTGACTTTGCAACGATCGCCTGCGAGTCAGGAAAAGGCGAATATGGGGTGGTGCTAGCGGTTTTCATCGCGCCCGCCGCCCGCTAATCCGGCGGCCATGGCCCGTCCGCTGAACATCCTGCACCTCCATTCCTCCTTCTCGCTGGGCGGCAAGGAGGCGCGCGCGGTCGCGTTGATGAATGCCTTTGGCGATGCCGCGAAGCACACGATCGTCTCCGCCATGCCCGACGAACTGGGGGCACGCGATGCCATCGCCAAGGGTATCCGGTACGAGATCGCGCAGGACGCTCCGCCGCTGACCGGCAAGCCCTCGGTCAAGCGATACGAGGCGATCGCGGCCTATATGCGCCGCTTCGATCTGGTGCTGACCTATAATTGGGGCGCGATCGACGGCGTGATGGCGCGACGCGTCTATGCCAAGGGCGCGCCGCCGCTGGTCCATCACGAGGATGGCTTCAACGCCGACGAAGCGCGCGGGCTGAAGATCGAACGCAACATCTATCGCCGCATCGCCCTGTCGGCGGCGGATGCGCTCGCGGTGCCCAGCCATATCCTGGAGGCGATCGCGCTCCAGACCTGGAAACAGCCCGCCGCGCGGGTCCACCGCATCCCCAACGGCATCGACACCAAACTCTACGCCCGCGATCCCGATCCCAAGGGTATTCCCGGCTTCGTCCGCCAGCCCAAGGAGATTGTGGTCGGCGCGCTGGCGGGCCTGCGCGTGGTCAAGAACCTGCCCATGCTGGTCCGGGCGATGGGCGGCATTCCCAATCGTTTCCGGCTGGTGATCGTGGGTGAGGGGCCGGAGCGCGCAAATATCCAGCAGGCCGCGGCCGCCATGGGCATCGCCGACCGCCTGGTCATGCCGGGCTTCCTGGAGCGGCCCTATAACTATATCCGCCATTTCGACATCGTCGCGCTGTCCTCGCTATCCGAACAGGCGCCGATCTCGGTGCTGGAGGGGATGGCGGCCGGGCTGCCCATCGCCTCGCTGCCGGTGGGGGACGTGTCGATGATGGTGTCCGAGCCCAATCGCCAGTTCATTGCCGACGCCCCTAATGAGGTGCGTCTGCGCGATGTGATCCAGGCGTTGATCGCGCATCCCGAATTGCGGGCCGAAGCGGGGGCGGCCAATCAGGCGCGGGTGCGCGCCGAATTCGACCAGGCGCAGATGGTCGCGCGCTACAAGGCTTTGTACGAACAGGTCCTGGGGCGACCCGGCGCGCTGGGGTGAGACAGGAAGGGCTGAATCCGGCGATACAATGAGGCACCGGACCGTGCCGTTAATTCCCCCTCGCTAAGCGATTCTAACACGCTATATGAAACCCTTTCGGACCAGTAAGGTGAAGACGTGTTCAAAGGCTTGAGCCCCATCCTGTACAACGGCCGCGAGGTTTGGCCGCTGATCGAAGGCGGGAAGGGCGTTGCTGCGACCAATCACGCTTCTGCTGGCGCCTGGGCGGCGGCGGGCGGCGTCGGCACCGTGTCGGCGGTGAACGCCGACAGCTATGATGCCGAGGGCAAGATCATTCCCCAGATCTACCGCGCGCTGACCCGGCGCGAGCGGCATGAGGAACTGATCGAATATGCCATCGAGGGCGCGGTCCAGCAGGTGAAGCGTGCCTGGGACATCGCCGGTGGCAAGGGCGCGATCAACATCAACGTGCTGTGGGAAATGGGCGGCGCGCAGCGGGTGTTGGAAGGCGTACTGGCACGCACCAAGGGGCTGGTTGCGGGCGTCACCTGTGGCGCGGGCATGCCCTATAAGCTGTCAGAGATCGCGGCGCATCACCAGGTCAGCTATCTGCCGATCGTCTCCTCGGGCCGCGCTTTCCGCGCGTTGTGGAAGCGCGCCTATTCCAAGGCGTCGGAATGGCTGGCGGCGGTGGTCTATGAAGACCCCTGGCTGGCCGGCGGCCATAACGGCCTGTCCAACGCCGAAGACCCGTTGCAGCCGCAGGACCCTTACCCCCGCGTGAAGGCGCTACGCGACACGATGCGCGAGGGCGGCATCTCGGACGACGTGCCGATCGTGATGGCGGGCGGCGTCTGGTATTTGCGCGACTGGAACAACTGGATCGACAATCCCGAACTGGGCAAGATCGCCTTCCAGTTCGGCACGCGGCCCCTGCTGACGCAGGAAAGCCCCATCCCCGAGGAGTGGAAGCAGCGGCTGATGACGATCGGGGAGGGCGATGTCCTGCTCCATCGCTTCTCGCCGACCGGTTTCTATTCCAGCGCGGTACGCAATCCCTTCCTGCGCAGCCTGGAGGCGCGCTCCGAGCGCCAGATCGCCTTCTCGACCCAGGAAGCCGGCGACCATGTCTTCCAGCTCGACGTGGGCGTGAAGGGCAAGAATTTCTGGGTGACGAAGGGCGATCTGCTGCGCGCGCGCGAGTGGTTCGGTGCCGGTTTCACCATGGCGCTGAAGACGCCGGACAACACGCTGGTCTTCGTGTCGCCTGAGGAAGCCAAGGAGATCCGCAAGGATCAGGCCGACTGCATGGGCTGCCTGTCGCAGTGCCTGTTCTCGAGTTGGGCGGACAGCGAGACCAACTCGACCGGCCGTCTGGCCGACCCGCGCAGCTTCTGCATCCAGAAGACGCTGCAGGACATCGCTCATGGCGGCGATGTCGAGCAGAATCTGATGTTCGCTGGCCATGCGGCCTATAACTTCAAGCGCGATCCCTTCTATTCGAACGGATTCGTGCCGACGGTGAAGCAGCTGGTCGACCGTATCCTGACCGGGGACTGATCCTAGCCGCCCGTGGCATCGAAAAGGGCCTCTCCCGGCGGTCGGGGAAAGGCCCTTTTTCGTTCAGTCGGCGACGGTGCCGACCACTGCCCCTGCCGTACCGCCGACCGCGGCGCCTTTCTCGACGCTGCCGCCCGTCGCCGCCGCGACGCCTGCGCCGCCCGCACCACCGATGGCGGCACCCTTGAGCGTCGAACAGGCCGAGATCGACAGGGTGGTCGCGGCCAAGGTGAAGGCAATCGCCAGCTTTTTCATGGGGGTAGCTCCTGTTTGAATGACAGGAGGGGAATGCCGGGCAGCCAAAAGGGGTTCCGCGCCGCAACATTTTGACATGGAGCAAGGATCGACGATCCCGTCGGGCTGGGACCGGCATAAGGTTGATCCGAGCTATGGCCTGTGTCAGGCGACAGGCCATGCAACCAGAAATCCGCGCCATCGTCGCCGCCTCGTCCCACGCCTTCGTGACCGGCAAGAAGGTCGCCGGACTCTATGACCAGTCAGCGGACCGGCATCTGCGGATCGCGGCGGAGGCCCGTGGCGAGCATCTGCAGGGCCTGGACGGCGACCGAAACGTGAAGTTTGGCGGCACGCTTCCCGAACTGCGCGAGACCGGAACCAGCGCGGCGATCTATATGGAAGTCACCGATGGGGAGACCAAGGGGTTCGACCGCAGCAGCGCCGGCCACTTCACCTGCCGGATCGAGGATCAGGTCGTGCAACTCTACGATCACGCGGAGAGCGCATGGTTCACCTTCGTCGCCCAGACTGTCGAGTGATGGTGCTCGGCGGCTGATAGCGTCTCAAAGCCACCCTTCCAGCACCTGATCCGGCGGGCGGTGGCCGTCGGCCCAGCTGCGAATATTGGCGATGACCTTTTCGCCCGAGGCGACGCGCCCCTCCAGCGTGGCCGAGCCCATATGCGGGGTGAGCACAACATTGGGGAGCGCGAGCAGGCGCGGGTCGATTTCGGGCTCGTGCCGCCACACGTCCAGCCCCGCGCCCGCCAGCCGTCCATTCTCCAGCGCCTCGACCATCGCATCCTCGTCGACGATCCCGCCCCGGCTGGCGTTGATGAGATAGACATGGGGGCGCATCAGCGCGATGCGCCGGCGGTCGATCAGGTCGTGGCTGTCGGCGTTGAGCGGCGTATGGATCGACACGATGTCGACCGCGCCGAGCATCGCGTCGAGATCGTCATACCAGCTCGCGCCCAGCTCCGCCTCGATGCTGGCGGGCAGGCGGCGGCGATTGTGATAATGGATCGACAGGCCAAAGGCACGCGCGCGCCGCGCGACCGCCTGGCCGATCCGGCCCATGCCGACGATGCCCAGCGCCTTGCCGCCGATGCGATGGCCCAGCATCCCGCCGGGGCTCCAGCCCTTCCACGCGCCCGAACGGACCAGCTTCTCCCCCTCGGCCAGACGGCGCGGCACCGACAGGATCAGCGCCATCGTCATGTCGGCGGTGTCCTCGGTCAGGACGCCCGGCGTATTGGTGACGATGATGCGACGCGCGCGCGCCGCCTTCAGGTCGATATGGTTCACGCCTGCGCCGAAATTGGCAATCAGCTTCAGCCGGGGGCCAGCACCCGCGATCAACTCCGCGTCAATCGCATCGGTGACGGTGGGGACCAGTACGTCGCAATCGGCCACCGCGGCGACGAGCCGCTCCCGGCTCATCTTTTCGTCGGATCGGTTGAACTGCGTTTCGAACAGCGCAGCCATCCGCTCCATCACGGGATCGGGCAGTTCGCGGGTGACGACCACCCTGGGGGTCAGGCAGCGGCGTGGATCGACCATGACCATCGGATTGCGGCAAGCCCGCAGGTCCGTCAACCGGTGTTCGGACTCGAACACGGTTGAAGCCTTGCCCCGGCTCGGCGTAGAGCAGCGAGCGGGCGGGCAGGCAGGTAAAGGGACATATGATGCGCAGGTCCATGGCCGGACTGGCAATTTTGGCGATGACGCTGGCGACGGGGCCGCTCGCCCCGGCGGCGATCGCCGCGCCCGAAAAGCGCGCGGTGCCTTATTATGGGTCGATCGGCGCTTCGCTGGCGCGGATGCGGACGGGGCCGGCACGCACCTATCCCGCCAGCTGGACCTATCGCCGCGCCGACCTGCCGGTGAAAGTGGTCGCGGTGTTCAAGGAATGGCGCAAGGTGCAGGACCCGGACGGGACAGAGGGCTGGATGCTTGCGGTCCTGCTGCGCAACACCCGTACCGCGATCGTGCGCGGCACCGATCCGCTGCCGATGCGATCCGCCCCCGATGACGGGGCCAAAACCTTGTGGCGTGCCGCGCCGGGCGTGGTCGGGCGGATCAGCGAGTGTAATGGCGGCTGGTGCCGTCTGGACGTGAAGGGGCAGGCGGGGTTTGTGCCCGTGGGGTCGATCTGGGGCGTCGAGCCGGGTGAGGTTCTGCCGTAAGCGCATGTAGCTAGGCACGCCCCTCCCGCAGGCGGGAGGGGATGGGGGAGGGGAGGCCGCGAGCGATGGTCTCGGTGAGACTCCTTACCCTCCCCCAACCCCTCCCGCTTGCGGGAGGGGAGCAAGAAGAGGGAGTCCCTCCCGCCTGCGGCGGGGCGTGCAAAGAACCGAGGGCTACCTCCTTACATCAACTCCACCGCCATCGCAGTGGCCTCGCCCCCGCCGATGCACAGCGACGCGACACCGCGTTTCGCGCCCTTCGTTTCCAAGGCCGACAGCAACGTCGCCAGCACACGCGCGCCGCTGGCACCGATCGGGTGGCCCAGCGCGCAGGCGCCGCCATGGACGTTCAACCGGTCGTGCGACAGGTCCATGTCACGCATTGCGATCATTGCGACGGCCGCAAAGGCTTCGTTGACCTCGTAGAGATCGGCGTCCCCCGTCGACCATCCCGCGCGCTCCAGGGCCTTGCGCATCGCGAAGACCGGCGCGGTGGTGAAGCGGGCAGGGGCATGGGCGTGCGCCGCCTGCGCCACGACCCGCGCGATCGGGGTCAGGCCCAGCTTCTCGGCGACGCTCATGCGCGTCATCACCAGCGCGGCCGCACCGTCCGAGATGGACGAGGCGTTGGCCGCCGTGATCGTGCCGTCCTTGGAGAAGGCCGGCTTCAGCGTCGGAATCTTGGCGGGATCGCCCTTGGCGGGCTGCTCGTCGAGGGTGATCTGCTCCTCGCCCTTGCGGGTCTTGACCGTGACGGCCACGATCTCGCGATCGAACGCGCCCGACCCTTGCGCCGCCTTGGCGCGTTCCAGCGAGGCGATGGCGAAATCGTCCTGAGCGCCCCGCGTGAACTGATATTCCTGCGCCGCTTCCTCGGCGAAATGGCCCATCAGGCGGCCGCGCTCATAGGCGTCCTCCAGCCCGTCGAGGAACATGTGGTCGTACAGCGTGTCATGGCCGATCCGCGCACCGCCGCGATGCTTGTGGCTGAGATAGGGGGCGCCCGTCATGCTCTCCATGCCCCCCGCAACGATCATGTCGGCCGATCCCGCCGCCAGCGCTTCCGCCGCCATGATCGCGGCTTGCATCCCCGATCCGCACATCTTGTTGACCGTCGTCGCCTCGACATGCTCGCCCAGCCCGGCGAAGATCGCCGCCTGCCGAGCGGGGGCCTGACCGAGCCCGGCGGGAAGGACGCAGCCCATGTGAATCCGCTCGACCAGCGCAGGGTCGACGCCCGCCCGCTCGACCGCGCCCTTGACGGCGGCGGCGCCCAGCTGGGTGGCGGACAGGCCCGACAGGCTGCCCTGGAACGATCCCATGGGGGTGCGGGCATAGGACAGGATGACGATGGGGTCCGTCATGGCATACTCTCCGATTAGGTCTGTCTTGATGTCGTTGTTTGGTGCGGGCCTTACGCCTTTTGCTTAAGGGCGCAAAGGGGGTAGGGGGCCGGTCCATGACGTTCGGGGCGGCATCGGCGGTATGGGCCGCGATCTATGGCGTGGCGGGCGCGATCATCGGGTCTTTCGTCGCGGCGCTGGTGCTGCGCTGGCTGGACGATCGATCGGTGCTGACGGGGCGCTCGGCCTGCGACCATTGCGGCGAAACCCTGCGGGCTTGGGAGCTGGTGCCGGTCCTGAGCTTCGTCGCGCTGCGCGGGCGCTGCGCGCGGTGCCGCCAGCCGATCGATCCGCTGCATTGGCGCATCGAAACCATCGCCGCGCTGATTGGCGTGTCGGCGGGCTGGGTCGCCGGACCGGATGGCTGGACGGGGGCGCTGTTCGGCTGGACGCTGCTGGCGCTGGGCGCGCTCGACGCGCTGGCCTTTTGGTTGCCCGATCGGTTGACCGCGTGGCTGGCGGGGGCGGGGCTGCTGACCGGGATGCTCGGTCATGCTCCGTTGCTGAGCGAACGGATCGTCGGCGGGCTGGTTGGCTTCGGTGCGCTCTGGGCGATTGCCCAGGGCTATCGCTGGTGGCGGGGGCGCGAGGGAATGGGGGGTGGCGACCCCAAGCTGATGGGCGCGATCGGGCTATGGCTCGGCTGGCGGACGCTCCCCGGCGTGTTGCTGGCGGCGTGCGTCATCGGCATCGGCTTTGTCGCCTTGCGGCATCTGCTGGGGCACCGGGCGAGCGGACAGGACATGGTGCCGCTGGGACTGCTGCTGGCACTGGCGGCTTACCCGGCCTGGGTGTTGATGATAGGATTGGCCACATGATGCTTCTGTCGATCGTCGCTTTGGCACAGGCCGCCGTTCAGGCCGTCCCGGCCGCGCCCCCGCTGCTGGGCGCGCTGCCCAAACAGTCGCTGCCCGAGCGCGGCTGCGCGGCCTATCTCTGGGCGGTGCAGGACCAGCGTTTCGTCGCGATGGTCGAGCCGGGCCGTTTGCGCATCATGCTGTACGGCAAACCGACCGATCTGGCCGCCGCCGAGGCCGGGGGCGGCGGGACGCTGGGGCTGGCGAACACGACCCGCTATGCCGGGGCGGGTGTCACCGCGACGCTCGACATGACGATCACCCAGCGCGAGACGCTGCAGGACGGGGCGATCGTGTCGGACGCCAGTATTCGCCTAACGCGTGGGGATCAGGACGAAATCGTCGTTCCCGTCGGCGGCCTTGTCGGGTGTGCGCCCGCCGCTCGGTGAACCCCGGAGGGAACCTCACGGCTTCTGTCGGCGTTATGAAGCGGTGGGGGATCGTTCCGAATTACGGAAGAGCCCTGTGAGAAAGGGGCTTTTGACGGCGTGGCGGAACGGATCGGCAGACATACCTGGCTTGCGTTCGCGCTGATCGCTCCCACCCTTTTTCCCTCTCCGGTATCGGCGCAGCTGTCGAAGCCCGGCACCGCGCCCGCCCAAGGGCCGAGCCTGCCGCAGGATCAGCGTGACGGCGGCGCCGATCCGCAGGGCAACGCCCCGATCGTTCCTGATGCGCAGTTCAATGCCGCGCTGCCGCCGCTCAGCGGGGACATCGACGCGCCGCTGGAGCCGCTGTCATCGATGGCGAAGGACCAGCCCCAGTCACCGACCATTCCGGTTCCCCAGGCCGCCCCGCCCTTGCCGGGTGCGCAGACGACCCAGCCTCTCGCGACGGGCGAGGCGATCGGTGCGATCGCGCCCGAGGACCCGCAACTTGCCCAGCCGCTGACGCCGCTGGGCAGCTTCGAGTCGGCCCCGCTCGAGACCGCCGCTGATGTCAAGAGCCAGCGTGCCCCCGACATCCGCTATGACATGGATGTGCGCGGGCTCGCCGAGCTGAACCTGGACGATGAGTTCAAGGGGCTGTCGGCGCTGCGTGAGGGCAAGGGCAAGGCTGCCAATGCGACCCAGGTTTCGGCGCGGGCGCGCGAGGACGAGCAGCTGGCGATTCGTCTGATGAAGTCGCTGGGCTATTATGACGCCACCGCCGTCTCGACCCTGCAACGCGAAACCGCCGCCGACGGGGAGGCGGGACGTCTGAAGGTCGTGCTGACCGCGACGCCGGGGCGGCTCTATCGCCTGTCCTCGATCACGGTAAAGGCGCAGCCGACAGTGCCCACCGATCTGATCCGCTCCAACCTGCCGCTCAAGGTCGGCGACGCGATCGAGGCCGCGCGGATCGAGGGGGCGGAGGCCAATGTCAGCCTCGTGCTGCCCCAGCGCGGCTATCCCTTCGTCAAGGTGGGCCAGCGCGACATATTGCTGGAGGATCAGGGGCCGGAGCCCGTGGGCGCCTATACGCTGCCGGTCGATACGGGGCCGCGATCCTCGTTCGGCAAGCTGACGACGGTCGGGGACAAGGTGTTCGATCTGGATCACCTCAATGTTTTCCCGCGTTTCGACGAGGGGCAGCTGTACGATTCGCGGCTGACCGATGATCTGCGCAACGCTTTGGTCGCGACCGGCCTGTTCAATGGCGTCGCGGTCGAGCCCAAGCAGACCGGGCGGATAAACCCCGACGGCACCGAGCAGATCGACTTGCAGGTCACCCAGACCAAGGGGCCTGCACGCACCCTATCGGGCGAGGGTGGTTATTCGACCGGCCAGGGCGTGCGTTTGCAGGGTAGCTTCACCAACCGCAACGCCTTCTCGCCCGAAGGCGCGATCATCGCTTCGGTCATTGCCGGCACGCAGGAACAGGGCTTGAGCGGCACCTTCCGCCGCTCCAATGCCGGGCGGCGCGACCGGACGTTTCAGGTCATCGCCTCGGCCAGCCATCAGAATTACGACGCCTTCGACGCCTTCATCGGTACGGTCGCGTTCCGCTGGAGCTATGACTCGACGCCGATCTGGCAGAAGAAACTCACCTATGCCTTTGGCGGCGAGCTGACCGGCACGAACGAAAGCGTCTATGATTTCGCGCGCGGCGAGCGGGTGCGCGGCACCTATGGTATTGCCGCCATTCCGGGACAGGTGGTGTTCGACCAGTCCAATGACCTGCTCAACCCGACGCGCGGCTATCGCCTGAAACTGAACCTCAGCCCGGAAACCTCGGTGCGCGGGGCGGTACGGCCCTATGCGCGGACCATGGTGGAGGGGACCTTCTATTACCCCTTCAACGACAGTCTGGTGATCGCGGGCCGCGCACGCGCGGGGGCGATCTTCGGCATCGACCGCGACGATCTGGCCCCGTCTCGGCGCTATTATGGCGGCGGCGGCGGGTCTGTGCGCGGTTACGGCTTCCAGCGGCTGGGACCGTTCGATCCGCAGGGCAACCCGGTCGGCGGACGCAGCCTGAACGAGTTCGCGCTGGAGGCACGCTATCGCTTCGGCAATTTCGGCATCGTGCCGTTCGTCGATGCAGGCAACAGTTACGAAAGCACGCTGCCCACGGGCAAGGACCTGCGCTTCGGTGCGGGCATAGGTGGGCGCTTCTATACCAATTTCGGGCCGCTGCGCGTCGACGTGGCCACGCCGCTGAACCCGCGCCCGGGTGACGGCAAGGTCGCCCTGTACATCTCGATCGGGCAGGCCTTCTGATGGCGGACGAACAGACCATGGCGCCTGAGCCCGCCAACGAAACCGTCATCGTGCACCGTCCGCTGTGGCAGCGGGTGCTCAAATGGATCAGCATCACGATCCTGGGCATGATCCTGCTCGTCGGTGCCATCCTGCTGGGCATCAACACCGATCCGGGTCGCCGCTTCGTCGCGGACCAGCTGGGCGGCTATACCACGGCCTCGGGCCTGAACATCAAGGTCGGGCGGATCGAGGGGTCGCTCTATGGCCAGATGCGTCTGGTCGACCTGCGGGTCAGCGATCCCACGGGCGTGTTCCTATCCAGCCCGCGCCTCGACGTCGACTGGCGGCCCTTTGCCTATACCAACAACCATATCGACGTCCGCGCGCTGAACGCCGATCTCGTGACGCTCGCGAGGCGGCCCGAGCTGAAGCCGACGCCGAGCGACCCCAATGCGCCGCTGCTCCCCGATCTCGACATCGACGTGAATCGGCTGACCCTCAAGCGCTTGGTGATCGGTGCGCCGGTGACCGGGCAGCGCCATGTGCTGGCGATCGATGGCAAGGTGCATATCGCCGACCGCCGCGCGCAGGTGACGGCCAGCGCCGATGCGCTGCGCGGGCCGGGCGTCGCAGGCGGCGACCGCCTGCGCCTGATGCTCGACGCGGTGCCCGATGCCGACCGGCTGGCGGTCGACGTGAAGCTGACCGCGCCGACCGGCGGCGTCGTCGCGTCGATGGCGGGGCTGAAGGCGCCGCTGACCCTGTCGGTCGACGGACGCGGCGGGTGGAAGACGTGGCAGGGGCGTGCGATCGCGACGCTGGGCGGCGGCGAACTTGCCAATCTGAACGCCACCGCGCGCGACGGCCATATCCAGGTGCGGGGCGTGACCCGGCCCGGCCTGTATCTGGAAGGTCCGGTCGAACGACTGACCGCGCCTGCGCTCCAGGTGGCGATCGATACCACCCTCAACGAACGTCGCGCCGATACGCGGATGAAGCTGCGGTCCTCGGCCTTGATGGTCGATGCGGGTGGTCTGCTCGACCTTGCCAACAGCCGGTTCGGCAACTTCGCGGTCGACGCCAAGCTGCTGACGCCCGGTGCCATCGCGCCCAATTTGCGTGGTCGCGACGTGCTGGCGCGCGTGGTGCTGGACGGTGCGTTCGCGACGCCGACGGTGGACTATAAGATCCGCGCGGCGGCGCTGGGCTTTGGCGAGACTTCGGTGGAAAACCTCTATGCCGAGGGCCTCGCCAAGGTGAATGCCGACCGCATCCTGGTGCCGGTCAAGGCGCGGGCGAAGCGGATCGCGGGGCTGAACGCCGCCGTGGGTGGGCTGACCAACAATGTCGCGATCCAGGGTGACTTCGCGGTCGCCATGCCCAATATCCTGTCGGACAATCTGCGCATCCGGTCGGACAATATCGACGCGACCGCCGTGGTCGTCGCGAACCTGAAGACCGGTCGCTACACCGGCGCGCTGAAGGGCCGGGTGAACAATTACCGGGTCGAGAGCATCGGCATCATCAACCTGACCACCGACGCCAATCTGGTGGCGACGCCGGGCGGGTTCGGGATGAAGGGCCGGGTGGTCGCCCGCACCTCGCAGATCTTCAACGAGGGTGCGCGCAACTTCTTGGGTGGCAATGCGACCATCCGCGCCGATGTCGAATATAGCCCGCAAGGCATCGTGACCTTCAGCGGCCTGCGGCTGGCCGCGCCGCAGTTCCGTGTGACGCGCGGCAGCGGACGGTTCAATCCAGCCAATGGCACGCTCGCGGTCGAGGCGGATGCCTATTCCAACCAGTACGGCCCGATCACCGCGCGGGTGACGGGATCGCAGACCAACCCGGTGATCGTGCTGCGCGCGGCCAAGCCGGGTGTCGGCGTCGGCCTTGCCAATCTCCAGGCACGGGTCGTCGGCCAGAACGGCGCCTATGCCGTCAACGCCAGCGGCGATACCAATTACGGTCCCTTCACCGCCAATGTGCTGGTCGCCACCGGGCGGCAGCTGGCGATCGACGTGCGCAGCCTGGTCTTTGCCGGGATCAACGCAAGCGGGCGGGTGGTCCAGACGGCGGCAGGGCCGTTCGCAGGCGCACTGCAATTCGCCGGACAAGGCATCAACGGCCGCGTCCAGCTCGCCGATCAGGGGGGCAACCAGCGTGCGGATGTGGCGGCGCGGGCTTATAACGCCCGTATTCCAGGCATGGTCGACTTCACGATCGGCCGCGCCATCGTAAACGCCAGCGTGGTGATGTTCCCCAACGCGCCGCAGATCGTCGCGGACGCGCAGCTGGCCGATACCCGCTATGGCGAGGTGGTCATCCAGTCCTCGCGCGCCAAGGTGAACTATACCGGCGGGCGTGGCACCGCGCAGGCGGTGCTGACCGGATCGTCGAGCATCCCGTTCAACATTGCGCTGAATGCCCAACTTGCGCCGAACAACTATCTGGTGGCAGCCAAGGGGCAGGCTAACGGCATCAACTTCCGCACAGCCAACCCCGCGCGCATCCAGAATGCGAAGGGTGAGTGGCAGGTGACGCCGACCCGGATCGATTTCGGACGCGGATCGGTGCTGGTGGCGGGCAGCTATGGCAATGGCCTGAAAGTGCAGACGCGGCTGGACAAGTTGCAGCTGTCCATCCTCGACGCCTTCGTCCCCAATCTGGGCATTTCGGGCGAGGCGAGCGGTGCGCTGGACTTCGCGCAGGCGCGCGACGCCAGCTTCCCGGCAGCCGAGGCGCGGCTGACCATCGCCAATTTCCGGCGCACCGGCCTGGCGGCGGTGTCGGAGACGGTGGACATCGTGTTCGCGGGCCGTCTGGTCCCCAATGGCGGTGAAGCGCGCGCATTGATCCGGCGCGGGCAGACGGTGGTCGGCCGCATGGTCGCCAATCTCCGTCCGCTGCCGCCGGGCAATGGCGGCTGGGTCAACCGGCTGATGCAGGCGCCTTTGTCGGGTGGCATTCGGTATAACGGCCCGTCGGCGGTGCTGTTCTCCTTTGCGGCATTGCCCAACCAGCAGCTGAGCGGCCCGATCGCGGTCGCCGCCGATTTCGGCGGTCGTGTCTCCGCGCCGCAACTCAACGGCCTGATCCGCGCCGACAATCTGACCTATGACAATGAAGCCTATGGCACCCGCCTGACCAACCTGCAGCTGGCGGGGCGCTTCAACAACGACCGGCTGGAGATCAGCCGTTTGCAGGCCAAGGCGGGCGAGGGGACGATCCAGGCGCAGGGCTCCATCGGGCTGGCGGCCGATAGCGGCTATCCGATCGATCTGCGCGCACAGCTGAACAATGCGCGGCTGGCCGACAGCGATGCGTTGGCCGCGACGACCAGCGGCACGATCCGCCTGACCCACAATCGCGATGGCGGACTGATCCAGGGCGACCTGACCGTGCCCAATGCGCGCTATCAGATCATCCGCCAGGGTCAGGCCGAGGTGCCGGAGCTGACCGGCGTGCGCCGTCGCAGCGAAATCCGCACCCCGCGTCCGACCGATCGGCCGGCCCCCACACCGCCGCCGGGGCTGTTCCGCCTCGACTTGCGGGTGCATGCGGACAATCAGCTGTTCGTCTCCGGCATGGGGCTGGAATCCGAATGGAAGATGGACCTGCGTATCGGCGGCACTAGTGCGGCGCCAACGATCAATGGCGGCCTCGATCTGGTGCGCGGCACGTACAGCTTCGCAGGCAAGCGGTTCGAGGTGAATCGCGGCACGGTCCGTTTCCGTGGCGGCGCGCTGACCGATCCGGACATCAATATCCAGGCGACGACGACCACCGATGGCATCACCGCGGTCATCAACGTCACCGGTACCGGCCAGCGTCCGCAGATCAGCTTCACCTCGACGCCGACCCTGCCGCAGGACGAGGTGCTCAGCCGGTTGCTGTTCGGAACCAACCCCGAAAACCTGTCGGCGACCGAGGCGATCCAGCTTGCCGCCGCGCTCAACTCGCTGCGCGGCTCGGGCGGCGGCGGGTTGAACCCGCTGGGCAAGCTGCGCTCGGCGACCGGGTTCGACCGTCTGCGCGTGCTGGGTGCGGACGAAGCGACCGGCCGGGGGACCAGCCTGGCGGCGGGCAAATACATCACCGACAATATCTATGTGGAGATCGTCACCGACGCGCGCGGCTTCACCGCCACCCAGTTGCAGATCGCGCTGACCCGCACGCTCAGCCTGCTGACCCAGACCGGCTCGTTCGGCGGATCGGCGGCGAGCCTGCGCTATTCGCGGGATTTCTAAGCGGGGTTTCGCCGAACTGTCACATACGGCAAGATGTTCGCATGACCCCCGAACATCTTGCCGCCGACGCCACCGCCATCCTGGCCGACCTGATCGCGATCGACACGACGTCGCGTGAGTCGAACCTGGAGCTGATCGAATATATCGAGCGGCATCTCGGCAGGATCGGCGTCACCGGGCGGCGGGTGTTCAACACCGACGGCCGCAAGGCCAATCTCTATGCCACCGTCGGCCCGATGGAGCAGGGCGGCGTCGTCCTGTCCGGACATAGCGATGTGGTGCCGGTCGACGGCCAGCCCTGGACGAGCGATCCCTGGCAACTGACCCGGCGCGGCGAACGGCTGCTGGGGCGGGGGACGTGCGATATGAAGGGGTTCCTGGCGCTGTCGCTGGCGCTGGCCCCCTATCTCGCGCGGCGGACCATGACGCGGCCGCTGCATCTTGCCATTTCCTATGACGAGGAGGTGGGATGTCTGGGCGCTCCCTCGATGATCGCCGAGATTGCGCGTGAGGTGCCATCCCCCGCCGCCGTGGTGGTGGGCGAACCGACCGAGATGGTGGTGGTCAGCGGGCACAAGGGCATCGCAACCTGGAACGTTACGGTGACGGGGCATGAGGCACATTCCAGCCTGATCCATTTGGGCGCGTCGGCGAATATGGTGGCGGTACGGCTGATGCAGCAGCTGGCCGATCTGGCCGACCGGCTGGCGGCGGAGGGCGATCCGCACGGTCCCTTTTGCCCGCATCACGCCACGCTGACCATCGGCCAGATGAACGGCGGTACGGCGGTCAACATCCTGGCGCGCGAATGTCGCTTCGCCTTCGACCTACGCACCTTGCCGGGCCAGGAGCCCGAGGCGTTGCTCACGCCATTCTTTGCGGCATGTGAGGCGGCGGATGCGGAACTGCGCGCCCGTTTCCCGGAGGCTGGGGTCCGGGTCGAGCGGCGGTCGCGCACACCCTCCTTCGCACCCGAGGCGGATGGCGTGGCGGAGCGACTGGCGCGGCGCTGGGCGGGTGACAATGGCCCGGCACGGGCGGTGCCCTATGCGGCGGAAGCGGGACAGTTTCAGGGGGCCGGTTTCTCGACGGTGATCTGCGGCCCGGGGTCGATTGCCCAGGCGCACCAGCCAGACGAATATATCGAAATTCAGCAGATGGAACGTGGCGCCGCCTTCATGCTGCGGTTGGCCGACGACCTGGTCCAGTAACAAGCGCGATAGTTCGAAAATGACAAAGAAGTCATGGGGCGATCAAGCCGGAAACGGCGTTTAGATCGCCCCACAACCTAACATAGATTACCAGGGGCGCATCGTCTCGCCGTAGATCAGCGCCAGAATGAACTTCAGCATGGGTTTTCTCCCTCATAGGCACCGTTTTTCGATGCGAGAATATAGTTAATCCGACATTAACCATTTCGCAACTGGGAAGCGACGATACACCAACCTTCTGGTTTGAGGGGGCAATTGGGGTTAACACCTTGTTTAACCCCTGCCTCTAGATTCGCGGGCGTGAAAAAGGGCCATTCTCCAATCGCGTCCGACGGGGCAACACCTGTCGTGGAAGGTGTCGATCCCCAGTGGCAGTCGCTGGTGCTGATCGGTGTCGACAATTTCACATTGCTTCGTCGTCAACTGGGACGCAGCCTCAGTGCCGTATTGATTGAGGCTATCGCCGAACGGGTGGCGCAGTGCATCCCGGATGCCATCGCCCGCCCGGCGGCGCCGACGCAGGTCGAAGTGATGATACGCGCCGCCAGCCGGGAAGCGCTTGAATTGCATCTGCTGAACTTGACGGAGGTGTTGGGCCAGCCGTTCGCGCTGGCTGGTGGACACTATCGGATCGAACCCGTTTTAGGAGCGGCGATCGCCGCCGTACCGCATGATGATGATATCCGTCTCGTAGAAGAGGCCGAACAGGCGCTAGCCGACGCGCAGATCGAGGGGCGTCTGGTAATCCGCGAGATGGCGGTACTGTCCGAGCGGCTCGATCGGGTCGCGCTGGCCCGCGAACTGACCCGAGCCATTGAAGGGGACGGCCTGTTCGTCGAATATCAACCTAAGGTTCATGTTCGGCAACAACGCGTGGCGAGCGTCGAAGCCCTGCTTCGTTGGCGCCATCCGACCCATGGCCTGATCAGTCCGGTAGAATTCATCCCGGTCGCTGAGGAATCGCGGAGCATTGCGCCGCTGACACTTTGGATTCTTCGCCAAGTGATCGCCGACCAACGCCGTCTGGCGGGGGCCGGGCATGCCTTACGAATCTTCATCAATATCTCGGGCATGTTGCTGGGCGACCCGCATTTCGTGCGCGAGGCTTGTGCGCTCGTCATTGACAGCGGAGCCTGTATCGGGTTCGAGATCACCGAAACCTCGGTCATCCGCGATCCCGACAGCGCGATGGCCAATCTTCAAGCCTTTGTCGACATGGGTATCGCGGTCGCGATCGACGATTATGGTGCGGGTCTTTCTTCGCTCTCCTATCTAAAGCAACTGCCCGCTTGCGAACTCAAGATCGACAAGCTGTTCATCACCCAGTTGACCAGCAGCAACCGCGATCCCTTGATCGTCCGCTCGACGATCGATCTTGCCCATGCGCTGGAAATGGAAGTTGTTGCAGAAGGAGTGGAGACACCCGCGACGCTGGCACTGCTCAGCGTCATGGGGTGTGACATGATCCAGGGTTATCTGATCAGCCGCCCGATTGGCCTAGATGCACTGATCAATTTTCTCAGCGAGCAGGCCTATGAGGCCGTGGCGGCCATATCAAATCCGACGCCTTTTGCGCGGTTGGTCACCCGTGCGCGTAATTAGGATCGGTCTTGTCATCGCAGCGCTGCTTGTGGCTAGCGGTGAATTGCGAGCACAATTCAGCAGCGTCTCTTCCAGCATTTTTCAAGAGGCAGTAAACACCGCCAAAGCCGAAATGCTCCGCGACCCGGGTGCCGCAATTCGGCAAGCTCAAAAGGCACGTTTTTTAGCGCATCGAATCGCCGTCCCTGAGCAACGTGAACTGGCACTCGCTACCGCCGATTGGTTGCAAGGGGAGGGAGCGCTTCGACAAGGCGATCCTATAGCAGCTGGGGCGGCGATCGGCCATGCGCTGCCAGTAGTGCGTCGATTGGCGCCGCAATCTGATCTCTATGGCAACGTATTGCTATCGAAAGGAAGTCTAGACACCGACAGCGGCAATATCGCGGGTGCGCTTAATGCGTATCAGTCCGCTTATCGGGTTTTTCAATATCTCAGCGATGCACGCGGACAAGCTCGCGCGCTCGCCCAGATCGCGAATCTTTACATAGACGGCAAGGATTTCGCATCCGCGCTTCGTTATCTTGAGCAGGCACGGGCGACCTATCGGGGCGACGATGCCCTACGTATGGTTGTCCTCAACAATCGCTCGGTAACTTTGGGAGAGTTGGGGCGCCCTGAAGATGCGCTTGTCCAGTTGCGAGAAGCGGGTAGTTTGGCACAAAAGCTAAATAGTCCGGCGCTGTTGTCTCAAGTGTGGCGCAATATAGCGCGGGCCGAATTGCGTCTGAACCGAATCGATGCAGCTGAAGCGTCGATCGCGCGGGCGCGTCGTGCGGATCCCAGCGATGTTCGCGCATTGAGCAGTGTCGAAGCGCAAGCCGCCTTCCAACGTGGCCGACTGGCCGAAGCAGCACGGCTGATCGATCGCAGCTTCCAGGGCGTCGACCTTACGCGAACGACGGTATCGCAGCGCGACGCGCATCAAAGCGCCTATCATATCTATGCGGCGGCCGGGCGAACGGCTGACGCCCTCCGCCATTTGGAGGCGTTGAAGCGGATCGACGACGAATCGACGCGGCTGGCCACCTCGACCAATCTCGCATTGATGGGCGCGCGGTTTCATTTCGCCAATCAGGAACTGCGGATCGCACGGATGAAGGCCGCCGACCTTCAACGGAACATCGCCTTCGAGCGGGAGCAACTGCGCACCGAACGGTTCATCCTGATCGGGTCGGTCGCAGCGATCGTCATGGTCTTCGCGCTGCTGGGCATCTGGCTGGTGACGCTGGGTCGCAGCCGAAACCGCATTCGCGCGGCGCATGGCGAGCTGGCGGCGACCAACGACCAGCTGGAAAAGGCGTTGGCGGTCAAGACCGAGTTCCTGGCGACGACCAGCCATGAAATTCGGACGCCGCTGAACGGTATATTGGGCATGACCCAGGTGATGCTGGCCGACGCGGCGCTGGCGAGCGAGCAGCGTGAGCGGGTCGAGGTGATGCACGGCGCCGGGCTGACCATGCGCGCGCTGGTCGACGACCTGCTCGACGTTGCCAAGATCGAGCATGGCCGACTGACGCTGGAGCATGTGCCGTTCGATCTGGAGACGACGGTCCGCGACGCCTCCCGCCTGTTCGAAGGGCAGGCGGCGGCCAAGGCGATCGGCTTCACGCTCGATCTTCGCGATTGCCCAACGATGGTGATGGGCGACCCGGCGCGCGTCCGGCAGATCATGTTCAATCTCCTGTCCAACGCGCTGAAATTCACCAGCGTCGGGCAGGTCGCTCTGGTCGCCCGCCGCCAGGCCCAGACTGTGTCGATCAGCGTCACCGACAGCGGCATCGGCATCCCCCCCCACAAGCTGGAGGAGATATTCGAGGCGTTCCGCCAGGCGGATGCCAGCACCACGCGCCAATTCGGCGGCACTGGGCTGGGCCTGGCCATTTGTCGGCGTCTGGCCCGCGCGATGGGTGGGGACGTGACGGTAACGAGCGAGCCGGGCAAGGGATCGTGCTTCACGCTGGACCTGCCGCTGATCGAGGTCGAAACCGTGGCGGAGCCAGAGCGGCCCGTCGTCCTCATCGTCGACCGCAATCCCATCCGGCGCGCAATGTGGACCAGTCTATGCGCTCCCCATGCCCAGGTCCTGTTTGCCGGGAATGCCGAGGAGGCCACGCGTCGCCTGCAAGACGGCGGGGTGACGCAGGTGCTGATCGACGACAGCGCGATCCGGGAGGAAGGGGTCGCCGCCGCGCTGGCCGGTATTGCCGCCGCCAGTGACCGTCCCTTGCCCGTCCATCTGCTATGGCCGGAAGCAGAATCGTTGGAGGGGAACAATTTAATTGCTGAGGGATTGATTGGCGTTATCGCCAAGCCGATCGCGGGGGCAGAGGTGATCAGGAAGATGTTCGACACCTCGCCGCAAACCACCGCTACGCCACTTGTAACGCAAGCGGCATGATCGTTAGGGCGGTCTCATGACCTCGATCACACACGCCATCCGGCTCAACGGGCGAAGGGGACGGCGATGAACGTCCTTTTCATCGAGGATGATAGGATGAACCGCCGCGTCGTGCGCGACATGCTGGACGTCGCCGGCGCCAACATGGCGGAGGCGGAGAATGCCGAACTCGGCCTCGAGATGATCGACCGCAGCGAGTATCACATGATCCTGATCGATCTGAGAATGCCGGGCATGGACGGCATCACCGCTATCCGCCACATCCGTGCGCGCGGCGACGAAAAGGCCGAGGTTCCGATCATCGTGGTCACGGCCGATAGTGGTGTCGATCTGCGCGAACGCTGCCTGAGCGCGGGGGCGGACGATGTCATCGTGAAGCCCGTCGCGATGGATCAGCTGTTCGAGGCGATGGGCCGTATCCTGGCGGGCGATCGCGGCGGCGCGATCATCGGCTGACTAGTCGCCCGCGTCCGGCTTGGGCCTGAGCGCCTCGGCCAGCGATGCGGTAGCGCTGCCGCGCTTGGCGGGCAGGGGCTGCGACGGATCGGGAGCCCAGCCGGTCAGGAAGACCAGGTTGAACTGTTCGGCCACGCGCCCGTCGGGATCGGCCATGTCGGCAAAGGCCGCCGCCGCCGTTGCCAGTGCCTCCCGCCCGATCGGACGCCGCTCGGCCAGAAGATTGCTGGCACCCATGCCGCGCAGATCGCCCAGCAGCCGCCCGAAATCGCGATAGCGCACCGCCAGCGTCTCGATATCCGCCACCGGCAGGGTGAAGCCGGCGCGCATCAGCAGGTCGCCCGCCGAGCGGACATCGACCTGCGGGTGGAGTCGTGCCACCGGTCGCTCCGCCTCGGCGATGCGCAGCGCCGCGCGCAGGCGGGGCAGCGACCCGCCGCCGACGAACGCCGCCAGGAACAGCCCGTCGGGCCGCAGCACCCGGCGGATCAGCGCCAGCGCGCCGGGCAAATCGTCGATCTGGTCGAGCACGCCCGCACTGACCACCAGGTCGAAGCTGCGATCGGCAAAGGGCAGGCGGTCCTCATCCCCCTGAACGCCGTGTGCGGCGTGGGCAAAGGCAAAGCCAGGGTCGAGCCGCGCCACTCGCGCTCCCGGCGGCGGCAGGAACCCGCCATCGAAACAACCCAGGTCCAATATGTCGCGGAACGGGCGGGTGACGGCATCCAGCCGCTCGGCCAGGCCGTCGAGCATCGCGGCGCGCAGGAAATCATGTTCGGCGAAATCGGGCTGGGCACGGTCGCGGCGCAGGCGGCGGGCGTGACGGTCGAAGATGGTGGACATGCTCACCCGCGCGCTTGTGCGCGCTCGCGCGATCGGGGACAAGGCAAAGCCGATGGGGGCGGGATCGAAACAGACCGGATTTGCGATGGAGCGGGGCCGAGCCGTGCTCACCGCCCCGCTGATGGCGCTGGCGCATTGGGCCTTGCCGCCACGCTGTCCGGGATGCGCCGAGCCGGTCGAGGCGGATCATCGTTTCTGCGCAAGCTGTTGGGGGCAGTTGCGCTTCCTCGACACGATGGGCTGTACGACGTGTGGAATACCGCTGGGCGAGGGGCTGGCGACGCGGTGCGGGGCGTGCCTGTCCGATCCGCCGCGTCATGCGGGTGTCCATGCCGCCGTGGCTTATGGTCCGATTGCGCGACAGTTGCCGATCCGGCTGAAGCATGGCAGGCGGATCGGCGTGGCAGAGACGATGGCGGGGCCGATGGCGCGGCGGATGCCGCCGGGGGCCGATCTGCTGGTCCCCGTTCCGCTGCATCGCTGGCGATTGTGGCGGCGCGGCTTCAATCAGGCCGTGCTGATCGGCGATGGCGTGTCGCGGCGCACCGGCGTGCCGCTGGCACGCGACGCGCTGCAGCGGGTGCGTGCGACGCCGCTGCTGCGTGGCTTGTCCCCGAAACAGCGGCGCGCGGCGGTGACGGCGGCGTTTCGCGTCACTGATCCGGCGGTGGTAGGGGGGCGGCATGTGGTGCTGGTCGACGATGTCTACACCACCGGCGCCACGGCGGGGGCGTGCGTGCGGGCGCTGCTGGCGGCGGGGGCGGCTTCGGTCGCGATCCTGTGCTGGGCGCGTGTGATAGAGGGTGCGGGCGATTGACAAGTGCCCCCCTGCGCCACACCTGAAGGACATGGCAAAGGTCGAAATCTACACCAAGGCGTTCTGTCCCTATTGCACCCGGGCCAAGGCGCTGCTCGCCTCCAAGGGCGTCGAGCCCCAGGAATATGACATCACCATGGGCGGCCCCCAGCGTGCCGAGATGATCCAGCGCGCGAACGGGCGCACCACCGTGCCGCAGGTCTTCATCGACGGTCAGCATATCGGCGGCTCGGACGATCTGGCGGCGCTCGAAAAGCGCGGAGGGCTCGACCCGCTTCTGGCGGTATGACCTCGATCGCGGTGTTGCAGATGACGGCGGGGATCGATCCCGCCGCCAATGCCGATGTGCTGGAACGCGCGATCGCCGAGGCGGCGGCAGCAGGCGCGGCCATGATCTTTACGCCCGAAATGTCCGGGCTGATCGACCGCGACCGCACGCGGGCCGCAGCCCATCTGACGACGGAAGACCGGGATCCGGTGCTCGCCCGCGTTCGCGCGGCGGCGGCGGAGCACGGCCTGTGGGTCCATCTGGGCTCGCTGGCCATGCGCGTGGAGGACGGGCGGCTGGCCAATCGCGGTTACGTCATCGACGATCGCGGCGACATCCGCGCGCGCTATGACAAGATGCATTTGTTCGATGTCGACCTGCCCAGCGGTGAAAGCTGGCGCGAATCGGCCGCCTATGTACCGGGCGACCGCGCGATCGTGGTCGACACGCCGGTGGGTCGGCTGGGCCTGGCCATCTGCTATGACCTGCGCTTCCCGGCGCTGTTCGCCGCGCTGACGGAGGCGGGGGCGACGATCCTGTCGGTGCCCGCCGCCTTTACCCGGCCGACCGGCGCGGCGCATTGGCATGTGCTGCTCCGCGCGCGTGCGATCGAGGCGGGCGTGCATCTGGTCGCCGCGGCCCAGACCGGCGAGCATCAGGACGGCCGCACCACCTATGGTCATTCGCTGGTCGTCGGCCCCTGGGGCGAGGTGCTGCTCGACATGGGCGAGGCGACGGGGCTGGGCTTTGCCGCGATCGACCCGACCCAGGTCGAGGCGGTGCGGGAGCGACTGCCCGCCATCCGCCATCGCCGCGCCATCCCGTCGGTGGTGCGGGCATGATCGTCTTCGACCTGCGCTGTTCGGGCGGGCATGTGTTCGAGGCATGGTTTGCCTCGTCCGCCGCCTATGCGGAACAGCGGGACAAGGCGCAGGTCGAATGCCCGCTCTGCGGCGACCGCATGATCGAAAAGGCGGTGATGGCGCCGCAGATCGCCGCAAAGGGCAATACCAAGCCCGACATGCCCAATCCCCAGGCGATGAAGGCCGCGCTCGAACACCTTGCCCAGGCCCAGGCAAAAATGCTGGAGAAATCGACCTGGGTCGGCTCCGCCTTTGCCGAAAAGGCGCGCGCCATGCACGAGGGTGAGGCGCCCGTGACGCCGATCCACGGTCAGGCCAGCCTTGCCGAGGCCAAGGCGCTGGTCGAGGAGGGCGTGCCGGTCGCGCCCTTGCCCTTGCCCGTGGTGCCACCCAAGCTGGCGAACTGAGCGGTGCACGGAGGAGCGGGAAAGCGCTCTGGACCCCATGGCGCAGGGTCTGTATCACGCGGCTAGCATGAGGCCCCGTAGCTCAGCAGGATAGAGCATCAGATTCCTAATCTGAGGGCCACTGGTTCGAATCCAGTCGGGGTCACCATGCAAATTTCCCCTCATGCTGGCACAGGCGATTTTTTTGGGTCGGACCTCGCGGGACCGTCTGGCGCCCGAATGCGTGCAAACGTCGGAAATCCGCCATCGAGCTTCGTGAACCTTCTGTCATGAGTTAAGCCCGACACGGCCGTAAATAACCGATTTTCAACCTATTCCGTATATCGCCCATCATCATGTCGGGGCGGGATATCATGAAAAATTTGAAGATCAGCGGAAAGTTGCTCGTGGCGTTCGGGATCCTGGGCAGCGCACTGCTCGTGATGACCGTGCTGTCGATCATAAGTCAGCATCAACTCAACGAAGCGGTTGAAAATCTGGGCCGTAGCCGCCGCGACAAGCTGGTGGCGATCGCCAATCTCAACACCGCAACATCGGATTATCGGGGCTATGAGGCCGCGATGATCCTGGCGGAGGATGCCAACAGCCTCAACGCGATGGACCGGGCCGTCAAGGAACGCGTCGCGACGATCGACAAGAATGTCGAATATCTCAACCTCAATTTCAAGGCGCCCAAGGCCATCGCGCAGTTCGGCGTGTTCAAGGAACGTTGGGGGGCGTTCATGGACATGTCGCGCAAGACGGTGGCGCTGGCGCGTCAGGGACAGGACCGCGAGGCACTGGCCAGCTATCGGGCCAGCCAGCGCGTATTCGATCGCGCCAATGCCGACGCGGCCGTGATGCAGGACATCCAGATCGAACTGATGGACAAGGAGATGGCGGCGGCAAGCACCGACTATATCTGGTCGCGCAACGCCTCCATTGCGATTTCGGTCGTCGTCCTGGGTCTGGCCGGCTTCCTGCTGATGACGTTGATCCGGGGCATTGCCAACCCGCTGTCGGCGATGACGATCGTGATGCGGCGGCTCGCCGCGGGTGATCTGAATGCCAAGCTCGAGGTCGATCCGCGCCGCGACGAGGTCGGGCAGCTGGCCGAGGCGATGGTCGCGTTCCGGGACCAGCTCGCCGGGGCGGAGCGCGCCAAGGCCGAACAGACCAATCTGATCGTCGGCAGCATCGGCAGCGGGCTCGACGCGCTGGCCCAGGGCGATCTGACCAAGCGGATCGACGCTGAGCTCACCGGGCCGTTCGAAAAGCTGAAGCATGACTTCAACAACGCCATGGAGGCGGTGTCCGCCACGCTGAGCGCCGTGAACGCCAGCGCACAGGGGATCACCAACGGCGCCGCCGACATCCGCGAGGCCTCGGACGATCTGTCGCACCGGACCGAGCAGCAGGCCGCCAGCCTGGAGGAAACGGCTGCGGCGATGCACGAGATTACCGAGACGGTGCGCGAAACCGCGGAAAATGCCAAGCGCGCCAACCAGGTCGTCACCGAGACACGCACCGACGCCGATCAATCCAGCGAAGTGGTGCGCAAGGCGGTCGAGGCGATGCATGGTATCGAACGCTCGTCGAGCGAGATCAGCGAGATCATCGCGGTGATCGACGGCATCGCCTTCCAGACGAACCTGCTGGCGTTGAACGCGGGCGTCGAAGCGGCGCGCGCGGGTGATGCGGGCAAGGGTTTCGCCGTCGTCGCCTCCGAAGTGCGTGCGCTGGCGCAGCGCTCGGCGGATGCCGCCAAGGACGTCAAGGAACGGATCACCGCCTCGACCCAGCAGGTCGATACCGGGGTGCAACTGGTCGCCCAGGCGGGCAGCGCGCTGACCCGTATCACCGGGCGGATCGGTGAGATCAATGCACTCGTGTCCGACATCGCCTCGGCCGCGGCGCAACAGGCGACCGGCTTGCAGCAGGTGAACACCGCCGTGGCCGAGATGGACGGCGTGACCCAGCAAAATGCCGCGATGGTCGAGCAGGCCACCGCTGCCGCGCGCAGCCTGTCCGAGGAAACCGGCAACATGACCCGCCAGGTCAGCCGCTTCCGCCTGACCGACGGCGCCATGTCGGGCCATGCCGCCCCGCCGGCGCATCACTCGCCGGTTCACCAGTTGCAGGCCCGCGTGGCGCAGGCGACCCCGCGCATCGCCGCCGCCCCGCGCGTGGCCCGCGCCTCCAACGCGGCGGTGGCTGTCGACGACGACTGGTCGGAGTTCTAAACGGCCGAATTCCTCCCCCTCAAAAGGGGGGAGGAATAAGGACACAGGGGTGGGGCTGACAAAGCCCCTCAAATCCGGCCGATCACCATGCCCGCGCGGATCGCCTGTCCTTCGATCAGCGTCTCGGTCAATCGCATTCCCTTGGGCAGGAACAGGATGATGGTCGAGCCATGCTCGAACCAGCCCATTTCCTCCCCCTTGGCGATCCGGGCCGAGCAGGCCCGGCGACCGGGGCCATGTTCGCGCAAGGTGCGTTCGGTGTCGAGGCAATGGAGGCGGATGCTCGCCACCAGGATCGCGGCTACGGGCACGATCAGCAGCGGCAGGCCCGACACCAGGGTACGCGCCTCGATGACCGCGCGCTCGTTGCGGCAGAATAGCCGCTCGACCCGCTTGAGCGCGATCGGGTTCACGTTCCAACAGTCGCCCGACAGATAGGACACGCCTTCCACCGCGATGTCGGCGGGTGCGTGGAATCGGTGATACATGCCCGCAGTGAGCCGGAGCGTAATGAACGATCCGTCGCGGAACCGCTCGACCAGCTCGGGGTCGGGGATCAGGTCGCCCAGGCGATAGGGAAACCCCTTCACCTGATAGAGTCGGTCGTCCTCGATCCGGCCATGCGCGCCGACCAGCGCGTCGCAAGGGCTGGCGATGCTGTCGGGATCGCCGTCGAAGGTGCGTGCGCCATCGCGCAGTGGGCGGACGAAGCCGTCGCGCAGCGACTTGAACCGCGTCGTCCGCGCGTCCGACAGGTCGACCCCGGCGAAGAATTTCCACAGCGCCAGGCTGGGTCTGGCGATCAGCGGATGCTCGATCCGGGCGATCCGGCCGACCGCCTTGGTCGCGAATCGACGCGGCAGGCGATTGGTGACGAGGAAATTGATGTCCTCGTTGAGGAAGAACCGCATGATGGGTCCCCGCATTGTCATGCCTCCGTCATGGGTACGCGGTCAAAGGCCGCATGAACCCGATTCTCACTGGCCTGCTGGCCGCTTCCGCCGGTGCCGTCGCCCTGACGAAGGGGCATCGGCGGCTGACCCTGTCGCGCGCCAAGCATCCGGGTCTGGGCGGGCATGTCCGTATGGCCAAGCGCATCGCCGGACAGATTCCCTTTTATAGCTATGGAGAGGATCGCTTCTTCCGCGTCGACGATGCCCCGGATGCCGTCGCGGACCAGCGCCGCGCCGGGTTCGAGCGGCTGGGCGCGCTGTTTGCCGAACGATTCGCACAGACGCTGGCGCTGACCAATGAGACGCGCGCGGGCCTGTCCGACCTGCAATTCACCGGCGCCTACCGGGTGCCGTTCCAGTTTCGCGAGAAGGTGCGCACGACGCTGGCGACCGGCGCCTTTTATCAGCGGTCGGAAGGCCCGATCCTGGTCGATCTGGACGGCAACAGGCTGATCGATCTGACGGGGTCCTATGGCGTCAATCTGTTCGGCAACGAATTCTACAAACAGACCATGGCCGAGGGGGCGGCGGCCGTCGCCGATCTGGGCGGCGTGCTGGGGTCGTTCCATCCGGTCGTTGCCGACAATGTCCGCCGCCTGACTGCGCTGTCGGGCATGGACGAGGTGTCGTTCCACATGTCGGGGACCGAGGCGGTGATGCAGGCGGTGCGTCTGGCCCGTTATCATACCCGGCGGCCGCGTCTGGTGCGGTTCGCCGGGGCCTATCATGGCTGGTGGGGCGATGTGCAGCCGGGGATCGGCAATCCCGTCCCCGCCGATCGGACGTTGACGCTGGCCGACATGTCCGAGCGGACACTGAAGGTGCTGGCGACGCGCAAGGACATCGCCTGTGTGCTGGTCAATCCGCTTCAGGCCATGCACCCCAATGGCTCGGCGCCCTCGGACGGGCAGCTGGTCGATGGCGGGCGCGAGGCGGGGGCGGACATGGTTGCTTACGGCGACTGGCTGCACCGGCTGGCCGCGACCTGTCGCGCCAACGGCATCGTCCTGATCTTCGACGAGGTGTTCATGGGCTTCCGCCTGGCGAAAGGCGGAATGCCGGAATATTTCGGCGTAAGGCCCGATCTCATCACCTATGGCAAGACGCTGGGCGGCGGCTTGCCGGTCGGCGTGCTGTGCGGCCCGGCCCATCTGATGAAGCGTTGGCGCGAGGATCGTCCCGTCGACATCTGCTTCGCGCGCGGCACCTTCAACTCGCATCCCATGGTGATGGGGGCGATGAACGCCTTTCTCCGGCGGCTGGAGACGCCCGACGTGGCCGCGCTGTACGAAGGACTGGATGCGCGCTGGGATGCACGCGCTGCGATGTTCAATGCGCGGATGGCGGCGGCGGGGCTGCCGCTGTCGGTCGCGCATGTCCAGACGATCTGGACCATCCTCTATTCGGTCGCCTCGCCCTATAACTGGATGCTGCAATATTATCTCCGGGCGACAGGCTTGGCGTTGAGTTGGGTCGGGACCGGGCGGCTGATCTTCAGCCTGGACATCGACGACACCCTGTTCGCGGATATTTGCGACCGCTTCGTTGCAGCGGGACAACAGATGCGTGACGATGGCTGGTGGTGGACTTCGCCGGACGCGCCCGACGACCTGAAGGCCGCGAACAAGGCGATCCGGCGGCGGATTTTGAAGGAATCGCTGGCGGTAAGGTTGGGGCGGGGAGGGTAGGGTAGGTCTCTTCCGCTTCTTTTTCTTAAGCCCCTCCCGCAGGCGGGAGGGGTTTGGGGAGGGCAGGGTGTCTCACCGAGCCAGTCGCTTGTGGCCTTGCCCTCCCCCAGTCCCTCCCGCCTGCGGGAGGGGAGCGGCTAGGCGAGAGGGCGGAATGTAAAAAGGGCGGTGGTCCTCGCTGGACCGCCGCCCTTCTCCGTCGCAAAGAGAATTTACGCCGCCTTCAAATCCTCGAAATCATCGACATCGTGATGATCCATCCGCTCGCCCTTCATCAGGCGGCGCGGAGCGCTTCTGTACATTTTGAAGTCGTTGAACGGATCGGTGACGATCTTGGTCGCCCAGACAAGGCCGGTCTCCAGATCGCGCTTCGCCCAGAGCTGCATCACCCGCACGATAATCGCGCTGATGCCCAACCCGAGCCAGCCGATGCCGACATGCCGCAGATAGCCCATGAAGCCGTCCGGATATTCCAGCGTGCCGAACAAAGTCGGCTGGACCAGCAGCACCAGCGGAATCGCGCCCCATATGCCCATCAGCACATATTTGCGGGCCAGATTATAGCCGACCTTGATCTCTTCCTTATGCTCATGCGTCGCCTTGTTCACATGGTCATAGCCCTTGGGCTCGAAGAAGAAATGGCCGGCCTGGCGGCTGGTCATCGCCACACCCCAGCCAAGCAGGCTGGCCACCGCCGGGTCAATGAACAGTAGCACATAGGCGGTCAGGAAGGTGCAGGCGCTGACGAAGTGCAGGCTCTGGTTGACCAGGCTATGATGATAATAACGATGATCGTCCCACCGCTGTTTGGCGAGCTGCGCGCGAAAACCAGTCATTGGCCGTGTCCTTGGGGCTGAAATGCGGGCTGGGGCTGGCGCTTGGCGAAGCGGACCAGCGAGAAATGGCCGAGCGGGGGCAGGGGACGGCTTTCGACCAGTTCCACATCGCCGCGCGTCGCCGCCCAGTCGGTGTAGCGCTCGAACGGAAAGTCGGTGCGAAACCCCAAGCGGCTGGTGATCGGCATCAGCGTCTTTTCGATCCGCCCGCGCAGACCGTCGCCAGCGCCGACCCGCGTCGTGATGACGATCTCGCCACCGGGGCGGCAGATGCGGGCGAACTCGTCCAGCGCCCGTTCCGGGTTCGGCACGGCGGTGATGACGTACTGGGCGACCACCACGTCGAAGCTGTTGTCGGCGAATTGCAGCGCCTCGGCATCGCCATAGGCGATCTGCTCGACATGGGTCAGCTTGCCGCTGCGCACCCGTTCGCGCGCCTTGTCGAGCATCGGTTCGGACAGGTCGACGCCGACAATGCGGTTCTTGCTGGAATATTGGGGAAGCGAAATGCCGGTGCCGACCCCCACTTCGATGATGCGGCCGCCAATCCGCTCTGCGGCGACGATCGCGGCGGAGCGCCCTTTCTTGAAGACGGGGCCGAAGACCAGATCATAGACAGGCGACCAGCGGTCATAGGCCTTGGTGACGCTGGCGGTACTCATCTGCGTTGCCATCGAAGGGGCATCCCGTTGAACGACGATGCGATCCCTGTTCGCAGCGGGCGGTGACAGTTTCACGACAAATGTCATGCGGTTTGCGAGATTTTCGCAATAGCGCAACGAATATGTCATCGTTGGTGCATGAATATGACGCATATCGCAGCTATCCAGCAAGATGGAGGCGTTTTTCCGATTTTGGGAATGGCCCGATGAGCTCATGTCTGTGTCGGCAATGCTGGCGCGACGAAGGCCTATACTGTCTCTATTCTTTCAAGCGGATAGTTCGCGATTCGATGAGCGTCGCTCACCGACTTGCAATGGCGTGGCAGGGTTCGGCCTCCCTGCCCAATGGGAAAGGCAATCGACCTTCGGCTGACGCTCGTCATTCGCGTGGCGAATTTTCCCATCCATATGGCAAAATTTGCCACGCATTAGCATCTCGCACAGTTACAGAAAGACATAAGTGATTGAAATAAAACGATTCATGTGTATGGCATGACTAATGCAGTAACTCACTTGTCGGGATGACCCGGCATCTAGGGAGTTACCACCATGTTGCTGACACTGCTGATCGCATCGACCCTGTCCGCCGCTCCGGCCCATGAGCCCGTCGAGCCGAACACCATCACGCTGAACACCGTGGCCGTTGCCACCACGGGTGGTCAGTCCGCCGCCGTGCCGTCGAAGACGACCCGTTATTGCGCTGTCGCGCAGATCACCGGCTCGCATATTCCGGTCAAGGTTTGCCGCACGGCCGACCAATGGATCGCCATGGACGGCGAACTGCCCACCGGCCGCATCGCGCGTCGCTAAGCCCCGAAAAGCGGAGATCCATCATGATGTTCACCCTGCTCGCCGCCGCTGTCGCCCTGTCGGCTCCGTCGCCCCGCGAAGATGTCGCCAAGCCCGCCGCCCCGGGAGTCGAGGCCGCCGCGCTCCCGATGGCTCCTGCCGCCGAGGCCAAGCCGACGCGCTATTGCTTCCTGAATGTCGAGGAAGATCACATCATGCGCGGCAAGGTCTGCATGACCCGCAAGCAGTGGATGTGGCGCGGCGTCGACCCGCTCAACTATCTCGGCCGGAACAAGTGACGCACGGGAAACGGGGCCGCCATTTCAGGACGGCCCCACCCGGCGCGGATCAGCCCAGATCGCGCGAATAGACGTTATAGGTCTTGTTGACGTCGCTCTTGATGGTCTCGGCGATCGAGCGCATCCCCTGGTTGTCGTCGAGGATCCAGCCGATCTCGCCGCGCGACGCGCCGTAACGCTCGACCGAGGCGCGGCGGATATATTCGATCATCATGAAAGCCAGCTGACTGGCCATGCGTGACGCCTGAAGCTCCTTGACCACGCCCATCAGCGGCACGCGCATCGTCCGCACCTTGGGCGCGCGCAGCCACAGCAGCAGCTTGGCCCAGCCGAAGGGGAGCAGGCTGCCGTTCAGCGGTTTGATCGCCTCGTTCAGGTCAGGGAGGGTGATCATGAACGCCACCGGCTTGCCGTCCAGCTCGGCGATGCGGATCAGATCGTTGAACACGATCGGTTTCAGCTTGACGCCGACATCCTTAACCTCGGGCGGGGTGAGGGGGATGAACCCCCAATTGTCCGACCACGCATCGTTCAGGATGTTCAGGATGATCGCGGCCTCTTCGTCGAACTTGGCCTTGTTCACCTCGCGGATGCGGATACGCTCGTTCTTCTCGCCCGACTTGATGATGCGCTGGACGATCGGCGGGAATTCCTGCGTGATGTCCAGCTCATAGGTGAAGAGCTGCTTGATGACGCCGTACCCGGCCGCCTCGATCCAGCCCTGATATTCGGGGCGGGCATGGCCCATCATGATCGTCGGATCCTGATCGAACCCCTGGACCAGCAGGCCCGGTTCTTCCCATACCGATTGCGAGACGGGACCGACCGCGCGCGTCATGCCCTGATCGCGCAGCCAGCCCTCGGCGGCGGACAGGAGGGCGCGAAACACATCCTCGCGCGTCGCATCCATGAGGCCCCAGAAGCCGACCCCAGGCCCGAAGCCCTGTTCGGGCGACATCTCCAGCGCCAACGTGTCGAGATGCGCCGAAATGCGCCCGACGACCTTGCCATTCTCCTCCGCCAGGAACAGCCGCACCTTGGCATGGCTGTACCAGCCATTTTTTTCCGGCGTGATGAGCCCCAGGGCTTCGGTCTTCAACGGCGGGACCCAGTGTGGATCGTTGGCATAGATGGAGAAGGGGACGTCGACGAACGTCTTGCGATCGCGCTTGGACGAAATGGGGCGGATGGAGACAGTCATGGGCGATGCGGTCCGAACAATGGTATCGCGTCCGTACCTAACCGTCTGCGTCGATCATAGCGAGTGAGGATTCCGTCACACCCCTTGGTGGGAATGCCACCATGTCGCCACTATGTTGGGGCAAAGGATAGACCCATGGAATCGACGCTTTCTCTCGATCGGGCCTCGGCCAACGCCGCCGTCGCGCCCGCGCCCCGTGTCCCGATTGCGGACGACAAGGCGATGCTGCGCGCTGCGGCAGAGCTGACCCGCGATCTGATCGCGCCACGCCCTGGCCTGTATTGGGCCGACATGGTGGGCAGTGCGCTGATCGGCTATGCCGCGCTGGCGGTGGCAGTGACGGCCTCGTCGGGCGGGGTGACGGTTCTGGCCTCGGTCGTGGCGGTGCTGGCGCTCTACCGCGCGCTGCTGTTCATCCATGAAGTCAGCCATATGAAGCATTCGGCGCTGCCGCGTTTCCGCGAGGGCTGGAATGCGCTGGTCGGTGTGCCGATGCTGACCCCCGCCTTCATGTATGAAGGGGTGCACAACCTCCATCATGCCAAGACGCGCTATGGCACTGCCGAAGATCCCGAATATCTGCCGCTCGCGCTGATGAAGCCCTGGACGCTGCCGGCGTTCATCCTGGTGTCCGCGCTGGCGCCGCTGGGGCTGCTGATCCGCTTCGCGATCCTGTCGCCTTTGTCCTGGATCGTGCCGGGGCTGCGCAAGATCGTGGTCGAACGTTATTCGGCCCTGGCGATCAATCCGCAATTCCGTCGCCGTATGCCGGAGGGCGAGGCGTTGCGCCGCTTCAACCGCACCGATACGGCGGCCTCGATCTGGGCGATCGCGCTGATCGCGATGGTCGCGACCGGGATCATTCCGGTGCGCGGCTTCGCCATCGGCTTCGTGATCGGCTCGGCGGTGGCAGTGCTGAACCAGGTCCGCACGCTCGTCGCCCATCTGTGGGAGAATGAGGGCGAGCAGATGACGGTAACCGCGCAGTATCTCGACTCGGTCAACGTACCGCCGCCCGCGCTGCTGCCCGGCCTGTGGGCACCTGTGGGCCTGCGTTACCACGCGCTGCATCACTTGCTGCCCTCGCTGCCCTATCATGCGCTGGGCGAGGCGCACCGCCGGATCAGCGCGGCGCTGACCCCGGACTCGCCCTATCACAAGGCGAGCTACACGGGGCTGCCGACGGTGATGGCGAAGATCGGAATGAGCACCATTCGCCGGGGGAAATAACCCCTCGGCGTATGGCGAAGAGCGGAGCGTGTGCTTCGGCCACGCTCCGTGAGAATGCCGGGCAGGGGGCGTGGGTCGGGCTTACGCCCTCACTCCTCCGTCCGGAACAACACCGCTTCTCCAATGAGGAAGAAGAGCAGGATCGGCGCCCAAGCGGCCAGAAACGGCGGGTAGGCCCCCAGATCGCCCATCGCCATCGAGAAATTGTCCGCCACGAAATAGGCAAAGCCCAGCGCCATGCCGATGACGGCGCGCACGAACAGCTTGCCCGACCGCGCGATACCGAACGCCGCGACCGCGCCCAGCAGCGGCATCAGCATCGCCGACATCGGCGCGGACAGCTTGTGCCAGAGCGAACCCTCCAGTGACTTGGTCGGGCGTCCCGCCTCGCGCAGGTCGGTGATCGCGCTGGACAGAGCGCCGAAGGACAGGTTGTCGGCGCTGACGCTGGCCAGCGTCAGCTGTTCGGGCGTGACGCCGCGTCCGATGATCAGCGACGGGTAGTTGGTCAGCTTGCCCGACTTTACCTCGAACCGGGTCGCCGGGCCGATCTTCCAGCCGTCGCCCGCGCGAACCCCCCGCGGGGCACGCACGATCGCCTGAAGACTGCCGCCGGCGCGGTCATACAGCGTGACGCCGCCCAACTGGGTCCCGGTCCCACGCCCTTGGATCAGGTCGACCGAAATCAGGTCGTCGCCGTCGCGGACCCAGACATTGGACCGATCGCCGCTATCGATGGGCAGGGGGCCGTATTGCACCTTCTGCCAAGCGCTGAGCGTCGCACTGGCGCGCGGTACGATCCGGTCGTTGAAGATGAAGCTGAACGCCGCGACGCCCGCGCTGGCGATCAGCAGCGGCGCGAGAACCTGATGCGCCGACATGCCCGCCGCCTTCAGCGCGATGACCTCGGAATTCTGGTTCATCGTGAAGAAGGTCAGGATGGTGCCGAGCAGCACCGAGAAGGGCAGCAGGAACGAGACGATCTGCGGCGCGCGCAGCGAGACATAGCGCCATACCTGCGCCTGGCCATTGCCCGGCGCCGCCAGCACCGCGCCGGATTCGCTCAGCACGTCGAGCGTCTGGAGCACCAGCGCCACCGCGAACAGGATGGCGAAGGTACGGACCAGGAACATCTTCGCCATATAGATGGCGATCGTTTTCGACGGAAAAATGTTGGACAGGCTCATGCCGTATAGGCCTTTTTGCGGCGGCGGCCGGGCAACCAGCGGCCGATCGCCTTGACGAGCTTGGCGACCCCACGCTCCAGCGCGCCGATCGGCTGGCCGCCGGGCACATAGGCGGTGACATAATACATCCAGAGGACCAGCCCCGCGAACACCGCGAACGGCGCCCATAGCGCCAATAGCGGATCGACCTTGCCCAGCGCGCCGATATCGGCGGCATATTGGTTCACCTTGAAATAGGTGACGAGCATCACGATCGACAGGAATACGCCCAGCGCCGAGGTCGATCGCTTGGGTGGAATACCGAGCGACACCGCGAGCAGCGGCAGCAGGAACATCGTCACCACCTCGACCACGCGGAAGTGAAATTCGGATCGGCTACCCGCCCGGGCCTCCGCACTGCGCGCATCCTGACCCAGCTTGGCCAGCTCGGGCAGGGTGAACTCCAGATCACGGCCGCCGCGTTGTCGGAAATTGTCGAACTTGGGCAGGTCGATCGGCAGATCGTGGCTGGAGAAGGTCAGCACGCGGGGCGCCTTGAATTCCGGTCGGTTGTGGATCAGCGTGCCGTTGGTCAGGCGAAAGATGATGACGTTGGGATCGTCCGTCGCCAGAAACCGCCCCCGCTCCGCCGTCACGCCGATCCAGTCGCCCTTGGACGTGTTGGCGTGGACGAAGATGCCCGACAGGTCGCGGCCATTCTCGCGGCTTTCCTCGATGCGCAGGGTCATGCGGTCGCCCAGATGGGTGAACTCACCGACCTTGATCGACGCGCCCAGCGCGCCGGTACGCAGCTCGTAGCGCAGGCCTTCGTAATAATAGCGGGCGACGGGCTGGATATAGCCGACGATCGCCAGGTTGAGCGCGGCCAAGACGATCGCGTACATGTAGGGCACCCGCAGCAATCGGGTATAGCTCATGCCCACGCCGCGCATCACATCCAGCTCGGACGAGGTCGCCAGGCGGCGAAAGGCGAGCAGAATGCCCAGCATCAGCCCGATCGGAATGCCCAGGCCTAGATATTCGGGCAGCAGATTGGCGAGCATCCGCCACACCACGCTGATCGGCCCGCCTTCCGTCGCGACGAATTCGAACAGGCGACGGATGCGGTCGAGCACCAGCAGCATCGCCGAGATGAGCAGCGTCGCGAACAGCGGCAACGCGATCAACCGGGCCATGTAGCGATCGATAGATTTCATGCCGGGGACATCACTCGCGCGATAAAACGGCCATGGCTATACGGGGGTGGGCAGGGCGCGTCACCCCTTGTTTGCGAAGGCCACGCCCAACCCGCGCTCCAAAACCCCTCAGGCCGCCGCGCAGACCAGCCCTTCAGCCCGCTTCAACGCCGCGACCACCGCACCTTCCAGGCCGGCCAGGGTAAAGGGCTTGCGCAAGACCTCATACCCCTCAAACCCCGTCGCCTGCGCGTCGCCCGCAAAGCCCGTGACGAACAGAACCGCCAGATCGGGATGGCGCGGGCGGATCGTGGCGATCAACTCGGGGCCGGTCAGATGCGGCATCAGTACGTCGGACACGATCAGCCGGATGCCCGGATGCCGCGCGAGCAGCCCTTCCGCCTCGCGCGGATCGTTGCACGGGATCGGGTCATGGCCCAGTTCCTGAAGCGCACTCATGGTCGCGGCCAGCACGCGCGGATCGTCCTCGACCAACAGGACGCGCAGGCCGTCCTTCACCCTGGCTTCTGCCTGTGCCTCGGCCTGGGCCTCGGAGGCCGTCGGCGGACTTTCGACCGGCTTGGCCGGGGCGGCGTCGGTATGGCGGGGCAGATAGAGGCTGACCGTTGTGCCCTTGCCGGGCGCGCTCTGGATGGTGACGTCGCCGCCCATCTGGCCGACCAGTCCGAAAATCTGGCTGAGCCCCAGCCCGGTCCCCTTGCCGGCGGGCTTGGTGGTAAAGAAGGGCTCGAATACCCGTTCGATGACCTCGGGCGTCATCCCTTCGCCAGTATCGGCGACCGACAGGACCACATAGTCGCCCGCCTCGGCCCGTGGTAGCGCATGGGGTCCCATCCGCATTTCGGCGGTACGGATGGTCAACTTGCCGCGCCCGTCCATCGCATCGCGTGCATTGACCGCGAGGTTCAGGATCGCATTCTCCATCTGGGTGCGATCGCCGAACAATGTCCAGCCGGTCGTCCAGTCCTCGACCGTCACCTTCACCCCGTCGCCCAGCGTCCGGTCGAGCAGGTCGCGCATCCCCTCGACCAGACGGCGCGGCACGAGCGTCTCGGGAGCCAGCGCCTCCTCGCGGCTGAACATCAGCAGGCGGCGGGTCAATGCGGCGGCGCGCTGGGCGCCCTCGGTCGCGCTGTCCAGATGGCGCATCATGTCATCGCGCGTCTCGGTCCGGCGGGCCAGCTCCAGCCCGCCCAGCACGACCGCCAGCATGTTGTTGAAATCATGGGCGATGCCGCCGGTCAGCTGACCCAGTGCATCCATTTTCTGCACCTGGCGCAGCTTGGCTTCCTGAACCTTCAGCTCCTCGGTGGCGGTCTCGACCGCGCTGGCCAGCTCCTCGGCACGGGCGCGTTCGGTGCGCGCCTCGGCACGGGCTTCGGCCCGCTCGCCCACCGCGCCGACGATGATCCAGGCGAGCGCGATGCCGCCCAGCACCAGTACGATGCCGAAGACCACCAGTCCGCCCGCGATCCGGTTGGAATGCAGGATCGTCTCCTGTGCCGCTTCGGACCGCTGCTGCAACAGCACGCGTTCGCCCGCAGTCAGCTGGGTCAGCAGCGCGTTGATCTTCAGCAGCGCCTCGGCCTGACGCGCCTGATAATAAAGGCCATAGGCCTGACGGTTGAGATGATAGGTGGTCGAGAGCGCGATCGTCGACAATTCGCGACCGCGCGCCTCATAGGCCTGGCGGAGCTGGTCGATCAGGCGTTGTTGCTGCGGGTCCTCGATCATCCGGTCGAGCCGGTCGAGCTGTACGCCCGCCGTCGTCCATTCGTCCTGATAGAGCTGGCCCAGCTTGCGGTCGCCCGAGATGACGTAGCGGCCCAGCGACGCCTCCGACCGGGCGATGGTGCCCGCCAGCGTGCGGGCGGCGATCATAACGTCATAGCTGTGGCTCTGCCGCTGCAACGCCCGGTCGCGCTCGCGATTGGCGTGGCCCAGTGTCACGACCAGCATGGCCAGCGTCACGGCACCGGCCACCGCCATCGCGATCAGCGCAAAGGTCCGCCACCGGCCGACCCCGCCAAGCTCCTCCTGATCCATCACGGTCGCGACGCTATCCTCGACGATCGGATATTGCAAAGCCGGGCCGGATATAGCCGGGGCTCGTACGGGGCGCTCACCCCTTCCTCCCCCAGAGGGGGAGGGGGACCATGCGGAGCATGGTGGAGGGGTGTCGGCATCTGCGGTCCATTCCCATCAGGCGGTGACCCGCCCCGTCAGGCCTGCAGCCTGTCACCTCCCCTTGCAGGGAGGGTCGAGGAATCCGGCCCAAAAACGGGGTCAGCTGATCGCGCCGACCGCCTGGCCCGCCGCGCGGAACATACCCAGCACCGTTTCGAGCTGCGCGGGGCTGTGCTCGGCACAGATCGAACAGCGCAGCAGGAAGATGCCCGCCGGAGTCGCGGGCGGGCGCGCCATGTTGACGTACAGGCCGCCGTCAAGCAGCGCCTGCCACATCATCACCGCCTGTTCCTGATCTTCTAGGATGACCGCGACGACCGCGCTGTCGGGGTTCTCGGTGCCCAGCTTGAAGCCCATCGCCTTCAGACCGCCGTGCAGCACGCGCGCGTTCGACCACAGCCGCTCGCGCTTGTCATGCGCGGTCATGAGCTTGCGGATCGAGGTCGCAGCGGTGGCGACGACCGAGGGCGGCAGCGAGGCGGTGAAGATGTACGGACGGCAGGCCAGGCGCACCGCTTCGAATTTCGGATGGTTGGACACGACGAAGCCGCCGACCGTGCCGACCGATTTGGAGAAGGTGCCGACGACGAAATCGACCTGGCCTTCCAGCCCTTGCGCTTCGTACACGCCGCGCCCGTTGGGGCCGAAAAAGCCCATTGAATGCGCCTCGTCGACCAGCACCATAGCGCCATGCTTCTTGGCGACCGCGACCATCTCCTTCAGCGGGGCGATGTCTCCCATCATCGAATAGACGCCCTCCAGCACGACCAGCTTGGCCGGTTCCTTGGGCAGGCGGCCGAGCCGCTTGTCGAGATCCTCGACCGAATTGTGACGGAAGCGGACGATCTCGGCATTGCCCTGTTGGCAACCGTCATAGATGGACGCATGGCTGTCGGCGTCGAGAATGACATATTCGCCCTTGCCCGCGAGCGTCGAGATGATGCCGAGATTCGCCATATAGCCGGTCGAAAAGACGATCGCGCCGGTCGTGCCGTAGAATTCGCGCAGCGCCTGTTCGACTTCCATATGGTCGTGGAAGGTGCCGTTGAGCATCCGGCTGCCATTGGTGCCCGAGCCGAATTTCTCCAGCGCTTCCTTGCCCGCCGCGATGACGTCCGGGTCGAAGGTCATGCCCATATAGTTGTATGTGCCGAGCAGGATCGTGTCCTTGCCGCGGATCACCGCCTCGGTCGGCGATTTCACCTGTTCCATCACGATCGCGAAGGGATCGGTGACGCCGGAGTCGAGCAGCTTCTGCCGCTCGGCGATCAGGCCGTCGAACTTGGAGAGCAGGTCGCGCTCGGGCGCGATTTCGGGCGCTTCGGCGGGAAGGGCGTGGGGCTGGGCAGCGGCTTCGGTCATGTCGGTGTCCGTTTGAAGGCGATCAGGCTTGCTTGAGCTTTTCGACCGCGTCGACCAGCTGGCCGACAGTCTCGATCTCGGCCTGCATGTTCATCGTGATGATGATCTCGAACTCGTCCTCGATCGCGGCGACGAAATCCATCACGGTCAGGCTGTCCCACTCAAGGTCGCCCTGGAAGGTCGTCGTCTCGGTCAGTTCCACGCCCTTCTTGTTGAAGGGGGCGATCTGGGCCGCGACGGTGTCGAAAATGGCTTGGCGGTCGCTCATGATGATCCTTTCAGTCGGATGCCCAGTGGCACCCAAATACGGCGGCTTTTCGACCGCGCGGGTGTCGCTGCTATAGCAAGCCGTTGGCGCGATACCACCGCGCCGTGTCGGCCAGTCCCTGCGACAGGGGAATGGCGGGCTCCCACAGTGCCGGATCGGGCCGCAGCGCGGGGTCGGCAGTCCAGTAGGGGTGGCAGAGATAGCCGACCCGGTCGGGGGTGAGCTTGGCTCGCGGCCCCCGCAATGTGCGGTCGATCCGAGCGCCGAGTTGCAGCAATCCCTTGGGCAGATGGAGCGTCATCACCCGCCGCCCGACCGCCGCACCCATGGCGGCGGCGAGGTCGGCATGGGTCAGGACCTGCCCGTCATCGACCTCCAGCACGGCGCGCGGGCCGTCTGTCGCCACCAGCGTAGTCAGCAGTCGCGCGAAGTCCTCGACCGCGATCAGCGACAACTTGCCCGGCGGCGGCATGAAGGCCAGGCCGAGCTTCGCGGTGCGGAACACGTCCAGCCATTCGGTATCATGCGGGCCATAGATGCCGCTCGGCCGGACTATGGTCCAGTCGAGGCCGCTCTGCGTCACCACATCCTCGGCCTGCCGCTTGGACCAGCCATAGACGGACAGGTCCGGCTCTCGCGCCGAGAGCGAGGAGACATGGACGAAGCGCCTTACGCCCGCCTCTCGCGCGGCTGCCACCATGGCGCGGGTTCCGTCGATATTGCCCGCGACGAATCCCTCGCGGTCGGGCGCGTTCACGACGCCAGCGATATGCAGCACCGCGTCCGCGCCGTCGACCAGCATGGCCAGGCTTTCCGGCTTGTCGAGCGCGCCCGCGATCCAGGTGATTCCGGCGCGCGACGGCTGGGCACGGCGGGTCAGCGCGCGCAGGGTCAAGCCCGATCCGGCGGCACGGTCCACCACCGCGCGGCCGACAAATCCGGTCGCTCCCGTGACGGCGACGATCATAGCAGGGCCAGGTGGTTGCGATGGATCAGCGCGGCACGCGGCGCATGGCCTAGGATCGCGGCCTGCTCGTCCGATCGCGTACCGACCAGCGCGCGGGCCTCGGTCGAGTCATATTCGCTGAGGCCGCGCGCGATGGTGCCGTTCGGCCCCTCGACGGTGACAAGGTCGCCGCGCGCGAAATGGCCCCGCACGGCGGTGGCCCCTGCCGCCAGCAGGCTGTTGCCCTCCGCCAATGCCTTCGCCGCGCCGGCATCGACATCGATCGCGCCGCGCGCCGTCAGGCCGCCCGCCAGCCAGGCCTTGCGGGCAGGGGCGCTTTTTTCGGCGACGAAGAGGGTATGGCGGGCGGGGGTGGATAGCGGATGATCGATTCGCCCCGATGCGATGGCGAGATGCGCGCCCGCACTCACCGCGATACGCGCGGCGGCGATCTTGGAGACCATGCCGCCCGATCCCATGCCCGAAGCCGAGCCGCCATCGGCCATGCCGCTGACTGCGTCGATTCGCTCGACGCGCTCGATATAGCGCGCTTGCGGGTTGGTATGCGGGTTGCTGTCGTAGAGCCCGTCGACGTCGGACAGCAGCAGCACGCCGTTCGCCCCCGCCGCCTGACCCACCCGCGCGGCGAGTCGGTCATTGTCGCCAAAGCGGATTTCTTCGGTCGCCACGCTGTCATTCTCGTTGATGACCGGCACCACGCCCAGCCCCAGCAGCCGGTTCAGCGTCGCAGCGGCGTTCAGGTAACGGCGGCGATCCTCCAGATCGTCGAGCGTCACCAGTATCTGCGCGGCGGTGAGGTTTTTGGCGTGCAGCAGCTCTGCCCAGGCCTGGCTCAATGCGATCTGGCCGGTCGCGGCGGCGGCCTGCGCGTCCTCCAGGCTGGCGCGCCCGCCCTTGGGCAGGCCGAGGCGGCGCGCGCCGAGCGCGATCGCGCCGGAGGAGACGATCGCGATCTGCTGCCCCTTGCCCGCCCGCGCGGCGATGTCGGCGACAAGCCCGGTCAGCCAGTCGCGCCGCACTTCGCCCTCGGGCGTGACGAGGAGCGCAGAGCCGACCTTGACGATCAGTCGCTGGCAGGTTGTGGGGGGGAAGATCATTGGTGGGCTTTTGAAATTGATGGAGAGTGAAGGTCTCTGCGAGGCATCTTTCCCTCCCCCAGCCCCTCCCGCCTGCGGGAGGGGAGAGGCTTATGGGCAGAGGTTCGTCCTAGGCACGCCCCTCCCGCAGGCGGGAGGGGATGGGGGAGGGCAGGGTGTCTCACCGAGCCCACCGCCGGATGCATCACGCCAGCGGCGACCACGTAATCTCGTCCTCGCCCTGGTCATTCTCCGGCACCGAGTCCGGCCCCGGCCCGATCTGCTCCAGCAGCTTGTCGAGCACCCAGTCGACACCGGTCCCCGCCGCACCCGACAGCGGAATCACGTCGGCGCCGCTCGCCTCGGCCAGTTCGGCCGACAGCGCCTCGATCAGCTCGTCGTCGAGCGTGTCGATCTTGTTGAGCGCGATGATGTGCGGCTTGTCGATCAGGCCGCCACCATAGGCCTCCAGCTCGTCGCGGACGATGCGATAGCTCTCGGCGACATCCTCGTCATTGGCGTCGACCAGATGAAGGAGCACGCGGCACCGCTCGATATGCCCCAGGAAGCGGTCGCCGATGCCCGCGCCGTCCGCCGCACCCTCGATCAGGCCAGGAATGTCGGCGACCACGAACTCGCGCTGGTGATGTCGCACCACGCCCAGCTGCGGCCGGGTGGTGGTGAAGGCATAGGCGCCGACCTTGGCCTGTGCGTTCGTCACCGCGTTGATGAAGGTCGACTTGCCCGCATTGGGCAGGCCCACCAGACCCGCATCGGCGAGCAGCTTCAGGCGCAGCCAGACCCACGCCTCTTCGCTGGGCCAGCCGGTGCCGTGCTGACGCGGCGCGCGGTTGGTCGAGGTCTTGTAGGTGGCGTTGCCGCGCCCGCCGTCGCCGCCGCGCAGGAATACCTCGCGCTGGCCGACCTTGGTGAAGTCGAGCAGCACCTCTTCCTTGTCCTCGGACAGAACCTGCGTTCCGACCGGCACCTTGATGACCAGATCGTTGCCGCCAGCGCCGGTGCGGTTCGATCCCGACCCGCCTTGCCCGCGCGGCGCACGGAAATGCTGGGTGTAGCGGAAGTCGATCAGGGTGTTCAGGCCCGCGACCGCCTCGAAGATGATGTCGCCGCCCTTGCCGCCATTGCCGCCGTCGGGGCCGCCATATTCGATATATTTCTCCCGGCGGAAGGACACTGCGCCGGGGCCGCCCGCGCCGGAGCGGACGAAAATCTTGGCCTGATCGAGAAAATGCATGGCGCCGCCTTTACCGCTCACCGCGTCGACTGACCAGCCCGGGCTTTTGCCCCGGGAGTGATCCGGCAGGGGGCGTGGCGCTGGTGCATCGGATGCGTATCGCCCGGTCCCCCCAGGCGCCGAGCATCCCGGATCGCGACGCGGGGCCGCGCTTCACGATCCGGGGCACCCCCTATGGAAAAGCCTCACGCCGCCAACGGTATCGCGCGATTTCGCTCGTCTTCCAGGTCCAGCGCATAATGGATGCTGGGTGACAGCGTGTCCCGCCCGGCCGAGGCGCGGGCCATGCGCTGGCCGGTGGGGCGGAAGCCCAGCTTGGTGAGGACATGGCCCGAGGCCGGGTTGTCGGCGAAGTGCCAGGCGTTCAGCCGCGTGATGGGCAGGGCATGGCGCCCCATGGCGATGACCGCACGGCCCGCCTCGGTCGCATAGCCGCGCCCCCAGGCCGAAGGCGTCAGCCAATAGCCCAGTTCGTGACCCGTATCACCGGCGATGATCGCGATCCCGCCGATCAGTTCGGGTGCGCCGCCCCGGTCGAGCGCCGTCATCAGGAAGCGCGGTTCAGTCGCGCCGCAGGGTTGAGCCAGCCAGCGTTCGGCGTCGGCCTGGGCATAGGGATAAGGCACGCGCGCCGTCATGCGGGCGATCGCCTCATGGCCGATGGCCTGGGTCAGGGCGGTGGCGTCTTCCGGCCAGGCTGGCCGCAACAACAATCTTGGGGTCCGCGCGAACATCACTCGACAACTCCTCGTCGCGTCGGGCGCTTGCCACAGACCCATGACGGGACGGCGACAGAAGCCCGGAAGCGGTGGAGGGAGCATGAAAAAAGGGAGCCGGGGTGACCCGTCTCCCTTTTTTGCTGGTTCCTGCGCGGAACCCGGGTCACCCTGGTGGGCAACCCGGCGCGGTTGCCCGATTATTCGGCCGCTGCGGCCAGTTCGACCGAGCAGAATTTACGGCCGAGCTTGCCTTCGTGGAACGCGACGCGGCCATCGACGAGCGCGAACAGGGTATGGTCCTTGCCCATGCCCACGTTGCGACCCGGATAGAACTTGGTCCCGCGCTGACGCACGAGGATGTTGCCGGCGATGGCTTCCTGGCCACCGAACTTCTTCACGCCAAGGCGACGGCCGGCCGAATCACGACCGTTGCGCGACGAACCGCCTGCTTTCTTATGTGCCATTGCGAACTACTCCTGGATTTCGTTGAGGTGGCGCGGCTGAAATTCAGGCGCCGACCGACACGATCTTCAGGATCGTGTGCTGCTGACGATGGCCGTTGCGACGACGATAGTTGTGGCGACGACGCTTCTTGAAGACGATGACCTTGTCGGCCTTCGCCTGAGCGATGATTTCGGCGGCGACCGTGATGCCGTCGACGGCCTTCAGCTCCGAGCCTTCGCCCGCCAGCAGAACGTCACCCAGCGTCACCGACGCGCCGGCTTCGCCCTCGATCTTCTCGACGACGATCTTATCTCCGGCGGCGACGCGATACTGCTTGCCGCCCGTGCGCACGACTGCGAACATGGCTGTTATCACTTCCCAAATACATGGCTCCCGCGCGGGAATGCCCGTCGGGAAAGAACGGCCAGTTAGGCAAAGGTGGCCGGATTGTCAACCAAGGATTCGATGTTTTCGCTGTCGCCACCCGCCTGAACCGCTGGCGAGGCGGAGTCACGACACTCATCCGATTCCGGCAATGTTGCATCGCAGCAACAATAACATGACAAAATCATGAAACGATCGAAATGGGAATTGTGAGTGCGCATCAAGGACATATTGTGATGGGTGAGGGCGGCATGATGACCGCCTGGTATCAAAAAGGGGGAATCTGATGCGCGCATTTCACGCCACGCTATTGCTCGCCTCCGTGTCGGGGTTGTGCCTGGCCCTTCCGGTCGCCGCGCAGGTCGTCGTGCCCGCACAAGGCTCCGCCCAGGAAGCGGCAAGCGAGTCGCAGGACGTGATCGTCGTGACCGGCAGCCGGATTCCCGGGCGGACCATCGCCGACAGCCCGGTGCCGGTCGACGTCATCGGCGGCGAGCAGCTGACCCATGCGGGCTATACCGAAACCAGCCGCCTGCTGAACCAGCTCGTGCCATCGTTCAACTTCCCCCAGCCGTCGCTGACCGACGGTACCGACTCGCTTCGCCCTGCCACGCTGCGCGGGCTGGCGCCGGACCAGACGCTGGTGCTGGTTAACGGCAAGCGTCGGCATCAGGCGGCGCTGCTCAATCTCAACGGATCGGTGGGCCGCGGATCGGGCGCGGTCGATCTGAACGAGATCATCCCCATCGCCATCGACCGGATCGAAATCCTGCGCGACGGGGCCTCCTCGCTTTATGGGTCGGACGCGATCGCGGGCGTCATCAATATCCAGCTGTCCCGGCGGCAGGGCGTGCGCGGATCGGTCACCTATGGCCAATATCGCACCAGCATGGCCGGGGTGAAGGACGTGCTGGGCGTCCAGACCGATGCGGCGGGCAACCCGGTGATCGCAGTATCGGGGGGCACCAACCGGGCCAATGACATACTCGGCCTCAATGAATCGCAGGACGACCGAGTGCGCCATGACGGCGATACGCTGACCCTGGCTTCGTCGATCGGGCTGCCGATGGGGGGTGATGGTTATTTCGTCTTTTCCAGCCAGTTCCGCGATCGGGATCCGACCCAGCGATCGGGGGCCGATCCTCGCCGCCAATATCTTGCGGGCGACGCGCGCGAGCTGACCGCCAACCGCTTCAACCATGGCTATGGCGACGGCAAGACCCGCGACATGAACCTGTTCCTGAATGCCGGGACGACGATCGCGGGGCGGTTCGACCTTTATACCTTCGGTTCCTACGGCATTCGCGATGGCCTGGGCGCGGGCTATTTCCGGCGGCCCAACGACGCGCGCAACCGCGACTGGGCGGCATCGACCACCAGTTTCGTGCCCTATTATCCCAACGGTTTCCTGCCGTTCATCGGTGCAGAGATAGAGGATTTCTCGGGCGCGGTCGGGGTGAAGGGCGATATCGCCGATGGCTGGACCGCCGATCTGTCCGTCGTCTACGGCACCAACGAGCTGACCTATACCGTGCTCAACAGCTTCAATACCTCGCTCGGCGGTCAGGCGAGCCCGCGCAATTTCCGCGCCGGGGGGCTCAGCTTCGGCCAGACGGTGGTCAATCTCGACGTCAGCCACACGTTCGATGTCAGCTTCCTCAACAAGCTGGGACTCGCGCTGGGCGGCGAATATCGCAACGAGAATTTCCGCATCCGCGCGGGCGACCAGGCCAGTTATGTCAATGGCCCATTCGTCGCCAATGGCGCGCCGGGCGGGGCGCAGGTCTTCCCCGGCTTCCAGCCCCAAAACCAGGTCGATGTCTCGCGTAACGGCTATGCAGGCTATGTCGAACTCGATGCCGAGGTCACGGATGCGCTGTCGGTCCAGGCGGCGGGCCGGTACGAACATTATTCCGACTTCGGCGACACGGTGAACGGCAAGCTGGCCGGACGGTTGCAGCTCTTCTCCGGCGTGGCGGTACGCGGCAGCATCTCGACCGGCTTCCGCGCGCCGAGCCTGGCCCAGCAATATTTCAACACCACCTCGACCAACAATGTCGCGGGCACGCTGATCGACATCCTGACGGTCCCGGTGTCCAATCCGGTCGCGGTGGCGTTGGGCTCCAAGCCGCTCCAGCCCGAGAAGGCGACCAATTTCGGCGGCGGCCTCACCTTTGACCCGATCCCCGGATTCAACGTGACGGCGGACTATTATCAGATCCGCATCCGCGACCGGATCGTACTGACCGAGAATCTGCAAGGCGCAGCCGTCAATGCGCTGCTGGCATCGCAGGGCATCACCGGAGTCAGCTCGGCGCGGTTCTTCGTCAACGGCGTCGATACCAAGACGCAAGGCGTGGATGTGGTCGCCACCTATCGCGTGCCCGATTTCGGGGCGGGGCAGCTGCGGCTGACCGCTGGGTTCAACTATAACGAGCAGACGATCACCAGCCGCGCCTCGCTACCGTCGCTGCCCGGCCTGATCCTGTTCGGTCGCGCCGAAAGCTATCGCCTGACCAAGGGGCAGCCGCGCAGCAAGATCAACCTGGGCGCGGACTATGATATCGGTCGGGTGTCGGCGACCGTCCGGACCAACCGCTATGGCTCGGTCTTCTCGCCGGGCACCGCGACCGATCTAGCGGTTGCACCCGGGGCGGGGGCGGCCGATTTCTACCTTCAGCCCAAGTGGATCACCGATGCCGAAATCCGGGTGAAGCCGATCCCCGCCCTCGAACTGGCGGTGGGCGCCGACAATATCTTCGACGTCTATCCGACCCGCGCCCCGGCGGGCGGGCCGTTCGGCAGCAACAATTACTTCCTGCCCTATTCGAATCTGTCACCTTTCGGCTTCAACGGTCGGTTCCTCTACGCCCGCGCGGCCGTGAGCTTCTGACCCGACCGGCCGGGCAGGAGCCCGGCCGTCCAGGATCAATGCCGATGTTCGCGTTTCAGGAGGTAGCGACCATCGGCATAGCCGTTGAACAGCCCCGCCATGGCGGGGTGCTCGATCGGTTCGTCGCTGTCATCGGGCAGCAGATTTTGCTGGCTGACATAGGCGACGTAACTCGACTCCGCATTTTCGGCGAGCAGGTGGTAGAAGGGTTGGTTCTTGGCCGGACGGATTTGTTCAGGGATCGCGTCATACCAATCGTCGCTATTGGCGAAGACGGGGTCGACATCGAAAATCACCCCGCGAATGTCGAACATGCGATGGCGCACGACATCCCCGATCGCGAACCGTGCGGTTGCGATCATCGGGGCCTCCACGTCCAGACGTGAGGGGAGGGGAAGCGTGTCGATCGGGTCCATGCCCTCCGATTTAATGTCTTTGTCGCGTCGCACAAGTTTAGGCGCTTGCAATGCGCAAAAAGCTGATCTAGGAGCGCGCCTCCAATCGATCAGCCCCATGCGGTTTCGCACCGCTTCGGATCGTCCTCGCGGAGAGGTGGCAGAGTGGTCGAATGCACCGCACTCGAAATGCGGCGTGCCGGCAACGGTACCGAGGGTTCGAATCCCTCCCTCTCCGCCAAAACTCCCTGATTTCATTGGATAAAATAGAGATCCGGGACGTTGTGCCCATATTCATGCCCACTTTTGATTTGGTTCTCGGCGGTCGAACGTGAACGCTGGCGAAGCGGGCGTTTGGTGATTCGGGGATCTATCCGCTTTCCATATGCGGACGCCTTTCCGCTTGGGCCTCACGCTGCAGCGTTCAACTCGAGCTGTCTCAAAATCCCATTCAGTGCCGCCGTGCAGCCTTGAGCACGTCCGATGTCATGATCGGTCCCGACCGAGTTCCAGAACATGTCGAGCGGCCAGCGCTCCGGGCAATGCGCAAGCAGGCAGCGTAGTGCGAGCCGCACCTCGATGGTGTCGACCTTGCCCGACCGCGCGGCGGCCGCCGCGCGCAGGATGTAGAGCGACAAGTCGATGATGATCCGCTGATGGCGATATGGCTGATCAATGAAAGTCGCGGAACTGGACCCGCACGACCGCCTTCGGGTCCATGCCATTGGCGTGCGGCGGCCGATAACTGTCGCGCGGACCCGGTCGCCATCTGGCATCGCCCCGGTCGAGCTAGTGGGCAGGCGTATATGCTGTTCCATGTGCCGAGCGGCAGGAGAGGTCCGGCGTCCACGTCTGGCGATCGGTCGCGAAGCACCCACCGGCGCACCATTGCCCTATCCAGACGCCGCGACGTGGAAGAAGCTTGTCTCGCGCTACCGGTCGTGATCGAACAGGCGAATGTGTAATCTTTATAATATCAAGGCCGATCCTCGCAGCTATTTCGACGCGCTTGCTGCGGTCGACGATGCGAACAACACGCTGGAGGTCGAGAAGGATTACGCAGCACCTGGCAAACCCGGCTATGTCGTTCGCGTCGAGGAGGGCCGGCGGGTGCTTAGCACGATGCGCTGGGGCTTCCCGACCCGCAAGCCGCGCAAGCGGCCAGCACGCGAGGGGGAATTACCGTTTCTCTACGACTGGTGGACGAATGCCCGGAACATGCAGAGCAATATGTGGAAGCCGTGGCTGATGAAGGCGGAGCATCGCTGCCTCGTGCCCTTCACCCGCTTCTCCGAACCCAAGGCAACTGCCGATCGGAAGGCGCCGGGCGACACCAACTGGTGGTTTACCGTCGAAGATCAGGCGGTGCCATGCTTTGCCGGGCTTTGGAAGGTCGACCAGGATCATGACCGGGTCTATGCCTTCTGCACCACTGAACCCAATCCGTTGGTGGCGCCCAAGCACCCCAAGGCGATGCCGGTCATTCTGTTGGTCGAAGATCAGGAACGCTGGCTGACCGCCCCGGTCGAGGAAGCGCTCAGCTTACTGACCGCCTATCCGTCACAGCTGATGAGCGTTGCCTGACCATAGCCCGCAACCGCTATTATGACGGTTTGCTGAGTGATTATTTCGACGGTACCCGCTTCAATCCGGGGGAAGGTAGCACTGACGGGGGTCCGCGCCGCGCTGCTGTGCCGAGACAAGCATCCATTTTTGTCAAACGCGCTGAACAGATCATCAGGATTTCGTCAAAACTGGTGGAGAGCCGTCAGTCCGCTTTCGGGCGACCCACCGGTGATTGTGTTGAAGAAGTCGGCGTCTGGCGCGGAGATAATCGGCGGCTGGTCTGCGCTGAAAGCCGCTGACTGGCTCAGGCAGGTAGCGGCTGCGCTGTCATCGGGATGAGCTTGGCCATCT